>Ga0209573_1000014_pt1 | contig 689423 bp, 588 predicted proteins | sample TNRBio252014_DNA_FD_185870 | JGI IMG/M metagenome (GOLD analysis project Ga0209573, IMG submission 185870) | Wastewater treatment Type I Accumulibacter community from EBPR Bioreactor in Madison, WI, USA - TNR Reactor_6/25/2014_ DNA (SPAdes)... | ecosystem: Engineered > Bioreactor > EBPR >... | reverse complement strand
GATAATTAAACGGTTGCTACGATCGTACGAGAAGTAGTTCCACATCCAGCTAAAGAAGGTAAATACTTTATTCCGGAAACCGACAATCGACATTAAGTGTACAAACATCCATACATACCAGGCAAATACGCCCTGAAAGCGTACCCCTCCGCGCATGTCCACCACTGCTTTATTTCTTCCGATGGTAGCCATAGATCCCTTATCAAAATAGGTAAAAGGCTTAAGGCTTTTCTTTTTAACCAGATTGGTAATATTTTTTGCCACCAGCCTGCCTTGTTGCTGGGCAGGGGGGGCCATCATAGGGTGGCCTTTTGGAAATTTCTCATCGCCTTCCATCAGCGCTACATCGCCAATGGCAAAAATGTTTTCGTGCCCCTTTACGCGATTGTACTCATCTACAAAGATACGGTTGCCCCGGCCAATAGCACCTTCACCAATACCTTCAATCGGGTTACCCTTTACTCCGGCAGCCCAGATAAGCGATCGAGAAATTAATCGCTTGCCAGTACTCAATACAACTTCATAGCCATCGTATGATTTTACAGCAGCATTCAAATGAACTTTTACACCCATCTTAGTTAAAAACAAGTTTGCTTTTTCACCGGCCTGGGTACTCATACCATTTAATAATCGGGGCGATGCCTCTACCAGGTGGATGTCCATCTGGCGCATGTCCAGTTCTTTATAGTCTTTAGGAAAAACGTTTTTCTTTAGTTCAGTTAATGCACCGGCCAGTTCAACACCGGTAGGACCTCCACCCACAATTACGAAATCCATCAGGCTATTCATTACCTCTGTGTCTTCGGTAAGCAGTGCATACTCCAATTGCCGAATAATTTTGTTGCGCAATTTGGTAGCATCAACAATATTTTTCATGGATGAAGAATTTTTGGCTACTTCATCCATTCCGTAAAAATTGGTTATGGCACCAGAAGCAATTACGAGGTAATCATACTTAACACCGCCAATAGAAGTTTCGATATAATTTTCTTCCGGCCGAATTCTTTTTACTTCACCCAACCGAAAGTAAAAGTCTTGCTGCGAACCAAACAATTTGCGAAAGGGTGCTACAATAGAATTCGTTTCCAGGCCAGAGGTGGCAACTTGATACAAAAGTGGTTGAAAGGTGTGGTGGTTGTATTTGTCAAAAAGTACTACCTGAGCCTTTAAGCCCTGTAATCCTTTTATTACTTCCAGGCCCCCAAAACCCCCACCAATTATTATAATACGAGGCTTGCCCAAGTCGGCAATACGCGTTTGCGTGGTAATCAATTTGGGCATTTGAAGAGGTTTCTGGCTCTAAAAGCGCTGCAATTTACAGGTTGTCGAATGATTTAGGCGGCTTTGAAAAAAAAAATTGTTCTTGAGGCCTTAACCCATGTAAACCCTTTATTTTTGAAACCTAAACTAACAACCGTTATGGTAAAAAAACTTGTATTCGTTCTGGCCATTGCTGCAGGTATGATGAGCTGCGGCAAAGAAGCCGAAAAATTAAGAACTCAGGTCGACTCACTGAAAACCGAGCTTCAAACCAGTCAGCAATTTGCACAAACCCTGCAAGAGGTAAGTGTGCTGATGGATTCCATCGATGCCAATCGTAAGTTACTGCGTGTTAACATGGTGGAAGGTACCACGTACGATGACTACACATCGCGTATGAAGGATATCAACAATTATGTGAAGGACACACAAAACAAAATTGAAGATCTGGAAAAGTCGCTTAAGAAATCAAAAGGTAATAGTAATGCACTCAATGCAACTATTAAAAAACTGAAGGCTGATCTGGAAGAGCGCAATAAAGAGATTGCACAATTGAACGAACATGTAGAAACCCTGCGTAACGAAAATCAAAATTTGATTACTACCGTTGGCCTGCAGGAAGCAGAACTGGCAGATAAAGAATCACAGATTTTGGCTAAACAACAGGAGCTGGCATTGATTGAAGCCCGTATTCAGGAATTGATGATTTCAAGTAAAGTGAGCGAAGCTGATTCTTATTTTGCCCGTGCGCAGGCTGTAGAAGAAGCGGCTAACCGTACAAAACTTGCCCCTAAGAAAAAGAAGGAGACCCTGAAAGAAGCAGTTGAGTTATACAAGAAGGCGCTCTCGCTGGGTAAGCAGGAAGCTCAGGCCAGGATTACAGAGTTAGAGAAAAAGATTTAGAGTTTATTATTTCAGTGTAAGTGTGGGGTGCTTCTATAGAGAGGTACCCCATTTTTTTAGTTGATATTAAGGCCTATAGTTACACCTATCCAGGGTTTATTCTGGTAAATCCAAATAGCCTTATCGCGGTCGGTTAGGTAATCCCAACCCACACCAACACCTACGGTTAGGTTATTAACACCAATCATTGTAGCCACCCCGCGCGAAAGAATAAAACCGTCATATTCGTCTGTGGTTCGGTAATTAGTTGTCCAGGGGCTGATAAACGTAGAGCCAATACCTCCAAATGCACCCAGTGTAATGGCTTTATGGTAAAGTTGTTTCTTAATCCCCGTTGGTGTCTTTTTAAAATCTAACCAAAATCTATCAATCCGGTAACCTAAAAAGACATTGCCATTAAAGTTTGCATTTAGTTGTCGCGGAAAACCTTGCGAGGAAGGTCTGTATTTAAATGCGATACTCATAACATCTACGTCAAGCGTTTTTTTAACAAAGTATTCATCCACTCCGCTTACCACCTCAACCGTTTGATTGGTGCGGGTTACTTCTATAGAATCGGCTTTTATAGTTACAAATACGCGGGTAGGTTTTTGGCCGGGTTGGTGATAATAGTAGTAATCATTTTGAAGTTCGTATTTAGGTGTATTCTTAAAACCTGCGCAGCTGCAGGTTATACCACCAATTAACAGAATTGCATAGCGGATCATTACTCCATTCCCACCAGGTAAACAGTATACGTAACATAAGCGGCCAGTAACATAAATGCCTCCCACCGATCAAGTTTTCTCTGATTTAGCGTGAACATAAAGACCATTAAGACAAGGGTGGATATCAATAATACGTATAGATCAAAATTCATCATGGTGTTGTAAGGCATAGGATTAATAAAACCGGTTATGCCCAGAATAAAGAAAATATTAAAAATATTGGAGCCTATAACGTTACCAATAGCAATGTCGGTATTTCTTCTGTAAGCGGCTACAGCCGATGTGGCTAGTTCGGGTAACGATGTGCCGGCAGCCAGAATAGTAAGGCCAATTAGTTTTTCGCTTAAGCCATAGTGTTTTGCAATTGTAGTAGCACTGTTAACAACAGAAGTTCCGCCCCCAATTAACATGGCCAGCCCAAATGCAATCATACCAATTGCTGTACCTGTACTAAATATTTTGATGTTATCACCTTCACCAAGATCTGAGGTGTTCTTCATGGTGCGATAGATGTAAAGTAAGAATCCTCCAAAGAATACTAACAGGATTACACTATCAAAACGGTTCATGATATTGGTTTCACTACCCCAAACCATTTGGTCGTTTACCAATAAGAACAAAACTGCAGCAGCCAGTATGGATAACGGAACTTCATACTTAACTGTATTTCGTTGCACTGTTAGCGGAAAAATTAACCCCGAAACGCCCAAAATAAATAACAAGTTGAAGTTGTTACTGCCAATTACATTACCGAACGAAGCATCATTTTTCCCATTTATGGCAGAAAGTAAACTAACCACCAATTCGGGCATGGAGGTACCAAATGCAACCACGGTAAGGCCAATGGCCAGGTTAGAGATACCATTTTTTTTAGCGATTGAGGAAGAACCATTCACCAGAAAGTCTGCACCTTTTATTAAAATGGCAAAACCAATCAATAGGTCTAAGAAATGGAAGACAAGACCTTCAAAGAAGTAAGAAAGCATAAGGGTTTTGGGGTTTGGGTACCGAAAGATAGAATCTTTTCTTTATTGACAGAAAAGGTACATCAGAAAAATAGGTGCATGAAAAAATGGGGTTTCTTATTAAATTTGCTGTTTACTACGTCATGACACTCGAGATTTTTATTACGCTGTTCCTTGTTTTTCTGAACGGATTCTTTGTAGCAGCAGAATTTGCAATTGTAAAAGTCCGGTCTTCTCAAATCGCACTTGAAAAAGGAACGCTTTCTAAAGAGGCGGCCAAAATAGTAATTAATAACCTGGATGGTTTTCTGGCTGCAACCCAGTTGGGTATTACTCTGGCCAGCTTGGGTTTAGGTTGGGTGGGTGAGGATGTAGTTTCAAAACTGGTACTAAATGCTATGCACTCCATAGGTGTAAATCTCAGTGAGGCAGCTGCTCATAATATTGCTTTACCGGTAGCCTTTTTCATTCTTACGGTTATGCACATTGTTTTTGGTGAGCTGGCCCCCAAATCAATCGCTATCCGGTACCCGGCCAGTACCACATTAAGGGTATCAATTCCATTACGGGTTTTCTATTTTGTATTCAGACCTTTTATCTGGCTGTTAAATGGCTTTGCCAATCTTATTCTCAAGTTGTTGGGCATTAAACCGATGAGTGAGATTGAAATTCACTCTGAAGAAGAACTAAAATTGATTATTGCCGAAAGTGAAGAGGGTGGTGCTATTGAAACATCCGAACGAGAATTAATTCAAAACGTGTTTGATTTCGATAACCGGGTGGCCCGGCAGGTAATGGTACCCCGCGTAAAAATGAGCATGATTAAGTCCGATACATCTATTGCCGATGCTTTACATATTATGCTGAAGGAAGGCTACTCCCGGTATCCTATTTACGAGATAAGTAAAGATGAAATTATAGGAGTAGTACACTCTAAAGATATTGTTTCGGTATATATTCAGAATAACGGAAAGACATTAAAGGATATCATGCGTCAGGTGCACTTCATTCCGGAAACAAAGCCGATTGATGTTTTGCTGCGGGATTTCCAGCGCACTAAAGCGCAAATGGCATTTGTAGTAAGTGAGTTTGGTGGAATTATTGGGTTGGTAACACTTGAAGATATTTTGGAGGAACTAGTAGGCGAAATTCAGGATGAGCACGATCAGGAGCAACAAATTGTGGTGCCTGTAGATAAGCAGACATTTAACATTGCAGCACAATCATCGCTACACGACATTAATAAACTTCTGGATGTTCCCTTTCCGGAATCGGAAGACTACGAAACGCTGGCTGGCTTAATTACCTACGAACGACCAACCGTAAAAGAGGGTGATGAGTTTGTATTATTTAATTACCGGATTAAAATTATAAAGATTACACAAACCTTACCCGAACAAGTGGAGGTGAAGCTGAATAGCGAAACACAGCAGGTCTAAAACCACTTTTTATACCGGAAGTAACCAACCATTGCTAAAAAAATTATACCCATTACTATTAATACACCATAATATCCATTCGGCCAGGCCAGCTCGGGCATATTTTCAAAGTTCATTCCGTAAACCCCGGCTACGAATGAAAGCGGAATGAAAATAGTGGTAATTACGGTAAGTAGTTTCATTACCTCGTTCATTCTGTAGTTAATGGTATTCATGTATAAATCCATCAGGGTAGAGGTAAGATCTTTGTAGGTGTCTAACGAATCGATCAGGTGAATAACATGATCGTACACATCAGAAAAATATTTTTCATTTCGCTCTTCTATAAATCCTTCTTCATTTTTGATAACCTTATTTAACGCCTCGCGTAACGGATAAACCACTTTACGTAAGTAGATAAACTCTTTTCTTAGTTTTTGAATTTCAATAAAATCAAGTTCGGTGGCGTTGTTCGAAATATTGTCTTCAATTTCCTCAATTCTCTTACCAATACTATCCAGTATCGAATAATAGCTGTCTACAATAGCATCAATTAATCTATAGAGAAGGTAATCGGCCCCACGTTTACGTATAACCCCGTTGTCTTGCTTAATTCGATTTCTCAGGTTGTCAAATATATCACCTTCCTTTTCCTGGAAAGAAAGAAGATAATTTTTACCCAATACAAAACTGATATGTTCATAGTCGATGCTTTGGCCTTCAATCCGGTATAGCATCTTTAAGGTAAAGAAGAGGTGATCCTCAAATTCATCGGCTTTGGGCTGATGATCAGTGTTCATAACATCTTCAACCAGTAAGTAATGAAGATCGAAGTGTTTACTTATTTTTTGAATCAATTCCTGGTTGGTAAGACCATCTACATTTACCCAACTAACCTGATGAGATTGACATCGTTCTAACAATTCTTCGATAGGGATATTGTTATGAATACTTACTGAATTTTCGTTATAAGAGATCAACTCAAGTATACCCTGGTCAGGCCCGGTTGTGTGTTTATGGTCAATTAGCTGCTCGGTTAAATGTTTTAGTGCGGCTTTTTGTTTTGTTTTTTCGTTTCCTTTCATGGGGTGATAGGGAAATTAGGTTTTGGTTATTATTACCCGGCCCGGATAGCCGAATTCAATTTGTTCTTGTAAAAATTTTTCCTGTACTATCTTTAATACATCACACTTCAGCTCAAAACCATGGGTGGGGTCTTTGGCCCAGGCATAGCCTCTAAGTTGTATCCCAAAATCGCCATACGTAATTACCCTAACTGTAACTTGATCTTCGCCTTTGGTAAGTTCTTCGGGCGAACGGTTGTCAATGCAATGCGGATGCGCCATACAGGTTTCCTTAATTATTTCCATCGCCTTACTTACCGATGCCGAAAATACAACCGGAACTTCAATAAATATGCAAACCTTTTCATCAGTTAGAGTTGAATTAATAATCGTTTCATTGCTGATTACGCTATTAGGAATTACAACCCTTCGATTTTCGAAATCTTTAATTACGGTGTGGCGTAGGGTAATATCTTCAACATCGCCCATATAGAGTTGGCCAATACGCACCCGGTCGCCAACACTAAAAGGCTTAAAGATAACCAGAAAAAAACCACTGATAATATTAGAGAATGCGGATTGCGAAGCAAAGCCAACTATTGCGGCCAGTACTCCGGCACCAGTAAGTAAGGTGGTGCCTACCGAACGGAAATAGGGGATAGATCGAAAGATAATAATTGCAGCAATCAGGAAAATAATAAAGTCTACCGCATTTTTAAAAAAATTGTAGCGGGTTGGGTCAACCTTAAGTTTTGTGGCAGCACTACGGATAAACCGGCTAATAACCAGGCGTAGTACACGCGAAATGATAAAGGATATTACCAATACAGCCAGTACAAAAAAGACCTGCTCCCAGTGGTGGTTAATCCATTTCATGGTTTCGAATGTACACAAATAGTTTACAGGAAGTAAAAGCACAGGGTTTTTAAAAGATGCTTTCCGGCAAGGTTCCTATTGTGTATTATTGCAACACATGTCAAAATCGCTCGATAGTATTAAGGCCCCGGTAGCCCGCGAGATGGATGAGTTCGAACACAAGTTCAGAACCTCTATGAAAACCCGCGTTATGCTGCTCGACAAGATTATGACCTATATTGTAAAGCGCAAAGGCAAACAGATGCGGCCGCTGTTTGTTTTTTTAAGTGCTGGCGTTTCGGGTACAATAAGCGAGTCAACTTACCGGGGGGCTGCCCTTATTGAGTTATTACATACCGCCACCCTGGTGCACGATGATGTGGTGGATGATTCGGATTACCGCAGAGGTTTCTTTTCTGTTAATGCGCTGTGGAAAAATAAAATTGCTGTTTTGGTTGGTGATTTTTTGCTTTCGCGCGGAATGGCTCTTTCACTGGAAAATAATGAATTTGACCTGCTTCGGATTGTAAACACTTCGGTGCAGGAAATGAGTGAAGGAGAGTTGTTGCAAATGGAAAAAGCCCGTAGGCTGGATATAAAAGAAGATGTGTACTATGAAATTATCAGGCAGAAGACGGCCTCATTAATTGCTTCTTGTTGTGCAGTGGGGGCCAGCTCGGCCGGTGCCGATCCTGAGTCTATAAGCAGAATGAAACAATTTGGAGAGTTTGTAGGTATGGCCTTCCAAATAAAAGATGATTTGTTCGATTATGGAGATGAGGAGATAGGTAAACCCGTGGGAATAGATATTAAAGAAAAGAAGATGACATTGCCACTTATTTATGCTTTATCGAAGGCCGGATGGCTGGAGAAACGAAAAATCATCAGCCTGGTAAAAAGCGGATCGGAGGATCAGAATAAAATAAAGCAGGTAATAGATTTTGTTAAACAATCGGGGGGTATAGAGTATGCCAAGGGAAAAATGCAGGAGTACCACCAGCAGGCACTGGCAACTATAAAACCTTGTCCCGATTCTACTTATAAGTCTTCGTTAATTGATTTGGTTCAATTTACAATTGAACGTAAAAGCTAATGCGCCATCCGGCTGCGCCCGGCTTCCAGTATCGCATATTTTTTCAGATTTGTAAACTCATTTTCCTCTAGAGTTTGTGATGCCGGCCCGATGTTTTCGGGGGCAAAAGCACCCTCAGAAGCCCACCATTTCTTTGCATTTTCTCGGGCTGTAGTTTTATCAACATCAAAATAGTTGATGATCGAGTCGCTAACGATCCAGGCCTTGGCAATGGTGGCATACTTCTCAAAAATCATGGTTCGCATTTGGGTACCGCTCGACTGATTTTTAAAGTGCGACACGGTGTATGATAATGTTTCGGGTTCGGTCATAATCATATCCCAGTATTTCTTTGAGGTAACTACCTGAGCAGTAGTAAGCAAATAGCCAAAGTTTTTTTCAATGGGCTCTTTGGTAATCTGGCAGGCAGCTGTAAATTCTTTTTTCTTTTTGCCAAAAAGGGTGTTAAACAAGGCCATAGCGGTTTGTAGTTATTTACCTATTAGATACTGGCTTTAGGGTAAATAGTTGCACGGGTTGTTAAATTTTTGAGTAAACCCTCAAAAATTTGCCATGAACTGCGATTTGCATAAAAAATTTATCTCAGGAGGTTATACATCTGGCGGCTATGGAGTATGCTTTGTTCCTTTCTGAACACCTGATTTTTGATTTTGAACAAATTTTTCATGCCGCGTAAAGAAATCTTCCAATTGTTTAACCGGCAGTTTCTTGGCAATAATTTTATGACTGCGATCCAGAATATAAATAGACGGTGTTGACTCTGCATAATAAAGTTTAGTGTAATGCTGAGGTAAATACGACCGAGGCCCGTTTACATTTATAAAAGGCTCCATCTTCATGGTTTTAACAAAGTTTTTCATTTTTAGCAAGGAAGTATCAGATGCCACAGAGAACACCTGTAAATCGAACTTTACATGGTTTTTGTTATAAAACTCAACCAGTCTGGGAGTTTCCTCTTTGCAATGCCCGCACTCAGGGTCATAAATCCAAAGTATGGTGTACTTGTTTTTTATATCGTACATCGATTTTGGCTGCAGATTCTGGTCTTGCATTATCAGATTAGGTCCTGTTTTACCCACCAGACTTAACCGTAATTTATCAGCATATTCCTTCACACTTTTTTTCATAGATGGGGCTACCCAGTAATCCATGGCGCCCGAGGCAAAATAGGTATCATACAACCGCACAAACACTTCATCCAATCCCATTATATCCGGGTTTTGATACAGGAACAGGCAATTCCAAACCAGGTACTTATAGGTTTCGGGGTTTTTCTTTGCCTTTTCAACCATTCCCTCAATCGCCTTCATTATAGTATCGGGTACGGGGGCATATAATTTTTCCAAATACTCTTTTATTTTTTCCTGATAGGCTGGTCTTGGTAAACGAATCAGAGCATCATCAGACAGATCGAAATTATCAAAGAAGTGCTGGCGGTAGTATTGCAGTTGAAAAGTAGAATCGATAGTACCATCGGCCCTTTTGGGTGCAGGTGGTAGTTCAATGTTTTGTGTTGATTTAAGAAGCCGGGCGGTAAGCGAGGCAGGGTTTTTCTCAATCAATTGTTTCTGGTACGTGCTTACCTGTTCGCTTATTTTTGAAAATTTTTCGCGGGCTTCTTTCTTCTGATCTTCTTTTAAGGTGCTGTCGCGCAGAATGGCGATGTATGGATCGGCTTCTTTGCCCCGGGTTATATTATGTTGAAGGTTTTCAAAGAAGAGGGTATTATCAGGATCGCCCTTAACAACGGCTTTTGAGAAATCATCAGCCGAAGTTTCAATTGAAAAGCGCTGGTTAGTACTTACTACAAAATCAAAAATCTTGGATTTGTTTAGGACAATAAAATAAACCCCTTGCGGAAGTGTTTTGGTATTATCAAAAAAGAAATGCCCTGTGCTGTTTACCCGTGCGGTATCATTCAAGCGGGTTTGTTCGCCATAATACGAACCCAGGTAGGCCGTAGTATCTTTCCAGCCTTTTACCTGAAACTCAATTTTATAACCGGGTTGTGCTACCGCAACCGAGGTAATAGTAATTCCAATCAGAACAATCCAATGTTTCATTAGGTATGAGGAGGGTTTTATCAATTCAATTTTATTAAATCAGCAGGATTAAGGCAATTAATGGGCCATTCGTACGTAAGGTAAGTTGCGCTATTCACTTTATGCACTCTCAACTTTTAAAATTACTTTTGCTGCGCTAAAAAATGTCGCTACAGGTTTCCAATCTTACCAAAATTTACGGACAACAAAAGGCCGTTAACAATATTTCGTTCGAGGTACAGCCGGGTGAGATAGTGGGTTTTCTGGGCCCCAATGGTGCGGGTAAATCTACTACCATGAAAATAAGTACGGGTTATATGCCACCTACTTCGGGGCGGGTGTTGGTTAATGGATTGGATGTAACCACGCAATCACTTCAGGTACGCAAAATTATGGGCTATCTGCCGGAGCACAATCCGCTGTATTTGGATATGTATGTGCATGAATACCTGCATTTTGTTGGAAAGGTTTTTGATTTAACAAACCACTACTTGAAGAGTCGTATTGCTGAAATTGTTTCACTTTGCGGATTAGATCGCGAACAGAACAAGAAAATAGAACAACTTTCTAAAGGTTTTAGACAGCGGGTAGGGCTTGCGCAGGCATTAATTCATAACCCGCAGGTATTGGTATTAGACGAACCCACAACTGGTCTTGATCCTAACCAGATACTGGAAATACGTAAACTGATTAAAGAGATTAGTGCCAGTAAAACGGTGCTGTTTTCTACCCACATAATGCAAGAGGTACAGGCCATCTGCAACAGGGTTATTGTAATTAATCAAGGCGAACTGGTAGCTGATGCACCCGTGGCCGATTTGTTAAAGTCGCAGGCACAGGTGCAGATTATTGTAGAATTTGATGCCCCAGTTGATGAACAAAAATTAGCAACCCTGCCAGGTGTGCAGCACCTCGTAATGGTAACCCCCAATGTGTATAAACTTACCACTGTGCAAGGTGCAGATTTGCGGCCCGAAGTATTCCGGTTTGCAACCGAACAAAATCTTTCATTAGTTGGCCTGAGGCAGGAGCAACTTTCGTTGGAAGAAATTTTCAGATCGTTAACTGCTCAAACCCCGGCCGAATGATTCAGGTTTTTGCCAAAGAGTTTAACAGTTTTCTCAATTCGCTTATTGCGTATATGGTAATAGGGGTCTTTTTAACAGGTATTGGGTTGTTGATGTGGGTGTTTCCGGATACAGCCGTGTTGGATTATGGATTTGCTGATATGGACACGCTGTTCTCAATGGGGCCGTATGTATTTATTTTTCTTATACCGGCTATTACCATGAAGAGTTTTGCAGAGGAAAAGAAACTGGGCACCCTTGAATTATTACTCACTAAACCGCTTAGCGATTGGGATGTAGTGTTCGGAAAATTTCTGGCTGCATTCGCTTTGGTACTTTTGGTACTGGCGCCCACCTGTATTTACTATGTGTCCATTTATAAATTGGGTAACCCGCAAGGTAACATCGACTCAGCCGGGGTGTGGGGTTCTTATATAGGTCTTTCCCTGCTGGCTATGGTTTTTTGTGCAATCGGGTTATTGGCTTCTTCTCTTACTACAAACCAGATCGTGTCGTTTATACTGGCTGCTTTTTTGTGTTTTCTTATTTACACCGGATTTGATTCGTTAGCTACATTTGGCAACAATGCCTTGCTAATTAAACAACTCGGAATTCTATATCACTACGACTCGCTTAGCAAAGGTTTAATTGATAGCCGCGATGTAATCTATTTCATAAGCGTTACTGCATTTGTACTTGTTATTACCAAAACTGTAATTGGAAGCCGGCAATGGTAAGGTGGAAAAACAGCAAACGCACGGGCGATCTTTTACTACTGGCCAATGTATTGGTGTGGGTTATGATGCTTAATGTGTTGGCATCATTTTATTTTTTCAGAATTGATTTAACCGAAGAAAAACGATACACCATACAGCCCCAAACACGAGCATTACTACAAACTTTGGAAGATGACGTTTTTGTAGAAGTATTTCTGGAGGGTGAAGAATTAAACCCCGAATTCAGACGATTACAAAAATCAATACGCGAAACGCTGGATGAGTTTAGAATCTATTCTGGCAATAAGGTAAAGTTTGTATTTACCGATCCGCTTCAGGCTAATAACGAGCGGGCCCGAAATGAATTTATTGCTGATCTGAATGCAAGGGGCGTTATGCCCCGTAATGTTATTGAAACCCGTAATGGAGAGCGAATAGAAAAATTTGTATTTCCAGGAGCATTGGTTTCCTATCAGGGCTTCGAAACCGGTGTTATGTTGCTGCGGGGTAATCGTGCGCAAAGTATCAACCAGTCGATAGAAGTAGTAGAATTTGAGTTAGCAAATGCCATACAGAAGCTGAGCAATACAGACCGCAAACGAATTGGATTGTTACGCGGGCATGGCGAGTTAGACAGCCTTGTATTGGCAGGTTTCAATAATGCCCTGCTTGATCAATATGATGTATTTAAAGTTTCGCTTGATCGTAAACAGGTGCTAACAGGTTACGATTTGATTGTAATTGCAAAACCTACCCGGGCTTTCACCGAGCAAGATAAATTCAAGCTGGATCAATACATTATGAATGGCGGAAAAGTAATGTTTCTGCTCGATCGGTTAGATGCTGATATGAACCGGGCTTCGGAAGAGGATTATTTTGCATTTCCATACGATTTGAATCTGGATGATCAGTTATTCAGGTATGGGGTGCGTATCAATCCGGATCTGGTTCAGGATCGGGTATCGGGCAGATATCCGGTAGTAGTTGGAGGCGACCGTAATCAACCTCAGATTATGCAATTAGAATGGCCATTCTTTCCATTAGTTAATCAATATGCACAACATCCGGTTACACGAAATCTGGACGCAACCTTATTCCGGTTTGTTAGCAGTATCGATACAGTTAAAGCTACTGGTGTAATTAAAACACCATTAGCGTTCTCGTCAGTCTATGCCCGTAAAATAACAGCACCGGTTAAAGTAACCGTAAATGATTTACGCAGGCAAATGCAAGATGAAGCTTTTCAGGGTGGTCCTATTATGCTGGGCTATTTACTGGAAGGAAGATTTACATCGTTATATAAAAACAGATTTGCGCCAGCCGGGGTGGATACTGCAAAATTTAGTTCAGCGAGTGCCCTAACCAAACTGGTGGTAATTGCCGATGGCGACTTAGCCCGTAACGATGTAAACCCGCGTGATAATAGTCCGCAACCATTAGGGTTAGATCCGTTTACACAATACACATTTGCCAATCAGGATTTACTGCTTAATACCATTGCCTTTATGCTGGATGAAAACGGCCTGATAAAGGCGCGAAACAAAGAAGTAAAGGTAAGACCCTTAGATAAGGTAAAAATCAAAAACGAACGTGTATTCTGGCAGTCAATTAACCTGGTATTACCCCTTTTGGTTTTACTTGCGTTTGGTGTTGGCCGGGCTTATTGGCGTAGCGTAAAATATTCGCGGTTCTGATGCAGGAGAATAGAAATATACGGCTGTTAATTTTACTGGGGGTATCAATCCTGGTCTTGATGTTTTTGCTTTACATAAGCACCAACACGAGCTCTACTTCTGTTGATAAACAATTATTTAAGGTTGATGATCAGACTAATATAAGTAAGGTGGTTATAAAACCGGTGGTTGGCGAACCCGTGGAACTTCATTTTGCCAATGGTAAGTGGAGGGTGAACAATGTGTTTGATGCCGATCAGCAGATGATAAAAATCCTGTTTGCAACGTTACTTCAAACAGAACCCCGTAGAGAAGTAGCTGCATCCATTCAGGACTCCGTCAGCAACCACATCAAAAACACCGGAAGAGAAATACAATTATATGACGGTGAAAATCTGGTAAAGCAATTTTGGGTAGGAGGCAACAATCGTAAAACAGAAACCTACTTTCAAATGCCGGATGGGGTGCCTTATGTAGTGCAAATACCGGGGTATCGGTTATACATTGCTTCTGTTTTTGAACTTCCGGCCATAGAATGGCGCGATAAGTGGATTTTTAATTTTAACTGGCAGAATTTTAAATCCTTAACAGCCACTTTCCATAATCAGCAGAAAGAAGACTTTGCAATAGCCATGCAGCAAACTTTTATTGGGATATCCGGAATGCCTGAAGCCGATACAGCCAAGCTTAACAATTACCTGGATGCGGTTTCGTTGGTGCAGGCTAATCGTTTTATTGTAAAGGGCGAGTTACCCCTCGATAGTTTGATTAAAGCCGGGCCAGAATTCAGTATACAAATTACAGACATTGCTAATCGTAACTATGTATTGGAAGTGTATTTACCCACACAAAAAGGGGCAGAGCCTTTAGCCAGATTGAATGAAGAAACCTGGCTTGTACTTAGCCGGGCCAACCGCGAAGCAATTGGCCGAAAACGAACTTATTTTGGCAAATAAACCAACCCGTTTATTCATTTTCAGGATTGGTTTTTCTTTATAACTTTACCGCCCTATACAACCACAAATTACTGATTTACAATGAAGTTTATTGTTAACTCAAGCTACCTGCTTAAGCAGCTATCCAATATCAACGGTGTAATTACTACCAACCCGGTAGTACCAATCTTAGAAAACTTTCTTTTTGAAATCGATAAAAGCAGTTTAACGGTAACCGCATCCGATTTACAAACTTCGATGATTACCGAACTGGGTATTGAGTCTAAAGAGCGTGGTAATATTGCCGTTCCGGCCCGTATTCTTTTAGATACCTTAAAGAACCTACCCGATCAACCGGTAACTTTTTCGATTGATGAATCAACCTACAGCATTGAAATTAGTTCAGATAACGGCCGGTATAAATTATCGGGCGAAAATGCTACGGACTTTCCAAAAGTACCTTCCGTGTCAAACGACTTCTCGGCCTCTATTTCAACCGAAGTGCTTGCCCGTGCCGTTAACAATACCATTTTTGCAACCAGCAGCGATGAACTTCGCCCGGCCATGACAGGCGTGTACGTAAACCTGGGCGAAAAGAACACCACATTTGTAGCAACCGATGGCCACCGACTGGTGCGGTATCGCAGAACAGATATTAAATCGGATAACGGAAACTCAATCATCATTCCGCGCAAAGCCCTTAACTTATTAAAAGCTACGTTGCCAACAGAAAATACCGATGTAACCATCGATTTCAACATGTCGAATGCGTTCTTCAAGTTTGGCAACATTCGCATGATCTGCCGTTTGATTGATGAGCGTTTCCCGGATTATGAAAATGTAATTCCTTCTCAGAACCCAATTAAGATGACAATCAGCCGTACAGATTTGTTGGGATCATTGAAGCGTATCTCTATTTATGCCAACAAAACCACCCATCAGGTTCGCTTAAAAATTACAGGAAGCGAGTTGCAGGTGTCGGCCGAAGATTTGGATTTCTCTAATGAAGCAAACGAGCGACTTTCCTGCGAGCATGAAGGTGACGATATTGAGATTGGATTTAATGCCAAGTTTCTAATTGAAATGCTAACTAACCTGGATACCGACCAGATTAAACTCAATATGTCGGCACCTAATAAAGCCGGTGTTATTCTTCCTATCGAAAAAGATAAAGGCGAAGACATACTCATGCTGGTAATGCCGGTTATGCTGAATACATACGCATAACAAGCATATCACTGTCCTTGAAATTAAAAGAGTTGCAAGCGCAACTCTTTTTTTTGAGCTTTTACGAAGCTGATAAGGTTACTTTAAGCACTTGTAATTCATCAATTTCTGAATTATCTTATCAAAAATTGTCTATGGAAGCATTTGGTACATGGTGGGAAGGGCTGAGCCCCATGCTGAAAATTTACTGGAGCATAGCAGTACCCTTTACGCTGTTCTTTGTCTTGCAATTAGCGCTTTCTTTTTTCGGAGCCGAATCGCCCGATGACTTGCCCGATGCAGAAATTGAGGCCGATCATGGCATACCATTTCAATTTCTAACCTTAAAAAATCTGATAGGGTTCTTTACCATTTTTGCCTGGACGGGCATTGCCTGTATTGAGGCCGGGTACTCTAATGCAGTATCTTTAGTTCTGGCCGTAATAGCAGGCTTGTTAATGATGGGCCTAATGGCTGGCCTGTTCTATTTAATGACTAAATCAGGTGCCGATGGTACCATGAAAATTCAAAGCGCAGTTGGCCAAACCGGTGAGGTTTATTTAACTATTCAGGCAAAACGGGCTGCGCTTGGTAAAGTGCAGGTGAAAGTGAGTGGGGCAGTACGTACCTTAGATGCCATGACTGACGATGAAGAACCTCTCGCTACCGGCCAATTAGCACGTGTTGTTCAGATTATAAATAATAATATCCTTTTAGTTACATCAAAATAAAGATAACGTATGTTTACCCTGCCCATTATCGCAATTGTCGGTCTCTTCATTTTTGTTATGATCACCACCGTGTTGCGGAGGTATAAACGATGCCCGTCCGATCGGATTTTAGTGGTGTATGGTAAAGTAGGAGGGGGCGGATCGGCCAAGTGTATCCACGGAGGTGCTGCTTTCATCTGGCCCGTGTTTCAGGATTATTCCTTTATGGATTTAACTCCTATTTCTATTGAAGTAAATCTTACCAATGCATTGAGTAAACAAAATATTCGGGTAGATGTACCATCAAAATTTACCGTTGGTATTTCTACCGAAGGCGGTGTAATGGAAAATGCAGCTGAGCGCCTGCTGGGCTTGCAGCGTCCGGATGTACATGCCCTGGCGCACGATATTATTGTAGGCCAGATGCGTTTGGTGGTAGCCATGATGGACATTGAAGAGATTAACACCAATCGCGATAAATTTTTGCTGAATGTGTCGCACAACGTAGAAGTTGAACTGAAAAAGATCGGTCTAAAACTGATTAACGTAAACATAACCGATATAAAAGACGAGAGCGGTTACATTGCTGCATTAGGTAAAGAAGCAGCAGCCAAAGCCATTAATGAAGCAAAAATTCGCGTGGCTGATCAGGAGCGACTGGGTGATATTGGTAAAACAGAAGCAGAGAAAGAACGCGATATTAAAGTATCGGAGATGGTGCGCGACCGCGATACACAAGTGGCTGTAACCATTAAAGACAAAGAGGTTTTAATTGCCGGTGCCAAACGCGATGAGCAGATTGGTAAAGTAGAAGCCGAACGCGACACCCGTATTAAATCAGCGGAAGCCAATGCGCTGGCGGTAACAGGAGAAAATCAATCTAAGATTGCGATTGCCGATTCGGATGCGAAACGTAGGGAACGTGAAGCCGAAGCATTGAAGAAAGCGATAGCCGCAGAAAAAGTGCAGGCCGCCAAAGCGCTGGAAGAAGCATATCTGGCAGAACAGAAAGCGGAACAGGCGCGTGCCGAGCGTGACCGGGCCTCGCAAAATGCCAACATTGTGGTAGCAGCCGAAATCCAGAAACAGAAAGCCATTATTGAAGCACAGGCTGATGCTGAGAAATTGCGCGAGCGTGCAAAAGGTGAAGCCGATGCAATCTTTGCCAAGTTGGAAGCCGAAGCGCGTGGTATGTTTGAAATATTAACTAAGCAAGCACAAGGCTTACAACAAATTGTACATGCTTCGGGCGATAATGCACGCGATGCGGTGTTGTTGTTGATTGTAGATAAATTACCGGAACTGGTTCGGTTGCAAACTGAAGCCATTAAAAATATTAAGATCGATAAACTTACCGTGTGGGATGGTGGTAATGGTGGAACAGGCGATGGAAAAACTTCTACGGCCAATTTTATTTCTGGATTATATAAATCTGTACCTCCGTTGCAGGAGATATTCAACATGGCCGGTATGGAGTTGCCCGAATACCTGAAAGGAAAGACCGCAGCCGAGCTTCAGAAGATGGCCGATGAAGCCAAGGCTAAACAAATTCAACTGACGGAAGGAGAGAAGAAAGAATCGGGTAAAGAGAAGAAATGATGCTGGGCGGAGGCTTTTTGAAACAAGCCCATGATTCTTTTGTAAAGAACCGTGAGTTGAGAAAAGAAGCGACTAAGCTATCTATGAAGGATAGTTTGAGCTTCAAAACGAAACCTTCTCAATCGCTATCTGAGAATGATCCAATTATGTCAGCATCTGCCCGATCCTTGATGGTGCAGGAAATAAAAAGAGAAAACAGGAGATTTTTGATCTTAGCAATTCTGATCTCTTTTGCGGCACTGATTTTATTAGTTACACTATCCATGAATATTGCAAAACCAAAATGGTTATAGTAGCCAGTATTACAAGTCACAAATAGCTACTTATTTCAAATCCGAAAAATTAAAATTGGTCTCCGGGAATTTAGTGTTAAACTTACCGTTTGGGACGGTGGCAATAATGGAACAGGCGATGGAAAAACTTCTACGGTCAATTTTATTTCAGGATTATATAAGTCTGTACCTCCGTTACAGAAGATATTCAACATGGCCGATATGGAATTACCAGAATATCTGAAAGGTAAAGTGGCCACTGAATTGCAAAAGATGGCCGATGAAGTAAAGGAGAAACAAACTCAGTTGGGTGAAGTGATTAAGAAGGAAGAAGGGAAGGATAAAAAATGAATATAAAAACTAATAAAAAGAGGTCAGGTTTGTAGCCTGACCTTTTTTTATGTTTGACGATTATTCTTTTTGTTTTTATAAATCAATAAAAAAACACTTCATCCACAAAGAGCCAACCCTTCTGACCTTTGCCACTATGCCAAGCTGGAAGTTTAGTTATGGGCTTAGCTACTACTTTGTAATAAGAATGCTTAGATGGGGGTAGCATAAAACTGATAAAACTCATTTGAGGTGTACGATAGGTCTTAGGCTCAGTAAATTTTTCTGTATGAATAAGCACTAACTTATTTTTATTCGTGCCAGCCCAAATCTGTATTTCGGTGGGAGGAAAGATATAAGCACCCAGATTATCGGCATAGCTTACTACAAATTTGGTAAGGGTTGGTGGATTATCGCCAAAATCGAACCCAGCTTCAAAATTATTATCGCGGAAGCCAAGCCATGCAGGCTCTTTGAAAATATCTACAAAACCTTTACGGCCATCGGTAAGTGAACCAGCACCTTCGCCAGGGTATTGCTTGTCGGGTGGAGATAACAACTCAACCTGTAAAGGGTTAACACCTTCTTTATAGATGGTGCTTTCAAATACGTTGCTACAATACCAACCATCTTTACATGCGATAGCCCGAAGTCTAACAGTTTCTGTAATCTGGATTGGTTCGTGGTAGGGTGTGCCATTTATGCTATCAGGGGCTGGGCCATCAAGGGTGTACCGAATTGCTACTCCGGGCAGGGTATGTTTTAGTTGAATCAAATCATTTTTTTTGAGTACACCTTCATTTACTAGAATAGGTTTACTCAAAGCCAAAATGCTTTCGTCTTTAAAGAGTGTATGAATGAATCTGATTTTTGGATGCGCTCTCTCCAGCTCAAGTTTATGGGTTTCACCAATGCTGGTATTCCAGATGTATAGGGTTTGAATGGCAGGTAATTCAAGAATGGGTTTTAATGATTCTACCGTAACTTTTGTTCCGGATAATGAAACTGATTTTAATTTTGTGCATGTTTTAAGATTAGAAAGGCCTGAACCGGTTATAGCGGTGAAATTTAAGTTTAGGATTTCCAGGTTGTTGAAAGCTGAAAGAAGGCTAAGATCATCATCCCGTACCGGCATCTTGGAAAGATTAAGTGCAACGAGTTGCTCTTTAATTTTATTCAATTCTTTCAATGCTTCAATCTTAAAATATTCCTTTACAAAAAAATCAGCTTGCAATGCGGGGCTATTGGTGTATAAGGGAAAGATTGTACGGAATGGAGTGTTGAGGTTTTTAACCAAGTCAGCAGATGCGGGTTTGAATGTATAATCCGTGTTAGCGTCTGGTAACTTAGCCGTTACTGTATTTGCCAACAATACCAGGGTGTCAACTGGGTTGTAGTCGCTTATTTTCTTCTCGAATGCAGCCCCCGATTTAACCCATGCGTGTAATAAATTAATTTCAAATTGAGAGAGTTGGGGTTTGCCATCGGGTGGCATGTGGTTATCATGCTCAAGAGGTAACTGTATGTATTGAATCATACGACTGGAATCAGGATTGCCGGAAATGAACGCTGCACCACTTTCGCCTCCCTGTATAAACTTTTCCATTGATGTCATAACGAATTTCCCTTTCGCTTTTAAGTCGTTATGGCAAGAGAAGCATTTCTTATCCAGTATCGGTTTAACAGCTAATTGATATAATGAAGTATCTTGTAACGCAACGGATTGAGAAGTTTGGAGGGGCGCCAGTACAAAATTTTCTCCATGCGTGAGTACAGAGCCGGTGTGTCCCACAAAAATCAATAGGGCAAACAAAAGCACAATGCCTCCTCGTTTTAGTGCTTTAATTTCCGATGATGACTGATAGAATACTAAAACCACGTAACTGAGCCAACCCAATATAAGACCGCTTACCTTGTGGCGCTGTAAAGCTTCGCCATAGTCGCCCCCTACCGACAATAGCAGACCGAAAAAAGCGGTGAGTGATGCTGTTAGGGCAGCAATCACCAAGCAATACGACATCAATTTTCTGAATTGTTTAGCCTTAAATTGTGATCGAAGCATTAAAAGAAATACGGCCAGCACGATAATGCCAATGGGAAGGTGTAAGAGCACGGGATGTAAGCGCCCGGCAACCTGTAGCCATACCGGTAACACTATTCTATCTGCGAAAGCAAAAAGAAATGAAGTAAGAAAGAGAATAAAGAGCGTCAGGTTTTTTAAGGGGCTCATTAATTATGTCCGGTTTCTATGTCTGTTTTATGCAAGTAAACCGGGAACCAGTTTACCGGCCACATCAGTTAACCTGTAATAGCGGCCCAGATGTTTATAGGTAAGATGTTCATGATTTAAACCCATTAAGTGAAGCACGGTAGCATGAAAATCGTTTACATGAACCGGATCGCGCGCTATGTTGTATCCAAATTCATCTGTTTCACCATAGGTAGTTCCTGCTTTTACACCACCACCAGCCATCCACATGGTATAGCAGCGTGGGTGATGATCGCGGCCATAGTTTTCTTTTGAGAGATTGCCCTGGCAGTAATTGGTACGCCCAAACTCTGTACCCCAAATAACTAAGGTCTCATCGAGCAACCCCCGTTGTTTCAAATCCATTATTAATGCCGCGGTTGCTCTATCGGTATCCTGTGCCTGTAATGGCATTTCGCCTACCATGTTTCCATGTTGATCCCATCCCTGATGATACAATTGCACAAAGCGAACTCCGGCTTCAGAAAGTTTTCGGGCCAGCAAACAATTGGCGGCATAGGTTCCGGGTACCAGACAATCAGAACCATACATCTTTATAATATTGTCTGGCTCTTTGGTTAAGTCTGTTAAATCAGGAACAGCTGTTTGCATGCGGTAAGCCATTTCATACTGCTGTACACGCGCCTTTATTTCCGGGTCGCCAAATTCTTTGTAATTCAAATCATTTAATTGTGCGAGTTGATCGAGCATATTTCTGCGGTCAGCCCGGTCTCTGCCTTCCGGATCTTTCAGGTATAACACGCGCTCTTCGCTACTGCTAAATTGTACGCCCTGATGCACACTATCTAAAAATCCGTTCGTCCATAATTTCGAGTATACACCTTGTCCGTTACCCCGGCCACGTGAAAGCAATACACAGAACGCAGGAAGATTTTTGTTTTCACTTCCTAACCCATAACTCAACCAGGAACCCATACTGGGTCTGTTACCTTGCTGGGCACCGGTTTGCATAAATGTAAGAGCTGGATCATGATTGATAGCCTCTGTGTGCATGGTTTTGATAAAGCAAATGTCGTCCACCACCTTAGCTATGTTGGGAAACAATTCGCTTACCCACGCCCCTGAGTTTCCGTATTGATTAAACGTAAAGGACGAACCCACCAGCGGAAATTTGGATTGGCCAGACGTCATGCCGGTTAAGCGCTGCCCCATACGAATAGAAGCTGGAAGTTCTTCGCCAGTCATCTTGTTGAGCAAGGGCTTGTAATCAAAACTTTCTAATTGTGATGGGGCTCCATTTTGAAATAAATAAATAACCCGTTTTGCTTTTGGAGCAAAGTGTGGTAAGCCAGGCGAAGTAAGCGGTGATTCGGACTTTAAGAACAGATCGGGAATTAATAGAGAACCCAACGCAGCTGAACCAATACCCAAACTTAGTTTCCCCAGAAAATGTCTGCGCGTAAGATGAAATCGATGATCGGTAAATTCTTTGCTCATGGTTTCAGGTTTTGGTTATGGCTTCGTCCATGTTATAAATTGTTTGAATAACCTGCATTAACGCAGCGAGTGTAACTGTATCGCTTACGTTTTCATGCGGGAATTCTCCGGTCGCAATAAACTGAATGGCTTTATCGGGTGCAGCGCGAAAATTATTTTTTTCAGTTTCATAATAGGTCATCAAAACCGAAAGCTCGGCTTGCTTAACCTCGCGACAAACAATAGAAAGGAAGGCACGTTTAATTCTTTCTTCTTCTGAGGATTGATTCAACATCAGCCGTTCGGCCAATACCCGTGCAGCTTCCAGCATTAAGGGTTCGTTTAATAATAACAACGCTTGTAATGGAGTATTAGTAACTCCGCGTTTTACTTCGCACTGATCGCGGTTGCTGGCATCAAAAATTAGCATTCCGGGGGGAGGTACTGTGCGTTTAATAAATGAATATAGCCCTCTTCGGTATAGTTTATCGCCATGATCCTGAACATACCTTGCCAGCACGCCCCGCCCCGATGTGGAAGACTCCCAAATACCTTTTGGTTGGTACACTTTCATGCTGGGGCCACCAATTTCCTTTACTAATAACCCACTACTGGCCAAAGCCAGATCGCGTATGCCTTCGGATGTGAGCCTGATACGCGGAGCATGCGAAAGCCATACATTGTCCGGATCTTGTTCTACATGTTTTTTACTGATAACTGACGATTGCCGATAGGTAGCCGACATCACCATTTGTTTCACCAATCGCTTTATATCCCATCCGTGTTTTCTGAAATCAACCGCCAGCCAATCGAGTAACTCGGGGTGAGAAGGGAGTTCGCCCTGCATGCCGAAATCGCCACTGGTTTTTACCAGTCCGCGGCCAAAGAACTCTTGCCACATTCTGTTTACAAACACACGGGCGGTTAATGGGTGTTTTTCATCGAAGAGCCATTTCGCCAATGCCAGCCGATTGTTACCATAGGTGGATGAATCAAATGGAAGTATAATATCAGGTACGCCTATGGTTACGATTTCTCCTGGTGCATCGTATACACCCCTAACTAATATATGAGTGGGGCGCTTCCACGTGGTGTCTTTCATCACCATTACTTCAACCGGAGTAGTATCTTTTTTGTTGATAAAGGTGAGTATGTTTTGTACTTCTTCGTTCGTGATTTTTATTTTGGGCGGATCGGCCAGTGAAGCGAGTTGAATATCGCCCAGCAAACCTTTTTCGGGTACACGATTAAAGAAGGCAAACGTACGGTAATAATCTTTTTGCGAAATAGGATCGTACTTATGATCGTGGCAGTGCGCACATTCAAATGTTAACGCAAGAAAAGCTTTTGCAAAGGTGTTGGTTCTGTCGGTTACATATTCAATGCGATATTCTTCATCAATTACACCACCTTCTTGTGTTATCTTATGGTTACGGTTAAACCCAGTGGCCAATACCTGTTCTTTTGTGGGATTGGGCAACAAGTCGCCAGCCACCTGCCAGGTAACAAATTTATCATAGGCATAATTCTGATTGAAAGCATGAATTACCCAATCGCGCCACGGCCACATGGTACGTAATCCATCGTCTTGATACCCGTGCGAATCTGCGTAGCGGGCTACATCCATCCAATGCACAGCCATTTTTTCGCCATACTGTGGTTGGGCGAGTAACTCGTCAATAATTTTTTCATAGGCATTATCGGAGTTGTCGGCAAGAAAACGATCGTGCAATTCGGGTGAGGGGGGAAGACCGGTAAGATCGAGGCTTACACGTTTCAATAATCGTTCTTTGTCGGCTTCTTCGTTAGGCTGCAGATTGGCCATTTCAATTTTTTGCAAGACGAAATAGTCAATTTCATTTTTGGGCCAGGTTTCATCCGCTACCGATGGAAGTGTGTGTTGCGTTGGCGGAATAAAGGCCCAATGCGGCTTGTACTTCGCGCCCTGTTCAATCCATTTTTTGATTAACGCAATTTCATTCTGATTTAACGACAGGTTCGAATTGGGTGGTGGCATAACCTCAGAGGTATCAGATGCAGAAATACGAACATACACTTCCGATTTATCCGGGTTTCCTGGAATAATGGCATGAGCAGATGGGTTGTCTTTAAGTGCAGCCCGTGCGCCTTCTGGTGTGTCTAAGCGCAGATTGGCTTTGCGCTGGTTGGCATCGGGGCCATGACATTTAAAGCAGCGGTCGGATAGGAGTGGGCGGATATGCAGGTTGTAATCTACTGAGTCTAATGCTTCAGCAGTTGATTTATCTTGCCTGCACCCGCTGATAATGACAGACGAAATAAGAGCAATACAAATGATTCCAACTAAAATCCTCATACCAGGTAGTTGAGGACTAATGTGGGAATTTTAAATGAGATTTGAAATGGATTTTATTCCACGAATTGAACCATTTCTCAATCCAGACTATGTCGTATTAACTTCTGATGGTGTGTAACATGATAAAACATTTTGCCTGTGCTTGATTCTAAAATATTCCAAGTCAGGTGCAAGCGTCCCGCTTGTATCTGACTTGGAAACAAAATCATTATAACTAAAACTTCAGACCGGATAGTGACCCGCCAATGGAGTGCCCGGAGTTTACACCCCAACGATTATTGGCACTTAACGAAGCGCTGGCAGCACTTACTTTTTCCCCACTATCGGTTTTGATGCTGGCGGCTACGCTTCCGCTTGCCCTGTTTTTTACATACACACCCGAAAGCCCATCGTTATTTACCTCGATACCAACGCCAAATTGATCTTTTAAAGAAACCTGAACGGGTGCCATGTTTTCAAGTTCTTTTGGCATTACTTTCATTTCGGCATCTAAGCCAAGCTCAACACTGCCTTTTTTAAATCCGTTTGGATCTACTTCTCCGCTGGCAGTTATTTTTACGCCTTTAACGGTTGCTGTTGCACTGCCATTACCACTCACAAAATTTCCATCTTTATCAAATGATGCGCCCACTTCAATTTCTACTGCTTTTACAGTAACCCCAATAGAAGCCTGCTCTACATAGCCATCAAAATTGGCGGTAATAGATCCCTTGGCCGGAAAGAGAACAGGGTTTAAATTCATAGTCATTTTATTGCACCGCATAACAATGGTACCCAGGCCAGGCGAATTAATGGTGTTTAAGATATTGCAGTTTACTTCATCATAATCAGGAAGCGGTTGGTTTTTGTATGGCTCAATTTTTTTTTGGCCAGGGCAAATAAGCCCGGTATAAGATTCATGAGGAAGTTGATAGAGTTTGTCCAGAAAATTATATTTAATGTCCAGCATGGCTTTAAGTGCGGCAGCATCGGTTAAGGCAACATCTATTGAATAGTTCATCATCTGGTATGCTGAAGAAGTCAGGCTTGTAATAAGTGCTTCGTTGTGTTTCTGATTAAGGGTGTTTACCGCTTTCAGATATTTTTTAATAATAGGTAATTCTCCCTCACAACTATTGGAGCCTTTTGAAATTCCTTTAATTTTTTCGAAACGGATTTTCTCAGCTGCAAGCTCTTTCTCAAATTCAGTTTTCAATCTTGCTTTCTCTAACACGAAGGCTACTTCAGCTTCACCTTCTTTTTTTAATTTTGATCCGAAGCTTGTACTGTAGTTACTGAGCCTATCCAGTGCCTGGTGATAGTACGGTGGAAAATTGACACCACCCTTTTTGGCGGCCATGCTTGTAACCTTCTTCATTTCATAGTCCATTGCTTTACCGGCCATTACACTTTGTTGCTCAACTCTGTTTTTTTCTTCCAGTATCTGTTCTCTAAATGCATTCCATTTATCCTGCACGGCAGGTCCGGGTTCATCGGCATATTCTGAAGGCACAAGAGCTGAGTACGCTGCCAGATTAAAAGAGGTTGACGCGTATACTTTGGGAATAGTATATCCCGGATGTTTGAATTTATTTTTTTCAAGTTCTTTTAGTTTATTAATTTTTTTTTGGGTTATGCTGTGCTGAAGAGATTGTTTTAAGGCTGCCGCTGCTTCAGTTGTTTTTCCTTCTTTTTCCAGAATCAGGCATTTGGTGAAGTTAGCCTGGGGATGGAACGGATAAATGGCAATTGTACTGTCTAAATATTTTTTTGCCAGCACGCCATCGCCTAATTGAAGCCAGGCATGGGCCAGGTTATTTAAAATGGTGCTGTTCTTCTGATGCACCTGATTTAGTTTTTGAAGAATAGGTATAGCAATGTGTGCTGCACCTGTCATGGTAAGATAGGCTGCATAGTTATTATAATTATCGGCATTAGGTTGTAACTCTAATGCTTTACCCATCAGGTACACAGCCGATTCTTTCTGACCATACAACCACATACCATTTGCACCCGAAGCAAGCATGGCACCGGCATTCGGATCGGTCTTAAACTGTTGAATTAATTTATCGGCTACCAGTTTTGATTCTGGGTTGATTATACCCGCAATGGAAGAATTTTGTTTTTTAACAAAGTCTGCAAGTTGGGTTTTGGATAAAATGGTTTTTGGCAATGAAGCTATTAACTCTGTTTTCTTTGGAGGAATTACCATTCCTTCCATTTCTGCTGCTTCTGCAAGTTGCTTATCGGTAACCTTGGGTACATTTTTGAAGGAAGGAACCTTTATACCCATACTGTCCATCATGCGCTTGGTTTCAGGGTCCAGGTCATCCATCAATTGCTGAGCCTCTTTCATCATCTCTTCCATCTCTTTGGCTGTGGGTGCTTTCTCTTTCTCTTTCTCTTTAGGCTTAGGCTTGGTTTGAGCAAAACTCCATACAACAATGGTTAACATGCCGAAAATGATCCATACTTTTTTCATGGGTAATTAAATTAAGGTTGACACTTAAAAAAGAGCAACTCAGACCATCAAATCACGGTAAAAGATGAGGTATTAAAACTCCTCTTAAAAGGGGATTTTTGCTGACACCTGGTACTTTAAAAACAGGATATTGTTTACAGTATCCCATCTTGAACGATACGTTTGTGATCGGGTATGGCTTATAAAATAAAAACCCCCGCTGGTAGAGCGGGGGATTTCAAAGGGTTGTTGAAATACCGGTTACTTCAGGTCTGAAAAGTCAAATCCGGTTTCCAAAAATTTGGTAGTAAACTTACCTGACCGGAACGTTGGGTTATCCATTAATTTTAAATGAAACGGAATGGTGGTTTTTACACCTTCAATTACAAACTCACTCAGTGCGCGCTTCATGCGGGTAATCACTTCCTCGCGCGATTGACCCGTTACAATCAATTTACCAATCATCGAATCGTAATTAGGAGGAATTGTGTAGCCTGCGTATACATGGCTATCCACCCGCACTCCGTGCCCGCCTGGGGTATGCAGGTTTACGATCTTACCTGGAGAAGGGCGAAACCCGTTGCCCGGATCTTCTGCATTGATGCGACACTCCATGGAAAATAACATTGGGAAATAATTCTTACCAGAAATAGGAACACCGGCAGCTACTTTAATCTGTTCTTTAATAAGATCGTAGTTGGTTACTTCTTCGGTGATCGGGTGTTCTACTTGTATGCGGGTGTTCATTTCCATAAAGTAGAAATCGCCATGTTTGTCTACCAGAAACTCGATTGTGCCAGCACCTTCGTAGTTAATGGCTTTGGCGCCCTTAATGGCAGCTTCGCCCATGCGTTCGCGCAACTCCTGATTTATAATTGGACTGGGTGTTTCTTCTACTAATTTCTGATGCCTTCTTTGTATAGAACAATCGCGTTCAGAAAGGTGACACACCTTTCCATATTGGTCGCCCACTATCTGTATTTCGATGTGGCGTGGTTCTTCTACAAATTTCTCAAGATATAAACCGTCATTACCAAAGGCTGCACCAGCTTCGCGCTTGGCATCGTCCCATGCTTTTTTAAATTCCGATTCATCGTTAATAATGCGCATGCCCTTACCACCACCTCCTGCAGTAGCTTTAACAATAACCGGGTATTTTATTTCCTTGGCTATTTTCATGCCTTGCTCCATCGATTCGAGCAAGCCATCGGAACCGGGAATGCAGGGCACTCCAGCTTTTATCATGGTTGCTTTTGCCGTGGCTTTATCGCCCATAGAGCGAATCATTTCAGGGGTTGGGCCAATAAATTTAATTCCATACTCGTGGCACACCGAAGAGAATTCCGCATTTTCCGAAAGGAAACCATAGCCGGGATGAATGGCATCGGCATTGGTAATTTCGGCCGCAGAAATAATGCGTGGAATATTGAGATAGGAGTTTTTACTGGGCGCATCGCCAATACATACCGCTTCATCGGCAAAACGCACATGTAAACTTTCCTTATCAGCAGTAGAGTAAACAGCTACTGTTTTAATATCCATCTCCTTACAGGTGCGGATTACCCGTAGCGCAATTTCGCCCCGGTTGGCAATTAATATCTTTTTAAACATATGTTTAGATTCAAAATTTAAAATTCCGAATTCAAGATTGGTTTAGCCGGAAGGTTCCGTTCAATAATCTTAAACCCTCAATTCTGAATTGGAAATTAATCCAGTTCTACCACAAATAGTACCTGGTCGTACTCAACGGGCGATGCATTCTCAACCATCGCTTTTACTATAGTGCCTGAAACTTCTGATTCAATTTCGTTGAATAGCTTCATAGCCTCAATAATACATACCGTTTGTCCTTTTGAAATTTTATCGCCTACCGATGCAAACGCGGGCGAATCGGGGTTTGCCGAACGATAGAAAGTACCAATCATAGGCGATTTGATCTCTACCGTATTTTTACCGGTAGCAGGCTTCTCTACCTTGGCCGGTGTTTGTGTTACAGCCGGTGCGGTTACGGCTTGTGGTGTAACCGATACGGGTTGTGCAATAACGGGGGCCGAGGATTTGATTACTTTTTGATCGGGCTCACGTTTTACATGAAGTTTCAATTCTTTGGTTTCAATATCTACTTCATTTAAGCCTGACTGCGCAATAAAGTCGATAAGATCCCGGATTTCAGAAGTTTTCATTTCAGCTTTTTTTGTGGGTTCGTTTGCGCTGCTTGCGCTTTTTCCGTTAGAGGTTTTTTTTGTTGCCATGATTTATACTTTCACGCGTTCAATATATTCGCCAGTATCGGTCTTAATCTTAATAGTATCGCCTGTGTTTACAAATAACGGCACCCGAATTTCGGCACCCGTTTCGATGGTGGCAGCTTTGAGTGTACGGGTAGCGGTATCGCCAGCCAGACCAGGCTCTGTATAGGTAACATTTACTATTACATGCGCAGGTGGCTCGGCTGTAATGGGGTTAGTTCCATTTTCGAAGGCAATTAATAATGTAACTCCTTCTTTAATATAGTTAACGGATTGCCCCAGCAATACCTTGTCGATATACACCTGTTCGAACGTGTCGTTATCCATGCACACCAGACTATCGCCATCGGCATACAAATATTGGTATTCTTTGGTTTCAACACGTAATTGATCTACGGCATCGCCCGGACGGAAACGGTTTTCTACGATTTTGCCGGTGCGTACACTGCGCATTTTAACCTGATAAAAGGCTCGTAAGTTGCCGGGTGTGCGGTGCAAGAGTTCTTCTACTTGTACCACCTCGCCATTGTAGCGGATGTAGTTCCCTTTGCTCAGATCAGAAATAGTTGCCATAAAAAATCAAACTTTAATTTACAAATGAAATGGATAATGTCAATTTATGATGTAGGCGAGCGCAATACTTACTGGCCATTATAGGCCCATTTTACATAAACGGCTCCCCAGGTAAATCCTCCGCCAAAAGCCGCCATCAGAATGTTATCGCCTTTTTTAAGTTTCTTTTCATAATCCCACAACAGAAGCGGAATGGTGCCGGCTGTGGTATTACCGTAGCGTTCTATATTCATCATTACTTTATCTTCGCTAATACCCACCCGGTTGGCGGTAGCGTCTATAATGCGCTTGTTGGCCTGATGCGGAGCCAGCCAGGTAATGTTACCGGCATTCAGATGGTTGCGTTCCGCTACCTGTGCCGAAATGTCGGCCATGTTGGTTACAGCAAACTTAAATACCGCAGAGCCAGCCTGGTACACAAAGTGTTCACGTTTTGCAATAGTTTCAATTGAGGCCGGGTTACGGCTGCCACCGGCTTTCATGTGTAAAAACTGTTCGCCACTTCCATCGCTGCGCAGTTCCCAATCCATAACCCCAACATCTTCTGTGGTGGGTTCCAGTAACACACAACCGGCTCCATCGCCAAAAATAATACAGGTGGTACGATCGGTATAGTCTACGATAGCAGACATCTTATCGCCACCAATTACAATCACTTTTTTATAAACACCCGATTGAATAAAACTAGATCCTGTGGCCAAAGCATAAACAAAACCTGAGCAGGCAGCGCCCATATCGAAACTGAAGGCATTGGTTGCACCAATGGTACTGGCCACAATATTAGCGGTAGCCGGAAATGTCATATCGGGAGTAACGGTAGCAAAAATAATAGCGTCAATATCCTTAGGATCTGTTTTGGTTTTAGCCAGCATATCATGAACAGCTGCAATACCCATAACCGATACACCCTGGTTTTCGCCCTTCAGAATGCGTCTTTCTTTAATACCTGTGCGGGTGGTAATCCACTCATCGTTTGTTTCAACCATTTTCTCCAATTCCTGATTGGTGAGAATATAATCAGGAACGTATCCCCCAACTCCTGTAATAGCCGCTCTTATTTTACTCATAGTGTTTTTTGCGTGTAGGTAAATCTAAAACTTAACTGCTTATAAAAACAAAGCCCGATTGATAAACAATCGGGCAATAAAAATACATACGTTACGTGTGCTTTTCGGGATTACGAGAAGCTGATGGAAAATTAAATTGGTTTTGCTTTCGCAGAACGCGCATGGCGTATTATGCCAGTACTTCTTTTTCCATTACCACATTACCCTTAAAATACAACTTGCCTTCGTGCCAGAAAGCGCGGTGTGGTAAGTGGTTTTCGCCTGTAGTGGGGCATACAGCCATTTGCTTGGGAGTTGCCTTGTAATGCGTTCTTCTTTTATCTCTTCTGGTTTTCGAGGTCTTACGTTTTGGATTTGGCATAACCTATTCTGTTTAACTTTTACTTTATCTGTTCTATTTTAATTTCTTCAATTTTTCCCAGCGGGGGTCAATTTCTTCATTTTCTTTTTTTTCTTCTTCGTCATTTGAAGTGGAGTATATAAGAGATTGTTCACTTTCGGCTTCATTGGCAAAGCGTGGGTGCAGCCTCTTCATGGGGATGGCAAGTGCAATAAATTCGTATAAGTACTGCCCCAGGTCAATACTGTCCTGATCGCGTGTAATAATTACGATTTCATCGCTTATTTCTGCGGCTTCTTCTCCAAATTTAAAAACCATTTTACGGGTTTCAGTAATGGGAAAATCAAACGGTTCCAGCGTGCGATCGCACACCAGGGCCGCCTGGCCAGAAATCTTAAAATCCACTTCAATGAACGTCTCCTTTTTATCCAGAGTCACCTCAACATCAAAACGGCCATCCGAAATGGTTTCAGTACCGTACTTTTCAAAAAAACCTTTTCCAAGGTTGTAGTTGAAAAGATGGGCCTTATTACTCAGGCCAATGATATTAACTGCAAACTCTTTCAAACCCGAAGGTTTTTAAAATGAGCGGGCAAATTTATTAGTATTTATTGGATTTTCGCCTTTTTCGACCGGTTTTTTGAGTATTTTATAAAATCAATTCCGGTGGGCGGCTGTTATTACCAGTATTCTGCGAAAACTGTGCTTTTTAATTCTGCATGTGGCTTTTTATCCAAATTTTCTATCAGGTAATCCACTACATTTTTCTTAAATCCAAGCTTAATGGCAATGCTTTTGGTAAAAATAACTTCGCTTTCAAATACTTTCTGATCGGCAAAAATCAAACCGATACAATCTACCAGGTAATCAAACTTCTGGTCGTTCGAAAGTGCGCCCAGTGTATCAATAGGCTCAGGGTTGCGAACCAGTTGATTTACTTCATCTTCCGGGAATTTTCTGTCACTGGCAATTTTCAGGATCATTTCGCGCTCTGCCCGTGCAAAGTGTTTGTCTGCTTCTGCCAGTTGAATCAGGATGTTTAGTTTCTTTTTAGTAACAATATCCATTCGCTCCGTCTCACATGTTTGCTAGTAAAGTAGTTACTTATTGCGAATAATCCGCACACAGGCATATGAATGGTAAAAAAACCATGTAAGTTTTTTACTTTTCTACTATTTGTTCCATTCGGTTTTTAATAATGTCGCATGCAACATACATGGCTTGGCGCATAGAACTTTCGCTGGCCATATTTTTTCCGGCCAGGTTATAGGCTGTGCCATGGTCGGGCGAGGTGCGTACATAAGGTAACCCCGCTGTGTAATTTATGCCCGATTCGAACGATAAGGTTTTGAAAGCCACCAAACCCTGATCGTGGTACATGGCTACTATACCATCGTACTTGCTGTGTTGGCCGCTGGCAAAAAAGCCATCAGCAGGAAATGGCCCAAAGATCAATTTTCCTTTTGCTTTAAGATCGTTGATTACCGGTTTGATTACATCGAGTTCTTCGCGGCCCAGTAATCCTTCATCTCCTGCATGGGGATTTAACCCAAGAACGGCAATTTTTGGTTTATGTATCAGAAAGTCTTGTTTTAGGGAAAGCTCCATTAGCCGGATTTTCAACTCTACCCGTTCTTTAGTAATAAAGGTGGTAATATCTTTTACCGGTACATGTTCGGTTACTAAACCCACCCGCAGGTTTTCGCCCACCATTAGCATAAGGCTTTGACCGGCATTGAATTCTTGAGTTAAATATTCAGTATGCCCCTGAAACGGAAATTCTTCACCATGAATGGTGTTTTTATCAATTGGACCGGTAACCAATCCATCTATGTGCCCTTCTTTCAGCTCTGCCACTGCTTGTTTAAGACTTAATAATGCTGCTTTTGCTGTTTGTTTGGAGGGATGGCCGGGGTTTATTTCAATTACTTCTTCCCAGCAATTTACAACGTTTATAGCCTTGCCAAAATACTGACCCTTTACCTTTACCTGGCTGTAGTTAAATTCTTCAAGGCCCATCTGTTTGCGATAAAAGGAGAGGACTTTGGCTGATCCATATATTACAGGTGTAAAAAGGGTTAGCAGGCGGTTATCGGCAAGCGCTTTAAGAATTACTTCGGTGCCTATGCCATTAAGGTCGCCTATGGTAATACCGATGCGGGGCTTGTCTAAAGATGGAGTCATAAAAAATGAAATGAGTGTAGCTTGCAAGTTAACCGAAATTTAATCGGTTAGTAATTATTTCTAAGAATCATAAGAATAGCCTGGTTAATAATCACTGTTTTTAGTGGACATTTCTTGTTTTGAATTTATAGTGTGAAGTTTGTGTACAAATTCTCATAGCCGGATGGGTGTACGTCCTAAAAAATTTCTTGGTCAGCATTTTTTGAAAGATAGAGGTGTGGCGCAACGCATAGTAGAAGCTTTGCAGTTACCAGAAACAAACCAACAAGTAGTAGAGATAGGGCCAGGTACAGGAGTGCTAACGCAATTTATGGTAACCAATCCAAAGGTAGATCTACAGCTTATTGAAATTGATCGCGAATCGGTTGCTTACCTGAAAGAGAACTACCCTTCGTTGGTTAATAAAATTACCGAAGGAGATTTTCTTCAACTCGATTTAAAAGAAAAGTACCAAGCACCCCTGTTTATTATTGGTAATTTTCCTTACAATATCTCCTCACAAATCTTCTTTAAGATATTAGAACACCGCAATCAGGTAACACAAGTGGTGTGCATGCTTCAAAAAGAAGTAGCCGATCGGATTGCAGAAAAGCCCGGCAGTAAAACCTATGGCATTCTTAGTGTGTTATTGCAGGCTTACTATGATGTTACCTATTTATTTAAGGTGCCACCCGGAGTTTTTTTTCCACCTCCCAAGGTAATGTCGGCTGTTATCAGGTTAACCAGAAATAATTGTACGCAGTTAGGATGTAATGAAGAATTGTTTAAGGTTGTAGTAAAGCAGGCATTTCAAAACAGGCGTAAGACCTTGCGTAACGCGCTTAAAATTTTAAATTTGCCAGCCTCATTAATGGCTCATCCGCTTATGGATAAACGGGCCGAACAATTAAATGTAGAGCAATTTGTTTTTTTAACCCTTCAACTGGAGAAGCATCGTGAAGCAAATTGAGTTTGAGTTAAATAAGGAATTTCGGGATCGCTTCCAGGAGGCACTAAATGCGCGCGATAATGAATTTATCCGCACTTCGCTCGAAGAAGTTAATCCGGCCGACATTACAGCCTTGCTTTATGAATTTAATGGCGAGGAATCCAAGTACGTACTGGATCTGCTACCGGTTGATGTACGCGCCAAAATCATTAATGACTTAGATACAGAAACCCGCAAAAGTTTCCTTACCCATTATACGGCAGGTGAAATTACAGAAGTGGTTAATCACCTGGATTCGGATGATGCAGCCGATATTCTGAACGAGTTGCCCATTAAAACCAGCGAAGAGATTATTGCCAGCCTTGATGCAGATTTAAAATCGCAGGTAATTGATCTGCTGCGCTACGATGAAAATGTAGCCGGGGGGTTAATGGCTAAGGAATTAATTAAAGCCCGTGCCCATTGGAATGTGGTGCAATGTGTTGAGGAAATTCGCAAGCAAGCCGAAAACGTTACTAAATTCTATACTGTGTATGTAGTAGATGATTTTGATCGCTTCCTGGGCAAAGTATCGCTACAAAAGTTAATTCTAACCGACCCCCGCACGATTGTTAAAGACTTGCTGGACGAAGATATAGTATCTGTAGAAACCTATATGGAGGACCGGGAGGTAGTTGAAATTATGAGTAAGTACGACCTGGAATCGGTACCCGTTGTAAATGTACAGGGCCAGTTAGTGGGGCGCATTACAATTGATGACGTGGTGGATGTAATTACCGAACAGGCAGAAGAAGATCGGCAGTTAATGTCGGGTATTACCGAAGATGTAGAAGAAGATGACAGCGTGTGGCGTAATACACGTGCTCGCCTGCCCTGGTTATTGATTGGTATTTTAGGTGGGTTGATTAGTGCCCGTTTTATGGGATTTTTTGAAAAAGAGTTGGTGCAGGTAACGGCTATTGCATTTTTTGTTCCTTTAATTCAGGCAACTGGGGGAAATGTAGGTATTCAAACTTCATCGCTGATTGTTCAGAGTTTAATGAAACCAGGTTTTGTAGACGATGGCCTTTGGAAGCGATTGCTGAAAGTATTTAGCGTGGCATTATTAAATGGGTTATTCCTGGGGTTGATTGTATTTGGTGTAAACTGGCTTGTGTTTGGAAGCAATTCGCTTAATCTGGTGGTTTCTCTGGCATTGTTCTTTGTAGTGGTGTTTGCATCCTTTGTGGGTACCATAACCCCTATCATTCTCAACCGGTTTGGGATTAATCCGGCACTTGCATCGGGGCCATTTATAACAACCACTAACGATTTGTTGGGATTAGGAGTTTATTTCCTCACTATTCATCTATTATTGTAATTTCTGATTATAGCATAATCTACACGTAAGGTGATGTACTATTATTTTTTTAGAATATGGTGTGATTTGGCTTTTTATTATTTATTTGAGACTTGATGAGTGATGGTATTTGTATAGTGTTATGCCCCGCTTTAAGAAATTCAGACACACATTTGTAGAGCGTTTCAATATAATTATTGAAAAACCATTGCTTACCTCTACCATTGTATTGGCTGGCGTAACAGTGTTGGTGCTTAGCTTGAGTATTTCGTATTACCTGAACGATTTCGATAACTTCTGGGGGCAGGTTTTAGCAGAGGCACACGGAATGATTTTCGATATTGCTATAATTGGTATTTTAATATTCTGGTTAAATCAGAACGGAGAAACCCGGCAGCGCATTAGAACCTATAAAGATGAAATTGACGATTTTCGATTGTGGGAATCGGATGAAGCAGCCTTTCGAACAGTAGGTAATATTAAACGGTTAAACCGACATAAAATTCATGAGATTAACCTGGTAAACTGCCACCTGTCCCGTACTAATCTTAACTACGTAAACCTAAAAGGCTCTAATCTCAATTCAGCAAACTTCTCCAGTTCATCGTTGATTGAAACTAATATGGAGAATACCCGCCTTAATCAAACCAATTTTGAAAATGCTAACCTTAATCAGGCTATGCTTAAGGGTTCGTATGCAAGCGGTGCTAATTTTAAAGATGCGTTTTTAATTAAGGCGCAATTCGAAAATTCATTTCTGATAAAAGCAAATTTTAAGAATGCATTTTTGATGGAGGCAAATCTTTCGGGTAGTTACCTGATGGGTGCCGATTTTGAAAATGCCAGTTTATACAAGGCTGACCTGCGTGGTGTTAAAGGGCTAACCGTAGAACAACTTACAAAAGCCAAAACATTATACCTGGCTAAATTTGATGATGAAATTCTGGAAGAAATTAAACTTACACTGCCCGATCTGGTTGGGGCTTAATTTTGTTTTAGTGAATTAAAAGAATACTTTTGAAGTATAATTTAAACAACGGCTGAAAAGCCGTTGTTCTTTTTTTGTCAGATTCAGAACGAATGCTGACGAAATAAAAAACTGAATGTTATGAGTAAAAAGATTTCATACTACACGAAAGAAGGGCTGGATAGACTTACCCAGGAATTAGGTACACTTAAAACAAAAGGACGCGCAGATATTGCAAAACAAATTGCTGAAGCTCGCGATAAAGGAGATTTGAGCGAAAATGCCGAATACGATGCGGCTAAAGATGCTCAAGGGCATTTAGAAGCAAAGATTGCCCAGTTGGAAAACCTGCTTAGCAATGCGCGCTTATTAGATGAAACTAAAATTGATACCAGTATTGTATCCATCTTATCTAAAGTTACCATCAAGAATAAAAAGAACGGAGCTTCGGTAACGTATATGTTAGTTTCCGAAGAAGAAGCTGATCTTAAAGCGGGTAAGATTTCAACGCAATCGCCTATTGGCAAAGGACTGCTGGGAAAAAAGAAAGGCGATACAGCCGTTATTAAAACACCGGCTGGCGAAGTAGAGTTTGAAATTGTAAATATTAGTGCCTGATGCCATCTGTCTTTACCAAAATCATTAATCGCGAAATACCGGCTTATATAGTTGCCGAAGATGAGTATTTTATTGCGTTCTTGGATGTAATGCCCTTGGTTGAAGGTCACACGTTAATTGTGCCAAAGGCAGAGATTGATTATATTTTTGATCTGGATGCAACCACATTGGCAAACATGATGATTTTTGCGCAACGCGTGGCAAAGGCTGTAAAGAAATCAATTCCGTGTAAACGGATAGGCGTAGCTGTAATTGGTTTGGAGGTACCCCACACCCACGTGCATCTGGTGCCATTAAATACGATGAACGACATTAATTTTACAATGCCCAAAATTAAATTACCTGCCGAAACGATGCAGGCTATTGCCGATCGGATTAAATCAAATCTGTAATCAGATAAAATCAATATCCACATTGAGTGGATAGCGCATCAGAAATTCAAGGGCTTCTTCCACCGTCATACCTTCAAACAGTACTTTGTATAACCTGTCGGTGATAAGTGCGCGTACTTTGTAATGATCGGCACACTTCTTGGCGATTCGTACTGTGTTTACACCCTCAGCCACCTCAGTCATATCGGCAAGAATGTCGGATAGTTTTTCACCTTTCGCTAATCGATATCCTACTGTAAAGTTCCTGCTCATTGGGCTGTTACAAGTAGTTACCAGATCACCAATACCGGCTACACCAAGAAATGCTTTTAAATCGCCACCAAGTGCACGCCCGAGGTAAACCATCTCTACTGCTCCGCGACTGATCAATAATCCTTTTGCATTTTCGCCATACCCCAATCCGCTTAACGCGCCCGATGCAATCGCGATGATGTTCTTAAGTACTCCGGCAATCTCAACGCCAACAATATCATTATTTTCATATACCTGAAAGCGGTCGTTTCGCAGCAGGCGTTTTCCTAATTGAATTACCTCGTTGAAATGGCTTGCCACTACCGTTGCACCGGGTTGGCGTTGTGCTAATTCTTTTGCAAGGTTTGGTCCGGCCAGGCAACCCACCCGTACTACCACGCTTTCTTCCTGAATTACTTCGCTCATGGTTTTTACCTGTTGGCGGGTAAGTTTGGTTACGTTCTCAATTAATTGCCCTTCGGGTAAGGTAATGTCAAAACCCTTAGTGCCGTGTATCAGAATATGATAGGGTTGCAGGTAGGGTGAGAGTTGGCGCATCATTGCACGAAAGTGCTGAGAGGGTACTATAGGAAACAGTACATCGCATTCTTTGGCCAGGCGTTGTAAGTCATGCATAGGTTCTACATTTGCATGAAGAATGTACCCTTTATTTTGATTCTCGGATTTAATACGGGTAGCGGTTTGCTCATCGCGTGTATAGAGTAATACCTTACGGTTTAACGCAAGTATGTTGGCAATCACCGTTCCGAAGTTGCCCGCACCAATAACACCAACTGGTTTTTCAGATATACTGTTCAAGGTCATAGCCAACCAGGCGGTTATGGTAATAATATAGCACGGTAAGATCTTTGGTAATAATGTTGCCCTTCTTGTTTTTGAGCAACGGTCGTTTTAAGTGAAAGATGCCCACGTTCTCAATACCCAACTTTATTACCTGATCTACTTTTCCTTTCAGGTGTGTGGCATGGTAAACTTTATTTTGATCTTTTAGTTCATAGATTTTTTTACGCACCCGCTTAAAGGTTGCGCGAAATTCTTCGTAGTCCAGTTCAAGGTCTTCTTCTGGTAAACGGAGTAAATTGAATAGATCCAGTTTAGCATATTTCTTTTGCCACATTTCGAATGCAACAAAAGCTGCCAGATGACTTGCGAATACCCGGTTGATGCGATGGTACTCTGTAACAATACGCTGGCTTAGCATGCGGGTGTATTCATCCTCGCGTTGCTTATCATCGGTTATACTTCCATTTGAAATAAAATAACCGCGCGTATCGATAACGCGACCCTGCGCGTCTAAACTGTTTCCTTCATCATCTACATAATTGCCCATTACATCCAAACCGGGTCCTATTGAAACAGAAATGTTTGAGCCTTTGGTAAAGAATTTGAACATGAAGCGCAATAGCTCCATGCTTCCATACTTATCCTGTTCGGGAAAATATTTATCCTGACCTTTTACCTGCAGATAATCTTCTATTAAGTCTGGCGCCTCTAATACAAAGTTGTAGTTGAGTGTAACGGGTACTACAAAAATTTTCCGAACCTCACCCTCAGGAGTTTCCTGATAGAGGTTGCGTTGAGCTTCAATGGCTGTACTGAGCAAGCCCAGCTTCAATTGCTTTTCAACTAAACCCGAACGGGAGCGCGTTCCGCCCGGGAAAAATAAACTATGTGCACCTTTTTGAATTGCCAGACTGGAATACATCTTCAGCGTTTCCAGATAGGGGAGGTTCTTTTTTCTTCGGTCTACTTTGTAGGCCCCAAGGCTATTCATAAAGTAAGCGAATATTTTTATATTGAAAAGGTTGAGCCCTGCTCCGTAAATAAAGGCAGGCAAGCCAACAGAATGAATAACCCATCCAATCAGTATCGAATCGAGATTGCTGAAATGAGTGGGTACCATTACAACGGTTCCTTTTTTGGCCAAGCTGCGCAACATCTTTACTTTGCCTACTACATGAATTTTATCGCGAAGCGTGTATTGATTGCGAAAAAATGCTCCGAATTTTTTTACCCGTGCACCATTAAGCAATCGCTGAAACCAGAATTTAACTACTTCGCGTGTAACGCGATAGGAGTTGGGTTTAAAATTACCAGCAATCTCGTTGGCATACCGATGTACAATTTTTTCGAGCAGAGCGTCTTCTGTGGCACTGGTTGTTTCAGCGTTTTTAGCACTTAAACTAACCAGTTCATTTTTGATATACGACCAAAAGCGACTATCATCTTTAGGGTCTACGCGCCAGCGGTTTCGTTTAATGCGGTTTTGTTCGCGGTAAGCGGTTGCTTCCAGTTCATCAATTAGCTGCTTGCGCGAGGGGCGTAATATTTTAATACGTTCTATTGCTTGCCGGGTTACCAACTCAACAAACTCCTTTCGGTTTTTGCTTAGCTGATATACAGGCCAATCGGGTATACCGTGAAGTATAGGTTCGTATTTTTTATTCTTATTTTTCTTTTCTTCCAGTAATTCCATTCCTGTAAACTAATGCGGATGTCAAAGGTAAGGGCTGGCGGGTCAATACCAAAAAGGCTAGGGTAGCCGCTGTATAGCCTGCCCCAGTGCACCTGCCATCTCGCGAAAGCGGTTGGCAGCCGTGTTTAGAAAATCGGCACTTAGAATTTCATCTATGTCGGCTTCGCTGGTTAAATCCCATTCGGGTATTTTAAAAGTTTGTTCGAATAATTCCCACTCTAACTTTATCAGGTACCGGTTATTCCAGTGGTAAAGGGTAATCTTGATTTCGTCCTTCAGAAATTCTTTAATGATACGCATAGCCTTAATTGTTAAATTTAGAGAAATTATTGGTAGCCAAAAGCGTAACCATATATTGTTGTGCGAATGGCAAATATTTAAGCGGGTAATGCGTTAATAGAATCGGGTTTGGTAAGGCTAAGTATTTATTGTTACTTGTATCTTAGCGTGCAGATTGGTTGTTTTTAAACGGTGAAAAATCAGGGCATCAACATGTTAAGCAGGGCGATCAGATTATTAGGGTTGGGGCTTTTTTTAGCAAGCTTTCCGGTTTCAGTTTGGGCTACTCACATTCGCGCTGGCGAAATTACACTACGAAGAGACGATTGTAATTCGCTTAAATTTTTTGTAACCATCAACATGTATACCGACACGGGTTCGCCTATCCGCTTTGGCGATGGTGAGTTACGCTTTGGCGATGGAACGGCTCCCTTTATAACCCCCGAACTCGCTAATACTTTTCCTCCCGAACTTAACCTGCCGCAGGAAGTTGGCTTTGTAACGTTTACAATTGAACATACCTTTCCCGGCCCCGGGCGGTACGTTATTAGTTACCTGGAGGCTAATCGAAATGAAGGTGTGTTAAACATGGCCAACTCTGTTAACACTACCTTTTATATTGAGACTCAAATTATTATTGATCCGTTTTTGGGGTGCAGTAATACTCCGGTGTTGTTAGTTCCCCCTATCGATAAAGGATGTACGGGTGTAGCGTTTTTCCATAACCCCGGAGCGTATGATCCGGATGGAGATAGTTTATCGTACGAGTTCACTATTCCTAAGATGGATAAGAATTCTAATGTAATAGCCTACCTCGATCCGAATACCAAGACATTTTACGATCGCATAGGTTTGATTTATGGATCGGCCAATGAAGCCGGCAATGGAGAACCTGATTTTGAAATAGATCCTGTAACCGGAAATATTACCTGGGATGCACCCGGGGCACCAGGCGAGTATAACATTGCATTTAAAATAATTGAATGGAGAAAGGTGAGTGGAGTTTGGGTGCAGCAAGGATATGTAGTGCGTGATATGCAGATTATTGTGGAAGATTGTTTGAATCAACGCCCCGAACTGGAAGTACCTTCTGATTTTTGTGTAGTGGCAGGCGAAACGATAACATTTGATGTGTTTGGTACCGATCCGGATTTTGACAGTGTGAAAATCGAAGCCTTCTCCCAGATTTTTTCCGTTAACCCATCTCCTGCAACCTTTACGCCTTCACCTATTAAATTTCAATACACCGCATCGGGTATAAAGGCCGTTCAAACCTTAAACTGGAATACCACCTGCGATCACATCAAAGACCAACCCTATCAGATAAATTTTAAAATCACCGACAAGGGAAGCCCTTCTCTGGTGCAATTTAAAACTGTAAATATCAGAGTTGTTGGTCCTCCTCCTGTTCTGCAAGCCCCTGTGCTAAACCTGGCTACCCGATCGGCTCAGATTACCTGGGTAGATTACGCGTGTAAAGACAAAGCTGTAAGTATGCAGATCTGGCGTAGAGTCGATTCGTCAACCTTTGTTCCGGATTGCGTTACCGGTATGCCCGATTTTCTTGGGTTTTCCTTAATTGGAACAGTACCCATAAGTACAACTACATTTAATGATAATAACGGAGGAAATGGATTAGCTTCCGGGGCAAAGTATTGCTATCGGCTGGTGGCGGTATTTCCTCAACCGGGTGGAGGTGAAAGCCTGGTATCTCAGGAAGTTTGTCTGCCACCCATTCTGGCAGATTTACCAACTATTACCAATGTTTCGGTTGAAGTAACAAGTCGTACAGATGGGCATATTTTTATCCGATGGACAAAACCCTATGAAGCGGACCCGGGTCAGTTTCCACCACCCTATACTTACGAACTGCACAGAGCTGAAGGTTTCTCGGGTAACATTAATTTAACACCGGCATTTCCGGGTAGAAGGTCAGACCCCGATACCACCTTTTTAGATACGCAGCTCAATACACAAGACCTGATCTATAACTACCGGGTTACAGCATATGATGCTAATAATGTAAAAGTTGGCGAATCGGCTACAGCCTCTACCGTAAGGTTAGAAACCGCCTCTAAATTTCAACAAATAGATTTAACGTGGAATGCCGATGTGCCCTGGGCTAATAATTCACAAAGCTATCCGCTGCACGATATTTTCAGAGGCCCCGAAAATGCTACCGAAATACAAATGGTATTTCTGGATGATGTAAATGTAACGCAAGCCGGATTTAATTATATAGATGAAGGTCCGCTACAAGAAACGGAGGAATACTGTTACCGGGTACGCACACGCGGTACATACGGTAATCCTGAAATTAGCGCTCCCCTGGAAAACTTTTCGCAAATTATTTGTGCTACACCTAATGATAATGTGCCGCCCTGCAAGCCACAGTTTACAATGACGGGACAGGATTGTGCCGACTTTATGGAATCAGCATCATGCGGTGTAAACTTATACAGTAACACATTATCGTGGCAACGCCCGGCCGACCTAACCTGCCGCGATGACATTCGTAATTACAAAATACTAATGGCTAACCGCCTTACAGAAGAGTTTACAGAAATAGCTGTAGTTTCTGATACATTCTTTATCCATTCCAACTTGCCTTCTTTTGCGGCTTGTTATAAGATTGTAGCCGTAGACCGGGCAGGTAACGAAAGCGAAGCGAGTGATATGTTCTGTTTCGACAATTGTCCGTATTATGAGTTGCCTAATATTTTTACGCCAAATAGCGACCAGTGTAATGATTTTTTCAGCGCATTTAGCGATAGAATTGGAGCGGTAATAGGCGAGGATGGTGTGGGGCCTTGCGGGCAGAATCTTAATGATTTACGGAAACGTTGCGCACGTTTTGTGCTTAAAGTTGATGTAAAAATTTTTAACCGGTGGGGCAAAGAAGTGTATCGGTATACTTCAGGTGGCGAACGTTCTATTTATATAGACTGGGATGGCCGCGATAGTGGCGGCAAGGAGTTGGCAAGCGGCATGTATTATTACAGTGCAGATGTTACGTTCGATATGATTGACCCTGCCCAACAAAATAAAGTTATAAAAGGATGGGTACAACTGGTGCGGTAGAGCATCCGGTAATTTTGTTTGATGGGGTTTGCAACCTATGCAATAATTCTGTTCTGTTTGTAATTAAGCGCGACCCAAAGAAAAAATTTAGGTTTGCATCTCTTCAATCTGAATTTGGAAGAAATCAAATGCGCAACTTCAGGTTAGATGATTCTGAACTGAACAGTGTGTTACTGGTTAAACAAGATAAGCTTTTTCAAAAGAGTAATGCTGCACTTGAAATAGCCCGCCAGCTAACAGGTGGATGGCCCTTGCTATACGGGTTTATAATTATTCCGTCATTTATCCGCGATGGAGTTTATAATTGGATTTCCCGTAATCGATACCGTTGGTTTGGCAGAAAAGAGGCCTGTATGATTCCCACACCCGAGCTGAAGGCCAGATTTGTAGCGTAAACTACATTTTGATCTTATCGCAGCATACAGTAAACTGCATTCAAATTTCACACACATGATTGCATTTGTTTTTCCGGGGCAAGGCGCCCAGTTTACAGGAATGGGTAAGGAACTTTATAATGCTAACCCTATAGCTAAATCACTTTTTGACAAAGCGAACAATATTCTGGGTTTCAATATCACGGAAATTATGTTTTCCGGATCGGCCGAAGAACTGAAACAAACCAAAGTAACACAGCCGGCTGTATTTATTCATTCTGTTGTAACAGCCCTGGCACAGGATTCAATACAACCGCAGATGGTGGCTGGCCATTCGTTGGGCGAATTTTCGGCCTTAGTGGCCAACCAAACACTTTCCTTTGAAGACGCACTTAAGCTGGTTTATAAACGGGCAATGGCAATGCAACGCGCGTGTGAAATTAATCCTTCTACCATGGCGGCCATACTAGGGTTGGATGACACAAAGGTTGAAGAGGTTTGCGCCTCTATAACCGAAGAGATTGTGGTGGCAGCTAATTATAATTGCCCGGGCCAGTTAGTGATTTCGGGTTCACTAAAGGGAATCGATATTGCATGCGAAAAACTTAAAGCTGCAGGGGCCAAGCGTGCAATGCCATTGCAGGTGGGGGGAGCATTTCACTCGCCCTTAATGGAACCGGCCCGTGAAGAATTGGCTGCCGCGATACAGGCTACAGCCTTTAGTACTCCGGTTTGCCCGATTTATCAGAATGTAACGGCTTTATCCTCTACCGATGTTACAGTAATCAAAAAAAATCTGGTCGATCAGTTAACAGCGCCTGTACGTTGGACTCAACTGGTACAGAACATGGTTAAAGACGGTGGCCAAAAATTTGCTGAGTGTGGGCCAGGAAAGGTACTACAAGGGTTGGTTAAGAAGATTGCACCACAAGCCGAGGTGTTAAGCCTGTAATTTTGTAACCTCAAAACCATCAGGACATTCAGCAAGAAGTTGTTGATGTGTTTTATTGAATACCGGATGAATAAAATCGGGAAGGATTTCTACCAACGGAATAAGAGTAAAGCGTCTGATGTGCAAGGCCGCATGAGGAAGGGTAAGGTGTTCGGTGCGGAGAATCTGGGTTCCCAGGTATAATAAATCAATATCGATTATACGAGGCCCCCATTTTTTGGACCGAATGCGTCCCATTTTACTTTCTATGTCCAAAGCAATTTTAAGCGCCTGGTGCGCAGTACCACTGTATGGTATTACTACTACCTGGTTCAAAAAATCGGGTTGATTGATTTCGCCCCAGGCCTGAGTTCTGTAAACGGATGAGGCTAATTCAATCTTTCCAAAGTGATGTTCAAGGCTAAGCATGGCGTTTTTTAACACTTTGTCGCTTTCGCCCAGGTTGCTGCCAAGTAACAATATTAGCGGGGTTGCGTTCATTCTCTTGCGAAAGATAGGGTGTCGCTTTATATCCCGTGCTTCTTTCTGTAATTTTCGGATTCTTAATTAACTAATCCATGAATTTCTTTAAGACATTTTTAGCTTCATGCCTGGGGTCGTTGCTGGCATTTATTGTTTTGTGCGTGCTGGGCTTTTTTCTGCTGGTGGGCATGGTTGCCAGTTTTTCAGATAGTAATCAACAGGTGGTTGTAAAAGATCAATCTGTTTTGCACTTGAAACTGGATGGTACCATAACAGAAAATGAAATTGAAGATCCGCTTGAAGATATGCCAATACCCGGAATAGTTTCTTCTACCGGATTGCTGCCCCTTAAGCGCGCTATTAAAAATGCAAAAGACGACTCAAAGATTAAAGGAATCTACCTGGAGGTAGGTACGCTTATGGGCGGCTATGGAGTTGCCCGGGAATTGCGCGAGGCGCTTGTAGATTTCAGGAAATCAGGTAAATGGATAATTGCATATAGCGAATATTATACTGAGTCGGCTTATTATCTGGCTTCTGCTGCCGACAAAGTTTACCTCAATCCCGAAGGTGAGTTAGAGTTTAATGGTCTTTCGGTAGAGGTTTCTTTTTTTAAAAAATTGTTTGACAAACTGGATATTAAGCCGCAGATTTTTCGAGTAGGGGATTTTAAAAGTGCAGTAGAGCCCTTCATGCTAGATCGTATGAGTACTGAAAATAAACTTCAGCTTAACGAAATGATTGAAGATATTCATCAGACTATTTTAAACGATGTGTCGGCTACACGCAATATTGACGGTACACGCTTACGCGAAATTGCCGACAAGATGTTGGTGGTTAACACTGCTACATCTGTTGAATATGGCCTTGTTGATTCGCTGGTTTACTTCGATCAGGTACAGGCAGAACTGCGCAGCCGGTTAGGGCTATCGGATAAGGCAAAAATAAACCTTGTTAAATATGGTAAGTATAAGCGTAGTCTATCAAACCCATCCTCATCTAAAAACGAGATAGCCGTAATAGTGGCCGATGGAGAAATTGTTTCCGGTAAGGCGCAAGATGGATTAATCGGGTCAGATACTTTTGCAGAAGAGTTACGTAAAGCCCGTACAAATGATCGGATTAAAGCAATTGTGATTCGAATAAACTCTCCTGGCGGCAGTGCACTGGCATCGGATGTAATGTGGCGCGAGATTAACCTGGCCAGCGAAGTAAAACCTGTAATTGCATCTATGTCAGACTACGCGGCTTCGGGTGGGTATTACCTGGCTATGGCCTGCGATACCATAGTTGCTCAACCCACTACTATTACCGGGTCGATTGGTGTGTTTAGCGTGTTGTTTGATATGAGTAATTTTCTGGATAACAAACTGGGTATTACGTTTGAAGAGGTGAAGACTGGTGAAATTGGAGAACTCATTACCATGACGAGACCACTAAATTCGGTTGAGAAAAATATTTGGCAAAAGAAGACCGAAGAGATTTATAAAGGATTTACAACCAAAGCTGCTGCGGGAAGAGCTATGCCTGTGGACGAGTTGATGAAAGTGGCATCGGGCCGGGTTTGGACCGGCACTCAAGCCAAAGAACGAGGGTTGGTAGATGTACTGGGCAACTTTGAAACAGCGGTTACCCTGGCGGCCGGAGCAGCAGGATTAGGTGAAGATTACAGACTAAAGTATTACCCTATACAGAAGAGTTTCTTTGAGCAGTGGCTTGGCGGGTTAGAAGAAAGTGCCGAAACCCGCATGCTAAAAAGAGAATTAGGGGTCTATTTTGATACTTACCAATACCTGAAAAAATTGAAAAATTATCAAGGCAGCCAGATGCGAATGCCCTATGAATTAACCATTGAGTAGGTAAAATATAATGTAAGATTACCCCCCGAAATTGTAAAAAACGGGTATTTTTTGACATACAGCGGCCCCCTTCCCACATGGGAATTTTTGTTTAGCCTTACCGGTGAAGAAGCAATCACAGAGATGGAGCCTATGAAGGAGCGGTAAATGTATGTATTAATTGCTTTCGCAAATACTACTTCCCTAACAAGGTGGAAAGATTATTCAAAATGATAAGGGTAAACAGGCTACCTTCGTAACCGGGAATTCACCCTTCGTTCTTTGAATTAATCCTTTAAGGCAAAACCTCCGCTGTTAGTCATACCTTCAACTTCTTTCTGGGCTACAGGTTTGGTAGTATTATTTACTGACTTGAAAGCCACCAGGGATGATACCGTGATCACAGCCGCAGCTAATACAATGATTGATTTGGTTTTCATATTAATTAATGTTTTGGGTGTCCTAAAATTTTACAATTGATTATCCTTCTTTAATTGGAGAGCCTCCGTTGTTATGTGATTCTTTCTTAGGAGCTACATCTTCATCGGTGCATGAAGTGAAAGCGATGGCAGAAAAAGAAGCAAAAAGGATGATGGCGATTATTTTTTTCATGATTGTGTTTATTTAAAGGTTATGAATATTTTAAATGATTGGATTATCCTTCTTTAATTGGAGAGCCTCCGTTGTTATGAGATTCTTTCTTAGGAGCTACATCTTCATCCGTGCATGAAGTGAAAGCGATGGCAGAAAAAGAAGCAAAAAGGATGATGGCGATTATTTTTTTCATGATTGTGTTTATTTAAAGGTTGTTAATATTTTATTAAATGATTGGGTTATCCTTCTTTGATTGGAGAACCTCCGTTGTTATGAGATTCTTTTGCAGGGGCTACATCTTCATCGGTGCATGAAGTGAAAGCGATGGCAGAAAAAGAAGCAAGAAGAATGATAGCGAATAATTTTTTCATAGGTATTGGATTTAGTGGGTTTTAAAATTATTATATATGTTGATTTAAGGTTTTGTTTTTTTTGAGTCTCTGATGAGACAAATGTGATAGCAATTCATAACTTATTTTTTTTATTTTGTCAGGTCAACTTGCATATGTACCATAACTTTTTAAAGTATCTTAAAGTATCACTCCTTGTCTGGATGCTAATATCCGTTTGTTCAACCGTTGTTATTTCACAGAATTTAAACAAAAATATAGATTCATTAGAGCAGCTTCTTTCCAAAGCTAAAGACACATCCCGGTATTCAATCCTGGTCAAGTTGCATTATGCTTATCGGCCCGAATATCAAAAAGCGTATGATTATGCCTTATTAGCCTATAACCAGGCTGGAGCCTTAGGGGATAGTGTAAAGATTGTGGAGAGCGGAAGAATGGTAGCTTATTCACTCGATGATATGGGAAGGAATGACGAGGTAATAGAAATACTGAACAAGGTTTTAGCAATTGCAAGACGTAATGTGGCTCGTTACCCTGCTCTAAAGCTTCAGATAAAATTTATATTGAATAATGCGGGCATTGCCTATATGTATAAAGGCAACTACGACTCAGCACTTAGCTTTCATTATAAATCACTGGTATTGCGTGAAGAAGAAGGTGATAGTCGTGCGATCGGTAATTCTCATAATAATATTGGGTTGGTTTACTTTAAACTGAGAAATTTTCAACGAGCGCTCGATCATTATTTACAAGCCCTATCCATCAAGGATGAGTTAAAAGAGACCAATGACATAGAACGAATATTAACCAACATCGGGCTTTGTTATAATCAACTGGGAAAATACGATGACGCCATCAAATCAGTTAAAAGAGCTTTATCATTTTGCGGTGAGAGTTGCCCGGCAACCGTGCGTAAGGAGGCTAATTTTGTATTGGGCTATGCCTATCTTTATACCGATGATTTAGATAATGCAAGACTTAATCTTAAAAATTCGTTAGCATTATCAAAAGAACAAAACGATCATCGGTATTGGATCGAAAACCTGGTGGGGTTGTCAAGAGTGGAGAATAAGCTTCAGGATTATGAAGCCAGCCTGACCTATTTAACTGAAGCAAACTCGCTTGCGCAAGGTTCCGGATTTGCTGAATTGCTCTTGGATATCTACAAGGAATCATTTAAAAATTACAGATTCATAAACGATTTTCGGAGCGAAGCATTATTTCAATCCCGCTACATCGAGCTGAAGGATAGTATTTACAGTGAGGGTTTGCTTAAAAACCTTACTACCATACAAACTAATTATGAACAGCGCGAAAACCTGAAAACCATCAGGCTAATTAATGAAAATATTAAGCTAAAAGACGAACAGATTCAGCGTCAGCGCCTGCAATACATCTTTATTGTATTAGTTACTATACTTATAGCTTCACTTGCGGGTGTTTTGGTCTGGGCAAATAGGCGGCAGCAAAAAAATAACAATGCACTTAGTGAAGCTAAACGGATTATTGAAAAACAGAACGAAGAGCTCGTTAAAACTAATGAAGCGCTTGATATTCGGGTTCGTGAAAAAACGATTGATTTGGTAGATACTAATACCATGTTGCAAGATGTAAACGAAGAGCTCGATAACTATATTTACCGCACAGCGCATGACATTCGCGGACCACTAGTTACATTGAAGGGCGTTTGTAATGTTGCCCTAATAGATGTAAAAGATCCACTTGCGCTGGATTATCTTAAACGATTAGACCTTACAGCTGAAAATCTGAATACGATTCTTACGCGATTGCTTATAGTAAGTCAGATTAATCACTCCATGCTGGTGGCCCGACCGGTAGATTTTAACCGGATTATGCAACAGGTACTCAATAAGTTTAAAACATTGCCCCCCCGAATGAAGATTGAGTGTACGCTGGCAGAGAATGTGGAGCTGAATTCAGACTCCGATCTCGTATCCATTGTAATTGAAAACCTGGTTAGTAATGCAGTAAAATTTTACAATACTTCAGATCGCATAAATCCGTTTATAAAAATTGAAGTAGGTAAATACGATGATGATCATGTAATGATATCAGTAGAAGACAATGGTATTGGTATTGAGCCTAAAGACAGAGATACCGTGTTTCATATTTTTGTAAGAGCCTCAGAACGATCCGAAATCGGTGGCATTGGTCTTTATCTGATTAAACTTTCGGCACATAAGTTAGGCGGACAGATTTTTTTAATTCATACCTCAGAAAAAGGAACCAAGTTTATGGTACTGCTGCCTAATAATTTACAGCCTATTTTGGCCAAACGCGATGAAGATGAACAAGAGCGATTGAAAGTAAAAGAGATGCGTTCAAAGGCCGCATCTGAGTTAGGCGAAACCGATGTATTAGGACGTTACTATTCTTCCAGACGCAGAAGTAAGTAGCCATTTTTTCAGTTTCATTTTGCATCTTTGTGCCCTGTTTTTAAAACAATTTGGATGAGCACAACCTTTACCCGCTATACAGTTACAGCCGCTTTGCCTTATGCCAACGGTCCCAAGCATATTGGGCATTTGGCTGGGGCCTATATTCCTTCCGATGTGTATGTGCGATACCTGCGCCTAACCGGCAAGGATGTTATTTTTGTTTGTGGCAGCGATGAGCACGGAACAGCAATACCCAATCAGGCTCTAAAGGAAAACACCACATCAAAAGCTATTATCGATAAATATGACGCATTAATTCGCGACTGTTTTAATAAGCTGGGGATGTCGTTTGATATTTATCATCGCACAAGCGAACCCATTCATCACCAGACTTCGCAGGAGTTTTTTCTTGCCTTGTATAATAAAGGATTACTTACAGAGGAAGTTTCAGAACAATACTTCGATACCGAAGCAAATGTATTTCTGGCCGACCGGTATATAGTAGGAACATGCCCCAGGTGTGGCAATACAAACGCCTATGGCGATCAGTGCGAGAATTGCGGTTCCACTTTAAGCCCGCGCGAGCTGATAAATCCCCGATCCACATTAAGTGGAAAAACTCCTGTGCTAAGAGAAACCAAGCACTGGTATTTACCGCTCGAAAGATATGAGCCCTGGTTGCGCGATTGGATTCTAAAATCGCACCAGCAAGATTGGAAGCCTAATGTTTATGGTCAGTGCAAATCGTGGATCGAAGCCGGGCTTCAACCCCGCGCCATGACGCGCGACCTAGATTGGGGAATTAAAGTTCCGCTTCCGGATGCTGAAGGCAAAGTGTTATACGTTTGGTTCGATGCTCCTGTTGGATATATCTCTGCAACGCGGGCGCTTTTTGAGGAGGTAACATCAGGCAATCTGAAATTTGCCACACCACGCAGCGATCTGTCAAAAGCAAAGAAAGAAGATTGGAAAAAATACTGGCAGGCTGAAGACACCAGACTAATTCATTTTATTGGTAAGGATAATATTGTTTTCCATTGTATCATATTTCCGGTTATGCTTCACACCTCCGGAGAGTTTATTGTTCCCGATAATGTGCCGGCCAATGAATTCATGAACCTGGAAGGAGATAAGATGTCGACCAGCAGGGGTTGGTCAATTGAAATGCATGAGTACCTGGATGATTTCCCCGATAAGCCGGATGTGTTGCGCTATGCATTGCTTACCAACCTGCCTGAAGCAAAAGACAGTGAGTTTACCTGGAAGGATTTTCAGGCAAAGAACAATAATGAATTAGTAGCGATACTCGGAAACTTTGTGAACAGAGCAGTAGTACTAACGCAAAAGTATTTTGATAATAAAGTGCCTTCACAAAAGGTTTTAACAGAAGTTGATAAGAAAGCTTTAGAGGAACTTGAATTATACCCATCTAAAATAGCATCTTCCATTGAAGCATTTCGGTTTAGAGAAGCCACTGCTAACCTGATGGATCTGGCCCGTGTAGGAAATAAGTACCTGGCTGAAACAGAGCCATGGAAATTAGCCAAGACGGACATGGATAGGGTAGGAACTATTCTAAATATAGCGTTGCAGATTGCCGCGTCATTGGCAATTGTTACAGAGCCCTTTTTGCCGTTTACTTCGCGCAAACTAAAAAATATGCTTGGGGTTAGTGATCTTGCCTGGTCTGATGCCGGCAACGGTGCTTTACTAAAAGCAGGTGCTGCTTTGAACGAGGCTCCGTTATTATTCGAAAAAATTGAAGATGAAAGAATAGAAATTCAGATTAAAAAATTGATAGATAAGAAAAGAGCAGTTGAAGTTGCACAACAACCAGCAGAGCCTGCAAAGGCAGAAATATCGTTTGACGATTTTTCGAAGATGGATATTCGTATTGGAAAAATTCTGAAGGCTGAGCGTGTTGAGAAATCAAAAAAATTATTGAAGCTGCAGGTAGATACCGGCATTGATGTACGCACCGTAATGAGTGGAATTGCCGAACACTTTGCGCCAGAGGTTGTAATTGGTAAACAGGTTACCATTCTGGTAAACCTTGCCCCGCGAAAAATAATGGGTGTTGAATCTCAAGGCATGATTCTGATGGCTGCTGATAAAGATGGTTCGTTAAAGATGCTGTCTCCCTCAGGCGAGGTAGTACCGGGTTCGCAGGTTAGCTAAAATTCTCAGAGCGAGTTTACAATTTTACTCCACTTGCGTTTTTGACGGGTATGAAACGTACCAAGAATGGATTCCTGCCTCTCTTCCAGGTAAGTTTGTAATTGCCCTGGCGAAGGCCGGCTTTTCAATTGCTCATAAAACCCGGCATTAATAGCTTCGATTTTATTCCGTTGTTCCGAATCTAATCGTAATTCATGTGCCCAAAAGGAAGGATCGTAAGGTACAGCCTCCAACGATTCAGCCTCTTGCCCAAACAGGGGGCCAGATAGGGTACAAATTACCAACGTTAATAAAATCACACCGGGTTTAATCATGCGGCAAATTTAGTGAAGCACTTTAGTACAGCCTTAAGTCAAATTCGCCTTTTAGACGAACGCGTGAAACGCATCGATAAAACGGACTGATAAAACAGATAGTGTTTGGTTGTAAAATTTTTGGGCCTGATGCGTAAAAGATGGAGAAATAAAAAAAGCCTTTAACTGGTTGAAAGTCAAAGGCTTTGTAGTCCGTACGGGAATCGAACCCGTGTTACCAGAATGAAAATCTGGTGTCCTAACCCCTAGACGAACGGACCATTCTAAAAATTGGAGGTGCAAAGATAGATTCCCGTTCTGCAATTGCAAACGTAACCGTTAAAAAAGTTAGCCTCCATCGGTTTATTTCATTGGTTTTAGCAACAAGGAAGTATAATTTTGACATCGCATTTTAAAAATTTATACCATGACAAAAGTTGGAATTAACGGCTTCGGTCGTATTGGTCGCCTGGCGTTCAGAGCTGCTATTAATCGCAAAGACATTGAGATAGTTGGAATCAATGACCTGGTTGAGCCGGATTACATGGCTTACATGTTGAAATATGATTCTACACATGGCCGGTTTGACGGCACAGTAGAAGTGAAGGATGGTAACCTGATCGTAAACGGAAAGAAAATCCGCGTTACTGCTGAAAAAGACCCTGCTAACCTAAAGTGGTCAGAAGTTGGTGCCGAGATAGTAATTGAATCAACCGGATTATTCTTAACGCAGGCAGATGGTCAAAAACATATTGCTGCTGGTGCTAAAAAAGTTGTATTCTCAGCCCCGGCAAAAGACGATACTCCAACGTTTGTAATGGGTGTTAATCATAAAAAATTATCAGCTCAACATACTATTGTATCGAATGCTTCTTGTACCACAAACTGTCTTGCTCCGTTAGCAAAAGTATTGAACGATAAGTTTGGTATAGCCGAAGGTTTAATGAGTACGGTTCATGCCGTTACCGCTACTCAAAAAACGGTTGACGGGCCTTCTGCAAAGGACTGGCGCGGAGGCCGTGGCGGTTTTTCTAACATTATTCCTTCTTCAACAGGGGCTGCTAAAGCTGTGGGGCTTGTACTTCCTGAATTAAAAGGAAAACTTACCGGTATGTCATTCCGTGTTCCGGTAGCCGATGTTTCTGTTGTGGATCTTACTGTAAAATTAGATAAGGCTGCCTCTTACGAGGATATAAAGAAAGCTATGAAGGAAGCCTCAGAAGGCGAACTAAAAGGAATATTAGGATACACTGAAGATGATGTAGTATCGCAAGATTTTATTGGCGATGCGCGTACATCAATCTTTGATGCTAAAGCCGGTATTGCGCTTAACGACAAGTTTGTGAAAGTAGTTGCCTGGTACGATAACGAATGGGGATATTCCAACAAGCTTATTGACTTAGTGCAGGAATTGGCTAAGTATTAAGACGTAGATTTATTGTAAAAAAAGGTTGATCATTGTGATCAACCTTTTTTGTTTTTGATAAGTCGTCAAAGAAGTGCCGATAGATAACCATACCTCTACCGTACATCGAATAATTTTTTAATGGAAGATACCACGCTGGTGGCCAGCACAGCTCCAATAGTAGCCAGAAAAATATCTTTCTGGGCATCCCATACATCGCCCTGCGTGCCGAGGTAAGCATCGCCTTGTGCCTGAAAAAACACATCGGCTACAGCCCACTCAATCAGTTCGTAAAATGCACTTATCGATAGCGTGATTTCAAGGGGCAATACCCAGGCTACCCAAACCGGAAACCGTAACCAGTTAAGAAACATTTCGCGCATAGGGTAGGCAAGCAGAAAGCCAAAACTAAAGTGTACAATCCGGTCGTAATGGTTACGTTTAAAATTGAAAATTTCCATAAGCCAATAGCCAAAAGGATTTTCTGCATTTCTTTATTTAGATCCATACACATGCAGGCACAGGTAAATACAAATAAGTAGATAACTTAAATCACTAAACTGGTACTTTCTGAAAGTAAAAATCAGGAAGCCCAAAAAGAAAAATACCAGGGTGTTTTCTAAAAGCCAGTTGTTAATGTCGGTAGTGCCTGCAAGAGTAGAACCCCATACACCAACAAAAACTAAAATGAATACGTGTAACCAACGGTTGGTTTTTAACGGGGTTTTGGAAGGAGAAATGGCAAGGCTAAAGGGCATGGCTTCGGATTTGGATATGTGGATGACTAAAAATCTTAAATCTGTTTGTGAAATCAAAATGGTATAGGCTGCACTAAAAAAGGCGATTAGGAAAGTCAATTTTTGGATAATAGGTTAGGATTTGCGCAGCACGTGATTCCAGCGGTTTAAAACCGACTGGCCAATTAACCATTCGTTTACTATTTTGATGCAGACTGGTTATTTTTTTGCGACCTTAGCAATGGAATTAATGTTGGATTTACGTGGTGCGTATTATTTTTTCGCTATTAATCGGAGGCTTTGCGTGTACTGCATTTGGGCAAACGGCTATTACCAACGATGCAATTGATGAACGGGTGTATCTCTTAAATGAATTGGAGTTCTTCATCGACTCCACTAATTCTGAAATATTCGATCAAGTATCATCTGCACAAAACAGTAACCGGTTTCAGCGAAGACCAGCCTATCAAAATAAAGATTACCGTTCGGGCGAATCGTACTGGATACGGTTTTCTGTTGAACACATTCCTACCGAAAAAGTATGGCTCATCGAATTTTATGATCAGACAATCGATCACATTGAAGCCTACCTTCCGCAACCCGATGGGACGTATGAAAAGAAAGTTATGGGTGATGCCCTTCCTTTTCAAAATAGAAAATTTAACCATAAAAATTTTGAAGTTCAATTATACCGGCACGACAATTCGCTTCAGTATTACTATTTTAAAGTTCAATCCCACGAGTTTGCGGATATCCGTATAGCCTTCCGTTCAGTCGATCGTTTTATCTCGTATTCACTCAACGAGTATTTTTTGTTTGGTACATTCTATGGCATGATTGTAATCATTGCCCTGTATAATTTTCTGGTATTTCTGGCTATCCGCGAGATTAAAAACGTGTACTACATTTTCTATATAATAAGTGTAGCCTTATATGCCATGAGTCTGGATGGGGTAGGGTTTCAATACATCTGGTCTGCTTACCCGCAATGGAATAATTATGCATCGGGGATATTCTTATACTCAGTAATTCTTTGGGCGTTAATTTTTACCCGCAGATTCTTGAGTACACGCACCAAAGCGCCCAGGATTGATCAAGCCTTAAAAATTATGATAGTAATTCGAACGCTCGTATTTCTTTTCGAGCTGTTCTTCTATCCGGAATTTTTTGCCTTCCGGTTTATTGAGATAGTACCGCTGTCGTTAATCTTCTATTCGGGTGTATATATTTTGATGCGGGGGTATCGGCCGGCCCGGTATTTTGTTATTGCCTATGGGTTACTGCTGATCGGTTTTTTTGTGCGAAGCCTCGTCTTCTTTAATATCATTGCGCTTACTACCGTATCGCACTATAGTTTACACTTTAGTTTTGTAGTAGAGATGTTGTTTTTGACATTCGCTCTGGGCGATAGAATTACCATTCTTAAAGATAATCGGGATAGAGCGTTGCGTAGAATTATTCATCAGCACGAAGTAAACATGACTCTAAAGGATAAAGTTACACTGGAGTTGGAACAGAAAGTGGCAGAAAGAACAACCGAACTGAATAACAAGAATGTAGAACTGGAGGAGATTAATACACGGCTAGTAAAACAAACACATGAAATCAACCAGATTAATTCTGTTCTGGATCTCGATAATTGGAAATTGAAGAACCGGATAAAGGCGGTGTTGGAAGAACGCCTGATGGAGAAGACAATGGATTATGAAGAGTTCACCACATTGTATCCGGATTCATTGGCGTGTTATCGTTTTTTGGGAGAACTAAAATGGGATAATACGTTTGCCTGCAGAAAGTGCGGAAACACAAAATACTTTGACGGAGCCCAGAAGTTTGCCCGGAGATGTACCCGTTGTGGCTACAATGAGTCAATAACCGCTTATACGGTTTTTCATGGAGTAAAATTTCCTATTGAAAAGGCATTTTATATTGCTTATCTGGCAGTGGCTGGTAAAAAGACTGCAACCCTGGAAGCCTTATCGGCCCAGTTAAACGTAGGCATTAATGCTATTTGGGGATTTAGAAAGAAAGTTTTAGAGAGGATTGAAGATTTGAACGAGCAGGGAAATGAGGTTACAGCTACAAAATGGCAAGATGTGATTCTTGATTATGAGCATAAAAACCAAAAATCAAAGGCTAAGTCCAGCCGACCTGAAAACGTTTCCGGATAACAGGTTAATGCCATGCGTTGCACTTCATTGTTTTTTAACAGGGAAATTGCGATTTAATACTTGCGTAAATATGTCAGTTATCGTTTGAAATCAATGTTTTTATTGAGGTAAAACCCAATTTTTGCAACTTCCTGTTTGCGGTAAATAATACAACATATTATTATAAAATATTAGCCTTAATTGTTGCTATTATCAATATTCATACTGCGAAACAATCAAACTCGCGTATGTCTATGATCAGAAAATTACTAGTAACTGCTTTATTATCAGCATTTTTGCTGAATACTGCAATGGCCCAGGACCGGGTTGTGTCTGGGAAAGTGACCTCTGCGGATGATGGAACCGGGCTTCCTGGAGTAAGTGTGTTGGTGCAGGGTACTACAAAAGGTACAGCTACTGATACGAACGGAGCTTATTCAGTTTCTCTCGCTTCGGGCGAAAGCACTCTTGTGTTTAGTTTTATTGGATTTAAAACCCAGACAATTACAGTAGGCGCTCAAACCACTGTAGACGTTGTTCTGGAGACTGACGTTACCGCTCTGGAAGAAGTGGTAGTGGTAGGGTATGGTGTACAGAAAGAAAAAGACCTGACCTCATCAATCAGCACAATTAAATCAGATGAGCTAATCAAAACTCCGCAAGGCCAAGCCATGCAGGCCCTTCAGGGTAAAGTAACAGGTGTACAGATTGTTAATACCGGTTCCCCCGGAAGTTCGCCAACAGTGCGTATTCGGGGTATTGGTTCCTATCCGGGAATTGGTAACACAAACCCATTGTATGTAGTAGATGGGATGTTTTTCGATAACATCGATTTTCTTAACCCGGCAGACATTGCGAATATTTCTGTTTTAAAAGATGCCTCAGCTGCTGCAATATATGGTGTTCGGGCGGCTAACGGGGTAGTTTTAATTACTACTAAATCAGGAAGCTTTAATAAGAAGTCTGAAATTGTTTATGATGGATATGTAGGAACGCAGGTTGCCCAAAATGTTTTGAAAATGGCAAATGCTGAACAATTCACTAACATGGCACTTGAGTCTGGCTCGCCAGCTGATATTTCTTATATAGATGCGGCCATGCAGCGGTATGGAAGAAGCCGGGTTAATCCCAATGTGCCAGACATGAATACCGATTGGTATAAAGAAATTTTGCGCCCGGCTACTATTCAAAATCATAGCATTAGTATTTCAGGTGGAGATAAGAATACCTCTTATTCAGTTGGAACCAGCTATTTCAAACAAGGTGGTATTCTGGATATGAAGAACAGCTATGAACGTTTTAATGTTAGATTAAAACTGGATTATGCAGCCAACGATTGGATAACAGTAGGAGGTAATGCCATGTTAAGTAATGGTATGACTTACGGACAATCCGCATCGGCCTGGAATGTAGCCTACTTTGCTGTGCCGGTTATGCCTGTAATAGACGAACAAAATACAAATGCATGGCCTGTACGCTACGCAAGTGCGCAAACCCTTGGATACCGCGATGGTAAGAACCCCTTTCCATATATGGACTACAGCAACAATCAGATTAGAACTCGGAAGATTTTGACAAACTTTTATGCAAAATTCAATTTCTTTGAAGATAAACTAACTTTTCAAACTACATACAATGTAGGTGGTGCATTCCAGAATGAGCGTTATGTAGGGCTTCCGTATTACGTATCAAATGCATTACAGAGAAACTTATCCAGCATAACGAAAACATCATACAACACATTTAATCAAATATGGGACAACGTACTGAACTACCGCGAGAGCTTCGGAAGCCACAACGTAGAGGGTATGCTGGGTATGTCGTACCGCGATGAAGCCTGGGAAAGTTTATCAGGTTCCGGTAACGAATTACAATCTATTGATCGGGAAGATACCTGGTTTTTAAGTCAAACACCAACAGAATCCAGAACGGTAACAGATAATGGTAATCGCATTTATGGTCTCTCTTATTTTGGAAGAGCAGCCTATAACTACAACGAAAAGTATTTTGTGTACGCCACCTTGCGAAGAGATGGAACGATGCAGTATCAGGAAAAATGGGGAACGTTCCCTGCTTTTGGTGCAGGTTGGGTGTTATCAGAAGAAACTTTCATGAACGATTTACCGGTTAACTTCTTAAAACTAAGAGCAGGTTGGGGTAGGTTAGGAAACAGCAGTGTTCCTTCCAGTAGCGGAGCCAACACAGCCTCGGTTGTTACCACCGCGGTAAATGGTACGCTTCAGTCCGGAACGGTAGCAACCAATAATTTCTCCTATCTCTTTTGGGAAGAGGTGGAAGGAACTAACATAGGGTTAGATCTTGAAGTATTAAGTAACAGGTTAAAATTAACGGCAGACTATTACCTGAGAGATACCAAGAATGCAGCCATTCCTATTGTTACCCCCATTACAGGCCAGGTAGTAAGCCGCTCATTGGGTGTAATCAGAAACTCAGGTATTGAAGTAGCGTTAAACTGGAGTGATGAAATAACAAGCGGATTGAGATATAATGTGGGAGTTAATTTTACTACGGTTAAAAATGAAACCCGCGATATATATGGTCAGCCTTATGTTGATGGTGGATCAGCAGAGTTTCGCCAGCGTACCATTGTAGGGCAGCCATTGGCAGCGTTCTTTGGCTACGAAGTGCTTGGAGTTTATCAAACTACCGAACAGGTAGCGGCTGATCCAACAGCCGTTGCGCAGGGAGGTATAGTTCCCGGAGACTTCATTTACAAAGACCAGAATGGCGATAATGTAATTGATGATAAAGACCGCGTAGTATTAGGATCATATTTGCCCAAACTTACCTATGGTGCTAACCTGGGTGTTAGTTATAAAAACTTCGATTTGGGAGTAAATATTTACGGCCAAAGTGGAAACAAGATTTTGAACCGTAAGCGTGGTGAAATAATTTGGACCAACGATGGTAACATGGATGCGGACCTGGCTATTAACCGGTGGCATGGAGAGGGTACTTCTAACAAGTATCCTTCATCTGCAGGGTTGCGAAAAGCGTGGAATCAGAAAATGAGCAATTATTTTGTTGAAGATGGTGCATTCTTCAGAATCCAGAACATTAACCTTTCGTACAACCTGAAAGAGAAAAATGTAGGTAACTTCAATTTGCCCGATATGCGGTTTACGCTAACAGCAGAACGCCCGCTTACCACATTTAACTACAATGGCTTTAATCCGGAAATAGCAGACGGTATTGATACACAAACCTATCCTATACCCGCTGTTTATACGGCAGGTGTTAGCATTAAATTTTAATTCATAACGTTGATATCTATGAAAGCTAAAAATAAAATATTCAAAATAGCAGCATTTAGTTTAACCCTGTTGGGGACTTCATGCGAAGTGCTGGATAACCCGCAACAAAATCTGGTGTTTGTGGGCGACACAAATTATACACTTACAGAAAACATGGTACAACCCCTGATAGGTGCCTATGCTGAATTTCAGAACAGAGGGTGGGAACAATTTCCGCTTATTGCCGTGCGCGGTGATGATGTGAATGCAGGAGGGTTGGGCGATCAGCCACAATTTGGTGATACCGATCGGTTTACCTATACAGTTGATTACTGGATGTATAATTCTGTGTGGCAAGGTATATATGGCGATGTGTTGAATATGCATTCTGCCATGGAGGAAATTACCAAATACAAAGAATTTGCTCCAAACCCGGTTCTGGCCGATCAATATATTGCAGAGGTTAAGGTACTCCGTGGGTTTTTAATGCTTCAATTATCAAGAGTATGGGGCAATATCTTTATACCAACAACTTCAGATCCTTCTGATTTTCTGGTTATGCCACTTTCATCTAAAGATGATGTAATGCAACACATCTCCGATCAAATGGATGAAGCCATTCCGTTACTTGCTAACCTTAGGCCAAACCAGCGTACCGATGTTACCGGAGGCGTTACCCGGCATACTGCTTTGGCGGTAAAAGCTCTGGCAAATCTTGAGTTAAAGAATTATCAGGCTGTAGCAGATGCTACTTCTCAGATTATTAGCGCAAACCTATTTACATTAGAACCTGACTACTACGAGTTGTTTAAGATTCCTGGAAAATTAAACAATGAGAACTTGTTGGAATTGCAATACACCGATCTTGGACAGGGATCAGGTAATCAAACCAGCTACTTGTTTGCATTTTTTGGTCCGCAAACCTGGACACCCGCTGTAGCCGGTGCAGGTGGAGGTTGGGGATTTTATGAACCCAGCATGAAGTACATAAAATTCATGCTTAACCGGGGTGAGCAAGAGCGCCTGCTAACCAGTGTGATTTTTACGAACCGGGGTATTAACGCTATTAAGGAAGATCCAAATTTTGCAACGTTACCCGCCTGGATAAGCAATACTACACCCGATAACGATGTATTTCAGGATTACTCACGTGCCATGTTTGCCAGTGGAAAGCATTATTTACCATCTAACCAGTTAACACCCGGCCGTACTTCGTATGGAACAAATAAAAACTTTATTTGTATTCGCTATGCCGAGGTATTATTAATGCATGCCGAAGCATTAACCCGGGGTGCTACCAGTTCGGCCATGACTGCCGATGCTGCTGTTAATCTGGTGAGAGGCCGTGTAGGCTTAGGTGACTTAACAGGCGTAACTTCCCAACAAGTAATGGATGAAAAATTTGCTGAACTGGCTATGGAGTGGGGAACACGCTATTATGACTTAATTCGTTTGGGCGACCTCGCACCTTTGAGTTATGATGGAAGAACCTTTGACGCGAGCAAAACATACTTGCCTTATCCACAAGCACAGCGCGATCAATTAGCCGTTTTGAGAGAAGCAGGAAGCAGTAATTAATCAGAACCCTCAATTAAACGAATATGAGAATCAAAATATTAAAAAATAGTATTGCAGCTATAGCCATCATGGCAATGGTGGGTGCTTGTAACGAAGGGATTGACCCGATTAGTGCTGTTGCACCAGGGCCTGATGAAACAGCTCCGGTGATTTCTGTAACATACCCCAGCGAGGGTACCGAAATTAAAGTGGTAGAGGCCTTAACCTCAATTACCATTAGATTTCAAGTAACAGACGACATTGAGATTAAAAGTATCAATGTAAAAATGGATGGTAATGATGTTGCTACGTACAATGAATTTCTGGATTACAGAAAGGCTGTGAAGGAAATTTTGTACGAAAATCTGAACACAGGAGCACACGTATTAACTATTGTTGCTACCGACCTCGAAAACAAAGTTACGACCACTAACATCAACTTCGAAAAAACACCACCGTATATCCCGCTTTTTGATGGTGAAACTTTCTATATGCCATTTGATGGTGTTTATACAGATTTGATGACCATTACAGATGCCACACAAGTTGGAACTCCGGCATTTGCAGGAGAAGGCAAGAAGGGTGGTAATGCGTATAAGGGAGCAACGGATGCCTATCTTACATTCCCAACTGCGGGCTTGTTGGGTACAGAGTTCAGCGCTTCTTTCTGGATGAAGGTAAACAGTACGCCAGATCGTGCCGGAGTATTGATTGCTGGCCCTCCCGGTATTAATACCAGAACACAGGGATTCCGATTATTCCGTGAAAATGCCGGAGGTAAGCAACGATTTAAATTGAATGTCGGCAATGGTACATCAGATATTTGGTTTGATGGCGGTGCAAATGCCGATGTTGTACCAAATACTGGCGAGTGGGTTCACTTTGCTTTCTCCATTTCAGCAACTAATGCAGCCTTATATATTAACGGCCAGGTAGCTTCACAAGGCGCTCTTGCCGGTGGTGTTAACTGGGCAGGTTGCGATGTGCTTTCCATCATGTCGGGCAAACCTCGCTTTACAGAATGGGGACATAATTCAGACCTTAGTTACATGGATGAACTTCGCTTATTTGATAAAGCGCTAACACAAGCCGATGTATTGGATATTATGGATAGCGATTATTCACCTAAGTACGATGGTGAAGTATTCTATATGCCATTCGATGCAGATTATGGTGATCTGGTAGGAGGAGAAAATGCAACTGTTGTTGGATCTCCTTCGCTGCAAACCGGTAAAGTTGGAAAGGCCTATGCGGGCGCTACCGATTCATATCTTACATACCCGCTATCGGGTTTGGGATTGGGTAACGCATTTAGTATTTCATTCTGGTACAAGGTCAACACCACACCTGACCGGGCTGGTGTCATAACGGTAGGCCCTCCCGGAATTAACACCCGAACCAGCGGTTTCCGTTTGTTTCGTGAAAATGGAGCCAATACATTTAAGAGTAACTTAGGTATTGGTACAGGAGATTCCTGGAATGATGGAGGTGCTATATCACCGACCGACTGGGTATTTGTTACTATGGTTGCAGGGGGTGGATCGCATGGAATTTATGCTAATGGAACTTTACTGAGAGCCGAATCTACCTATACCGGCCAGGTTAGCTGGGCTGATTGTGTAAATTTATCGATTGGTTCAGGGGCTCCAGTGTTTACTGAATGGAATCATCTTTCCGATAACAGTTTGATTGATGAAATCAGGATATTTAACCGTAAACTCACACAAGCTGAGATTCAGGATATGATGAACGATTAATTTTTCGTTCGTAAAGCAGTGATGAGGAAACCTCATCCTTTATGGGTTTAATTGTTTATTGTTTAGGAGTTTTTTGTAAGAGGATACCGGTTTCGGTATCCTCTTTACTTACCAGTCATGCTTAAGAAATTTCTTTTAGTTTGTTTTCTCGGATCTGCACTTTTATTCCCGGGTTGTAAGGAAGATGAAAGAGTTGCAGACGTTGAATTGATGGACGTGTTTGTGGGTTCTGATAAGCTGGATATTTCCGGTGCATTAAACCTTAATATTCCCGTTACGGCTACGTTTACACTTTCATTCTCTGTACCTGTAAACCCCACCTCAGCCACTAGTGCTATACAACTGACCACAGATGCGGGTGCTGTTACTGTAACGCTTAATTTTTTGAGTGAGAATAAAATAGTGTTGTTGCAACCTGCAGGAGGGTTAACATTAAGTACCGCGTATAAACTTATTATAACCGATCAGTTACAAGGTGTTAATGGCGCTGGCTTTACAACACGTGAGGTTAATTTTAAAACTACCCCGGGTAATTTACAGGTAGTACAAACTCGTATAAATAGTGAAACACTCACAACAACACGGGTAACAGATGTTCCTGTGGAAGCACTTCAGATAGAATATGATTTTTCTGTTCCGCTTAACCCGGCAACAGTTAATAACTCGGTGTTCAAAGTATTAGGGCCAAGTGTAGTTATCATATCAACTCAGTTATTGAATGAAAACAAAACAGTAAGGCTTACAACAACCTCAACCCTTCAATACCTCGGAAAGTATACCGCATCTGTTTCAAATGCCTTAAAGGGAGCCGAAGATCAATCCTATGCCGGAATACAACGCAACTTCTATACTGTAGTTGATGAAACACCTAAGTTTCCGGTTATCTCCGATGATGCACTGCTCACCAAAGTGCAGGAACAAACGTTCAAATATTTCTGGGACTTCGCCCACCCGGCCAGTGGTATGGCCCGCGAACGAAATACTTCGGGCGATCTGGTTACAAGTGGGGGTTCTGGTTTTGGATTAATGTCCATTATTGTTGGGATAGAACGAGGATTCATTTCTCGTACACAAGGAGTAGAACGGATAGATAAAATTCTTGACTTCCTCGAAACCGCAGACCGGTTTCACGGTGCGTGGTCGCACTGGATTAACGGCAACACAGGCGATGTTATTCCTTTCAGCGCAAACGATAATGGTGGCGATATTGTGGAAACATCTTTTTTGATACAAGGCTTAATAACCGTGCGCCAGTATCTTAATAATGCTAATGCAACCGAGAATCAACTCATTGGAAGAATAAATTCTTTGTATCAAGGTGTAGAGTGGGATTGGTATCGTAGAGAAAATCAGAATGTAATTTACTGGCATTGGTCGCCCGATAAGGCCTGGGCTATGAATCATCAGGTAAGGGGTTGGAATGAAGCATTGATGGTTTACGTGCTGGCAGCCTCATCGCCCACGCATACCATACCAAAAATTGTGTACGATAACGGCTGGGCAAATAACGGAGGGATGGTTAATGGAAATAGTTATGAGGGCATAACGTTGCCACTGGGTTTTGCTTATGGTGGCCCGTTGTTTTTATCGCAATACTCTTTTCTGGGGTTAGACCCCCGGGGTTTAGCAGATGGGTATTGTTCCGATTATTTTAATCAGAATAGAAATCATTCACTTATAAATTACAAGTACTGCATTCGCAACCCGTTAGACTTTGTTGGGTACAGCGGTTCTAATTGGGGACTTACAGCCAGCGACAACCATCTGGGATATAATGCCCATTCGCCCACAAATGATCTGGGAGTAATTACTCCTACGGCAGCATTATCGGCCTTTCCGTTTACTCCTGTCGAATCCATGGCTGCATTGAAGTTTTTCTACTACACCATGGGCGATAAGTTGTGGGGGCCATATGGTTTTTACGATGCCTTTAACGTTACTGAAAACTGGTATGCAGGTTCTTACCTGGCTATCGATCAGGGCCCGATTATTATTATGATTGAAAATTATCGTACCGGTTTGCTTTGGAATTTATTTATGTCTGCTCCTGAAATTCAAACCGGTCTTACAAAACTTGGATTTACCTATTGATTAACTAAAACATAAGACTTATATATTATGAAATTAATTTATCTTCTTGCTTTGGTAGTGGTACTTACTTCGTGCAGTGGCCCTGTCCAAAAACAATCTGATATTGATGCGCGTGTAGATTCTGTTTTGAATTTGATGACGCTGGAAGAGAAGATTGGTCAACTTAATCTTCCTTCGGCCGGACAGTTTACAACGGGTGCTGCGGCTAATTCCGATATCGCAAAAAAAATAGAAAGTGGCCAGGTAGGAGGGTTGTTTAATATTAAACGCGTGGCGGCTATTCGCGAAATGCAACAGATAGCCGTTGAAAAGAGCAGACTTGGTATTCCGCTCATCTTTGGTATGGATGTTATACATGGATACGAAAGTGTATTTCCGATTCCGTTAGGATTAAGTTGTAGTTGGGATATGGATTTAATTGAACGCAGCGCGCGCATTGCAGCTACCGAAGCCAGTGCCGATGGAATTAACTGGACGTTTTCTCCCATGTTAGACTTGTCGCGCGATCCGCGCTGGGGTCGTATCTCCGAAGGTAATGGAGAAGATACATACCTGAGTTCCAGAATTGCAGAGGCGATGGTGCGTGGCTATCAGGGCGATGATCTTACTGCCAATAACACGATTATGTCTTGTGTAAAACACTATGCTTTGTATGGTGCCGCTGAAGCAGGCCGCGATTACAACACTACCGACATGAGTCACATTCGCATGTACAACGAATATTTTCCGCCATACAAAGCTGCCATAGATGCCGGAGCAGGAAGTATTATGGCATCGTTTAACGAGATAGATGGCGTGCCCGCAACAGCAAACAAATGGTTACTAACCGAAGTGTTGCGCAACCAATGGGGTTTTAAAGGTTTTGTGGTTAGTGATTATACGGGTGTAAGCGAAATGATAGCGCATGGCATTGGCGATTTACAAACGGTTTCCGCACGGGCATTAGATGCAGGCCTGGATATGGATATGGTGAGCGAAGGCTTGTTAACTACATTGAAGAAATCCGTTGACGAAGGAAAGATTACCGAACAGCAAATTACAGAAGCTTGCCGCAGAGTACTGAAAGCTAAATTTCAACTAGGCTTGTTTGATGATCCGTACCGGTATTGTAGTGAAGAGCGGGCGAAGTCAGAAGTATTTACAGCAACCAATCGCGCGGAAGCCCGCAAAGCGGCAACCGAAAGTTTTGTGTTGTTAAAGAATGACAATGTTCTTCCGTTGAAAAAATCAGGGACTATTGCCGTTATCGGGCCTATGGCCAACACCCGCGAAAACATGACGGGTACATGGAGCGTAGCTGCCAGATTTTCAGAATCTATTTCGGTAATGGATGGATTAACGAAAGCTGTGGGCAATTCTGCAAAGTTGGTGTATGCGCGTGGTTCTAATCTGCACGAGGATGCAGCGATTGAAGAGCGTGCTACTATGTTTGGTAAGTCATTGAATCGCGACAAACGTTCGGCTGAAGAAATGAGAAGCGAAGCGGTTAGAATTGCCCGCGCAGCGGATGTAATTGTAGCGGTTGTGGGAGAGGGAGCTGAAATGAGCGGTGAAGCCAGTAGTGTTACCAATCTTGAACTTCCGCAAACACAACGCGAGTTACTCAAGGCATTACTTCAAACCGGCAAGCCTGTTGTGGCTGTATTGTTTACCGGAAGGCCTTTGGTTTTGAAATGGGAAAATGAAAACGTACCGGCCATATTAAATGTATGGTTTGGCGGAAGCGAAGCAGGCGATGCCATTGCGGATGTATTGTTTGGTGATGTAAATCCTTCAGGCAAACTAACCACAACCTTTCCGCAGAATGTTGGACAGATACCACTTTACTACGTGCATAAAAATACAGGACGCCCGCTTAGCGGCCCATGGTTCCAGAAGTTTCAGTCTAATTATATCGATGTTTCAAACGAACCGGTTTATCCGTTTGGTTATGGATTAAGTTATACAACGTTTACGTATGGAGATGTTAAGGTTGACAAGTCATCCATAACGCAAGGCGATTCGGTAACGGTATCGATTGATGTTACCAACGCTGGAAAGTACGATGGTGCCGAAGTGGTTCAATTATACATTCGCGATTGGGTGGGTTCTGTTACGCGACCGGTAAAAGAACTGCGCGGCTTTAAGAAAGTGATGCTTAAAGCAGGGGAGGCTAAAACCGTAACGTTTCAACTCACTACACAGGATTTATCATTTTATAACAGCGATTTAAAATGGGTGGCTGAACCGGGTGAGTTCAGCGTATTTGCAGGCGGTAATTCAAATGATGTAAAAGAAGCAAAGTTTACACTCCAATAAGAAGTAGGCAGTTTGGCAGTCACCAGTAATCAGTCATCTTAATTATATTCTGCCTACTGCCAACTGCTTACTGCCTACTTTATAATACTAATTCTTTTTCTTCTTACCGCCACCTTTTTGTTTGTGCATACCGCCATTTACGCCACTGGTTGAGCGGGGCGGCTTGGCATTGGCTGCTCTGAAGTTTTCAGCGTGAGTGGTAACCTTAGGCTTGTAGGCGTGTTTGATCTGAATAATACGTGATAAACCGAATGAAACCGAAAGAAAAATTTCTCTACGTTGTCCGTAAAGATCCGGGGCACCGGGGTTTCCATTTATATCAGTTGGGCCATCTGGAGTTTTTAATTCATTCAGGTAAGCAGATTTACGGGTATCAAAAATTCCAAAGTTGGCACGACCATCAAAGTTAATACTCCAGTCATCGTTCAAATCAAAATCGCTGCGTAGTCCAACCGATCCAAACAATTGAAACGCATTAAACTTACTCTTGGGTACATATACGTGTTTATCTAATCGGGGTACAAACACACCATCATACACTATTTCGTATCCCGGATCGGTGGGCACACTAATGCCTTTCGGATATCGGATTTTAGTTAACCCCGATGGCGAATTAATAGTAAAAGTTTCCTGTCCTGCAATCAGAACACTTGGCGCAATTGCTGCTACCAGGCTCATACGAAAGAAAGACATATCGTTAATATGAATTTTTAATGCAACGGGTACGCTTAAGTAACCCATCTGTATATCGCGCGTGCCTACTTCGCCACCGGTAGTATTTTTGATAATAAACTTCTGGCCGATTTGTGTATAGTTTGGGGTGAACAAAACGCCATGCCCAACACGATCATATCCATACGAAAACCCAACCGGAGTAGCCCGAATTGTAAACTTTCCATAGAAGCGTTGATCTTTCTGCAGACCCTGATCTACAGTAAAAGGAAAATTAAACCCTCCGAACACACCATAGGCCTCAACATCTTGTGCGGAAGCCTGAGTGATCAGGAGAAGGAGTAGGCCCGTGAAGGCGGCTTTCATACGGATGTTTAGGTTGGTTATATATTGGCTTAAAACGTCAAAAAAACCATTTTCTGCTATTGGCAGAATTACAAAACTAAGAAATTAAGGGAATAAATTAGCCCTTTTTAGGGTTGCTTGGTGGGTTTTTTGACTCTTGCGATAAGTTTAATAAGAACCTACCAGTGTTTTAAGACCCAGCGCAGTAAAATTCAGTTGTACAATTATCATAGAGGTATTTGCACGATTGGTAGAGAAGGTAACAAACCCGTTTTGGTCTACCGCTACCGAATTGCGTACCACATACTTTACCTCATCACCCCACAGGTAAAGTACACGCAACTGAAATCCCGGATTTGTGTTTTTCTTTGGGTTGGTATAAAACCCAAGACCTAATCCATAATTAAGGCCGGTATCTTTTACGTTATTAATTACTTCGCGTTGGTCGGTGTTGAAAATAATATCGGTTACGTTCTTGTCTATTTTGGTTTTGGAGTTAAAGAGTTTCAACCCGATTAAACCATCTGCAAAAGGAATTATACTGCCTTTATGATGCGTTGGTTTCAGGCGGGCCATGGCATTCCAGGTAAATACATTATGGGTAGTTTTTAGTGGAGGCGAAGTGGAGGTACCCTTTTGCTTTTCGTTACCGTAAGTGAAATAACCGAAATCGGCACCTAATAAAACAGGAGAAGGTTTTTTTTCGCCTAACGGACTCAAGACAAACCCCAGGTTAAGGCCGTAGCCGAGATTACCAAAGGAGTTATTAATTACTTCGCGGAATTCGCTTGAGGGTATGGCGGTTTGAACGCCTCCGAAAAAATGTATGGTAGAAAACCGAACGGTATCCTGAGCTTGAGCATTTGCTCCAATCAGTAAAAGCGCTATAAAAATAGCGGGTTTCATTAGGCTAAATTATGATACACGTTTTGCACATCATCATCCGCTTCTAATGCGCCCACACATTCCATTACTTCGTCTTGCTCTGCTTCACTTAGTTCTTTGGTTGTTGTAGGAATGTATTGCAGTTCCGAACTTTTCGGTTCCCAACCTTTCGACTCGAGAAACTTCTGCATCTGACCGAAGTCAGCAAACTTGGTGTACACCAGTATTTCTTCCTCATCACGCTGAATATCTTCAGCACCGGCATCTATCAGGTCAAGTTCAACCTCGTTCAGATTTAATTTGGCCGGATCGAACTTAAATACACCGCGGTGCTCGAACATAAACATAACCGATCCGGAGTTTCCCATGCTACCGCCATTTTTTGAAAAGTGCAGCCTTACATTTGCAACCGTGCGTGTGGGATTATCCGTAGCGCATGCTACAATTACGGGTACTCCGTGGGGTGCATACCCTTCATAAATAATTTCCTGAAAATCTTTTTCTTCTTTGCTGGATGCCCGTTTAATAGCCGCTTCAACACGATCTTTAGGCATGTTTAATCCTTTGGCATTTTGTATAGCCATACGCAGCCGCGGATTGTTATCGGGGTTTGGCCCTGCTTGCTTAACGGCAATGGCAATATCTTTTCCAATGCGGGTAAATCCTTTCGCCATCTTATCGAAGCGGGCGAACATTTTGTGCTTTCTCTTTTCGAATATACGACCCATAACTAAATCTGAAATTGGACAGTAAAAATAGAAAATTGGTGTTATGATACCACATATTTAAAGTGATAAATGCGTACTTAGTTGGTGAACGGAAGCGTGCTGGATAATATATGGCAGCTTTAAAGTGCATTGTCATGGTAACGATCTGCTTCTATCGTCACATCACCCGAATACTTTTCAGCTAACTTCTTTTTTTGAATCATGTATAGGGGTAAATGCAATATGGTTTGTCCTACATGCAAAATAAGATATGGTGCGTTGGATTATTTTGCTTTGCGGATTTACGGGCAGTGCTTTTTGGTTTACCCATGTTAAATCAACCGAACTACAGTTTAAGGTAACACGGAATGATAGTGCAGTAGGCACATTAACCATACAACAGCAGGTAGATCAGGATCAAACCACCTATACACTTTCCTCTGATGTGGTGGTAGATATGATTTACACCATACAGGTGTCTGAAAAAATTACGGATGTTTATAAAACGGGCGTGTTGCACGCCTCTTCTCATCAGCGCCAGGTTAATGGGTTGGGGAGAGCCAAAAACCAGCTTACGCGGGAAGGCGATACGTACCAAATTGTAAATGAGCAAAATCGTAAACGTTCGCTATCAGAAGTTATACACGCCAGTGTAGTATCCATATATTTTAATGAACCCAAAGAGTCTTTATGGGTGTATTCACAAAACTTTCAAAAGATGGTGTTTATGGAGAAAACCGGGCCTCATTGTTTTAGTATTGCTTTGCCCAATGGCAATATAAGCAACTATACGTACGAGGCTGGTATGGTAAAAACTGTGGTTACCGATACGTTTATCGGTACACTCCGGTTTATTAATCAAAATAATCTTTCTGAAAAATGATAGAGTACGCTGTTATAACCGGTGCCAGCAGTGGGTTGGGTAAAGCGTTTGCGTTTGAACTGGCAAAGCGTAAAATTAATGTAGTGTTGATTTCGCTGCCGCATGAAGGTTTACCTGAGATGGCAACCCAACTCATGAAATATTCTATTGAAGTAGCCTGGTACGAAACCGATCTTACTGTGCATGAAAATGTTCGCTTGGTTACCGATTGGATCAACGATCATTTCAGCGTAAGCCTGTTAATTAATAATGCCGGAATGGGAGGTACCAAAAGATTTATTGAAGCAGATACCGATTATATTAATCGCATTATTCAATTGAATGTAATGTCCACTTCATTAATTACACGGGCTTTAGTACACAATCTTATGCGTCAGCCACGTGCCTATATTTTAAATGTGGCGAGCATGGCCGCGTTTAGCCCGATGGGTTTTAAAACGGTTTACCCGGCATCTAAGGCTTTCATACATCACTTTACAAGGGGATTGTATCAGGAACTGAGAGACACCAATGTATTTGTGAGTGTAGTAAATCCGGGCCCCATGAAAACCAACCACGATGCAACAACTCGTATAAACAGACAAGGTTTGTTTGGCCGGTTAGGTTTGTTATCACCCGAAAAGGTTGCGGCAATATCCATCCGGCAACTGTTTAAACGCGATACCATGATTATGCTGGGATGGGGCAATGGCATTAGTTGGTTGTTGATGAAAGTACTGCCCATCTGGGTGCGTTTGCCTCTCCTTACCAAAGCCATTGAGCGGGAAATAAAAATGGAGCGTTGTACAAGATGAAAGTTTTGGTTACCGGAGCAAGCGGATTGCTGGGTACACATGTTGTACTGGCTTTACAACAACAAGGTATACCGGTACGTGCTATGGTGCGAACCAGAAACAAATATCTATTAAATCCTCATTCAGGTACAGAGGTTATAACGGGCGACCTTACCGATGCAAGAATGGTTAAATGTGCAGTAGCGGGTTGCACGCACATTATTCATGCTGCGGCATTAACGTGTACCAACGAACCCCGGTATCAGCAATACTATCGTGTAAATGTTGAGGCAACAGTTACGTTAGCAGAAGTTGCTGCACAGGCGCATGTACAACGGATGGTTTATGTTAGCACAGCCAACACCATAGGGTTTGGTTCAATGCAATACCCGGGTACAGAAGTTCATGCCATGCGCGCACCCTTTACCCGTATGGGATATGCCAGAAGTAAACAAACCGCGGAACAAAGTTTGGAAAAGCATGCTTCACAACTGGATGTGGTTACAGTTCACCCTACATTTATGCTGGGGGCTTATGATGCAGGCAATAGCTCGGGTCAAATTGTGAGAATGGTCTTGGGGAAAAGAATTATTTTTTACCCACCCGGAGGAAAAAATTTTGCTCCGGTAGTTGATGTGGCACAAGGCATAATAAGGGCATTGCTGCTGGGCAAACGCAATGAACATTATTTATTGGCGAACGAGAATACTTCGTATCGTAATTTCTACAAACGCCTGTGTAGAATATCAAACCAACAAGCCTGGCTGGTACCTGTTCCGGGGTGGCTGTTGTTTATGGTTGGGGTTTTGGGTAGTGGCTTGCAATGGGCTGGTGTTCGTACATCCCTTACACTAGCCAATATGAAGGCGTTGTGTGTGCATAACTATTACGACAATACAAAAGCAAAAAAAGAATTAGGGATTGTTTTTACTTCCGTAGATAAGGCAATGGAAGATGCTGTAACATGGTTTAAGCGATAAACTGATTTTTAACTACCGGGCGGCACTTTCTGGTAGGCGGTTCTTTTTATTAGCTTAAATCTTTAGCTTTAGTTAAAATTCACTTGTATGAAGCACCTGTTTGTATTTCTACTACTATGTTCTACGGGAAGCTATAGCCAGCAACTAATTGACTCGCACCAGCGCGAAATTGTATTTGCATCCGTAAATGTTGTACCGATGGATACAGAGCAGGTTTTGCAAAATCAAACGGTAGTAATTAAAAATGGCAAGATAGCAGCTATTGGTAAAAACCTGAAGTATAGCAATACTGCTTTGTTAATTGATGCCAAAGGCAAATACCTGATACCCGGCCTTGCCGAAATGCATGCCCACGTGCCGCCCAACGATAATCTTGAAGCGCATAAAGAAGTTCTCTTTTTGTTTGCGGCCAATGGCATTACTACTATTCGTGGTATGTTAGGGCACGCCAGCCATATTTCGTTGCGTTCAAAAATTAATTCAGGAGAAGTGTTTGGACCACGCTTTTATACCACCGGTCCATCGTTTAATGGGTTAAGTGTAAAAACTGCCGAACGCGGAGCTGAAATGGTACGCGAGCAAAAGGCAGCTGGTTATGATTTTCTAAAGTTGCATCCCGGGCTTACCAAAGAAACCTTTTCGGCCATCAGCACTACTGCCAATGAAATGAAAATTCCTTTTGCCGGGCATGTATCATTTGGAGTAGGAGTGTGGCGCGCGATTGATGCCGGCTATTCTTCTATCGATCACCTGGATGGTTTTGTGGAAGCATTGGTTCCGGGCATCGAAACCATGACGGAGCAACAAGCGGGTTTGTTTGGCATGTTTGCCGCTGAGCAAGCCGATGAAAGTGGTATTCCTAAATTGATGGAACAATTGAAAGCAAAAGACATTTGGGTGGTGCCTACGCAATCATTAGCCGATAGATGGTTTGATCCGGATTATACCGGTGATGTTTTTCTCAATGATCCGGATAGCAAATACATGAGCAAGCAAACAGTTAATCAGTGGATCGAAAGCAAAAAAAATCTGATGGCTAACCCACAATACAATGCTGCTAAAATCAAAAACTTTATTAAACTAAGACGTAAACTTATTCTGGAGTGTCAGAAAAATGGAGTGGGCCTGTTGTTAGGGTGCGATGCACCACAGATTTTTAATGTCCCTGGTTTTTCAACCCACAATGAGTTAAAATACCTGGTAGATGCCGGACTTACCCCATATCAGGCGTTGCGTACCGGAACAGTAAACGTGGCTGCTTATCTTAACATGAATGACGGAGGCACAATCAATGCCGGTAATGTAGCCGATTTGATTTTAATTGACGGCAACCCGCTTACCGATGTTACCAACACTAAGAAAATTTCTGGTGTAATGATGCGTGGGCAATGGTTATCTAAAGCCGAGATTGAGGCCGGATTGAAGAAAATTCAGAAATAGCAGATAGTTACCCGTTTTTGGCTTTGAAACTAATAATTTAGGGCGCCATTTAATTGCACGGGTTGGTGGCAACCGGTAACAACAATGCATCTCTTCTCCTTTACGCTAAGTAACACCGAAATTATAATCATACTTTGTGTGGCCCTGCTTACCGGTATGTCTAAAACCGGAGTGCATGGTGCGGGTATGTTATCCGTGCCGTTGCTCGCTATGGTATTTGGCGGCCAGCTCTCCAGCGGAGTATTGTTGCCCATGCTGGTAATAGCCGATGTATTTGGCGTGTGGTATTATCACAGGCATGCTTCGTGGCAGCATTTAAAAGTTTTATTTCCATGGGCTGCACTGGGCGTGTTGGCAGGAACGGTTACCGGCAACTACATCAACGACCAACTATTTAAATGGGTAATGGCTATAACTATTTTAATTAGCCTGGCTATAATGATTTTACTGGAACGAACTAATCCAAACAACATTCCCAGGCATAAGGGGTTTGCCATAGGCACGGGTATAGCCGGAGGGTTTACTTCTATGGTTGGTAATCTGGCGGGTTCGGTTATGAGCGTTTACTTACTCGCGGTACGGTTGCCAAAAAATGAATTTATTGGAACAACGGCCTGGTTTTTTTTAGTGGTGAACTGGTTTAAAGTACCGTTTCATGTATTTGCCTGGCACACCATTACCTGGAATACGGTGTGGCTGGATTTACTCACCCTGCCTGTAATTCTGGTTGGCGCATGGATCGGTATTTTTATTGTGAAGCAATTAAACGATACGATGTACCGATGGTTTATTATTGGCATGACACTGATTGCTGCCGTAGGAATGTTATTATAATACTTAACCATACGAAAAAAAGGGCGATAGGAACATTTCTCTTTTATGAATACTTTCGGAACTTAATATACTAGCGATGGCCAGCATCAACATTCTCAATAAATTCTCACTTTTTTCAGAAACCTGGACTCCCAAAATCATCAGCGAACTGAATGGTCAATATGTAAAACTGGCTAAGGTCAAAGATGAATTTGTTTGGCACAGTCACGAAAATGAAGATGAATTATTTATGGTGTTCAAGGGTACATTGTATATGGATTTTCGCGATCGTACGGAAACTATCCACGAAGGTGAAATGATTGTTGTGCCCAAAGGCGTGGAGCATAACCCCAGAACCAACGGTGAAGAAGTTTGGGTGTTGTTATTCGAACCCAAAGAAACAGCGCATACGGGAAATGTCGATCATGAACGTACCGTGCACAATCTGAAATGGATCTGATTAATAGATTTATGAGGGTTACACTCTGGTTTGTTTTTTCTATTCATCTGTTACAGGCACAACCAGAGGTAGGCATAGTGGCATCTGTTAAACAGGATAGTATTTTAAAGGGTGCAGGGTACACCTTTATAGTTGAAGCAGTTCCGGATATTGTATCACCGTTAACAGTATCCGATCAGGAATTTGAAAGCCATCTTAAGCAACTCAGGAATTTGAAAGTTCCTGTCTATGCCCTTAATATTTTTTTACCCGGTAATCTTAAGCTGGTTGGGCCATCTGTAAATGAGGCAGCCATACTGGCCTACACGCAAAAAGTGTTTGAGCGATGCCACCAAGCCGGAATAAAATTAATAGTGTGGGGAAGTGGTGGAGCCCGAAGAGTACCAGAAGGTTTTTCTAAAACGGAGGCTACTGGACAATTTATTTTAATAGCCCGCAAAATTTCCGATCAGGCGGCAAAGTACGGGGTAACATTAGCTTTAGAGAATCTAAACTCAGCCGAAGCTAATCTGATTACAACAGTTGCTGAAGCGCTGCATGTGGTGAAAGAAGTAAACCGAAACAACTTCAAGCTATGTGCGGATATTTATCACATGTTAAAAGAACAAGAGTCAGCATCAGTATTGTTACAAACTAATGGCTATCTGGTGCATTGCGATATTGCTGAACGCGATGAACGTACACCCCCAGGTGTACACGGAGAAGATTTTTTAGAATACTTTAAAGCCCTTAAAAAAGCAAACTACTCAGGTAAAGTGGTAATTGAATGCCGCTGGAATAATCTGCCGGCACAGGCTGAACCGGCAAGAGTATATTTACAACAACAAATTAATAAAGTATGGAAGTAAAAGCCCGATTTAGTGTAGCGATTATTGTACTTCTTACCTGGCTTGCAGTTCAGGCACAAGATCCGCTGCGGTTCGAAAAAGAGGTGCAGACTTTAACAGCAACCGATGCATCCGTAAACCGGAAAGAATTAATCTTGTTTACGGGTAGTTCCAGCATTCGGTTATGGCCAAATCTTGCCCAAAGTTTCCCTAAGCACAATGTACTTAACCGCGGTTTTGGAGGTTCAGAAATGCAAGACCTGTATTATTACAGACGGGCATTAATCTTAAATTATAAACCCAAACAGATTTTTATTTACGAAGGCGACAATGATCTCAATGCCGGTAAAACACCAGACCAGATTCTGGCTACAGCCGATTCGTTATTAATTGCCATCCGGAAAGAGTTACCAAAAACAAAAATTATTTTTATTGCTGCCAAGCCAAGTGAAGCCCGTTGGCATTTGAAGGACAAGTATCTGGCATTTAATTCGAAATTGAAAGAATGGACCAAATCGCGTAAAGGGGTTTACTTTGCTGATGTATGGACACCGATGGTAGATGCAAATGGAATTATGTTGCCGGATTTATTAATGGATGATAACTTGCATATGACCGAGAAAGGTTATGTCATCTGGACTACGGTATTAAGTCGTTTTTTATAAACACCTGTGCACTTGATTAAATTTTTAATTATTGTAATTCTGAGCTTTGGTTTAACGTTCACCAGCGTTTCAGCGCAAGACAATCTTGAAGTTCGTCTGCCTAAAGCTATTACGCACCTATCGGCATCCAACAAACTAATTCTCCAAACCACACATGCACCCAAACATAATATTTTCAAGAAGGTACTCTGTTTCAATGAAGGTTGCAGACGGGCTGCCGGTTGGAGACGCGGACAAGAAGCACGGAGATTCAACGACTACAAGAAACATCCACAGATTAAAAATATAAAACGGGATACAATTCATGCCGAAGTGCACACCACAGAACCACCGGCACCTAAACCCGATACCGCAGACATCAGAAAAAAAATAACTCCGCCAATACCTGTTGAACGTAAGTTTATACTAAGCGATGTATTATTTGATATAAATAGCCCTAACATTAATAAAGAAGTAACCCGGCAGTTAGATACGCTGGTAAATCTTTTAATGGATAATGAAAGAATTTTGATTCACATCATTGGGCATACCGATAATACAGGCCGCGAAGCATACAACCAACGCTTGTCTACAAGCCGGGCAGAATCGGTTGGCCTTTACCTGATGGATAAAGGTATTGCCATTGGCCGGATAAGTTTTGAGGGTAAAGGCAGCAATGAGCCAATTGCCGATAATACATTTGAAGAAGGCCGAAGAAAAAACAGACGGGTAGAGATAATATTAAAAGAGTGAGGGGTGGTAAACGGGAATACCCGAAGCCCCACAAAAGCTGATAACAAGACAATGGACCAATTGTTATCTTTGTTACAAGTGAAGATTCTACGGTTATCATATAGCGGGCTACTAATTATTGCACTGACATCTTCGTGCGAAAATCTCCAGCACACCCAACCGGTTGAACCCGATCTTATTCTTACCGATTGGACAGACCTTACCCATGGAAATAATGTTGACCCCGATTACGAAACTATTTTTCCGCAAAATCAGGTAAATACCCTCGAGATTGTATTAGGCGAAACCAATTGGCAGATTATTAGAACCAACATGAAAAATTTGTTTGGTTATAACTTTGGTTCCATTGTTTCGCCACCTGGTGGCATGCCTGTATCCGAACCTGAATATGTTCCGGTTTCGGTAAAGTTTAATGGCAAAGAGTGGTACAAGGTTGGCTTTCGCCTGAAGGGTAATTCTACGCTGGGTACCAGTTGGCGGCAAGGAATTTATAAACTTCCGTTCCGGTTAAACTTCGACCGGTTTGAGGACGTCTATCCTCAAATAAAGAATCAACGATTATATGGGTTTAAAGAATTGTCTTTGTCGCCCGGAGCGAAGGATCAATCACTTTTGCGTGAAAAAGCAGGAGCAGACATTTTTAGAATGGCTGGAATACCGAGTGCGCAAACTGCTTTTTATAAAGTGTATATCAATTTTGGCGATGGATTAATGTATTGTGGGGTGTACACTATGGTAGAAGTAGTGGACGATACCATGATTAAAAACCAATTTGGCCACGATACCGGCAACGTGTATAAACCAGAAAGTACGTTCTCTGATTTTGTAATTGATGAGTTTGAGAAGAAGAACAACAAGGTAGAATCAAATTATGATGATGTGGTGAGTCTGATTAATACCCTTAACAGCAATTTGCGAACACAAAACCCTGCACAATGGCGTGCCGATTTAGAGGCAGTCTTTCATGTTGATCATTTTATAAAATGGTTAGCCATAAACTCCACCATGGAGAATTGGGATACGTATGGCCGCATGGCTCATAACTATTATTTGTATAACCACCCCGTGCACAAACTAACGTGGATTCCGTGGGATAATAACGAAGCGCTATCGCCCCCCGGTATCTCTGGTCTTACAATAGGGTTGGAAACCGTTACTCATGATTGGCCGCTAATTCGCTTCCTGATGGACGACCCCGTGTATGCCCAACGATACCAGGAACACATGCAGCAATTTGTAACAGATGTATTTACAACATCACGCATCAATACCATGTTGGACGATTATTATAATCTGATTTCTCCTTATATAATTGGCCCTTTGGAAGCTGAAACCGGGAAATACTCACAACTTCTTAACCACAATGCGTTTATACAGGCTCAAATTACCCTAAAGCAACATGTAGCCGGGCGTATTCAGGTAGCCACAACTTACTTGCAGGAGAATGATTGATTTGCCCGGTTTTAGCTTTTTACCGTAATCATTACTATTTTTTTCTTGAGCAATGGGGGTAAACCCTTTCGGGATTGTCATACCGGTATAAATCAAGAAAGTATGAAAATCCGTCTTATCGTTGTCATTTTAATTTTTACCGCTAGCCTGGCAAATGCTCAGGAAATTCAAACCCTTTTTGGCAAAGGAAACTCAACCAGCGGCTATGGTGCCCTCTCCAACAAATTCACTACCATTAACGGTACCTATGCTAACCTGAGCGAGGTTTACGGAGGTGTATTTATCAACCGCAGGTGGATGGTTGGGATGGGTTTTGCCGCCTCTACAAACGATATTCGTGTACCTCAGCAACATAGTGTAAACCCCTTAATCCCCATGACATACCAATACGGCCAGGGTGGTTTGATGCTGGAACGTGTAATCAAATCAAACCGCTCTATTCATTTGGTGGTTAATCTTTTTAGTGGCGTGGGTTTTACGGCTCAGTATAACCGACCTGAGTGGGGCGATTGGGATGATTTTGATACATACACGACTACACACGATGAAAACTGGTTTTATGTACTGGAGCCAGGGGCGCAACTTGAGATGAACTTGTTTCGGTGGTTACGCCTAAGCCCTGGTATTTCGTATCGCAATACATATGGCAGCGAGGGGCGCGGACTTTCCGATAACGACCTGAGCAACTGGTCGTATAATATTACACTTAAATTTGGTGGATTTGGAAAACGCAACCGAATTAAACATAGTACCGAAGTTATTTCGAACTAATTTCTGGAAATGTGGTTTATTTAGGTAAACCACCACTATGAAATGGGCTGATGTGCTGCACTATGCCAGCAAAGGAAATGTAACGCCACCCCGCAGGGTAGAAAAAACCGATGCGGAGTGGCGTGCCTTGTTAACCGAAGAAGAATTTTATATTACCCGCAAGAAAGGTACCGAACGCGCCTTTACGGGCGAGTATTGCGAGGCCCACGAACCAGGCTTGTATGCTTGCCGTTGTTGCGGTACGCCACTGTTCGATTCGCGTACCAAGTTTGAGTCGGGTACAGGCTGGCCGAGTTTTACAGTTCCCGTAGAAGCCAACGTAATCAAATACACAAAGGATACAAGCTATGGCATGACACGCGTGGAAGTAGAATGTAACATTTGCGATGGTCATTTAGGTCATGTGTTTCCCGATGGTCCGCCTCCCACCGGGTTACGGTTTTGTGTTAACTCTGCTTCGGTGAAATTGGTGTAACTGATTTTAATTATCATACAACTAATACCAATAAAGCAGTTTGCTTTTGAAACCTGGTGATTATAAATCTACCAGAATACCGTGTATAGAGCAATCAGAATTCCAATGATAATAAGAGATCCGAAAATAAACCCCGGGTTTACCCGGAAGAGTTTAACATCTACTTCCATCAGTTTCCTCGGCTTCGTTTCGGGTTTTATCAAACTCATTATTATCATAATAATGATGATGAGTACAAATGTAATAGACATACGGTCGAGAAAAGGATAATCGGGAAACCAACCGTTGGTCCATGCCGGAAGAAATTTAAGAATAGCCGAAACGGGAATAGTTAATAACGCGCCCGTCATGGCGGCCGCTGCCGTAGTTCGTTTCCAGAAGAACCCCATCAAGAAAATGGCCAGTACACCAGGCGAAATAAACCCAACATATTCCTGAATAAATTGATAGGCCTGATCCAATGTTTTTAATGCGGGCGCTACTAATCCGGCAATAGCAATGGAAATAATTACAGTCCATCGGCCAACGAGCACCAGTTTTTTTTCATCGGCACTTTTATCAAAATATTTCTGGTAGAGATCCAGAGAAAAAATGGTGGAAATGCTATTCGCTTTGCCGGCCAATGATGCTACTACAGCAGCCGTAAGCGCGGCAAAGGCAACACCTTTCAAACCTGCTGGCAACAAGTTCATAAGTGTGGGGTATGCATGGTCTGGTTTCAACACACCCAGTTCGTCCACCATCTCGGCCTGAAACATGCCTTGCTGATGCAGCACATACATGGCAATACCCGGCAGCACAGCAATTAACGGAATCATAAGTTTTAAAAATGCTGCAAACAATAACCCCTGTCGGGCAGTTTTTAAATCAGCACCCAAGGCGCGTTGTGTAATGTATTGATTGCAGGCAAAATAATTCAGGTTATTGATCCACATACCCCCAATCAGCACCGAAAGCCCGGGCAGGTCTTTATAATAGGTATGATCTTTATCGAGTATCATGTGAAAATGACTTTCTGCATTTTCTTTTAATAAGACAAGACCTTTCCAGGCATTGCTGCCAAAACCAAATTTTTCGGAGAGTAACGTTAACGCGAGATAAGAAGTAAGCAACCCGCCCACTACCAGCACGGCCACCTGAATTACATCGGTGTAGCCAATAACCTTCATACCGCCCAGGGTTACTACAATAGCAAATACACATAACCCGAAAATGCACAGTTCAAAAGATAAATTGGAAATGGAATTGATGGCGATAGCGCCCAGGTAAATGATGGAAGTAAGATTGACAAACACATAAACGAGCAACCAGAAGATAGCCATTACAGTGCTTACCTTGTCGTTGTAGCGCTCGGCCAAAAACTGTGGCATTGTATAAATTTTATTCTTCAGGTATAATGGAATAAAAAATACAGCTACGATTATAAGGGTGGCTGCGGCCATCCACTCGTAGGTGGAAATGGCAAGACCAATAGCAAAGCCAGAGCCCGACATACCGATGAAGTGCTCGGCAGAAATGTTGGAAGCGATTAACGAGGCGCCAATGGCCCACCAGGTTAAAGAACCTTCTGCCAGAAAAAATTCGCGCGCACTTATTGATTTAGAACGTTTCTTATAATAGATATAATAGCCGTATAGAAAAACGACAACGAAGTATCCAAAGAAAACAAAGTAATCGGCTGTGTGAAGGGTATTCATTTTGGCCGACTAAGGGTTAAGTGAATAGTGTGTTAGGAGTTTAAAACTTTAACGTTGGCGGAAGGTATTTTGCCACCAGGTCTTCGTAATAAGGCTTAAGCTCTGTCCAGTTGGGCGGTGTTGGGTTTTTAGAGTAGAGATCGTATGGATTAAACAGCTTTACCCATTTAAACATTTCGTGGTCATGGCTATCCATCAAATGACCATATGCGTTTTCGCGATGCTGGGCGTAGAAGGAGTGGTAACGAAGCATGTACAGACCTTGCTCCGGAAGCTGGTCTTTTACCATGTTATAAACATATTCATCATGCCCCCACGACATGTGTACATTGCGCAGTCCACAGTTGGGCGAATACACACCGTATTTTGTATTGTATTTTGGGTTATTAAAATCCGGGTTGTTAACAAAAAATTCCGGATAAACAATTTTATCTGAATACGCACAGCCAACCGGGAAGGTATCGCCAACCACAGCCCATTGAGGTTCTCCGAAAAGACAAAGTACTTTGCCCATATCGTGTAACAGGCCCACCATTACCATCCAGTCGGGGTGACCATCTTTGCGTATGGCTTCAGATGTTTGGAGCAAATGCTGAAATTGATCAAGGTCGGTATCCGGATCGGAGTCATCTACCAGTTGATTTAGAAAATCAAAGGCATTCCATACCGGCATTTCCTTTTTGTTGAACGAAAGGAACTCGGCCTCTTTTTGCATCACAAAGTCGTACGTCTGATAGGTGTGGTTAAGACGATAAAACTCGCGCACACTGTCGCGTTGGGGTTCTTCATAGTTGCGGTATTCTTCGGTAGATTTTGAAGTAGCAATAGTATCAGGATTGGGGTACCTGCGCAAAAGATCATCTTCCCACTCATCCAAACTCTTTAGCGGAACGTCTTCAACCTTGTTTTTCATAGTCTGCTTTTGATTTTCAGACATAAATCTAAACCTTTTTCCAGATTTATGCAGAGGATAATTATGTACCGAAGGCGAAAATCTTTACATAGAAAAGCAGGTGTAAATGTAAATGAGATGGAGAAGTTGTTCTGAAAAATCGTATAAATCAGAAACATGGAACCCACAGTATTAATTCATAAAAGGAAAATTATGCTCCATATCTGATTTTTGTATCTTGGAAGTTCGTAGCAACCCGGTATGGATTTATATTTTACTTTTTCGGTACTCATCGTACTCTCAGCTCTGTTTTCCTTTATCAACAGTCGTTTTCTGAAGTTGCCTCCGGCAATAGGAATAATGCTATTGGCAATTCTTACTTCCATTAGTCTGGTTGGGTTAAACCATACCGTACCGGCTTTTTCACAATATTTTTCAGGCCTTGTTGCTCAGATCGATTTTCCGGGTGTGTTGATGGGCGCCATGCTCAATTTCCTGTTATTTGCCGGGGCTATACACGTAAGTTTGCAGGAGTTGCATAAGCAACGCATGCCTATTCTAATTCTTTCTACTGTAGGGGTTATCCTTTCTACTTTTTTAGTAGGCTCCATGATGTATGGCGTGTTACTTTATCTGGATATTAACGTACCCTTGATTCAATGTTTTGTGTTTGGTGCTCTCATTTCGCCAACCGATCCATTAGCTGTAATTGCAATCTTAAAGCGTGCAGGCATTAGCAAACCCATTGAAACAAAAATTGCCGGTGAATCGCTGTTTAATGATGGCGTAGCGGTTATGTTGTTCGCCATTCTATTACAGCTGGCACAAGGAAGTGAGGTTGATATTACATTTAAGAACGTGGCCGGTCTTTTTGTACAGGAAGCTATTGGAGGAGTAGTGGTAGGGATGTTGTTGGGGTATGCAGGCTCGCAGGCAATAAAACGCATTGACGAATATCAGGTAACAGTTATTATTACTGTGGCTATTGTAATGGGCGGTTATCTGGTAACGCAACTTTTGCATATTTCAGGGCCGCTGGCCATGGCCGCTGCAGGATTGGTGATTGGGAATTATGGCAAGCGTACTGCCATGTCTGCAACAGATAAAGATTACCTGGATAAATTCTGGGAGATGATTGATGAAATTCTAAATGCCATCCTGTTTCTGATCATTGGCCTGGAGTTGCTGCTGATTACCAATATTCAGCAGTATTGGATAATCGGAAGTTTGGGAATTGTAATTGTGCTGCTAAGCCGGTATTTATCTATCTGGATGCCAATGTGGATTATTCCAAACCTGGGCCGCTTTGATGGTAAAACAATGGCTGTGCTTGTGTGGGGTGGATTACGCGGTGGGGTTTCTGTGGCACTGGCTTTAACTATAGATCCGCATCTTAATCAAAATCTGTTTTTAGCTGTAACCTATTATATTGTTGTATTCTCTATTGTGATACAGGGTTTGAGCATAGGCAAGGTAATAGCACTAATAAACAAGAAGCGTAAAACATGAGGTAAAGCAACCCATCATTTCGGTTTAGTTCTTTCGGGTAGATTTTTTTAAACGGTAGCGATTGAATGTTAGCAAGTTTCAGATTTTGTAAAAGGTGCAGAGGTTAGATATTTGTAGAGAATATTCTCAGATGATGAACGGACAGTCTACAAATTACAACCGAATTGCAGAAGCTATTGAATACATCAAAAAGAACTTTAAAAAGCAGCCCAGCCTTGATGAGGTTGCAGAGCACGTGCATTTAAGCCCGTTTCATTTCCAGCGATTGTTTACAGAATGGGTAGGTACAAGTCCGAAAAAATTTTTGCAATACATCAGTGTTGAACACGCGAAAAAGATATTAACCGACAAACGAGCTACACTTTCTGAAACTGCTTTTGAAACAGGACTTTCGGGTACAAGCCGGTTGCACGATTTGTTTATAAACATTGAAGGGATGACACCCGCTGAATATAGAAATGGTGGTGCAACACTGCAGATCAAGTATAGCTTTGCCGAAAGCCCTTTTGGTAACCTGATTGTAGCCTCTACATTGAAGGGCATTTGCTATATGGCTTTTGAGGATGATGAAGAAAAAGCACTGAATAATCTGAAAGCGAGATTTTCAGAAGCAACATTTCAACGAAAATTGGATTTATGGCAGCAGAATGCTTTATTCATTTTTCAGAATGACTGGAGCAAATTACCCGAAATAAAATTACACCTGAAGGCCACAGATTTTCAATTAAAAGTTTGGGAAGCATTGTTGAAAATTCCCATGGGGCAACTTTCTACATACAGTAGTATTGCCAAACAAATTGGCAACCCAAATTCTTCGCGTGCAGTGGGCACCGCCATTGGCAGTAATCCGGTAGCATTTCTTATTCCGTGCCACAGGGTTATACAAGCTACCGGAAATTTTGGTGGGTATATGTGGGGTAATATCCGTAAAACGGCCATTATAGGTTGGGAAGGAGCGAAGACCAATAATGAGAATGAGTGACTAAGTCCAGACAAAGTCAGAGTTTTAAGTGCGTAATTCGTTTGAAATATTTTTGATTACTCCAGTTGCTTCTTAAGAAAGCCAATGACTTTATTTCTGATATCATCTACATCGAACATGGCACCATAGTGTGGCGCATCCTTTACTATCAATTCTTTCTCGCACAAGCCGGCCAATTAGTACGGCCGATAATCTTTCGTAGATGCTTTCAGTGCTGGTTGAATTTCTGCGGGTAGAATGGGTACGCCCTTATTACCCCAGGAGTTTCGGATGTAGTTCAAGACATCAGATACTTGCTCATTATTTAAATCGAAGCTCGTCATTTCGCCATTATAATCAACACCATTTATTTTCATTGGGCCACGCACACCTAATACAGTAACTTTGATAAGTCTGTTCTTATCATTGAGGTAATCTGTCTTAGCAAGTGGTGGAAAAATGCCCTCAAGACCTTCACCCTCTGCCATATGGCAGGACATACACTGGGCTTCATATATTGTCTTCCCTCGTTCCATGCTTGCTTTCAAATCAAACACCTGATAGAAAGAGCAAAGAACAAGGGTGAATAGAAATAGAATAAAAAATAATTGCAATTTCATAGTGCTAAGTCCTATCGTTTTTTTCATTCAAATCATTTATAAAAGGTTGGTTGTAGAATCTCTTGCCTGTGTTTTTATATAACGCATTTGCCACAGCTCCAAAAACTGGCGGAAAGGGTGGTTCGCCCAGGCCCGTTGGATCAATATCGTTTTCTACAAAGTGAACCTCAATTTTTTTAGGTGCTTCTCTGAGACGGATAATTCTGTAGCGATTGAAATTATTTTGTTCAGGAGTTCCTTCTTTATGCGTTAACGCACCATAGAAAGCATTTCCGATTCCATCCACAATAGCACCTTGCACCATGTTTGCTGCGGCATCGGGATTAATCACCACTCCACAATCCATCGCACTGAACACCTGCTCAACATACGGCTGACCATCCTTATTTACCATGTCTACCACATGCGCGGCATACGAAGCGTGACAGAAGTAAGCAGCAACTCCACGGCTGTACTTTTTATTTTCCGGATTATTCCAGCCCGATTTTTCTTTCACTAATTTTAATACGCCTGCATATCGGTCGGCATCATAGTCATTATTTTTACCCACCGGATTTTCTTTTGCTCGTTTTAAAAGTTCGAGTCTGAAATCGATCGGGTCTTTGCCCATGAGTTCTGCCAATTCATCTAAGAAAGATTGTTCAGCCGCAGCATTGAAGTTTGATCGCGGTGCCCGGAATGCTCCTATGGTTATATTGGATGGTATTGCCCAACTTTCTGCCAGGTAGTTATCAACCGCGCCCGCGGGGAATCGGTTAGCATGAATAGGGCTTTCTGGAATGCCGCCCCCTTTCACATGAAACGCAATTAGATTTTTATTGGCATCCAATGCAGCGCGATACGTAGCGGTGTACATGGGGCGATAAATGCCGTACGTCATATCATCTTCGCGACTATACACCAGTTTGATGGGAGCTTTTACTTTTTTGGAGATAGTGGCTGCTTCGTACATGTAATGTCCATATGCCCTGAGCCCAAAACCTCCGCCCATTCTGGTCATTTGAATTTCTATTTTATCGGCAGGAAGATTCAATAGTTTTGATAGCGTTGGCTCAGACCAGCCCGGTGCCTGCAGCGGTCCTACTAACAATGCTTTCTCATCGGTAACATGAGCAAAGAAATTCATAGGCTCCATACAGTTGTGGGCCAGAAAGGGTGCATTGTACGTGCGTTCTAAAATCTGGGCTGCATTTTTGAACGCAGTTTCAGGGTCGCCATCTTTTCGTAATTGCTGCGAGGGCTTGCTTGCATACTCGGCCATCTTTTGATATTGTGTACTACTCGTCTCCAACTCCGCAGGAATAACCACTTCAGTCTTACCACGAAAGCCCGCAATAACTTCTTTCGTTTCGCTGATCTGCTCCCAAACAACTTTAAGTTTTTTACGGGCGTTCATCACCTCCCATGTGGTTTTACCAACCACCACTACCAAATCATTAAATGTCCGGGTATCGAACCCAGCCTGTTCAAAACCATCCGGATACAATTTTATTGTAAACACATCTTTGATGCCGGGCATCTTCAGGGTTTCAGTCGCGTCAAACGATTTAAGTTTTTTTCCGAATGCCGGTGGATGTTCAATCATGGCTATCAGGGTTCCATCGGGGGTATAGTCTTGGGAAAAAAGAGGTTTGCCAGTTACGATTTTCAATCCTTCCACATTTTTTCTGGAGGTTCGCACCACGTTGAAACTCTTTACATCTTTTAATGCAACTCCTGTTGGTACGGGAATGGCGGCTGCCTTTGAGGCAAAATCACCATAGGTTCCTGATTTGCCACTCTTAACATGATGAAGCATTCCGGCTTTGGTTGTCACTTCTTCCACTGGTACACCCCAGGTTTGCGCTGCGGCCTCGCGCAACATCTGTCGCGCTGCTGCACCTGCCTCCCGAAGGGGTCTCCAATACATCCTCACTGAATTGCTTCCCCCTGTAAATTGCGGCCCAAGTTTTACGCTATCGTGGGGTGCCATTTCTACTATTACCTTTTGCCAATCCACATCTAATTCTTCCGCGGCAATCATTGGCAGTGAGGTCATCACATTTTGTCCAAACTCCGGATTAGGATTAAGAATCTTGATGAGATTATCAGGAGTAATTTTAATATAGCCGGTTAATTCATTCCATTGTTCAGCAGGTAACAGTTCACTTACCTCACTATCAAGCGTGTATTTTGCCAGACCACTAAAGCTGATCATCAGGCCACCGCTGGCCAGCATAGATGACTTTAAAAATGATCTTCTGCTTTGTGTTGTTTTTGTCTTTTCCATTTTCAATTCCTTTTAATTATAAGTAATGGTAGTTTGAACAATCTATTTCTGTTTGGCTGCTGTTTTAATGGCATCTCTAATGCGTAAATAAGTTCCACATCTGCAAATGTTACCCGACATAGCCGTATCAATTTGCGCATCGGTTGGATTTGAATTTGTCCTTAATAAGGCTGCGGCCGACATGATCTGACCTGTTTGGCAATAACCACACTGTGCCACATCGTGTTCTAGCCATGCCTTTTGTACGGGGTGCTCCCCGCTTTCAGAAAGTCCTTCAATGGTGGTAATCTCCCTGTTTTGAGCTGCTGAAACAGGCAGCGAGCAAGAACGAACTGCTGTTCCATTTACATGGATTGTGCAGGCACCACATTGTCCAATACCACAACCATACTTGGTTCCTACCAGTCTGAGATGCTCGCGCAATACCCACAACAACGGTGTGGCCGGATCTACATCTACTGCTTGTTTTTTACCGTTTACGTTCAGGTTAATGACTGCCATAATATTGATTTTGTTTATAAGACAATAATTTTATTATTAAATGTAATTCTAAAATTTTTCATCTGCTTACGAAATTCAAACATCTGTTTGCTCAATCGACACGTCCTTCCTATTACTCGACATTTCAGCCTGTCTCACCAATTCATGCTGCTTATTTCATCATCCAATTATTTCAAGCAGCACGGAATTTTGTTGGATTAAGATGTGTATACTTTCTGAAGAAGTTATTGAAATGGGTGGGTTCTGAGAACCCCAAAGCACTTGAGATCTCCGCCACACTCCAGGTAGTATTAAGCAGAAGGTGTTTAGCTTCCTGAAGGATACGTTCAGAAATAACTTGCGTGGTAGTTTTAGTAAGGGTTGTTTTAATTGCTCTGTTCAAATGGTTGACATGGATGTTCAGGTGGTTCGCGAACTGAGATGGATAGCGCATGCGAATAGGATGTGGCTCATCGATTGGAAACTGTTGTTCGAGCAGTTCCAAAAAAACAGCCGCGATTCGTTGCATTGATTTTGATGTTTGATTCTTGCCCACGGTTCAATCAATTTTTCACGAGGAATAATTTGAATCACTTCAATTGCTTCTTAAGAAAACCCACGACTTTATTTCTGATATCATCCACATCGAACATGGCACCATAGTGTGGCGCATCCTTTACTATAATCAATTCGTTCTGAACGCCTGCAACAGTTAACCACGAACTCAATAGTTGTGATTGTTTGGGCGAAACCAGGTCATCTTTCTCGCCATGAACAATCAGGAAAGGGGGATCGTTTTTATCGACATACGTTACAGGGCTTGCCGCTTTTGCTAAGTCGGGGCGGGAAAGGGGAGAGGCACCGATCAGCAAACTTTCGGGTGATTTCGGATCGTTGTTGCCAGGAAACAATATCAATTCAGCCGGGCCGTAAAAATCGACAACCGCTTTGAAGCTGAATAATTTGGTTGTTCCAGGCATAAAGAACGAATGGATGTTATCGTTCTTCGACAACCCAACCAATGATGCTAAATGTCCGCCAGCAGAAAAACCCATAACAGCGAAGCGATTTTTATCAAAACCATATTGATCAGCGTGATCGTACAGAAATGAGATTGCACGGTTACAATCTTGTATTTGTGCCGGAAAGATTGCCTGAGTAGCAAACCGATAGTCAATAGAAGCTAAAGCAAAACCACTGCTTATAATTTCGGCAACAGTATTTCTCATATAACCTATATCAGCATATTTGTCATTCACCAACCAGCCGCCACCATGAATAAAAACCACTAACGGTACTTTTGCTTTTACGTCTGGCGGTAAATAAATATCCAACAAGTGTTTGGGCAAGTCATCCTGGTTGTAAGGCAGATTTCCATGAAGCACAGTGCCCTTCGGGAATGCATCAATCACTGGATTGTTTTGAGAGAATCCGTGTAAAACAACAAACGATGCCAGCAGGGTTATTACCTGAATCCTTTTTAGAGACATAATACGTACAATTAAATTTATATTTTGGCTATCTATCTGTTATTCGACAGCAAAGTAAAATTCAACTGACTTACATCAGTCGAATTTCCTTTTCCAGTTCCTTGCCGAAGGGTTGATTGTAAAAACGTTTTCCGGTTGCTTTGTACAGTGCATTTGCCACTACCGCGAATACTGGTGGAAACAACGGTTCGCCTAACCCGGTGGGGTCAAAATCATTTTGTACGAAATGAACTTCAACAGCTCTTGGTGCTTCCATTTGGCGTATCATTCTGTATTGATGAAAGTTATTCTTTTCCGGAACACCATCTTTAAAGGTCATCTCGCCATAAAATGCGTTTCCGATTCCATCTACAATACCTCCTTCTCCCATGTTTGAAGCAGCGTCCGGATTAATTACAATACCACAATCAACCGCAGCAACTACATTGGTTACAACTGGTTTATTGTCTTGTAATTCCAGATCAAGAACTTCGGCTACATATGTATTATGACAAAAATAAGCAGCTACCCCTCTGTTCTTGCCGGTGGTTTCAGTCCATTTTGATTTCTCGCGCACTAATTTCAATACACCAGCATAGCGATCCGGATCATAATCGTTGGTAGTTCCTACCGGATTATTTTTAGCCCGATCAAGCAATTCTAACCGAAATGCAATCGGATCTTTACCAGCAAGTTCGGCAAGTTCATCTAAAAACGACTGTTCGGCACCAGCAATAAAGTTAGAACGGGGTGCACGAAATGCACCAATGCTGATGTTTGAATTTAAACTCCATCCTTCGGCTAGGTAATTATCAATTGCACCGGCCGGAAACCGGTTGGCATGAACGGAGTGTTCCGGTATGCCGCCTCCCTTCACATGAAAGGCAATCACATTATTGTTTTCATCTAACCCTGCTTTATAGGTGGCGGTGTAGGTTGGCCGGTAGATACCATTGGTCATATCTTCTTCGCGACTGTAAAACATTTTAACAGGTGTATTCAATTTTTGCGAAATCACAGCGGCTTCCACCATATGGTGTCCGTAAGCGCGTTGGCCAAAGCCACCACCCATGCGGGCCAGGTTTATCTGAATTTTTTCTTTCGGAAGACCTAAGCGAGCCACCAACGTGCGCATTATAAACTCGGGTGCTTGTATAGGGCCATAAAGTTCTGCCGATTCGCTTGTTACATGGGCATAACAGTTAATGGGCTCCATGCAGTTGTGGGCCAGATAAGGCGCATTGTAAGTACGCTCCAACACTTTTACTGCTTTTTTGAAAGCACCTTCTGGGTCTCCATCTCTACGCAATATATCTCCCTTCTTCTTTGACATCTCTTCCATTCTCAACTGGTGACCTTGCGTGCTTTCAAGACCGCCCGGAACTGTTACTTTTTGTGAGCCTTGCCAACCCTGCACGATGTGTATTGTATCCGGTGCATTTTCCCATTCAATCTTTAAAGCTTTCTTTGCATTCAACACTTCCCACGAGGTGTTTCCGGCAACAACTACCAGTTCGTTAAATGAATTTGTATCAAATCCATTTCGCTCGTAATCATCAAGTAGTGTCTTTATAACAAATACATCTTTAATACCGGGCATCGACCTGGCTGCTGAATCGTCTACCGATTTTACCCGCATCCCGAAAGGGGCATGGGCAACCGTTGCTATCAGCATGCCTTCCTTTTTGAAATCGAGGCCAAACATGGGTTTGCCTGTAACAATATTTTTACCGTCCACATTTTTTCGTGATGTACGGATAATCTTAAAATCTTTTACTTCTTTCAGCGGGGCATTTTCAGGTACTGGTAATGTACCGGCCAGATTTGCCATTTCTCCATAACCAGCTTGCTTTCCGGATTGCTTATGATATAAGATTCCGTTATCCGTGGTTATTTCATCAACGGGTATTTTCCAGGTTTGTGCGGCTGCTTCTTTCAACATTTGTCGTGCTGTTGCACCGGCTGTACGCAAGGGTTTCCATCCCTGCCGAATGCCCTGGCTGCCTCCGGTAAACTGGCGGTCAAATCGTTCAGGGAAGAAATCAGCTTGCTCAACTATTACATTCTTCCAATCTACATCCAGTTCTTCGGCAACAATCATGGGCATAGAAGTTTTTACATTCGATCCGAACTCCGGATTTGGCGACATCAGGGTTACTACCCCGTTCTCTCCAATCTTAATGTAGTTGTTCAATTCAAACCATTCTTTGGGAAGTACCAGCGCTTCTTCTGCTGAAGGTTTGCAACCGGCCAGCCAGCTAAAGCTTAATACCATACCTCCACCAGCCAACACCGATGCTTTTAAAAATGATCTTCTGCTTATAGTAGATTTTACAATTGTCATAACGAAAGAATTTAGGATGATAATTGAGAAGCTGTTTTTACGGCTGCTTTAATCCGCAAGTAGGTTCCACACCGGCAAATGTTTCCATTCATGGCCGTTTCAATCTGCTCGTCAGTTGGTGTGGGATTTTCGTTAAGCAAAGCAGCAGCACTCATAAGCTGCCCGGCCTGACAGTACCCACACTGGGGCACATCATGCTCAAGCCACGCTTTTTGCACAGGATGATCGCCATTCTCTGAAAGGCCTTCAATAGTTGTGATTTCCTGATCACCTACAGCGGATACAGGTAGCACACAAGAACGTGTGGCTTTGCCATCCAGATGAACTGTGCAGGCACCGCATTGCGCTATGCCGCACCCGAACTTGGTACCGACCAAATCGAGATGGTCGCGTAATACCCACAACACGGGTGTGTTAGGGTCTACATCTACTGTTTGCTTCTTGCCGTTAATCTTCAAATTGATTGTTGCCATGCCTGGAGATTTTAATGATCTAAGTTAATGGATTACGAAATTGAATCAAACCTGTTTCAAATGGAATAATAACCACACATCACACTTGTTTTAATGAAATTAAATCCCTCCTCGTGTTTGCACTCGCTCTCTGGATTTGAAAGCTTTTTCAATCACATTAAATCGTGCTTTCCGCGGATCAGACTTACCCGTGAGTTTACCATCTAAATCAATATCAAGTATCTCTTCTTTCTGATTATCGTATTGAGGCCACACCGGAACATTTTTACCATTCGGATTCCCGGTCTTGGCGAAATTTGTCCAATAGGTATTCATGATTCTTGCCAGCTCTTTTTCTTCGGGTGCTGCTTCGGCAGGTGCTCCCCATCTTGCATTAAGCGTATTGAATACAAACGAGACTTCAGATCCGTGGCCGGCACCATATGGAGCCCGCGCCCTTGCAGCGGCAGGAACATAGCCGAACTGATACATGTATGTTGGTGTGCGCTTTGTTGTATAAATTCTTGCCGTCATGCGCGAGGGCTCACCCCAAACCCAGTCTGTGTTAAACCTGTTTTGTATTTCCGAAAATTCTTTGGTACCCTCCGGATCGAACGCAGCCTTGGCTTCCGCCTCATGTTCACCAAAGAGTGCAAACAATGCTTCCTTGGTGGTAACACTACTTACAAACGGACCGCCTATTTCTGCGCTGGTATTGCCGATGATGATAGGAACATTCGATTGCCTTCCGGCTATGTACGCACTTTCGGCAGTTTCAACTACCAGTTTGCCATCGAGAATCGGACCGGAGTAAATCCGTACACCGGAACTATCATTTTCCTGACCGCCATCAACAATTTCGTTCGCACTAAGCGAACGAAGTTTAGCCAGTGCGTCCCCATCTGTGGTTTGAATTTTATGTTTACGCGCAAAGTTTATCCCAATGGTTTCTGCAGAAACAGGATAAAGCGGGTCTGCATTTTCTTTTGTCATGGGCCTGCCGGTAAGCACACCATCGCGACCTCCGGATGATTCAAGAATTGCTTTATGAAACAAACCTTTTGCTGCAGGAATGGTTAGCAGGGAATGTACGGCCACACCACCAGCTGACTGACCAAATATGGTTACGTTTTTACTGTCGCCACCAAACGCCTCTATGTTTTGCTTTACCCATTTCAAAGCCGCAATCTGATCCATGAAAGCATAGCTGCCTTTGTATTCGTCTGGATGTTCCTTGCTCAAAGCAGGGAATGCAAAATGACCAAGGCGACCAAGACGATAGTTAATCGTTACGAGAATGACGCCTTGTTTAGCAAATGCACTTCCTGACGAACCAGGACCCGAGCCACTGCCTCCTGTAAAACCACCTCCGTGAATCCAAAACATTACAGGTAGTTTTGATTTCTTAGTGGCCGATGCCGGTGTCCATACATTCAGAAAAAGACAATCTTCTGATTGTACAGCCGTAGAGCCTGGCCATGCCCGTTGGGGGCAATCCGCACAATCTTTGGTTGCATCGCGAACTTCCTTCCAGGGAGTTACCGGTTTCGGTGGACGCCAACGAAATCCGCCAACAGGCGGAGCAGCATACGGTATGCCTTTAAAAAATGAAACATCTCCTTCTGTTGCTCCGCGCACAATGCCTGATGCAGTTTTAACTTCAGGGCCGTTCTGTGCAACTGCAAAGCTAAAAGCGAAGAGGAATGCAGAAATTCCGAGTGTTATTGTTCTCATTAGATGTATTTGGTTCGTGAGTATTCTAAATTTTGGTACTTCAATTTCGGGACAGCATTTCTGAAAATACTTTCCGTGCTGCATCAGCATCTGATTTGCTTACAGACTTTTCAATCAACACAAATATTTCTTCGATCTGATCTCTGGTGATTCCTTGCTTCATCGTCAAAGCTAAGTGAGAGGCAAGCATCGGCTCAACTCCTTTACCAAGAGCGATGAGCACCGAGATGGTGGTTAGTTCGCGTTCAGCAAAAGTCAGAACGTCTCTTGAAAAAAGATCAGCGAACAAATGTTCTTTCAGAAACCGGTCAATCTCCGGGCTGAATGCACCATACCCACTGGTTGGTTTTTCAATCGGGCCATCTGTAGGACGACCACCGAGTTTCGCAAGATTCTTCCATCCGGCATCGTATTTATTGGAGTCATTTATCGGTGAAGCTTCTCTGCCTGGATTGTCGTTGATTCCTTTTGCTTTTCGCTCATCAAGAACCGTGATTAATGTATTAAGGCCTTGTATGCTTCTTGGAAAACCACAGTATGCATACAAATGAACAAGCACTTCTTTGGATTCATTGATAGTAAGTTTCGAATCGAGGCCAGCATTTAACGCTTGCTTTAATTTTGCCAAATCGCCTTTTGCTGTGAACGTTGAGATCAGTACAATTGCTTTTTGTTTTTCCGAGAGCACTTGTTTTGATTCGGTGACTGACTGTGCAAGTGCCACATAAGACAGTAACACTATACTTAGTGAGAGTGTAATTATTTTGTAAGAATTTTTTTTCATCATGTTAATCCGATGTTTAAGAAAGCCTTTCATTGCCAGTCTAATTGGGTAAAGCGAATGCCATAACAGAACCTGATGGATTTTCTTTTGTTCCTCCGACTCCAAGCGCTACATATTGTTTGCCGACTAAAGAGAATGAACACACGTTGGCGTTATTGGCAGCAGGTAAAGAGGTTTCCCAAACCATCTTGCCCGTACTTTTATCAAACGCCCATAATTTTTTATCGGCAGCTCCACTGATAAACACCAATCCACCTGCTGTTACTATGGGGCCTGAACGAGCTAACAAACCTGTAATCGGACCTCCTTCTTCCTGAAGTTTCTCATCATTCCCAACCGGAATTTGCCATTCGTATTCTCCTGTTGAAAGATTCAATGCGCTCAAGGTATTCCACGGTCCTTTCATAGCAGGGCGTCCATCTGGATCAGACCATGTTCTGTAGCCGGTAATATTTCCGTACCGGATAGATTTTTGTTCGTCAGGTTTTTCTTGAGCTACCTGAGTTGCCTGGCCTTTTTTGTCATATAGAAAAGCTATAATGGCCTGTTCTTCTTCTGCTGTGATAACCCCTTTGAATGCAGGCATTGAACCACCACCCATTCGTGTTTTTTCGAGCGCTTCTTTTTCACTCATTTTGTTTTTGATATCCAACAGGGAAGGGAAAGTAGGAGGGATTCCTTTCTTTTCAGCACCATGACAGGCCGAGCAGTGTTTCAGGTAGGTAACGCGACCGGTTTCAAAAATTGAGTTATCGCGTGCTGCAAAATGTCTATCAAGATCAACCATGGTAACAATTTCCGGTAAGTTATTGCCTCTGATATAGAGTACTGAAGTATTGGGGTCATAAGCAGCACCTCCCCAATTCGCACCACCTCTGGTAGCGGGCAGCGATAATGTGCCTTTCAAATCAGGAGGCGTAAACAAGCCCTCATATCTCAAAGATCTGAATTGCCCGAGAATTGCATTGTGGCTTGAATCCGAGTAATGATTTAAATCGTCCTCGGTCATCGATTGCTTCACAAAAGCTTTCGGTATTAAAGGGAAAGGTTGTGTTGGCCAGGCTTCTTCACCCGGCATATTTGAAGAAGGTACTTTTCGTTCTTCAACAGGATAAAGCGGCTTACCCGTTTCGCGGTCAAGCACAAACACAAATCCATGCTTCGTTACCTGTGCGACTGCGTCAACATCTTTCCCATTCTTTTTGATGGTGACTAAATTTGGCGGAGCAGGCAAGTCATAATCCCAGAGATCATGATGCACCGTTTGAAAGTGCCATTTGTAGTGACCGGTAGCCGCATCCAAAGCAAGCACACAGTTGCCGAAAAGATTTTCTCCTTTACGATCAGTACCATAATAATCGTACGATGGCGATCCAAGCGCAAGAAAAACCAAGCCTCTGTCTATATCGATACTCAGCCCTGCCCAGCAGTTAACTCCACCAGCATATTGGTAGGCATCGGGCGGCCAGGTTTCATAGCCGGGCTCACCAGGATGAGGAATAGTATGAAAGGTCCATTCTAATTTTCCGGTCTTGCAATTATAGGCTCTAATGTATCCGGGAGGAGCTCCATAAAAATCGGGTGTGCGTAATCCGATAATGATTAAGTCTTTGAAGATCCTTCCGGGAGTTGAAAGTGATACTGAAATTTTTTGAGGATCATTCCGTACACCTTCATTCAGGTTTATCTTGCCATCAGTTCCAAATGAAGGAATGATCTTTCCTGTCTTGGCGTCAATCGCCATTAAATAATTCCCTGAAGAATATAATATCCTTTTATCATCTCCGCTTTCCCAGTAGGTAACACCTCTGCTCGCAGCGCTGGGCTGGCCTTCGTCTAATGTTTTACACGACCAGATTTCTTTGCCTGTTGTTGCATCGATAGCATAGACAGTCTGCTTGCCAGAATTTACATACATAACTCCATCAACAATAATCGGATTACTTTGACTTGACACAGGATCTTGCCCCGGTGGTGAATCATGCATTTGAAAAGTCCACGCGTTTTCAAGTTGACTTACATTCGAGAGATTGATTTGATTAAGCGATGAGTAACTGGAGCTATGTGAGTCTGCTTTGTAACTAGACCAGGTATTTTCGTTCTTGTTTGTTGGAGTACAACCAACAACACAGACCACGGCAAGCGCGATAACACACTTGATAAAATCTATTTTTGAAGGTTGCATACTCATAACTGATTGTTCGAATAAATACTTAGTGTTTAATCACATGAGTATCGCGCACACTGCTGAATGTTAAGGCTAACATTTTCCAGGCCTTGCCGTCCTTTTGATAAACTTCTGTTACGGTAAATTCAACTTTTGCATCGTTGCCACGCACTTCAGATTCCAGTGTAATTCGATTCCAAACTATGGCTGTCTTTCCAGTAATCTCTATGGCTGTGTCATGGATGGTAGCCTTCTTATACCAAATACTTCCTGTTTTAATAATGTCAAGCTCCTCATCCTTTTTCCATGTGCCACTCATATGAACAAATTTTGATTTGTCGTCAAAGAGAACGGCCAACTTGTCTACATTTTTATCAGCCATCCATTGCCATTTGTCCTTTGAAAGGGTAACAACTTCTTGTTCCTCCTTAGTAAAGTTTGTGGCAGATGTTTGAGCATAAGATGATACTACACTGATTACGAGTAAGCAAATTCCAAGAACTGAAGTCTTCATAGTTAAAATGTTTGGTTGTTATTTATCCAATTTCTTTTCCTTCAACCATTTCGACATCAGGTCAGCGACCTCAATGTTATTCAAATCCGAAAAAGGAAAATGTGTATTGCCTTTCAAGCCTGCTTCTGGCAGGTGAACTACGGTTACATCACCACCATATTTATTGACTGCATCACGCCAAAGCCTTGACATTTCCATGCGGGCACGCCATCCATCAGCACCCGGATTTGGATCTGGCTTTGAAGGAATATTATCACCGTAATAAATAATGATAGGTATTTTGGTCAGCTTCATAAAATCATCCATTGGTCTTGCCACTGCGGTAACCGGGCCTGATGAACTTTCAACGGGCTGCGGAACTTCACCCTCAGGGAAAATGAATGCGCTTCCGGGTTCGTATGAAACGATTGCTTTTATCTTACTATTCTTCACTGCTGTGAGCCACCCGAACCCGCCCGCATGCGAGTGTGTAACGAGTATGCCTTCTCCAATTTTATCAAACAACTTCGAGACTGCATCTGAGTTGACATCATAATCAAATCCACCAATGTTGGGTGCCATCTGACGAAAGTATTGATTGAGGGTTTCAGGATCTTTTGAAAATTGCACTCCGGGAAAATAGTTTGGCCAGATGCCAATTCGAAAGGTGCCGAACCACATTTGTTCATCAGGGGTAGGAACAATTTTAACGGAGTCCATACTGCGGCTGGCTCTTCCTCTCCGGGGTTGATCAAGAATATAAACTCCGAAACCTCTTCTTAGAAATATATTTTGAAAACCTTCGCGCCCATCGGGCGTGGTTTCCCATGTTTTGGAAAACTGGCCAATGCCATGCCAGAACACCAGCGGAAGTTTCTTTGCGTTTACAGGGATCTGATAAAATACATAAGCATGATCGCCATGAAACGTTTGCCCTTCAGGTGTGCGTTTGATGGGATCGAATGTTCCCGGATTTGTTTTCACGGAACCGCCAATGGCAAAACTTCCCTGATCTTCAATGACAAGTGGTTTCTTCTTTTGCGCACTCGCATAAGAAAATGACAGAACGAGAATTGCAATAAGAAGATTAATTCGGTTGTACTTCATAACGTAATCAGTTTTCAGTTTTTGTATTCTTCTTCAGTGACTTCATTCAACCAGATCGTTTCGCCCAGATGTCGGTTAGTTACGGCAACCTGCACGAACTTAGAATCAACACTAGCTCCATGCCAATGCGGTACATTAGCCGGGCATTTAATCACATCGCCCGGCTTAAGTATTTTTTTGGGTTGATCCTTTTCCTGATAGTATCCGACTCCTTCCATTACCAACAAGATTTGTCCACCCGGATGCTGATGCCATTTGGTATGTGCGCCTGCTTCAAACGTCACGTTTCCGATTGATGTTGGGTTGATGCTGTCAGCATCCATGAGCGGGCTTAGATAGGCTGTACCTTTAAAATTGGTATTGTTGATTTTTTGACCTTGTGGAAAAATGGAGTTTGCCACTTCTTGATTCCTGTCTTGTTTTGCGGGCATGCAGGATGAGAATAGTATGGTACCGGAAAAAAGGAGTATTAAAATATTCTTCATTGCTCAGTTAGCGTTTTGTTAAAGAAATCAGTCAGCTTACTCACGGCCTGATTAACGTACTCCGGCTTCCAATAGGTTTGTATGTGGGTGGCTCCATCTAATAAAAAAAGTTCTTTGCTTTTTGCATTCGTTGCTTTGCTGAATGCTTCATCCGTCATGTATTTTGTATCCGCTTTACTTCCGGCAATCATCAGCAAAGGTTGATTGATAAGATCCATATTCGTGGTCGCATCCCAGGTCATCAGATCGAGCAGGCTGCTCATGGTATAGAGAAAGGTAGAATTGGGATGGGCATGAGTTCTGTAATAGTATTCGTACCCTTCACGATACAGATCGGTTTTGGTTTTGGCGATCTCTTCATCGGTAATACTAGCTACACCCGCGTAAATTATTTCACCACCAGCTATTTCCTGTGCGCGTGCTTCTGAAGCTTTCTTCAAGCGCTCCTGAATGGTGTTTACCTGCGAATTTTGAAACCCGTTGCGTCTTACTTCTCCGGAGTTAAACATACTCAACGTAGAAACGGCTTTAAATCTTTTGTCGGACTGAGCTGCCTTTATGGTGTACCCGCCACCGCCACAAATACCTAACACACCGAGCCGGTTCGCATCAGCCCCTTTATATTGTGTAATAAAGTCGGCCATACCATGAATATCTTCAACACGGTATTCCGGTTTATCGGTATGGCGCGGCTCTCCGCCACTTGCTCCCTGATAAGCAGCATCAGCTGCAATGGTTATGTAACCTGCCTCGGCCAAACGTTGTGCATAAAGCCCGGCCGTTTGTTCTTTAATCCCGCCATTAGGATGAGCCACCACTACAACAGGATATTTTTTCGATTCTGTATAGCCTGCCGGAGTATACACATTGGCAGCAATGGTAATTCCATTCAACGTATAGGTTACCGGATGAATATTTACTTTTCCGGGAACATTTTCGGTTATAGCGCCACCATAAACTAAAGTGTATGGATTTTGGTGCTGCGACTTTTTAGTCGTTTGAGCATCTGCAATATTCAGCACCGTTACCATTGCCAGTATAATTGATTTAATTTTTTTCATAACAGGTGCTTAAATGGGTATTCATTTCCTGATCAACTTCACAAAGGTGTGACTATTGGAAGGTAATGAACGTATATAAATTACGGGTTTACCTACCAAATTTACTGATCCTGGGCCGGGAATTCAGAAATAGTGTGGCGATACCTTAATTTTGAATATAAATAGAACGGCTATGGACGAAATACTGAAGTTCGATACGGTTGGCCAGTATAATGCTTTCAACCGGAATGAAACCCTGCATCCGCTGGTGAGCGTGGTTGATCTATCGAAGGCGGCACCCAGACAACTCAGACGAATGAGCTACGGATTTTATGTTGTATTCCTGAAAGAGATTAAATGTGGCGATCTTAAATATGGGATCAGCAATTACGATTATGAAGAAGGTACACTCGTTTTTCTTGCACCCGGCCAGGTGATTGGGTCATACGGAGATGAATTTTACCAACCGCAAGGCCTTGCGCTGGTGTTTCATGCCGACTTCATTCATGGTACGGCACTCGCGCGTAACATGAACGACTACTCGTTTTTTTCGTACACAACCAACGAAGCGCTGCACCTGTCGGAGCGTGAAAGACAAATTATTCTCGATTGCCTTTCGAAAATCAAATACGAACTTGAGCAAGGCGTTGATAAGCATAGTAAAAAACTCATCGCATCGAACATCGAATTGTTTTTGAATTACTGCGTACGGTTTTACGATCGCCAGTTTATAACACGCGACAATACAAACAAAGGCATTTTAGAACGATTCGAAACGTTGCTCCATACCTTCTTTTCGTCAGATAAACCGCAGCAAGTAGGTCTTCCATCTGTAGCCTATTGTGCTGGCGAACTCAATCTTTCAGCCAATTATTTCGGTGACCTGATAAAAAAGGAAACTGGAAAATCTGCGCATGAGTACATCACACTAAAATTGATTGATGTTGCCAAGCAGAGGATGTTTGATGCAACGAAATCGGTAAGCGAAGTAGCCTACGAATTGGGTTTCAAGTATCCCCAGCATTTTACCCGTGTGTTTAAGCAGCATGTAGGCGTAACTCCGTTGGAGTACAGAAGTGCAATGAATTGATCAAATTACGCTGTACAGTATCACACAAGTAAACAAGGTTTTAATAAGGGAGTAAACCGAATGTAACCGGTAATGGTTAATTTGGTCTTGTTGTATTCTGGCAAGGAATAATTCAATGTATTTTTTTATTTTCGGGAAATACATCAACCCAATTCATGCAATGAAATACATAGCATTACTAATTGGCCTTAGTATTTCTTTTCTTACAGCCTCCGGACAAGAAAGCATGAATGCCACAACCTCAGATCCTCAAAAAATGGGTTGGATGAAGGGGTTTCCACCAGACAAAGACAGTATTTTATCGGCATTGGATGGTAGCTTTTTTCGTTTTCCGGCACTTCGGTACAGTGTTTCGCATATGCGTGAATTTTTGCCTACAAAAGTTGTACAGGCTTCTATGAATCGGTATGTGTTTGCGTTGAACCCCGATGCTAACATAGATACGATATCATTCCTTCCATGGAAAAGTAAAAGCAGAATGACATGGCAGGAATCGCTGTCTTCAAACTATACCGATGGAATTATTATTCTGCATAAAGGCAAAATTGTGTATGAAAAATATTTTGGGTCGCTTACAGCAGATGGAGTACATGCGGTTATGTCTGTAAGTAAAACATTTACGGGTACGGTAGGAGCGCTTTTAGCAGAAGAGGGTGTATTGGATGAAACCAAAACGGCTTCTTACTATGTTCCTGAGCTTAAGAACTCCGCTTTTGGCGATGCCACCATTCGCCAGGTTTTAGATATGACAACTGCTTTGCAGTACAGCGAAGACTATGCAAATCCGAATTCAGAAATATGGACATTTAGCGCAGCCGGAAATCCTTTTCCGAAACCTAAAGACTACACAGGACCAACTAATTATTATGAATATTTAGAAACGGTAAAAAAGAACGGAAAGCATGGTGATGCGTTTGCATACAAGACCATAAATACCGATGCCTTAGGGTGGATTATTTCCAGAGTAACCGGAAAAAGTATACCTGAATTACTCTCGGAAAAAATTTGGCAGCCGTTGGGAACACACCACGATGGATATTATCAGATAGATGGTTCTGGAATTGCGTTTGCCGGAGGTGGATTTAATTGCAACCTGAGAGACGCAGCCATGTTTGGTGAGATGATACGGAATAATGGATACTTTAATAACAAGCAGATTTTACCGGCCCGCGTAATTGCGAGCATCCGGCAAGGTGGCAACCAAAAGGCTTTTGAAAGAGCAGGTTATAAAGATTTGAAAAACTGGAGTTATAGAAATATGTGGTGGATTACCCATAATCAGAATGGCGCTTTCGCGGCACGGGGTGTGCATGGCCAAACTATTTATATAGATCCGGCCGCCCAAATGGTTATTGTGCGTTTTGCTTCTCATCCAATAGCCGGTAACGCAGCCAATGATCCGTTTTCTTTACCCGCTTACCAGGCTATAGCCGACTACCTAGTAACAAAATAATACCCGGAAGAGGGTTAATATTTTTTTCTCACTACAACTTTTCCGCACTTCACTGCATCCTACCACCGGTTAAGGGCAAGCGGCTTGCCTTGCCATACCGGATTTAGCACTTTCACACACCCAAATCATTCTGGTTTATGTTACAGAATTATTTCAAAATCGCCTTGCGCGCTCTGTGGCGCAGTAAAATTCATTCGTCTATCAATGTGCTGGGGCTTAGTCTGGGCATAGCCTGCTGTGTGCTTATTGCCCTTTTTGTGAAGGATGAATTAACGTTTGATGCGTTTCATTCAAAAGCCGATCGTATTTACCGGGTGTTTGTTAAGGAAGACTGGGGCGAAAATCAACAATTTTTTAATACTACTACACCCATGCCTATGGGGCCGGCCTTAAAAGATAACCTGCCCGAGGTGGAAAGTTTTGTTCGCTTTGCAGCCATTAATGCTATGGTAAAAGTTGGCGAGCAACAATTTAGCGAAGGAGTTGTGCTGGCCGATCGTTCCGCATTTTCAGTTTTCGATTTTGATTTACTTCAAGGCGAACGCGATGCGGTATTGCGCGATCAGCACAATGTGGTGATTACAAAAGAACAAGCTGAAAAATATTTTGGACAAGCCGACCCGATTGGGCAGGCATTATCAATTCAGTTGGGCGATAACTTTGAAGAGTTTATCGTTTCAGGGGTGGTTGATATTCCAACCAATTCAAGTATCCGCTTTACTATTCTTATTCCTGATCACAACTACATAAAAATCTTTTCTGAACGACAGATGAATTCCGGTTGGTTCAACATTCATCCGTCAACCTATATATTGCTGCGCGAAGGCATAACGCGAGCGCAGGCCGAAAGCAAGTTTCCCGATTTGTTTCTCAAACTAATAGGTGAAGAAGATTTTAAGCAAAGTAAATATGCACCAGGTTTGCAGCCGCTCACCAGCATTCACCTCGATACCAATTACCCTGCAGGCGATGCTCCCGTAAGCGATGCGAAGTATTCGTACATATTAGGTGCGGTAGCGGTGCTCATTTTATTTGTAGCCTGTATCAATTTTGTTACGCTTTCCGTTGGCCGGTCGTTAAAGCGTGCCCGCGAGGTAGGCATTAGAAAAGTAGTGGGTGCAGCACGTAAACAACTCATTGCTCAGTTTATTGGCGAAGCCGTATTGATTACCACAATAGCCCTGGTGTTGGGTGTGTTGCTTTCTGTATTTGGGCTTCCGTTATTTAATTCGTTGTCGGGCAAGCAACTGATATTTTCGTGGAATGGGTTTTTGCTGATTGTAGCTGGCTCCTTACTTTTTATTATCGGGTTAATGGCAGGCAGTTACCCGGCTTTCGTATTGTCATCGTTTAAACCAATTGCCGTATTGAAAGGCTCGCTGCAAACCGGAAGCACCAGGCAACGGGTACGGCAGGTATTGGTTGGTGTGCAGTTGGTGCTCTCTATTTTTCTTATTTCCAGTACGCTCATCATGCAACAGCAGTTGAGTTTTCTGCAGAGTAAGAATCTGGGATTTAATAAAGAGCAATTGGCGGTAATACAATTAAATGTACTACGCGAAGGCAGATTGCCTGAAAGGATTAAGAAAGGGTTTGAAATGTCGGAACAATTCAAAGCTGAACTTGGAAAAATAAATGGCGTACTGGCAGCCGGTACCGCTTCACATGATTTTGGCAATGGCAGTTGGACAGCCGTTGGCTACACCGATGACCAGGGTACCTATCGCAACTTCAATATGAACGTGGTCGATGATGAATACATTCCGTTAATGAAAATGGAAATGGTAACCGGAAGAAATTTTACAGATGAGGTGGCAGATAAAAAGGGAGTGGTCGTAAATGAAGCATTTGCAAAAGAGTATGGCTGGACGGATGTGAACGGAAAACGAATCCCCGGTAAGAATTTTGGCGAACATGAAGTAATCGGGATTGTGAAAGACTTCAATTACACCTCGCTCTATACTTCAGTTCCTCCGCTGGCTATGGTTCAGGATCCAACCATCATTCTTGCAGGTTCCGAGAATATCAATTTTGAAAATAGCCCGATGCCGAAACTTTTTGTTCGCCTGGCTCCTGAAAATATGGCTGCCACATTAGATCAGATTAAATCCGTTTGGGATAAACTTACTAATGCAGAAGAATTTGATTTTACGTTTGTAGATCAGGCGTTGGATGCGCAATACCGCAGCGATCAGAATTTGGGCAAGATTGTGAGCATGGCCACCTTGCTGGCTGTAATAATTGGCAGCATGGGATTATATGCGTTGGCTTCATTAGCCATGCAGAATAGAACCAAAGAAATTTCCATACGCAAAGTGATGGGCGCTACCGAGCAATCGTTGCTGGTGCTGCTTTCGCGCGATTATGTGATGATGATTTTTGTTTCTCTTGCAATATCGGTTCCTATTACCTGGTACCTTATGAATAATTGGCTTCAGAATTTTCAATACCGTATTGAGGTAGGGTGGCAGGTGTTTGCGTTGGCAGGTGGTCTCTCTTTGGTGGTGGCCTTGATAACCATCAGCTATCAGGCTTTGAAAACGGCCTGGACCCGGCCAGCCGAAGCACTTAAATACGAATAGTCCTGTTTCTTTTACAAAGTTGTAACAAATCAGTTAGTTCGCCCGTATATTTGTTTTACAAAACATATACTAATGAGTAAAGAGTATCTTGGCGAATTTGAAGAATTGGTGCTTACCATGGCAGGCATTCTTCAGGAAGAAGCTTATGGCAATGCTATTGTAACTGAAATTAAAGAACGGGTGGGGCGCGAAGTTAACCTGAGTGCTGTACACGTAACCTTGTACCGGCTTGAGGACAAAGGTTTTGTTAAATCGAAAATGGGTGGTGCCACTAACCAACGAGGTGGCAGACGCAAACGCATTTTTACAGTTACCAATGCAGGGTTGGCCATGTTGCGTAGTATGAAAGAAGCACGTATAGATTTATGGAAACTCATTCCACAACTAAAGATGGTGGCTATTTAAAATGAAAGAGGCAACTCCTCCGGCTTGGGCGCATGGGCTATTGCAAAAGATTTGTCCTTCTTACCTATGGGAAGGCATTGAGGGCGATTTGCTTGAGCAGTTTGAATTGGATGTTGAGTTGGTGGGTGAAGCCCGTGCAAGAAGGAGGTTTATCTGGAATGCCCTTCGGTTTATCCGACCCGGTATTATTCTCCGAAACAAGGGATCGTACAATGTAATTAATGCAATTATGGTAGCCAATTACTTTAAAGTTGCCGCGCGCAATATTCAGAAAAGAAAATTTTATTCGTTTATCAATGCCTTTGGCTTGAGCATCGGTTTGGCTTTTTGTATGCTGATTGCTCTTTACATTCAGGATGAAAGGGAGTTTGATCAGATGCATGCAAACAAAAATCAGATATACAGAATTGAAGAGAAGAGTTTCGATACCTGGATGAATGAATCACCTGATCCTTATCGCAGGTCGGCCTGGCTGCAAGCCGCACTGGGGCCAACGCTAAAAGAAGAATTGCCTGAAGTGGAATACGCAACCCGGTTTAACGATGGCAACAGGGCTATTTTCCGCTATGGCGATAAAGTGTTTACCGAACGGTTAACCTATGTGGACAAAGATTTTTTTTCTATGTTTTCATTTCAGTTACGTAAAGGAAATGCTGAACGTATTTTTTTAGATAAATCGGAAGTAGTACTTACCCCGGAAATTGCAACTAAATATTTTGGTGATGAAGACCCGATAGGAAAATCCATTGAGATTGATAACAATGGGAAGCAGTCATTCACAGTTACCGGTATCATCGAACCACCACCCAGTCAATCCAGTTTAAGGTTTGCTATTCTGTTACCTCAGGAGAACCGTAATCATTATGAGTACAACATGGAGAACTGGGGAAATTTTGGTACGCCTACGTTTGTTCAGTTGCGATCAGATGCAAACATGGAGGGATTTAAAGCCAATCTCGATAAGGTGATTGAGAAGTATATGAGTAAAAGACTGGAAGACTGGAGAAAGGAAGCTGTCGTTCCTATCCCAGCAGATGTAAAAATGCTGGAGTATGAATTTACCATGCTACCGGATATTCACTTAAAGAAAGAAATCAGTTGGGATAAGGTGAGTGATTCTCAATATTCATTTATTCTGGGTGGTATTGCCCTGCTGATTATGCTTATTGCCTGTATCAATTATGTTTCATTAGCGCTTACTACCTCAGCATCGCGTAGGGTAGAAGTTGGTGTAAGAAAAGTAGTGGGGGCTCAACGTAGTCAACTTATTTATCAATTCAGTCTTGAGTCCCTTATTCTTGCAATAATTTCACTGGTGATTGGCTTTGGACTTGTTCTACTCTTTCTTCCCTCATTCAATGAATTTACAAACAAAGGCATTGAGCTTACATTGCCTAAAGCTCTTCAGTTACTTTCTGTTGGACTGGCACTAACACTCATAACAGGGTTAATAGCCGGAAGTTATCCTTCCTTGTTTCTTTCGCGATTCAGACCTGCGCTGGTATTAAAGGGTGGATTTACTTCGCGCCTGCAAGCTGGGTTTACAAAACCGTTGGTGGTGTTGCAGTTTGCTTTGTCGGCCTTTCTTATCATTTGCTCGATCATGATGTACCGCCAAATGCGATTTATCACAACAAAAGATTTGGGCTACAATAAAGATCAGGTATTGATTATCCCCACACAAGCGGGTTGGAACGAAGAGACCGATCGCGTGATAGAACAATTTCGCACCCGATCACAGCAAGAACCTCTAATCGTTTCTGTGGCAGGCACCAGTTCGTCATTTAATCAGGGCTATTCACGTTATGGTTTTAAAATTAATGGCGAACAGAAATCAGCCTACGTATATGCGGCTGACCCGGATTACATTCCTACCCTGGGTATTCAGTTGACAGAGGGTCGCAATTTTGATGTGAAGATACCTGCCGATAGCGATGTGGTGATTGTAAACGAGGCATTAGTGCGCGATATGAAGTGGACCGATCCTTTAAATGAGCATTACAACTGGCGCGAAGATTCGGTGGGTATGGGCTCGCGGGTAATTGGCGTAGTGAAGAATTATCACTTTCTGTCATTAGAACAAAACTTCGAACCTATGTTTCTTTCCATGGACAAACACAACGTAGGTTATCTCACTACTATGATGGTGAAGGTTTCTGCAAATGATGTTACGGCTGGGCTGGCTCGGGTAAGAGAAATTTGGAAAGAACTTTATCCTGATAAACCGTTCGATTATACTTTTCTGGATGAAGATGTAGCAAAACCTACAGCAGCTATAAACGCTGGATGAACATAATGGCGCTGGCCACAGGGTTTGGTATTTTAATTTCTTGCCTGGGCCTGTTTGGGTTGGCCGGTATCAATGCAGTAAACCGAACCAAGGAAATAGGGATTCGTAAAGTGATGGGCGCCAATCTGCAAAATATATTTATTTTGCTCAACCGGCAGTTTATCATATTAGCTGTGGTGGCCTTTGCACTCGCAGCTCCCTTGTCGTGGTGGTTTATTACCACGTGGTACATGAAAGATTTTTCATTTAAGGTTGCGTTAAGCTGGGACTTATTTGTGCTTAGCATGGGCACAGGTCTTTTGCTGGCGCTGCTAACGGTAAGTTACCATGCTATAAAAGTGGCGCTGGTAAATCCGGCCGAAACATTGAAATACGAGTAGCGTTTGGTTTTTGCCCTATTTTGAAAGTACTTGCTTACATGATTAAGCAGTTTAAAGAAGGCGAAAGTTTTAATGGAATAGATTTCTTACAAACTCCTTTGGCAAAAGGAGAATACGACACTTGCACATTTTCGAAATGCCGGTTTGCCGATGCAGATTTAAGCCAGATTGTATTTACTGAATGCCAGTTTGAAGAGTGCGATTTCAGTATGGCGAAGATTCGGAGTACAGCATTTAAAACAGTTGATTTTAAGAATTGCAAGATGCTGGGCTTGCGTTTTGACGAATGCCATACTCTGTTGCTTTCTTTCTCTTTTGAAAACTGTCAACTGGATTTTTCATCTTTTTATAAGCTGAAGATGAAAGGGACAATTTTTACGAACTGTAAACTGCAGGAAGTAGAGTTTCGGGAGGCAGACCTTACCAATGCCCGTTTTGATAATTGCGACCTAAGCCGGGCATTATTTGAGAATACAATTTTACAAGGCGCTGATTTAAGAACTGCTGCAAACTTTGTGATAGACCCCGATCAGAATAAAATAAGAAAAATGAAAGTTGCGGTACAGGGCTTGCCAGGCTTATTGGCGAAACACGAGTTGGTTATTGATTTCTGATTTCAGGCTATTAGAAATTAGGTATATTTAAACATGCATCGGATTTACGGTTTATTGCTTTTAGTTAATATCGCCTGTATGAATGCTGAACCTCGCTTAATGTATGCCGATGGCAGTGCCAATCGCTATGAAATTTCTTCAACAGAATTGAAGTATATACCTGTAAAGCCTGAAGAGAGTTCTACGGGTATGTACAGTGGGGGCGAACCGGCACAGATCGCGCTGAGTAATGAACAATACAGCCAGTTGAAGAACTTGTTTGAATCAGCCCTGGCACAAACGGATCAACATATTCCCGATCGCATAAAAACAAGCGGGCTGGTTACAGTTGGTGAGTATCAGGCGATTCTTAAACCGGGATCGGCCTTAAAGGCAGAGATAGAAAGCAAATTAAAGAACCTGTTAGGGAGGTAAACTTGTAGGTTTTTTCTGAGTGTAATTTATAAGAAACAGGCAACCGCGTTGTAAAAACCAAAAAAAAATACTCTGAAATCATTGATAAGCTATTGAAACAATATTCAGATTATTAGATTTGCATTCTCTTTTTTAAAAGGGCCCATAGCTCAGCTGGTTAGAGCACTTGACTCATAATCAAGGGGTCGCTGGATCGTGCCCAGCTGGGCCCACAGAAAGCCTCCAAATAAGGAGGCTTTCCTGTTTATTCTGTTTGCTCGAATAAAATTGAGCCCTAATTGATTTTAACATTAATACACAACGAATTTGAACCAGGGAATTAAAAACATCATTTTCGACCTTGGGGGAGTTATCCTCAATCTTTCAGTGGAACGAACGCATCAGGCTTTTGCTGCACTAAGTGGATTACCCATAGCAGAGATAAAATCACGTGTACATCATGGGCCTTTCTTTCATGATTACGAGCGCGGATTAATCACGGATGCAGAATTTCGGGATCACCTGCGCAAAACGCTTCAGGTAAATGTTAATGATAATGAATTAGACACGGCCTGGAATGCCATGTTACTCGATATTCCCCCCGAACGATTTGCCTTACTGGAAAAATTGAAGCAAACGTACCGGCTATTCTTACTTAGCAATACAAACGAAATTCATCGGCAGTTTTTTAACAAAATTGTTACGAATACCTCAGGCAAACCAGGCATTGATTATTACTTTCATCAGGCCTATTTCTCGCATCTTTTGAATATCAGTAAACCCGATGTAGCTATTTATCAACAAGTGCTGAACGATCATAATTTAATACCCCACGAAACTGTTTTTCTGGATGATAATCCCGATAATATAGCAGGTGCTGCACGCGCTGGTCTACAGACTTTTTTTGTTCAACATCCCAATCATATTTTTGATTTTTTTGCATGAATCCTAACGTTAAGACAGTACTTATTCATAGTTCGTTGTTTATTGTAACCTTTATAACTACCACGTTAGCCGGGGCCGAGTGGACGCATGGTAAATCGGTTTTGTTTGGTGAGTTTACCTGGCAGGATTTTGCCAGTGGTTTGCCTTATTCCATCTCATTTCTGGCGGTATTAACCGTACACGAGTTTGGGCATTATTTTACAGCCATGTACCATAGGGTGCGGGCATCCTTGCCATACTTTATTCCATTGCCACCTATTCCTATGATGTTTGGAACGTTGGGGGCGTTAATCCGCTTACGCGAACGGGTAACCACAACAACTAAAAATTTTGATATTGGTATAGCTGGCCCGTTGGCTGGTTTTGTAACCGCAGTAATTTTATTGTGGTATGGGTTTACGCACTTGCCTCCACCCGAATATATTTTTACCATTCACCCGGAGTACGAACAGTTTGGCTTAAACTATGGCAATTTTGTGTATAACCCCGGCTTTCATGAACAAGGTGGCTTACTACCGATGGCTGGAAAAAATCTATTGTTTGTTTTTTTTGAAAAATTTGTGGCCGACCCAGCACGCGTGCCCAATATGTATGAGTTGATCCACTATCCGTTTTTATTTGCCGGATTTCTTTCTTTAGTGTTTACTGCCATTAACCTGCTGCCTATCGGGCAATTAGATGGTGGCCATGTATTATACGGGTTGGTGGGATATAAATGGCATAAGCGAATTGCTTCTGTCTTTTTTGTTGGCTTTTTATTTTATGCCGGCTTAGGCTACGTACACCCTGCCGATGGTTGGGAAGTGTTATGGTATAAAATCCCGTTGTTTGTTGGGTTTATTTATTTCACACTGCAATCGTTAGATCTTTCCACCCGCGATCGATGGATGTATGCATTAATTATTTTTACAACACAATATGGTTTGGTTTCATTTTTTCCAACCGTGCAAGGCTACCCGGGCTGGTTGTTGTTTGTTTTGCTAATTGGAAGATTTGTAAAAGTGTCGCATCCACCTTCTGAAATAGAAGAACGACTCACCACAGGAAGAATTATTCTGGGCTGCATAGCGATTTTGATATTTATTATATGCTTTACACCACAGCCTTTACAGGTGATTATTATAGAACCCGTTAAAGACGCTGTTGCTCAAATTGGTTATTGAGTTAGCGGATAATAATTTTTTGTGTGTATACCTGATTGCCTTGCCAGGCGCGTAATACGTAGATACCAGTAGCGGGAGCAGGAACAGTAATTTTGGTCTCAGTCTGTGCCGACTCAGTTTCTATTGCAATTGGTTTACCGGTAAGATCAAGCAATTGAATGTGTTGCAGGTTTGCAGCCAGATAAAACACACCTGTACTTGGATTTGGGAAAGCACGAATGGTTTTAATTTCCGGAATTCCCGTTATCACATCAGAGCCATTTCCTTTTCCAAACACGGGCCGCATCATCAGGCTACCCGTTAATTCATCCTCTTCCCAAGCGCCATTCAGGTTTACAAAGATTTTACCTGCAGTAGAAGTATTTTTATCCAGACCAATGGCAATAAGCGCACTGGTGGTTTGCCTCCAGCCAATATGGAAAAAATCGCGTACACCAATAGGTTCAGGTAATTTTACACGCCAGAATTTATTGAATGAATTGCGCTGTATTGGCAGTGTGCCTGTGTAGAGAATATCAGAGGTTAAACCACTAAGTTCTTTTAAAATATGCAACTGAATGCTTTGGCTGGATTCATCACCAAAACGGGGAAAATATAAATCTACTGCCACTATTGTGTCGGGTTCATCGGTAAGCATATCAAACCTATAAGCCACTTGCGCTCCTGCTTTGTTTAATCCTGCCCCGTATTCAGCTTCGCCATCATCGTACGCATAATAATTGGCCAGTGCGAATGTAGCGTATGTAGTATCGTTGGACCGAAATTTTATTGGGCTGAATACACCCGGATCATAATCGGATAGCGGTAATGGCTTTGGCACATCATCACCCGAATCGATTGAAACTTTCAGGCGTACAAAAATTGAATCGGCACTGGCATCAAGCGTTGCCGGATTAATGAGTGTTTGGAGTGTCATAGTTGGAAATTGTCCAAACGGCACACTAATAATACCGGTATTTGTATCCAGATTGGTTTCGTTTTCAGTAAGTACTTCATTTTTATACGATTCTGTTAGTGCAACAGAAGAGTAAGTAACGGGTTGCTCCTGGCCAGTACTCTGGTCAGTGCGTAAGGTTGTAACCGATATAGAAGGTTGCCTTAAGCTGGCTGCCGGATCGTTAAAAAAATGTTTAATGGGTACTGCCCTGTAATCTTTAAAGAGCGAAGTAAGAGGCTGCGAAATGGTTCGGTCGGGAAAGAGAGGATAGAAAATACCGGTTTGAGGTTTGCCATTATTAATATACACGTAGTCAACATGCCAGGTATCGTAGGGGCCCGATAATCGTGCAAAGTTCTGAAACCGGAATTGAAAGGCATCATGAAAGTAAGAGGCATTTGTAATAGGTATGGTTACCCGGATAAACTGATCGCTTACGAGTGTGCCGTTATTTTCGATTGACCACACCTGTGCCCATTGCCCAAGGTCATTCTTAAAATGTAAACTCAGAATATCTCCAACATCGGGGGCCTCACCATGCCCTTTATACTGATAGAAAAAGGTAATAGCTACATTGGTACGATTGGCAGTTTCAACTTCATCCATACGAATTGGAGCCGAAACCATTTTATCGGCAAAGCCTTTGGCCAATACATCGTTTACACTATAAGGTTTGCCTAAACTATCCAGGCCATCGAACGTAGCAACATTAAGCGATGGCTGATTAATGCCCATACCTGAATTAATCCAAACTGAATTTCCGTATTGCCACCATGCCGGATTAGCTACGCCATCGGTTATAGTAGCAAAGTCATCCCAGAATGGAAGTGATAACGGGGTTACATCTTGTGTGCGCGCTACTGCTGATTTTTGTTTTGGTAATTCTTTGCTGATAGGGGTAAGCACCAATTGACCCCATGCAGAGGTTGTCAGGCAAATAAGAATAAAGAGTGCCGGGTGCCTCACAATTTTTAGTTTAACTCGCTATCCTCTGTGGTATCACCTTCTATTTCTTCGGGTTCTGTGTAGCCTTTGGGTCCAATCCAGATATCAACCGGATCGCCCACCCGAACGGAATCGCCTACAGCAGGATATTGTTTGAAAACGAAAATTTCCATGCCTGTAGTATCTACACCGGCCGGGATTTGTACACTACCCAAATACAGATTCCAGCCCATCAGTTTAAACTTGGCGGTTTCAAACAAATCGCCCACCAGGTTGCCAATTGTAAAATCAGCAGGACCATGACCATCGCCTACTACCAGGTCAATAACAGAACCTTTGGTAATGCGTGTGCCTGGTAAAATTTTTTCTCCTTCATATTGCATTTCCATTACGAGGTTGCGGAAAGGGTTTGGTTTATAATAAATACGACCGCGTTTCAATTCAAGGCTTTTTAAAACAACTTCTGCATTTACCAGAGAGCGCTCCACCAATTCGGGCAAAGGTAGGGTGGGTGGCAGTACACGGTTAAGCGAAACATACACTACCCGGTTTTGCTTTACAAGCGAACCGGCATGCGGAAACTGTCGTAATACAGCAAGAGGGGGATGTTCTGCAGAATAGGCTGAGTCATTTACAGCATATCGAAGTTCGTGTTTGGTTAAGTACGCTTCCAACTCTTCAACCTGCACTCCGGTTAAATCGGGAACGGTAATGGATTCTCCATGATTTGTAGTAGAAGGCAGATAGATGTAAAAGTAGATTACAGCTGTTGTTAGTATAACACCTAATGGAATGAAAATGGAAAGTAGTAATCCGCCAACGGTGCCTTTTTTTAAATATTGCCTCACCTTCATATGTTAATTAATTCCAAGGAGTTGTTTAATCATTTAGAAATTTAAAGCCGATTTAAAGTTGCGTTCAACCCGTTTTGATTTGTTGTACCGGGTAAGGGCGAAGTCCGCCAATTTGCTAATCAAATCAGTAAATGAGATGCCCCGTTCTTTCCACATCATTGGAAACATGCTGGAATTGGTAAAACCGGGTATCGTATTAATTTCATTTACAAATACTTTTCCATCGGGTGTCAGGAATAAATCCACACGCGAAAAATCTTCGCACCCCAAAGCCTGGTAAGCGTTACGGGATACTTCGCGAATACGTTCGGCTACGGCTGATTCCAGTTTTGCCGGCACATCAATCGTAACGGCATCGCCATCTACATACTTCGCATCGAATGTATAAAATTCGTATTGTTTGTTAATAATAATTTCGCCTGGTAAAGAAGCTTGTGCAGGCGCGTTTCCTAAAATGGCGCATTCAATTTCGCGCCCGGCTATAAACTCTTCAAACAAAATACTGTCATCGTATTTGTAAGATTCCTTTACTGCTTTATCGAAATCTGCTTTTGATTTTACTTTTGAAACACCCACAGAAGAACCAAGATTAGATGATTTAACCATGAAGGGTAGCCCGATTAGGGCAACCACTTCTTCAAAAGAATATTGTTTTGAGTCCGCATAGTGCGAATACAGAAATTTGTTAACCGGTAAACCGGCTTCTTTTAGTAAACGTTTTGCTACCAGTTTACTCATCGACATGGCCGATCCGCTTACTCCCGTTCCGATCATGGGTATATCCATAGCTTTCAATAAACCTTGAATGCTTCCGTCCTCACCATCGGTGCCATGCAATACCGGAAAAACAAGATCAACAGAAAAAGTTTTGCCCGAAGCAGTGCTAAATAACGGGGCTTCCGGGTTAAGGGCGAGCGAAAGCCTTTCACCATTTTCTATTTCTTTGCTTACCGTCTCGGTTTTATACCATATTCCGCTTAACGCGATGCCGATTGGAATTGGTTCAAAGCGATTTTTATCAATGTACTGAAAAATATTCCGGGCCGAATTTATCGATACACCATGCTCAACAGAGCGACCACCATACAAAATTGCTATTCGCGTTTTGTTCATCGTAAATTAAAACTCAAAGATGTTGAAATTACTCAAGGTTGCCAACCTTTTACCGGTTGGTTAACCAAACCCGCGATGCTCCTTTAAAATTACCGGCCTGAATCTGCACAATATAAATTCCGGTACCTTGTTCAAGGTTAACATCGTAGGTTTGATTGAGTACTTCCGATAGATGGTTAGAAAGCACAAGTTGGCCAACCGAATTATAAATACGTAAGGTAGCGTCCGTTTTGGTTTCCAGATTAAAGGTTACAAAAACCTGCGTACCTGAACCATAAACCTGAAATGGATTGCTGACTGTAACCGGAAACATGTTATCGCTTACAAAGAATTCAATATTATCTATGAACAGGTTGTTACCATTATCAGCGGTAGCTACAAATGCAAGGCGAACCTGATTATTGCCCGTTAATGCATTCAGATTAATAGATTCTCTTTGCCAGTCTGTGTTTACGGTAGGTACCCAATTGCTTGATGAGGTGGCGGTAGAAAGATCGTCTCCGGCAAGATCGAACAAAACCACGGGATAAGTTTGCCCACAATCGGCAGAAGCCAACACTCTCAATCTTTCATTTCCATTGCTTTGTGTGGCATAGCTAACATCAAAGAACATACTGGCTTTGGCTGTGCGCGAAAAATCCAGTACAGGTGTGGTTAACCAGGTCTCTTCTCCGCGGATTGGGTTGGTAAATGCCTGATAGGCTAATGAATTTAATTTATTGGTTGAAGTTGCGCTCCACACATCGGCATTGCCCTGGCTTACAATGGTCCAGCCCGGGTATGCTCCGTCAAAATCTTCGCGTAGCGGAATGGTTTGCTGGTACGTGTTGATTACGCGGTTTAGTGATAAGGAATTGTTATCGGTGTTGGCATCAAATAGTCCATTGGGGTCGTTTACGGTAAGCGAAAGTGTGTTTTGCCCGGAGGCAAAAGGGAGCGTTGATAAAGCGAAAGTTTCTTCGCCACCCGGGTTAATACCCGAAGCACTGGTTATTGATTGTGTTGCAAGTGTTTGTCCGTTTAATGTAGGAACAACTTTAAATGAGTTTATGGTAACTGAGCCCATATTCTTAACCCGGATAACGGGTGCTGGCTGCTGTATGCAGGTAACCGGCCCGGGACTTTCTACTGATAAAATTGCAAGATCGATTGAGTTGTCTGTTGAGATGATAACATTATCAATATAAACATTATTGCCGTAGGCATTGGTAATTTCAAAGGCAACCTGAATTTTACTCCCAATAAAATCGTGGAGCGAGATAACGGAATTTTGCCAGTGCGAAGCAGACGTAGGAACAAACGAAGAAGTAGTATTGGGTGCGGTGGCCAACGCACTTCCCTCCAGGCTAAGTACTTCTGTTGCCGTGTGGGTAAAATCGCAAACAGTAGAAACAAGAACCCGTAGTTTTTCGGGATAGGAAGAACTGTACATGGCATAGGCCCGGTCAAATCGCAGATAAGCTGTAGGGGCGGTTGTTAAATCAAGTACCGGAGTTATTAACCGGTCGATTGCACCTTCGTTTTCATAATCATAACAGTTTACATACATCGCGTTACCGTTGGTAGGGGTATTGCGCAGGCTCCATTGCATGGCAGCATCGGGGTTGAAAATGCTCCAGGTAGCTGGTACCGTATTAAAAACTTCTGACACTGGTAACGATGTGCTGGCCGGCACGGTAGTGGTAACAGTAAGTAAACTGTTTTCGGGGCGTTGATCAGCTACATTGTTTACCAGTAAAACTTCAAACTCATACGGTAGTGTTCCTGAATTTTGTGTTACCGGACTAAACGTAAACAGGGTAGAGGCAAGATTGGCAAGGTTAGGCGAGAAGTCTTTTGTCTCCGCTATGGAACCATTAATTTTTAATTGAACACGGGCTGTACTTACCGTGTTTGTGCCAATATTCTGAACGGCAATAGTGGGGGTAAAAATTCCACCACAAATAGTGGCAGTAGGTAAATTAATTTGGGTAAGAGCAAGGTCGTGCGCCAGTGCAGGCGGGTCGCTTGCACCAATTGAATTTAATAAACTAAATCTGCGCGGACTGTTTTCCACCACCACCGTCATGCGGGCCACCTGGCCTTGTGTATATAAATTCATACAGGCATCGTTGGTGTAGTCCATATAATTCATGTACATATCGTTAGAGCTGCACGAGGCTCTGGTGTCGCTGGGGCATTGACTTACGTAATTACCAGCCTGGTTGGGGGTATCATCAACATGATCGGTTCCTGTACACGCTGCGCTGTCATCGCCCCAAATATGTTTTAGGCCGAAGAAGTGACCTACTTCATGGGTACAGGTACGGCCCCGGTTGTACTTCGTATCCAGATTAAAGGTGCCAAGCCCTTCAAAATTAGAGCCAAACGCGGTGTAATCAACTACTACACCATCGGTAAGCCTGTCGTTTGGAGAATCTTCCAATCCCGGCAAGGACGAAACCGGAAACTGCGCAAAACCCAGGTAAGAGGGAATATTAATCACCCAAATATTCAGGTAATCTTCGGCTGGCCAGTAACTCAATGCTTTAAAGGTGGCGTTGTCATTAATAGTCCAAACTGTTTTAGTGCCTTGTACCCGTTTGATGCCATTGGTAGGTGCCCCGAACGGATCTTGTTTGGCCAGTACAAACTCAATGTCAAAACTTCCTGCCACGGGCAAAAATTCTGCAGGAGTATTAGCGGCATCCAGGTTTAATCTTTGAAAGTCTTTGTTCATCGCATTGATTTGCGAAAGAATCTGGTTGTCGGAAATGTTAGTACCAGTTCCTATTGCTTCGCCATTATGAATGATGTGTACCACCACCGGAATAGTGTAGAGGGATTGCGTTCCTGTTGTGCGTTGATTTTGAAAACGTTTTGCGGAGAGTTTTTGCAGGACCCAGTTTTCAAATTGCGGGCTGCGTTCGCGATTAGGATTGAGTTGTAACTGTAGTGTTTCGTATTTGGTGGTACCGCAGCGTTCTATAGGTTGCGCAATACCCATTGCCGGTAAGGCCAGTATGAATAGAATTAAACAAAGGCCCTTCACGTACATTGCCTCAACATTAGGATTATGGATTAATGCCTTGCCTCAGCGTATCAGTAACCCCTTCTTAGGCAGTTGTCAGGTTTACTACCTCAATGTTTTTGATTTCCGGTACAGCCCGTTTTATGGCTTCTTCTACACCGGCTTTAAATGTCATTGTGCTCATGGGGCAGCTACCACACGCTCCAACGAATTCCAGCTTTAGAATATTATCATCATTCAAATCTAAAATACGTACGTTACCGCCATCAGCTTCAAGGTAAGGGCGAATGCTGTCTAAGGCAGTTTCAACACGATGGGTTATTTCTTCTTTGCTCACGCGATTTAGTGGTTGAAGTTATACGGTTAGCTCTACTCGTTTGGTCTCTGCAAAGGTAGCATTTCTTATGGCAACCTGGCGGGCTACATTTTCGGCAATGGTTTTAAATATATTGGCCATTACACCTTCTTTCATTACAGCCGGAAGGCCGCTGTCACCGCTTTCGCGGATACTTTGCACCAATGGCACCTGGCCTAATAGCGGAACACTGAATTTGTCAGCCAGATTTTTGCCTCCGTCTTTTCCGAAAATGTAATATTTATTATCGGGCAATTCTTCGGGTGTAAAGTAGGCCATGTTTTCTACAATGCCCAGCACGGGTACATTAATTTGAGGCTGCTTAAACATTGCTAATCCCTTGGTTGCATCGGCCAGAGCAACTTTTTGTGGCGTGGTTACAATTACAGCACCGGTTACGGGCACCGACTGAACCAAGGTAAGGTGTATATCGCTGGTGCCGGGAGGCAAATCAATTAACAGGTAATCCAATTCACCCCAGATCACATCGCCAATAAATTGCTTTAAGGCTGCCGAGGCCATGGGGCCACGCCAAACAATGGCACTATCAGCAGGTGTAAGAAAACCAATCGAAACCAGTTTTACCCCATATTGTTCTAATGGAAGAATATAGTTTTTACCATCAATTACTTTAACCTCTGGCTGTTCGCGCTCGCAATTAAACATAACAGGCATTGATGGCCCATAAATGTCGGCATCTATCAGTCCTACCCGGGCTCCTGCCTGGGCTAATGCTACGGCCAGGTTACTGGTTACAGTCGATTTACCCACTCCGCCTTTACCCGATGCAATGGCAATGATGTTTTTTACTTTGGGAAGCGTGGGTGTATTGCCCCGGCCAGAAGTAACGGACGAAGTCATATGGATGTGTAACTCCGGTTCTTCTCCCACAAGGCCCCGAACCGCACGTTCGCAATCTTGCCGAATTTTTTCCTTTAGCGGACAAGCCGGTGTAGTAAGTACTACAGTAAACTGAATGCGGGTAGCGGTTACTTCCACATCTTTAATCATACCCAATGTTACCAGGTCTTTTTTCAGGTCGGGATCATTAACGGTACCCAGTACCTTAAGAATATCTTCAGCAGTAACCTTCATTCTATATCGATTTCGTAAAACAATCTAAACCAACCTACAGTTCGGTAGCTTTAATAAATTGACTGTAAAACATCAAAATTACGGATGCAGTTTGCGCTTTCATAGGAATTTTGAAAAAATGCAGGTAAGGCGTAATACGTTATGTCTATCAGTACAGTAGTTTAAGTTATATTTGCAGCCTCAAAGATTTCGTAGTTAGAGCATTGTGTATGGATGTGCTGCGTGCCATTAATCACCTCAATAATCTGAACGCAACCGAAGGCCTGGCCTGGGCAAGTTCAAATTTTAAACAAGTGCGCTTTGCTACCTCACTGGGCGAAGAGGATCAGGCTATTACGCATTTAATTGCGAAAAACAACCTGCCTGTTCAAATCTTTACTCTGGATACCGGTCGTTTATTTCAGGAAACGTACGATTTGCTTCACCTTACACGGTTGCATTATAATACTCCGATTCAGGTTTATTTTCCTGATACCGCGCAGGTAGAAGAATATGTACAGCAACATGGAATAAACGGATTTTACGATTCGGTGGAAAACCGGAAGCAATGCTGCCACATTCGTAAAGTTGTTCCATTAAAACGTGCTCTTACCGGTGCCGAAATTTGGGTTACAGGTTTGCGGCAAGCACAATCAGCAAACCGGGGCAATATGCAACGTGCTGTGTGGGATGAAGAATACAAGCTGATTAAGTATAACCCTGTTTTTGACTGGAGCGATGATCAGTTACATGAATTTATTGAGGCCAATAAAATACCGGTAAACACATTACATAAGAAAGGTTTTCCAAGCATTGGCTGCGCACCTTGTACACGTGCTGTTATGCCGGGTGAAGATGCCCGGGCCGGGCGGTGGTGGTGGGAGAGTTCAGCAAAAGAGTGCGGTTTGCACGCCACTGTAATTAAACAGAACACATGAAGAAAGATTATTTAAAAGAGTTTCCGCGCGAGTTAGAGGATGAAGCGATCTATATCATTCGCGAAGCTGCCGCTCAATTCGACCGGCCAGCTATTTTATTTAGTGGTGGAAAAGATTCCATCACCTTAGTACGCCTTGCACAAAAAGCATTTTATCCCGGCAAGGTTCCGTTTCCGTTAGTGCATATCGATACCGGGCACAACTTTCCTGAAACTATTACATTCCGCGATAAGCTGGTTGCCGAAACCGGCCTTGAGTTGATAGTAGGGTTGGTTCAGGATGATATTAATGCCAAACGAGTGGTTGAGGAAACAGGAAAGTTTGCCAGCCGTAACATACTTCAAACGACAACGCTGTTGCGTACCATTGAATCGCTTAAACTCGATGCCTGTTTAGGCGGTGCAAGACGCGATGAAGAAAAAGCACGCGCAAAAGAAAGAGTATTTTCGGTACGTGATGACTTTGGCCAGTGGGATGCCAAGAATCAAAGACCCGAATTGTTCGATTACCTGAACGGCCGCATAAGACCAGGCGAAAACGTACGCGTGTTTCCCATTAGCAACTGGACCGAGTTGGATGTGTGGAATTACATACGCGAGGAAAAATTAGAGATACCTTCTATTTATTATTCGCATGAGCGCGAAGTAATTGAGCGCAACGGAGTATTGTGGCCGTATTCTGATTTTATTTTTAAAGATGCAGATGAAGTGGTGCAAACCAAAACCGTTCGTTTTAGAACCGTGGGCGATATGAGTTGCACCGCAGCGTTAGCCTCTACTGCCACCACATTAGAAGAAGTAATTGAAGAAGTAATTGGCACTTCGGTATCAGAACGTGGCACACGATTGGACGATCAGCGAAGCGAAGCTGCTATGGAAGCACGCAAAGCAGTAGGGTATTTTTAATGTATTAGAAGATGGATGTATTCAGAATAGCAACAGCAGGAAGCGTAGATGACGGAAAGAGTACTTTAATTGGCCGGTTATTGTACGAAACCAATTCGATTACTACCGATAAACTGGAAGCGATAGAACGTGCCAGTCAGCGTAAGGGTATTGGCTTCCTCGATTTATCTTTGCTTACCGATGGATTGGTGGCCGAACGCGAACAAGGTATTACCATAGATGTGGCACACATTTATTTCAATACACCTAAACGCAAATTTATTATTGCCGACTCGCCCGGGCACGTAGAATACACCCGTAATATGATTACGGGAGCTTCGCGGGCACAAACCTCTATTATTCTGGTTGACGCCCGTAAGGGAATTATTGAACAAACACATCGCCATTATTTTATTGCCAACCTGTTGCGCATACCCTATGTAATAGTGTGCATAAATAAGATGGACCTGGTTAATTATTCCGAAGAGATATTCAACAGAATCAAAAGTGATTTTTTGAAACTTTCGGCCAGCTTGCCCAATTCTCAACAACAGATTGTAGTTATTCCGGTATCGTCATTGCATGGCGATAACCTGACTACCCGTTCGCAAAACATGCCCTGGTATACCGGTGAACCCTTACTATCGTTGCTGGAAGCCTTACCTGTTCCGGCTGCACGCGGTTCATTCCGAATGCCGGTTCAGTTAGCGATACGCCCACGCAACGAAAGCCATCACGATTACAGAGGGTATGCCGGCAGAATTGCAAGTGGAAAAATTTCAGTGGGCGATTCTGTTACGGTGCTACCTTCTAACCGCAATTCAAAAGTTACAGCCATTTATAAAAATGGAAGCGAGCAGGTTACAGCATACGATCGCGAATCCGTAACCATTACCATTGCCGATGATATTGACATAAGCAGGGGAGATATGCTGGTACGGAGTACGGAAGAACCTGTTCTTAAATCCGAGCACCAGGCTTTTATATGTTGGATGGATAGTCAATTGCTGGATACTGCAAAATCTTACCTTATTCAGCATGGTACGCAACGGGTAAAGGCCAAAGTAACACAGGTGAATTTTATTCAGGACACGGCCACGTTGCAGCACCTTACACCTTCTGGTGGATTAAAGATGAATGAAATAGCGCAGGTAAACCTTAAAACGGCCAAACCCCTTCCGGCCGATGCCTATCATGATAATCCGGCCAACGGCACGTTTATTCTGATTGATGAGTTTACGAATAATACAGTGGCGGTAGGTTTTTTTGAGTAAATCCATTTGTTTAAATACTGTGGATTGTCGGTGGATAAAGTTGCCCGCCATCGTACTATCTTGCCGGTTGATTTCAGGTTTTTATGATCTCACGCGATACTATTGAAGAAATCCGCAATCGCATGGACATTGTCGATGTGATTGGCGATTTTGTGTCGCTTAAAAAATCGGGGCAAAACTATAAAGCCCTAAGCCCCTTTGCCAACGAAAAAACACCCTCGTTTTTTGTGGTACCCGGCAAAGGTATCTTTAAAGACTTTAGCAGCGGAAAGGGTGGCGATGCCATTACGTTTGTAATGGAACATGAAAAATTCAGCTATACCGAAGCGCTTCGCTACCTCGCCAAAAAGTATGGAGTAGAAATAAAAGAAGACCGCCTGTCTGACGAAAGTAAAGCGGTTCAGAGCGAGCGGGAAGGATTATACATTCTTATGAACTTTGCCAAGGAGTTTTACCGCAAACAACTTACCGGTAGCGAAGAGGGTATTGGCATTGGATTAAGTTACTTCCGCGAACGCGGATTTAATGATCGGACCATCGAAAAATTTGAACTGGGCTATGCGCTGGAAGGGTGGGAGAATTTTAGCAAAGAAGCAATTGATAGTGGATATAATAAAGAGTTGCTTGAAAAGACCGGGCTGGTTGTAAAGAAGGAGGATGGATCGACATACGATCGCTTTCGCGGACGCGTGATTTTTCCGGTACATAATATTTCAGGTAAAGTTATTGCTTTTGGTGCGCGAATGCTGGGTAAGGATAAGAACCAACCCAAGTATATTAACTCGCCCGAAACCGAAATCTATCACAAAAGTGATGTGCTGTACGGATTGTACCAGGGTAAGAATGCTATTCGCCAACTGGATGTGTGTTATCTGGTAGAAGGGTACACCGATGTTATTTCCATGCATCAGGCCGATGTGCAAAATGTAGTGGCTTCATCGGGTACAGCCCTTACCGAAAATCAGATTAAACTCATTCGCAGGTTTACCGAAAATATAACGGTACTTTTCGATGGCGATTCGGCCGGGATCAAAGCTGCGCTGCGCGGTATTGATATGATTCTGAAAGGCGGGCTGAATGTGCGCGTGTTGTTATTTCCGGATAACGAAGACCCGGATAGTTATTCACGCAAAGTAGGCACAACCGAGTTTCAGAAATTTTTAAAAGAGAATGCGCAGGATTTTGTTTCGTTTAAAGCGGGGTTGTATGCAAAAGAATCAAACGATCCGATTAAGCGGGCAGAGTCTATAAAAGAAATTGTAACCTCCATTGCACAGATACCCGATCCGGTAAAACGTTCAGTGTATATTCAGGAAACAAGTGCGCTGTTAAAAATTCAGGAAAGTGTTTTACTGAGCGAACTTAACAAAGTTGTAATTCAGGAGAAACGTAAAACAGAAAAAGAAAAATTCAGACAGGCAGAAGAAACTCAAATTCCGGTTGAGCCAATTGTGGAGGTTTCTCCAACCAAGGTAGATACCCAAACAATGGTGGAGCGGCAGGAGCAGGAGACCATTCGGTTATTACTGAATTATACCGATCAAACCGTAAACGATCAATTGCTTACTGATTTTGTATTGAGCGAACTGGAAGATGTGGAGTTTTTTAATCCGGTTTACCGCCAGATATACGAAATCTTTAAAAAGGGGATAAGCGAAGGAAATGTTCCGGATAGTCATTATTTCATTCATCATGGCTCCGAAGAAATAAAAAATGCTGTTACTGGGTTAATCACTCCGCGGTATGACACCAGTAAACACTGGAGCGATAAGTACCATATTTATTTTCCCAAAGAAAAAGAACTGATAAACCAGTTAGCGTTTAGTAATATTCTCCGCTTAAAATTTCGTATGGTGCAAAAAATGATGGAAGACAACCTGCAGAAAGTTAAGCTTGCCGAATCAGGAGGTTCGTGGGACGATCTGGATGCGGCATTAACCATCCAAACAGACCTGAAAGAAGCCGAACAGGAATTGGCCAAACTACTTGGAATTGTAATAGCCCGATAGGAACAGGAATACCGTAATTTTTGTTATTTAGCTGAATCAAAAAACCGAATGAGTAATATTAAAATTGATAGTATAGAAGAAGCCATTGAGGATATCAAAAATGGCAAAGTAATAGTGGTGGTGGATGATGAAGATCGCGAGAACGAAGGCGACTTTATCTGCGCGGCCGAAACCATTACCCCGGCAATCGTAAATTTTATGGCCACCCATGGTCGCGGACTTATCTGTGCACCACTTATGGAAGACCGTTGCGAAGAGTTGGGCCTCGAGCTAATGGTAGGTAAGAATACAGCTGCATTCGAAACGCCCTTTACTGTTTCAGTCGATCTGATCGGGCACGGATGTACCACGGGGATTTCTGCACACGATCGTTTCAAAACGATTAAGGCTTTGGTTGATCCGGAAACAAAACCTGAAGAGTTGGGTAAACCCGGACACATTTTTCCACTCAAAGCAAAAAAGGAAGGTGTGTTGCGCAGATCCGGACATACCGAGGCGGCCATTGACTTTGCCCGGTTGGCAGGGTTTAGGCCGGCTGGCGTGTTAGTAGAAATAATGAATGAAGATGGAAGTATGGCGCGTTTGCCGGATTTACGCAAAGTGGCCGATAAATTTGGATTGAAACTGGTTACCATTAAAGACCTGATTGCTTACCGCATGAAGGCCGAGAGTCAGGTGCGTAAGCAAGTTACCGTAAACATGCCTACTGAATTTGGCGATTTTAAGTTGGTGGCGTACGAGCAACTGAATACGAATGAAGTACACATGGCGTTAATAAAGGGCGAATGGAAAAAAGATGAACCGGTGCTGGTGCGTGTACACTCAAGCTGCGTTACTGGCGATATTTTTGGTTCATGCCGGTGCGATTGTGGCCCGCAACTACATAGTGCAATGAGTATGGTAGAAAAAGAAGGTAAAGGAGTTGTGTTGTATATGAAGCAGGAGGGGCGAGGTATTGGCCTGCTGAATAAATTGAAAGCCTATAAACTGCAGGAAGATGGATTAGATACGGTAGAAGCCAACCTGCAATTAGGTTTTGATATGGATAATCGGGATTATGGAATAGGCGCTCAGATACTAAACGATTTAGGAATTACAAAATTGAAGCTGATTACCAATAATCCAAAAAAGAGAGTGGGGTTGATCGGGTATGGCCTAGAGATTGTAGAGAATATCGCGATTGAAATAGCGCCTAATAAGCACAATGAAAAATACTTACAGACCAAACGCGATAAACTGGGGCATTTGATACTAAAGCATAAATGAGCGGAGTAAGGATACTGTTTTTTTTAATAGGATCACTGGTAAGTGGTAGCCTTCAGGCGCAACAATGGGCGTTTGAATTGTGGCATACCGGTAAGGTGATATTAGATACTGGCGATACTTTGCGCGGGTTAATCAAGTATGATCTTGATAAAGACATTATACAACTACAGGCTAATAATAAATTAGAAAGCTATACCTCCCGAAAAGTTCTTTTGTTTGAAATTTTTGACGAGACAGTAAAACGCTACCGTAATTTTTATTCTTTACCCTATGCACTGGCCGGGCAATACAAAGCACCCGTATTTTTTGAATTATTGCAGGAAGGTAAACTTACTGTGTTGTGCCGCGAAGCATTGGAATACAGAACCACTTCATCGCCTTATTATTTTTACGGTAGTTACTCCCGCCTGGTGTTGGTGTACAAGTATTATATTATGAAAGAGAATGGCGAGATAGAAGAATTCAGAGGCAAGAAAAATGATTGGCTTGAATTTATGCGTGGTAAAACTGATGAGGTGGAAAATTTCGCCAAACAGAACCGACTTAATTTTGACGATAAGTATGAACTATCGCGCATAATTGAACACTACAATTCGCTGTTTGGTAAATAATGTTTTTAAGATAGTATATGAGTAAGCCCTTAATATTGGTGACCAACGATGATGGAATCACCTCGAAAGGAATTTTAAACCTGGTTACAGTAATGAAGGAGTTGGGCGATGTGCTGGTAGTGGCGCCCGATGGTCCGCAAAGTGGTATGGGGCATGCCATTACGGTTGGCGATACTTTGCGATTATCAGAATCAAACATCTTTGAAGGTGTACGGGCGTACGAGTGCAGTGGTACGCCAGCCGATTGCGTAAAGATGGCGCGCCACTTTATATGCAAAGATAACCGACAACCCGATGTTGTAGTAAGTGGTATTAATCATGGCAGCAACACCTCTATTAGTGTATTGTATTCGGGTACTATGTCGGCTGCAATTGAAGGAGCCATTGAAGGTACACCGGCTATTGGTTTCTCGTTATGCGATTATAGTCACAAGGCAGATTTTTCGCATACTCCCGAGGTTGTAAAGCGCATTACCAAACAAGTGTTGGATAAAGGATTGCAAAAGGGAGTTGCATTGAATGTAAATATTCCTCCAAAGCGTAATGAGTCTATCAAAGGCATACGGGTTTGTCGCCAGGCTAATGCCAAATGGGTAGAAGAGTTTGTTCAACGATATGATCCTAACGGCCGCAGTTATTTCTGGATGACAGGCAACTTTGTAAACTTTGATAAAGGCGAGGATAACGATGAATGGGCAATAGCCAACAACTATGTATCCGTAGTGCCCTGCCAGTTTGATTTAACGGCACACGCAACAATCCCCATGTTGAATGAAGAGTGGGAGATACTGGGGTAAATACTGCTTTGTAACGGAGCTTGACCGTTGAAAATTGATGACTGACGTTATTATTCGAGCGCGATTATCCGAGGCCATAACCTGTAAAATTGGTAACTTAAACCGTAATCTGTATAGTAATTACGAGTTCTTTCCTGATGAAATTTGTAGCACAAAATTATTTTGCGTTACGAAAACAAGAATACTAAGTAAAGTGGATTGGAAGTTTCAGCAATTGGTTTGATAAAACCAATTCAATAATCACATAAACCTTATCAGACATGGAGAATAACAATCGCAGAAATTTTCTTAAAACAGGAGCATTAGCCGGAGCTGCATTATTGAGTACTTCCGCGTTTTCATCAGTAGCAGGAAATAAAGATATCGCGGGCAAGTCAAACAGCAATGCGCTCCAAAATCCTAAAAGAAGAACATTAGGTTCGGGTAAGTACGCCATTGAAGTACCAGCATTAGGGCTGGGCTGTATGGGCATGAGTTACCACCGGAGTTTTATTCCTGATAGAAAAGCTATGATTAACCTCATCCGTAAGTCTGCTGATCTGGGCGTTAACTTTTTTGATACAGCTGAAGCTTACGGGCCTTTTACAAATGAGGAATTAGTAGGAGAGGCACTACAGCCCATCCGCAAAAATGTTATTGTAGTTACAAAATTTGGATTTAAAAACGGTAACCCCAGCGAAGGGTTAGACAGCAGGCCGGAAAGAATAAGAGCTGTTGTAGAACATTCGCTCAAAAGTTTAAGAACAGATTATATTGATTTGTTGTATCAGCACCGCGTTGACCCGAATGTACCTATTGAAGATGTTGCCGGAACGGTGAAGGATTTAATAAAGGAAGGTAAAGTAAAACATTTCGGGATGAGTGAAAGAGATTTCAGTTCGGTAAAAGATGGTATGACGCTCATCAGAAAAGCGCATGCCGTACAACCGGTAACGGCCATTCAAAGCGAGTATTCCGTTATGACACGCAACCCCGAAAGAGAAGTGCTTAACCTCTGCGAGGAACTGGGTATTGGCTTTGTACCCTACAGCCCCATAAGCCGTGGTCTGATATCGGGTTATATCAACGAACGTACAAAATATATCGCCAGCAACGATAACAGACCATCACTGCCCCGTTACCAGGCAGAGACCCTTATTGCGAATTGGCCCATCATTGATATACTGAAAGAGTTTGGCGACCACCGGGGACTGACAGTAGCACAGGTTGCACTCGCCTGGCTATTGGCGCAAAAACCATTTATCGTTCCTATTCCCGGTACTACCAAGCTTGCGCACTTACAGGAAAATATAGGATCGGCTGATTACTCGTTTACCGCAGATGAATTGAAGAAACTTACAGCACAATTATCTGCCGTAGAAATAAAAGGAGAAACCTATACAAGCGGCTACCCGACAAACAGGTAAGAAATTAAAATTGGTAATTATATGCGTAATCTGTAGAACAATCCAACCAGCCAATACATCGCACTGGCTTATGGCAACGAGAAAGCGGTAGGAGATGCCATCAAAGAAAGTGGAATTGCACGTGAAGAATTTTTTTCGCTACCAAATTATGGATTTAACGCGCATGGGTTTACGATTACCACTTGGTAAGAAAGTACTGAGAAAAGTAAGTGAGGATTCACCCCAACCTCGTCCTGTATTCGCTTGGTGTAGCTCCAAACATTTGCACTATATCCACCTTACTTCTTCATTTCTTCCAATGCCTGCGCAGTAGTATATACCGGCTGGTAATGAAGTTCACTGATGGCTTTTTCGGTTTTGTATTTTCTGTTCATGGCAATAAAACTTAAGTCAAACCGGGTAAGTGGCGGATAAGATTTCAGCCCGAATGTTTTCCATATTTTTTCTACCAAAGCAGCCACCGGCTTTGCCAGCGATGAAGGCATACTCTTATTGGAAATGGTGACATTTTCGGTATGCATGAGCTGCGTGAAAAAGTTGTTGGCCATCTGTGGCGAATGATCCGTGATATTGTAAATACCATTATTTTTTCCATGAATCAGCGACTTCATAATGGCTTCCACCACATTTTTAACATATACCATTTCTACCCATACATTTCCTTTGTCTATCCACATAAATCCGCCCGACTGAATTTTATCTTTCATGGATTGAATCCCAACGGCACCTTTGCCATAGATGAAGGTAGGTCGTAAAATTATTTTTGTTATGCCACCATTGAATGATTGTATGCCTTTTTCCGCAAGCATTTTCGATTTGCCATAAAATGAACTTGGCTCCGTGGGATAAGGTTCGTTTTCGTCAATATCTATTAAATCTTTTTTATGCTGAAGCACCGATTCGGAGCTGATATAAACAAAGCGTTTCACACCCAAGGCATCTGCGGCCTCCAATAACTCTAAAGTGGAAAGGGTATTATCCCGGTAATAGTCTTCCCATTTTCCCCAAAATTCAACCTTCGCGGCACAGTGGATTACCGCATCGCAGCCTTGTAGCGCTTGTTTCCATTCTTGTATATTCCTTAGATTTCCATTGATTTCATCAATCTTAAAATCCTTTAAAGCGCCTGACTTTCTTACCAACGCTTTTACTTCATGACTTTCACTGATAAGTCTTTCTATCAGGTTTTTACCTAATAATCCAGTGCCCCCGGTTACCAATATTTTCATGCTTTTTCTTTAATTAAATTTCTTTCCTGATTCTGCTCAGCGATTGCGGTGTAATCTTGAGGTAAGAGGCTATATGCTGCTGGGGAACCTGCAAAGCTAATGACGGATAGCGTTCCATAAATTCCAGATACTTGGTTTTGGCATCACCAAAATTCAAAAAATCATTGTCTTTGATGATGTTCAACAATTGGTTTTCCGCAATGCTTTTCAGGAAGATAAAAAGATTCGGAATTTCGGTATGCAGCCGATCTAACTCTTTTTTTTGAATCGTATAAATCACCGTTTCTTTTACCGCCTGATACGCACAATCGCTGGGTTGCAAAGGATAATAACTATCCAAGGCTACTGCAAACTGACCTTCGCGAACAAAAAATTTCGTGATTTCATTGCCTTGGTCATCCACCGAATACACCCGCAGGATACCTTCTTCCACAAAAGCAACTTCCTTCGCTACGGTTTGAATGGCATGAAAATGTTCATTCGGTTTCAGCCTTATTTCTTTAAAATATCCTAGGAGCATCTTGATATCTTTCGCATTGAGAATGCCCCCAAATGATAAGTTTTGCTTTAGCTTTTCCATTTACCCGAAAATTATACAGCAAAATTATTTAACGCACACGGATCGTGATTACCATTTGGTAAAAAATGCAGGGAAAACTAAGTGTGGTTTTACCCCAACCTCGCCCTGTATTCAATTGGCGTTACTCCCAGCAACTTTTTTACATAGCGGGTAAAAAACGAACGGCTACTGAATTCCATTTCTTCCGGAATTTTTAAAATTTCTTATGGTCGTCAGGAACCCGCATGATAATGTCTTTCATTTTATTGGTTGAAATTTTACTCATGCGGGTTTCATCGGCAATTTCTGCAATAGTATATCGCTTGCTTTGCAGCAAAATAATAATACGTTCGCGGGCATGGCGTTGTATCCATTCCGATGCGGTCATTCAGAACTATTTTGCTGTGTAACTTACACCACGTCCGCTTCCTTGTTTTTCTATCAAACCTTTGTTTAGCAAATCAGATAAAAGCCGCTTAACCGTGGGTGCTGGCATGTTTAATTTCTTTGCTATCTCACCTGACTGAATATTCGGACGGTTTTGAATAATCATAAAGATTGATTTTTCTTTCGCTGATAGTTGAACCTTAGCCAGAAATAATACGATTTGATACGAATAAATACATTTTTGATCCGTTATTCAAAAGAGCAGTCTTTCGCTTATCTATCTTTAATCGGACCATATAAGCATTTATACAGCTATATTTCACCCCAATCTTGCCCTGTATTCACTCGGTGTTACCCCCAATAATTTTTTTACATAACGGGTAAAAAACGAACGGCTGCTGAATTCCATTTCATCGGCAATTTCAGAAATGGTGTATCGCTTGCTTTGCAGCAAAATAATGATGCGTTCGCGGGCATGGCGTTGTATCCATTCAGAGGCGGTTACACCCGATTGGGTTTTACAAAGATGGTTGAGGTACTTTGGTGTGATGTGTAATTTGTCGCTATAAAATTGTACTTCTCTTTGCTGCAAACAATGTTCTTTAAGGAGTTGCGTAAACTGTTCGTAGTGTGTTCCGGTTTGTACAGTGTGTTTTCGGTTTTCGTACAGCTTGGCAAACAGGTTCCACATTTCCAGAATAAAGAGTTGCATTTGCAGTTTTAACGCTTCATCATAAAAACGGTGTTCGGTTCGCAAGAAGCGTTCGTGCAGCCGGTCGAAATTGGTGAGTATAATTTCTTGTTCAGTTTTCAATTCAATTTCCTTTACTGGATGGATGCGTGAATACAGCATGGCATTGATGCCCCAACTCTGATCAGGAACATTATCCGTCAGAAATTTTTTTTCAACTAATAGCACGGTGGCTTTAAAGTTTTTTGAAAACTGCAACCCGGAAAGTCGGCTCTCGGCAAACCAGAATAAAAAATGGTTGGCTTTACATTCCATCTTCTCATCGTTAAACAAAAACTGAATGCGGCCACGGTGGCAAAACAAGTGTGTATGAAATAGACGCTGGAAATTTTTCGGCAGGTCTTTTTCGTTGCTGATGCTTAACTGTACGATAGTGGGTAGTGCCATACCTGAAGTCATTTTATGGATGCACTAAAATAGGCAATATTTGACACTATTGGCGTAATACGTATAACAATTAGCATATAGTCTTATGGTACTTTTGTATCATCAAAAGCAAAAGACTATGAACAAATTTTCAATTGCCATGATAGCCGCTCTGCTGATGTTGGGTAGCTGTCAACAATCACAAAAAGAAAATAACGAAACTCAAAATCAAAAAAACATGGACACATCCATTCCAAAAATCAGCGATTTCCCTCTGGGGGAAGAAAACACAGGCTATGCACAATATTTTTCAGGAAAATCATGGCTCGCACCTTTAACCAGTAACAAAGACCTGAACGTACCATTATCCAATGTAACCTTTGAGCCGGGCTGCCGCAACAACTGGCACAGCCATACAGGCGGACAATTATTGATTGCCGTAGGTGGTGTAGGCTATTACCAAGAAAGAGGCAAAGCTGCGGTACGCATGGTGCCGGGCGATGTAATCGAGATTGGTCCAAATGTAGAACATTGGCACGGAGCAGCTCCCGATAGTTGGTTTGCACACCTTGCCACAAATGGCAATCCTTCAACTAATCAAAATACCTGGCTGGAGCCTGTAACAGATGAAGCGTATGCAGAGGCTACCAAAAATTAGTAGCCATGAAGAACAAACCATATTTTTTGAAATGGATGTTTCTTTTCGCAATCATTTTTAATGTAAACAGCATGAATGCACAAACGAATAATACACTCAGTCCACAAGAGCAGGGGCTGTCTGCTATTTCCGCATTGACAGCCACGGGTGATTTAGAAAATCTAAAAATCCAATTCAATACTGGATTAGATGCCGGATTGACCATTAACGAAATCAAAGAAGCATTGGTGCAACTCTATGCTTACTGTGGTTTTCCCAGAAGCTTGAATGCCCTGAATACTTTTAAAGCCGTTTTGGATGAACGAAAAGCAAAAGGCATTAACGATGCAGAAGGAAAAGCCATCATCGTTGAAAACAACGTGGCAGACAAATACGAACAAGGCCGAAAAGTGATAGAAGAATTGACGGGCGTACCACAAGCCAAACCGGCACCGGGCTTTGGAGAGTTTGCGCCTCGCATTGATAACTTTCTCAAGGAGCATTTGTTTGCCGATGTATTTGCGAGCGATGTGTTGAATTATCAGCAAAGAGAATTGGTAACCATTTCTGCTTTGGCTGCTATGACGGGAGTTGAAGGACAACTACAGGCACATATCGGAATGGGAATGAATACAGGTATTACAGCAGAACAAATCAATTCCATTTTCGACATTATCGAAAAAGTGATCAGCAAAGGGCAGGCAGCTAATGGTAGGTTAGTGTTTAATAGAATTAAAAAGTAGAACAATGAACATCACGCAATTTTCAAAAGAAGAACTACAACAAATCGACAAATCCGATGATTTAAAAATATCACCGTTTCGTGCAGATGGCATTTCGTATGGCACACCCACCTGGATTTGGGAAGTGGTGGTGGACGGTGAATTATACGTTCGTGCCTACAATGGCAAAAGTGGTCGTTGGTACCAATCTGCTATCCAACAAAAAGCCGGTCGCATACATGCGGCAGGAATGATAATAGATGTTGCGTTTGAACCGGTAAACGATAAAAACCTCAATCATAAAATTGATGAAGCCTACCGGAAAAAATACAGCAGCAGTCCCTATTTACCACCCATGATCAATAAGCAAGCGAAAGAAGCTACTATAAGAATCATACCTAAAGCGTAGCTATAGGCATAAGACATATTTGACATTATCTGCGTATTCTGTGTAACAATTTTACTCCCTTATTAGCAGACCTTTGTAGTGTAAATTTTAAATCATTACAAAATGAAAACAATATCAATCTCAATAATTGCAATGCTCTTGTTAACAACAGCATTCGGTCAAAATTCAGAAACTAAAAAATCAACAATCATGAACACAACAACAGAACACTACACTTTTCAGTTGAGCGATAAAGTAACTCGCCAAAAAGTAAGTTTTAAAAACCGTTTTGGTATTACACTTTCAGGCGATTTGTACACACCAAAAAATGGCGGCAGCAATCTCCCTGCAATTGCCGTCAGCGGACCTTTCGGAGCAGTAAAGGAACAGGCATCCGGATTTTATGGCAATCAAATGGCACAGCGTGGCTTTGCAGTTCTTGCCTTCGACCCATCTTATACCGGAGAGAGTGGCGGTGAGCCTCGATTCATTGCATCACCTGAAATTTTTACGGAAGACTTTAGTGCAGCAGTAGATTTTCTGGGTATTCAAGAAAACATCGACAGAAATAAGATTGGTATCATTGGCATTTGTGGCTTTGGTGGCTTTGCCCTGAACGCTACCGCCATAGACAAACGTGTGAAAGCTGTAGCAACGCTTAGCATGTACGATATGAGCAGAGTCACTACCAAAGGTTATTTTGATGCCACCACACCCGAACAACGCAACCAACAATTAGAGCAATTAGGATTACAGCGTTGGGAAGATGCTAAAAACGGAACAACAGCCTTGGCGCCACAAGGATTGCCAAGCGAAATAAAAGGTGATGAACCCCAATTTGTAAAAGACTATTTTGATTATTACAAAACTAAAAGAGGTTTTCACGAACGCTCCATTAATTCCAATGGCGCATGGGCGGCTACCGGACAACTTGGCTTGATGAATATGCCGATCATGACCTACATCAAAGAAATTTCTCCAAGGCCAATACTGCTGATAGCAGGAGAAAATGCACACTCCAAATATTTCAGCGAAGACGCATTTAAAGCTGCCGCTGAACCCAAAGAATTGATGATTATCCCCAATGCAGCTCACGTTGATTTGTATGACAAAGTGGATGTGATTCCGTTTGAGAAATTGGAAACGTTTTTCAAGGTAAATTTGAAGTAACTCTTCAGGAAATGACAAAAAAGCAATCTCAAAAGGTTGCTTTTTTTTTTGCGCGATTCTGTAAAACTGGTAAGCCAAACAGTAATCTGTATAACAAACGAATTTATTTACTTTAAGTACTTTGCAGTATCATAAAAATTGGAATCATGAATATCTTGTTGCCAGTAAAAGCCGGAATCGAAGTTGTTGAACATGGTTTGAGCCTATTGGAAAAAAACCACGCTAAGGACTATGCAACCCACGAAATCGGTGTGTTCGAATTGAACAAAAAAAATATATAATTCGGCTCAATCAACAAAGATGCAGTTGAATGATATTACAAAGGTGACAATGATGATCTGCAAGTGAGTGTATGTAAATATATAATCTTAAAAAACGACAAAGCTTATGTTTATCACACGAAATCTCAAACCCGGCAACTTATTCAACTGGTTAGGAAGATATGTTTTGATACTGATCATTTTCAATGGAATTGTTGCCATAGCTTATGGGTATTTTGACTTTAAATTTTCATTGCCGGGTCTGTTCACTTCTGTAGTAGGTACTGCCGTAGCCTTCTTTATTGGTTTCAAAAACAACCAGGCATACGATCGGATGTGGGAGGCTCGCAAAATATGGGGAAGCATCGTAAACGACAGCCGTACCTGGGGTATGCGTATTGTTAATTTTGCGAAATCGCCTGAATCAAAAAAAGAATTGATCTACCGCCATATCGCCTGGCTGTACATGCACCGACAAGCATTGCTCCGGCCAACTGCCTGGGAGCAGGTAAGTGCTGATGGTATTATAGGCGATGTGGCAAAAGGATTTAGCAAGAAGTATGGTTTGGGACAAGTGAAAGATGATATTTCCTTAACGGATATTCGTACGTTACTTTCTGAGGAAGAAGCGGCCTATTTAAAATCAGTTGCCAACCCCGCGGTGCAATTACTACACCGGCAATCGGCTGACATAAAAAATCTCAAAGACAGTGGAGCAATTGATACGTTCGAGCACCTGCAATTGGAAAACCTGCTTCAAAACTTCAATACCTATCAGGGTCAAAACGAACGCATCAAAAAATTTCCTTTTCCAAGAGATTACTCCACCATGAGCAGGGCGTTCATCTACATCTTTGTTTTTTTGCTACCTTTTAGTTTATTCCCCGAATTACTGAAAATAGGCCCCTGGGAAATTTGGGTTGGTGTACCTGCGGCAGTTCTCATAGGCATGTTGTTTTTTATTATGGAAGATGTAGGCGATTACAACGAAAACCCTTTCATGGCAACACCCCACGCCATGCCCATGCTATCCATAAGCCGAAACATTGAAATTGATTTACGCGAAATGCTGAAAGATGAACACATTCCGCAACCCATTCAATCAGTTAATGGAGTGTTGATGTAACGCATAAAGTTAATATCGAAGCCAGCGGAAGTTGATATGTAGAATCGAAGTATGTTACCTGTATAAATAATAATCAATTAAGATTTCTGTATTCATTAGGTGTCACGCCTGTTTTCTGCTTAAACAACCTTGTAAAGTGCTGCGGGTATTTAAAGCCCAGTTCATACGCCACTTCGCTTATAGATTTGTCGATGTCAAAAATGCGTTCTTTGGCTGTGTCAATCACTTTGGTTTGAATGTACTCCTGAGCCGAAAAGCCGGTTTCCTTTTTGATTAAATCGCCAAAATAATTGGCCGATAAATTTAGTTCTTCGGCACAGTACGATACCGTTGGCAAACCGGAGGTCTGTGGTTTATCCGAAGAAAAATATCCGTTCATTAATTCTTCAAAGCGTTCTAAAATTCCTTTGTTAACATGTTCTCGTGTAATGAACTGGCGCTCATAAAAACGGATAGAATAATTCAACAGCAACTGAAGATGGGATATAACAAGCGTCTTACTGTGCTTATCCAGATTTTGTTGCAACTCATCTTCAATCGTATCAAACATATTCACGATTTGCTTTCTTTCTTTTTTTGAAAGGTGCAAGGCTTCGTTAGATGCATAGGAGAAAAAACCATAATCATTCAAAATACGACTTAGCGCTGTTCCTCTCAGGAAATCCGGATGAAATATCAATATTTTTCCTTTAGGCTTTACGCCCGGCAAATATTTTTCAACCGTTAAGAGTTGCCCCGGAGCTACAAACACCAAACTCTCTTCCTGGTAGTCATAAATCTCTTTTCCATAGCGTAAGTCTCCGCATTTTGTTTCCTTTAAAAAGATGCAGTAGAAACCGAAATTGTAAGATGCGGGTTCTAAAAATCTTAACTTTTTGTAATCCAGAACATTCATTAATGGATGCAAAGTTTCCGCCCCTCTCAATGCACTATACTCTCCTACGCTTTTTATTTTCTTTATTTCCATTGTTTTAAAATTTTACTCACCAAAAGTATAAAATAAAATATCCTTTGCGATAACATCAGTATTAAATCAGTAATTGTGGTAAGTAAAAAAGTAATTTGTATACGTTGATCCGTTCATATCTGGGTCGTGCCTGTCTGCCGGTAGCAGGATCGCTGCAGGTCCTCATTCAGCTTGTCCCGACAAGTCAGGATGCCTCGCTGCTGGCTTTCCGCTGCTATTCCTCACGAAATCCTAACCTTCCCAAAAACCGGCAACCGTAAAACTGGTAAGTCAATCTGTAATCTGTATAACAATCGCCAAAGTCATCCTGTTGAAATTTGTAGTATCAAAATTTCTTTAAAATGAAAACAAGAATATTAGGACAAGGATTGCAGGTATCCGAACTTGGTTTGGGATGTATGGGTTTAACCTTTGGTTATGGGCGACCCGCAAACGAAAATGATGCAATTGCTTTAATTCAAAAAGCGTATGATTTAGGTATCACCTTTTTTGATACAGCCGAAGTATATAGCCGGGGGTTGAATGAACTGTATTTAGGTAAAGCGGTAAAACCATTCAGGGATAAAGTGGTGCTTGCAACAAAGTTTGGTTTTGTGGAAGGTGATAATTCAAAAGGACTCGATAGCAGGCCGCAACGCATTAAAGCCGTAGTGGAAAATTCGTTGAAGTACCTGCAAACGGATGTGATTGATTTATTGTACCAGCATCGTGTTGACCCGAACGTGCCGATGGAAGATGTAGCCGGAACGGTAAAAGACTTGATACAGGAGGGGAAAGTAAAACATTTTGGGATGAGTGAAGCCGGTGTACATAGCATTCGCATAGCCCACGCGGTGTTACCCGTAACAGCTTTACAAAGTGAGTACTCTATGTTTTGGCGCGAACCGGAAAAAGAAATTATTCCGTTACTGCAAGAATTAGGAATTGGCTTTGTACCATTTAGTCCGCTGGGAAAAGGTTTCTTAACCGGAGCAATTTCAGCCGATACAAAATTCGATAGTAGCGATTTCAGAAATACAGTACCTCGTTTTACAGAAGAAAACAGAAAAGCCAACCAGGCATTGGTGGATTTGGTAAAAAAGATTGCTGAAGAAAAAAACGCATCTCCTGCACAAATTGCCCTGGCTTGGTTACTGGCTCAAAAGCCATGGATCGTTCCTATTCCCGGAACAACTAAAATACATCGCTTAGAAGAAAATGTGGGAGCGGTTAATGTTTCACTTTCGGTAAATGAATTAGGAAGAATCAATACCGCACTGGAAGAAATTAAGATTGTTGGAGAACGCTATTCACCCAAAGCGCAGGCAATGGTTGGAAAATAGACAGGGGCATGATGAAAGTATATTTTATCATAATACTATCGTTGTTTGGTTTAACAGGCTGTGCACAGACCAATCAACAAAAAGATACGCTTGCTAAAAAGCAAAAAGTACTCATCGTCTATCTTACCCGTACCAACAATACCAAAGCCGTGGCCGAAATGGTTCAAGCTAAAACAGGTGGAGATTTGGTAGCAATAGAACCTGCCACACTCTATTCAGCAAATTATCAGCAAAATGTAGCTGAGGTTGCGGCTCAAAACAACAACGGTATTTTGCCGCCACTCAAAAATAAGATTGATATTTCAAAATATGATGTGGTGTTTTTAGGCTTCCCCACCTGGGGTATGCAATTGCCACCGCCAGTAAAAACATTCTTGAATGACAATAACTGGTCGGGAAAGACAATCGCCCCGTTCAATACCAATGCGGGTTATGGTTTAGGTAGTAGCCAACAACAAATTGAGCGGTATTGTTCAGCAGGTAAGATCACTGAAATTTTTTCTGTAGAAGGCGGTAAAGAAAGAGATGGAATCATGTTTGTAATGGAAGGAAAAAAAGAAACCGAAGTGCAGGCGAAAGTCAAAGACTGGTTACAAAAAATAAAACTTATTCAATAATCACATAAACTTATCAGACATGGAAAATAACAATCGTAGAAACTTCCTGAAAACAGGAGCGTTGGCAGGAGTTGTATTGATGGCTAATTCTTCATTTGGAGCAACATTATCAGGTTCTGGTATCGTCCAATCAAACATTAAAAACAACTCACCACAAAAATCGAAAAAACGGGTTTTAGGTTCAGGAAAACACAGTCTTGAAGTATCCGCCATTGCTTTGGGATGCATGGGCATGAAGAACGGTGCCTACAATCCACCACGGCCCGACAAAGAAATGATTCAGGTAATACGTGGTGCGGTGGAACGTGGTGTTACATTATTTGATACGGCAGAAGTTTATGGGCCTTTTACAGATGAAAAACTGGTAGGAGAAGCACTTGCTCCAGTGCGTAACCAGGTGGTTATCGCTTCAAAATTTGGCTTTCAGGTAAATGAAGGTGGCAATTGGTCTACATCACTCGGTGCAAGAAATAGTAAACCTGAGCACATTCGTCAAGCAGTTGAAGGCATGCTCAAAAGATTAAAAACCGATCGTATTGATTTACTGTATTGCCATCGATTAGATACTAATGTACCTATTGAAGATATTGCCGGAACAGTAAAAGACCTCATCAAAGAGGGAAAGGCGCTCCACTTCGGACTTTCAGAAATGTCGCCTAAAACTATTCGCAGAGCACATGCGGTGCAACCGGTAACAGCCATTCAAACCGAATATTCCCTTGTACAACGTTTTTCCGAAAATCAAATTCTGGCCACTTGCGAAGAATTAGGAATTGGCTTTGTGCCGTGGGGGCCGGTAGCTCGTGGGTTTTAAGCCGATAAGTTTGACGAATACACTCGCTTTTCGGAGAAATCAAGAAATTATACAGAAAGATATACCCAACCCGAAGCCATTGAAAACAATATGAAGTTGCTTACCCTCGTGCGTGAATGGGCAATGAAAAAAAATGCAACACCGGCCCAAATTTCACTGGCGTGGCTATTGGCTCAAAAGCCATTTATAGTACCCATTCCGGGCACCACCAAATTGCATCATCTGATAGAAAATATTGGTGCTTGGGATGTTCAATTTACGTCTGACGAATTGCAACAATTCCGCAAAGAATTTGAAACGATTGAACTGTTAGGAGTTCGCCCTTTTGAGGCAGCTTTGATTGACCAGTAACATATATTGTAGGAAAAGGATAAGAAGATAACACCTAAAAAAAATAGTATGAAAACAGGATTAATAACAACGCTTATACTTTTTGTAAATACACTCCTTATGGCACAAACCGATCAACCCATTCTTTATAAAAACGACTCCTTATCGAGTTCGGCAAATACAGCCATTGAGAACATTGTGTACCCGGGCGGAATATGGAAACCGGGGCCTAAAAAATACGGTTTCGAAATCGTAGAAAATATTCGTGTAAAGATGGACGATGGTGTGGAATTACAAGCCGCTATAGCTTATCCAATCGATTTAAAAACCGGAAAACGAGCCACAGGAAAATTTCCTGTTGTGGTGGAACACATGCCGTATGAACAATTCGCAGTTAAAATAGGCCCCAACACTTTCCTTACAGAATATGGTTATATCACGGCATTGGTAAGAGCCAGAGGAACCGGAAAATCCGGAGGGGAAATACAATTCCTGTCAAAACGCGAGGGGATTGACGGAGAAAATATTGTGCAATGGGCAGCCAATCTTGAAAATGCTGAACAAAGTGTGAGCTATGTAGGTTGTTCCTGGCCGGGCGCCATTGCACTCAACGATGCGGCACATGTAGGAAAAAATTCACCATTGAAAGCGGTGGTAGCTTCGTGCAGCGGATTGGGAAATATGCATACACAATCCTGGATTATAGGAGGTCTGCCAACCATGAGTTTTAAGTTGTTTGAGCAAATGGGTTACGGTTTAACAGGGAGGTCGGAAGCCGGCAAGCGTTATTTTGAATACATGGGCCAATCATTAAAGGATGATGGCTTTGTGGCCTACGAAAACGGATACTGGAAAAACAGGGAAGACCTGAGCCTGGCGAAAAGTATTGTGGAAAATGATGTGGCGGTGCTGCTATGGGCCGGGTGGAGGGATGTGGTAGAGTCCGGAACGGTAAAAGCTTATACAGCCCTTCAAAATGCGTATGCAGGAAAATCGGTTTATGGCGCCATGGAAAAAAATCAAAAAACATCACCCAAATATCAGATGATCATGGGCAAATGGGAACATGGGCAGGGCGTTGATATGGGCCTTGTATTGCAATGGCTGGAGACCTGGGCAAATGGCGTAAATACCGGCATACAGCATACCGAAACCCCCATGCATGTTTACGAAATGGGAACCAATCGCTGGTTAAATCTTAAAGGCTTCAACTTAGTTGACAATGCCACTCAATGGAAATTGGGAAGCAACGGCACGTTGGGAACAACGGTAAATACTTCGGGCAGCGATAAGTTGGACTATGTGCAACCGGATGACACAAATGGAAAAGTTACCTATTTATCAGAACCTTTATCCTCAGGAACGACACTTTCGGGTGCCATGAGTGCAACGATTTATGCAACATCAAGCAATACCAATATGGTTTTGATAACCCATTTATTTGATGTTGCCCCCGATGGTAGTGAACAGCTAATTACCCGAGGTGCAATTGCCGGAAGCCTGCGGGAATTAAATGAAGAAAAAACATGGAGAGATAAAAATGGTGTTCCGGTATGGCCGTGGTTAAAATCTGATAAAGACAGCTATTTAGAACCCGGTAAAGTATATAGATTTGACATTGCGCTCTCGCCAAGACAATGGGCCGTACTACCCGGTCATAGATTGCGTTTTGAAATCACTTCGCAAACCCCTGAGCGTTTATGCCCCAAAGATGGAAGTGCACCTCCTGTCAATGATTGTGAGCCTTGCGGATTGACCGGTCCGCAGGAAAAAACAGTTCCGGGCGGAAAATATACCATCGTATATGGAAGCGACACGCCTTCAGGCATCAATCTGATGGAACTACCATTTAAATCCCTGCCTGAAGTGCCGGCCGGAAAGCTTGCCTATCCGTGGAACGAAGGTTTTAAAAGAGTAAATACCGATATAAACAGTGGGTTTGAATTGCCTTTGAAATGGTAAAATTGGAATTGCAACTTTTGATGAATTTACATGAACTTAAAAATCAATCATACTAAACCAATACTACAATGAAAAAAATCGTAATGCTCACCGCACTGTTGTTTGCAACCGTTGTCTCTTTTGCTCAACAATCAAATTCAAAAAACATGGAAAAGAAAATTCAAACCATCGAAGATAAAATGGCCATCAGAGAAGTGTTTGATATTTTCTCCAATCTTGCCGACACGAAAGAAATTGATAAGCAGGTTTTGCTTTTTACCGAAGATGGTATTGTGGAATCAGGTACGGGAAACAACAAGATGACGTTGTCGGGCAGAAAACAACTGTTTGATGCGTTTTCGGGTTACCTGGCAAATTTCAGTATCGTGTATCATCAAAACGGGCAACAAACCATTGATGAACTCACAGCAAACACCGCTAAGGCTACTGCATACTGTCGTGTAATTTTAGTGGGCGAACAAAACGGAAAATCCACAAAGATTACGCATTATGTAATTTACCATGACGAGTTTGTCAAGCAAAACGGAAAATGGCTCATCAAAAAACGCCACTCTAATTTTGTGAGGACGGAGACGGAATAAGTGAAAATGGTATTTATATGCGTAATCTGTATAACGATCCTGCCAGCCATTAGTCTGTACTTTGTACTATCAAATTAAAGCATCAAAACAATGAATACTAAAAAAGATATCATCGTACTCACCGGAGCCGGACAGCTCGGTATGGCCATTGTAAGAAGAATGGCTTATGGCAATAAAATTTTTGTGGCCGACTGGAAATTAGAAAATGCACAGGCAATCAGCAAGACATTGGTGGAAGCTGGCTTTGATGCCGTTCCGTTTAAAACCGATATTTCATCAAGAGCATCTATTCTCGAATTAATTGCTGCGGCACAAAAAGAAGGCGAAATCTCCATGTTCGTGAATGCTGCAGGGTTATCTCCAAGTCAGTCAACCAAAGAACATATTTTGGCGGTGGACTTATACGGCACTGCAGTTTTGCTCGAAGAGTTTGGAAAAGTTATAAAACGAGGTGGTAGCGGTGTAACCATTTCAAGCCAGTCGGGATACAGGATGCCTGCATTAACGGCAGAGCAAGACCGTTTGTTGGCCACTACACCCACCGAAGAATTATTGAAATTGGAAATGTTGCAACCCGATAATATCAAAGACACCTTGCACGCCTACCAAATGGCAAAACGTTGCAATGGAAAACGGGTAATGGCAGAAGCGGTGAAATGGGGCGAACGCGGTGCAAGAGTAAATGCTATTTCACCGGGTATCGTCATCACACCATTGGCATTAGATGAAATCAACGGACCACGTGGTGATTTTTATAAAAATATGTTTGCCAAATGTCCGGCAGGTCGCCCCGGTATGGCAGATGAAATTGCCAACGTTGCCGAGTTGTTGCTATCGGAAAAAGGTGCATTCATCACCGGTTCTGATTTCCTGATTGATGGCGGTGCCACAGCTTCTTATTACTACGGACCACTTCAACCTGAAAAAAATTAACTGATGCCTACATCAAAATTTCACTACGGTTATGTAATCGTTTTTTGTTGCTGCCTGATTATGGGTATCAATATCGGACTCATCATGAGTTGTGCTGGTATTTTTTATACGCCTGTAAGCACCGACCTGGGCGTATCAAAAGGCGATTTCGGTTTGTATATGACCTTCGTTTATGCCTTATCATTCCTGATGCTTTCCGTTGCCGGAAAAATGATGGACAAATACAGTGCAAGATGGTTGCTCACTATTAGCACTGCCGTTGTGGGTTTGTTGTATTTGGGCATGTCGCAGTTCAATGCCGTCTGGCAATTTTACGGAGCCGGTGCTGTTATCGGCATCGCACTTTCCTTTCTACTCTATTTAAGTTATCCTGTTTTAATCAATCGCTGGTTCAACACAAGAGTAGGTTTTTTTATCGGGCTGGCCAGTGCGGCTTCGGGTATTGGCGGGGTGTTGTTCAATCCGATGGGTGGCTATTTGATTGAAGAATATGGATGGCGGACTACCTATTTGATTTTCGGAATCATTATGCTGGTGGTAGTAGCGCCTTTGCTGGGTTTGTTACTGCGTGATTATCCCGCAGACAAAGGATTAAAACCTTTTGGTGAAAAAGCCGAATCAAGCGAAACTCCCAAAACTGGAATGGATTATAAAGTGGCTATTAAAACACCTGTATTCTGGGCATTGGTGGTATTCGCTTTCCTGATGATTTCGGTTTCTACGCTCAATTTATTTATGCCTACCTATGTCACCAATCTTGGATTTTCAGTAGAGCAATCTGCCTTTGTTGCTTCGGCAATCATGCTGGGCGTAACACTCGGTAAAGTGGCCTTGGGATACATCAACGATAGAAACTCACTGGCAGGTGTGTTCACATCAACAGGATTGGGCATTGTAGGATTTATATTTTTATTAATGGGAAAAGAAGGCATGGCATTGATGACTGTTGGCGGGTTTTTATTTGGCTGGGCATACGCAGGCGTTACCGTGGAAACAGCTTTATTGGTGCGAACCGTTTTCGGTACAAAAGACTATTCAAAAATATTTTCAAACATCTCTATTGCACTGGCGCTTGGCGGAGCGGTTATGGCAGGCGGCTGGGGCTATGTAGCCGACTTTTTAGATTTTAAATTCATCCTGATTACAGGGATTGTGTTGTTGGTGCTTTCGGCAATGATTGGGTTGTATGCGTTAAGAGGAAGTAAAAAATATCTTCAGAACGAAATATAGCCACAGCTACTTCGACAAAGTAAGCATACAAAGAGAAAATGCTAAAATCATGAGCCGAATAACTTTCCTAATCGGCTCATATTACAAGATATTTTGAGCCGAATAAAGCAATCGAAAGCCACAGCCACCAGAGATTTACAAGATTTAGCCGCAAAAGGAATCATTCAAGCCCAGGGCGGTGGTCGCTCTGTGTCCTACACCTTAAATGTAAAGGTGTAACGCACTCTAAGCAGGTATCCATTTGTTATGGGGTCTGCTGCGCTGACTACAATCGGTGAAATTGGTAATTATTTACGTAATCTGTATAACAATCCTTCCGGCTATTCATTTGAACTTTGCATCATCAATAATTTATAAACGAAGTAAGATGCAAACAGTAACATTAAACAACGGAGTAAAAATGCCCATCTTGGGATATGGCGTTTACCAGGTGCCCGATTATAAACAATGTAAAGCAAGCGTATTGGCCGCTTTGCAAACCGGGTACAGAAGTATTGATACCGCACAAGCTTATGGCAACGAAAAAGCGGTGGGTGATGCCATCAAAGAAAGTGGCATTCCACGAGAGGCGATTTTCGTAACGACAAAATTATGGATTTCCGATTACGGATATGAAAAGGCAAAAAAAGCATTTCAAAAATCATTGGAAAATTTGCAGTTAGATTATATCGATTTGTACCTCTTGCATCAACCCTTCAACGATGTGTATGGCTCATGGCGTGCGATGGAAGAATTGTACAAAGCAGGAAAAATAAAAGCGATTGGCGTGAGTAATTTTCACCCCGACCGTTTGGTGGATTTGCTTAACTACAATGAAATAACACCTGCCGTTAATCAAATTGAAACCCATCCTTTTTTCCAACGGGAAGATGATAATAAAGTAATGCAGGAATACGGTGTGCAACACGAAAGCTGGGCACCTTTTGCAGAAGGGAAACACGATTTTTTCAAGAATGAGATATTGACTGCCATCGGTAACAAATATGGAAAATCGGTAGCACAGGTTACGCTTCGCTGGATGATTCAACGCAATATTGTGGTGATACCCAAGTCGGTTACCCCATCCAGAATCAAACAGAATTTTGAGGTGTTTGATTTTGAATTATCGCAAGAAGATATGAACGCCATCAAGCAACTCGATCTAAACGACAGCAGCTTTATCAATCACCGGGATCCGGAAACGGCCAAGATGTTTCTGGAATGGTCTAAAAGTTTGGGATAAATAAAAACAATTGCAATGAAAAAAGTACTCATCATCGGGGCCAGCGGAAGCCTTGGCTCGGTAGTAACAGAAGAAATTGCAAAACAGAAGGGTGTGGAACTCACCCTTTTTGTAAGAAATAAAAATCGCATCAATGCATCAGAAAATGCAAACGTAATCGAGGGCGATGCAATGAAATTCAACGATGTAAAAAATGCCGTTGCCGGACAAAATATCGTGTATGTAAACCTTGCCGGTGATTTGGATGCCATGAGCAAGAACATCATCAAAGCCATGCAGGAAACCGGAGTGAAAAGAATTATCGCCATCAGTTCTATCGGCATTTTTGTTTCACCATTGAGCCCTGTATTAATTCCTTACAAAGCTTTGTCAGATAATGTTGAAAACTCCGGATTGGATTATACCATTCTTCGTCCCGATTGGTTTACCCATGGAAGCGAAGTGGATTATCACATCACCCGCAAAGGCGAACCCGAAGTTGGTGGTGCATTATCCAGAAAAAGCATTGCTGCATTTGTAGCAAGCCTGGTGCAAAATCCTGAACAATACAGTAGGGAGAATTTGGGGATTAGTAAACTTTAGTACCCCCAAATAATGCTGCTGTCAATAACTGTTATTTTTTCCTGATAATAGAAATGATTACGGATGCGCTCAAAATACCCGATATAATAAACCCGATAAACCCCAATACCGGAACACCGTAAATCTTAGGAGGCATATTTGCCATAACCAAAATAGCAGAGCCTACGGATAATGCCGCAATAATCACCGCCAGCACAATGAGGTTGATTGATGTTTTAACGGTATGGGTCATTTCCTTGATGCCACTAACCTCGTGGATCATCTTCAGTTCGTTGTTTTTTACCTTTTGGAGCACTTCGCGGATATCTTGCGGAAGTTCTGAAATGGTTTCAGTAAAGTTTTGTGCGTTTTTAAATCCCTGAGTAATTACATTCTGCAGTGATAATTTCCTTTGTATAATATTGTAGCCATAAGGTTTCATCATCTCAATGATATTAAGTTCCGGATACAAGGTGCGCCCTACACCTTCAATCAGGGCAATGCCTTTCAGCAATAAATAGATATGCTCTGGCATAACAATCTCGTTCTGCTGAAATATGGATTTCATCTGGTTGGTAATCTCCCCGATATTAATGTCTTCTAATGCCATGGATTCCGTACGAGACATCAACATATAGATTTCTCTTTCCAGTTTTTTTTCGTCACCCACATTATATTTAACGGCAATGCGCTTAATAGTCTTCAGCAGTTTCGGGATATCACTTTGCAACAGAAAAACGATAAATTGTTCCAGGTCTTCCTTGTCTTTGGGCATCATGGTACCCATCAGCCCGAAATCAATAAAAGCAATCTTGCCTTCATACGTTACAAATATGTTTCCCGGATGCGGGTCTGCATGAAAGAATCCATGTTCCAGCACCTGCTCCATATACAGGTTAAAACCAGCCTGAGCAATGGCAACCAAATCGAACCCGTTTTGTTGCAGCGTATCTGTATCGGTTACTTTAATGCCCTCGATCAGTTCCATACAAAGAATATTGTTGCTGGAAAACTCTTTGTAAACCCTGGGCACATACATCAGTTCGCTCTCAGAAAAGTTGCGGCTAAACTGTTGAATATTGTTACACTCGTTTACAAAAGATAACTCCTGGTTGATGGCTACTGAAAAAGTTTCAAGTATATGGCTGAGGTTTATCTTTTTGAACTCCTCTTTATATTCTTCCAGGTACTTCACCATATCCTGCATAATTAACAGGTCGGCTTCTATTATTTCCTGAATATGGTCGCGTTTCACTTTTAGCACCACCGCTTCCCCATTTAGCAAACGGGCTTTGTAGATTTGTGAAATAGAAGCCGATGCAAAAGGTTTTTCCTCTACTTCGCTAAAAACAGCATCGATGTCAATATTCAATTCTGTTTGGAGCTTCTCCCGCACATTCATTTCCTGCACATCGGCTCTATCCTGCAGTTTCTGCAACTCAGCAACCAATTCTTTGGGTAGTAAATCTTCGCGACTGCTGAACATCTGTCCGAATTTGACAAAGGTTGGCCCCAAATCTTCCAATGTCAAACGGATACGGTCGTAAACCGAACAGGATAAATCTTCTTTAATTCCAGCTTTTAATGAATCGGCTGATGATGTCCATTTCTTAAGACCACTTCGTGCTACCAGATCTTCAAACCCATATTTGGTGAGCACTTGTATGATCTGAAATGCCCGTTTTATTTTTTTAGCGTTTTGTGACATGGATTTTTTTGACTGAAAAGTATATTAATTATCGTTCTTGTTCAGTATTTCATAATACTCTTCTTTCAGGTCTTCGATTTTATCTTTCATCTCTTTGCTTATTTTAGAAGGAAATGATTTTAATTTTTTCAACTGGAAAGAAAGTACGATCGCTGCTATGCCGGCAAAAATAAACGACAAGGCTGTAAGCACTACCAATGATATTCCTGTGAAGATAGGTTGTGCAATCAGTAACATAGAGAATACTATCCCTAAGATACTGGCAATAGCCAGGTTGCCCCAGTGCAATACACCGTAGTTTTTAAGTTCAAAGGCAAAACCTAATCCCTGAAAAGAGCGGAACAACAAACTGAACCCTACGAAGAAGGGTAGGGCGGTAGCCGCAACCTCTGGTTTAGCGATCAATACAACACCTATTAATAAACTAAATAGTCCACTTGCCAGAAACCATCCCCAACCCTCTAGCTCGTTCCTGTTTTGAATGGAAAAATAAGTTTCCAGAATTCCCGATACTAAAAAGGATATACTAAAAAGCATTGTTAACATCAGGTAGGCTCCTAATGGAACCGTGAATAAATATCCACCCAATACAACTAACAAAAGACCCACGATAGCAGGAACATACCAGTACTTTACTGTGTTTCTGATTGATTTAAAGAATGTAGCCATGGTAATAATTTTTTAAATGGTTTATAACTTTTTTGTTAATGAATTCCTTGAACGTGTAATCCCGATTTTATTATTGACAATCATACTGGCTTTGTTAATGATGGTATCACTATACTAATGCATAATCCTCTTTCCTGATTTCCGCATGATTTGATGCGGCATGTTCTGCAATGATATACCCAAACACGAGCCCTTGCCCAATGGTTCCACCCGCACCGGGATACACTTTGCCAAAAGCATTGCTGGCGTTATTGCCTAAAGCATATAAACCTTCTATTGGGTTGTTGTCCGCAGTCATCACCCGGCCATTTTCATCTGTAACCAATCCGCCACAGGTACCTAAATCAGAAAGCACAATCTTGATAGCATACAGTTTGCCCTCCAATGCCCGTAAGTTGGGGTTGGGTTTTACGGTTGGATCTCCATAGTAGCGGTCATAAGCACTATTTCCCCTGCCGAAATCAGTATCTTTTCCTGCTCTGGCCATTTGATTAAAATGGTTGAACGTTTCTGCAAAAGCAGATTGGGGAACATGCATAGCTTTTGCTAATGCTTCGGGAGTGTCGGCCGTAAAGGCAATTCCTGCATCGAACCATTCTTTTGGAATAGGCATCATGGGGAATATGGTACCAGCAAACAGGTAACGGTTTTTGTAGCGCTGGTCAATAATCAACCACATTTCTTTAATGGACTTGCCTTCTTTCTCCATCTTTAAAAGTTGTTGCCCGAACGACATATAGTCTGTCGCTTCATTTATAAAACGTTGCCCGTTTTGGTTTACCATAAAACCACCGGGCAGCGATCTTTCGGCTAACAATACCTGAGGAAATTCTCCTTTCTTTAATGGAGCGGCCGCAGGAAACCACCAGGTTTGATCCATAAGTTTAATTTCTGCATCGGCTTTTTCTCCTGCTAAAATTCCATCACCTTCATTGCCTTCTGCTCCCAGGCTTAAATTTTCAGTAAGCGATGCTGACTGGTATTTTTGACGCATAGGCATATTGTGGTCAAAACCACCTGCCGCCAATACCACTCCTTTGTTTACGTGTACCCTTACCGTTTTCTGGTTTTGTTCAATAACAGCCCCCGTAACTTTTTCATCTTCTATAATCAGTTCTACTAACTTCGCGTTGGTCCAAACGGGAACATTGGCTTTTAGCAATCCGGCAAACATTCCGGCAGCAAGCGCTTGTCCGCCTGCAGCATACTTCCTTCCTATCAATAGTCCGCCTACCCCCTGAAACATTCTTTTGAAAATAAGTGGGAAAGCCTTGAAAGGTAAGCGGGTCATTAAAGCCATCCATTTGTAATCGTATCCGGTAACCGGCATCGGAATGGGGGCATCCAATACTCCAGGGCGAAATCTTTTTAAATCTTTACCTAATTGTGAAAGATTAAAGGGTACACATTCGCAGGTGCGGCCAAGGGCTGCTCCGCCCGGATTTTCGGGGTGATAGTCAGCATAACCTTTCGCCCAAAAAAACTTCATCGGAGTGGTGCGCTCCAGCATTTCCACCGTTGCGCTACCATGCTTTAGAAAATTGTTCCAGCGTGATTTGGGTGCGTTTTCCGATACGATGGCATCAAGATAAACTTCAGCCTTTTGCAAGGTGTCATCTGCACCTGCTTTTTGTAATATCGGATTTGCAGGAATCCAAAATGCCCCGCCCGATCTTGCAGTAGAACCTCCAACAAGATTTGTTTTTTCGATAACCAGTGCTGTTAAACCTTTTTCATGCGCAGCTAATGCTGCCGCCATGCCTGTTCCCGAACCCACCACTAAAAGATCTACCGTGCAATTCTGTGCCACCGGCCCCTGATATATTTCCTGATTCTTCATAATGAAAGTGTATTTATCATATAAACGCACACGTAATATTAAATGTTACATTGTGTAACACTTAATATTTATTACTTTTGCCTTATGAAAACGAAAACTGTCAGGAAATCCTCCAAAAAGGTTAAAGAACTCAGGAAAGACGCTGTAGGCAATAAGAATAATCTCGTACTGACAGCAATTGACCTGTACCATACGAAAGGACCTGAAGTGGCCTTGTCGGAAATAGCAGAAGCGGCAGGCGTTTCCAGAATGACTTTTTACCGGAATTTCCCGGATAGAAGTGCACTCATCGAAGCCATATTTCATTATAACCTGGATGAACTGGCTGTATATGCCAAAAGCATAGAATCCGATGGGAACGCCTTTTTCAAATTATTGGAAACGGTAATGAAACAGCGGGCGGAGTATAATTTGTTGCAGCGTTACCTCGATGAAAAAGCTTCCAGCCAACTGATGCTAAAACTTATTGACATCTTTAAAGCTCCTGTAAAAAAGGCAAAGAAGGAAGGTGCGTTAAGGACAGACTTTTCAACCGAAAAAGACCTGTTGTTGCTGATCGTAATGGTAGCCGGCACATTCATCCATGGTAACTTTTGGGACACTAAACATTTCCCCAAAAGGGCTTTTGAATTTATATTGGAAGGCATCCGCCCCTGATGAAAAAGTTATAAACAGCAAGAAGAAGGTCTTTGCATTATCCAATCACGCACAAAGACGAACCCGAAACAGGTTAAATTTTATTCAAATAAAGCATTGCTACATTTGTGGCAAGCCTAGTGCAGAATCCTGAACAATACAGTAAGGAGAATTTGGTGATTAGTAAACTTATTACCCATGAACATCACTCCGTTAGATAACTTTTATTTGCAGCAAAGTGAATCGTTGAAGAGTTGTTACCTGGCGTTACGCGATATTATTTTGGCGCAAAGCGAACAGATTACGCCCGAATGGAAATATGGCTGTCCGTTTTTTTACTTCAAAGGAAAGATGTTTTGTTACCTGTGGTTTCACAAAAAATACCAACAACCTTATATAGCCATTATGAAGGGCAAAGCAATACGTGATCCTTTGTTGTTAGCAGAAGGAAGGGTGAATATCCGGATTATGTTGTTTAACCCTGAAAAGGATTTGCCCATAAAAAAAATCAACAACATCTTGCAAAAGGCGCTAAAGCTTTATTAGCGCTACATTTAAAATGAGCTTGTGTTAGGTTAGCATCCGGAAGCCTTCAATAAGATTTTTATTCCCTAAATTGGTCTCAATTTTATAAAATTTATGGAGAGCACTTTTCTCTTATTTCTGTTTCTGCTGCTGATAGTGATTGGCATCATCATGATTGCCCAAAAAATACGCGTGGCCTATCCGGTGTTGTTGGTACTAGCAGGGCTGCTCATCAGCTTTATCCCCGGGTTGCCCACGATTGAACTAAAACCGGAAATTATATTCATTATTTTTTTTCCCCCGCTATTGTACGAAGCAGCATGGGTATTGTCGTTTAGAGAGTTGTTTAAATGGCGAAGGATCATTCTGAGTTTTGCATTTATTGTCGTGTTTATTACTGCGATAAGCGTGGCCTTTACGGCTTATTGGTTTATTCCCGGGTTCACGATGGCTCTGGGACTCCTTCTAGGAAGCATCTTATCTCCCACAGATTCCGTGAGTACCAATGCCATTACCAAATTTGTAAACATACCCAAACGGTTTTCTACCATTTTGGAGGGTGAGAGCCTTTTGAATGACGCATCAGCGCTCATCATTATGCAGTTTGCCGTGATTGCAATTGCCACAGGTTCATTCGATATCCAGCAGGCATCACTACGTTTTATATGGGTGGTGGTGGGCGGGGTTGGTTGTGGACTTTTAGTGGGTTGGGTGTTTGTTAAATTGCATAAAATATTGCCTACCGATACCAATATGGATGTGATTTTAACACTCATTGCTCCTTATTTGATGTATATATTGGCACAAGAAATCCACGGTTCCGGTGTTTTATCGGTGGTAGCGGGGGGCTTGTTGGTATCGCAAAAGCGATATGAATTTCTGAGCTCATCATCGCGGGTACGGGGCGCCAATGTGTGGGAAAGTTTTGTTTTTCTGCTCAATGGTACAGCCTTTATTCTTATCGGACTTGACTTGCCGCAGATTACGGCCGGGTTAGGCGAAACGAATCTGGCAGAAGCCATTGGTTATGGTATTCTGATAACAGCCGTGGTCATTTTAGTAAGACTACTTAGTTTTTACGGTGCTGTGGGCGTAACCCTCGTTTTGCGAAATGTTATAACGGTGGCTGATCCAAACAACCCGGGCTTCAAAGGTCCGTTTATTTTAGGATGGGCGGGCATGCGCGGTGTCATTTCGTTGGCTGCGGCTTTGTCAATCCCGCTTTATCTGGATAATGGAGATGTTTTTCCACAAAGAAATTTAATTCTGTTTATCACGTTTATTGTCATTCTGTTAACGCTTACTGTTCAAGGGCTAACCCTTCCGTACCTAATCAAAAAAGCCGGATTAAAAGAAGTGGATTATCCACAGCCCGAAAACGAAGTGTCAGACTATCTGGATAAGGAACTGCATAAAAAGGCTCTTGACTATTTAAATGGCAACTTTACCGGAAGTGAACATGAGGGAGTAAACTACCAAAAAATAATTGCCTTCTTACAGGATGAGTTGGATGATGAAAAAGAATTTCAATTCAATGCTAAAACCAGTGAGGTGTACCGGAAACTGTTAGAAGAGCAACGCAGCCACCTTATTCACATCAACAAAACACAACCCTCCATTGATGAAGAAATTATCCGAAAAAGAATGTTGATTATTGATTATCAGGAAGAGCGGTTGAAACTAAGAAACTAACTGGAAAAACTGGCTAACGTTCGGGTATGGCTGAACAATTTTATGTGTAATCTATTAGCTTAAAAATTGTTTTCAACTTTTAAAATGGCCGAATTTTAGGGGAGCTTACATTGTCACACTGCGCGAATACTGCCAGAAATATCAGGAGATATGAGAGTTTCATGGCTCTTCCAACTTAATTTAATTAGTCTTCGGATACTATCAATTGAGTCTGTGTTCGACCCAATTTTGTTCACAGCTTCTCATAGACAACACATCTAACTTTATACTCGGCTGTAATCACTTCTGTCTCTCCATTCAAATTAAAAGTTGCCTGCAACTCTCCATTTAAATAATACAAAAAACTCTGATGAGGTTCAGAGTTGATTTCGGCAGGATAAGATTCAATCAACTCAGCTTTTATAAGCCGGTTAAAGGACTGATTGATGTCATAAGGGACGGGCTCAAAAAGATCTTTGCAGTAGTTGTAGATACCAAATGCTGTAGAGACGACAGGGGGTGTTTCAATCGATTTGGTTATGCTTTCTATCTCCACCAACGGAGTTTTGACATCAATACTGCCATTCAACTCTTCGTCTGAATCTGGTAGGTCTAAATAGAAATCAAAAAAAACATTCCACATTTTCGAGTAGTCACCAACATAACTCGATTCGAGCTTGTTGCCTGTAAATGAATACTCTCTATCTTGAAATTCAAAATTAAAATAGCACTCCTCGCAAAAAGTGCCCGGAGTCAAGGGGAAATTAGACTCAGGCGGAGCAAATTTACACGGCCCTTTGTCAAAGTCGGGCGTATTGTCGCATTGCACAAATACGGCAAGTAGAAGAAGTATCAAGAAATTTGAAAGTTTCATGACTGTTTAAGCGTTAATTAGATTTCACATACCGCGTGGTGTTGCCGTCTACATTGATTACGTAAGAACCAGGCGGTAGTGTGTCAGTCAAAACCCAACTGTCACAGTTATCGCCCCATAAATAATGTTCTGCAGTTTGTTTGTCAATTATTTTTACTGTCATAAGCGGTCGTTTCTAAAAGTTGCACACAACGGTTCGGGTATTGCCGAAGTGGCGGATTATTAGCACTATAGTTTAATAGAAGCACAACTGTTGAACCTTGCACAACTGTTTCATAGTTGCACTTCTGCCGCCATTTTGGCAATACCGTGTTATAGCCAGTGGTTCTTGTCGTTCGTCCCTGTAAACCATTGTCAATACTATGTTTCATTATTCTTGTCGTGTCGGATTGTATGGTTGCGTATTTTTTATTTTCAGAAGGGGAGGAGATTTTTTTTAATTCAATTTTGTCTGCATGGAAAAGGTGGAAGCTCTTTTGCAAGCTTTGGTCTGTGCTTGGGCTTGTGCGGGCTTGCAAATGTGCTTACATCTGTGCGTTGGCTATATGTAGTATTTGAATGCAAGTGGTGGTGCTTTTAGTTCTGTGCTGGCAGTTAATATTTCTCCTATTTTGTCTGCAAAGCGAAGTGTTACTGGAACACCGTCCGCATAAATACAAGCATTGTAATTTAGTTTAGTCAACGCTAAAATATCTTTCAGAACTTGTTCAATGTCCGCTTCTCCTTTATTGATTTCAATGAAAATCGGATTGGGAACTTCCATTGATAAGGTTGATTCTGTCTTTGGAACATAGCCCACTGTCCAAAGGAATGCACTCCTTTCATTTACGATAAAGGCGTTACCTCTCATTATCGGATAGTTTCCTTCTGATTTAAACAGTTTTAAGGGTTTTGTTTTGGTTATGGTAACCCCAACCAAATTAGTTCCTTCGGGTGTTACTTCTTGGAATGCTTTCCATTCCTGTCCGTTAAACTTTGTTTTGGCATGAATAAAAATCTCTTTGGGATAAACTCCGTTTTGTTCTTCGTATGATTTTAATGCCTGAGTTAATAATGCTTTTGCTTCTTTCGGTTTCAAATGAAATTCGCCTTTTTCTGGATTATACCACGGCCCTACTTCTCCTTTGAAAACTGTGCCGTCTCCATTATCCAAAAACATTTGTGCTGCACAACAAGCATTCTTTGGATTCTTACTTTTTTCAATTTGCTTGTAAACAAGCCCGAGATAGCAAACTCCGCTTCTAATATCTGATAGTTTCCAAGGTTTACCACCAGCTTTGTAAAATGCAGCGGTTGAAACTGTCCAAGCTAAATGTCCTTCAATTTTTGAGAAATCTCTTTTGGGTGCACCAAACTTGTTCTTGAAATCACGCCATGCCAGAGTGCTTTCTCTTAATATTTGCGTGGGAATAGTGTGTTCAAGTAAACGGGCTTTCAACTGGTCATGGAATTGTGCGTCATAGTTGTAAGTAATCGCTTCTTTTTCCTGCTCCTTCAATTCTTTGTTTATGTCTTCAAACAAAGTTGGCTCATACCGAAATGATTTTGCTTTCGACTTGCTTATAACTGATTTTGTTTGAACCAAGTCTTTAGGCAATACCGAATTAGGTCGGCAGTATTGATAGATTTCATCAGGAACTACCACAAACCAAACATCTACTTTTTCATCTTCGTTTTTATTAGCCGAAATTATTTTATTGATAAACAAGGTAACCAAATCATAAGTCCTTTTGTGGGTGCTGTCAGTATATAGCAGCTTCCCGATTTCTTCATTGGTTACTTCTTTGAAAACAACATGGTCTGCATCCCATTTGCACCCAAAAACGGCTTCAAATCCAGGAAACATTGGTCGGGTAATGTTATTTGCGTTGTAGATTGGCTTTTGTAGGTGGTTGATGTAGCTTTTGAAAATACTTAATCCATTTTGAGTCCCTACTACACCGCTTTTAATGCCATATATCTTTGTTAACGGACCAAATAAAGCAAGTCCATCTCTTGCATCCGCACATTTCTGTCCATTGGCAAAAAGTATGTTTGGCTCATGTATGTATATCAGTTCTTTCATTCTGAATCGGCTTCTTCAATCATTTCTTCTTCTAACTCATTCAGGTCATTTATATCTGAGATTTCTGCTTCATCTTCCAATGTATTCTTGTCGGGTATGTTATAGCTTACTTGTCCGATAAATTGGACAGGCTCTTTTGAAACATGAATCTTTTCTTCACTTCCTGCTTCCAAATAAAAACTGCTTTCATCATCCGAAAGATATTTTACAAAGGCAAGTAGTTTATTTCGCCAATCGTCATTCCACCAGTTTTTACCTTGTCTTCTTCTTGCTGCATGTTGAATGCTTTTGTTTTCAATGGGTGCTTTTCCGTCTTGTGTAAAATAAATATGTGACGAAATCATCAGCACAGGAAATGGATACAGTTTACCTGCTGCCGATATACCGAAGTGCCAATTTTTATCTTTCTGCTTACCAACTAACTGTACTTTGTTGAACTTATCCTTTTCCAGCTTTCCCTTTTCAAACCAATAACCAACCTTGTTTGACATAGGATATTCCCGCACTCCTTTGTCTTTCATTCTCAACTCAAACGCCTTGTTCAATAGTTGAACAATCAACCGCTGACATTCAAAGTTGCCGATGAATGGCGAATCGTATTTACCCGATAGTATTTCTTCTGTTGGTATTTTAATTGTTTGGCTGCTGTGGTAAGTTTCAGTTTTCGGCAAGTGATGCATAAAATCATATTCCCAAGCAAACGTGCAGAGATAGTTTTTATAGCGAACCGCAGGAAAAGTAAGTTCACGCACATCAAATCCTTTTGGCATCAGTTTTTCAAAATCATGAAACCGCAATTCTTTTGGGAATGATATAATGCTGAACCAATTGGAATCGTAAATTTCTTCTCGTTCAATTATACCTTTGTTGTGCAGAAATATTTGCTGATACAGAGCATTACTCTTATCGGGGTCGGGACTGTTTTTGGAAACATTCTGTTTGTGAAGTGCATCCAGTAAATCCTGTAAACCTGCAGCCCATGATTTTTTAAAATCAATCGCATTCAGGCGAATAATTTCGGGCGGCAAATCGTCATACGAAAGGTTTTCGTCAATGATTAAAGGAATGATGAAATTATCATCCTTCAGTTGCTTTTTCAATTTTTCCGCAACAGCAATTTCTTTTAATACCCCATCTCGTTTAATGGCAATTTCAGAAGTTGCCAGCAAGAACTTGATTGCCCCTTCACGAATTTCTTTGTCTATTACCTTCCAGAAATCGGACCCTTTGTCTAAGAACAAAACATCACACCACACTTCATAACCCAATGCAATAAGCTTTAATGCCAACCATTTTGTAAAATCGTTGTCGTCAGGTGCGGCATGGCTTATGAAGATTTTGTTTCTCATTTATTAGACGGCTGCCTGTTTTATACTCAACTCCCCCCTAAACGCCTTTTGGCTTAAACTGCCATACAAATTCTCTAACTCTTTCAAGCTTTGTTGGTATTGGGTTTTGAGGGCTTCTGTTTTTTCTACGATTTGGGCAAATTGGGTTTGGAGTTTGATTGGTGGGTTAATCAATTTTATTTTTCTTAAATCTCCAAGATTGATTTGCTTAAGTGTTGCTCCATACGTCAATTCCTGAATTCGATTTTTAACTGCTTGTGTTTGAAAAAGACCGTAGGCAAATAACGAGTTATAGTTCTCAGAAAACCATATTGGCGTTATTCCTCTAGTTACATTACAGCCAGCTAATTCGCTTGAAGCAATTGATACTACTCCAGTTGTTCCCCTTACACACATTAATAATTCGCCACCTTTCAAAACTGTTCTTTTGAATTGCTCGGAAATTTTGGGATCAATCAGTTTCAAACCCTGTCTAGTGATAATTGTCTGAGTTAAATCAACAGGTCTAATAACTGGAACACCATTTGGAAATTCGTTTCCTGGTTGAACAATTCCATATGTAAGTGGGCAATCATCAGCAACTAATTCTGAAAATGGATAAACTTCCCACCCTTTCTCATTCCTCACCGGGTCACCAAACATCTCCAAAAATGTGCTTTTCAAAAATTCATCCAGCAGGCGGATGCTTTCTTTGCGTTGGGCTATCAGGTTTTCGGCTTTGCTTAAAAGATTGGCGATGTGGAGTTGGTATTCCTTGCTTTCAGGTATATCTATAACTATTTTACTTAATCCTTCACGTGTAATTTGCGGTTGTGCTGCACCTGTGATTACATCTTTGAACCCTCTTTTATTCAAGGCATAATAGAGAAACTTTTGGTCAACGTCCTCGCTAATATCATCCAATGCCATTGCATTAGATGTTATGTAAGATTTCGGTTCTGTAATATTTATCGTTCCGCAAGTTGCACCTCTGCATGTAATCGCTAAAGTTGGAAATTCATGATTGTATTCTTTGTATCTACCTATAATTCCATTTGCACCATAGACAGCATAACCTTCTGATGTCAATTCAGAAATTGGCAAGTTCTTCCATTGCTTAGGCTTAGAAATATCAGTGAGTTTTAGCTTTTTCCACTTCATTACACAAACTCTTTTAATTCCGCCAATCCTTTTTGAATATCGGCTTCAATGGTTTCCAGCTTCCCGAAAATCACATTTGGTTGTTCATATACCACTTCTTCATACACTTCTTCTTTGTAGGTACTCAGGTTCAGGTCGTAGTTGTTTTCTACAATTTCCTTTTTCGGCACCATAAAGTATTTCAGTTTGCGGTCGGTGTCTTTTTTGGCATCTCTGGCTTTGTAGCGTTGCACAATGTCGGGCAAATCGCTTCCTGCCTTGCCGTCAGGCAGGTCGGCAATTTTGTTTCGCTTGTCGTCTAATGTGTAGCCGTCTGCCTGCATGTCGTAAAACCACACATTGTTGGTTTCGCCACCTTTAGTAAAAATGAGAATAGCAGTGCTTACGCCTGCATAGGGTTTAAATGCACCACTTGGCACTGCTATCACGGCTTTCAGTTCGGCTTTTTCAATTATCAGTTTTCGCACCGCTTCAAAGGCTTTTCCGCTATTTTGTATTACACCACTGGGCACAATTACGGCAGCCGTTCCGCCCATTTTAAGCATGTTAAAAATGCGTTCAACAAACAGCAGTTCGGTTTTGGTGGTGGGCAGTTTCAGCCCTTCGTTAATATCGCCTTTGTCTATATTGCCCGTAAAAGGCGGGTTCGCCATAATAATGTCGAACTGGCTGTCTTCGTTGTAGCTTTTACTCAGCGTGTCTTTGTAGTCAATTTTGGGTTCGTCAATACCGTGCATCATCATGTTCATCAAACCCAAACGCACCATAATAGTGTCAATGTCGTAGCCCACAAAGCTGTTGTCCAAAATGTTTTTTACTTTTTGTGTCAGCACGGCACTAATGGCGGCACGTTCAAAACCATCTTCGTCTTTCCGCAACTTGGCAGGGTCTTTCTTCCTTACCAAATCGGTGAGAATGTATTGATACGCCCCTAACAAAAAGCCGCCTGTTCCACAAGCAGGGTCAGCAATGCGTTGTCCTAATTGTGGAGCCACCAATTCCGCCATCAGTTTAATAATGTGGCGTGGCGTTCGGAACTGTCCGTTTTTTCCTGCTGTGGCAATTTCACTCAACAGCATTTCATATACATCACCTTGTATGTCCTGAAAAGCATGCCCGCCTTCGGTGGCATCTTTTTCTATTTCCTTGAAAATATCTTCTACAATATTGATGGCTGAAACCAGCAAACTTGCTTTGGGCATAATGAACACAGCGTTTGCCATGTGTTTGGTAAAAGGTGAAGTTTCTCCGTTCAGGTCTTTCAAAAACGGAAACACTTTCATTTGCACATGCATTAGCATTTCGTCTGCGGGCTTGTGTTTAAAAACACTCCAACGCAATTCATTTTTATTAACTTCTTCGTTGCTGCCGGGAATTTTAAATTTTCCCTTGAACCGTGAAGTATATTTTTCCCCGGTGAACTCGGCATCCCGTTCCCGTTTTGCTTCCAAATCGTCCAAACGTTTCATAAAAATGAGATAGGTAATTTGCTCAATGGCGGTTAAGGGGTTGGCAATGCCACCTTCCCAAAAGTTTTGCCAGAGCTTGTCAATGAGTGATTTTAATTGTGCGTTGTTTTGAAGCATTTTTTATTTTTCAATATTTCGGTTCTTATATAATTGTTGGACTCCCCTGGAGTCCTGAGGTTTGTAGCTTGAAATCAAGCTACAAACCTTCGACCCCTCTGGGGTCGAACTATTCAAGCCAATCAAACAAATATTTTTCATTGTATTCAATCTCATATTTTTTTAAAAACTTCAAATACTCATCCTTAAATGTTTGCTTCTTATGATGCTCTTTTTGGTTTAAAATATATCTAATTACTGTATCTATTTGTGAACGGCTATAGGAAAATGCACCAAACCCATCCTGCCAATAAAATTTTGAAGGAGTTAATTTATTTTGATTAATAAATTCGTTACTTGCCTTCTTAACCTCTCGTATTAAATCTGAAAGACAGCAATCTGGTTTAAGTCCAATTAAAAAATGGATATGATCGGGCATGCCACCAATTGCCAACATTTTCTGTCCTTTATTTTGAACGATCCCTGTGATGTATTGGTATAATCTTTCCTCCCATTCAGCCTTAATAATAGCATCTCTATGTTTAACTGCATAAACGATTTGTATATAAATCTGAGAATACGAATTTGCCATATTATGCTGCTAATACTTTTTCGGTTAAACTTAAAATTTCATCAATCTCTTTTTGATTAAATATTCCTCTGATGCCTTCGGGGTGAAGCATGGTAAAAGGAGATTCAATCAGGTTGCGTTTGCTTACATCACCTTTTTCCAACACAAAATTCTTGAGTAAATCCAAAAATTGCATTTGTCGGCTCGTGAGGTAACTGTGTTTGGAAACAAAATCATCAAATGCTTTGGTAACGGTTTCGGCAAAGGTCTCCAATTGTTCAATGCCCAGAATGTGTTTGATGAATTGCACCAATGCCGCTTTTCGGTGGTTGTAAACCTTGCGAAGCAAATCAATGGTAATGTGCGGATGCTCGTTGTGCAGTTCTTCCGCTAATTGTTCGGCTTCATCCGTTGTGATTTCTTGCCCCTGTTTTAGTTTTTGCAAAATTGGACTGCACGAAACCAATTCATTGATTTTCTTTTCAACTAGTTCACGGTATTTGGCTACACTTAATGCTTCGTGTTGCGGACCAAACTCTACAAATTCTTTTTCGGCAACAAAGTCTTTCAGGTTGAATTTTGCAGGAGCTAAAGGAATTACGGCTTCTCGGAATTTCATGAGCGGAGCAAGTTTTTGAATCAGTTCTTCAAACTTGTCTTCATTGATGGTTGCCCAATAGTGATTGCTTTGAGCCTGACGAATTAACTCCTGTTCTCTTGCCACAATGTTGATGCTCAAAGGCAGTTCGCCAATGGTTTCAATAACACTTGCTTTTAAAGTTTCATATTTTGAAAGTATCACGTCATCAATTGAAAATGGCTTTACATACGGAGAATCATCATTTTTTAAGTACGCTAAAGAAACTTCTACAATGTCTTTTTCAAATCGCATGGCTTTGAAATCAACATCTGAAACCGTGCGAAGCAGCGGTTTTACAACGGCTTCCAAAAATTCCATTTTATCAGAAGTCAGGTTGCTCCAAAAGTTTTCATCTTCTAAGCGTTGCAGTTCGTGTTTGGCTTCCATAATCACCACCGAATTTTTCGGCAGTGATTCAACTTGCTTTCTGATTTTCTGAACTTCTTTATTTACAATCTCTGAATTGCTTTGTGTTTGGGCTTCTTCTATCTTTTCTAATCGCACCCCAAACAAGCGAACAGGTAAAGGAATTTGTCCTTTCAGTTCTTTGCCTCTCGGATTAAGTTTGAAATATTCAAAGTTGTCCCAACAATCGAGAATCAGGAAATTGTCTTTTTGTGTGCACCAAGGTTTTATTTTTTCAGGCTCGAGCAAACGAGTTCCTCTACCTATCATCTGCCAAAATTTGGTGTAACTGTAAACAGGTTTTGCAAAAACAAGATTTACTAACTCCCGAACATCAATGCCTGTGTCGAGCATATCTACACTAATGGCAATGCGTGGCATGTCGTTATTTACAAACTGGTCAAGCAATCCGCCTTTACCGTAAACCCGTGGGTCTTCGCTTACCAATACTTTCGCTAATTCGCCTTTGTATTCAGGATAAAGCGAATCAAAAATTTCTTCCACTCGTCTTGCATGGGCTTTGCTGATACAAAAGAATATTGTTTTACCAGGCAATACTCCGTTGGCATCTTTGATGCTTTCTTCCATGAATTCACGGACAATCAAAGCGTTTGTGCCACGGTTGATTACTTTCTTTTCAAGCTCCGTTCCTTCATAATTGATTTCTTCAATTTCCTTGCCTTCCAACATTAATTTCTGTTGGTCTTCCAATGAAATTGTCCGCTTGTTTATTCCTTCATCCTGAAACTTGGTTTTGATTTTCATTACCTGAAAATTGCTCAGGAATGGTGGAATGTGATTGACTGCTTCTTCATAGGAATAAGCAAAAGTCGGAACGCCATCTTCACATTCAAACAATTGAAACGTATTGTGGTCAATTACATCCGTTGGTGTGGCTGTTAAGCCAAGCGTAATCGTATTGAAGTAATCAAGAATTTCCTGATAGGTATTGTAAATGCTTCGGTGGCTTTCGTCCACCACAATCAAGTCAAAGAAATGCGGACTTAGTGTTTTATCCTCATTGCGAATGATGTTCAACATGGTCGGATATGTTGAAACATAAATTCGTCTGTCGGTAGCAATTTCTTTTTCGCCTTGTTTGGGCCAGCGTGGTTCGTTGGGCAAATGCTCTTTGAATGCTTCAAGTGTTTGGTCACGCAAAGCAATTCGGTCAACCAAAAACAATACTCTCTCTGCCCAACCTGCTCGCATCAATGCGTCCACCAAGGCAATGCAAGTTCTTGTCTTGCCTGTGCCTGTCGCCATTACCAATAAGAATTTGCGTTTCCGTTTTTCAACGGCTTCCATTACTGCACGGATTGAAGCAATTTGATAATTCCGTCCTGCAATTTTGGTATTGATGAGTTCTCCTGCTAATTGCTTTCTCGCCTTGCGTATGTATGCATAGCGTTCAAGGTCGTCCCGTGTAGGAAAGCCATATACTTTTTTGGGTGGGTAATTGTCTAAGTCCCAAAAGTAAATGTCGTGTCCGTTGGTGTAAAAGCAGAAAGGCAAGTCAACGCCTTGTGTTTGTTTGATGTTGTAGCAATATTGTTTGGCTTGTTCCCGTCCGAGAGCAGCGTCCACCGAAGTCTTTTTAGCCTCAACAACTGCAAGCGGTTTGCCGTCCTTGCCCAATAAAACATAGTCGCTGTATTGGTGTCCAGCGTATGGAGTTGTCGGTTCTTCAACAACGGTCAAGTGAATATCAAATTCTTCAATTACCTGAGTTCGGTCAGTCACATTCCAGCCCGCTTGTTTTAAGCGGTTGTCAATGATTTCTTTCCTTGTCAGTTTCTCGTTCTTCACTTTTATATTCTAAAATTTATAGTTGGTCAAAATACGCAAAAAATCCGTTTTGTTGTCTGAATGCTCTGTCGGTGCGTTGGCAGAAACGGCTCTTTGGCTCTTGCCTGAAGGGTTGGCTTGTGCGGTTGGGGCAATAGCCAATGTGCCGTTTGCGGGTCGGCATAAAATTGAATTAAAAAAATGTGCGGTGGGGAAAATAAAAAATACAGAAGGGTCGGCAATGAGTGTCGGCTTACTCGTTGTCCTTTTAATATATGGTCTGTATGTTGGTCACCTGTCAAAATGGTTTACTATCTGTTTAAGTTTTGGTTGTCTTGTCAATGTTCGGAGTGTCGTCCTACCATTGGCTATAACTCTCAAATATACGCAACTCCATAAAATACCCAATTTATCAATTCTCAGGTTATCAGTTCGTTACAAAAAAATATGTATTCAAAAGTAGCGTATATCCAACAACATAGTACGCCATTAGAAATTAGGCTCTGAAAACAAAAATCCCCAGCGGATTTACACTGGGGATTAGTACCATAAAGTTGTAAATCAAGGTTTACCTCCAACCACCACCCAATGCCCGGTACACATTTACTTTGGCATTCAACTGCTTCATTTTGATTTCAACCAGTTCCATTTTCGATTCTAATGCCTCGCGTTGGGTAAGTAATACTTCAGCATAATCGGCACGGGCCGAGTTAAATAAATTGTTTGCTATACCAATCGATCGTACTAAAATCTCAACCTCTTTGTTCTTGGTTTCAAAACTCTGGTTATAGTTGGTAATTTTAGAAAGTTGATTCAGTACATCCAGGTAAGCATTGAGAATAGTTTGTTCGTAGTTGTAAACAGCCTGCACTTGCTGGGCGTTGGCGGTGTTATACGCAGCTTTAATCGCATTCCTGTTAATGAGGGGTGCCATTAAATCACCAGCCAGGTTATACATCATCGATTCAGGACTAATCAGATAAACTGGATTAAAGGCCTGAAACCCAATACCAGCATGTATCCCCAGCGAAGGATAAAAGTTTGCTCTGGCTGCCTTCACACTTAGTTTACGGGCTTCCAACTCAAATTCGGATTGGCGTATGTCAGGCCGGTTAGCCAGTAATTGCGATGGAATTCCTGATTGAATAGAATCCAGATTAATAGTTAAAAAATTAGCTGAGCTTCGTACAACAGGCGCTGAGAATTTAGCGGTAAGAAAACGAATTCTGTTTTCCAATTCGATAATGCGTTGCTTAATATCATATTGTAGGTTTTGGGTATTAAGCATTTGTGCTTCAAATCGATTTACGGCCAGTTGTGTAACCTTGGCGGCAGCTTTCTGTTGAACTACTGTCTGAAATGCATCGGTTTGAACGGTTATACTCCTTGAAATGATTTCAAGTAAATTGTCCAATGCCATCAATTCATAATATGAATCTGCGATCTCGCTTATCAGGTTTGTTACCAGAAAATTTTTACCTTCTATACTGGCAAGATAATTCATGGCAGCGGCCTTCTTTGAATTCCGTAATTTTTTCCAGATGTCAACTTCCCAGGTGGCCGAGGCTCCCAGCATATAATCCTGCATAGGTTCCGGAAACGCAGTACCGGGTTTAACTTCCAATTGATGTTCCACCGCACCCATGCGGGTGTACTCTCCTAATTTCTCTAATCCTGCTCCGGCCCCCAATCCAACAAAAGGAAGGTATTCGCCTTTGCGCGCGCGTACTTCATTTTTGCTGATTTCAATTTCCTGCAAAAAGATATTAAGCTCCTGATTTTTTTTAAGAGCCGTATCGATAAGGGCAATCAGATTCTGATCATTAAAGTACTTCCTCCAGTTTACGGTAGCAACCGTAACGGTATCTTGCGTTTTATTGAAGGTAGCTGGCGTGTATTTGTTTTCTGTTCTGGCTGTGGGTTTTAATGCCTGGCAACCCCATACAACTAGTACGATCAGAATAAGACCTGTTGATTTAATTATTGAACTGACTTTCATTTTGATTCTTTTTGCGTTTGGCTACTTTAAGTAATAGTTGTAGTTTCTGAATCTTCTTCATTACAGATGCCTCGGTGTGGGGTTCCATTATTTCTTCCGTAAAGGGCATCAGGTCTTCATCTTTTATTAATTTTTTACCTTCTGTTAGTTTAGCGAAGATGTAATAGAGGCCGGGTACTACAATTACCCCAAACAATGTTCCCAGTAGCATACCCCCCAGGGCAGATGATCCGATCGTACGGTTTCCTACTGCACCCGCTCCGGTTGCACGCACCAGAGGTATTAATCCTGCAATAAATGCAAAGGATGTCATCAATATTGGACGAAAGCGAACCCGTGCACCTTCTATGGCAGCCAGCGCAATGCTCGAACCCTGGTTTTGTTTTTGTACAGCAAACTCAACAATCAATACCGCATTTTTACCCAGTAGTCCAACTAACATAATCAAACCAATCTGTGCGTAAATGTCGTTGGCCAGGCCCATCATCTTTAGCAGGAGCAAGGCACCAAAAATTCCTGCGGGTAAAGAAAGCAACACGGCAAATGGAATAACAAAACTTTCGTATTGCGAGGCTAACACGAGATACACGAAAATCAACACGATAACAAAGATGTACAAGGCTTCATTACCCCGATGTGCTTCATCGTATGATAGACCTTCCCACGCAATGTCATAACCATGTGGTAATGTTTGTGCGGCAACTTCTTTAATGGCATCAATGGCATCACCGGTTGTATAGCCAGGCGCAGGCAGGCCGCGTATGGCCGATGAGGTATAAAGATTAAAGCGTGTGATTTCGTTAGGTCCCTGCTTTTTTACAAGTGTGGCAAAGGAAGAGTAGGGTACCATTTCATCCCGGTCATTTTTTACAAACAGATCGAGGATATCGGTTGGTAGTCTTCTGTATTCAGGAGCGGCTTGCGTATAAACTTTAAAGAAGGTATTAAAGCGGGTAAAGCCTTGTTCATACGTACTACCAATCAAAATGTTCAGGTTCTCCATAGCTGTTCCAATGGAAACTCCCTTTTGCATGGCCTTCTCATTATCGATCACAATCTCATACTGCGGATAATTGGCAGCATAGAATGTGAACAGGCCTGTAAGTTCTTTACGTTGTTTAAGCGCTTCCATAAACTCCTTGTTGATGGCATCGAACTCGTGGTAATCAACGGTACTGTTCTTATCAAGCATGCGCAACGAAAAACCATCAGATGATCCATAACCAGGCACAGCCGGAGGTTCAAAATACTCTACCACAGCTCCCAGGTCCTTGGTCTTTTCTTCCAGTTCTTCTATCACCTCCTTTACGGAGTGCTTGCGATGCTCCCAATCTTTCAGGTTGATCAAACACGTACCGGCATTGGAACCACGACCTTCCGTAAGAATTTCATAACCAGCCAGAGAAGTTACCGACTGTATGTCTTCAATTTCTTCGGCTATGCTTTGAAGCTGATGCGAAATATGATTGGTACGCTCCAACGTGCTACCGGGCGGGGTTTGAATAATGGCATAGATTTGCCCCTGATCTTCGTTTGGAATAAAGCCGGAAGGGAGTTGTTGATTAATGCCAACAATACCAAAAGCAAAAATCACAAACAGGGCGATGGTTACTACCCTGCGGTTTACAATTAGTTGTAAGAGGTTAGTGTACTTACCGGCAACTTTTTCAAATGCCCGGTTAAACCAATCAATAAACAATTGAACCGGTGTTTTCTTTCTCTTCTTTCCATGATGATTTTTTAAGATCATCGCGCAAAGCACCGGGGTTAATGTAAGGGCTACTATACCCGACAGAACAATTGAACTACCCATGGTAATGGCGAACTGCCGATAGAACACACCAACGGGTCCGGTCATAAAGGCAATAGGTACAAATACAGCCGTCATTACCAGCGTAATGGCAATTACTGCCCCGCCTATTTCGTCTAATACTTTTTTTACAGCGTTGAAGGGTGAGAGATTTTCTTCCTCCATTTTAGCATGTACTGCTTCAACCACTACAATAGCATTATCCACCACAATACCAATAGCCAGCACCAGGGCGAATAGGGTAATCAGGTTAATGGTTATTCCCATCATCTGCATAAACACAAAGGCTCCAATCAGGGAAACCGGTACAGCCAGAATGGGTATTAATGTAGAGCGCCAATCGCCCAGAAAGATAAATACAACCAGGGCTACTAATATAAATGCTTCTACCAGTGTATGAATTACCTTGTCGATAGATGCGTTAACAAATTTCGATACATCGTAATTTATTTCATAGTCCATGCCAGGAGGGAAATCTTTTTTGAGTTCCTCCAGTTTTTCTTTAGTAGTGGCTATTACTTCGCTTGCATTGGTTCCAATATTCTGTTTTAACACAATGGAGGCAGAAGCGTAGCCATCTTTGTTTGAATAGATGTCGAAAAACTCGCTACCTAATTCAACGCTGGCAATGTCTTTTAATTTCAGGATTTCACCATCCGCATTAGCGCGGATAATAATATTCTCATATTCTTCGGGCTTATTAAATCTGCCTTTATAATAAAGCGTGTACTCCAGCGATTGTGCACTCTTTCCGGATGCCTGACCTAACCTTCCCGGGCGGCCAATCAGACTTTGTTCCTGCATGGCTTCCATCACTTCTTCTGTAGAAACGTTGTACGCACGCATTCGATCGGGCTTCAGCCATACGCGCATCGCAAAGGTGCGGCTACCCAAAATCTGCGCTCGTCCCATTCCTTTTATGCGCTGCAGTTCTGGAATAATGTGTACGTTAGAATAATTGTATAGAAACTTTTCATCAGCATTCTTATCGGTGCTGTATAAGTTAACATACATCAGCATGCTGGGCTGAATAGGCGTAATAATAATCCCTTCGCGCTGTACCAGGGGCGGCAGATTATTCATGATGGCATCTACGCGTGTTTTTACATTTACTACCGCTGCACTCGGATCGGTGCCGGGTTCAAAAATAATCTGCACGGTTGCTTCACCGGCACTGGTGGCATCGGATGTCAGGTAGAGCATACCCTGCACGCCATTGATGGCACGTTCAAGCGGAATCAGGGTCGACTCAACCAGAATCTGTGCACTTGCACCCGGGTAGGCAATAAAAATGTTTACGCGGGGCGGGGCAATATCCGGAAACTGTGAAATCGGCCTTGTCTGAATAGCCAGTATACCTAAGAATACAATGGCTAACGAAATAGAAATAGCAAGAACCGGTCGTTGAATGAATTTACTAAACATAGTAGTTTGATTTAGCGGTTCTTACTCGGCTTTTAAATTCTGCATTTCGTGAAGGATGGCATAGAAAGTTTTTTGTTTAAAATTTATTTTATCTCCGTTCTTAACTTTTCTAATGCCTTCTACCAGAATATGGTCGGATGGGCTAATACCTGATGACACATTGTAGATGTGTGGCATTTCATTTTCAATATGAATTTCCTGCGCCTGTACGATATTGTCTTTATTCACTACGAACACAAATTTCTTATCAAGCACTTCGTAAGTAGCCGACTGGGGTATAAGCGTAGCTCCTTTTACAGGGGTGTACATATAGATATTTCCCGTTTGGCCATGGCGCAGCAAACGATTGGGGTTGTTGAAGGTGGCCCGGAAGGCAATGTTTCCGGTCTCGTTATTGAAATCCGATTCAATGGTTTCTATAATTCCATCCTGATCAAACATTTCGTGGTTAGCCATTTGCAACCTTACATGCGACCGGGCCTGAGAATTTTTTTCGGTAGTATAATTAATATACTCTGCTTCGGGCACATTAAAGTAAACCCACATTTTTGCATTGTCCGATAGCGTGGTAAGCAGTTCACCTTCATCCAGTAAACTACCCGTACGCACATCATTAAAACGGCCCACAATGCCATCGAACGGAGCTCTGATTTCTGTGAATCCTAAGTTTGCTTTAGCCAACTGATAATCGGCTTGTGCTTTTTCAAGTTTGGCTTTGGCTAATGCCAATTCATTTTTGGAAACGATGTTACTATCAGCAAGCGCTTTTGTGTTTAAGTATTCTATTTCGGCAAAGCTTACCTCGGCATGTGCTTTTTGTGCTTCGGCCTGGTACACCACAGGTAATATCTGAAATAGCAACTGACCTTTCTTTACCGATTTACCTTCATCTACATAAATGTGTTGCAGGTATCCTTTCTCTAAAGCCCTTAGCTCTATATGCTGAATAGAGCGAATCTGGCACACATAGGTTTGATAGAGAATAGTATCGGTTTGTACGGCATTTGTTACAAGAAAAGTAGTGGCCTCTTGTTCGTGTTGTTCTTTATGCCCGCATGCGGTTAATATCAAGCCGGCCAAGGCAGTGAGTATGATTAAGTTTTTCATTCTTTAACAGAATTAATCTGTAGTAAAAAAAAATTGAGATATGAGTAAGCATCCAAACAAGATGCTTATAAAAAGTACCCTCAAAGATCAGAAGGGCAGAGCAGAATGCTTAATGCAGAAAAAGTTTCCAGGAATGATAGAGAATGTACAGTTGGGTGGAGTTAACCAAACGAACGAGTGTCCGCCCGGAACAAACCGGTGTGTTACTCCATGTACTATTAAAATCGAAGAGTAAACCAAAGGCTAATTCACCGTTATCTTTTTCGGTTGAGTCTTCTTCTTCGGCTTTTAATTCTGTTTCGGGTTGAGACGCGGCATTTTTTCTATGAACCGGAACATAAGGTTTAATATCCTGGCTGTTATGATCGGAAAAAGTGAGATTGAAAGTTTGTTTGTCAGCGGTACACGAATCAAGGGCTTTAGCAATTGGCGAAGTAAAACACAACGCACCCCATACCAAGGCCAAAACGGTAAATAACCTGATGGGCGTGTTAGGGTTCAAAAATTTCATTTGTTGAATTTGGTACTAAGCTGCGATGCAGGGTTAGAATGCGTTTTTTGCCCGAAATGATTGAATTCTTATGCAAACTTACGATAAGTGTTTGAATTTAGTTGCCTGTAATCAGGTAAATTAATTTAAGGAGTACGCAACACTTGTGCTTATCCTAATATTGAGTTGAGTTAAATCGGTTGCGATTCAAAGGTTTCGAGCCTCATCCGTAATAAGGGATACGCATATCCCTGATCATCTTTGTTGGTGCGCTCGTAGGTAACAAACCCCGATTTTTTATAAAATTCTGCTGCTTTTTGATTTTGTTCGTTCACATCTACTTTAAAAGCTTGTAGGTTTTCAATAGCAAACGCAAGGAGTTGTTTTCCTAATCCCTGGCCAATATAATCGGGAGATAGAAATAACATTTCTATTTTCCGGTCAGCCACGCCAATAAAACCACAAACAGATTTTTCGTGCATCATACAGTACACATCAAAAGCGCTGAAGTCAATTGATTGTACAATTTCTTTAATAGAAATAAAATCGGTTGCGTTCAGAAAATGATGTGTGGCTAAAACCGATTTTTCCCATACTTCCAGCAATTGTGTTTTGTGTGCGGGTGTGTATTTGGTTAGTTGAAAAGAAGCGCGCATGAACGTTGAACGATAAAGGATTTAATAACAGAATTAGTGTGTAAAGTAAATCCCGGTTAAACCGGATCTACATCAAATATTATTTTTATGCTTCGGTATTCTTTTAACTGGTGCAGGAAGGCCGAGGTTTGCAAGAGCAGATTTTTTATTTCATGCAACTTACCCTGGTCGCGTCTGATCTTAAGCAACACAATCATTAAAAATTCATTCCTGATTTTAGATACCATGGGTTCGCCTGGTCCTATTATTTTGGTGCCTGGTAATTTTTCTTTCAGCGATTGCACCAATTGTGTGGCTGCTGCGGTAACAATTTTTTTATCAGTATGTTTAAGTGTAATTTCGATTAAGCGCGAGTAGGGTGGATAGAGGTGTGCTTCACGGTCTTGCAGTTGATCGTGTATAAAACCGGCAATGTTATGATCGGTAATGTAGCGAAACAACATGTGTTTTGGATTGGCAGTCTGCAACACAACCTTGCCCCGCTTTTCTCTGCGCCCGGCCCGGCCACTTACCTGCATGATTAATTGAAAGGCACGTTCGTAACTTCTAAAATCAGGAAAGTGCATCATCCTGTCGGTATCAAATACACCCACTAAACTTACCCGGTCAAAGTCTAACCCTTTTGTTACCATTTGTGTACCTACCAGAATTTGCGTTTCGCCAGTTTCAAATTCATGAATAATGGTTTCGTAGCCTGTGCGCGAGCGGGTAGTGTCTAAATCCATACGTTGTACCCGGGCATCAGGGAAATGAAATTTCAATTCTTCTTCCAGTTTTTCGGTACCATACCCAAGGGTTAAGATCCGTTTTGAACTGCATGTAGGGCATTGGTTGGGCAACTCTTCGCGGTAACCGCAATAATGGCACACTAATGCATGCCGGTATTGATGGTAGGTAAGACTAACCGAACAATTAATGCATTTGGGTACCCATTGGCAATCTTCGCACTGCACCAGAGGTGAGTACCCTCTTCTGTTTTGAAACAGGATAACCTGTTCTTTTTTTTCAAGTGCTTCGCCAATGGCTCGCAGTAAAACGGATGTGAATTCTCCTTTGGTAGTTTTGCGTTTCCGTTCTTCACTTAAATTGGCAAAGACAATCTCGGGCAATTGCGCATCGCCAAAACGCTGATTAAGTTCAATCAAACCGTATCGTCCCTGCGATGCATTATAAAGCGATTCGGTCGAAGGGGTAGCGCTGCCTAACACAACCTTAGCGTGATGCTGCTGGGCAATCAGCAACGCTACATCGCGTGCCTGATAGCGCGGTGCAGGGTCTTGTTGTTTGTACGAAGCATCGTGCTCTTCGTCTACAATAATCAACCCGAGGTTATCAAACGGTAAAAAAACAGAAGAGCGTACGCCCACCACAAACCGAAACTTGCCGGTAAGTACACCATTCCATACTTCTACGCGTTCGTTATCGGAAAAACGTGAATGGTACACACCCATCTCGCTGCCAAACAATTTTTTCAGGCGTTGTACAATTTGGGTAGTAAGGGCAATCTCGGGCAAGAGTAACAAAACCTGCGAGCCGCCCTCCAATGCTTTGCGGGCAAGGTCTATATAGATTTCGGTCTTACCGCTTCCGGTAACGCCTTGCAGTAATGCTACCCCTTGTTTTTCGAATGCATTGAGGATTTGATTGCGTGCAGTTTCCTGTGTTTCGCTCAGCAACACCGGGGGCTGGTGGGCATGATCCGGAAACCCGAAGCGGGGTACAATTACCTCAAACTCTTCCAGTATGTTTTGTTTTATGAGTGTATTGAGTGAAGATTCAGAGATATCGGTTTGCAGGAGTTTTGATTTTTGTATACCCTGCTCGTTTAATTCCGGATTACTAAATACAGGTATATGCTGCAGGTAGTTTAATAGTACGGCTTCCTGTTTGGGTTTGGCAGAAAGTTTCTCAAACAAGGGTTCCAGTAATTTTTTATCCGTAAAGGAGGTATGAAGCCGAATGTGCTTTTCGGTTTTAGGTTTGAATTTCTCCTTTACCTCTTCATATAAAATGATTGCTTCTTTAGAGGAAAGAGATTTTAGAATATGATAAATGGATTTGGTATCCAGTAATTTGGCTGCTTCGGTGTAAGAGAGTACTTCATCCTTAAGCCGGTCCAGCAATAATCTTTCCTTTTCGGAAAAATCAAAATCAGAATCATCCAACGAAAAACCTGGCCGCAATTGAATCATAGATTCGCTTGAGAGTTTTAACCCCGAAGGCAACGCGGCTTGTATTACTTCGCCCAGTGTGCACATATAGTAATCGGCCATCCACTCATACAGGCTAAACTGCTGGTCGTAGATAATCTCTGTCTCGTCTAAAAGTTCAAGTATTAATTTCGCTTCGTATTCTTTAGGAGGCTGATTGTGCAGGTGCACCAGAATGCCAGTCATAATTTTTTTCTGACCGAAAGGAACAATTACACGCTGACCACGCTTTACACGATTATTTAAAGCGGCTGGTATTCGGTAGGTAAACAGCTTGGCAATGGGAACAGGTAGTACAATTTCTGCAAACAGTGTGTTGGTTTCTGTATTAAAAAGGGAGCCTGTGGCCATGGGGCAAAAATACAAGAAATGACGGATGCTTACTTTGTACGGGCTTTAATCATCTCATCCAGTTTTTGGTATGCCCAATCCAGATTTGTATCGCGCAGCGGGCTGGCTATTGTAATCTTATTAAACCGAAAATCTGCCTCACTTTTACTGGTTATGCTGCCAAAAACAGTGTTATCAATAAGTAAAATCAATTCGGTGTTGGGTAATGCGTTAAGAGAACTGCGAAGCCGGGTCATTCCTTCTGCTGAGACTGCAATATCGAAATAACTTTGAGCCTGGTTTAGGTCGTGTGTTATTTTACTCACACTTAAAAACTCATCGACTTCAATAAGTGGGTTTTCGGGTATTTGAAAGCGTTCGCGGTGGGTGCGGTTGTAAACCTTACGGCCATAGCCTTTTGCCTTGTACTTCTTGTCGAGTTTAATACTGGCAAAAATTCCGGTGGTATGCTTTTGTGCATAGCTTGTTGTAGTAAACAGGCACAGAATAACAACAAGCAACCAAAGTTTTGAGTTAATCATTGAGGTAATCAATAATACCAAAAAATACACGCTTAAACTACTAAATCTCAAAAAAAGCAGACCTATTTTAATCCGATATAAATTGTTTTATCTATGCTGCTGTTTCTTAATAGGTACCGATAGCTCATGAAAAAGTTTATTCCATACTTAATCCTGCTTGGTTTTTTTATTATTGCTTTACTGGTAAAAAACTGGCGCGAAACCCAGTATGAATCGGAAACGCAAACCCAGCCTTCCGGCCAATCTTCAAGGGGGCGTGCCAGTCTTGATATTTTTCGCGATCCGGATGCGGAATATTTTTTCACCAAGCATGCCCGGTGCCGTATGGAGTGCCGGAACATTACCCAAAAAGAAGTTAAAGAGATTGTACGCAAGGCAGAAGTGAATTATAACAAAAGCGATTTGCAGGCATCAGCCGGACCGAAGTATGCCTTGGAAGGATACACCACAAAAGACAGGCAACACATTCGTGTGATTGTTGCGCCAAAGCAAAAACACCTTTCTATCGTAACCGTTATTGATCTGGATAAAGATTGGGAGTGCCCGAGTTGTAAGTAGTTTCGAGATTTAAAAGTTAAAGTGTCCGGGGAAGTTAATTTTTAAAGTATAGAGGCTGTCTCAAAAGTCAAATTAAGATTGGAATGTCATTCCGGCCTTGTGCCGGAATCTCGTTTTAGTACTACGAAATCGAGATCGCGGAACAAATCCGCGATGACAGAACGACTTTTGAGACAGCCTCGATACATTCCTAGCACCGGGTGCAACCCGGTGCTAGGAAACCTCTGCGAATTCTGAATTAATACACCGCGATATTTGAAATAACCGGGCTTGCCTTTGAATCAGTAATGATGATTCGTATAGCATCTGAATTAACTCCGTTTAGTTTTAAAATGCGTTTGTAACCGATGGTGGTGCCTTCGGCAATTTGTTGCCATGTATTGTTATTACGAACTTCAACCGTAAACGCCTTTATCCGTTGTCCTAATGGAATGTATTCCTGCAACAGGATAAAGTTTAATGGTTTTGTTTCTCCTAAATCAATTTCGATTGAACCGGTAGTAACTGCATCATCGGTTGCCCAATAGGTTTCAGCATCGTTATCGACAAGATTAGAAGCACCATATTTTTCATCTTTTCCCCGGAAGGAACTAACCTGCACGGGTTTCCCTGATACAATATTTGTTTTAAAAGCAGAATCCAGCAATGCCCTAAACCCCATTAGCGAAGAAGAATCTAACGTATGCACTAAGCCGCGCTTGTCAGGAGGGATGTTCAGTAAAAGTGTTGATCCTCTTCCTACAGAAGTGAGGTAAATGTCAAACAATTGCTCAGGTGTTTTTACCAACGTATCTTCTTCTGCATGATAAAACCATCCTTTACGGATAGAAACATCAACCTCGGCAGGAATCCAATGCGTACCATTTTCTGCGCCTGTATTTAGCAGGTTTTCAATTCCGGCTTTACCGGCATAAAGTGTATCGGGGCTAATGGTGTTCCAGTTTGTTTCGCCAGCCACCCCACGTTCATTGCCCACCCAGCGTACACCGGGGCCTGCATCACTAAAGAATAAAATTTCAGGTTCAAGTTCGCGCACCTGATTTAATGTGGTGGGCCAATCGTAGTAGGTTGATCCCTGGATGCTTCGCTTTTCCCGTTTGCCTCCATAATAACCATCGCCACCGTTGGCGCCATCAAACCACATCTCAAACACGGGGCCGTAAGTGGTAAATAATTCGTTCAATTGATTTCGGTAGTAATCGATATAAGCAGTAGAACCATAGTCAGCATGGTTGCGATCCCACGGAGAAAGATAAACCCCGAATTTTAATTCATACTTTTTACAGGCCCGCATTACATCGCGAACAACATCGCCCTGGCCTTGCTGCCACGGACTGTTCTTTACAGAATGTTCCGTGTATTTACTGGGCCACAAACAAAAACCATCGTGATGTTTGCAGGTAAGAATTACGCCCTTGAAACCTGCATTTTTAAAAATCTGCACCCATTGGTCGGCATTGTATTGGGTAGGATTGAAGATTGCAGGGCTTTCATCGCCATAACCCCATTCTTTACCGGTAAAGGTGTTGGTAGTAAAGTGTACAAAAGCATTCAATTCCATCTGGTGCCAGGCTAACTGATTAGCTGCGGGAACGGGCAGGAGTGGAGCAGGCGAGGGTGTTTCCTTGGGAGAGCAGTTGAAGATAAAAACAGTTATAAGTAACAGGTAAAAGTATTTCACAGTTTTAGTTTTTTAGGATTTTGTCTGCAATCGAATATTTTATTGATGTAAACAAGATTATCCTTTTCTCTGAAGATAATCAGGTGGTTTTTGAAAATCAGTTTCTGATAGGAGATGTCTGGTCGTTTATGGCTGCTATATCTCGTTCCCCCGGTAATTGGTCTGCTTAAAAGCGTTGTCCGATCGATTATTTTCTGAATTAATTCAAACGCTTTTTCTTCACCAATCATGTCAATATTGAACTCGTAGATTTTCTTGAGATCATTTTTACTCTGATTAGTCCAAATTATTTCTTTCTCCAAGTTGTGATTTCGTTTTTCAGATCTTCCTGATTAATGGTTTTTCCATTTTGAATATCTGATTCAGAAAGTTCCAGTAACTCATCTAATTCTATTTTGCTAATTGGAAAACCATCTGCCGTTTTAATAACAGGTTCAAGTTGTGAGTTTAATAATGTATGGACAGCTTTCAGGATTTCGGGGTCGTTTACCTGATCAATAATCTGGTGCAGTTTTAATTGTAAATCTGAAATACTCATGTAGACAAAGATATTATAATCTTCTAACTTGTTCAAGGGTATCCGTTACTGTGGTTACCGGCAATTGACACGTTTTATTACGGCAAACATAAATCAGTGTTTTATTTTTTGCGGTACGCCCTTCCAGTAGCGGTAACAAACTTTCGGTTGTGCCGCCTGCAGTAATTGAAAATGGTAAATAATGTTGATGCAGTTGCTCGCGTAACAATAATGCATCTGTTCCTGTAATTACTATTTCAGTGGGTTCGAGAATCAGTTCACTTAGCAGAACAGCCCAATGGCAGGTATAAACCGGTTCTGTAGCAATCAGGTGCAATAATCTGTTAGTCATGCTGCGCGCCTGTTCCTTCCAGTCTTCACGATCAAGTAAAAAACCAAGCGTATGAAGATTACGGGCCATTACCGAATTTGAACCGGGTATAACATTATCAAAAATTTCTTTCTTTCTGGCAATTAAGGCTTCAGCGGTGTTAGACGAATAGAAGAAAAAGCCTTCTTCTTTATCTGTAAAATGTTGTTGCACGTATTCGGTCCAGGTTTTTGCTTTATAGAGCCAACCCTCGTTAAAGGTTACCTGATACAACGAAGTGTAGGCCTGAATGAGAAAAGCATAATCTTCCAGAAAGCCTTCGGTTTCCGATCGCCTGCCTTTCCAGGTACGATATACTTTATCACTGATCAATTTTTCTTCCAGAAAAGAAATCGCGCCAAGCGCCAGATGCAAAAAGTGTTCATCCTGAAAGGCTTTATAACAATCGGTAAGGCCGTGTATTAGCATGGCATTCCACCCGGTAAGAATTTTATTATCTAATGCCGGACGAATGCGCTTGCTTCTTGCGGTTAACAGTTTTGCTTTTAGATTTTTAATTTCATCTGCTTCGGCAGTAGTAGTTTGCGGGTTTCTTCGCAAAATGTTTCGCCTGTGTTCCCAGTTACCTTCGGCTGTAGCCTGAAAGTGTTGCATCAGGTTTTCAGTATCATCTCCTAAAATTGCCTGAAGTTCTTCTGCGGTCCAGGTATAGAATTTTCCTTCAACTCCTTCGCTGTCGGCATCCAGTGCTGAATAAAAACCACCCGAAAGGTGATGCATTTCACGCTTCAGCCAATCAATAGTATCAATTACAGATTCTTTAAAAATCGGATCGTGTGTAATGCTGAATGCTTCCGCGTAAAGCGAAATTAATTGTGCATTATCATACAACATCTTTTCAAAGTGTGGGGCAAACCATTCGCCATCTACCGAATAGCGTGCAAAGCCTCCGCCAACCTGATCGTAAATGCCGCCCAATGCCAGTTGGCGTAACGTATGCGTAACCATTTCAAGCGCTTCTTTATTTTTTGTGGCGGCATGGTAACGCAATAAGAACAACCAGATAGAAGGCATTACAAATTTGGGTGCTTTTTCAATTCCGCCCCATATTTTATCGTAACGCGATAACAGAATCTGAAACATGGCATCGAGTTGCTCTCGTTTAAAAACAGTTTCGTTTTGCTGTGCGAAACGTTTCAGATCGCTGGTTTGAAGGTGGCGAGCCAGGTCATCGGCCGATTCGTTAATTTCTTTGCGCTTTACCTGAAAGGTTTGATTAATCTGCCGCAGCAGTTGCGCCCAGTGTGCAGGAGGGAAGTAAGTGCCTCCATAAAAAGGTTTCTGATCGGGTGTTAAAAAAACATTCAGTGGCCAGCCGCCATGCTGTTGCATGGCTTGCACAGCCTCCATATACACCTGGTCTATGTCTGGCCGCTCTTCCCGGTCTACCTTTATGCAAACAAAGTATTCATTCATGAGCGCTGCTAACTCATTATTCTCAAAGCTTTCGCGCTCCATTACATGACACCAATGGCAACTGGAGTAACCAATACTTACCAGGATAGGTTTATCTTCCTGCTTTGCTTTTTGCAACGCTTCATTACTCCATTCAAACCAGTTAACCGGGTTATGTGCATGCTGCAACAGGTAAGGAGACGTTGCGTGAATGAGTCGGTTAGGCATGATGAATTAATTGAGCGCGCACGTGTTCTATCTCGGCTGTTACCGGAAGGTGCTGTTTAATAGATTCCAGTTTACGTAAAGTGTCTTTTAAAAAGGTTTGATGAGCATGAGAAGTTACCTGAAAGGGTTTATGCGCCAACGCCCGCTGAATTTCGTTTAGCGTATCAATTAACGTTACCGTATCAGGCGTAAAATACTGGTCGCTGAATTTTCGATTAATATAATCGCGGGCTTCTGCAGTGGGATGAATCATGTCGCGTTCATAAAAACGATAATCCCGCAAATCATCCATCATAATTTCGTAGGCAGGAAAATAGTCAACGGTCTGGTTTTGCTGAAGCGTATAACATGCCAACCGCAAAACTGATTTACTTACTGTGTTCAACTCGAAGGTATCTTTGCTGTGCCTTACCGGGCTAACGGTTGTAATCACCCGTAAATCGGGCCTGATTGTTTTTATTCTTTGAATGAGTTTGCTGAACGATTCAATAATTTCTGAAACCGTTAAAAGTCTTTTAAAGAATTTGGCTGCAGGAATTTTATGACAATTGGCTACAACCTGATTACGCGAGATAAGTTCATAAACCCATGCGGTGCCATAGGTAAGCACGAGCAAGTCGGCTTGTTGAAGAAATGCACGTACTTCTCTTTGTTTTTGCAGAAGGGTATGGGTTAGTTCTTCTTTAGCGGTAGCCGAAAACTGCGAATGGTAGGCGTGGTGAAACCACCATCCGTTGCGTTCAACGTACAGATCAGAATCAATAGTTTCATTCAGCGAATCAAGTAACAGATTATGAATAGAAACCGGATTATACGTAGTGCCAAACGGATTACCGAGTACCTGAAATTTGTTGTGGGTTAGCCACTGCCCAAACTGATCGGCAAAACACGAGCCAAGGGTTAAGATTTTATGATCTAAACCAATGGGTTGTTTTGGCAAACAATTTATTTCGGTTCGAAACGAATTCATTTCTAATTTTGAATACTTTTAGAATTGGTTTAAAGGTACTACGATACTTTTTACCACATCCTATTCACCATTGTTTTATGAATAAAAATATTAGAACCCTTCATCGCATTGCCTCAAAAAAATCGCGGTTAATTATCGGACTAATGTCGGGCACTTCGCTGGATGGCCTGGATGTGGCGTTGTGCCGAATTAGTGGAAGCGGAACAGATACAATTATTAAAATAGAAGCTTTTCAAACCTGGCCTTATTCACCCCGGTTTAAGAATAGTATTCTACGGGTTTTTGCCAAACCGCTAATCGACTTTCAAAAACTAACTGAACTGAACGCAGTAATTGGGAAAACACACGGGCAATTAGTGTTAAAGTCGTTAAAAAAGTGGGGAATTAGACCTGCACAAGTAGATTGTATTGCTTCGCATGGGCAAACTGTCTTTCATGCCCCAAAGTTTTTATATCCAAAAGCAACGTGTAATTCTACCTTGCAAATTGGCGATGGCGATCATCTGGCTGTGGAAACGGGTGTACTCACAATAAGTGATTTCCGGCAAAAGCATATTGCAGCCGGTGGAGAAGGCGCTCCGCTTGCCGTGTATGGCGACTACCTGTTGTTTTCGGAAAAGGGTAAAAACCGATTGTTATTAAATGCGGGTGGTATCGGAAATTTTACATACCTGCCGGCATCGGCAAAGGCAAACGATGTTTTTGTTACCGACACCGGGCCGGCCAATACGCTGATTGATCAGGTGATGAGAAAATACCTGGATCAGCCCTTCGATAGAGATGCTAAACTGGCTAAGAGTGGTGCGTGCAACGCTGCTTTGTTAACTGCGTTAATGACACACTCTTTTTTTAAACGGAAATTTCCAAAAACTATCGGGCCCGAGTTGTTTAATGTAGAGTACATCGTTCAGGCTCAGCAAGCCAGTGGAACAGAGACCATTTCATTACCCGATTTACTGGCAACCTTAACTACTTTTAGTGCAGTAACAATGGCCAATGCTATTACCCGTGTAATAGGCAAGAAGAAGTTTGAACTTTATATAAGCGGAGGTGGAGCTCATAACCCATTAATGATGCACGTATTGAAGGAGCAACTCCCCAATGTTGTTTTTCATACAATGAATGAATTAGGTATATCCGGAGATGCTAAAGAAGCTGTGCTATTTGCGGTGTTGGCAAATGAAGCATTGGTTGGAGGAAGTATTAATTTTGGTAATCGATCCCGGATTCCGTCTGTTTCCATGGGTAAGATTTCTTTTGCAAAGTAGAACTAAACTAATTCCTCTCGGAGGAGGATAAGAATGAGTGAATTTATAAAAGTTACAGAACAACCTTCGCATTACAGGCATCTGGAAAAAATGTCGGTAAAGGAGATATTAACCAACATCAATAAGGAGGATAAAACGGTTCCCCTTGCGGTTGAAAAGGTGATACCGCAAATCGAAAAATTGGTACAAGCCATTGCAGATAAAATGATGGCCGGTGGCCGGTTGTTTTATGTAGGAGCCGGAACCAGTGGCCGCCTGGGTGTGGTTGATGCCAGCGAATGTCCGCCTACTTACGGTGTGCCTTATGGATTGGTGATTGGCTTGATTGCCGGAGGCGCAAAAGCTATAACGCAAGCGGTGGAGTTTGCCGAGGATAATCTGGACCAGGGCTGGAAGGATTTACAGGAGCATCAGATTAATAACAATGATGTAGTGGTGGGTATTGCCGCCAGTGGCCGAACCCCATATGTTATTGGTGCATTGAAGAAATGCAGAGAAAACGGAATTGTAACCGGTAGCATTTCCTGCAATCCCGGGGCACCGGTAAGCAAGGAAGCCGATTTCCCAATTGAAGTTGTGGTTGGGCCAGAGTTTGTAACCGGCAGCACCCGTATGAAAAGTGGTACCGCTCAAAAGCTGGTACTCAATATGATCTCAACCTCGGTTATGATCCGGTTAGGCCGGGTGGAAGACAATAAAATGGTAAACATGCAACTTACTAACGACAAGTTGGTTGACCGGGGTGTTAAGATGGTGATGGACAATACCGGACTCTCGGATTACGAGCAAGCGCACCAGTTGTTGCTGAAATATGGATCGGTAAAAAAAGCAGTAGATGCCTGGCTAAAAAAATAGCCTATTATCCTGAAAATGATCGCAAAACCATTCTATTTTTGAAATTCATCTATCCCCGATACCCATGAGCCACATTTCCGTTACCGAACATATCCCAACCCAGATTTTTAATACCTCCGAAGAAGCTTCCGTCTTTGTAGCCAACGAAATAGCATCCCTGATTCGTAAGAAACAGGCAGAAGGCAAACCCTGTGTATTAGGGTTGGCCACAGGTTCTACCCCTACACGGGTGTATGCCGAGCTTATTAAACTGCACAAGCAGGGGTTAAGCTTTAAAAATGTAATTACGTTTAATCTGGACGAGTATTACCCAATTGAACCCACATCGCTGCAAAGCTATGTTCGGTTTATGAAGGAACATTTGTTCGATTCTATCGATATTCCTAAAGCGAATATTAATATACCAGATGGTACCCTTCCTAAAGAAAAGGTTGCAGAGTTTTGTAAGCAGTACGATGCAAAGATTGACTCCTTAGGTGGAATTGATTTACAGATACTGGGTATTGGCCGCACAGGGCATATCGGGTTTAACGAACCCGGCTCTTCCGAGAAATCGCCCACCCGCATGATTACGCTCGATCAGGTAACCCGAATAGATGCGGCCAGCGATTTTTTTGGTGAAGAAAACGTTCCGCGTAAAGCCATTACCATGGGAGTTGGATCTATTCTGAAATCCAAACGCATTATTATGATGGCCTGGGGCGAAGGTAAAGGCCCCATTATTCAAAAAGCCGTTGAAGGTCCGGTAACCGATCAGATACCTTCCACTTTTTTGCAAAACCATTCTAATACGCAGGTAATACTGGATGATGCAGCCTCTTCTAAACTTACCCGCATTAAAACACCGTGGTTGGTAGATAGTGTAGATTGGAATGAAAAACTGATACAAAAAGCAGTGGTGTGGTTAGGTCTTACCTTACAGAAGCCGGTGTTGAAACTTACCAACCACGATTACATGGAGTACGGCATGGGCGATATAATTACAGAATATGGCTCAGCGTACCAGGTGAATATAAAAATCTTTAACGCACTGCAACACACCATTACGGGTTGGCCGGGTGGTAAACCCAATGCCGATGATTCGCACCGGCCCGAACGTGCCAATCCGTTTCCTAAACGGGCTATTATTTTCAGCCCACACCCCGATGATGATGTAATCTCGATGGGTGGAACCTTTATCCGGTTGGTTGACCAGGGCCACGAAGTGCATGTAGCATACCAAACTTCCGGTAATATTGCCGTGTTTGATGATGACGCTATACGCTTTGCCGATTTTGTGCGCGACTTCAACCAATCATTTGGGTTAAGCAAAGCCGATGGTGAAAAGTTTTATGAAAAAATTGTACGCGACATCAAAGAAAAAAAACCCGGTGCAGTAGATAGCCCGGAGGTAATGAAGATAAAAGGATTAATAAGAAGGGGAGAAGCAAAGGCAGGTTGCCGGTACACCGGTATTCCGGATACACAGGCACACTTTCTGGATATGCCATTTTACGAAACCGGAACAGTAAAGAAGAAACCAATTGGCGAACAGGATATTCAGATTATTGTTGACCTTATTGAACAAATAAAACCGCACCAGATTTATGCAGCGGGCGATTTGTCTGATCCACACGGAACGCATCGCGTTTGTCTGGCTGCTATTTATCAGGCGGTTGACCGGCTTAAGAATAAAGATTATATGAAAGATTGCTATGTGTGGTTGTATCGTGGCGCATGGCAGGAGTGGGATATCGACCAGATTGAAATGGCTGTACCGCTTAGCCCCGATGAATTGTTACGCAAACGCAGAGCAATCTTTAAACATCAATCGCAAAAAGATAGTGCCGTGTTTCCGGGTAGCGACAAGCGCGAGTTCTGGGTACGGGCTGAAGACCGTAACCACGCAACAGCCGAAGCATACAATCTATTAGGTTTGGCAGAGTACGAAGCCATTGAAGCATTTGTGAGGTATCATTTTTAAAAAGTGCTGCTGGTAACCAATTTACCAGTAGCCAGCAGCTAACATGCATTTTGTATCCTGGAACGTAAACGGAATCCGTGCTATCATAAAAAAAGATTTTGTAGCCAATGTGCGGGCTATGGCTCCTGATGTAATGGGTTTACAGGAAACCAAAGCAGCTAAGGAAGAAGTGCTGGCTGCATTAGAGGTATTACCCGAATATAAAGTGTATGCCAATTCATCGAAGGCCCGCAAGGGATATTCCGGTACAGCCATCTTAGCCAAAAGCGAACCACTGGATGTTACCTACGATATGGGTATTGATGAACATGACCAGGAAGGAAGGGTTATTACGGCAGAGTTTTCTACCTACTTTTTTGTAACCGTTTACACACCCAATGCGGGCGAAGGATTAGCGCGCCTGGGTTATAGACAAACATGGGATGTTGCCTTTAGAGAGTATCTGATGTGGCTTAACAGACGAAAGCCTGTAATTGTGTGTGGCGATTTTAATGTAGCCCATAAACCTATCGACCTGGCCCATCCAAAACCTAACTACAATAAATCGGCCGGCTATACCCAGCAGGAAATTGATGGCTTCGATAATTTATTACAGGCTGGTATGGTAGATACCTTTCGGTATTTCTATCCGGAGGAAGTAAAATACTCGTACTGGAATTTTGTTACCAATGGGCGGGCTAAAAACGTAGGCTGGCGCATCGATCATTTTCTGGTGCCCAAGGCAGAAATGCCACTGGTAAAAGATGCGATGATCTACAATGAGTATTACGGATCAGACCATTGCCCGGTGGGGCTGAGGATTGATTTGTGATTATTGAACACTAGTATCCGGGGAAATTAACGTTAATGTATCACCTTGTAAGGATGATATATTGATAGCACCGGGTGCCAGCCCGGTGCTAATAAATGATAAGTAAAGTCGTGCCAACTGCTGACGGAATTTAAAATGATGAATTGATTTCGGCACGAAACGCGATGCGCTTTCTTAAGCCAGCATTCAGAAACCCGTTCTATTGCGGTTGGAGGTTGCGTGCTGAAAAAAATTAGATTTCAAACGCAACGAGTAGTCAGCACGATTTGCCTGGAATACTTTAGCCCCCTTTCGGGGTTGAGACAGAAAGTGGCAATACCCTCTTTTAAGGAATCCCGAAAAACATTTATTTAAAATGGAACTTGCAAGATGTATTAAAAAAGTCAATGTTAACCTGATACTAATAATTTTTATTGACCACTAGTGTCAGGGAAAATTAACGTTAAAGTATCGCCCTGTAAGGGTGATATATTGATAGCACCGGGTGCCAGCCCGGTGCTAACAAATGATAAGTAAATTCGTGCCGACTGCTGACAAAATGTAAAATGATGAATTGATTTCGGCACGAAACGCAATGTGCTTTGTTAAAAAAGCATTCAGCAAACCCGTTCTTATTTGTGTTTTAGTAAATCAAACCATCTTAAATCAAGACCCGCTCAATTTGCGCGCCCAAATTCTTCAATCGGGTTTCAATATCCTGATAGCCCCGGTCAATCTGTTCAACATTCGAAATTTCACTTTCGCCCTGAGCAGATAAAGCAGCAATTAATAACGCAACACCGGCACGAATATCAGGAGAAGACATTTTAATACCCCGTAATGCATTCTTACGGTCCAGTCCAATTACGGTGGCGCGATGCGGATCGTTAAGAATGATCTGTGCCCCCATGTCAATCAGTTTATCGACAAAGAAGAGACGGCTTTCAAACATTTTCTGATGGATTAGCACAGTTCCTTTAGCCTGAATAGCCACAACCAGAACAATACTGATCAAATCAGGCGTAAAGCCGGGCCAGGGAGAATCGGCCACTGTTAAAATAGAACCATCAATGAAGGTTTCAATTTCGTAACGTTCCTGCGATGGAATGTGAATATCATCGCCCCTGAATTCCATTTTTATACCCAACCGTCTGAAGATTTCCGGAATTATGCCCAGCATATCAATGCGGCAATTCTTAATGGTAATTTCCGATTGAGTCATCGCGGCAAGCCCGATAAAACTTCCAATCTCAATCATATCAGGCAGAATAGTGTGATCTGTACCTTTCAGCTCCTTTACTCCTTCAATTGTTAACAGATTGGAACCTATACCGGTGATCTTTGCACCCATCCGGTTGAGCATGGAACAAAGTTGTTGTAGGTACGGCTCGCATGCGGCATTGTAAATGGTAGTTGTGCCTTTGGCAAGTACAGCCGCCATTAGGATGTTGGCTGTACCGGTAACGGAAGCTTCGTCCAGCAACATGTATTTGCCATGCAGATGCGAAGCATCAATGTGAAAGAGGTTACCTTCTGTTTCGTATTTGAAACGGGCACCTAAATTTTGAAAGCCAATAAAATGAGTATCTAATTTTCTACGGCCAATTTTATCGCCACCAGGCTTGGGAATACTTGCTTTACCAAAGCGTGCCAGAATAGGTCCCAGCAACATAACAGAACCGCGTAAAGCCGAAGCTTTTTTCCGATATGCATCAGTTTCCAAAAATGCAGTATTGATGTTTGCTGCGGTAAACCGGTACGAACCCTTTGCCAATTTTTCAACCTTGCACCCTAAATCGCCAATCAGTTCAATTAGCTTATTTACATCTACAATGTCGGGTATGTTATGAATAGTTACTGGCTGGGCAGTAAGCAGAGGAGCGCAAAGTACCTGCAGGGCTTCATTCTTTGCACCTTGTGGAGTTATTTCACCTTTTAGTTTAACTCCACCTTTTATCTTAAAAGAACTCATTGATCTCTTCTGCGGTGTTGATGACGATTTTTCTTGAACGGACGATTGCCCCGCTGCTGATTGCGGTTGTCGTTACCCTGTGGGCGCTGGGTTTTAGTACGTTGTTCACGATATAGTTTTTCGAAGAGGTTTTCTTCGCGTACTTTATCTAAACTAAGGGTAAGTTTTCCCTTTGAAAGAATCTGAATATCTTTTACGATTACAGAATCGTCCAGTGTCTCTTTGTTCCAGGCGCCATAGAATGTTTTCATCAGTTTGCCAATATAGATGGCTGCTTCTTCGCGCTCCTTCGGATCTTCTTTTTTGGTAGCCTCCAAAACCAATCGTTCTATGTTTTTCCCGTAATGACGGTACCGCACATCGTTCTGCGGATAATCCATTTTACGGGGTTTCTTAAACAAAATAGTACGGTCTGGTGTAGAGAAAGGATTGTTTACATCCAGATTAAAATCGGCCATAATGTATAAATCGTCCCACATGCGTTGTGGGTTCTCTTGTGCTTCTTTTGCAACCGGTGCCAGTTGTTTAATTAACTCAATAAGGGTGGTAGCCATTTGCGTACGCTTCTCCTTATCGGGAATAGTGCGGATGTAGTTCACCAGCTTCTGTACGTTGCGGCCATATTCTTTCAGGATTATCGCCTCGCGCGAGGTATTGTATTCTCCTATCATAAATTATACTTAAATGAGATCGTCAATTAAAATTACTGTAATTTCTTTTACTTGTTTTAGTTCGTGATCGTTAGTCAAAAATTTATTGCATCCTGATGAAATGGCAGTGGCTAATTGCAGTGCATCAAAGTTTTTGATGGAAAAATATTTAGCTCTCAATTCAGCAGAAAGTTCGGCAATATGCTCAGTAATATCAACTATCACGAACTGATGTTCTCTTAGTTTGCTTTTGAATTTTTCAATAATGCCTAGTTCACTATTTCTTTTTGGTTTAACACTAAATTCAGCAATAGTTATAACGCTGGTAAATAACCGGGATTCAAACAGAATAATTTGATCAGCGATATAGTTAGCAACATTTTTTGCGTATTTCGGATTGTCTTCAATTAAATAGATAAAGGGCGCAGTATCAAAAAACACCTTTTCAGAACCTGTCACTTGTCCTTTCTTTTTTAATATACTGCTGGGCGTCCAAATCCCACAATCCTTTTCCTATTCCTCTGATTTCATCCAATGATTGAAGTATTCTTTCCCGCTTTCTCAATTTGTCTTTGAGGTAAGAATATATCTTCAGACTTTCTTCAGTAGGAAGCTTATCAATTTCCTTTATTATTTCACTCAAACTCATCCGTTCTCGTGTATCTTAAGTTTAGCAAAACTAAGCAATAAGGTCTTCTCCCCAAAATCGGCAAAATTGATGCGGGCTTTGCGTTCGGTGCCCACTTCCTCCATTTTCATTACCGTTCCAAAGCCAAACTTGGGGTGCTCTACTTTCATTCCCTCCTTCAGGCTGCTGGTATCGCTGGGTTTAAAATCAGCGGCTGGTTTATACGTAGAGGATTTTACTACGGGTTGTGAGCTTACTGTTTTCTTCATCCCACTTACAAAACTTTTGGCAAAGTTTGGATTAGGCGCTACCGAATCCATGCCACCAAACCGGGTACTTACCTTTATAAACTGGTTGCTGATGTCGTCCAGAAACCGGCTGGGTTCGCAATTCTTTAACCGGCCAAACCGATAGCGGGTAAGGGCATAGGATAGAAATAATTTCTTCTGTGCCCGTGTTATGGCTACATAAAATAACCTGCGCTCTTCTTCCAGTTCCGAGCGGCTACTCAGCATCAATTGAGATGGAAATAAATCTTCTTCCATACCTACCATGTACACATTCTTAAACTCCAGGCCTTTGGCCATGTGAATAGTCATCAAGGTAACTTTATCCGGATCCTGATCTTTGTCTTCGTCCTGGCTGGTAAGTAAAGAGACATCCTGCAAAAAGGCATTCAGGCTTTTGTCTTCTTTTTCCGGATCGTCTACATATTCCTTTATCGCGTTCAGCAATTCCTGTACGTTTTCGTACCGGCTTAATCCTTCAACGGTTTTATCTTCGTACAATTCTTTCAGCAATCCGCTTGCCTTGGCAATTTCAGCGGCTGCTTCGTATGCGTCTTTACTTTCAATTTCAATTCCGAATCGCTTGATCTTGGTTACAAAATCTTCGATAGCATAAACTACGCGTCCGCCTCCTAAAAACGATGGAATATTTTCCAGTACTTCCCAAATGGAAATACCATGATCATTCGCAGCCACTATAATTTTATCGATCGTGGTATCGCCAATACCGCGCTTGGGCAGATTAATAATTCTTTTGAATGAAGCTTCGTCCTTCTGGTTTAATGAGTACCGCAGGTAAGCCAGCATGTCTTTGATTTCTTTTCTTTGATAGAAAGACAATCCGCCTACTACTTTGTACTTGATGTTCATTCTGCGCAGCGCTTCTTCTATTGCGCGGCTCTGGCTGTTGGTACGATAGAGAACCACAAAGTCGCTGAACTTATACTGGTTCTGCATCTTTTCTTCGAAGATAGACGAGGCTACAAGTTTACCCTCTTCATTGTCCGACACAGCTTTGATTAACTCAATCAGATTACCCGCTTCATTTTCGGTCCATACTTTTTTAGGAAGTTGGGCTTTGTTTTTGGCGATTACGGAGTTAGCGGCTTCTACAATAGTTTGAGTTGAACGATAGTTTTGTTCAAGCTTAATAATGCGTGCTTCCGGATAATCCTTTTCGAAGTTTAAAATGTTAGTGATATCGGCCCCACGAAACGCATAAATACTCTGGGCATCATCGCCCACCACACAAATATTCTGATGTACCGCTGCAAGCTTGCGGATAATAAAATACTGGCACAGGTTTGTATCCTGAAACTCATCTACCAGCATGTAATGAAACCGGTGTTGATATTTATTTAACACCGGCAGATGTTCTTTAAAAAGCTTATCGGTGTTAAACAACAAATCGTCAAAATCCATTGCGCCCGATTTAAAACATCGCAGGGCATACGCTTTATATATATTACCAATCTCGGGCCGCATATTAGCTGCATCATCAGCGGCCAATACCGGGTTGGCTATATATTCCTGCCACGATACGAGCCTGTTTTTGGCAGACGATATCCGGTTGTAAACCGTGTTTACTTTGTATTGAGTATCGTCTAGCCCCATCTCTTTAATCACACTTCGTAACAACGATTTGGAATCATCGGTATCATAGATGGTAAAGTTGTTCGGATATCCCAGATGATGTGCTTCGGCTCTTAAAATTCGGGCAAACACCGAGTGAAAGGTGCCCATCCACAGGTTGCGTGCATCGCCACCCACCATTTTTTCAATCCGGTCGCGCATTTCTTTGGCGGCCTTGTTGGTGAAGGTTAATGCCATAATGTTGAATGGGTCAACATTTTTGTTTTGAATAAGGTAGGCAATGCGGAAGGTAAGCACCCGGGTTTTGCCAGAACCGGCACCGGCAATAATCATGGTAGGCCCTTCGGTATTGATTACCCCCTCGCGCTGTGGTTCGTTCAGGGTTTGTAAATAATCGCTCATAAAAGCCCGCAATATAGGCACGGGTGCCTCAATGCCGAAACGTTTCGGGCCTGCTTAATAGAGTAATTTTTAACCGGGTTAAACCAATTATTTCGGGTGTTGATTAACACGTCTGATTCTTATGGGGTTATTGTATTAGAAAAGGAAAATAGCCGAATTGGTTCCATAATTTTTTCTTTACCCGTATCTTTCTAACAATATTTTTTAACGTTGGCAATACTTCCTCCCCGGTTTTCTGACGATGGCTTTGCGGTTACGGCTGCCGAACCCTGGATTAAAGAAAAAACTTCTGTAGTGGCGCAGTACCTGCAGTCGTACACGAAGTTGCATGCCGGTAATGTAAACGAATTAATTTTTGTCGATTTATTTGCAGGCAACGGACTTTACTCGTTAGGGGCACGGCACGAGTTGTTTGCAGCACCTCCCTTACTGGCGCTTTCGCTTGATTTACCCATTACCCGCTATATTTTCTGTGCCTCCAGCCAGGAGCAATTAAATATTCTTAAGATACGGGTTAATAAATATTTCAGAGGGAAAAACGTATTGCTGCTTCAGGGTAAACCAGAAGAACTGGTAGCCAGTTTAAGCCACTATGTACCTTCCAATCAACCCGGTTTAAAATCAAGTGTGTTTTGTCTGGCCGATTCATTCTCATTCGATCTGAATTTTGAAAGCGTACAAAAACTGGCAAACCTCCAATTCAATTTTTTAATTCCGTTTTGCTTTGCGCTGAACGATAAATTGAATTACCGGTTTTACCTGCGCGAATCGCGCCCCAAGCTTGATGCTTATCTAACCAAAGAAGGTGCTAACCTGGTTGAGCAGGGTGTAGGAAATAACCGAACATTTTATAAACGGCTGGTACATCAATACCAAACCAATATGCTGGCCTTAGGGTATAACATTTCCCTTTCAAGTCATAAGGCAGATTCTGGCCTGATGGAATTGCCATCGTACCAGATTGGTTTTTTCTCAAAGGTTTTCTCTACACAATCCATCAGGCAAACGGTAGAAGCGGCCAGCCATACCCAATTTGAGTTGTTTCAGTAAAGGAAGGCAACCTTTTCTCTTAGCGAAATAAGGGTGTCTGCCTTAAATGTTACTTTGAAAACTTATTTTTACAACATGATTCAGGTAGGAGAGATTTTAGTTTCGGATGATATTAAAGAAGTAGAGTTTGTCTGCAATCTGGAGAAATGCAAAGGTGCCTGCTGTGTGGAAGGCGATTTGGGTGCTCCGCTAGAGGAAGATGAACTGGAGACTATGAAGTCCATTCAGCGTGCGATTAAGCCTTACCTGACTAAAGCGGGATTACAAGCGATAAAAGAGCAGGGGCCTTACATACTGGATGAAGATGGCGATTATTCTACACCAACCATTGGCGGTAAAGAATGTGCTTATGCGCTGTATGATCAGAAAGGTGTTTTAAAATGCGGTATTGAACAGGCTTATTTAGATGGAAAGGTAAACTTCAGAAAACCGATTTCCTGTCATTTGTATCCCATTCGGATTACAAAGAACAAGCAAGGTTTTGAGGCGGTGAATTACCACAAATGGAGCATTTGTTCTGCAGCGTGTACCCTTGGTCAATCGTTACAAGTGCCGCTCTATAAATTTTTGAAAGACCCGCTGATTAGAAAGTATGGTGGGGCCTGGTACCACGAACTGGTTGAGAAGATTGAAGGTGCTTAAAGGGCTTGAACTTGATTGCATTATTTTCTTAACTTTATCTGAGTATCCCCAATTTTATGAAAAAACGCCTGATGTTGAGCAGTTTATGCTTATTCGTTTTTGTGCTATGCGGTTATGGTCAGGATGAGGGTGCGTTAATAAAAAAAGAACGATTTGAATTTGGGAAAAGCCTGTTTTTTATGGCAGGGCCCGAGTTTCATTTCGGAAAAAAGGCCGACTATACTGGTGGTTATACTTTAAAAGCCGGATATGTGAAAAGAGTTAACCGAATCATTACACTTGGCCCTGTGTTGGGATTTTCAAGATTTGCATTTCAGCCTTCTTATTCAAACTCATACAAGAACGGCAATGAGAAAGGAAATAATATCTTTCAGGTAAATGATGAAGATGATGCGCTATTTCTATACTACGTATTTGTGGTTAACATGCGGGGAGGGAACCTAAATCAATTTAATTTAGGGCTCAATACACGCATTAATTTTATTCCATATGAAGCTGATAAGAAGGTGTCTGTTTATGGTATGATAGAACCTTTTTTATTAGTGTCCAATAGAAGCAAAGTAACAGCCACTACAGATGTATGGTCTGTCCAGGATTTTCCCTTCGAAGATCCGAAGGAATGGGATCCTGATAGCAAGGAGTTGTATGAGGAGTTAGTACCGAATTCTCCCAGTCGCAGTCATTGGGCTAATAAAACCGAATTGACAGGAGGTATAAACGTAGGTCTGGGTATTGAAATAAGCCTACCCACCCATTGGAAGTTGTATGTGCAGCCGGCACTTCGTTATACCTTGCCGATTACACATATCAATACGACCAGGTATCCAGCTTTGAGCGTGGAGGGGTATAAGAACCCCAAGTATCCTTTCGCAAAAGAGAGTTTTTCTTCCATAGGTATTTTATTTGGAATAGCACATAATTTTTGATTCTAATATGAAAATCAGGTTACTCGTGTTAGTATTTACGGTTGCAGTTGGCCTTCAGGCAGGGCAGGCTCAGTATAAGTTTTACCAAACCGGACATGATCGCTACAAACAAGGAAAATATACTGAGGCTATTGCTGATTTTTCAGAATTTCTAAGCAAACCCAACCGCGAAAAATCGCTTGATGGAGAAGTTTATTACCTGCGTGGCCTGGCTAATTTAAAAACAGATAATCACAAAGCGGCAGTTGCAGATCTGAATAGGTCTATAGAATTAAATCACCCCAACCAGGGAAATATTTATTGGTTTCTGGCCCAGGCAAATGAAAAATTAGGATATTATTTTGATGCAATCAATGCGTATGACCAGGCGATAAAAATTCTTCCTGCAGACAAAGAAACGCTGATTAAGTTATACCTGGAAAGGGCCCAGGTTTTTTTAAAGGTTTATAAAAGACCGCTTGCGTATGCCGATTTGTACCGGGCGTATGAGTTGCGGCCATCCAACGAAACAGTAAAAACAGAACTTGAAAAATTTAGCAAAGATGAAGTGGAGGCGATTACGCAAACACAAAATCAGGCGGTAACATCTCCTGCATTTCGCGAAGCCAACACCAAACTGATAGAACTTTATAAAGATGAAAAAAGATATGCACTTGTAATTGGTAATGCCCAGTATCCAAAAGAAATTGGTGAGTTGCGCAATCCGGTAAACGATGCCACGGACATGGCTGGCGAGCTGGAAAGATCTGGTTTTGATGTCCAATTGTTAACCAATGCTACGTACGGTCAAATCCGGGCAGGCTTGTAAAAGTTTAAAGATAAACTTGAATCAGGTGACCCTGAGAAAACGGTAGGCCTGTTTTACTTTGCCGGACACGGGCTTCGGCAAGATCAGGAGAATTATCTGGTGCCTGTAGATGCAAAAATTGAGTACGAAGACGATATCTGGAGATATTGTTTTCCGGTTCAACGAATGGTTCTGGGAAGCATGGAGCAGGCTAAGTCACGCCTTAACATTGTAATACTTGATGCGTGCAGAAACAACCCCTTTCCATCAATAACACGTAGCCTGGGAAATCAGGGCCTTGTTGAGATGGCCAAAGGAAGAGGTTCGTTTATTGCGTTTGCTACAGCACCTGGCTCTGTAGCCATTGATGGTAACGGACGTAATGGATTATATACACAGGAGGTACTTAAAGCTATGCGCATTCCAGGCCTTACAATAGAACAAGTGTTTAAAGAAGTAAGAAAGAATGTACTCCGTTTATCCTCAGACAAACAAAACACATGGGATAACTCTAATATTGTGGGGGAATTTTATTTTAAGTTCTAACCCATAAAAAAACCCTGACTTGTGCCAGGGTTTTTTCTCAATCTGATGATCTGATATTTATTCAGCTACTACATTAACCGTAATGGTGTGCTTCACTTCTTTGTGAAGATCAAGCGTTACCGTATACGTGCCTAATTGCTTAGGCTGTTCTTTAAAGTGAATCTTCTTGCGATCAACTTCAAAGCCTTTCGTTTTAAGAATCTCAGCAACTTGCACCGCAGTAACGGCTCCGAAAATTTTGCCCGATTCACCAGCCTTGGTACCTACTTCAATAGTAAGTTCGCCAATCTTGGCAGCCAATGCCTCTGCATCTTGCTTTATTTTGGCAGCCTTATGTGCAGCCTGGCGAATATTCTCCGCAGTCATGCGCTTGTTAGCTTCGGTTGCAATAATGGCAGCGCCAGTTGGTATTAAATAGTTTCTGCCGTAACCCGGCTTCACTTTTACAGTATCGTTTTTATAACCGAGTCCTGTTACATCTTGCTTTAATATTATTTCCATGGTGTTACAAGGGTTTGGTTATTTCAATGAATCGGCCAGGTAAGGAAGAATAGCAATGTGACGGGCACGCTTAACAGCTTGCGACACTTTATTCTGAAACTTCCAGCTTGTTCCGGTTAATCTGCGGGGAAGAATCTTGCCCTGCTCGTTAATAAACTTCAATAAGAAATCAGGATCTTTGTAATCAATGTATTTGATTCCGTTTTTCTTGAAGCGGCAGTACTTGGGTTTGTTTTCTGCGCGCTTAATAGGTTCGTTCATCAGTGTCATGCTGCAACTTCCTCCTTTCTTGTAGTTTGTTTCTTGTTCCGGTTAAATTCGCCTTTGCGTCTGCGTTCGTTGTACACAACCGCATGCTTGTCGAGCGCTACCGTTAAAAAGCGCATAACTGATTCGTCTCGTCTGAATTCTGTTTCCAGCGTGTTAATCAGGTCAGAAGAAGAAGTCGTAAATTCAATCAGGTTGTAGAAACCGGTAGACTTGTTTTGGATGGCGTAAGCCATTTTTTTAAGTCCCCACTTTTCTACATTAATCACCTCGGCCTTAGCCTTAGTCAAAACCTTCACGAATTTTTCGACAGTATCCTTTGCCTGATCATCAGACAAAACGGGATTTAAAATGAATACCGTCTCGTAGTTTTTCATGATTTAACTATTGGTTTTAAAATGGACTGCAAAAGTAGGAAAAGAGCCTAAAACGACCAAACCGTAAGCATTTTTGGTTGGAGACGTTTGGTTAGTCGCAAATACCTGAAAATCTGATATTTAAATAACAACAGACTTACTATCAAGTACTTTTTTTACTTACTGCCTACCGCCTTACTGCCCACTTAATAATTACCTAACCTCAAACCGGGTAGACCCCATCAGATAGCCATCGGTAAAGATTTCAACGGTGTAGCTTCCGGCTGTGTATTCCGAGCCCTTATCGTATGTAAAGGAAAGTTTCTGGCCAGTGTTATCGAACAGAATTTCCTGGGCTGAGGTAAAGAATTCTTCCTTTCCGTTTAGAATAAAGGTGCCCGAGCCTTTTGTGGTATCAAAAATAGGCTGGCCGTTTTGATCGATAACCCGTACCAGAATTTTCTTACCTTCAATCGGAGCTACTTTGTTATCGGCAATGGTAAACTCAACTTTTATTTTTTCCAGCTGACGCTTGCGAAAAGGAGGTTCTTTTTCTTTTCCTTTATCGTTTACGGAAACCAGGTTTATGTTTTCAGCTTTAAGCTGAGAGGCTAAGGCAACTTTGGTAGCTAACTCAGCTTTGTTTTTATTTACTTTGTTCAAAGAATCACTCAGCACATTCTGTTTGGTTTTCAATGTGCGGTTTTCAGTATATAATTCCTGGTTTAACGATTTCAGTTTATCAATTTCTTCATCTTTTATTTTGAGGAGTTGCTCGTACCCCTCCAGCCTGTCTTTTAATTCTTTAATGGCTTTTGAGTTGCGGCTATTGCTTCGCTTTAGTTCGGCTGTTACTTCGGCCTTGGCTTTTTCCAGTTCGGTAACATCTCCGCCCAGTTTGGCTATCTCTTCAATTTTCTGATCGAGTTCCAACTTTACATCATTTAACCGCTGCATGGTTGAAGCCAGGTCTTCTTCTGTGGTGGCTAACTCGGCTTTTACTTCCACCTTTTCCTGATAATCGAGATAGATTTTTACGCTTTGCACCAATACAAGTACACTTAAAATGGCAATTATGATAGTTGATTTGCCGGATTTTTTTGGTGCCGGGGTTGGTGCCGGAGTGGGTGTAGCGGGTGTTGTCATAAGGGCCTTTTTGTTAGTTGAACGCGCAAAGATAATTTTTAACCATGATTAATATATCTAAAAGGTAGCCATTACAGCCTGATATTCTTATTATTTTAATGCAGCCATGATTTACCTGATTATCATGATTCTTGGCAGGGTACTTACAGCTTTTGGAGTTGTCATTATTGTATCGATTACAATCTCATAGGTAGAATCAGGCAAATCATCTCCGTTGTAACGGAATGCATTTGGCCCGATAAAGTATATATTTTTTTGTGTAGAATCAGAGCCTAAATCGACCAAACGTAATGCTGGCGGTTAAGGGCAGGATCGAAAAACAAAAGTCCGCATCGGAAAAGATCAACGCTACCATATACCAAAGGATGTCTTTTTATTTCCTGCCAGGCTTTTGTCATTTCGGGCGAGTAATAAATATCGTCCATTACAATTACTCCTTTGGTATGGATGCGTTTTGCTAATAATTCGAAGTAGCGCATAGTGGGTGTGTAACGATGGTTAGCATCCATTAACGCAAAATCAATTTTAGCCGGATTTTGAATAAAGTCGGGCAAGGTCTGATCGATATTGCCAGTCACTATGCGGATGTTCGTCTTATGGAAGTACTCGAAATGGGTAAGGGCAACGTGTATCAGCGATTTGTTGCCTTCAAATGTGGTTACATGACTATCGGACTGATGTGCCAGGTAAAGGGTTGTAAGCCCAACTGATGTACCTAACTCTACAATGGCTTTCGCCTGAATGTGATAAATAATTCTAAGCAGAAATTCACATACTTCTTTTGGGCTTGCGCTGGTGGCAGTAATTTTTGATAACGGTCTTTGATGATTTTGAAAATGGGGCGATGGTGCACCCAGGTCAGTCATTTCAATTTGTTGGGTACTGGTTAACAGTCTGGCACGAATGGCTTCAATTTCGGTAAGTCCGGTAATTTTTTTAGACTTAATAACCTTTTCATAAAAATCGAAAAAGAAAGGGGAGTGAATAGAATGTTCATCTACCGTGTATAACCAATGACGGAGGTAAGCTCTGGCCCGGAATAAGTTCAGCGAAAGCGTTTGTGTAGCAATAAAGAAATTAATTAAGCCTTATGGGGGCAATCATCGTAAATTCAGGAATGGTTACCTGAAAAGTAGCACCATCTACCACCCGTTCCATTTGGTAAGTGCCAGCCATTTTACCAAGCCCCGATTTAAGGTTACAGCCTGATACATACTGATGGCTTTGGCCGGGTTCTAAAACGGGTTGCTGGCCAACAACACCTTCGCCTTCTACTTCGCGGGTAGCAAAACCGGCATCATGAATATGCCAGTGCCTGCGTAAAAGCTGAATAGTGAAGTCGCTCTGATTTTCGATGGTGATGCGATAGGTAAACACATAATGGTACTGGCTCGGGCTTGAGTAAGAGGGCTGATACTCCGTCTCGACAGTAACTTTAATTCCTTGTGTTATTTCTGCAATCATCCGGTCAAAAATATCATTTTTTTCTATTTTACAACCCGCATCAGAATTTGATTCATCGAATTTAATCTCATGGCCGAAGACGTAAAAATTGCTCTTTCGTGGAAAAAACACCTTGCTGAGGAGTTTGAGAGGGAATATTTCCGGCAATTGATTGATTTTGTACGCCAGGAATGCAAGACACATACGGTTTATCCGCCCGGGCGGGAAATTTTCAGGGCTTTTGATTGTACCGATTTTGATGATGTAAAAGTGGTTATAATCGGGCAAGACCCCTACCACGGCCCGGGCCAGGCCAACGGACTTTGTTTTTCGGTACGCGAGGGTGTAACGTTACCTCGTTCATTAAAAAATATATTCAAGGAAATTCAAAACGATCTGGGTAAACCTATACCAAAAAGTGGTGATTTAGAGCGATGGGCTCAACAAGGCGTGTTATTACTTAACGCTACGTTAACCGTGCGCGCCTCAGACGCGGGGTCGCATCAAAACAAGGGGTGGGAACAATTTACAGATGCTGTTATTAAAGCCATATCTAACAATAAATCGAACGTGGTGTTTCTGTTGTGGGGAGCTTACGCACAAAAGAAAGGCGACATCATAGATCGGAACAAACATCTTGTTTTAATGTCTGCACACCCGTCACCTTTTTCGGCCGATCGCGGTTTTTTTGGTAACAAACACTTTAGCAAAACTAACGAATACCTGAAGAGTAAAGGACATGAGGAGATTGATTGGTAGTTTTTTAGCTAATAGTTATCAGTTAAGAGTAATAAGGAATACCCAAAGACTTTTAACTGATAACTTATGACCATTAACTACTTTACAGGCTTAAAGAATCTGTTCCAGCGGATCTTATCCAGGAACGAACCATACTTATCAATCGATAACCAGATAAAGAAACCTTTGCCCACTACATGATCTTCGGGTACAAAACCCCAATAGCGCGAGTCGAGTGAGTTATCGCGATTATCACCCATCATAAAGTAATAATTCTGATTGAATGTGTATTCGGTAACTTCTTTTCCGTCTATGGTAAGTTTGCCTTCTTTAATTTCCACATTCTTATTCCCATCGTAATCGCTGATAGTAGTTCCGTAAATGGAAAGGGTAGAATCATTAATCGCAATAGTCATTCCTTCTTTCGGAATGGTTAGCGGACCGTAGTCATTGCCTGTCCAGCTTTCGGTGTATTTTGAGAAGGGGAAACGGGGGGCTTCACCGCTCTCGTATAGAATTACTGATTTGATATAGGGTTCAGCCTGTACCAGCGCTTTTTGTTTTTCGGTTAAAAACATCGTGTAATACACCGCATCGGGTTTATCAGCATTCCATCTTCCCTTATAGGCAAAGTCGTCTCCGTCTAAACCAAATTTCTCAATATTCCGGTTGTTGATATCATTGGTCGATTCGATCAGGTATTGATAACGCAGTCCTTCCGGGTTTTCGAATGGAGTTCCATTAATGAATATCTGGCGGTTACGAATTTCAAATACATCGCCTGCTTCTGCCACACATCGTTTAATGTAGTTGGTCTTTAGGTCTACCGGATAATCAATCCAGGAATTCGGGTTGTAGTTGCCATAGTTATTTTCTTCTATTCGCGGTACGTTAAACACCACTACATCATTTCGTTTTACATGGGTAAACCCGGGCAACCGGTAGGAGGGAAGTTGAATCCAATCTGAATACGAAGGAATATTGGTAAACCATATTTTTTGATGCGTGAGCGGAACCTGCAGCGGTGTGCGCGGTGTGCGGGTACCGTAATGAAATTTACTTACAAACAGAAAGTCGCCCACCAGCATAGAATTTTCCATGGAAGGAGTAGGGATGGTATAGGCTTCCATAATCAGCCAGCGAATAAGGGTAGCGGCCACCACGGCAAACAAAATAGCATCCCACCATTCGCGTACTGCTGATTTTGGTTTTTTCTCAGCTTCATCTTTCTTTTTAACCCAAAACTTCCAATTCATATTAATCCGGTCTATTTAAAACGTGGCAAATAAAACTAATTTTTTAATGCTGGCTTACAACTTCAGAAAATCATCCATGGTAAAAATTCCTTTTTTGTCCGCAAGCCACTCGGCAACCAACACAGCCCCCAGTGCAAAACCTTGGCGGGTGTGGGCCGTATGCGTAATTTCAATGTCATCAATGGCCGATTGATACTTTACTACATGCGTACCCGGGGCAGGATCAACCCGGAAGGATTGGATAGAAAGGGTGTGCGGTTTATCTGACGCCCCCAACGTCCATTCTGTTTTGCGATCTATATTTTTGAGCACACCCTGGGCTAATGAAATGGCGGTACCGCTTGGTGCATCTTTCTTTTGCGTGTGGTGCGTTTCATCAATCGATACTTCGTATTGTTCGTAGCGCTGCATAATGTGGGCCAGATATTCATTCAGCTTAAAAAAAATATTTACACCCAGACTAAAATTTGATGATGCCAGCAATGTTCCGTTTTTGCTTTTACAATACGCTTCTGTTTCGGCCTGCCGGCTACCCCAACCTGTGGTACCACAAACAACCGGAATACCTTTATCGAAACAGGTTTTCAGATTTTTTACTACGGCCTCTGGTTGTGTAAACTCAATAGCCACATCAACAGCGTCATTAAAATTCTCCAGGCTGTCACCGGCATCAATTCGCCCTGCAATTTCGTTTCCGCGCTGGGTGGCAATTCCCTCTATGGTTTTGCCCATTTTACCATAACCAATTAGCAATATTTTCATTTCTAAAATCTAACAGATAGCGTAAATCCGGCCTGCCTGCCCAGCATTAAATTGTTTTCCAGATGGGGCTCCCATTTTACCTGCAATTTCGGGTTAAGTTGAAATTCTTTTAAATGGGCATCTACATGAGCATCTACCATTTGCAAAATGTACCACACGCCCGACATCAGAATGAAAAAATCGCGTTGCCGCCTGCTAATGTCTATTGCTCTCCGAAGCTGATCGGCATTTAGTCCGCTGGGACTTAAACCTGTGCCCCCATCATTCAGTACCCCAAAAAGTTCGTTCCGGTATTTGCGATTACTATTATCCCAAAAAACGACTACTACTGTTGTAACCGCAAAGCCGCCATATACCAAAGGCATTTTCCAGTACTTCTTGTTATAGAGTTGTCCTGCTCCCGGCATTATAGCAGAAAGCAACAACGCTTTGCGCGGATCGAAGCGACTGGCGTACGATTCTATTTGTTCAACCCGCTGGCTGGTTAGGGTGGCTGTGTCTGTTTGTGTTTTACTAATAATCGTATCGCCTTTGGTTTCCTGTGCAACAGAAAACTGAGTAACCAGAATTAATAAACCAAAAAGCGCAACTGCACGCATCAGATTTTCAGAATGTCTAATATTCGATTGAGATCTTCTACCGAAAGAAATGGAATCCGGATTTCACCCTTCTTTCCATCGCTCTTCACACTAACTTTCGTGCCAAAATGCGAAGATAAGCGGCCCTGTACCTGTACAATTTCTTTGGATTGTGCTGTGGAGGTATTTGTGTTAGGAGAAGGCCTGGAGCCATTCATTACCTGGCGGGCCAGTTCTTCTACTTTGCGTACCGATAAATCTTCTGAAATAATTTTATTAAAAATGAATAACTGTGTGCCGGTATCTTCAATGTTAATGATGGCCCGTGCATGGCCCATCGAAATTTTATTATCGCGTAAGGCAATCTGTATATCGGGTGGAAGTTTTAACAAGCGTAAATAATTGGTTACGGTTGTTCTGTTTTTACCCACCCGTTCGCCCAGTTCTTCCTGCTTCAGGTTACACTCGCTTATTAAGCGCTGGTAGCTAAGCGAAATTTCTATCGGGTTAAGATTTTCGCGCTGAATGTTTTCGATCAAGGCCATCTCCAGCATCTGCTGGTCGTTGGCTGTGCGAATGTAGGCCGGTATTTGTTTTAGCCCGGCTAACTTCGATGCCTGAAATCTGCGCTCGCCTGAAATCAATTGGTATTGATTGTGCGCCAGCCTGCGTACCGTTATGGGCTGAATAATACCATGAACCTTAATAGATTCAGCTAATTCATTCAAGGCTTCCTGATCGAAATACGTTCGCGGTTGAAAGGGATTGGTTTCAATAAACTCAACCGGAATTTCATTGATCGAATCGGTGTTGGATTTAGAAGCGCTGAGGGAATGAGGAACCTCAACTTCCAGTTTTTCATCTTCCGGGGTATCGCTCAACAATGCACTTAATCCCCGTCCTAACGCTCTCTTTTTACTCATTTCGCAATTCCGTTTTTATCTAAAATTTCATGGGCCAGGTTCAGGTAACTGATGGCACCTTTACTTTCGGCATCGTGTACAATAGCGGGCAAACCAAAACTTGGCGATTCGCTTAGCTTTACATTGCGGGGTATAATAGTTTGAAACGCAATGTTCTTAAAATGGGTACGCACTTCTTCCACAACCTGATTGCCCAGCGATGTGCGCGAATCGTACAACGTAAGCAGAATGCCTTCAATTTCTAAATTTGGATTAAGCCGGGTTTGTATAATCTTGATGGTATTTAACAACTTACCCAAACCTTCCAAAGCAAAATACTCACATTGTACAGGTATAATTACCGAATCGGCAGCGGTTAGCGAGTTAATGGTAATTAACCCCAGCGAAGGTGAACAATCAATAATAATAAAATCGTATTGATCTTTTATTTTGGCCAGAGCGGTTTTCATCTTTTCTTCGCGATGGTCTATGTTCACCATCTCCACTTCGGCCCCCACCAGGTCGATATGTGAAGGAAGAATATCCAGGTATTTCAATTCGTTTTTTACAATGGCCTCTTGCAGCGGCACATCATCTACCATGCATTCGTAAATGCTTTTGGTTACATCTTTTGGATTAATACCCAGTCCTGAAGTAGAGTTGGCCTGCGGATCGGCATCTACCAGCAGGGTTTTGCATTCCAGCACGGCCAGACTGGCAGCCAGGTTAATGGCCGAAGTGGTTTTACCTACTCCGCCCTTTTGGTTCGCAATAGCGATAATTTTACCCATGATACACGTTGTGGTTGTTCAGCTAAAAAAATAACCCCGACCAAAAATCGGGGTTACAAATATAGGTTAATGTAGCTGCCAACCAATGTGATCAAAAGCCTTAAAATGGCTATTGAACAGGTCGTTTATTTCCGTTTAGAGGCTTTACGGGCTTCTTCGCTGGCTTTCATCGCCTGCTCCAGTTTGTTCATAAAACTCGACTTTTTACCCGTTCCGCCAGACTCCAGCATTTTCTTTTTATGATCGTCCATCACGGCTTTAATTTTGTCTTCATCCACAAAGCGCTTGATAATAGCTTGTTGTGCAAAGGTTACCAGGTTGGAAACAAAATAGTAGAAACTCAAACCAGCCGAAAAAGAGTTGAGCACAAACATAAAGACAACCGGCATAATATAGCCCATCGTTTTCATGGGGCCCTGCACACTGGTAAGCTGGTTATTCTGCCAGGTGTACACAATAGTGGAGGCTGTCATCAACAATACAAATAAACTTACGTGGCTTCCATAGAATGGAATGGTAAAAGGTAGGTTGATAATTGAATCGTACGTAGAAAGATCTTCGGCCCATAAAAAAGATTTTTGCCTCAGTTCGATAGATACCGGAAAGAAATAAAACATAGCGAACAGAATAGGCATCTGCAACAGCAACGGAATACAACCACTAAAGGGGTTTACACCGGCCTGCTGATACAACTTCATCTGGTCTTGCTGGTTTTGCGCCATGTTATCGCCATTCTTCTCCTTAATCAGATCAAGCTCGGGTTTAAGCAATCGCATTTTGGCCATACCGAGGTACGACTTGTAGGAGAGGGGCAACAGAATAAGTTTTACAAACAGCACCAGCAACACAATAATGATTCCGTAGTTGCCAATAAATCCTTCCAGAAATTTGAAAATAGGAATGATTACAAACCGGTTTATCCACGACATAGGAGGCCAGCCCAGGTCAAGATTTTCGCGGAAGCCTTCAGTTACAGAAGGAAGTACTTCATAATCGCTGGGGCCAAAGAAGTATTGAAATTTAGCTTTGCCAGCCGAGGCATATTCCGTAGGGAAATTTGCCTGTAGAGATGCGTCTTTTACCACCAGCGTATCTGCCGCATTTGCAAAGATTTTAACTTCAGCAGATGAAAACGATTCTTCTGCAATTATGGCCGAAACAAAAAATTTCTGACGGATGGAAATCCACTTAACCGGACTGGTTAAACTTTCCGATTCCAGATCGGTTGAAGCCTGCGAGATATAATCAAAGTCGCCATTGGCCAGGTACCAGTTCATATTGGTTTTAGCCCGGCTGTCGGCAATCGCTTTTTCCTGTACGGGTATCTGGTCATGCCATTTATAGGTAATTTCTTTGCCGGTTAGTTCTACCCCTTTAGTTTGTACCTGGTAACCGATTACATAACCTGTAGGAGGTATAGAATAGATGTGTTTAATGAAAGCACCGGGCCCAAGCGTAGCGGTAAGGCTAAGGTGGGTGGTATCATGCTTGGTTTCTGTGGAGGGAGAGTAGTAAAGATTGTATAAGTCAATTTGTTTTCCCTGATAGGATGAAAGCAACGAGAATGTATTGTTGTTTTTCTGCGCGAGATAAAGCGGCTTTTGCCAATACGTTTTAAAATTCTTTAGCTCTACTTCATTCAGGCGTCCGCGATTTGAAATTTTTAACCGGATGTCAGCATTTTCGATGTTGGTTTCCGATTCGGTTCCGTTCATGAACGAAGCCAGCGAACCATATTGTGTGAGGGTGGTGCTATCTAATTTAGGTTCGGTAACAACCGTTGTACTGTCTTTAACCAGAGGCTGGGTTACCTGGGCCGGAGCTGTGGTTTCGGGTTTTTGCGGTTGGGGCGCGAGAAAGTTAAAGTATACCAGTAACAGTACGGCAATAAGGGTTAATCCAATAGCTGAGTTCCTATCCATTCTTATATAATCTTAAATAATCTAATTCGTATCTTTTTAACGGTTTCTATTACTGAGGGCAGCCTCAATAAATTTTACAAACAACGGGTGCGGGTTTAATACTGTGCTTTTTAACTCGGGATGGTATTGTACACCTACAAACCACGGGTGATCTTTTAATTCTACAATTTCAACAAGCCCGGTATCGGGGTTAATGCCCGAGGCTTTAAGGCCTGCCTCTTCCATGGGCTCCAGGTATTTGTTGTTGAACTCATAGCGGTGGCGGTGCCGTTCCTGTATAGTGGTATCGCCATAGATATTAAAAGCACGTGTTCCTTTTTTGATTTTACAGGTATAAGCACCCAGCCGCATAGTACCACCTTTATTCGTGATTTTCTTTTGTTCTTCCATCATATCGATTACAGGGTGCTTTGATTTAGGATTCAATTCTGTTGAACTCGCTTCCAGGTGCAATACGTGGCGCGCAAATTCTACTACAGCACATTGCATACCCAAACAAATACCGAGGAAGGGGATTTTATTTTCGCGTACGTAACGGATGGCTTCTATTTTTCCCTCCAGGCCGCGCTCTCCAAAGCCAGGCGCTACCAATACGCCATTCAGGCTGCCTAAGATATCGGCTACTGTCTCTTTGTTAATATCCTCCGATGATATCCATCTGAGGTTTACTTTGCAATCATTCTGTGCTCCGGCATGAATAAAAGCTTCGGCAATGGATTTATAAGCATCCGGTAACGAAACATATTTACCTACCAACCCGATTGTAACTTCATTGATCGGATTTTTCAGTTTCCCTAAAAACACTTTCCATTGCTCCAGATCGGGCTCCTGCTTGGGTGTAACTTTAAGTTTTGAGATTACCCGCTCATCTAATTTCTCCTTACGCATTAAAAGCGGAACATCGTAAATGGTTTCGGCATCAATGGCTTCAATAACCGAATTCAGATTTACATTGCAGAATAAAGCCAGCTTTTTCCGAATCTCCATCGAAAGCGGGTGCTCGGTACGGCAAACCAGAATGTCGGGTTGAATTCCGTACGAAAGCAACTCTTTTACAGAATGTTGGGTGGGTTTTGTCTTTAACTCTTTGGCTGCCCGCAGGTAGGGGATAAGCGTGAGGTGAATAACCAGGGCATTGTTAGAGCCCAGGTCCCAACGCACTTGCCTTACCGCTTCTACAAAAGGCAGCGATTCAATATCACCCACCGAACCACCAATTTCTGTGATAATGAAATCGTATTTGCCACTTTCGCCCAGTTGAAAGATGTTGCGTTTAATTTCATCGGTAATGTGGGGCACCACTTGCACGGTCTTACCGAGGTATTCCCCTTTCCTTTCCTTGGTAATTACATTATTATAGATGCGCCCGGTGGTTACGTTGTTGGCCCGGCTGGTAGGCACATTAAGAAAACGTTCGTAGTGGCCCAGGTCAAGATCGGTCTCGGCCCCATCATCGGTTACGTAACACTCTCCGTGTTCGTAAGGGTTCAGCGTTCCCGGGTCTATATTAATATAAGGATCAAATTTTTGAATGGTTACAGAAAACCCTCTGGCCTGAAGGAGCTTACCCAGCGAGGCCGAGATAATACCCTTACCCAGAGAAGACGTTACCCCACCGGTAACAAAGATGTATTTGGCTGAAGACATGATGTAGTAACCCCTTAAAAAATTTGGTCGCAAAGGTAGGGTATTCTAGTCTCTAACAAACCGGTAAAAATCAATTTTATTTCGTTTTTGGAAGAATTATCGGTAGGTTTGGAAGAATGTGAATGGTTCTACCTGGTTACTTTATTTTAACCTGAAAGATTAAACTTTTGGATTCTTATTTTTACCAATGAGCAGTATCCTATACCTAAGCCTAAAGCGATCTATATTACTTTTATTTTTTGTTGGAGCCTTTCTCTTTGTATCTGCTACGGATACTGAGGTTGATTCCGAAACGATTTCATGTTCGATTGAGGACTATGAAGAGTATGCTCCTTTTTCTCCAGCCATTGATTTTACGGCCGGGTCGTTATTTGTTGGTGTTGGTAGAAATTCTATTTGGGTTAGGGGAGCTTTAAATGAACCTGGTAATTTTTATGTAGCCCTTTATACGGCAGACCCTGGGGCATTAACCGCGGCAACCATTCGTACCCACGCCATTACAGCCGGAGCTCAGATAGCAACCGAGGTTCCGGGAGTATCGCCCGTTGGAACAACATCACAACAACAACAGTTTACAGCGGCAAATGTGGCAGCATTCCCATCATTCCCGGGAACACCTTATGCCGGGGCAAGATTTACAGGTTTAACTTTTGGTACTACCTATTTCTATCGGATTGTAGCGAGGGATGCCGGAGGAACAAATTTCTCTCCAATTATAAGTGGCTCAATAGCAACTGCTGCGGATGTATGTGGCGCTACTTCACCAGGAAGTCATCAGACAGGTTCAGCAGCTAACCTTTGTGGACCTCGGAATGTTCAATTTAATATGTCGTATACAGGTGTTCCTTACGGTGACCCATATCTGTTAAGATTTCGCTATTTTTTCTTGTTCGAGGTAAATGGTATAGGAGGCCCACCTATAGATGTATTCCCCACGCTAACTAACCCAACCGAACTTACCCGGGCAAGTCAAATATGGACTGCAAGTGCTAACTATGTGTATCCGGATAATGGAACTATCTGTGCCTACAATGCACGAGCCTATTTATTTTACCTGGATCAAGGTTTATGTGGTCCAGTTTTTCAAGATCAGACATTTGAGGTTTTTGATGATATAGCCAATACAAACCTAGGACAAATCGGCATTGCACCACCCTTGCCAACAGGTATTGAAGTATGTGAGGGATCATCGGCTACTGTAAACTTTACAAACTCCTCTTTAATTAACTGTGTGGCTCCGGAAGAAACTGAAAAGAAGAATACCTATCAGCGCTGGTATCAGTATGAATACGGAACCAATTTTGCTGCGGCAGATTTTATGGACAAGGTACAGGTGGTTATCCCAGCAGGTACGCCTAATTACCCTCCAGGTGCCAATCCATTTTTTCCGGGCGGTGGTACAATAACAACCTTTGCTTCGGCATATCGTGGTCCTATCCTGATGTTACCAGCCCCGAATGATGAGACAACACCGCTTCCGCCATCATTTAATATCAATGTACTTAGCACTAATGTTTTTGGTCCCGATAACCGGTTTCGGGTTACGCTTAGAATGTGGAACCTTTGTAACCCCTATGATAATCAGTTGGATGTTCCCTTTGGTTCGGGCGGCCTAGCACCGACAACTGGAGATATACCTAACGGAGATGCTGATCCGATCACTACGTTTTCCGAAATCATCCTTGTACAAGAACCACCGATTCCCACCGCAGTACCCAGAAACATATGTCAGGGGAGTGGATTAGGGAATTTTCAGATCAGCTATGCTGGTGCCAGCACTTCCGTACGGTGGTATGATGATAATGCAGGGGTAATTGGGGCTTTAGTTGCAACCAGACCGGCAAATTCGACTACGCTTTCGGCTGGTACAGCGGGAATCACTCCTGTTCCTAACAGTGCTGTTCCTGGTGTTTATGCAGTATGGGCCTCCTATCAAAGACCTACTACGGGTACCGTTCAATGTTGGAGCGACCCGGTAAGAACCACCATTACGGTTAAAGAGAGTCCGTTACCTACTCCTCCGGCATTTACCACATCTTCCACGCAGGTCTGTCAGGGCGATCTTAACGTATTGTACCAACTTCCAAGTACTTCACCTTCGCAAACGGTAGGCGGTGCTACCGAATATGAATGGATTGCTACTGATAACGCAGATGTGCCCGTAGCGGACGTTACAATCACGCCTCAGGCTAACAACAGGTCTGTTTTGGTTAATTTTCCAGTACCAGGTTCATACACCACTAGAACCAGAAAAATAAGAGTTAGAAGTATATATTCAGCAGGGCAGGCTTGCCCTTCTAACTATCGTGATGTTACGGTAACGGTTTTTGGGCCTTCGCAGGCAACTACCATTAACCCGGTAACCCAAACCATTTGTGATGGAGACGCAGTTACGAGCATTACCGCATCAGGTTTACGGGGTACAATTCAAGGTTGGGAACGATCAGTAAATGGAGGTGGATTTGTTGCCGATGGAACGCTTGGTGTGGCAAATCCCATTACTCCATCCGTCCCTCTCGTGGCAGGAGTTCAAACTACCTACCGATATAGAGCGGTGGTTCAGAACGGAACTTGTGCAGCTGTAACCAGCCCTCAGGCAACGATTATTGTTAACCCCATTCCTCCTAAACCCACTATTACACCTTCCGGAGCAACTACGTTTTGTGATGACGGTATCGGTAGTGTTACCCTTACCTCAAGTGATGTGGGGGGCTTAGCCTCATCTTACAGGTGGTATAGAAATGGAACGCTTACCGGTATAACTACACAAAATATTGTGATCAATACCGTGGCGCAAAGCGGGTCTTACACCGTTGAGGTAGTGGGTGTAGGTACTTCTTTTTGTGTAAGCCCTCCTTCAGATCCTACTGTAGTTACTATAAATCCCTTACCCACCGCCACAGTATCAGGAGGAGGCTCGGCTTGTAGTGGTACTCCGGCACCTGATATAACATGGACTTTAACTGGAGCTCAACCTTTTGACTTCACAATTACGCTTACCCCAGGTGCTCCGATTGTTGTAACCGGTCATACTTCGTTTACCTATACAATTGTTGCCCCAAGTCCTGCTGTAAATACTACTTATCAAATGACTTCGTTGGTGGATAATAATAATTGCTCAGCGACCTCTATGGGGGGGGCTGCCAGCGTGACTCTTCAACCATTTACTCCTCCAAATAATTTTGTTTTTACAGGTCAACCAGATGTATGCGATAATAGTGGTGTTGTCAACCCACCAGATGCATTTTTGGACCTAATGCCAAATGTTACCACACAATACAACATTACCTATACCCTTAACGGAGTTGCTCAACCCCCTTTACTCAATGTTAGTTCTATTGCAAATGCGGGTGTTGGTGGTCGTGCTAGAATAACCATTGCACCTACATATGCACAAATGGGAAATACACCGGGATCGTATGCAATTGTTGTCACTAGCATTATTAGTTCCTTGGGGTGTTCGGGAGTTGTTCCAATACCTGGTCCCAGTCTTATTGTAAACCCGCAGCCAACAGCTCCCACCGGACCAGTTAATGGTATAGCCTGTAGTGTTCCTGGAACCGGAGCGGCCTTGTCGGTAAACGACCCTGGTGCAGGTTTTGAAATTGAGTGGTCAACAGCCGGACCAAACCTTGCTGCTTTTGTTGCTGCGGTACCCGGATCTGGGGCTGAGAGCGGTACAAATAACAGGACGTTTACGCCAACCACTTCGGCCACTGCTACCTTTTATGCCTTTACGCGTAACACCGCCACTGGCTGTTTTTCTCCTACAGGTACTGCAGTAACCCAAACGCAGGATGTACGACCCACTCCGGCAGTAGCCGGCCCTCCTCAGCCTATGCTGTGTGGTACAAGTACAACCATGGCCGCAACAGCAGTTAATAATGGAGGTACAGGAACATGGACTGTGGTGTCGCCAATAGGGCCGCCAATTGTTATTACAAGCCCCAACAGCCCAACTACAACAGTTACGGGCTTGCCTCAGGATGTGCCGGGTGGAGCACCCATTGTTACTACCCTTAGATGGACTGCTACCAGTGCCTTAAGTGTTTGTGCTCCTACGTTTGCCGATGTCCAGTTAACCGTTAATCCACTACCTGTTGTTAATAACCTTACTCCAATTCTATGTGAAGATGTATTTGGTGGCGCTTCAACAGCTAACGTTAATCTGGCTACCAACTATGATACAAATGTTATGGGTGGCTCACCGGCCAATACGGTTGTACATTATTTTCCAAGTGCCGCAGACAGAATTGCGAATACAAATGAAATTCTCGCGCCTATAACCGTTACCAATGGTCTGGTTCGTTTTACCCGGGTGCGTAACACCGTTACCAATTGTTTTAACGATGGTACCCTAACCTTTACAGTCAGAACCCTGCCAAACGTAGTTAATCATAGTGCGCAGGTCTGCGAAGATACTCCCCCCGGATCGCTGGTTGCCTCTGGCATTAACCTGCAAAATTTTGAAACAACCATAGCCAATGGCTCTATGGTAAACCGTGATATTGAATGGTACACCGATGCCAGTCTGGGTGCTGGTTTTTTAATCCCTGCCGGAAATGCAGCAGGCGCTGAAGAAAATTATTCCATCAATGCCGATGTAACGCTGCACGCTAAAGTTATTGATACCACCCTTCCTTCACCACAGTGTTTCCGGGCGGCAACACTCAACCTGGATTACCAGGCTCGTCCTAATAACAATCAGATTACTGATGGTATTGGTCAGGCATTAGGGGCTACGTATACAATATGTGCCAGTTCAAATCTTGTGTTGCTACAAATTAATCCGGGTATAAATCCAGGCTCCACCTATACATGGACTATTCCACCACCTTCTTTCCCGGGTGAGTTCGAATTACTTTCCGGTACTTCCGGGTTCTTTGTCATCTTACGTTTTCCTAATACCATTACAGCCCCCGGAATTCCAATTAGCGTTAAAGAAACATTAGGAACAGCCCTTTGTGATGGAAATACATTATCTACCAATATAGTTGTGGTAGGTTCTCCTCCAAAACCCGTTATAACCGGGCCTGCGTCAGTTTGTTCCAATCAAAACGGGGTTATTTTCAGTGTTCCTAATACTGCTGGAAGTACCTATAGTTGGTCTTTACCTCCAGGTGCAACTATAACTTCATTACCAGTTACGTCTAATACAATAACTGTTCAATTCAGTACTTTCCCTGGAAACGTGACTGTGGTTGAATCGAATTCTACCGGATGCATATCACCCGCGGCCGATCCATTCCCGGTAGCGGTAGCGGACAGACCCACGATTACTTCGGTAAGTACTGCTACGCTCTGCAGCGGGCAAAATGTAAATGCAGTGCATACCATTACCTCAAACATTGTAGGTACTACGTACAATTGGGAGGTGATTAATATTACCGGATCGGTGCTGGGTACCTTGTTAGGTAACACGGCTACCGGTGTAACGGATATTAATGAAACCTTGTCCAATACTTCTGGTGTAACAGCATCGGTTACGTATCGCATTACACCTATTGGTCCGGGCCCTGATAATTGTCCGGGTACGCCACAAAACTTTACCGTTACAGTTAATCCCGAACCTGTAATTGTAGTAGGGCAAACCAAATCAATTTGCAGCGGAGCTTCTGTGGCTAAAGAAATTCTTCTTGCTCCTGCTAATTTACCGGCAGGTACGATTTTTAACTGGCCCGACCCTGATGCTGGAGGTCCTGCCACAGCGGGTGTTAATATTCCTATGGGTGTTGCCGGTACGCTTCATATTAATGATGTACTCACTAACCTGACCAATGCACCAATTGTTGTTAATTACGTGATTACACCAACCAGTGGTGCCAATTGCGTGGGTGTTCCTCAAACCATAGCGATTACTGTAAATCCACAACCGGTTGGGTATAATGATAACACTCCGTTTGCGTGTAGCCGGGTGGCCATAGGATATGATCTTCAGGCCAATGTTGCCAACATCGGTTTAGGCGGTAACAATCTGGTTGCCGGTACCACCTACAGTTGGGTTGCTACCTCAAATGCCAGTGTAACCGGTGAGAGCACAAGTGCCCAGTCCGGACAAATCATTACCGATGCAGTAACCAATATTACCAATACCGATCAGGTGGTTCAGTATACCGTAACCCCTACCAGTGGTGCGGGTTGTGTTGGGGCGCCTTTTATTGTTAATGTTACCATAAGACCTGAGCCAAAGGGCTTTAATGATAACGCACCTTTTATCTGCAGCGATGATAACGTTAATTATAACCTGGCAGGAAACATTGGTAATACCGTGGCCGGAGGTAACAACCTGGTAACCAATACAACCTATAGCTGGATTGCGGCCAATAATGTTAATGTAGGCGGAGAAAGTACAGTTGCACAGACAGGTGCCACTATAACCGATATCTTAAATAACATTACCAACAGCAATCAGGTAGTAACCTATACCGTTATTCCTACCAGCGACCAGGGTTGCGTAGGCATTCCGTTTACCGTTAGCGTAACCGTGCGACCTGAACCAAAAGGATATAACGATGCCACACCGCTTATTTGCAGCGATGGGGCCGTTAACTATAACATAGAGGCCAATATTCTGAATATTGGTTTGGGGGGCAATGGTCTGATAACCGGAACCACCTATTCGTGGGTAGCCGCAGCACACCCTGATGTTGCCGGAGAGGGAAGTGGTGTAACATCCACAATAACCAATGTTCTTACTAACATCACCAATGTAAACCAGGTAGTGGTGTATACGGTTACGCCAACCAGTTCAAATGGTTGTGTGGGCGATCCGTTTACTATTTCCGTTACGGTGCAACCCGAACCTCAAGGTTTTAATGATGTTGCTACCATCTGTAGCGATGATGCTGTTAATTATAGTTTGAGTGCCAATATTGGCAATACAGGTTCAGGAGGTAATAACCTTACAGCCGGTACTACTTATAGCTGGCAGGCTGCTTCTAATCTCAGCGTATTGGGTGAAAGTACAACCGCACAAGCGGGTGGAACGATCACAGATATTCTGAATAACATCACCAACACAAATCAGGTTGTGATTTATACAGTTACACCCACAAGTTCAAATGGTTGTGTGGGTAATCCGTTTAGTGTGTCGGTAACGGTACAACCTGAGCCCAAAGGCTATAACGATGCTACTCCTTTTACGTGTAGCGATGTAGCATTAACGTACGATCTGAATACGAATGTGGCAAACATAGGATTAGGAGGCAATAATCTGGTGGCCGGTACTACCTATAGCTGGGTAGCTGCGCCAAGCGCCACGGTTACAGGAGAAAGTACAACACCCCAGGCGGGCAATATTATTAATGATGTACTGAATAACGTTACCAACGCAAATCAGGTAATAGTTTATACCGTTACACCTACCAGCCTGGATGGTTGCGTGGGTAATCCCTTTACGGTTTCCGTTACGGTAAGACCTGAACCACGAGGCTTCAATGACTCAAGTCCTGTTGTGTGTAGCGATGCTCCGGTTAATTATAATCTGGTATCGAATATCACCAATACAGGTGCAGGCGGAAATAATCTGGCTATTGGAACCACCTACAGTTGGATTGCAACCGATAATGTTTCTGTAACAGGCGAAAGCCTGGCAACACAAACCGGTAGTACGATAAACGATGTGGTAAATAACATAACAAACTCTGATCAGGTAGTGGATTATACCATTACACCTACCAGTGGTGACGGATGCGTGGGCGATCCTTTTGTTGTTTCTGTTACCATCAGACCTGAACCGAGAGGGTTTAATGATGTGGCTACTATATGTAGCGATGATGCCGTAGCCTACGATCTTGCTGCCAATGTGGCCAATACAGGTTCCGGGGGTAATAACCTCACCTCGGGCACTACGTATAGCTGGATAGCCGCCAGCAATGCCAGTGTAAGCGGAGAAAGTTTATTACCGCAGACAGGAGCGATAATTACCGATGTACTGAACAACGTTACCAATGCCGACCAGATTGTAACCTATACCGTAACCCCTACCAGTCAGAATGCTTGTGTGGGTAATACATTTACCGTAGCGGTAACGGTTCAGCCGGAACCCCGTGGCTTCAACGATGCTACTCCGTTTATTTGTAGCGATGACAATGTCAACTACGACCTGAGTGCCAACATAGCCAACACAGGCGCAGGTGGTAATAACCTGATTGGGGGTACAACCTATAGCTGGATTGCAACCAACAATACGAATGTATCGGGTGAGAGTCTGGTTGCCCAGGCTGGAAGTGTAATTAATGATGTACTGAATAACATTACGAATGCAACTCAGGTTGTAGTATATACCGTTACTCCAACCAGCGGAGCAGGTTGCGATGGTAATCCATTTACCGTATCCATTAACGTTCGGCCTGAGCCGAAAGGATTTGATGATAATAGTCCGATTGCATGTAGTGATGTGGCAATGAGCTACGACCTGGTCGCCAATATATCGAACATTGTACTGGGTGGCAACAGCCTGGTAGTGGGTACTACCTATAGCTGGATTGCTGTTGATAACCCATTTACAACCGGAGAAAGCACCTCAGCGCAAACCGGAAATACTATCAACAATACCATTACCAACATCACCGATGTGAATCAGTTGGTAGTGTATACCGTAACACCAACCAGTGCTAACGGTTGTGTTGGTAATCCATTTACCGTTACCGTTACGGTACGGCCTGAACCAAGAGGGTTTAATGACGTGAAAACGATCTGTAGCGATGATGCGGTAGCATATGATCTTGCAGCCAATGTGGCCAATATCGGAGCGGGTGGAAATAACCTGGTTACAGGTACAACGTACAGTTGGGTTGCAACAACAAATCCAAGTGTAGGAGGTGAAAGCACCCTTCCACAAGTTGGGGCAACCATAACCGATGTGTTGAATAACATTACCAACGTTAACCAGGTGGTAACCTATACGGTAACACCTACCAGTCTTAATGGTTGTGCGGGCAATCCATTCACCATTACGGTTACGGTTCAACCCGAGCCTAAAGGATATAACGATGTAAAAACAATTTGCAGCGATGACGCGGTTAGCTACGACCTGATGTTGAATGTAGGCAATACTGGTTTGGGTGGAAACAACCTGATTGCCGGAACAACCTATAGCTGGATTGCGGCTAACCACGCAAACGTAACGGGAGAAAGTACAATTGCTCAGAGCGGTGCAACCATTACAGATGCCCTCAATAACATTACCAATTCAAATCAGGTGGTGGTATACACCATTACACCAACCAGTTTAGATGGTTGTGTGGGTAATCCATTTACGCTTACAGTAACCGTAAGACCAGAGCCGCGCGGCTTTAATGATATTACGCCTGTAGCGTGCAGCGATGCAGCCATAAATTATAACTTGGTTAACAATGTAGCCAACACCGGTGCGGGAGGAAATAACCTGGTTACGGGAACAACATTCAGTTGGATTGCTGCAGACAACCCAAGTGTAACAGGTGAAACAACCATTATTGCAGGAACAACTTCTATCATAACCGATGTGGTGAATAACGTAACCAATACCGATCAGGTAGTGGTTTACACCATCACGCCTACCAGTTCAGATGGTTGTGTGGGTGATCCCTTTACCGTTTCTGTAACGGTTCGCCCGGAGCCAAGAGGCTTTAATGATCCATCACCTTTAGCATGCAGCGATGTAGCATTTAATTACGATTTATCTTTAAACATTGCCAACACGGGCGCAGGAGGAAATAACCTGACAGCAGGAACAACCTACAGTTGGGTTGCAACCTCAAATGCCTTTGTAACAGGAGAGGGTAGTGGCACAGGAGCGATCATTACCGATATAATCAACAATGTTACCAACAGCAATCAGGTAGTGGTTTACACGGTAACCCCAACCAACAATACATGTGTTGGAAATACATTTACGGTATCCGTAACCGTTCAACCTGAACCACGTGGGTTTAATGATGCTACCCCTGTAACCTGTAGCGATGTAGCGCTTACATACGTGTTAAATTCCAATGTGGCGAATACTGGTTCGGGTGGTAATAACCTGGTAACAGGTACAACCTATAGCTGGAGCGCTACCGATAATCCGAATGTATCGGGAGAGAGCCTGGGTGCCCAGACGGGGGGTACAATTAACGATGTACTGAACAACATTACCAATGCTAATCAGGTGGTTGTGTATACCGTTACACCAACCAGTGGCGATGGATGTGTGGGTAACACCTTCCTGGTATCGGTAACGGTTCGTCCGGAACCCCGTGGCTTTGATGATGCCAAGTCTATTTGTAGCGATGCCAATGTGAACTATGATATTGCCACCAACATTGCCAACACCGGGTTGGGTGGAAATAACTTATTAACCGGAACCACATACAGCTGGATTGCGGCTAATAATGTGGATGTTACCGGTGAATCGAATGTAACACCGGGTACCTCAATCATTATTAATGATGTATTGAACAATATTACCAATGTAGATCAGGTAGTGGTTTATACCGTAACCGCAACCAGCAACAATGGTTGCGTGGGCGATCCGTTTACGGTTTCAGTAACGGTGCGCCCCGAACCACGCGGGTTTGCAGACAACTCACCGCTAATCTGTAGCGATGATGCGGTAGCGTATGACCTTAATCTGAATATTGCCAATGTAGGTTCAGGTGGAAATAACCTTACTGCCGGAACTACCTATAGCTGGATCGCTGCTAACCATGCCAGTGTAGGCGGGGAGAGTACAGTTGCGCAATCCGGTACTATTATTACCGATGTGCTGAACAACGTTACCAGTGCCAATCAGATTGTTGTTTATACGGTAACACCAACCAGTGCACAAGGTTGCGTGGGCGATCCGTTTACGGTTTCCGTTACGGTGCGTCCGGAGCCAAGAGGGTTTAATGATGTATCGCCTGTAATCTGCAGTAATGCAACGGTCAATTATATTTTGTCAACGAACATTGCGAATACGGGTTCAGGAGGTAATAATTTAGTGGCCGGAACCACATACGAATGGCTGGCCGCAGATAATACGAATGTTACCGGAGAAACGCTTGCTCCAACCCTTACAGGAACTATTACCGATGTACTGGTAAATGTAACATCGGCCAATCAGGTGGTGGTTTATACTATAACTCCTACCAGTACCGATGGATGTGTGGGTAATCCGTTTACGGTTTCTGTCACCGTTCGCCCTCAGCCAATTGGCGCGGCTGATGTAGATGCTGTATGTAGCGATGAAGCGATCAGTTACAACATCCAGACCCGAAACATAAACTTGCTGGGTAACTCCGTTAACAGCCAGTTTACTTATACGGTGGTATCATCCGATCCGGGTAATGTATCAGCGGCAGGTAAAGATCGCCCTGTTGCCAGCTCAGCTTCTATTACCGATACATATACCAATACGACCAGTGCAGATGTTCAGATTACCTACACCATTACACCATTTAGTGTAACCGGAACTTGTCAGGGTAATCCGTTCGATGTGGTGGTTACCATCCATCCGGAGCCACTTGGCCCGAATACCACCATTCAGCGTTGCAGCGATGATCCGGTTAACTTCGACTTGCAAGACGTAATTAATACGGCAGGTACCGGTAATGCAGTACCGAGCAAATTCCGCTATACGGTATCATCAAACAATGCGATGGCTGTTGCACCGGGCCCTAACCGCAACACACCAACACCGGCTCCGATAGCCGATGTGTATACCAATCTGACTAATGCCGATGTTGAGATTACCTATACCGTAACACCGGTAAGTCTTTCCGATGATTGTGAGGGGTCTTCGTTTACACTTCGGGTTACGGTACATCCGGAACCTGTGGGCGTCAATGTAGTAGATCCGATTTGTAGCACAGCCCTGAATTATAACATTCAGACGCAAAATATTAATACGTTGGGCAATGCGGTGCCAAGTGTGTTTACGTACACCGTTGCTTCATCCGATCCGGTTGGCGTTCCGCCAGCAGCCGACAGGGTAGTGGCTACCAACACACCTATTACCGATTCCTATACTAACTCAACCGGTGTTGATGTTACGGTTACGTATACCATTACGCCATTCAGTTCAGCGAATAATTGTGCCGGAACTCCATTTACCTATGCGGTAACAATCAGTTCTAAGCCTGTGGGTGCAGATGCCACCAAGACCGCTACTTGTTCGGATGTGGTGTTTAACTTTAATCCACAGGTTGATATTACAAATGGAGTAATTGCAACCTTTACCTGGACAGCCACCTATCAGCCTGGTCTTTCAGTAAACGGTGCAGCACCACCTGTTTCCGGAAGCGGAAATATCAGTGGAACCTTAACCAATACGACCAGTGTAGTGTTGAATGCAACCTATGTGGTAACACCAACAGCAGGTACTTGTGTAGGCGATCCGTTTACGATTACCGTACCGATCGAACCTGAGCCAGTTGTATCCAATGCGTTAAATGCTATTGTGTGCAGCCGGGCTCCTTACAATACCCTGATGGATACCGATGGATTATCAATTGGGGCCTCTACTTATGATGTATCGGCTGTTGTAGATGCGGGATTAACCGGTACACCTACTACGGGATTAGGGTTGGCAGCAAATGCGTTGATTAACGATGCTTTTGTGAACGTAGGTGCTATTCCATTAAAAGTTACGTATACCATAACTCCGCACGGAACCAATGGATGTGTGGGTGATCCGAAAGTAGTTGAATTAACGGTTAACCCCGAACCGGTAATTAACCCGGGACTTGATAACACGGTATGTAGCCGCGAAGATGCAGGCATAATCCTAAGTACGAATGGGGTTTCGGTAGCAGCGAACTCGTATCGGTTGGTAAGTGTTACAGTGCCCGGAACGGCAACAGCCGATCCGTTGAATGTTCCTGCCGGAACTGTGGGTAATATTAATCTGATCAGAACAGATAAATACACCAACACAACCAATGCACCGGTGGTGGTGGTGTATGAAGTGTTGGGTATTAGTCCTTCCAATTGCGAAGGTCAGCCTCAAACCATTAATCTCACGATCGATCCGCAACCTATACTATCGCCTGGTACAGCAAACTTATGTAGCGATGTACCTTCAGGTATTATTGTTGGACCGGCTGCCGGCTCAACACCAATTACTGATTTTGAATTAAAGAACATTGTTAAAGCACCGGCTCTTGTAGCTGGCGGTAGCAATGCAGGTTTGGGAAGTTATACAGCAAATCTTCCGGGTGGTCAATCAGACTTCCTTGCTAACGATACGTTTACAAACACATCCAACGGTCCGCTGTTGGTAACCTATACGGTAGTACCTATTGCCAATGGCTGTAGAGGCGCAGACTTTACAGTTGTATTTACCGTTAACCCTGCACCGGCAGTAGAAGATAACCTGAACAGAACCGTTTGTTCGGATGAAGCAAGCGGTATTGTATTCGCTACTGAGATTTCACCGTTAAGTGTGGCGGCTGCTTCTTATAACATTGTATCCATTAGTGCACAAGCAGGATTGGTTCGTACAGCTGGTAATGCAGTAGTGCCTCGTAATGGAGTAACGGCAAATGATATTCAGGCCGATCAGTTCCGTAATCCTACTGACAATCCATTAACGGTAACGTATGGTGTGCAGGCTGTATCGGGTGCAACTTGTCTTGGCCCAATACGAAATGTAGTATTAACAGTTGAACCAGAAGTAATAGCCGCTCCGGTTAACAATGCTCCGGTAATTTGTAGCAATGGCACAACGGATATTGATTTGATTTCACCAACCAATCCAACAGCAGGTGTAATTACATTCAACTATACAGCAGTATCATCAGTAGGAGGGTTGATTAGTGGATTTGTACCGGTATTGAGTAACCTGCCGGAGAATTATAAGATTGCAGATGTTTTAGTTAATAATTCTGACACACCCGCTACGGTTACATACTCCATTACGGCTGTTGCCAATGGTGCTAAAAACGGTGGAGGTTGTTCAAGTTTACCTCCGGCCGTAGATGTGGTAGTAACAATTGAGCCTAAACCTAAGTTGGTTGCTTCGCCATTAATTCAAACACGATGTGAAGGTGTGGCAACTAATGTAACGCTGAATAGTGCTACTGTACCATCAGCAGGAACTACCGAGTTTGAATTGTTAAGCGCAGTGGCCACCGGTGGAGTTACCGGTATGTCTGCTGCCGGAACTATATTCACTCCGGGTTCAACCTTAGCCGATGTATTGGACAATCCAACCACAACCACACAATCTGTTACCTACACGTTCAGACCACAGATAGCAGGTGGGTTAGGTTGCCAGGGCGATAATGTGGTAGTAACAATTTCGGTTAACCCGTTACCAACCGTAACAGCCAGCGTACAACCAGATATTTGTAGCGGAGAATTCATAAACATCACGCTTACGCCAGATGTAGCCAACACAGTAGCTATATGGACAGTATCGGCTCCTCCGGGTGTGGCAGGTGCCAGCAACGGAGCGGGTAACCTGATCTTCCAGACTTTGTTTAATAACAACAACGCTGCATCAATTGTTACCTACACCGTTACTCCTCGTGTAAATGGTTGCGATGGTCCAGCCATTGTAATTCCGGTTGTGGTTAATCCTAAACCCGTACTTACCTTACCGCCTCCGGTAACGGTTTGCCATGGCAACACCCTGAATGTTCCGTTGGTAAGCAATGTGGCCGGTACTACATTCGCCTGGACGGTAGACGACCCCAGTGGGTTAGGTGTACCGTTAGTTGGTTCTGGAAACACGATCAATCAATTACTGAATAACACAACCGGTTCGCAGGCTTCATTAACGTATTCAATTACACCAACCGGTCCGGGCAATTGCTTAGGTGATCCTAAGATTTTGATTGTAACCGTTTCTCCTCAGATGGGCGCACAGTTTGTTAATACAAACTCAAGCATCTGTAGAGGAAGTACTGAGTTTTTGATTATTCAACTGGATGGCCAGGCACCGTTTGATTTTGTGTACAACGATGGCACATCCAATATTTCGGTAACGAATGCCGGAAACTTTAAAGTGATACCGGTTACTCCTAATGCAACTACAACGTACACTCTGGTATCAGTAGAAGATGCATTGAACTGTCCGTTTACACCTGTTGCACAGAGTGTAACCGTAACCGTAGGTGAAACCGATGCAACCTTCAGTATTGTGGGTCCGGCTTCTTCTTGCGGACCGTATACCGCTACCTTCCAGTTTAATCAGGTAGCAGGTACTGAGTATACCTGGCAATGGTTTGATGGTTCGCCAGACGATGTGTTCCTGGCGGCTACTACCATCCCGAACAATACGATAACACACACGTTTAGTAATCCGAATCCGAATGCTCCGATTACCTATAAGGTAACGTTACGCACACAATTGCCGGCACCGTTCCCGGGATGTTTCAAGTCGCAACAACATAACGTTACCATATTCCCTTCTATCATCACGAATGCGTTCCCGGATAGAACCGATATATGCAGTGGCGAGAACATTCAATTCTTTAATCAGAGTTTTGGTGCCACTACGCATCGTTGGTTCTACAGGGTACAGGGTACGGGTACTGAAATTGATATCCGGAACACACCAACTGTGAATTACAATTTCACCAACACCTCCACAACCAACCCGATTGTGTATGAAGTGGTGTACCAGGCTAATAATGGATTCTGTCCTGCTGCTGATGTGGTAATGCCGGTTACCGTTTATCGCGATATTGTAGCAGGATTTGATGAAGGCACAGTACCACCATTTATTGGTGGAAATGCTACCGTTAATTTTACAAATACGTCAACACCAGTTGATCCGGTTCAATTCAGGTATGAATGGAATTTTGGATTAAATGCCACACCGGCAACGGCAACCGGGGCGGGTCCATTTTCGGTAGATTACAGCACACCGGGCCCGCGCGACATTAGTTTGCGTGTGGTGAATATTGCAGCCGAAACTGCAGGAATGGGTTGCGAAAGCACGTTCAGTAAAACAATTAACATTCAATTGTTGCCGCTGGTGGCTGCGTTTGAGGCAAACCCGGTGCGGGCATGCTTCCCGGCTGATATTGTGGTAACTGAAAATACATCTACCGGAGATTTGATGGAGTGGCGTGTAGTGGATAGCAATGGACGGATTTCGGCCACATCAAATGCGCCTATGCCAATATTCAGAATAACATCTCCGGGTGTTTATTCCGTATTCTTAACTACCCGCAACTCTATAACCGGGCAAGTGGCTAATACGCAGCGCGATAATTTTGAAATCTTTGATAATCCGCTGGCGTCATTCGATTTGCGTCCTAATGTAGTTTTCGTTCCGGATACTGAAATGACAACCTTTAACTTCAGTACCGGTGCTACGGATTATGCATGGGATTTTGGTGATGGTGGAACATCCGATGAACGGGAACCGGTATATGCGTATCGTGTTGAGGGTGTTTATGATGTGCAATTGGTTGCTATTAACGACCATGGCGGTGGCTTGTTATGTACCGATACCCTGACCAGAAAAGTTACCGCGAAACAAGGTGGTGTAACCAAAGTACCAAATGCCTTTACGCCTAACCCGGGTGGACCAGGTGCAGGAAGTGGTGGAGGTGGAGGAACCGGTGGTAATGGTACCTTTAACGATGTATTCTTGCCAATTGTAAAAGGTGCTGAGGAATTTAATATGCAGATATTTGATCGGTGGGGTAATCTGATTTTTGAAAGTAATAGCTCCAATATTGGTTGGGATGGATACGACAAGAATGGCAGAATACTACCGGCTGGTGTGTATGTGTATAAGCTTACGATCAGGTTATCGGATGGTCAGCGGTCTACACAAATAGGTGACGTAACAATGATCAAGTAAAAAGAGAATGCTATAACTGAAAAGGCATGAAGAAGATTTTATTGATTGTGCTGAGTTTGATGATAGGAGCGGATATCTTTGCGCAAGATCCGCAGTTCTCCCAATACTATCAGGCGCCTTTGTATATGAATCCCGGCTTTACCGGAATTACGCCTCAACAACGTGTGGCGATTAACCATCGTATTCAATGGCCAAACCTGCCGCAGGCATTCTCAACCTACTCGGCCAGCTACGATATTTTTGTGGATGAACTTAGAAGTGGGTTTGGTATTCTGGCTACTACTGATAAGATGGGCTCTGCCGGTTGGCGTACAACTACGGTTGGGTTGAATTACAGTTATAAAGTGAGATTAACAAACAAGATTGTGTTCTCCCCGGGTTTGTATTTTGGATATGGAATCAATGGTCTGGACCGCAGTAAGCTAAGATTAGGAGACGGATTAGAGTATGATGGTATTTCGCTCGATCCGGAATTAAACAAACTGGGCAATCAACAGTATTTTGATTTTGGATCGGGTTTTATTTTCTACAGCCGCAGCTTGTGGTTGGGGGCATCATTTACACACATGAACACACCGAATGTGTCAATCCTTAATGATGTAAGCCGTATACCCATGAAAACTACCATACATGGCGGTGCCCGTATTACGTTGATGGATGGCCCGCGTGAGGCAGACCGGGCTTCTTATTTTACACCTTCATTTATTTACAGAAGACAAGGCCCTATCAGTCAGTTGGATTTTGGCGTTAATTATCACATCGATCCGGTTTCAATCGGAGCCTGGTATCGTGGTAAGCCATTCGAAAAGAACGCTATCGGAACAGTAAACCAGGATGCGTTAATTCTTACACTTGGCCTATACCTGAAAGACATTGTGGTAGGATACAGTTATGATTTTTCCATATCTGAATTATCGACAACCTCTGGTGGCGCACATGAAATCTCTATTGTATACGAGTTTGTTGCCAAACCTATAAATCGTGGTGTAAAGAAGCGTAATCGACTTATTCCATGCCCTACGTTCAATACCAAGAAATCGTTCTGGAGTAACTAGAAGCCATTTTGAAATAACCTTGTCGAAAAGGCCGGATTCACCAGTCAGTAACCCCCATTTATCCTGCCTGCAAGTAGTTAGTCGGTTGTAATGACCGGACAAAGGAGGTTTCAAATTTTTGACAGATCAAATCCCTTTTACTTTGAATTAAAGAAGTCTGTAAGTGGCTTAGATCGGGATTTACCGGTTTAAAGCATGATGCGTAAGGTTACTTTTGTTGTATTTCTATCAGTTGTTTTTGCTTCGAGATTTGCGATTGCGCAATGTGATATTCTGGAACCCGGGTTTGCTTTTTTAACAAGCAGCCGGGGTTGTGCGCCTTTTACAGTTAATATCCAAACGCTTTATCTGTCGTCTGTTCCAGGTACGCAATACTTTATTAACTGGGGCGATGGCACCCCGGAAGAAACCTATACGCAGGTAAATGCTACCGGTGTTACCATTGCGCACACCTATCCCAATACCTCTGTAAACTGTGGTTATGATTTGGTGATAGATGCCGCCAATGCCTGTAATCCGCGTGGCAGTGTGGTGCCCATCAATACACAAGTTATTGTCTGGACAAATGATGTAATTTCGATTAACCCGGCTACGTATCGGGTTTGCCAGGGTTATGCGGCCAGTGTGCAGTTTACCGATGATAGTGACTGGAACTGCTTTCCACGAGCCACGCGCGAGAATAATGAACCCCGGTGGATTCAGTGGCTGTATGGAACAGGTCCGTTGGTCAATCAGATTCCGGGTGTGCAGGTGAATAGTATTACACCGGGTGGATTTCCTTACCTGAATCCTGCGCCAGCCACAAATCCTATCTATCCGGTATTGGCACCAGGCCAGGTAAGTTTACCTATACAAGTACCGGTAACTACTCCGGCCGATTTAGGCCGCGAGTTTGTGATTACGTTAAAGAATTGGAATCAATGTAATCCGTATGATAACGTGCTTACCGATCTGAATCCCTTTAATCCGGTTAACGGAAACGTAGTGAATGGTGATAATGCACCGCAGGTTACAACGGCACGGATTGTAATTGTACCCTCGCCCGAACCCGATTATCTTACCCGGTTAGGGGGAAGCGGGGGCCCTGTTCAAACTATATTTTGTGTGGGCGATAATATTTATTTCGATAACGAAACGCCCAACATTGCCGGTGCTTCATTTGTCTATACATGGGAGTTTTACGATAATAATACCGGAGCTGGCGCACCCTTGTCAACAGCCAGCAATCGCAATCCAATATTTGCATATCCTACCTCAGGTCAGAAATTAATCAGGCTTTCTGTACAAGATCAAAATGCTGCCGGTAATTGTGTGGCTATTGTGGAAAAGGTTATAACGATATCGCCCTCATTGGTGGCACAAATTCAGGTTACGGATCTGGCTAACAATATAATCACACCCGATTTCTGTCAGAACGCATTGGCCCCGTTCACTACTTTTCAGGTTCGGTTTAGTGATGTTTCGGTAGGAAGTTTAACGCCCACTACTCAATGGCGCTGGGAATTTTATAACGAAACCAATACGCTGGTACGGCAGGAACCCAACGTTGGATTTTCTTCCGTAGCCCTTGGTCCGTTTGATGAATCTTTTTTGAACAGGGGAATATATCGGGTAAGATTAATCGTGCGCGATAATGTTACGTCTTGCGAAACAGTAGATGAGGTGCAGGTGCGTGTATTTGAAAAACCTTTACCTGTGTTTACTGCATCGCAGGTTTGTGCAGGGCAGGCCACGGTTTTCTCCGAAGCATCCACCCTTCAATCTATCAATGGTGAATCGATTGTGTTGCGTGAGTGGGACTTCAACTATACCGGCACGTTTACAAAAGATCCTGCCTTCGATAATCAAACATCGTTTACCCGGGTACTGGGCCCGGCAGCTACCTACCCGGTTGCCTTGCGGGTAACAACTGATCAGGCTGCATGTTCGCAAATCGTAGTTATTCCGGTTATAGTAGATCCGTTGCCGGTTGCTACATTCACACCCGACATTACTTCGGGTTGTAGTATATTAAGGGTTACGTTCAATAATACAGGTGCGGCCATTCAGCCCACTACCATTGGTAGTTATGTATGGGAGGCAGATGAACTGGGCGGACTGGGATTTCAACCCATCGGAACACAAATTCCTACCGATCCTGCTTTCTCTCCTTTTTTTGTTTACGACTTCGAGAATATTGGTTTAGTTAATAAAATTTTTGAAGTCAGATTAAGAGTAATTACGGCAGGCGGGTGCGAAACCATTTCACCATCACAAACTATTACGGTATTTCCGGGAACACGGTCAGGATTTATCTCAACCAATTACTCGCCCTTTAATGATAATTGCTCTCCTCAAAACATCAACTTCTCCGTTGATTTGGAAACACAATCGCTTAACCCTTCAGAATACCGGTGGGAGATAAGTGATACCAACGGAGTGATTGATAATATCAGCACCGGAACAACTCCTGCATTCAGTTATCTATTTACGAATAGCACACAGGCCATTAAGAATTTTTCGGTACGGCTTCAAACAACTTTAACTACGGGTTGTTTTGGCGATTCGATACGAACTATTCGAATTAGTCCCGTGCCTGTTTCGCAGTTTACAATCGATACACTGGTTTTTGATTGTAACATAATGACCGTACGACTGGATGCTGCACAGAAAGGACTTACCCGTTATCACTGGTTAATTACAGAGAATGGAATTCCAATTGTAGATCAAACCTCGGCTACCGACTTTATTGAACATACGTTTAACCGGCCACAGGCTGCTTCACCTGCTCTTGCGGCCGGTTTTAGTCTCGATACAGAGAATTTTGCCAACTGTGTTAGCCCGGTTACAAATCAGAACTTAACAGTACCCAGTCGCGATAATATCAATATCGGATTTACAGCAACTCCGGTTAGTCAATCGCTGCCGGCATCTACCGTTACGATTACCAATACCACCAACTCTGGCCCGTGGACTTACCTGTGGGATTTTGGTGATGGAAATACTTCAACAAGTGCCAATGTTACCGCTCACACATACGCTACGTATGGTGTTTATACCATCCGGCTAACGGTTACCAACAATGTGTGTATTGTAACACAGGCTCAGCAGGTAGAAATACTTGCCATCCCACCTATAGTAGATTTTACTTACGATCCGCCCGAAGGATGTATGCCGCTTACAGTAACCTTTACCAATCTTTCGCAATTTGCCGATCCGAATTCATACCTGTGGGATTTTGGTGATGGTGCAACATCGCAAGCGATTAACCCTACACACACCTATTTTCAACCGGGGTTGTATTCAGTTTCGTTAACGGCAACCAATATTACAGGCCAAGCCGTAACCGAGGCAAAAGCAGGTATTATTGAAGTGTTTCCATTGCCACGAGCCGAGTTTGAAGTTAAGCCGGTACTGGTTTATATACCAGGAGGTATAATGTATACCGATAACCGGAGTTTTGATGCCAGCACATACCTGTGGGATTTTGGAGATGGGAATACCGCTACAACTTTTGAACCTGAGCACAAGTATCAGAATGAAGGCTTGTACACCATTAAACTAACCGCGTTTAATCAATTTAACTGTGCCGACTCGGCTATACGCGAGAACTCAGTGCGGGTGTTGAAGGGCGGGCAGGTGCTTATTCCCAATGCGTTTTCGCCAAACCTTTCGGCTACGGGTAGTGGCGGTGGTAACAGCGATGGTACCAATGATATCTTTTTGCCGGTGATGCGCGGGGTTACCGAATTTGAGTTATTAATTTTTAATCGCTGGGGCGAATTGCTGTTTGAAAGCCGCGATCCGGAACGTGGCTGGGATGGAACCTATCAAGGTAAGTTGTGCCAGCAAGATGTATATGTTTACAAGGTTGCGGCTTCGTTCGCAAATGGCGATCGTGTAGTGCGTGTAGGCGATGTTAACCTGATCCGATGAGAAAAATTTTCTTTATATCGATACTGATAGCGTGTACTGTAAAAGTAGTAGCACAAGACCCACAATTTTCGCAATACTATGCAGCGCCATTGTATCTTAATCCGGCCTTTGCCGGTACGTCAGAAGATCATCGGTTTATTGCTAACTATCGCAATCAGTGGCCCAATGCAGCACGCGGATTTGTAACGTATGCCTTTTCGTACGATGTAAATCTGAATCATTATAACAGCGGTGTTGGTTTTTTGGCTACGGTTGATCAGGCCGGTACTGCCGGTATGCGATCATCGCAACTTAATTTTTTATACTCTTACAAATGGAATGTCTCCAATAAATGGGTTGTATCGGCAGGATTGAATTTTGGATACGCATTTCGGTCAATTGATCTTAACCGGTTAATTTTTGGAGATCAGCTTCAGTTTGATTCGGATGGTAATGTACCTACCGATGATCAGGCTCTTTTTAATCTGGGAAATACGCAGTACTTCGATTTTAATTCCGGAGTGCTTGCGTACAATAAAAACTTTTGGTTTGGATTTGCGGCCAGCCATTTAAATACACCTAACCGCTCACTGGTTAATCAGGAAGCAGAAGTTCCAATAAAAACAAGTTTTCATGGCGGAGTTCGGATACCCCTTTACGGAGGCCCCTTCAAGAAAGAACACATTTCTGTTTTAGCACCTTCGTTTGTTTATAAAAAGCAAGGGCATTTCGATCAGCTTGATGTTGGGATTCACTTTTTATACGACCCCATTATGATGGGGGTGTGGTATCGTGGCATTCCATTACAGCAAAACGTTCGCGATAATATTAGCCAGGATGCTATGGTGGTAATACTTGGGTTTCAGTTTGAAAAGGTTGAACTTGGTTATAGCTATGATTTTACGGTTTCGGAGCTTGGCCCAATTTCAGGAGGGGCACATGAGGTGGCCATAAAGTATAAACTGGAGATGGCGGCTCAGGTAAAGACAAAACGGAAGGATAAATTTATTCCTTGTCCAACTTTTATTAAAAAGTAGCTAACCCCAGATTCCTGTTAATCTATTACCTTTGACCTCATTTTGAGAGGTTAAATGGACTTCAAAGCACATCTTGATTCGGATTCAATTTTTGGAGAGGTAGCGGCTGCCGCACAGCAATTGAATACACCTGCTTTTGTGGTAGGGGGCTATGTGCGCGATTTGATTTTAAAACGTACTAATAAGGATATTGATTTTGTTTGCCTGGGCAATGGAATTGAATTGGCACAGGCAGTAGCAGCACGGTTAGGAAATCTGCCTGTTACCGTATTTAAGAACTTTGGCACAGCCATGATTAAATGGCACGACCGTGAGTTAGAATTTGTTGGAGCCCGTAAGGAATCGTACCGTAAGGAATCGCGCAAGCCAATTGTAGAGAATGGTACATTGGAAGAAGATCAGCAGCGCAGAGATTTTACCATCAATGCAATGGCTATTGGCCTAAGTGGCGAAACTTATGGTAAAGTACTGGACCCCTTTGGCGGGCTGCAACACCTGGAAGAAAAGATTATTAAAACCCCGCTTAATCCGGAGATTACTTTTTCGGATGATCCGTTGCGCATGATGCGGGCCGTTCGGTTTGCATCACAACTTTCATTTGATATTGAAGCCGATACATACGAAGCTATTGTAAAAAATACCGATCGGCTTGAGATTGTGTCAATGGAGCGCATTACCACCGAATTGAATAAGATCATCGAATCTAAATTACCTTCTTATGGATTCAAGTTACTTTTTCATTGCGGCCTTTTGAAGAAATTTTTTCCAGAGATGGTGGCCTTGCATGGGGTACAATATCAGGACAACAAAGCACATAAAGATAATTTTTTTCATACCCTGCAGGTGTTGGATAATGTAGCTAAAGTCTCGGACGATTTATGGTTACGGTGGGCAGCTATTTTACATGACATTGCCAAGCCGGCTACCAAACGGTTCGACAAAGAAGTAGGGTGGACGTTTCATGGGCATGAAGAAAAAGGGGCACGCATGGTTCCGGGTATCTTTCGCAGGCTTAAGTTGCCAATGAATGAAAAAATGATTTTTGTGCAGAAACTTGTGCGGTTGCATCTGCGCCCGATTGCCCTGGTGAAGGAGGTGAGTGACTCGGCCATCCGCAGACTGCTTTTTGAAGCCGGAGAAGATGTGGATGCACTGATGATGCTTTGCCGTGCAGACATAACCTCTAAGAATAATGAAAAAGTTGCGCGCTACCTCAACAATTTTGATGCGGTGCAGCAGAAAATGGCAGACCTTGAGGCCCGCGACCATATCCGGCATTTTCAGCCTCCCGTTTCAGGCGATGAGATTATCAAATTGTTTAACATACCGCCTGGCGCGATAATTGGAGAAATAAAAGAGGCTATTAAAGAAGCCATACTGGAAGGAACCATCCGGAATTCGCGCGAAGAGGCCTATGAACTGATGTTAAAACTGGCTGCCGAACGAGGATTGTATGTAAAAGAAGAATCAAAGAATTAACTTGCCAATCGATCTAATTTTTAGCTATGAAAAAGTGTGTATTCATTTTACTGTTTGGAGCTTCGTTAAGTGTGTGGGCTCAAAAACAACCCGCCAAAACGGAAACTAAAACACAACCTCAAACCGAGACGCAGCCACAAACCCAACAAAAGGGAACAAATGCGCTTACTGACCATTTTTATAAGAAGTATGTAACCGCTATTAAATGGAACGATTTCGAGGTAGCCAAAAGCGCACTGTACGATCTTATTATGGAAAATCCACAAAACGATTCGCTTATTCTTAGCCTGGCCTATCATTACTATGAAAATCAACAGCATGTTCCGGCTGTATTAGTATCGCAGGAATTATTGGCCCGTAACCCAAAAAATACCACCGCGCTGGAAATTGCCGCAATTGGATATGAAGCCATGGGTGTGCGCGACAGGGCCCTGCAGAATTATGAAAGCCTTTATCTGTTAAGCAATAATGTAAGCGTATTATATAAGATGGCCTTTATTCAATACGAACTAAAACGATACAACGAAGCCATTACATCCATTGATATTTTATTGAGTAACAAGGATGTAGAAGCCCTTAAAGTGGTCTTTAATGATGTAGAAAATAAACCCAAAGAATACGCTATGCCGGTGGCCTTGTTAAACCTTAAGGGCATGGCGGTATTAGATCATTTGGGCGATAAAGCTGCCGCCAAAAAGCTTTTTGATCAGGCATTAGCTGCTGCCCCCGATTTTGTGCTGGCCAAACAAAATCTGAATAAAGTCAAATAAGGGTGCAACCTTTGGGTACCGTATAGGTCATTAGCCCGTACTGTTTTGTTTGGAGGCCCAGGCTATACATATACATAGCGAGTTGATTAACCGTTGCCGTCAGGGCGACCGGGAGGCGTACTATAAACTGTATAAGTTGTATAGCCGCAGTATGTACAATGTAGGCTTTCGGATTGTAAACAATACAGAAGAGGCTGAAGACGTGCTACAAGAGGCATTTACCAGTGCATTTCGCAACCTGCACCATTACCGGGGAGATTCAACGTTTGGGGCCTGGCTAAAGCGGATTGTAATTAATAAAGCTATCAATTATCTGCATAAAAGGAAGGCTGAAAGAATGCCGGAAGACGAGCGATGGGATGTGCATGAAGAGGAGGAGGAAAATATTCTGGAAGGTTTTCCGTTTTCAGTAGAGCAGGTGCGCAGTGCCATTGAGCGCCTGCCGGATGGGTATCGGTCAGTGCTTTCTTTGTATCTTTTAGAAGGCTATGATCATGCTGAGATTGGTGAAATTATGGGTATAACCGAATCTACATCCAAATCGCAGTTTAACAGGGCAAAAAAGAAACTTAAAGACCTTTTGGAGGAAGGCGTAAAATGAAAGATTCTTTAAAAGATTTTATAGATACTAACCGCGAAGCGTTTGATAACAGAGTGCCATCAGAAAAAGTATGGAAAGGTATTCAAAACGACTTCCCCAAAACATCAATCTGGAATAACCTTACCCTGTGGCGGGCGGCAGCCATTATTATGTTTGGAGTTTCGGGGTGGTTATTTTTTGCCAATAAGCCTGTAGAAATTCTTAACCGAAAAGAAACAGCTCAACTTCAGGGTGAATTTAATAACCTGGAGAAATACTATGCCGATCAGATAGCCGAAAAAGTAGAGTGGATAAGCGATAGCCGTGATACCTTTGCGGATGATCAGTTTGCACAAGACTTTAAAAAACTGGATGCTATGTTTCAGGTACTTCGCGAACAAATGAAAACCAATCCTACCGAACAGGTTAAAGATGCACTGGTATTGAATATGCTGGTACGAATTGATTTATTGAATCAGCAAATACAGAAACTGGAAGAATCGAAACGCGAAGTGAGAGCAGGAAAAGATACTTCGATTTAATCTTACGCTGACCTCGGTAATATCCGACTGTATTTATTCCTTCCCCCGCCTTTGCCGGTGTTCTTCACCGGCAACTTCGTAGGACTATTTGATCAAAATTATTCTAAATTTGATTGTATGCTTGTTAAGCACCATCAAACGAATGGCTTCCAGTGCTTTCGCAGGATATATACATGATAATCCAGTTAAGGCCGGTTTGTGCACCTTAACTTAAGATTGCCGATATTCAAGCGCAGGATTTTATGAGTTGAATATAGATGATTGGGATTTTCTACTCATTATGAAGATTAGATGCATGTTGGTGAAGAACACCAACATGGGCGAGGGAACACTTGGCTTGCTGGTGGCAGCAAAACAAAAGAAGCTCATAACAGAACTTAAGCCATTATTTGAAATATTTCTCAAAAACAAACGGTATTATTCCCCCAATCTTTTGAACGAGATTTTGATTGGGCAGGGTGAAGTGAGTATGTAACCTTTGGTCTCTTGGTTGGCGTTGGTCAAAATTAGTTGTTGCATGTAACCTAACCTGCAACGTGTAAGAAAATGTAAGTTTAAAGAGTATTGAACTTGTTGTTCAGTGACCAGCAAGAGGATAGTCGTGCAGAAAATATAAGCAATCTGATTTGCTTAAAAATCCTCCTCGCTCTTTAACTCAAATTTATCCTTATTGCTATCCAACAATTTGTTGTCCTCGCATTTTAAAACCCTTGCCGGGAAGCGTTTGATTAATCCATAGCTATGGGTAGCCATTAAAATAGCGGTTCCGCTTTTATTAATCTGTTGAAAGATTTTTAGAATGCCTTGCGAAACTTCTGGATCCAGATTTCCGGTGGGTTCGTCTGCAATAAGAATCAAAGGTTCGTTAATCAGCGCGCGTGCAATAACCACACGCTGTTGCTCGCCACCCGAAAGTTGATGCGGCATTTTCTTTTCAACTGAACCCAACCCAACTTGCATCAATACTTCAGCCAACCTGTTTTTCATTCGGGCATTATCTTTCCAACCGGTAGCTTTCATTACAAAGTTCAGGTTTTCGCCTACGGTGCGATCGGGAAATAATTGAAAGTCCTGAAAGATGATGCCCACCTTGCGTCTTAGCATAGGCACCTGGCTGGTTTTAATATCGCGAATGTTAAAGCCGGCAACGTTAATATCGCCTAACCGAAGAGGAAGATCGGCATACAAGGTTTTGAGTAATGAGCTTTTACCTGACCCCGTGCGACCGATAAGAAATGCAAATTCACCTTTTTCGATTTCAAAACTGATTTCGTGCAGAACCGTATTATGATCCTGAAAAATGCTGGCTTCTTTAACGCGAACAACGGGGTCGGTAGAAAACATTATCCGTTTGCTTTCTTATGATCGGCCAGAAATTTTTCTAAACCACTATCTGTTAGCGGATGTTTGAGTAATCCGGTAATTACGCTTAAGGGGCAGGTAACTACATCGGCTCCTATTTCGGCACATTTAATTAAGTGCATGGAATGCCGAACACTGGCAGCCAGAATTTCTGTTCCATAGCCATAGTTATCGTAAATCAATCGCACCTGGGCAATAAAGTCTAATCCGTCCTGCGCTATATCGTCTAACCGGCCAATAAAAGGAGAGAGGTAACTGGCGCCTGCTTTGGCAGCCAGAATAGCCTGGCCGGGCGAAAACACCAGTGTGCAATTGGTACGTATACCTTCGCTCGAAAACTTTTTAATGGCTTTAATACCATCTTTTATCATGGGTACTTTAACTACAATTTTGTCATCAATTTTAGCAAGCTCTTTTCCCTCTTTAATAATTCCATCAAAATCGGTGGCAATCACTTCTGCGCTAACATTGTTATCTACAATGTTGCAGATGGCTTTATAGTGGGCCATTATTTTTTCTTTGCCGGCAATACCTTCTTTAGCCATAAGAGAGGGGTTGGTGGTTACACCATCCAGTACACCTAGGTCGTAAGCTTCTTTTATTTCGTTAAGATTGGCCGTGTCGATGAAGAATTTCATAATAGATTAGTTGATAACTTAAAATTAGTGGAAATCGAAAATTCCACAGACAAAGGAGATTAAAAAGGTGGCAAACCGAGCATCGCACCGCTACAACCGCCTACCCTTGCTGCCTTCCGGCCCTGGGGGAGTTCAGCAGGAGCTAGTCGTGCCGATTTGCCGCTGCAAAACTAATAAAATACGCGACAATACTATATTCTTATTCCATCAATCCCGAAAGGTAAAGGTTAAACTCTATTGGGTTTACTTCTGCAAAGCCATCAACTTTCAGATCGTCAAAAATATCGGTATCAAAATCAAGATTTCGCATTTCTGTACCTTGCGGACTTACCCAGATTTCTGTCCCTTTAAACAGAATTGGGTTTACCCGCAGAAGAATTTTACCATCGGGCATTTCTTTTTTAAAGTATTGATGTACAATATTGCTCTCCTTAGCCATTGAGTAAATGTATGGTTATTCCCGAACGTGTTGAAACCCATCGTCTCATTTTAACGCGGCTCCGGCATACGGATGCCGAAGAGATATTTTACACCTATGCCAGTAAACCGGAAAGTACGCGCTATGTAAGTTGGCCCCGGCATCAAGCATTAGAAGATACCCGTAATTTTTTGAATTATGCCTGGCATGCATGGGGGCAAGGAACAGACTTTTCGTTTTCGATCAGGCTTAAAGGAGCAAATCGGCTTATTGGGGCCTGTGGATTTCTGAACGATGAGGGCAAGGTGCAGGTAGGATATGTACTGGGGCCATTGCATTGGGGTAAAGGCTATGCTACTGAGGCTGCCCAAAAACTGATTACCTTTTTACTTGCCCAGCCTGGTATTTATAAGATCGGTTCGTTTGTAGATTCGGATAATCAGGCTTCGGTTCGGGTGTTGGAAAAATGCGGTTTTGTGGTAGAGGCTGTGTTAAAAGACTGGTGGCAATTTCCAAACCAGAACTATCAGGCTAAAGACTGTATTTTGTTTCAGTACCCCGTAAACACTTACTTGCCTGGTTGATTTCTGGTAACATACCGGGTTTAAAAGTTGATTTTGACAGAAAGAGTTTAGAAAATTTTGTGGTAAAAGAACCCTTTACTATACTTGCCGCTCTAAATATCTAATTTTAATGGGAAGAGGAGATAAAAAATCAAGAAAAGGCAAACGCACAAAAGGTTCGTTCGGGGTTACACGCAACCGGAAAAAAATTAAAGCCCGTCTTAAGCGTGCCACATCTAAGAAAACTACGGCACCTGTAGCGGAAGCCAAACCAAAAAAACCAACCCGCAAAAAGGCTGAATAATTTATGATGAAGTTCGTACATACTGCATGGTGGTGGCACAAATCTAAATTTGATTGGTGAGCAGCCTTGCTATGTAAAACAATAATGCCGAAGGCCCGCTGTTCACAGTGGGCCTTCTTATTTTAAAACTGTTTCAAATGAAATTTAAGACTTATTCCCGCCAGGTATTGGCCGATACGATAACTCCGGTAAACATCTACCTGAAACTGCGCGATGTTTTTGCAGCAAGCGTACTGTTAGAAAGCTCGGACTATCATGGTAACGAAAACAGTTTATCTTTTATCTGCTGCGAACCGATAGCCACATTTAAGGTTGCAGCCGGCCAGGCAGAAATATCGTTACCCGATTCTGAAACCCGTTTGGTAAACCTGGAGGGCGGGTTGGTTCCGCTTTTCGAAGAATTTAAAAATTCATTTCAGGTTGAAGCCGAGCCGAGCCGGTATCCGCATGCCGGATTATTCGGTTATATGGCCTATGATGCGGTTCGGTATTTCGAAGAGTTAACCATGCAGCAAACCGGTCCGGAAATTCCCGATATGATTTATTCACTTTACCGCTATGTAATTGTGGTCGATCATTTTCATAACGAAATGACACTGTTTGAACATCAGCCAGTTTTTACTGCTACAGAAAGTACACTCGACCGGCTTGAGCAACTGATTAACAATAATCGGGTAACCACATTTCAGTTTAATCGCACGCAGGAAGAGAAATCAAACTATTCGGATGAGGAGTTTTTACAAATCATCAATCAGGGTAAGCAACATTGCTTCCGTGGCGATGTGTTTCAGATTGTGCTATCGCGCAGATTTGTTACGGACTTTCAGGGCGATGAGTTTAATGTGTACCGGGCCCTTCGATCAATTAATCCATCGCCTTATTTGTTTTATTTTGATTACGGTAATTTCAAATTGTTTGGATCCTCGCCCGAAGCCCAGATTCAGATCAAAAATGGTAAAGCTCATATCTATCCGATAGCCGGAACGTTTCGCAGATCGGGTAACGATCAGGAAGATGCACAATTAGCCGAACGCCTTTCGGCCGATGAAAAAGAAAACGCAGAACACATTATGCTGGTCGACCTGGCCCGCAACGATATGAGTCGTAATGCGGATGCTGTGCATGTTGAAGTGTTTAAAGAAATACAATACTACTCGCATGTAATTCATCTGGTGTCAAAAGTTACGGGTTCAATCCGCGCTAATTCTTCAGTAACACAAATGGCTGCCGATACATTTCCGGCTGGTACACTTTCGGGTGCGCCCAAACACATGGCTATGAAATTGATTAATCAGTATGAGAATGTAAACCGGAGTTTTTATGGTGGGGCTATTGGTTTTCTGGGTTTTGATAATTCGTATAACCATGCCATTATGATCAGAACATTTTTGAGTCAGAATAATCAGTTGATTTATCAGGCAGGAGCGGGTGTGGTTTCAAAATCGAAAGCTGAGAATGAATTACAGGAAGTAAACAATAAACTGGAGGCCTTGCGTAAAGCTGTACTGTTGGCTGAAAAAATTTAGAAATTATGATGAAGATACTGGTACTCGATAATTACGATTCATTTACCTATAACCTGGTTCACATCATTCGGGTTTTAGGATATTCTCCTGCTATTTACCGGAATGATAAAATAGCGTTAGAAGAGGTAGCAGCGTTTGATAAAATTTTACTTTCGCCCGGGCCGGGTATCCCAGATGAAGCGGGAATTATGAAGGCGATAATTAAAACGTATGGACCAACTAAAAGTATTTTAGGAATTTGTCTGGGGCATCAGGGTATTGCAGAAGTGTATGGGGCATCACTTTTTAATATTTCACACGTATTACATGGGGTTACCTCAACTACTACGGTTGCGGATAATGAAGAGTATTTGTTTAAAGAGGCGCCCGCCCGGTTTCAGGCCACCCATTACCACTCATGGGCTGTAAAACCAGATTCAGTTTTGGCTCCACTAAAAGTAACGGCACAAAATGAGGATGGGTTGATTATGGGATTACGGCATACTGAATATGATGTAAGAGGGCTGCAGTTCCACCCTGAATCAATAATGACTCCGGAAGGTCCCAACATGATAAAGAACTGGTTAACACACAAACCTTAAAAAAAAATGAAACAGGTTTTAACGGAACTGATTGAACATAGAAGGCTTACCAAGGAAACAGCCCACCGTGTGTTGGTTGATCTTGCACAAGGTAAATTTAACCTGAGCCAAACCGCAGCATTTATGACGGTGTACATGATGCGCAGCATTACAGTAGATGAACTGCAGGGTTTTCGGGATGCGATGTTAGAGCTTTGCATTTCTGTAAAGTTTGATCAGCCGGTAATGGATGTGTGCGGCACAGGCGGAGACGGAAAAAATACGATTAATCTTTCCACACTTTCGTCTTTTGTAGTAGCGGGCTCAGGCCAGCCGGTAGCCAAGCATGGTAACTATGGGGTTTCATCGGCTTGTGGTTCTTCTAACCTGTTGGAATACTTCGGCTATAAATTCACGAATAATCATGACGAATTGAAGCGAAGCCTGGAAAAAGCCAATATCTGCTTTATGCATGCACCGCTATTTCATCCAGCCATGAAAAACGTGGCACCTATCCGTAAAGAACTGGGTGTAAAAACATTTTTTAATATGTTAGGTCCAATGGTTAATCCTGCTTTTCCTACCCGTCAGTTAGTGGGTGTGTTTAGCCTGGAGTTGGCCAGGCAGTATGGGTATTTGTATCAACAGAGCAATAAAGATTTTTTAATTCTTCATTCATTAGATGGATACGATGAGGTTTCGCTAACCAGTGCATTTAAGTATTACTACAATGGAGGTGAGTGTTTGGCTACCCCCAGCGATCTTGGATTACCCAAAGTGCGGTGTGATGAGATAAAAGGTGGTAGTACGGTAGAGGAGTCGGCCCGGATTTTTATGAATGTGTTGGAGAATAAAGGTACCACAGCGCAACAGTCGGCCGTAATAGCTAATGCGGCTATGGCTTTATATTGTGCTGATGTAAAACAAGGATTGCAGAAAGCTGTTATAAAAGCTACTGAGTCTTTAAAATCGGGTAAAGCATTACAGGCATTTAAGAAACTAGTAGAATAAGATGGATATCCTGCAGGAAATAATAAGCAGTAAATACAAAGAAGTAGAAGAGCGCATGGCTTTGCACCCGGTTAAGGTGCTGGAAAAAAGTATTTTTTTTGAAGCGCCTACTGTTTCTTTGAAAGAACAGGTAACACACCCCGCCAAATCGGGAATTATTGCAGAGATTAAACGCAAGTCGCCTTCAAAAGGAATTATTAATGCAAATGTGTCGGTAGAGCAAATTTCTAAAGGGTACATACAGGCCGGAGCTTCTGCGCTTTCGGTACTCACCGATACGAAATATTTTGGGGGAAGCAGCGATGATTTAATTAAAGCCCGAAAGGTTAACTCTTGCCCGATACTGCGCAAAGATTTTACGGTAGACGAGTACCAGATCATAGAAGCAAAATCAATAGGAGCTGATGCTATCCTGTTGATAGCTGCTGCTCTTAACCCTGTCAGGTTGAAACAACTGACCGCCACAGCCCATTCGCTGAATCTGGAGGTGTTGCTGGAAGTTCATAATCGCGAAGAGTTGGACGCTAACCTTGACGCTGGGGCTGATTTGATTGGAATTAATAATCGTAATCTTAAAACTTTTGTAACGGATGTAAATCTATCTGCCCAATTAGCCTCTTTTATTCCAAATTCCTTTGTAAAAGTTTCTGAAAGCGGTATCGAAAATCCGGAAACGATAATTGCATTGAAACAGCACGGTTACCAGGGATTTTTAATGGGGCAGAGTTTTATGCAACACAGTAATCCTGAACTTGCCTGCCGGGAGTTTATAACTGAATTGAAAAGATTGGAAAGTAAGAGATGAATATCCGGAATGTAATACGATTGAAGATATGCGGAATGCGCGATGTGGCCAACATGCTTGATGTAGCAGCGCTTGGCCCGGATTATATGGGTTTTATTTTTTATGAGCTTTCACCAAGGTTTGTGGGTAAACAATTTTCTATACCCAGTGATTTTCCGGAAAGTATAAAACGGGTAGGGGTTTTTGTAAACGAAGATAGCGATGTAGTGCTTGATCTTATTCAAAAGCATAAGTTAGATTTTGTACAACTGCATGGTGATGAAGCTGTATCTTACTCCGAAAAGTTAAAAGCGCATAATGTGGGTATTTTTAAAGTGTTTCGGGTGGATGAAAAATTTGATTTCACACGCACAGAACAATTTGAAAACCTGTCCGACTACTTTTTGTTCGATACAAAAGGTAACCATTATGGAGGCAATGCTGTAAAATTCAACTGGAATTTGCTTCAACAGTATAAAGGTTCTGTTCCTTTTTTCTTAAGTGGCGGTATTTCTGCCAAAGATGCTGAACTAACCGAATTCTATCACGATAAGTGGTACGGAGTTGATGTAAACAGTGGAGTTGAAATTAAACCCGGGCTAAAAGACAAAACAAAAGTTAAAAACATGGTTCAGTTGCTCAATTTACCCATTAACAAATAAAGATTATGCAATACGAGGTAGATCAACGCGGGTATTATGGAAAGTTTGGTGGAGCTTACATTCCGGAAATGTTGTATCCAAATGTGGAAGAGCTTCGCACGCAATACCTGAAAATAATTCAGGAGCCAGATTTTCAAAAAGAGTTTACAGAATTACTCAAACACTACGTAGGTCGCCCTACACCGCTTTACTATGCCGCACGGCTCTCAGCGAAATATAACGCTTCCATTTATCTGAAGCGCGAAGACCTTTGTCATACCGGTGCGCATAAAATCAATAATACGATAGGCCAGATTTTGTTAGCGAAACGATTAGGCAAGCAAAAAATAATTGCAGAAACCGGAGCCGGACAACACGGGGTGGCCACGGCTACAGTTTGTGCATTGATGGGTATGGAGTGCATCGTGTATATGGGTAAACTTGATATGGATAGGCAGCGACCAAATGTGGAACGTATGCGCATATTAGGTGCGAAGGTTGTGCCAGCGCTATCGGGTAATATGACATTGAAAGATGCTACGAATGAAGCTATGCGCCATTGGATAAATCACCCTACTGATACGCATTATATTATTGGTTCTGTTGTAGGGCCTCATCCTTATCCGCACATGGTTACGTTGTTTCAATCGGTAATCAGCGATGAGATAAGAAAACAGTTGCAGGAAGAAATGGGTCAGCCTAATCCTGATTATGTGGTGGCTTGTGTGGGAGGTGGAAGCAATGCAGCGGGTGCATTCTATCATTATCTGAATGAGCCTCATGTAAATCTGGTTGGTGTTGAGGCGGCAGGAAAGGGTGTGGATAGCGGTGAATCGGCCGCAACAACCGCATTAGGTAAGCAGGGTGTATTGCATGGTAGCAAAACGTTACTGATGCAAACAGATGATGGGCAGGTGATAGAACCGTATTCTATTTCAGCAGGTTTAGATTACCCGGGTATTGGCCCGCTGCATGCGCATTTGTTTGAAACAGGTCGTGTGCAGTTTGTAAGTGCCACCGATGATGAGGCTATGAACGCGGGCATTGAATTAGCCAGAACAGAAGGGATTATTCCGGCTATTGAATCCGCACACGCAATTGCGGCCGTTTCAAAACTCGAATTAACTCCGGAAGATGTAGTAGTGATTAACCTTTCGGGCAGGGGCGATAAAGATTTAGAAACCTACATGAAGTGGGGAAAATATTGAAGTATAAAGAAGCATTCATGAAGAACAGAATTACAGAGTTATTTGCTAACAAAAAGAAGCCGCTGTTATCGGTTTTTTATACGGCCGGGTTTCCAAGTTTAAACGACACAGAATCTATTGCAGTAGCGCTTGAAGCAGCCGGTGTGGATTTAATTGAAATAGGCATTCCGTTTTCCGATCCGGTGGCTGATGGGCCAACTATTCAGGCCAGCAATAAACAAGCGTTAGATAACGGGATAACGGTTGCTTTACTGTTAAAACAAGTTACTTCTATTCGGAAGAAAGTTAATCTTCCTATTGTATTAATGGGCTATTTGAATCCGGTGATGCAATATGGTTTAGAAAGATTTTTTAAAGATGCATCCCAAGCTGGTGTTGATGGTTTGATTCTTCCGGATTTACCCGTAGATGAATTCACGCAGTATGAAGCCTTAGCCTCTTCGCTGAATTTAAGTGTTTCATTTTTGATTTCACCCACAACCAGCGAAAGTCGCATCCGATTAATTGATTCCCTTAGTTCAGGTTTTATTTATGCGGTGTCTGCATCCAGTACCACAGGCGCAAAGGCTGAGTTTAGTCGCGAGCAATTAGATTATTTTAAAAGGCTGAAGTCCTACCAGTTAAAAAATCCATTTCTGATTGGTTTTGGAATTTCAAATTATACTACGTATTCACAGGCTTGCGCAGCTGCAGCCGGAGCTATTGTAGGAAGTTCATTCATACAACAGCTTAGTACGAGTAAAAATCTTGAAACTGATATTCGGGAATTTGTGGTTTCATTAACCACACCGGTGCAAGGGTAAGACCACAAACAGGGGTTACGGAAGAGGTGAGTCAGGTTGTTTATTTATTTTGCGTTTATCGTTTTCGGATTTAACCCACTGATAGGCCACCTCAAACGTATGGTGAAAGGTAAAAGGGAGTGGGTACGCATTTAGTATGTCTTCCTTTTTGGATATAAATTCTGCTGAGGTATAATCCACAGGATTAATTATAACGGCTATCCGTTCTATTCCTACTTTAATATATTCTTCTCTGTAGCGGGCTCTTATTTTGTTTAATTCAGGTTCATCCCGATAAGGCACCTTGCGAACATCCGATAACCAGTTAGGAGGTCGGTATATTCGCTGAAAATCCAATGCAAGGCCCAAAACATGCTCAAACTCTTTAATTGAATGTTGCCCTTTCCAGATGGTACAAAGTGCATCGACAGACGCATCGTAATAGATTTTCGCTACATCATTATCCAACAGAAGTTGTTCATTTACATCTTCGGTTAGTTTAAATTTTACCAGAAATGTAGTGCCTTTATCTACTTCACTTTGTACTTCTATTTTACCGCCAAGCGCTTCAGTCTGAAGTTTAGTCAGGAATAAACCCAACCCTTTCCCTTCTGTGTGTGTATTAAATCTTCGGTATAAGTTAAAAAGTTTAGTACCAAAGCGCTCCAGGTCAATACCTATACCATTATCTGAAACTTCTAGTTGTATATAATCTTTACCCTTTGTTGTATGGATATGTATCTGGCATGGTTGTAAAGGGTTACGATACTTTATGGCATTGCTTACCAGATTGTATAAAATACTGTGCAACATGGGTTTTACCGAATAGATTTCCGGTGCATTTTCAAACGAGGTAAAAATCTCTACCTCATTATCTTCAATGTCTTTCGCTAATTGTGTTTTTATGTTTTGGGTTAACTCATTCCACACGATGGACTGCCGAAGACGGGTAATACGGTTACGGGTATCAATTATATGGCTAAGGTCGTTAATCGTAGATTCCAGTGCTTGTATAGAAGTTTTGAAGTGCACCAGAAGTGGTTTGTTGGATTGGCCCACTTCACCTTCGTTTACTAACGCCAGCAAACCGGTAATGCTGGCTAATGGTCCGCGTAAATTATGAGAAATTGTGTAGCTGAATTGTTGTAAGTCGTTATTATGGTTGATTAACTCCGCATTGGTTTCTGATAATTGCTTATTTTTTTCAACCAGCTCGCGATTCAGGTTCAGATTCTCTTCGCTTAGCAGGTTCTGTTGTTTTTGAATTACAGTATTTGCTAAACTAAGTTCATTACTCTTTGTTTTTAGTTCTTCAATCAGAATTTCGTTTGCAGCTTCCGATTTTTCGTAACTGAGTTTGAGAAAATATGTTGTAATAGCAATAACAAAAAAAGCAGCCACCGACATTATGGTGAGAAATGAATAGTTTGGACTGGTGAATCCTTTTTGATAAAAGCCTACCCCAAACCAGTTGTGAACAGGATCGTATAGTGCTATGCATAGAAAATTAACAACGAGTGCAATTAGCCAGAAGCGTACTTCTTTTAAACGAAAGAGAATGAAAGGAAATAGGGTAGCTGTAAGTAACGTTAGCCTGAATTGAAAGTATTGAAATTCTTCCAATTCGTAGTAATCAAATTTATCTACAACCGAAACCAACAGCGATGCAATACTTAATGCAACGGATAGTGAGACACGGGCAAATGAGATAAACCCTGCTTTATTTAAAATAAGAGGCAATAAAAAAACGAGGGTAATCCCAGAGCCTAATTGCGAGCTGAAAATCCAGCCAAATGAAAGGATGGAGGCAAGCGCTAGCAGGAATGTAAAAACCGCAACCAGCATGCTGATGCGATTGGTAAGAATAATCGCTCTTTTTTGTTGTACAGTTTGCAAGGGGGTTACACCCAAATGACTTAGTCTTAGCCAAAATGTTTGAAGAGCAGAAACCATATTTTAACGCAGTAAAGTACTTTGATTTAGTATTCTATACAAACCTTTTTGAAAGACGGCAGCCCATTAAAAATAAGTATATTGGCCCGATTTCAAACGATTGTAAATGGCTCGTACGGTAACGAAAACACGCCATAACCCGGCTATTAGTTTGGTTTTGTTGAAGAAGGCTTACAGGTTGATGAAGATCGCAGAGAAGATGGCGCACCTGTATGATGAACAGCGCGAAATATGTGCAAAATATGTGCACAGTACATCGCGCGGCCATGAAGCTATTCAGGTGGCTATGGGCTTGCAGCTTAAAGAGTATGATTATGCTTCGCTGTATTACCGCGATGAATCAATCTTGTTAGCCATGGGCATTCAGCCTTATGAGCTGATGTTACAGCTTATGGCTAAAGCCGATGATCCGTTTACAGGTGGCAGAAGTTATTATGGACATCCGGCCCTGAAGCGAAAAGGGTTTCCCATTATACCGCATCAAAGTTCGGCCACCGGCATGCAGGCTATACCGGCCACCGGTATGGCTCATGGTATTTCTTACCTGCAAGCTACAGGGCAGTTAAAAAAGAATAATCCAATTGTACTTTGCTCGCTTGGCGATGGATCGGTAACCGAAGGCGAAGTAGCAGAAGCTTTTCAGATGGCAGTATTAAAATCGTTACCCGTGTTATACCTGGTGCAGGATAATGAGTGGGGAATATCAGCCACAGGTTCTGAAATGCGTGCCATGAATGCCTATGAATATGCGGCCGGATTTAAAGGTATGTATCGTATGCAGGTAGATGGTTCTGATTTTACAGCAAGCTATCAGGCAATTGATACAGCGATTGATTATGTGCGTGAACATAGGGCACCGGTATTACTCCATGCCACATGCCCATTGCTGGGGCACCATACTTCGGGTGTGCGCAAAGAATGGTATAGAGGAGATGATCTTGTTCAGGACTACAAGCGCGATCCAATAAATATTTTAGAAGATCAATTGTATAAACAGGGAGTGTCTGAGGCTGAGATAAAAGCTCTGCAGAACGAAGCAGATCAACTGGTACGGTCTGATTTTAAAAAAGCAATGGCAGCACCGGATGTAAATCCTGATGATTTTGATTCGCATGAATTTGCACCAACTCCCATTACAACGGAAACAGGAAACAGAAATCCCGCCAAGGCTGCAAAAGTGATAATGGTAGATGCAGCATTACATGCCATTGATGAAATTCTGAAGAGCGAACCGGCTGCACTGTTTTATGGACAAGATGTAGGCGCCCGGTTAGGGGGTGTGTTTCGCGAGGCCGCTACACTGGCACAAAAGTATGGCGATAACCGGGTATTTAATACGCCCATACAAGAAGCATACATTATTGGATCAACGGCAGGCATGTCGGCTGTAGGCGTAAAGCCTATTGTGGAAATACAATTTGCTGATTACATCTGGCCCGGACTAAACCAATTGGTGGAAGAACTTTCTAAAAGTTGTTATTTAACAAAAGGTAAATTTCCGGTACAGGCATTAATACGCGTTCCCATTGGTGCCTATGGCGGGGGCGGGCCTTATCATTCCGGAAGTATTGAATCAACGTTGCTAACCATTAGGGGTATAAAAGTAGTGTACCCTTCCAATGCAGCCGATATGAAAGGCTTGATGAAGGCTGCCTTTTACGACCCTAATCCTGTTGTGATGCTGGAGCATAAAGGATTATACTGGAGCAAACTTGCGGGTACCACCGATGCCAAAACAATTGAACCCGATGAAGCATACTGCTTACCGCTTGGAAAAGGTAATGTTGTATTGAAAGCATCAGACGAAATGAAAGCGGCTGCTAAAACGGCATTGGTTATTACGTACGGAATGGGTGTGTACTGGGCGCGCGAAGCGGCAACAGAATATCCGGATCAGATTGAAATAGTAGACCTGCGTACACTTAATCCAATTGATTGGGATTTAATAACGGATTGTGTAACGCAACATGGCCGGGTAATGATTCTTACTGAAGAACCTGTACTTAATTCATTTGCTGAATCGCTTGCCGGAAGAATTTCGCAGCGGTGTTTCAAATACCTGGATGCACCGGTTTCGGTTGTGGGTGCGGCTAATCTTCCGGCTGTACCGCTTAATGTAGCACTCGAAAAAACGATGTTGCCCGATGCGGTTAAAGTGGCCGATGAATTAGGTAAGCTGCTAACGTGGTAAGCCCTTAGAATGGATACCCGATTCCGATATTAAAAATTACAGGTTCTTTACCCACAAACGGACCAAAGAATTTCATTTTGTTAAGCACAAAACGTTGCCCTTCCGGTCTTCCGGGATCAAGTACTTTTATTCCCATATCAAGTCGTAACACCAGAAAAGAGAAATCGAACCGAAACCCAAAGCCAGTGCCTACGCCCAATTGTTTGTAAAAATTACCATCAATTCGGGTAGAGCCATTCCACGAAGCAACGTTTGAGCCTTCGCGAATTATCTGAATTTGCCTGAACGACCAAACATTTCCGGCATCAATAAATATGGCGCCATTAACAAAGCCAAATAGTTTTTTACGCAATTCAATACTCCCTTCCAGCAATACCTCACCTGGTTTCTCAAAACTATAATCAAACAAACCATCCTTATCAGCGTTTTCGCTTAAGTTAGGCGGCACCGTTCCAATTCCAAGCCTTCGCGGTAGCCAGGCCCGTACACTATTGCTACCACCGGCAAAGAAATATTTTTCATAGGGTAATACTTTATTATCGCTATAGGCATACCCAACACCGGTATTAAACCGATAGGCTAATACAGTTGTTTTATTAATTACCACACTCCTTCGCAAATCGAGATTAAAGCGAACATATTGATAGAGTTCCAGCCCTTGCCTGAGGATGTAACCCGGTTCGGCAAAATTGAATAAGGTTCCTCCTGTTTCGGCTTGTGCCCGCATAAAGAACGAACTCTTCTCGGTGTTTCCGTAGTTGTTCGGATTCCAGGTAATTCCAAAAATCATACTGCTAACAAACGAGGGGTTAAAAGAGTTTTTAAGATTATTCCCCTGATTGTTCTGTAAGTCGGTAAGCAAAGCATTAAACGTGCTATCTAACCGGGAGCGGATAATGTTTAGGTTAATAAGGGTAAGCGAGAGTTGGGTAGTTTGTTTGTTCTGCCAGGTGTATGTGTTGGAAACCGTTGTAATAGATCGGGTGTATTCTGGTCGTTCGGTAAAGGTAAAACCGGCCAGCAAGCGCGTGCGGGGATTGTACTTTGCCATTCGGGTTGCTGCTTTTTCGCCAAATGGAAAAAGGAATTGTGGAAACGTAATACTTCCATTTAGACTGGCTTCGGTACTGGTGTAAATATTGGCCCGGTCAGTAACAGACGCAACCCCTTCAAATCCGTAACGCCCGTTTATTTCAAGAATCTCTAAACCTCTAAAAAGATTGCGCATTTTGAAATTGGTACTTATGTAGGGCCCCGGAAAACCCTGCGTTACAGTAACTCCGGCTTCATTCGACCAGGAATACCGGTCGAGCGGGCTACAGAAAATATGGCTTATAAACTGACCTGCACTGGAATCAGATTCGGTACTTATCTGTTCATAGTTAACGTTAATGAATTTAAAAATGTCAAGATTGGCGAGTTGTCGTTGGCTGTTGAATGTAGCACTGCGACTATACAGACTGTCTTTATGAATAGAAACCCTGCGCGATAAAACTTTTTTATTATACTGATTTCGGAAATAGTTGAATGTGATAGAGTTGTATTCTTCGTACGTGCGTTTTAACGTATCGCGCGTATTTACCGCAGCATCGGTAGTAAACAGAATAGAATCAACCCGAAAAACCTGATGTGAATTTCTGCGTGGGGGGTTAGTAATTTCAACCCGAACGGCTACTTGTTGTGTACCCCTGAAGGCTGTATCAATCGAAAACTCTACGTATTGCCGGGTAAAGTTAAAGTAGCCTCTGTCTTTCAGGAGCAAATCAATTCGTTCGCGTTCTTTGTTTAAAATGTCTTGTTTGTACCGTTCGCTTCTGCGGATAAGACTTTGGTTGTGGGTTTGCTGAATTATTTTCAGGATACCGGAATCAGCAATTTGATAAAACAGCGTGTCAAAAAAATAGGCTTTACCCGGGTTTATGTGGTAGGTAACACTTACCCGTTTTTTATATTCTTTTGTGGTGGATGTAACGTTATTTTTAAAGTAACCCTCATTAAAGAGGTAGTCGTTCATTTTGTCCTCGGTGGCGGTAACATTGGCGGTATCAAATACAGCTGCCTGCTCGCCCCATTGCATAAACAGATTTCCTTCTTCAATTTTCTTATTCAGTTCGTCAACCTGGTTTTGCTTGCGATACTGGTAATTGGCAATCTTTTTTGTATTCTGTGTACCTGCAATTTTCCTATCGAACTTTGCTTCAACTTTTGCTTTTTTGTCGATAAACTTTTGCTGGTCGTAATGCTTTTCTCCTTCATGGTGCATCCAAACCAGGCTGTTGATGGGTAATCCTAAAAATTTTCGGTTGATTTTCTGAATATATAAATCCGAAAGATTAGTCTTATTAATACCTTTTGGAGCTTCAATGCTTTGCTTATCGAGTAACTTTTGATTTTCTTGGAGATACCGGGTACCCCGGCAGCTTCCCAGCAGCAGGAGTACTAAAACATAAACAAGTATCTTTGTTGAACCGCTCACTATGATTTCGAAAGCTAAAGTTAAGCATATCAAAGCACTACAGGTAAAAAAATACCGAAAAGAGCAACAATGCTTTGTGGTAGAGGGTACAAAAAGTGTGGTGGAATTATTGAACTCCGACTTTGAAGTGCTTTGGGTGGCAGCATCGGAAGAGTTTGGCGAGGCTAAGCAACAAATATTGAGATTGCGCGGTGTTGAATGGGTAACAGCCACGCCCACTGAACTGATGGCTGCCGGATCTTTTAAAACTAATGATGGGGCTTTAGCTATAGCCAGAATGAAACCCAATATTAAGCCCAAAGTAACACCCGGACACCTGGCAGTGATGTTGGATGATATTCGAGACCCGGGCAACCTGGGTACTATTATCCGCACCGCAGATTGGTATGGGATTAAACACGTAATCGCATCAGAAGAAACCGCAGACCTGTATAACCCTAAAGTAATTTCGGCTACGATGGGATCGTTTTGCCGGGTTAATGTATTCTATACCAACCTTATTGATTTTCTTTCAGAATACCCGGGCCCCGTATTAGGAGCATTTATGGATGGCACAGATGTGCACACCCTTCAGGTTACGGGTGGGGGTGTACTTGTAATCGGTAATGAGTCTAATGGAATCTCAGCTGCTGTTGCCCGATATGTAACGGAAAGAATTACTATTCCGCGCGTGGGCAAAGCCGAATCGCTGAATGCGGCCATTGCAACCGGAATAATTCTGGATGTAATCCATCAAAAAAATGACTGACTTTCTCCGGCTGCTTCTGCTGAAATTTTTTCAGCTTGTTCTTTTCCAAGATAGCGGTCGATCAGGAAATGGCCTAAATAGATAAGTGGGGTTAATAGAATAGCCACCAGAAATTTATAGATGTAGTTGGTTATACCAATGGCCACAATCTGTTGATTTGGAAAAATACCATAGAAGGCAATGTATAGCACTACGAAGCTATCCAGAAATTGTGAAACAAGCGTAGAGCCGGTTGCCCGTAACCAAAGCATTTTGGAGCCAGTAATTTTTCTTAGTTTTTGAAATACGAATACATCTACTAATTGACCGATTAGAAAAGCGGTAAGCGAACCGATGATGATACGTAACCCCTGGCCCATAATTTTGCTAAATGCAAAATCGATGTTGAAAAAGTTTCCGTCTGCATCGGTATTGTTGGCATCTAACCACCACTGAGCCGGTGGCAACCCGATGGTCATAAAAATTACAACAAAAGAATAGGCAATTAGTATAGCGGCCAGGTAGCTGATGCGTTTTACACCGGGTTTGCCAAAGTATTCATTAATTAAATCGGAAGTAATAAACACGATGGGCCAGATTACCGCACCGGCTGTCAGGTTAAAGTCCATCGCAAAACCAAGAATGTTTAGGTTAGCGGGTTGCAGGCCCAATGTGGTTTCGCCCGAAAAAATTTTACCACCAATAATTTCGGCCACTATTGCATTGGTAAGAAAAATTCCTGCCAACACCATAAAAAGTGTATGCTTTTTTTGTTCGGGTGTCTGCATCATTCCGGAAGGTCGAAAGTATTTCCTTCAATCGCTAATGCGGTATTGGCAAATACAGTTCTGGCTTCGGCTAACAAGGGTTCGAGTTCGCGGTAACGCGCAGAAAAATGACCAATCAGTAATTTGCCAGCCTTAACGGTAAGGGCCATCCGGGCGGCATCAAGGGTTGTGCTATGTTTGGTTTCAATAGCTTTGTTTCGTTCTTCTTCCATAAATGTAGTTTCATGGTAGAGTAAATTTATGCCCTGTAGTTGATCAATCATGTTTTCATTCCAGGCTGTATCTGAACAATACCCATAAGAATAAGAGGGGGTAGGAGGTAACGTGAAGTCGGAGTTTCGGTAGAGCAGGTTGTTGTTATCATCCCGCACATCGGCACCTGTTTTTAATAAAGCAATATGTTGCAACTTCATATCCGGAAGCAACTTTTGTTTATCCAGTTTAAAAGGTTTTTGCTTTTCGCGGAAAAGAAATCCGGCACACGGAAGTTTATGAACCAGCGGAATGGTTTCTACCGTAAGGGCATCGTCCTGGTACAACGTTAGATGTTGATCGGGTTCAAAACTATGAAATTGAATGTCGTAGTGTAAGGTGGATTTAGAGTGTTTAAGCTGGAGTAGAATAATTTCATCCAGTCCTTTTTGACTATACAGATGTAAATCGGCTACCCGTTTTTGCAAGTGCATAGAAAACAACAACCCCATCAGGCCCAGGTAGTGATCGCCATGCAGGTGACTAATAAAAATATGATTGATCTTATGAATGGGAAGTTGGTACTTCATCAACTGCATTTGGGTACCTTCTCCACAATCAATTAAGAAATGCCGGTTTTGAATGGTTAAGTATTGCGATGAGGGAAATCGTCCAAAGGCAGGTAATGCCCCGCTTGATCCTAGTATGGTTAACGCGAAACTCAATTGGTTTTTCAAAATTTGATTAGTTGAAGATGTTTCGCTGAGGTGTCCTCTTTTGCGATGAGCACATTTTCAGGTTCATCAACTTTTAAATTACCTAGTCATCGTCTTTCATGTCTTTTTCAATCTCGTGCATAAACACTGCGTCTATACCCTCTTCTACGGTGGGTAGAATATTAAGCACACTATCTAATTGCGAGATTTTGATCAGCTTCATGGTGTGGTCTGACAGGCGGGTGAGCACGAAAATGCCATTGTCTTCCTGCAGAATGCGGTTGCCAACCAACAACGCGCTTAGGCCTGATGAATCGGTATACTTTACTTCTGAAAGATCCAGTACGATGTTGCGTACACCCTCTGCATGCAGGGTAACCATCTCTGATTTTAACTGGGGAGCGATGTTTGAATCCAGTTTATCCTCGTCAAGGCGAAGGAGGGTATATTTTTCTTGCTTATCGACCGAATACTTCATACAGTAATTTATATTAAGTGCTAAAATTAATTAATTTATTGATTTAACGATACTTTGCTCAATTCGTTCTAAAATGGCATGATAACTTATTGGCGTTAATGTTTCTCCGGTAACCTGCTGATATAATTCCTGATAGCGTTCAGAAATGGATTTTACAATTTCAGCGGTCATTTCCGGAATTTTTTGACCGTCTTTTCCCTGAAACCCATTTTCAATCAACCATTGACGCACAAACTCTTTCGAAAGTTGTTTCTGAGGTTCGTGGCGTTCTTGTCTTTGCGTGTAACCTTCCTGATAAAAGTAACGCGATGAATCGGGGGTATGTACTTCATCAATCAGATAAATGGTACCGTTGTGTTTACCAAATTCGTATTTGGTGTCAACCAGAATTAACCCGCGGGCAGCAGCCATTTCGCTACCTTTATTGTAAAGCTTAAGGGTATAGTTTTCTAATTGTTCGTAATCTTTTTGAGTTACAAGTCCGCGGTTCAGAATCTCCTCGCGCGATATGTCTTCATCGTGGCCCACCTTAGCTTTTGTAGTTGGCGTAATAATAGGGGTGGGTAGTTTATCGTTTTCTTTCAGTCCATCGGGCAACGTAACTCCACACAGCATTCTCTTGCCTGCCTTGTACTCGCGGGCGGCATGCCCGGCCAGATAACCGCGTACTACCATCTCAACCGGAAAGGGATCGCACCGGAAACCAATGGTTACGTTTGGATCGGGGATGTTGATAACCCAGTTAGGCACAAGGCTTTTAGTGGCTTGCAGGTTTTTGGCTGCAATTTGATTTAATACACGGCCTTTGTCTGGTATGGCTTCGGGTAAGATTACATCAAAAGCTGAAATACGGTCGGTGGCCACCATGGCCATGGTATCGCCAAAGTAGTACACATCGCGTACCTTACCCCGGTAAAATCCGGTTTGGCCTTTAAAGGTAAAATGAGTTTCTTTTATGGATTGCATTAACTCGGTTTTGGAGGGTGCAAAATAGCGAACCGGGTCAATTTATTTATTTCTCCTCAATCAAAATTCCAGCCCTGAATACATAAGTTTTAACTACAGTACCTTCTTCATCAAATTCTTTCCATTCTTTGTGTTTTTTATTGGCTACGTATTCGCCCTGCTCTTTAATTTTCCCATTTTGGTAGTAGCTGGTGTACAGCCCGTGCTGTCGGCTGCCGCGGTACATCGTTTCGGATAGTAGTTTACCATTGTCGTAATAATTTTTAACCGGCCCGGTTAGCAGATTAAACTTCCAGGTTTCTTCAGTAGCTTTTTGCCCGTTGGGGTGATAAAGCGTTCGTAAACCTTGTAATTGCCCGGCCTCGTAGGTCTCTTTTAATTTTAATGTTTTTCCATCGGCCGAATAAAATATCCATGAGCCATGTGGTTTGCCTTCGCGGAAGGATTTTTCATAAACCACTTTTTCATCGCTGGTGTACTCGGTTAACTTACTATCGCGGCCATTTGCTGCAAATTGTTCTTTCGCTCTTACTTTTCCGTTGGTAAAGTAATCGATATTGGTTCCCACCTTGCTGCCGTTCTTAAACTGGTATTTATGCCGCAGGGTACCATCGCTGTAATAGCCCAGGTTATCGCCATGCAGGCGGGCGTTCATAAAGTGCCCCTCCAATAATTTATGCCCTTGTTCATCATAATGTAAAAAATCACCCACCTTTTCGCCATCCTTAATGGTGTACACTAACTCCAGTTGCGAATTGGGATAGTAGAGTTTGTAGAACCCTGAAATAAATCCGTCTTTGTAGCGTGTTTCGCTTTCCAGTACTTCGTTTTCGTAATACGTTTTTGTTATACCGTTTGGTTTTTGGTTGGCATACATAATTTCTTTTTGCAGTTTGCCTGAAGGATAGTATTCTTTCACTAATCCATCGGGTTTACCCTTCACAAAAACACCTTCTTGTTTAAGTACGCCATTGGAAAAAAAAGATTTGATACTATCAACAAGTTTATTGTTCTGGTAAAATGCGGTTTGAATGTTTCTACCCTGTTCGTCAAAGACTTCTACTGCCCCATGCCGCATGCCATCTTCATAGGTAATTTTACGAATAAGAGTTCCATTAGGATGGTATTCATAGAAGGTACCCCACCGTACTCCATTTTTAAAATTACCTTCAATTGAAAGTTTACCGTTTGGAAAGTATCTGCGGTATTGGCCCTCCATTGTTTTTCCATCAGCCAATACGGTTATTTCTTCATCCACCTTAAGGTGCATAGGGTCATGATATGTTTTTACAACTTTTTGGGCGACAGCCTGAGCAGACCAGAGAAACCCGATAATCATTATGAATCGAAACATACCAATAGAGTTATAGCACGTTATTCAAACGCCTGGTTAGCCTTGTTGTTGTTCTTACAATCGTTCAATAACAATAGCAGATGCACCGCCTCCGCCATTGCAGATTCCGGCCACACCAATCGATGCATTATTTTGTTTTAGCACATTAGCCAGGGTAATGGTAATACGGGCACCGGAAGCACCCAGCGGATGGCCTAAGGCCACGGCTCCACCGTTTACATTTACTTTTGCAGCATCCAGTTCTAGTTTAATGTTGTTAGCCAGGGCTACAGCAGAAAACGCTTCGTTAATTTCATAATAACCCACATCGTTTATAGTTACTCCGGCAACTTTCAATGCTTTGGGAATGGCGAGTGATGGGGTAGTGGTAAACCACATGGGATCTTGTGCGGCATCGGCAAAACCTTTGATTTTGGCAATAGGGGTAAGGCCTAGTTCTTTTGCTTTTTCTTTACTCATTAATATTACGGCCGCTGCACCATCGTTAATAGTAGACGCATTGGCTGCAGTTACGGTACCTTCTTTTGTAAACACGGGTTTTAAACCTGGTATTTTATCGAAGTTTACGTTTTTGTATTCTTCATCTTCTGCAAACACGCTTACCTCACCTTTGCGCCCTGTAATTTCTACCGGAATTACTTCGTCTTTAAATTTACCGGCAGCCCATGCGGCTGCTGCCCGTTTGTACGAGTTGATGGCGTAAGTGTCCTGATCAGCACGGGTAATGTTCATTTCTTTTGCCGTGTTATCGGCACATACACCCATTGCACAACGGTTATATACATCTGTAAGGCCATCGTATGTTAAGCCGTCCAGCACTTCTCCATTTCCATATTTATAACCATAGCGTGCTTTGGTTAAGTAGTATGGAATATTTGACATGCTTTCGGCACCGGCTGCTACTACTACTTCGTTGTGCCCTGTCATAATAGACTGTGCACCCAGCATAATGGCTTTCATACCAGAGGCACAAACTTTGTTTACCAGTGTGCACGGAATTTCATAGCCTAAGCCTGCACCTACGGCAACTTGTGTAGCGGGAGCCTGACCAAGGGCTGATGGGATTACATTACCAAAAAAAACTTCCTGTATCTGTTTTGAATCAATTCCTGCTTTTAGAATAGCGCCCTTAATAGCAAGAGCCCCTAATTGTGTGGCCGATAAACCGGCAAGTGTTCCGCCAAAACTTCCAATGGGTGTTCGTACAGCTGATACAATATATACTTCTTTCATATCTATTCTTTAAACTCTAAACTTTTCACTTCTCACTTTCTACTTTCAACTTCTAACCCCACCTACCAATCCGGCTTATTTCTGTCTTTGGGTTTAGTTGCCTTACGTTTATTCTGCTGCAGGTATTGAATTTCCTGATTCTTCATGGCTTCCAAAATCATTTGAGCTTTCTCTTCACTCATTTCCATCTCTTTCAGTTTGTCTTTTACCGATTGCGGAGTTTCTTTTTTGTCCTGTTCTTTTTGCTCTTGATTTTGTTGCTCCTCCTCTTGCTTTTTCTGCTCTTCTTTCTTTTGCTGATCCTGTTGTTCTTTATTCTGCTGATCTTGTTTTTCCTGTTGCTCTTTCTGATCTTTTTTATCCTGTTGTTCTTTTTGCTGATCTTTATTTTGATCCTGCTTGTCTTTATTTTCTTCTTTCTGATTAGGATCGTTTTTCTTTTGCTCTTCTTCTTTCTTTTTTTGCTCTTCCAGTTTTTTCTTCACCATTTCATAGTTATACCGGGCATCTTCATTGGCAGGGTCTGCCTTCAGGGCCTGTTTAAAACTGGCAAGTGCTTCTTCATATTTGTTTTCGCGATTGGAAAGTACACCCAATTGCTGATGTGCAACAGAACGTATTTTGGAATTAGTGCTTTGCGTTAAGGGTTGGTAACTCATGGCTGTGTTAGCCGTATCTTTAGATTCGAAGTAGGCATTGGCCAGGTTAAGCCTTACTTCATCTTCGGTTACGCCAAGCGAATCTACCAGCGTACGATACGTTGAAACTGCGGATTTAAAATCACCTTTCAAGTAAGCTTCCTTAGCCTGAGATTTTAACGAATTAATCTGACCGATCTTGCCCGGATCAATGAGTAACGCCAGTATAATCAACAGCCCAATTTTCATTTTTTATGCGATTGTAACATGATAACGTAATTCTTCTACTTAAATTCGAATTGTGCGCACACTAATTAATACATCCACAACCAGTAAGAGCAGCGCGCCTAACAGAAAGTAAAAATAACGATTTGCTGAAACATCTACCATGCGGGAATCGCGCATCTGACCTTCTATTTTGTTTATTGCATTAATTAACCGGTTTACATCGTTTCGGGTGTTGTTGATTTCGAAATATTGACCATCGGTTTTGCTGGCTAGTGTCTTAAGCGAAGCAGGATTTAGCTTCGAAACCACTACGTTTCCTTTTTGGTCGGTCTTAAATCCCCTTGATGCGGCAATCTGACTGCCTTGCTCAGTTCCTACGCCTAATGTGAATAAACGAATACCATCATCTTCTACCTGGCGGGCTATGTCATTGGTTTCTTCTCCAAAGTCTTCCCCATCACTGATCAATACAATTACTTTTGATTTTTGGCTTCCATCTGCGCTCTTATCATCTTTCATTTTACTGAGGGCCATTTTTAATGGCGGGCCAAAATCGGTACCGCTGGCTGGTACCAGATTGGTGTTCATGGTTTCGATAAAAAGATTCAACGCGTTTTGATCGTACGTTAACGGACATTGCATAAAAGCTTCTGACGAGAATATGACCAACCCTAACCGATCGGAATTAAATGCGGCTACAATTTTTTTAAGCTCAAATTTTATTTTTTCGAGCCGGGTGGGCTGAATATCAAATGCATCCATCGACTTCGATAAATCCACGCACAGCATAATATCCTTACCTACCGATTTGATTTCTTTTTTAGAGTCTCCAAAGGAAGGTCCAAGAATTGAAACGATAATCAGGCCAACGGCTACTGAACGCAAAACCAGTTTAAAAATAATGGTGTAAGCAGGGGAATGGAGAGCCCTGCTAATGCGGATTATTCGCCATAGATAAATTCCGTATGCAATCAGAAACAAACCAAGCAGTATCGCCTCAATCCAACCAAAGTTTCGGATCATGAAGTAAAATTAAATCGCAATTTACAAATTACGCAAGGAGCCTCAAAGAGTTTTTGCTAAAGTAAACTGGCTGCTTCCTGATCGAGCATAACATAGGCATGCGGAATAAGATGCACCACACTTACCGGTATTTGGGGGGTAGCATTACCAGTCAGCGCCTTTGATAAAATAGCTGCTTTACGCGAACCATTTGCCATTACAACCGGCAACTTAGCCTGTCGCAGATGGTTTAACCCCAGAGTTATTCCTTTCGACAACTTCGTTTTTGTGGCAAAATATTTTTGGCCTACTGTTTTGGTTTCGTCAGCCAGTTCGCCTACGTGGGCAACCGAATCGAATGAAGTGCCCGGTTCATTCATACCAATGTGGCCATTGGTACCAACACCCACTAACATGATATCCAACCCGCCCCGGGTTGCAATCAGTTCGTTTATGCGGTTGCATTCTTTAGTAAGATCTGCGTTAACATTGAAAAACTGAACCTGTTCCGGTTTAACCTGCAGGGGTTCAAAACAATCGCGTTGCAACATCGATAAACAGGAGCCCGAATCGGAAGGATCGATACCGAGCCACTCATCCAGACTTAAAAATGTACACCTGCTCAGATCCACGTTGTTTTGATCGATGGCAATTTTTATTTGTCGAAAAACCCCAATTGGGGTATGGCCAGAGGCAATGCAAACTAATGCGTCTTGTTTTTGATTAATGTAAGAAATGATCAGATTGGCAGTATGGGCAGAAAGCGTTTCGTAATCGGGGTAAATTTTTAAATGCATGTGTTAAGATAGGTTCATATTTTTTCCGGTAAGCAATATAAAGTAAATGAAGTATTCGGTTTATATTTAATTTAAAGGCCAGTATGAAAATAACTTATTTATTTTTTGGGAGTATTTGCTTTGGGCTTTTAACAGCATGTACCAGTGGACAAAGACCAATTATAAAAGAGAATAACATGGTGTGGCTGGAAGGGGGCGAATTTATAATGGGAACAAGCGATGCGGGTGCATACAAACATGAAGGACCGGCACACGCTGTTAAAGTTGATGGTTTCTGGATGGATACAACCGAAGTTTCCAATAACCAATTTCAGGTATTCGTAAACGCTACTCGTTATATAACTGTAGCCGAACGAAAACCCGATTGGGAAGAATTAAAGAAACAAGTACCGGAAGGCACACCTAAACCACCGGATAGCGTATTGGTAGCGGGCTCGCTGGTCTTTCAAACTCCCGAAGGTGTTGTACACCTGAATGATTATTCGCAATGGTGGAAATGGGTGAGAGGGGCTAACTGGAAAAACCCGGAAGGAGAAGGAAGTGATATTGAAGCACGGTGGGATCATCCGGTGGTTCACATTGCCTACGAAGATGCGCAAGCATATTGTGAATGGGCAGGAAAACGATTGCCTACCGAGGCCGAATGGGAATATGCAGCCCAATTCAGTGAAATGAGTTACGAGGCGCAACGCAAAACCAAAAACGGAGAGAGGCTAACGGCTAATTATTTTCAGGGAAGTTTTCCTGTGCAAAATCTGGCAGAAGATGGTTTTGAAGGTACAGCACCGGTTGGAAGTTTTGAGGCAAATAAGTTGGGCCTATATGATATGATTGGAAATGTATGGGAGTGGACAAGTGATCTGTATAATAGTAATTACTTCGCTACCTTACCTGCAAACGCAACAACGCTAAATCCAACAGGTCCTGAACATTCATACGACCCAAACGAACCCGGAATTACTAAATATGTTACGAAAGGCGGATCATTTTTATGCGCAGCTAATTACTGCTCAAATTACCACGCTACTGCACGGCAGGGTACTGCATTTGATAGCGGCATGTCTAATGTAGGATTCCGGTGTGTGAAAAAATGATAGCACGTGTTTATCTCATGTAGTAAATACTATTACCTTGCTTCTTACAGTATAACAACAAGTAAATATGAAAACAGTTTGTGTTGCAATAGTACTCGCGGGATTAACTTTTTCGGAAGGTTTTACGCAAGCCGCGCGGTGGACCGAAAAGCAGGCCAATGACTGGTATGCCAGACAGGGATGGATAACCGGTTCTAATTTTCAACCCAGCACAGCCATTAATCAACTTGAGATGTTTCAAAAAGAAACATTTGATTTATCAACCATCGACCGCGAATTAGGATGGGCTGAAGAGTTAGGGTTTACCGCTATGCGGGTTTACCTGCACCATATTTTATGGACAACCGATAAGGAAGGTTTTAAGAAACGATTACACGAATACCTCTCCGTTTCATCGAAACATAAGATTAAAACCATTTTTGTATTCTTTGACGATTGCTGGAATGATTCGTATGCACCCGGTAAACAACCCGATCCCAAACCCGGTATCCATAACAGTGGTTGGGTGCGCGACCCGGGCACAATGATTTATGCACATCCCGATACCATGAAAGTGTTGGAGGCGTATGTTAAAGATATTATGACAACTTTTGCGAAAGATGAACGGGTACTGCTTTGGGATTTATACAACGAACCCGGTAATAGCGGTCAGTTTAATAAAAGTATGTCGTTATTAAAGAATGTATTTGCCTGGGCACGTCAGGTAAATCCTACGCAGCCAGTTTCGGCTGGTATCTGGCACGGAGGTAAGGAGTTTGTGGATTTGAATAAATTTCAGTTGGCCAACTCTGATGTGATAACATACCATCAATACCAGTATATAGATAAACATCTATCTACCCTTGATACTTTAACTAAGCATAATCGCCCGCTTATTTGTACCGAGTACATGGCCCGAACCAATGGGAGCCTTTTTCAAACCATCATGCCGGTACTTAAAGAAAAGAAGGTTGGTGCTATTAACTGGGGTTTTGTGTCGGGCAAAACAAATACTATTTATGCCTGGAATACTCCCATACCCTCTGGCGCTGAACCGGATCTATGGTTTCATGATATCTTTAGAAAAGACGGAACTCCTTACAGTAAGGATGAGGTTAGTGTTATTAAGAAACTAACCGGCAAAAATAAATAGGAGAGGTTAAATTTGAAGCAATACAAATTGTGGGCCCGTCAGTAAAATTAAAGTTCATTGAGTTATTCCAATCAGAACCGGTACTCATTCATGCCCCGGGCCGTATTAATTTGATTGGCGAGCACACCGATTATAACGATGGGTTTGTAATGCCGGCAGCAATTCGGATGGGTTTAACATTTGCGTTTGCGGCATCAGACCAAAACCATTCATCTGTTTACTCTTTAAAGTATCACCAACTTCATGTTCTTGATCTTTCCAATCCTGCCAAGGTAGAAACCCCGGTGTGGGTAAATTATTTTCTTGGAATTATTCATCAACTAAACGTGCGCGGATTAAAACCCGTGAATTTTAATTGTGTGTTTGATGGTGATTTACCAACAGGAGCTGGCCTATCGTCATCGGCTGCAATGGAATGTGGTTTTATTTTTGGGTTGAATAAATTGTTTAACCTCGGATTAACCCGCCTCGACATGATTTACATGGCTCAATGGGCTGAACACAATTATGCGGGTGTACAGTGTGGCATTATGGATCAGTTTGCCAGTATGATGGGTAAAGACAACCATGCCTTTATATTAGATTGCCGTTCGCTTGAATATGAATATCTGCCCCTGGAACTTGGCGATTATACGTTGCTATTGTGCGATACCAACGTAAAACATACACTGGCATCTTCTGAATATAATACCAGACGAAACGAATGCCAGCAGGGAGTAATACGGATCAGTAAAAAATACCCTGAGGTAAAATCGTTGCGCGATGTTACCCAGCCTATGCTTCAGGCATGCAAAGAAATACTTCCGGAACAAATTTATAACCGATGCCGGTTTGTAATAGAAGAAAATAGCAGAGTAGGGGAGGCTGCACACGATTTAAGACAGGGTAATCTTGCTGCTTTTGGAAAGAAAATGTTTTTGGCACACGAAGGCCTTTCAGTATTGTACCGCGTAAGTTGTAATGAGTTGGATTTTCTGGTACAATTAGCCAAGCAAGAATCCGGAGTTTTAGGGGCCCGCATGATTGGTGGTGGCTTTGGCGGATGCACACTCAATATCATTCATAAAAACAATGTTGCCCCCTTTCTGGATTCAGCAAAGGCAGCTTACCATGTAAATTTCGGGATTGAGATGAGTTCTTATGTGGTACAACCCGGGGCTGGTACGGATGTACTGATAGAATAATTATTTTTTGCTAACCAGGTGTTTTCGGAATACCAGCACACATACCGTTACCAAAACCATAATCAGAAGTGGGATGTTGCTATTGGTCTTGTATGTAAAATAAAGACAGGCAGCTGCTAATAGAACCAAAATCAGAATAACAATATTTTTCATTAAGCGATGGAATCATTCGAAAGATAACAAAAGAGCGACCTTCGCAAAAGCGTGCTCCTGGCTTACTTACTTTTCGATTCCCCGGAAGAAAATTTAACTATTTTATTCTTTAACAGGATAAATACTGCGTTTATGATTAGCCTCATAAGGGCTTACCTGATAACCGGGTATACTGCACCTTTAATTCATAACCCAATAGAATTTCAAGGACACCATAAACTACGTAAACATGGAAACCATACACATTGCATCAGGAAGCAAAGCAACCATTGGAGAATTTGTAGCAAACGATTGGCGCACAGCCGAAGTTTTTAAGCGGCATGGTATCGATTTTTGTTGTGGCGGTAAAAGAACGGTGGCGGAGGCTTGTCAGAAAAAAGGAATTGATCCTAAACAGGTTGAAGCAGAATTGGAAGAAGTAGCAAGAACAGGTTCATCGCGCCAACAGAATTATAATGAATGGAGCCTCGATTTTCTTGTGGATTATATTGTGAACAATCATCACCACTATGTAAAGAAGGCAACCCCATTCCTTGATGAGATTAGCCTGAAGGTGGCCCGTGTGCACGGTGACCAACATCCCGAATTGATTGAGATTAATCATCATGTAAAAGAGGTTATAGGTGAATTAACGATGCACATGCACAAGGAGGAAAAGGTTCTGTTTCCGTATATCAAGCAACTGGCAGAGGCTAATAGTAAAGGAATAAAAGTAGCACCTCCGCTTTTTGGTACTATTGCCAATCCGATCAGTATGATGGAGTCTGAACATACAGCGGCCGGTATTTCGTTTGAAGCTATCGAATCGTTAAGCAACCAATTTACACCTCCGGCAGATGCGTGTACTTCGTATCGGGTGTTGTTTACGAAGTTAAAAGAGTTTCAGCACGATTTATATCAACATATTCACCTGGAGAATAACATACTTTTTCCAAAAGCACTGGCCCTGGAAGAGGAACTCCCGCTCTGATGAACTTACTGGATTAAGTGCAGTGGTAGTGCAACCGGGGTTGGTATAGATTCCTGCGGGTATTTCGTATGGATAATCTGTTCAATCTCATTTTGTATCTCGTGTGCCTGTGTAGTATCAAAATCCTTGTGTTGCTCTTTCTTAACCCCAAAGCGGGTAAGTTCAAAATGAAGATCGGGAATCAAGTGATGATTCTGCAGGCAAGCCCTGGCACAGGCCAGCGGACAGCCATCAATTGCGATTAACCTCCTCCCGGATTTTGCGGTACGCACAAGCTTCTTCACATTACCACCTACACCGGCAATGCACGACATTTCTGCAGATCCTTTACGATCTAATTTTAACGCAATGTAATTGGCCATCTGGGCAGCCGATGAACAACCCGAGCAGGAATACACCAGTGGTTTTGGAAATTCTGACCCTTCATTCATAATTATATGGAGTCTATTGACTTAACAACCGATTATTGAAAGTCTGCAAAGGTACATAAAAAGGATGAAATAGTCTTTATATAGTTAACGAACTCTTGCTGTCATCAACAAATGCTTCGAACGTCCCCACAGGAGATATTTCAACAGATTTGTCTTCATTTTACAGCATTCGATGGGGTATAAACCTGGCTATGAATTATTTTAATAAGTGTAATGAGTAATAAGATGGCAGTAAATTGATGAGCTACTCCAAGAAAAATAGGGACACTCATAAGCAACGTAAAAATACCTAGAACTACCTGCATACCTCCCAGTACCAGTAATAATCCTGCAGCAGATCGAAGGATGTTCGCTTTCCTGGCAAGGAAATACAAAACAGCAAAGCTGATGAGTACCAGAAAGCCAAGCCACCGGTGTGTGAATTGAATGAGCACTCCATTATGAAAGTACGGTGCGGATGCCACCAGGTATTCATTCGGAAAAAATGAATCTCCTACCCATGGAAAGTTTGTGTAAGAATATCCGGCTTTCAATCCGGCAACAAATGCACCCCAGGTTATTTGAACGGCCAGCAACACAAAAGAAATCAAAGAAGTATTCCATAGCACCCTAGAAGGAACTGCTTCTCTTCTTTGTTTATTAAGCGATAACATGATCCAAACCAAAGCAACCGCCAGCAACAGAGCCATGCCTTGATGAATAGCTAACCGATAATGACTTACGTAAGGCAGCTTATCCAATCCACTCTTCACCATATACCAACCGACAAATCCTTGAAGGCCTCCCAACAAGAAAACAAATAAGAGTGCTCGCATGAGCTTCTTTGATATCCATCGTTTGTAAATGAAGAAGATGAAGGGAACGATGAATGCTATTCCTATCAACCTGCCAAGCAAGCGGTGTATGTATTCCCAAAAATAAATTTGCTTAAACTCAGCCAACGTCATGTGTTGATTCATCAGCTTATACTGGGGAAATTCCTTGTACTTGTCAAACTCAGTTTGCCACGCGGCAGCGTTTAGGGGTGGAATAATTCCGGTAACGGGTTTCCACTCAACGATAGACAGGCCGGAGCCGGTTAAGCGGGTAATGCCGCCAATGATAACCATAGTACAAACCAGCACGATGCCGGACAAGAGCCAGATACGTATATAGCGTTGGGATAAAATCATTCTGGTTTGAAATGCCTTTCCTGCCTTCAAAGCAGCAGATGGAGAACCTGAGTGGCAAAAATACACAACCCTGTTTAAAAAAAGATACTATAATCTTTAATTATCTGCTTGGGGTGAAATGCCCTGTGAGGTAGCTATTACCAGTGATATTCCACAAAATAATACTGCAATTAACGATCGGGAAATTTCATAATCACCATCGGCCGTGGGACTTGCGATAAAGGCAGGAATGTAATCTGTACTCCTGAATACGCTTTCGGGGTTCCTGGTACACTCAAAAATGCACTCGACTTGTCAGTAGGCACATGTGAGTTTGTGGGTAAACCGGTTGTTTTATCACCGCCTCTTCACAAGGCAAAAACAGGTATGAGCATTACAGCAAGCCCTTCAATCGCTAACAGCCGTCTTCGTTGGAATTAATAAGAGAGAAACACTAAGTTGATCTGTTTCCAAAGAATTGTTCGTTGACCTTCATATCCTGCTCATAAGGGCTATTAAACTTAAAAAATGGTAGAGAATACTAGGCGATTTCAGTATGGTAATATTGGCAAACAGACTGCATCACACACTCGCTGCACTTCGGGTTCGAAGGCCTGCATATTTCACGCCCCAGAAATGAAATAGCCATACCCACCTCACCCCAGTCCTTGGCATCAATTACCTCCATCATTTGCTTTTCTATTTTTTTGGGGTCTGTTCCAGTAGCTATTCCTATTCGAGGCGCAACGCGCACCACGTGTAAGTCCACAATTATTCCTTCCGCCTTCTTGCCGGTTTCGCGCAAAATTACATTGGCCGATTTGCGTCCGATGCCAGAAAGTTCTGTAAGGCCATCAAGCGTGGTTGGAATATTTTTGTCCTCTTTAATACTTTGGGCCATGGCCAGCAGCCACTTGGTTTTGTTCCCAAAGTTGCGCACATCACCAATCAATTGATGGATAACCGCAGGCTCGGCTTTTGAGAGGGCTTTCATATCCGGAAAAGCAGAAAAGAAAGCGGGTGCGATTTTGTTAATATGGCGGTCTGAGTCCTGGGCCGACAACACTACTGCCACCACAAGCTGATAAGTAGAGGCAAACTCAAGCGGGTGTTTCTTGCCTTTATATTTTTTAATGAGTGGCTGTATTTCCTTCTGCCAGTTTATGTTAGCCATAGTTGCTTATTTTGGCAACTAATATAGCGAATACTTACACCCTGTGCTCTCTACCATTTTTCAATTTGCCTACTTCCAAAACTCATCTTCCCATTCCGATTGGTGTGGCCCATCGGAATGAATTTGTTCGATGAGTTGTAACTGTTTGGCAGTTGCAGTTTCCTGTATTACATTAAATAATTGTCGTTCTTCAAACCGTATATGATTATCCAGCTCTTCTTCGATCAGACTCAAGGCTCGTTTCTTATCCTCATCAGTCGAAGTAAGTAACCGGGCTATTCGTCTATGGTCGCTAATTGCTTTTTTCACCATGGTGTTTGTATCACTTAGAATTGGAAATATATGTTTTTCTTCGGCTTCAAAGTGTTGCTTCAACTGCGTATCCCAAAACCATCGGGCATAGGCCATCATGCGTGTAGCATCAATACCCTTTTTAATGCCTTGCCTGATTTTCCAGCTTAGCAACAAACCATGATGATGATCGCGACTTAGAGGCTGCAATGCCTTGTGTCGCTTGATCGGTTTTTCCATGAAAGATGTACTGTTAATTTAATGAAGATTGCTTAAGATGTCTTTTGCTACTTGCGTATCAGTTTTTTTGCCAAAACCTGAGCATGGTTACAAACTTCATCCTTCGCTGCGTAAAGTAAGCATAGTTCTGCTTTTCCGGCCAGGTTCCTGAGGCGTTTGAGTTCATCTTGCTTTTTATCCAGTTCCCGGTTATATCGTTTAGTAAACTCATTAAACCTTTCAGGATCATGACCAAACCATTTCCGTAAAGAGGCCGAGGGAGCAATGTCTTTGTTCCATTCGTTAAGACACGCTCCCGTCTTTGTTATTCCTCGTGGCCACAGCCGATCCACCAACATCCGATAGCCATCAGTACTGGTAGGTAATTCGTATATTCTTTTTATCTTAATGGAGTACATTAAATGTACTTTCCATTTCTATCGCCTTAGGAAAGAGAATATTGTTTTCAAGGTGAATATGCATGTGCAAGTCATTCTCAAACTCTTTGAGCATGGCAAACGTAACCATATAGGTTTTGCAGGCATCGGCCGGAGGAGTAAAGTTGTTGGTGAGGTCAGCTATCTTTTGAAACCGCTCGCCTTCAATATTATGATCGTGTTTCATCATGGCCACCGGATTTTGAATGGTACCAAATGAAGGTGTAGAAAAGGGTTCACCAGAAGTTTTCTGCGCCACCATTTTTCTAATGAAAGGGAACAAAACAAATTCCTCCTTTTTCATGTGAACAGTAAGTTCGCCAGCAGTTTGCTCAAACAATTCTGCTACCTCAACAAGTTCAGGATGTCTGCTGCCATGTACGGTAGCTACCTTGTTTAAAAAAGGCATAATCTCCGGAATTCTGGAATCTACATAACGATGGTGTTTCTTCTCAATATAGTCTGCCAGTAAATCCAGAGGCCACGAATTGTAATCGGTGGCATTATTCTCTGTTTGCTGAGTCTCCTTTTCAAGAGCTTCAATCACAGCTTGAGGAGCAACGTTTTTTCGTTGACACGCATCGGCTATACTATGCCCGCCTTTGCAACAGAAGTCGATACCAAAAGAATGGAATACAGCAGCCGTACGGTAATCCTGCGCCACTATTTCGCCTACGATATGGGATGAATCGATTTTCATAATATAATTTGTTAAAGTGTATTAAAAGATAATTTTATCCTGAATAGATATAAATTTTTTTATCGCACCAACGTTGTTTTACCGGATTTAAGCCCTATAGCCAAATCATACACAGTCGTTGTCTCCAATATTTTTTTTAGCTCGTTTCTTACTTTCACAAACCTGTCGTGTATGGGGCAGGGGTCTGTACTGTCGCATTCGGCTAACCCCAACCCGCAGCCGTTGTAAATGGAGTCGCCATCAATAGCAAACACGATGTCACTTGCCTTAATTCTCTTCATTTGTGCAGGGTCAATATAAAAACCGCCATTTGGCCCGGTTAGGGAGTGCACAATATTATGCTTGGTCAGGGTTCCTAACACTTTACCCGTAAACGCTGCTGGCGATCCTGAATTCTCCACTACATCGCCAATTTTTACCCGCTTTCCATCAAGCGATTGCGTGGCGATGTAGATAATCGCTTTTATTCCGTATTCACATGCCTTCGAAAACATTCGGCTTTCCTTCGTTTTAGAATACAAAGGTAATCGATCTTTTTATATTTACGACAATTTTATCTTAAATATTCCTGATTATTAACTTTTCTTCAAATTCAGGAAAGGCAGTTGCTGAATAGATCAAGAAATAGCCCTGCAACGAGGTTATCTGGTAGTATGACTAAATAAACTGATAATATAGGTACAGGGAAATTAACACCATTCCGATAGCGAATACATACAGGTAGGCAACCCAGTCAGTAGATAGAACTTCTTCTGTAGGCGTATTAAATCCAGAAGTCTGCAAAACAACTTGTAAAGTTTTATACACTACAACCAAAACGATAACGGCAAGTAGAATAACGACTATTGCCATGTACAAGACCAGGTTCATTAAAAATGGACTGCTTGTTTGTTGCAGGAGAATTGAAAGGTGACTCATAGTATTCATAGCTGGTTTTGGATTAGAATGGATGAGTTGTTTTTCGTACGATCGTTTCGTGTAATTGACTGTAGGATAATGATAATGAAAAATGTTATCAGTGCAGGCCCGAGGATCATAAGCAAACCCCAGCTCATGCGCCAGGTACCACTGGCCGGATCATACTGAAAACAACTGGTCCACACCGTGTTGTTAAGCGTTGAATAAACCGGCACAAACTCACTTGTCAATTCCTTAAAGAGACGGTCCCACTGAGCGGTGCCAGGGAGGCCTTCAATCCATTGAAGAATGCTACCATCTTCACCAATCAGGGCTAGTACTGTGTTGTGCTCATACAGCCCACCCACCATTTGGGTTTTCAGTCCAAGCGATGTCAACAGGGAAGCCCGAGTATCCTCTTCCAAAACACCAAAAGTCCAGTTAGCCGGAGGTGGACTGTTTTCGTTAAAGCCCGCCAGGCGCCAAAGTTGTTCGGGTTGGTCTTCAGCATCAAAGCTCAATACCACCACCTGAAATTGTTTTTCGGATCCCAACAGGGAAATCTGATCACGGATTTGCAGCAAGTAAGGATTGCATACCCCCGGGCAGCGGCCATATGCCAGGGTTAATAAAACCGGTTTCTTTGAATACCAGGAAGAAATATGCATAGCCGAGGAATCGGAGGTTTTGAACGTAGCATCCGGTATTTTTCTGAGCAAATAATCCATCTCATTAGGATTTTGCCCAAGCAAAAAACTCAGGAGAACAGCTGCCCAGCACATCGCTTTGTAAAGTCAACCGTGTACATAATCATACCCACAAGATACAGGGAAGCAAATACTACTGCCATTTTAGCGAGCGAGATTCCTTCATCCACTGTTTCGCTGTACATGTCCACCCTTCGTGGAACGGAAAGCGCGCCACCCAGATAAAAAGCAATTACAAATCCTGTACCTCCAATCACAAGCAAACTAAAGATAACCTTCACCATGCTGGGAGCCATTTTTTCGCTACCATATTCATCGGCAAACCAACTGGCAAAGGCCAGACTGAAGAACACATTGCCCAGTAAGTTGTACGTATGAAAATGGGCCGGTACCCATTGGGTATTGTGCAGGACAAGGTTATTGGCAATTACAGCATCGAGAATAGCTCCCACTCCGCCCACAGCCCAAAACATTACACCAAAAAAATAGAGTAGCGAAGCAAGGCTCCATTTCATATTGGAGCGGTAAACGGTGGTGAGTACTGAAAAAATAGTAACGCAGGCAGCAGGCAACGGAGCAAACCACGACATCACCTGTCCGATAAACTGAAAAGCAACAGGTTGTGCAAAATCCATATACAAATGATGGAAGTAGGCAAACAAAACAATTAAGAGTGTGGCATTCCATGAAATAGCCACGTACCAACTGGTTTTGTAGGCTGGCTTACCGGCCATTTTTGGAAACAATTCATAAAGCACAGCCAGACCTAAATAGAGCATTTCGTTAACCAGGGTATGCCCAAAAAAGAAAGTGAGATTCTTCATCAGCAACGGGTCGTTTGACATTGTTCCGCTGCGTGCCAACTCAATAAAATAGAGAATCACCAAAACTACAGCGGCCAGCAGACAGGCGGTTACACCGATTAACGAAACAAAAGAGATTAATATAAAGGGAGAAACTGCTGGCCCCGGCCTACCTGTAATGTGGTGCCAGGCCAGGGCTTGTGTTACTGTATATTTTCTGAGTATGGTTACCAATAACACTAACGACCACAGCAGCCATCCGGCACCTAAAATAGCTATGGCAATTAAAAAAAGTACTGGCCCGCTGTCTGCTCCCTTTGCATAGAAGGGCAAGGGATACAGAAAATACCATCCGGCATGAAACTTGGTTAGAAAGGTTGAGATCAGCAAAACCACCACACCCGCCAATGTGCAGGCATAGGCAACCACACTTCCCCATCGGGGCACTTCAAAATAACGACTTAATATATATTGAATGCCGGCCATGCCAGCCACAAACCAAACACCAGCCATCAACAGGCCGTGCGATGTCATGAGAATATAAAAATTCAACGGACCCACATCTACCATTTCAGCTTGTTCCATCCGCATGGTAATTCCAAATGCAATGGCAACAAGAAATACAATAAGGATTGTGATGAGCCAAAGCAGGGTAAATTTTTTATCAAATGTTTTCATGGTTCAGTGTGCTTTATTCAACCTTTAATTTAGCTGCCATGGCCGCATGCGCTACACCACAATATTCAAGACATAAGATATCGTATGTGCCGCTTTCAGAAAATCTCCATCGCAGGCGGTTTACGTACCCGGGCATCGCCTGAACCTGCGCCTGTAAAACGCCATCTTTGTAAAGGCTAAATCCATGGTTAACATCAAGGCTTGAGACATTAAATTCTATAATTTCATCTATTGGTACCGTAATTTCTGCTCCGGCCGACATATTGAAATCATCGTCTGTAGCAATTGGATATTTTGATATAGAAAAGGAAAATTGCTTTGCTGCTACAAACACCTTTTGTGCGGGCTGGTCATTAGCATAGAGAAAGTAAGGCGATTTTGGCAAGGAAACCCCCAGAACAAGCAATACCGTACCAAAGGCAATGAAAAAGAAAATGGCTCGCTTGCGATTGAGATTTTGAAATTCACCAATCTTTTTTGAAGAGATAAAAACAAGAAAAAAAACGGTAACAATAATGATGAACATCATGGAGAATACCAGGAACACTTCTTTCTGAATAATCATAAGCTATGGTAGTTAAACTCAGGTCAGATGCACTTTGCCCTATTATGAAACGAATGTAATGCTTATCTTCTATTTACGACAACTTTGTCTTAATTATTTTTAAAATTTTATCCTGAAATAACAACGGGTATGGATCTTGCAGCGTGTACAAGAAAACCAGTACATAACACGGAATTTTTTAAGCAGGGCAATGCATTATTATGAGATACTTTGGCTGTTTAGTCTATAGGAGCAGGGTAGTAAATCGTATGATTAACGGAAAAAATACCAGGGCTCGTTAAAGCTTAGTATTGTGCATAGGATTTCATCTGCATCTGCAGTCCTTCAAATTCCTTGGCTTTGATATATTTATTGGCTTTTGGAAACACTACATTCTCTTCGCGGAAGAAATGAAGCTTCATTAATTCGATAAGAGAAAATCCCTGTTCCGCGGCTACATCGAAAGTAAGTGCACGCGAAACCGGATCGGGCAACCGAGTGCCCAGCGAAATTAAATTGAATACCAGCGTAAGGTGTTGCATCATTTTAAGATGATCATCTTCCAGCATATCGATGGCCGTCTTGGGGAATTTTCCGTTGCTATGTTCTCCCTTTTCCATTAAGGCTTTTTGCACTGCCGGAAATAAAACTTTCTCCTCTTTCAGGTGATGTTTCACTACTTTATCATCAATATAACTAAAGAACGAGGAAATATTTTTATGCAATTGTTCATCCAGCCGCCAGCCATTCGCTTTGAAATCAATCAGCGACTTCTCAAATGCATCCAACTCCTTTTTTATCTCAACGTGTTCGTCAATCAATCCCTGCAGTAATGGGTGCATGTCTTCATATGGAATGGCATCCACCGTTGGCGGCATATAGGCATCTGGCGGTTCCATGGGCGAGTACTCTTCAGCTCCGGATTCCTTTTCCACCATGCGCTTCAGCGGATCGGTGGCATTTGCTTTTTTGAGATCAATCATTGTCATTAATTGTTTTTCGGCCTGTACACCGACCAGCCATTTGAAGGGTTGCGAACTTTATTCTTGTTCCAGTTCCAGATAACCCGTTGGTAAGGACGCCAGATGTAATCCAGCGGTGCTACTAACGCGTGCATCAGACGCGAAAAAGGAAAGAGCATCACAATCAGATACGCTCCGATAATATGTAACCGGATGACCAGTGGCATGGCCACCACCGCATCCATGCGTGGCTCTAACAAGAAGATTGAGCGTAGGTAGGGTGTAAGGGATGAAGCAAACCAGCTCGAACCCCAGCGGTATTCGAGCGCAACCCATAATCCCAAAAATACCTGAGTCACTAAAAGTATTTCTACCAGATGATCCATCCAACTGGTTACAACCCGGATGCGGTCTTGTGTCCATCTGCGATAGATCAGGTTTATCAAGCCCACCAGCATACTTAAACCAAAGGCAAAGGCAGCAACTTCAAGCACCAATAATCGCACGGGATGGCTGTTCCACAGTAATACACTTCTGGGAATAAGAAAGGCCGTGAGGTGGCCGAAGAAGAGAAACAACATGCCCCAATGAAAGGGCACGCTGCCCCAGAATAATTTCTTTCCTTCCAGAAACTCTGATGATAAGGAAGAAATCTGAAACTTAACATTGCGGTAGCGGTAAATGGTACCCAGCAAGAAAATGAACAGGGCCAGGTAGGGCAAAATGATGTAGAAGAAAGTATTAAGAATGGTCATAATCGTTTTTGGGTTATGGTTCCAGCTTCATTTCTGTGTTGAGGCTATTGATAAAATCAGAAGTTTCATCTTTCGTTGTATCTACAAGTTCAAACTCAAGCCTGAATATTTCGAGCAGCACAACCAGCGGCCGTTGATACAAAGTGCCGTAATCATTCGGTGCATCAATCAGGGTTTTGTGGTGACGCATGTATATTTCATTTTTCTTTTGCAGCTGATGAGGATCAAATTCCGAAATCATTTTCTTCAATCCGGGATATACAACTTTTACCACCAGTTCACGCTTCAGGTCTTTATCGGTCATTTTGGTGAGCAGCCTGATCACGTTGGGAAGATAATCGGCCAACTCATGCCCGCAGTCGTTGCCGGTTTCCGTATGCTCGCGGCTGAGGTTTACCAGCAGTTCAGCACGTTTATAATCATCACCAAAAAGAAGGTATCCAATATCGAGGGTGGTGATGGCCTGCACTTCGAAGGTACGCGTATGCAATTCCTGCAGTTCGTCTAACGAGGCACTCGTTACGAATTCGGTGAAGGGATCCATTACCTGTCCTAATTCCGGATAACAACCATCCAGAAAAAGCTGCACCTCTTTTACCTTCTCTGAGAAACCTTCCAAAGGAAATTCAGTAAGAGATGCCAGCAAGTTCAATCTTAAATTTTCGTGTAACATGGCTTACATCATTTAAAGTTAAGCACTGCGCAACGGGTCTGACTTCAATCCGAAACCTACTGACCCTTTGGTATCACCGGTAAACTCAAGCATCTCCATCGACTGTTCGCGGTGCGATGCCGGTATAACAAAGCGATCGTCAAACTTAGCCAACGAGGTAAGGTAGTAGATAGCTTCTGCTTCTTCAGACGTTAGATTCGTATCCTTCATCACCTGATCCACTTTAGCTTTATCCATATCGCCCACGGTTACATTTCTGCGGTGTATCCGCACAGCCAGCAGTTTTTTCAGAATATGTTTTACTTTATTCTCATCGCCTGCGCTGAATAAACTCGCCAGATATTTTAGCGGAAAGCGGGCCTGATCAATAGTACCCCATAATTCTTCTGTGCTGGTATCGTAGAGCCAGTTGTCGTTCCAATACTTGGCCGTAGGATTCATTTTTTCAGCTTGTGCCTGGTTGTTTACTTCGCGCAACGATGCCATAACCGGTAACAACGGTGGCACATAGAACAGCATGGGAAGAGTTCTGAATTCAGGATGCAACGGCAAGGCAAGTCCCCACTCTTTTACAAACTTATACGTGGGAGAATATTGTGCCGCCTTGATAGTTGAATCTGCTATACCATTTTTCTTAGCGGATTCAATAACCCGTTCATCGAATGGATCTAAAATCATATTGAGTTGACGATTCACTAAACTGGCTTCATCACAAGAAGCTACCTCATGAATTTCATCAGCATCATATAACACCACACCCAGGTAACGGATGCGGCCCACACACGAGTGCATACAGGCAGGCGCATAACCTGCTTCGATGCGCGGATAACAAAGAATACATTTTTCTGATTTACCGGTATGCCAGTTGTAATATGATTTTTTATACGGGCATGCCGTTACACACATTCTCCACGCACGGCAAACATTCTGGTTGATGAGCACGATACCATCTTCACCCCGTTTGTAGATGGCGCCCGAAGGACAGGAAGCTACACAGGCAGGGTTGAGGCAGTGGTTACAAATACGGGGCAGATAATAAAATGCCATGCGTTCCAACTGAAACATCGCTTCTTGTTCGGCCGGTGTCAGGTTTTTCAGGTTAGGATCTTGCCGCGCATAGTCGGGTGTACCACTCAAGTCATCGTCCCAGTTAGGCCCTGCTTTGATGTCAATCGGTTTGCCCGTGATGAGCGACACAGGTCTGGCTGTTGGCTGGTCGTTCATCGCAGGCGACTCGATCAGGTCCAGGTATTTATAGGTAAAGGGTTCGTAGTAATCGTCAATTACAGGCAGGTTTGGATTGTGAAAGATGTTCATCAGTCCGCGCAATTTGCCGGCTCCTTTCAGGCTGATGTCGCGGTCTTTCTTTTCCCATCCGCCTTTGTAAATTTCCTGGTCTTCCCATTTTGTAGGATATCCGGTTCCGGGTTTTGTTTCAACGTTATTCCACCACATGTACTCCGCGCCTTTGCGGTCGGTCCAAATATTTTTACAAGCGATGGAGCAGGTATGGCACCCGATACATTTATCGAGGTGAAAAACCATTGACATTTGTGCTCTTACATCCATGAGGCTTTCAGTTTATTGGTTCGAATAATGTTACCATACTAATTTTTCCATCTTCTTTACAATCACGTGCGTGTCGCGGTTAGGCGCGATCGGTCCCCAGTAATTGAAGTGATACGAAAACTGCCCATATCCACCTGTAAGGTAATTTGGCTTCAGGTGTATCCTCGTGAAGCTGTTGTGCCCGCCCCCGCGTTTATTGCCGCGCACCTGCGATTTGGGTATGCCGGTGGTTCGTTCAGGCACGTGGTATACAATGCAAACACCGGGTGGTATTCGTGAGCTGACACACGCACGTGTACAGTACACTCCGTGGTCGTTGTACACTTCTACCCAATCATTGTCTTTGATGCCGAGATCAGCCGCATCTTTTTCATTAATCCAGCATGGCTCGCATCCGCGCGAGAGCGTGAGCATGCGCAGGTTCTCCATATAGGTAGAGTGAATATGCCATTTGCCGTGAGGCGTGAGGCAGTTGAGTACCTTGGCTTGTTCAAGTTGCAGTGTTTCCTTGAGATCACCGTACGCTTCTGGCTTGGGTGATGGCTTATAGGTAGGCAGGTGTTCACCATAGGCTATGTACAGTTCATGATCGAGGTAGAAGTGTTGCCTGCCCGTGAGTGTTCGCCATGGAACGAGCCGCTCTACATTGTAGGTGTATGCAGAATAGGCACGGCCATCCTGCATGAGTCCTGACCACAAAGGCGAACTGTTGTACCTGCGGGGTTGAGCTTGCAAATCGCCATAGGTAATTCCCACTTGTTCATAGCCTTCGCCAATGTCGGTAAGCACAAGGCCGGTTTTCTTTTCGGCTTCGCGATAAGCACGAACGGTGAGTTTACCATTGGTAAGGGTTGACAATTTTAAGAGTACATTGGCCGCATCCCGATCTTCTTTCAATGAAGGATAAACGGTGCCGTTTAGTTTTTCTTTAGGGAAATGATTGGATGCCATGATTTCATCATAGACATCATCGCAGGTATAGTTGTTACCGTGGGCACCCAGGCCGCTGGTTTTTATGCGGTCGCCCAGCGTGATGAATTTGTCATATAGTTTGGTGTAGTCACGATCTACCACAGCAATACTGTGCATGGTTTTACCGGGGATGGGTTCGCATTCGCCTTTGTACCAGTCTTTCACATGTCGTTGTGTAATCTCACCGGCCGAATCGTGCGAGAGCGGTGAGCAAACGATGTCCTTCTGCGGTTCTTTCAAATGTTGCTTCGCGATTTCGCTGGTATGCTTGGCGATAAGCTTGAAAATATCCCAATCGGTTTTGGCTTCCCACACAGGCGCAATGGCTGCTGACAGCGGGTGGATGAAGGAGTGTAAGTCGGTGCTGTTCAAGTCGGCTTTTTCATACCAGCTTGCTGCAGGCAACACAATATCAGAATACAGGGCAGATGAATCCATACGGAAGTTCAGGTCCACCACCAGATCCATTTTTCCTTCCGGAGCAATGTCGTGCCACTTCACTTCCTCGGTATGGTCGGGCGAGTCTTTGGCAATGCGGTTGGAGTGCGTACCTAAGTAGTGCTTCAGGGCATACTCGTGTCCCTTCATACTGCCCATGATGGCATTACCGCGCCAGATGAACCATACCTTAGGATGGTTTTCTTCTGAGTCGGGATCACCTACGGCATAGTGCAGCTTTTTCGCTTTCAGTTTCTCAACTACATAGTTCTTGATCTCATCATCAGTCCTGGCACCGTTTTGTTGTGCCTCTTTACTTAGTTCTAATGTATTTTGATTGAACTGTGGATAAAACGGCATCCAACCCATGCGCACCGATTGGTAGATGGTGTCGGCAGTATGCTGCTTGGTCCATTTGTTTTTGGGTACGGTATTGTATTTCGAAAATTGACCGTCATAACGATACTGGCAGGTGTTAATGTAATGCCAGAGCGGTGCTTGCTGCAGGCGTGCAGCACTTTGCCAGTCTTTTCCAAATGTGATAGCGCTCCATGAATCTACAGGCGCCAGCTTTTCCTGACCGACATAGTGATTCATACCGCCACCGTTGCGGCCCACGCAGCCGGTAAGCATTAACGCCATGATGCCTGCCCGATACATGAGGTTAGCATGATACCAGTGGTTAATGCCCGCTCCCACAATGATCATACATTTACCGTTAGTAAGGTTGGCTGTATTGGCCCACTCTTGCGCAAACTGAATAACGGTTTTTGAATCAATGCCTGTAAAGATTTCCTGCCATGCAGGTGTGTAAGCCGCATCTTTGTCGGTGTAGTCTTTTGGGTAATCGCCTTGCAACCCACGGTCAACACCGTATTGTGCCATGATCAGATCGTAAACTGTGGTTACGGGCACTTTTCCCGAAGCAGTTTGCAGGTACCTCACAGGTACACCGCGCTGGCGATGCAGGTCGAGACCAAATTCTGTAAACGTTACCTGAAGTACTTCATCATTATTTTTAAGTAAGGTGAGGTAGGGATCATAGGGCTGGTTATCGATTTCATTTTCCAGCTTCATGTTCCAATTGCCGCCTTTCTTTTCCCAGCGGTGCCCCATGGCCCCTTTTGGTACTACGAGTTTGTTGGTCTTACTATCAAGGCTCAAAAATTTCCAGTCGCCATTTTCGATGCTGCTGAATTCCAACATTTCATTGGCTCGCACCAACTGGCCGGGCACCAGTTTGTCGCCATCTTTTTCAAGTTTAACCAGGAAGGCGCTATCAGTATATTGCTTGGTATAGTCGAGGAAATACGGAGTCTGTTTCTGATGGTGCCACTCCTTTAATATAATGTGTGTTACAGCCATCCAGAAAGCACCATCGCTGCCTGCATGTACGGGCACCCACTGATCGGCAAACTTACACACCTGACTGAAGTCGGGCGAGAACACTACGGTTTTGGTTCCGTTGTGCCTCGACTCGGCAAAGAAATGGCAATCGGGAGTGCGGGTCATGTTGAGACATGCCCCCATGTCGGCAATCATTTTGGCGTTGTACCAGTCGGCACTTTCGCATACATCGGTTTGCTCACCCCAGATTTCCGGAAAGGCTGTGGGCAGATCGCAATACCAATCGTAGAAACTTAAGTTAACACCACCAAAAAGTTGAAGGAAACGTGCGCCTGCCGCGTAGCTTAACATAGACATGGCCGGAATGGGCGAGAAGCCGATCACACGATCAGGCCCGTATTTTTTTGCTGTGTGAATATTGGCTGCTGCGATTAACTCGAGTACTTCATCCCAGGTTACCCGCCTGAAGCCACCTTTACCACGGGCATTCTGATACTTCTTTCTTTGTTCAGTATCGCTTTGAAGATTAGCCCAGGCTTTTACCGGGTCGGGCTCTTGTTTTTTTGCTTTGCGCCAGGCGTCAATAAGGGCACCACGAATAAGCGGATATTTTATGCGCAACGGACTATACAGATACCATGAAAACGAAATACCACGTTGGCATCCGCGTGGTTCATAGGGAGGAATCGTACTTTCCAGCAATGGGTAGTCAATCTGTTGGGTTTCCCACACAACAATTCCATCTTTCACATGAATCTGCCAGGAGCAACCACCCGTGCAGTTTACCCCATGGGTGCTGCGCACAATGCGGTCGTGCTGAAACCGGTTCCTGTAAAATTCTTCCCACTTGCGCGTTTGAGGTGATATGATGTCTTCAATCCAGCTCATAGGTATTAGTTAAGAAGTTTTATGAATAAACCTGACGATCAAAAATTTTCTTGTTAACGGCATTCTTTTTCCGTTTCGACCATACCAGAGAAAAGACACCCAGTAATAGCAGGAAGCTTGCTCCACCGGCAGCCAGAAAATACTGCTGCCAGTCGCGTGGCGTTTGGCCATACTGTTCTTCATCGGCATATTTGAGGAAGGCTGTTAATGCATACGCTTCATCTTCAGAGATAGAATTGTATTGGTAGGCTTCGCGCATGGCAGGAAAGGGCGGAGCGGTAAGAATGGCCTTGATTCCTGCTTCATCCATGCGCGAGTAGGCATCGGTTAAATCTTTAGCGAGCAACCCACCACCTACCAGTCTGTTGTTTTTGACATGATGGCACGACATGCAACTGGGACCTTTGGCCGCAAGCCTTGTATTGCCCGTAAAGAGTAATTCACCGAATTGTATCTCTTCTTCGGTTGCCTCATTGACTGACCGTACAGGTTCGGCAGGTTCGACAGGCTCGGATGCTATAGTGGTTTCAGTTGTAGCCACATAGCTGGGGCTCTTCGATTTGATGTAATTGATGATATCTTTAATCTGATCAGCCGAATAGGGGGCATCGGGCATCAAGGTCTTGTTATACTCATTAAATAAGGCCACCGCATCAGCATCCCCTTTGTTAATCATGGTTTGTGATGAAGTAATAAATTCAAGAAGCCACGCATCTGACCTTCGCAGGTGTACATCAGCCAGATCAGGGCCAATTAATTTGCCTTTAGATATGGAATGGCAGACTGCACAAAACGTGTTAAAGTTGCCTTGTCCGGCTTGTTGGGCATACGTGGTGTGAGCAATGATGTAGAGCACCCCAACAAAAAAACCCGTTCTAAGTGATTTCATAGACAGGAGGTTTAGTTGTTTCGTTTAATAAATATGAACTTTTTATATTGATAATAAAAGACTAATTAGTATTTTATTTTGACCGGAGCAGGATTATCATTAACGGTGGTCAGGCCGCAATTATGGTTCAAGGCAATACGATATTGCACTATCTTAAATTTGCAGGGCTTTTAGCGGTTGTGCTCATGATATGGCTTACCTCGAAGAAAAGCCCGGAAGCCCCACGCTTTTCAGGCGGCCAGCCCAAAATAACAGGCAACTTTGTAAATGGGAAAGCAGAGGGTACCTGGACCTGGTGGTATGAAAACGGTTCGAGAATGACTGAGGGGACCTTTGTGGAAGGTAAACGAAACGGTATCTGGAATACGTGGTACGAAACCGGAATTAAAAAGAGTGAAAGTCAATATACAGATGACCGGTTGAATGGTACCTTTAAACAATGGTATTCTAATGGAAACCTTAAACAGGAAGGAGTGTACCGTGATGACAAAAGAGAAGGGATTTTCGTATATTATGATACAAATGCCCGGAAGGTACAGCAACGCGAATTTTCGAATGGAGTATTAATTGAATAGCTTATGAAGAAGAAGCCAACCAAAGCAAAGGCCTTACCAAAGCCTCCAAAATTTTACGATGAATTTGTAAAAAAATATCCTGCCGTTGCCTCGGCATACGAGACATTAGGGGATGAAGTACACGGACTTGGTTCGTTGAATGACCGTGACCGTGCATTAATTAAGCTGGCGATTTCAGGCAGCCATTTGTATAGCAGTGCATTTAAAGCGCATATCCGCAAAGCACGGGCTTCGGGTATCTCGCGCGAAGAAATGGAACATCTGGTATTACTGTTCCTTCCTACCGTTGGCTTTCCCACCATGATGGCTGCGATGGGAATTGTGGAGGAGCAGTTTCAGAAAAAGTAATAATCAAATTCAATTCCAACTCCTTCATTTCTTGTAATGCTCAGATAAATACAATTTGAGTTCGGTAATCCAATTACTCAAAAATCCAGTCATTACCGCAGTCCATGCTACAAGCGCGATGTAGATAAAATATTTAGGAATGATACTCAAGAAGTGGAGGTTCATGGCTTCTGACATTTCATATGTAGCAACGGTGTACATGCCTAAGGGAAAAACCGCACCCCAGTACAGTGGATCGTATGTTAATGGAAACCGTTTATACACATGCCGCCAAAAAGCCAATATAAATAGCATCGGTATCCACCAGGTTCCTGTTGCCCAATAAAATATGGTGAAGCCCTTCAAAAAAGCCAGCGTTGAATTCAGGAATGGTGCGTCTGGTGTATTGATTATTAATAATGACCCAGCCAATGTTGAAATAGCCATAGCACCCATATTAATCCAATAAGGGGGTGAAAGATCGCTTGGCGAAAACTTAAAAAAAGTATACCGATAAAAAATCAGCGAGATCATCCAGATGTATTGCATGCCTCCCCACAGCCACATGGAAAACGCAAAAAAATTGATAGTTAGCTTATACTCCTCAAAATGCATGGAAAGTTTAGCGCTTAATACAGCAAGGGCCTGTGTGGCGACAACGGCCAAAAGCCATGATCCATTTATCCCTTCTGAAAGGGAAGGTTTATTTTCTTTTACAGTAAAGGTCGTAAAGATGGAATAGGTGAAAAACAGCCATAATACTATTCCGAATACCCATAGAATTACTGCAGCCAGGTAATTATTGCTGAACATGATAAACTGACTACCCAATAGAGAAGTCGCGGCAACCGTTGTAAAAAATCCAGGTGCTCGTGAGTGATCAAACAAGTCATTCAAAAAGTTATTACGGAATAAAAAAATCCTCAACAGAAAGAACAAACACAGCGTGATGTAGAATATAATGTTTAGCCAAAACAGAACACGGGCAAAAATTTCAAATCCAAGAAAATGGCAGGCTTTGGACACAATACCCGTTCCCATCACCATAGCAAAATAGGAGGGCGGCAATTTTTCTATCGTTTGAAGGAAAAATCCGGCCAGCGCTTTAGGTAAGGATTGTTGTGGGGCCTTACTCTTTGTTGTCATGTCAGATGTATTCAAGAAAGAGCTGTTAAGTTTCTACTGGGTGCTGATGGATTGATTTTTTGAAATTGTTTTAATAGCTAATCGCTGAAGTATAATACAAGCTGTAGCAATAATAAAGAGAAACATCCAGCACGTAGTCCATATGCCTGATTCTTTTAGCAAGAAACCAAAAATGATCGGGTTAAAGAATCCGGCCAATCCGCCAATCACGCCAACAATGCCACCCACTGCCCCAATGTTGTTAGGGTAATATTCAGATATATGCTTATACACCGCAGCACCTCCTATTCCCGTCAGAATTCCAATGATGAATACCAGCGCAGAGAATATCCATTTATTCGCCTGAAAGTAAATGTGTGTAACACCTTTTGCAATTAAATCTCCTTTACGAACCTTGTCGCCTGCTTTCACCAAGGGTTCCTGAATAAAGGTAGTGGTAGGCAAGGGAAGAAAGGATTCTTTGGTATGTTCTATACCAAAGCTAATGGTTACTTCATCATCATTTGCCTGGTTTTGCAGCATATAAACATCTTCACCAATTCGTATTTCATTTTCAGAAACTGTTGTTACAACTCCTTCCTTTGAAGCCATGAGCCCCTGGCCGGGAGCCATTATTTCCATTCGGGGTACGAAAAGAAAGACAAGGCAAATCATGCACACCACCAATACCCATGTCAATATTGTTCTTGCTCCAACCTTGTCCGACAGCCAACCCCCTACGGCCCGAATTACCCCGGCTGGTAAACTAAATAGCGTGGCCATAAATCCTGCCGAGACGATTGACATCGAATAGACGTTTACATAGTAGGGTATCAACCATTGCGCAAGCGCTACAAAGCTGCCAAATGTGAAAAAATAGTATAAACCAAAGCGCCAAACACGCGATTCTTTTAAGGGTAGTAACCGTTGGGCAAAAGTTTTGACTTCCTGTGGCTTCTTGTTTATTGTTCCAAGAAAGTAAATGACAGCAGAACCCAGTAAGACTGCGGCATAGATTTGTGGCAGTTCTCTCCACCTATCCGGGTTAGCACCATTGTCTGTTAATTGATTCAATACCCTGGGAGCAAACATGGTTGTTAATGCCGCACCCAGATTACCCGATGCAAATATTCCCAAAGCTGTTCCTTGTCTGTTTTTCGGATACCACACAGAAGTGAACGCAACACCTGCGGCAAAGGAACTTCCAATGATTCCAAAGGCCAGACTCAAAAACAGAAATGAAAAAAATGAATTTGAATGAGATAGAAAATACATGGGCACAGCACAAAGTATCATAATGGCCGTCATAACCCACCGCCCTCCGAATTTATCGGTAAGTATACCAACAGGAAGACGCATTACTGATCCTACCAAAACAGGTGCACCCAAAAGCCACCCAATTTGTACGGAGGTCCATCGGAAGATCGCACTCTCAACCAGGAATGTTACCATTACACCATTGAACATCCATGCCGCAAAGCAAACCGTAAATGCCACGGTATTGAATGCTAACATCCGGTGCGAGCGGTTGGTTACGATAGTTTCCATATGGCTTAACTTTTAATTAATGCCGTACGCTTACCAAAACTTTACTTTTTCATGATCATACTGTGCATTGATTCGGGCACGCTGCCCGATGGGAAACGCTGCCTCCTGATTTTTGGTGACGAACTTGCCATAACCGTAGCGATACTCACTTCGTAACATTAACTGACCACCCGTTGAAAATTGTGCATGAGTTGTTACCGCTGTAGTGAGCGTAAGGAGAATCCATGAAATTATTTGGAACCATGGATTTCGCATACCTTATTAACTAGGTAGTAACCAATTGAAAAACTTCAATGTTCGGATTCATGGTAACTTTAGCCTTAATAGAATTGGATATCAAACAGGCCGCCTCCGATTTTTCAAGAATACGGTGTGCCCTTTCACGGTCCCCCTCATGCAGAATAGTTACGGTTGGCTCCAGTATAACTTCGGTCATTAAAAATTTCCCGTCCACTCTTTCCAATTTCCCTTTGGAAGAGCATGTAAATGCCTGAAACTCTAATTTGGAGTTTTCGGCAATGGCCAGGAAGGTTGTCATCAGGCAACTGCTTACAGCTGCTGTAAATAAATGCTCGGGCGACCAGATACCGGGTATACCTTTGGCAAATTGGGGTGGGGTGGCCACTTCAATGCATCCGCATGAGTCTGCCTTAGCTTTTATTTCCGGGGAGCACATCATGCCTTTGCGATCTTGGTTCCAGGTAATATCAACCTGATAAAAATGTGATTCCATAGTCTTGTATCGTTTGTCAAAAACAAAGATACTAAAATTTAAAATAAAAGACCATATACTCTTTTATTTAACCCTCTGCAGAAAAGAGCTTCTTCTTTAATGAAGTTAGTGTGGTGAAACCGATAGCGAGCACCAGCAAAAATGATGAAAACACCATAATTAAAGTAATTGCATGGCGGGGGATTATCCCTGTGCAAATCAATGCAAATTCGGTTCCGGCAAACCCAAGCAGAAACAAGACTAACACGATAGGTTTAATTTTGATGTAGCCGTTTCCCTGATACCAGGCCAGTATGGAAAATGAAATGGTTCCGATTAAAACAAGATGTAAATAGGCCATTACATAATCGCGTACTTCATAGGCCAGCTGTGCAAAGTATGGGAATGCAGATAAAGTTTGCAGAATTAATTTCAGAATAAACGAAAGCAGAGCCACAGCTAATAGCGATCGGGATGTCCAATCGAATTTTTTCCAGGTGGTTTGCATGAAAGGCATTATCGACTTGAACAACCACAGCAACGCCACCAGTTGAAAGGCTGCGGCAGCAAACCCCGCTATAAAGATCAGTAAGCCCGGTTCTGCCCATAAAGTAGATAACGCATAGGCCGGAAAGCAAGCCACAAACAAAATCAATCTGAAAACCTTTACATACTTTTTGTTTAGGCTGATGTTCTTTTTCTCAAGCCAATGAAACAATAAGCTAAAGACACCAAATGTAAATGCCCCGTTATACTGAAAGTGCAGATAGAAGTAAACAGCAAGATGGTACCAGCTTGTGTGCCCAAGACCGTTTGCTGCTAAAATACCTACGGCAAACGGACCAACAGAAGACAGGATGAAGAAAAGGGAGGCCATTCGGGCAAACCGGATTGGTTCTGAATTAGTCAGACGGGTTTCTCTATTAAATCGGAAGAGGAGAATAACTGAGAAAAGCATATGCAGCGTTGAGATGATGATAGAATACAGACCATAGCCCTGTAAGGGAAAGGTAATGAGCATTCCCAATACCAATAAGTTTAAGATAATTACGATACCCCTGTACCAACCTTGTTTGGGTAGTGGAATGAATGTAACGATAAAGCCACACAACAACGCATTGAACACCCAACCCAAAAACATGATATGCGAATGTGCATGCAGCCAATAGGGGTAAGCCAAACCGCTTATAGGCCGAAAGAAGTGCCAGCGCAACAAAAGCCCCAGTAAGGCAGCTATTGTAAAAAAAACAAATGGAAGCTTAAGTATTTTTTGCATGTCGAACAGGCAGCAAGGTAGCCGATAACAGCACAGAAAATAAATTACCATTGCCTGTTTGCTTAAAAAAATAAACGAGTGGCACCGATTGCATAAACGGTTGTTAGTACGGCTATTAAAAAAGAATATAAATAAAAGACTTTATTATCTTTTATTTAGAGTACTTTTGCCCCATGCAACACACCTCACTACACACGTTTCACATTCCCGTAATGGGTCTGGCCTACACAATCGACAGTCCGGTTAAGGTAGCCCGGTTTGGGATTAACTCGGTTATTTCAATTATTCAGGATAACCTGGTAGAAAAAATGCGCAGCTATTATTATCCTCAGATAGGTGAGGAGTATCAGGAGATTAGCCCCAACGAAACAGACGCACGGGCCAGGCGTATTACCGATTACCTGAATCTGGTAAACCGGATTATTAAACAACAAATGGCAAAATTGAAAAACTCGGCCTTTGAACCGGACGCTGAAATAACCAAATACTTTGAAATGCTTCCCGGGGGTAGTGAACTGAAAGACATTTACCTCAAGATGCTTGAATTAACCGATCCCGATGACAAGCGTCAATTACAAAACTGGTTGCGCGAACAAATTAAACCCGGCAGCATTGATGTAAACATCATGACCAAGCTTGACAAGAGCAACACCGACAAGCAAGGTGCAGTTATTGAAGATGGTTCTGATGCCGTGGCAGCCCTGCGCGGATATGCGAATAGTACACTCACTAATTCTTCTATCGTGCTATCTGCGGGAATGAACCCCAGATTATTTGCTTACATGGAGAAGCGAGTTGAGTTTGACGCAGACAGTTACGGTGAATTTGAGAAGAAGATTGTAATTAAAGTATCGGATTACCGGTCGGCCTATATTCAGGGCAAGATGCTTGCAAAAAGAGGACTGTGGGTGAGTGAATTCAGAATTGAATCGGGGTTAAACTGCGGAGGTCACGCCTTCGCCACGGATGGATTTTTGCTGGGGCCGATTCTGGAGGAATTCAAAATCAAAAAAGAAGTATTGGTAAAAGATCTTTTTGAAATCTATAATCAAACATTAACGGCAAAAGGCAAGCGTGGATTTAGCACACCCCACACTATTAAGATTACGGTGCAGGGAGGTATTGGTACCCATGAGGAAGATGCTTTTTTACGACAGCATTATGGGGTTGGCAGTACGGGTTGGGGTACACCTTTTCTGCTGGTGCCGGAAGCTACCACGGTGGACGATCATACGTTGTCATTACTAAGCAAGGCAAAAGAAGAGGATGTGGTGCTCAGCAAGAAATCACCGTTGGGCGTTCGCTTTCATTACCTGAAAGGTTCAACAGCAGAAAAAGAAAGGTTAGGCCGGATTGAAAAAGGAAAGCCGGGCAGTCCATGTACCGAAAAGTTCCTGGTGTTTAATACAGAGTTTACCAAAGAACCTATTTGTACGGCATCGCGTGAATATCAAAAGAAAAAGATCGAACAACTTCAATCCATGTCGTTGCCTGAGGCGGAATATAACCGTCAGGTGAGCGATGTGCTGGAAAAAGAATGTCTTTGTGTGGGGCTCAGCAATGCCGCCATAAAGCAGTATAAAGTAAAACCCTTTAAGAATCTTAATGGCGTTAACATTTGCCCGGGGCCAAACATTGCGTATTTCAATGAAATTGTTTCACTCAGGAAAATGGTAGATCATATTTATGGACGTGCTAATGTGATCAGTCGCACAGACCGCCCCCATATGTTTATTAAAGAACTCTCTATCTATGTAGATTATTGGATGGAACTACTGACGGAAGCAAAAGAAACGATAGACACCAAGCGCAGAACCTACATTGAAACGTTTCATAAAAACATGATGGAGGGCATTTCCTACTATCGCCATTTGTCGGACAAAGCAACAGGAGAGTGGCACTCATTAGCGGAAAAATTTATTGAAGGGCTTGGCGCAGCAGAGAAGCAATTGGAAGAGTCGTTCAGCAAATTCAAGCAAGCATCAGCGGTGGTTGCGTAGCTGTTTGCTCCGGTATCTAAAATTTTGTAATTAGCCTGTTCAAGAATATTGAATATGTTTTCAAAGGCCTGCGAGTACGCTCTTCGTGCTGTTCTTTATATTTCTATCAAAAGCGTTGATGGCTCACGACTTGGCATTCCGGAAATTGCCAAAGAAGTAGATGCGCCTTTTGCCTTTACTGCTAAGATATTGCAAACCCTTGTGCGGGAGGGAATTATCTCTTCCATTAAGGGGCCAAATGGAGGATTTTATCTCGATCCCAAATCGAAACCCATTTCGCTTAATTCCATTGTAAAGGCTATTGATGGAAACGAAGATGTACTGCATAATTGTGCTCTTGGACTTAAGGAGTGTTCGGATAAGTACCCTTGCCCGATACATGGAGAAATAAAAAATTATAAAACCCGCTTGCGAACCGTAATGAAGGAAACTACGGTACAGAGTTTAGCCAAGGACCTAACTCAGGGAAGAACATTTCTGAAAAACATCGCAGCCAAAAAACTACCCCGCTAACCATTCAGCATACGAATCCTGTGTTTCGTACAATTTAAGGGAAATCAGGTTGATATCGGCCGGAAGAGATTTTTTGAGTTCGTTCCGAATATAGATGAGCAGGTTCTCGGCTGTTGGTTCCGCTGGGAAGATCAACAACGCAATTGTGGACTCAAGCTTGGTTGTTTTAAGAAATTGTTCTGACAGAATAAGTTTGTGATCGAGTTTGTTAACTACCGATTCGTTCACCACTTTTTTGAGCTCTTTGAAATCCATGACAATGCCTGTTCCTCCAATAAATTTTTCATCTCTGTGTGCTCCCGCAACCCGCACATGAAGTTCATACGAATGTCCGTGAAGATTGGCACAAGCACCGGGATATCCATGAATGGCATGAGCTGCCTCGAAACGAAAAATTTTAGTAATCGTAATCATTTCACCCTGTCAAAAGCCGTTTTAAATTCTACAATGCTTCGTTGCCGGGGTTGGATGAAACAGGACAGTGTATTTTTCAATAATGGAAAGACAATGAACGAAAAACTAACAAACAACATTAACCCGGCAATGGCAAACACAATAAAGTAAGGCGCCAGGCCCTTCATCATCTGGCTGAAGGGCTCAGCCTGCGCACTCATTTGCCAACGCGAACGTTCCACTCCGGCCACAAATAAGGAAGCGAGAAAAACAAAAAGGGAAATATTAGCCAGCCACGATGCCCTTATAATTTGTGGGTAATATGGTTTCAGACTCCGACAGGTATCGCTTAGCAAATCAATGGCAACAGCTAACAGCAGCATGGTATTAATGCCAATGGTGGTTCCCATTACATGAGCTACCGTAATGTGTGTTCCGTGTGTATATACATTAATCGCTGGTATCGAAATCAGAATAGCAAGGAACAGGTTAATAAATATCCACACATCGGCAATTACTAAAAACCGGTACGAAAGATTGTGAATATTCTTCTGTGCAGCTGTCACTGAGCTCTTCCATTTATAAATTATTCTTCCTAGTATGAACAACTCCGTCATGCTAACAAGGTAACCCACATGGCGAATGGCCGGATTTACCGGAAGAGTGTAGATATGATGACTCCAGTTAAACATGAGATTGAACAATCCCAGAAAATACAACGCAAAAGCCATAGATGATCGTGAGTAGCTTTTATCCTGGCTTATTTTTTCCATCAGGAACATGCCAACTCCATACACCAGCATATTCCAACTGCCAACTATGGAACCATACGATTTCCATTGCACGGTCATGTCGCGCACAATGTCTTTATTGAAATAAGAAAACACCCACAGGTATGATTCGGTGAATGTAAACAGGAAGCCAAAGGCCCCTGTAAGCCACATCCATATATACACCGGTTGTTGTTTGAGAGTTTTAACTGACCCTGCAACCTGTATAATAAAGAGTATCCAACCCGCAGCCAGAATGAGCGCTAATGGAGGAGGGAACTCCCAATACTCCCTTCCTCCGAATTTTCCCAGTACATAACTCGACAAGATCAACACAACAGCCAGCACAAACAACTTTAGCTGAAGGGATGAAGCCTTTCCGGCAAATAACTTTCGTTTTGTGTGTTCCTGCAGGTAAGCCAGAACACTACCCGTGGCGGCAAACAATATCCAAAAGACAACGGAAGAAACATGCAGCGGTCTGATTTTTTCGAAAGACAAATATTGTTTGAAGAGCCCGGGGAAGATGTATTGAAAAGAGCCCACCAGGCCAAATAACATTCCGGTAATTAGCAACACAAGGCCGCTAAGGATGAGCCACTTTGGTACATCCGGTTTAGTTGAGTTCAATGGTTCCATCCAGGTTACGTCTAAAATTTTTCGGATCCGATTTTCCAGAAGCATCTATGTGCTCAAAGAAACTAACCAACTGGTTTAACTCTGTCTCTGACAAATCAAACGCAGGCATCACACCGGTGCCATTGCGAACAAATGCCTTGATATATTCCGGGCCTTTCAATTTGGCCGAGTGTACGTTAGTAAGATCCGGTCCAAGAAATCCACCCAGTCCATAAATCTGATGGCAGGCCACACAGTTATTTTGTTGCCAGATTGACTTTCCTGCTTCTACATCGGAGGTAGCATGGTTACTTTTGCTTTCCGACTGTGTGTAGATGAACATCGAGTAAGCAAAAAACAATAAAATGAGGGAAACGAAAATCTTTTGTTTCATTTGCTTTTATTTCTCAGGAGTCATAAAGTTCACCCAGGCTCTGCCTGCTTAATTTCCGCAAACGTACAAATAAAAGATTAAAAAGTCTTTTATTTAATTTATTTCTTTAACGGCTCAAATCTGGCCTGGAAAAATCGCAGATACTTTGGCTCGTAAACCATTTTTAGCCCCTTTATCTTATTGCGTTTTTCGAATACTGCTGCAGCCGACTCAGCAACCACATCCATGTGCGCCTGTGTATAAACCCTGCGAGGCATGGTGAATCGAACCAACTCAAGTTTAGGGTAATAATTTTCACCGTTTTGCTTTCTGCCCGCAGATACTACACCACGCTCCATGGTCCGAACTCCAGAATCGATAAAGATCTCGGCTGCGAGTGCCTGAGCAGGAAATTCATCCTGCCTGAGATGCGGCAAAAAAGCCTTCGCGTCCACAAAAATTCCGTGCCCTCCAATAGGTTTTACTATGGGTATTCCGAATGATTCCATTTTATGACCCAGATACTCAACCTGCCCTACACGTGCATGCTGATGCGCATCACTCAAACTCTCTTCAATGCCAATAGCAATTGCTTCCATGTCTCTTCCGGCCAGCCCGCCATAGGTATGTAAACCTTCATAGATAACAACCCTGTTTCGTGCTTCTTCAAACACATCCCAATCGTTGGTTGCCATAAAACCTCCGATGTTCACCAGCGCATCTTTTTTTGCACTCATGGTGGCCCCATCAGTGAGGGAGCAAATTTCTTTTACAATAGTCTTTATATTCTTTCTCTCGTATCCGGCCTCCCTTTGCTGAATGAAGAAAGCGTTTTCGGCCACGCGTGTCATATCATGAATGATACGAATACCATGCTTGCGGGTGTAAGCCCTCAGCTCTTTCAGATTTTTTAAACTGATGGGCTGGCCACCAGCCATGTTTACATTGGTAGCAATGCTGACATACGGAATTTTTTTTGCACCATACTTCTTAACAAGAGCATCCAATTTATTCAGATCAACATTGCCTTTAAACGGGAATTCATTGTTTGGATCGTGAGCTTCGTCAATGATAATATCGTGAAACGATCCTCCGGCCAATTCCTGATGAAGGCGCGTGGTGGTGAAGTACATATTGCCCGGAACAATGTCTCCTTTCTTGATGAGAATTTGTGACAGAATATTCTCCGCACCCCGGCCCTGGTGTGTGGGTATAATGTATTTGTAGCCATAGTATTTTTGGATGGCCTCCTCCAACCGATAATAGCTTTTGCTTCCGGCATAGGCCTCATCACCTCTCATAAAAGCTGACCATTGCTGATCACTCATCGCATTCGTACCACTATCGGTAAGCAAGTCGATATACACATCTTCTGATCGCAGCAAGAAAGTATTGTAGCCTGCCTCCCGGATAAATTTTATACGCTGATGACGGGTTGTCATCTTCAACAACTCCACCATTTTCATTTTGTAGGGCTCTGCCCAGGATCGGCTCACATTTAATTTCTTTGACATCGTATTGATTTTTAAATCTTTCCTCTCACGCTGCGGTAAAATCAGTTGTGTATCTGCTCAAATCTTGCGGTGAAATGCCGGAGCGCAGGTGGCTCGTAAATGATGCGAAGGCCATGTTTCTTCCCCTGTAATTCTAAAATATCATCAAACGTATCCAACACGTAATCGATATGGCTTTGTGTATATACTCTGCGGGGTATGGCTAACCGCACCAGTTCATTTTCTGCCGGAATCAATTTTCCCTGTTCATCATATTTTCCGAACATCACACTGCCTACCTCTACACAGCGAATGCCACCCTTCACGTACAAGTCACACACCAGTGCTTGTCCGGGAAATTCTTCCACCGGAATTTGTTTGTATAATTTTTTTGCATCCACATACACGGCATGCCCGCCAATAGGCCACACCACCGGAACGCCTTTTGCTTTCAGCCGCTCACCCAGATACGCAGTACTCCGAATCCGGTAATGCAAATAATCAGGATCAAAAACTTCTGTCAAGCCAATGGCCAGCGCTTCCATATCACGACCGGATAGTCCGCCATAGGTGGTAAATCCTTCTGAGATGATAAGCAGGTTGGTGCATTTCAAACTCAATGCATCATCGCGCAAGCAAAGCAGTCCGCCCATGTTCACCATGCCATCCTTCTTGGCACTCATTACAAACACATCGCCCAGGCTCAGCATTTCGCGGGCAATATCTTCATAGGTTTTATTTTCATATCCCTTCTCCCGGTGCTTAATGAAGTAACTGTTTTCGGCAATGCGACATCCGTCAATTACAAGCAAGAGGTTATTTGCATCACATATTTTTCTCACTTGCTGCAGGTTTTCCATGCTTACCGGCTGGCCGCCTGCCGAATTATTGGTAACCGTCATGATCACCGCGGCAATATTTTCTGGCTTATGCTGCCGAATCGCGTCTTCCAATTTTTTCAAATCAATATTCCCTTTAAAGGGTAATTCAAGTTCAGGATCAAGCGAAGCTTCGGGCATCAGGTCGATGGCTGTGGCTCCGGTAAATTCTATGTTGGCGCGTGTGGTATCAAAATGTGTATTGCTCAGGAATATTTTATTCTTGCCGCCCAGTATTCCATACAGGATGCGTTCAGCTGCCCGTCCCTGATGGGTGGGGAGTATATGTGCCATGCCCGTTAACTGCTTGACAACTTTTTCGAGGTGTTGCCAGCTTCGTGCCCCGGCATAACTCTCATCGCCTACCATCATGCCAGCCCATTGACGATCGCTCATGGCGCCCGTTCCGCTGTCGGTAAGCAAATCAATAAATACATCGTTCGATGTTAGCAGAAAAGGATTGTAACTCGCCCGGGCAAGGGCCTCTTGCCGGTAGGCTTCCGTAGTAATTCGCAAAGGCTCTACCATCTTAATTTTAAAGGGTTCGGCCAGTGCGCGGGTTGGCTTCTTATTCATATTCACAAAATTAAGGATAAATCAATCTTTTTTATGATTAAATAAAAGAGTTATTTATCTTTTATTACTTTTGATAATTAACAAACCACACCATGAGCCAGAGAAGTTTTATTGAATACCTGCTGAACCCCAAAAACTGGTGGTTGCCCTTACTGATCATTTTTACGATCAGTATTACAGGCGTTTTTATGATGGGCCTGCACACCTACACCGAAGCCCCACCAGTGGCCAACTTTGTTGATCAGTCCGGAAATGCCGTGTACTCAAAAGAGGATATACAAAACGGACAGATAGTTTTTCAGAAGTATGCCCTGATGGAATACGGAAGTATGTTTGGCGATGGGGCCTACCGTGGCCCCGATTATTCGGCTGAAGCGTTGCATCGCACGGCTGAAGGCATGACTGAATTTTACAACAAACAATATGCTGCTCCGCAAAGCACATATCCTGACATTGCCCGGTTAGGGATTACTGAAAAAGTGAAAGCTGAAATCAAGGCCAATACGTACCAGCAAGAAGACAACACGGTTACGCTAACGGATGCGCATACTTACGCGGCCCATCAGTTGGTTGATTACTATAAACAGGTGTTTACAAATTCCGAACATGAACAGGCGTTTTCACCAGGTGGATATATAACAGACGAAAAGGAGTTACACGATCTAAGCGCATTCTTTTTCTGGAGTGGTTGGGTGTGTGGCGTGGAGCGCCCGGGTAAATCGTACAGTTATACCCACAACTGGCCTTTCGATCCTTCCGCTGGTAATACACCCAGCACGGCCGTGGTGATCTGGAGTATTGTTGGGTCACTTGGACTGTTATTGGGTCTTGGTATCGTGTTGTACTATCATGGCAAACTCGAAAAACTGGATGACGGTGCCTTCACCAATAAGGCTGCGCCTTTAATGACTACACAAGGAGTAAATAATTTCAAACCAACCGCTACACAAAAAGCAACCTATAAGTTTTTTTATGCCGCTATTCTTCTCTTTCTGGTGCAGGTGCTGGCCGGTGTGCTCACCGTTCACGACTTCGTTGGCTTTGTTAATTTCTTTGGGTTTAATATTTCTGAGCCACTTCCCATAACCGTTACCAGAAGCTGGCATATTCAACTTTCATTATTGTGGATATCGGCATGCTGGATTGGTGCATCATTTTTTGTAATGCCCATGCTTTCACCCAAAGAGCCTGCCGGTCAGCTCAAGCTGATTAACACCATGTTTGGAGTGGTTGTTGTGCTGGTAGCTGGTTCCTTTGTTGGCATGTTGATTGGTCCGAAAGGACTTACAGGCGAGGCCTGGTACTGGATTGGTCACCAGGGTTGGGAATACCTGGAGCCCGGCAAAGTATGGCAGGGATTGCTTTATGTGATTTTCATCCTTTGGGTTATAACGCTCTATCGGGGTTTGAAACCGGTAATGACGATGAAGAAACCCTGGGCACTTCCAAACTGGTTGTTGTATACAACGGCCAGCATATTGATCTTGCTATGTTCAGGCCTGATGTTTACCCCAACAACAAATTTTGTTGTTGCCGATTTCTGGCGATGGATGGTGGTGCACATGTGGGCCGAAGCCTTCTTTGAAGTATTTACCACGGTGCTGATCGGATACTTTATGGTGCTTATGGGTTTAGTGAGCGAGCGTGCAGCAACGCGGGTTATTTACCTGGCGTGCTTGCTCTTCTTAGGTTCTGGTCTGCTGGGTATATCGCACAACTTCTACTGGAATGCAAAGCCGGTGTTTACCATGGCGCTGGGTTCTGTATTCTCTACCCTACAGGTTGTTCCACTTATATTATTAACACTTGAGGCCTGGCGTTTCAGTAAACTTCCGCGACAACTGGAGAACGGCAAGAATGGCAAAGACTCATTTGGCTTCCCCGGAGTATTCCTCTTTCTGATTGGTGTAAACTTCTGGAACTTCTTTGGAGCCGGTGTAATGGGCTTTATCATTAATCTGCCCATCGCGAATTACTATGAACACGGTACATATCTCACCGTTAACCACGGGCATGCCGCCTTAATGGGTGTGTATGGAAACCTCTCGCTTGCGGGTATTCTCTTCTGTTGTCAGCTTTTGTTTGAGCCTTCGGCCTGGAACAAAAAGTTGGTGAATACAGCCTTCTTGTCAATCAATGTTGGCTTATTGCTGATGGTTGTTTTGGATTTATTCCCGGCTGGTATCCTTCAATTTGTAGCCGTGGTAGAAAAAGGACTTTGGTTTGCCCGCAGCAGTGAGTTTGTTGATAGCACGGTGTTTCAAACACTCACCTGGTTGCGTATTGTTGGCGGATCCATCTTTGTGGTGGGTGGTGTAGTGCCATTAACCTGGTTTATTGTTTCAAACTGGAGAAGGTTAAAAAAATCAAGCGAATCGGGTAGCCTCAATCATCTTAATAACGGCCACAAAGATTACAGTTATGCAAAAGAAGAGGTTGTAACAAACTAAGAGATGAGGGTAAACGACATTCTAAGAATTGAACCCGAAAGTGTTAGGATAATCCGGAAATACGGACTTCATAATTTTGAGAATAGTAATGTTCTGTTTGAAGAAGCATGCAGGCAGCATGCTGTCGATCCGCAAAGTGTCAAAAAAGAATTAATACACTTGAGGCTTGTACTACACGCTACACCAGCCACATTTAATCAAATACTGGAAGATACCTTACGGAAACATGAAGACATAAAGAATACAATCCCGCAAATTCGGGAAGCACTACACCGGGCAAGTGAACATAATTCAAAACTATTTTCCGTAAAGAAAAAGTTTGAATTGTTGATTGAAAACCTGGAGGTGCATTTCTATAAAGAAGAAAATATTCTCTTTCCGGAGTTTATTAAACTTTGGAAGACCGGACAGGAGCAGCGTGAATATCTGATTTCGTTTCCCATGATGTACCCGATTGAAGGCCTGGAAACTGAGCATGAGTGGGCAACAGAAATTCTGGATGAGATTACGGCAATGATTCGGGAATGTCGTAAACCAGGTCATGCTGATCAATACTGTAACGATGTGTATAACAGATTACAGATTTTTAAGAAGCAGATGAAGCAATTGATTAAGCAGGAGAGTGGATTATTCCCTCAGGCATTAACCCTTGAAAGACTTTACATGTAACAACTTAATAATTTTTTAAACTTAAAACCACTATAACGTATGGAACTAAATCAGGAAATCCTCAGCGACATTGTTATCTACATGAAGTATGCGCGGTACCTTCCCGAATTTCAGCGTAGAGAACTCTGGCCGGAAATATGTCAGCGGTATGAAGACATGATGGTACAAAAGTATCCGCATCTGAAGGATGAAATTGAAGAGAATATGAAATGGGTGCATCAGAAAAAAATATTACCCTCCATGCGTGCTATGCAATTTGCCGGGGCACCCATCATTAAGAATAACAGCCGCATTTACAATTGTGCCTATATGCCCGTTGATGATATACGCGCCTTTTCTGAGGCTATGTTCCTTCTTTTAGGAGGAACCGGAGTTGGATTCTCAGTACAAGTGCATCATGTAGCGATGTTACCACCAATACAAAAAGCCGAAAAGAAGAGGAGGTTTCTAATAGGCGACAGTCTGGAAGGTTGGGCCGATTCCATCAAGATGATTATGAAGGCCTACTTCGGGCAAAGCGATGCAATGCCTGCATTCGACTATACTGATATTCGCCCTAAAGGTGCGCGGTTAGTAACTGCAGGAGGGAAGGCACCCGGGCCAGAACCATTAAAGGTTTGTCATGCGCACGTTACTGCCGTGCTGGACAGAAAAGAAAATGGTGAGCGACTAACACCTTTGGAGTGCCACGACATTATGTGCCACATCGCCAATGCCGTGCTGGCAGGGGGTATCAGACGATCGGCTATGATCTCGTTATTCTCTCCCGAAGATGAAGAAATGCTTACCTGTAAGTTTGGTAGCTGGTGGGAATTGAACGAACAACGGGGTCGGGCCAACAATTCGGCTGTGCTTTCGCGCGATGCCACTACGGAGAAGGAATTTTTAGATCTTTGGAAGAAAATAGAACTCTCGGGGGCAGGAGAACCCGGATTTTATTTCAGTAATCATCCGGATTGGGGTACTAATCCGTGCTGCGAAATTGCGCTGCGGCCATTCCAGTTTTGTAACCTGTGCGAAGTAAATGTTTCGGATGTGGAAACACAGGAGGAACTGAATGCCAGGGCTCGTGCTGCCGGTTTTCTGGGAACCCTGCAAGCGGGCTTTACGGATTTTCATTACCTGCGCGAAGTATGGAAAAAAACAACCGAACAAGATGCTCTGATAGGAGTTGGCATGACGGGCATTGCCAGTGGTAGGGTTGCAAAACTCGATTTAAAAGAAGCAGCCGATGAAGTAAAACACATTAATAATATAGTGTCGGCCAAAATCGGAATTCAGTTTGCGGCTCGTTGTACTACCATCAAACCTTCGGGTACCAGTTCGTTGGTATTAGGAACTTCATCGGGTATTCATGCCTGGCATAACGATTACTATTTGAGACGGATGCGCATCGGAAAAAATGAGGCTCTTTACGAATACCTGCGAATCCGCCACCCGGAACTACTGGAAGATGATTTGCTGAACAGCAAACAGGCCATTGTCTGCATTCCGCAACAAGCGCCAGGTGGCAGCATTCTTAGAACAGAAGATGTAATGGATATGCTGGAGCGTGTTAAGCAATTTAACCTCGAATGGGTGCGCAATGGATTCAGGATGGGATACAATGCCAACAACGTTTCGGCTACCGTTTCCATACGGGATGAAGAGTGGGATAAAGTAGGCAGGTGGATGTGGGAAAACAAAGCAAGTTACAATGGACTGAGTGTGTTACCCTACGATAACGGCAACTACAAACAACCACCGTTTGAAGACATTACACCGGAGCGCTTTAAAGAACTGGAAGAAGCTCTACACTCCATCGACCTGTCGAACGTGTACGAACCCGATGATGCCACCGACCTGCAGGCCGAAGCAGCCTGTGCCGGTGGAGCTTGTGTGATTCAGTAAGCAATCTTTTTTTCAATACCCATGCCTTCGTACTTGCATTTACGCGAGGGCATGGGTATTCTGTTTTCATTCCAGCTATGGAAACCCTTACTTATACCAAGGCTTTAGCGGATTTCATAAGTTCGTTTTCGCACGCTTTGTTTCGATTCCGAACGAGTGGAGGAGTTGAACGTCTTGAAATTGGTTCAATAATTAGTTTTTTCGGCTGGTATGGCCTTTGCCAAACAGGGTAGCAAACCCACAGCAAAATGATTCGATATTACTTTCTTCTTTTTGTCCGTAATATCAAACGACAAAAGCTATTCTCCATCATCAATCTGCTTGGACTTACAGCCGGTATTGTAAGTACCCTGCTTATCTATTTATATGTTCAGCATGAACTCAGTTACGATCGCTTTCATACTAACGCAGATAATATATATCGCATTAACCAAACCTTCATCTGGGGCGAGCATGACGACAATCAATTTGCTTCGCTCGGTCCCGGGGTAGCTTACGCCATCCATACCGATGTGCCCGAGGCAAAAGCGGTTACGCGCATCCATCCTGCCGGAGAATATCTGGTTACTAATGCTGAAAACAAAAACAACATTAAGACTTTTGATCAATCAGAAACTCTGGCAGTCGATTCCAATTTTTTTGAAGTTTTCACCTTTCCACTGCTTAAGGGCAATTCGAAAACTGCCTTGGAAAAACCGAATTATGTGGTGTTATCCGAGTCAACCGCAAAGAAGTATTTCGGTACCGAAGATGTGCTGGGAAAACTTCTGCTTTTTGCGGATAAGGATAGAACCTATACCTATGAGGTTAGCGGTGTTGCTAAAGACGCTCCGGATAATTCGTATATCCAGTTTGATATGCTCTTACCTATGATTACGTTTCCGCGCATCCTGAATTCAAATGACCAATGGGTGTGGACAACCTTCGAAACATTTGTAGTTATTGATGAGGAGACCTCGCCTGAAGTGCTACAGGCTAAATTAGATCCTCTGCCACGAAGGTATGCTGAGGCCACCGTACAAAGTGCTTTCGGGCAAACCTTTGACGATTATCTGAAAGCAGGCAAAAAGTGGGAGTTGTTTGTACAACCTTTAACTTCCATTCGCCTGTATTCATCTAATATCTATAACCGGCTAAATGAAGTAGGCAACATTAAAATCGTTTATATATTAATTGGAGTTGAGGTTTTTATTATTCTGCTGTCGTGTATAAATTTTATGAACCTTTCTACTGCCCAATACACACGCAGAATTAAGGAATCGAGTTTGCGGAAAATTCTGGGATCGGGTAAAAATCAATTGGTCGTTCATTTCTTTTCAGAAGCTTTCATGTTTTGTCTGGTAGCTGCCGTAATTGGATTGGGGGTAACTCAACTGGTTATTCCATTCTTCAATGTACTGGCAGGTACAAGTCTGGCATTTACTTTCGGCAATACATCAGAGATTTTACTCGTATTGATCACATTGGTTATAGTAATGAGTGTACTTTCAGGAAGTTATCCGGCCGTCTTTCTCAGCAAATTTTCACCTGCTGAAGCGATGAAGGGAAAACTCAACACCGGAAAGCAGGGGAAAGTCCTTCGCAACGGATTAGTGGGTTTTCAGTTCTTTATTTCAATGGTCTTAATTGTTTCCACCCTTGTTGTGTTTCAGCAACTTCAATACCTGGCCCAGAAAGACGTTGGGTTTAACCGCGAAAATCTGATGGTAATAGACAGGGCCGAGTGGATCAATGACGAAGAAACTTTTCAGCAAGCCCTTGAAAATATTGCCGGTGTGGAGCGTGCCTCGTGGTGTACGGCCGTACCTCCCAATCTCTTCAATGGCGATTCATTCAAAGTGGAAGGAGAAAGCAATTCGACTACGCCCCTTAATTTTCTGCATGGCGATGAAGAATACGCAGCTACATTAGGCCTTGATATTATAGTGGGCCGGAATTTTTCAAAAGATATTCCGGGCGATAAGGGAAGAGTTATCCTGAACGAATCGGCAGTAAAAGCCTTTGGATGGCCGTTGGATGAAAGTATTATTGGAAAGAAGATAGAATACCCGGGTGATACCACATACGAAGTAATAGGCATGGTGCGCGATTTCAACTATTGGGCGTTGCAGTCACCCATTCAGCCCATGGCAATCTTTCATGCTGAAGGTCGCATGTACAACTTTGGAGGTTACGACATGGCGTTGCGTATAAAACCGGGTGATTCCGAAAATCTAAGAAAGCTTATCGCTGAAGTTTCTAAAACCTGGACACAGTTTGCTGGCGATCGTCCTTTCCAGTATGAATTTGTTGACGATTCGTTTGATGAAGCATTCCGTTCAGAAGAAAAATTCAGTCAGGGCCTGGTGGTGTTTGCCGGTCTGGCCATCATGATTGCGTGCTTTGGCTTGCTGGGCATGATTATCTATACCCTGGAACAGCGTATGAAGGAAATTGGGGTACGAAAGGTAGTGGGAGCTTCCGTTACCAGCATCTGGTTGCTGATCATTCGCGACTACACGTACCTGATTAGTGTTGCTGTTGTTACCAGTGTACCTCTCTGCATTTGGTTGCTGGGCAAATGGCTTGAAGATTTTACGTATCGCATTGAACTATCGCCAATGGCATTCATTTTTGCCGGTGCAGGAATATTGATTACCTCCTTACTTGTAACAAGTTACCATGTGGTGCGTGCTGCACACACCAACCCGGTAGATGTTTTGAAAGATGAGTAGCGGCAGAATCAGCGAATGGCTCATTTATAAAACAAAAAACCTCTCCAGAATTGGAGAGGCTATTGTCGGGGTGGCCAGATTCGAACTGACGACCTCTTGGTCCCAAACCAAGCGCGATACCGGGCTACGCTACACCCCGATTCTTAAATGAAGGCGCGAAGATATAAAAACAATCTTAACACCCAACTTTTGTGATCCCAGCTGGACTCGAACCAGCAACCTGCTGCTTAGAAGGCAGCTGCTCTATCCAGTTGAGCTATGAGACCTTTCACAAGTCCATGGCGGAGGGGGGGGGATTCGAACCCCCGGTACGGTTTAACCCGTACGACAGTTTAGCAAACTGCTGGTTTAAGCCTCTCACCCACCTCTCCAGGGTTTTCCCTTTAAAAAGGAGTGCAAATATAATGTTCAAATGCTCTTGTTAAGTGCATTTTCAATGAATTTTTAAGAATAGCAACCGCAACAGGTAAGCAATCTTTATTTTGATTTTAACAAGGCCCCCGTAAGGGCTGCAAATCCACCCACTAATCCTCCTACCAAAATTGTTAGTGCAAAAGCATTTACAGGTAAAAGCTGATTTACTTTTTCGGTAAGAATCGAACTGGTTTTCAGATCAATATAAAATGCAAAAAGCCCCCACAGTAGTGCAATGGAAAGAAACCCGGCTATAAAAGAAACAAATCCTTTATTCCCTGTCAGGTAGGCCACTACCGCAGTACCAATGGCCATACTCCACCAGGGCAGTAAAAGCTGAAGCAGCAAACAACTTAGGATGGTTATTAATATTTGTAAAAAGAATTTCATGGAACCAAAGGTTTGAGGGTGAGCGTTGCCAAAGTGGATTTAAGATTTGAATCTGCATTGAATTGAAGCAGATAATTATTACCAGTTGCCCAGGTGTTTAGCATATTATTATAATATGGGCTGCCCGGGTTTCCCGATTGCCCACCCGGATAAACACCCCACGCGCGTACGCCTGTTTTTTCCAAACTTACTACCATGCGCCAGCTTGGGCCATGGGTGCGCGATGATGCGTTTACAATATCATGATTACCGCCATGCTGTACATGATAACTGAAGGCGGGTAAACCCTGTAACAGGTGCCCCACAAAAGTATCTTTGTAGTCGGCCCAACGTGGATCTTTTTTCTTTTCCATTTTCCATTTTTCGATGGTATCAATACCCTTTACAAAAGCCTGCTGAATTATTTCACGGGCTGTTTCTTTTTGGGGCGTGTTGGCCAGATCGAAGAAAACGAGATCGGGTTTTTCTTTAATCAGTTTAATGGTGGTGTAAGCTGTAGGGTTGTCCAGCGCCACTTTCGAGTTCTTTATTTCATCCCATACTAATGGAAACAGGGCATCCCACCAGGCTTCGTAATAGGAGGCGCCTTGCGAGTCAGTTGTATTTTCATAATCCCATGCCTTTAAAATGGAATAACCACTTTTTTGAGACTGAGTAAATTGGGTGGTATCCAGGTAGCTGAGGAATGTGGGTAAACTTTCTTCTGCTTTCAGATTATAGGTATCGAATTGCAGCTCCATCATATCGCGCGGTGTAATGTCGCTCATCTCTGCCAGTAGTTTATTAATTCTGCGATTTCTATAGGCTTCGTAACTGGTAGCATTAATATAGTAGGGGTACGTGGAGTCTACCGGATATTGATTAGCAGAACTCACAAACCCGCGTGCAGGATTTTTATACATTACATTCTGTTCGTTTGGGATAAACGCCTGCCACTCGGTGCGGGTAAGGGTTCCATCCAGAATATATTTCCCTTCTTCTTTTCTGCGAACAGGATACCGTCCCTGAATGCGCATGGCTATATCTCCGGTTACACTGGCAAACACAAAGTTTTGTGCAGGCGAAGCATAATGATTTAATGCGTCCATGTAATCGGTGTGATTCTTTGCCCGGTTAAGTTTAAAGAACGTAATAATCTCTTCTGAGGGATCGTGTGCAATCCACCTTACTGCGAAGTGTTTCATTTCACTATCGCCCTTAAAGGTCTCGTCATACAATACCGGCCCATGATGGGTGAAGGTAATGGTGTCGTAAAAATCCTTTCCGTTTTTAATTCTAAATCTTTCTACTACCTGTCGGGCTGCTTTCCAGGTATCATCGCTTTTATACTCGCGTTTCGATTGGTCTCTGAATTCGATTTTATACCAATCCACCAGGTCGCGTTGTGCATTGGTTAACCCCCAGGCTATTGAATCGTTGAATCCGCTGATAACGGTGGGCGAGCCGGGCAGGGATGCACCCATAACGTTTACACCCGGAGCTTGTAAATGAATGATATACCAGATGGAAGGCAACGATAAATTCAGGTGCGGATCGTTACTTAAAATGGGAGCGCCATTATGCGTTTTGGTCCCACTCACAGCCCAGTTGTTACTTCCTACATCGGGTGGCGATTTTTCTAAAGGCTTAACCTGCACCAGTTCATCGGGTAGAGCCAATGGTAAGCTATCTATTTTAACTGGGGTGAAGTTCCAGTTTCCGGGGTTATCCACAATGGGATCGCCAACGTTTTCGTTATCGGGCCACACCAGGTCTATTAATGCTTTATCGAAAAGTTTTAAGGCATTTGTCATCTCCAGATCCTTATCCCCACTGTTCAGCGTAAGCGCCATGTTTTTGAGTAACAACGCGCATTTAAGCGAGCTCCAGTTTTCGGGCTCGTAACCCAGTAGTTTATACTCGATGGGAAGGTCTTTGTAGCTCAGCGATTGTATATACTGATTTATTCCCTGCGTATAGCTATTTACCATTTTTGCAGCTATGGGGTCGGCTTCCATTGCTTTCAGTGCATTTTCGGCCGCGAACACCATACCGCGTCTGCGCTGGGCGCGATCGTAATCCAATGCAGCGTTGCCAATAATTTCTGAAATTCTTCCGGCAGCCGCATGCGTTTGAAACTCCATTTGCCAGAGTCGGTTAGCCGCGGTTATGTATCCTTGTGCCAGGTAGAGGTCATCGTCATTTTTGGCAAACACATGAGGGATAAGAAGACTATCGTACCGGATACTGACTTCTTCTTTTAACCCGGTGAGGGTCAGCACTTCATCGGGCCGGGTTTTGGTTTCTGCATTTTGCCAGAATCCCCCGAAAGGATCGAGGAACTTACCCAGAGGAGGAATGGGCGAACCGAAATTCCAACCCCGGTTTAAGGCATAGATAAGAATGACTGTAATAAAGAAGGAGACTCCGATTTTAAGGTATTTCATTGTGAAGTGGTTCAGGAATATGTTGGAGTTATGAAATCAGATCACTTACGTATGCCATAATTTTCCTAATTTTAGGCTTTTATTGAGAATTTTCGCAGCAAAATGGCAGTAAAAGAAGTACTTGGCAAGTATACCAAGGAGCAAATTAAGAAGGCGGCCCAGATCAAGGCCCTTTTTTTTGATGTAGATGGCGTGCTTACCGATGGCGGTATAATTTATGACGATACCGGGCGCGAAACCAAGCGGTTTAATGTGAAGGATGGATACATCATCAGTCACCTGAAAAAGGCAGGTATTCTGGTAGGCATCATCACCGGAAGGGAATCAAAAATTGTAAGCAACCGCGCAGCCGAATTAAAACTTGATTTTTGCCACCAGGGCATTATGGATAAATACGCGGTGTTTGAGAAACTGATAGAGTTTCATAAACTAAAAAGTAAACAGGTGGCCTACATTGGCGATGATATTAATGATTTGAAAGTACTGCAGAACTGTGGCCTTTCTGCCTGCCCGGCCGATGCCATGCTGTATTTAAAAGCCAGAGTTGATGTGGTAACCGATGCGTGCGGAGGTGAAGGTGTAGCCCGGGAAGTAAGTGACCTTATTCTGGCTGCACAGGGTTTACTGGATAAAATTTTAAAAAACTAATTTCGAATACGTGGAATTATTCAACGATAAAGTTTCGATAACAGATAAAATTACCTTAGGTGGTGACAGGATGGTGTTGTTTGCCGGGCCCTGTGCGGCAGAGAGTTATGACATTTGCATGGAAACCGGCACGCAGGTAAAGAAAATCTGCGAAGAGCTGGGGATCGACTATGTGTTTAAGGCTTCATTCGATAAAGCAAACCGTACCTCTTCCGGTTCTTACCGGGGGCCATCTGTAGACATGGGGCTTGAGATTTTATCGATGGTGCGCAACGACTTAAAAGTACCGGTTGTAACCGATGTACACGAATCAAATCAATGTGCCGAAGTGGCGGCCGTAGTAGATGTACTGCAGATACCTGCCTTTCTTTGCAGGCAAACAGACTTGTTAATAGCCGCAGCCAAAACGGGTAAGCCTGTAAAAGTTAAGAAGGGTCAGTTTATGGCTCCGGAAGACATGCGTTATGCATTGGAAAAAGTGCGGGGCGAAGGAAATAAAAATGTGTTTCTTACCGAACGCGGTTCCAGTTTTGGATATCATAACTTAGTGGTTGATATGCGCTCGCTTCCTATTATGCGGCAGTATTCTCCCGTAGTGTTTGACGTTACACATAGCATTCAACGGCCGGGTGGACTTGGCGGTAAAAGCGGTGGCGATAGACAATTTGCATCTTACCTGGCGAAAGCTGCCGCTGCAGTTGGCGTAGATGGTTTCTTTATTGAAACTCATCCGCAACCTGAAAAAGCACTAAGCGATGGGCCCAATATGGTGCCGCTGGGGGAGATGAAAGAGTTTTTGATTTCGATTCATAATTTTTGGAAACTACAAAGATCAAATTGATGCGGTTGTTTTATTTGTTTGCTTTCGTAATCCTGTTGGGTTCGTGTGTTACGAACAAAAAATATGTATTACTACAGAGTAATGATGTTAATGCTAAGGATTTGCCTATTGATACACTAATGCGTACTTACGCACTGAAAAACTTTGAATACCGCATTCAACCTGAGGATAATATTTCAGTGAATTTTGAGAGTCTTACTCCGCAGGAGTATGATATCTTTAGCAGAGAGACTACTACTCAACAACAAAATCTTACCCCCGGTAATGCCATTTTGATGGGTGAGTTAGTTTCTCCCGAAGGAGAAATAACTTTTCCGGTACTAGGTAAAATAAAGGTATCAGGACTTACGATTTATGAGATTCAGAATAAACTTCAGAGCCTGGCAAATCAATACCTAAAATCGCCCGTGGTAAAGGCCAGGCTGATTAATTTTCGGTTTACAATTTTAGGAGAAGCTAAACAGGAGGGTACTGTTGTACTTACCAATAATCGGGTTAATTACTTGGAAGCCATAGGGTTGGCTGGTGGGCTTACCGACTATGCAGATAAGAGAAATATTAAATTAATCAGGCAAATAAACGGAAAAGCAGAAGTTCGCTATCTCAATTTGTTAGATGAAAGTTTTATTAATTCTCCTGAGTATTTTGTTTATCAGAACGATGTATTGATTGTTCCAGCACTTCGGCAGCGTCCATACCAGACTTATTTTGGCAAGAATCTTTCTCTGGTGCTGTCCTCCTTGTCGTTACTTTTATTAACCATTACACTCATAAACACGACCAGGTAATGTCTGATACTAATTTTTTTCAAGAAGAGATTAAATCAGCAAGTGTATCATCTCTTGATTTTAAACGGGTTTTGGCGCGGGCTATTCGTTTTTGGTATGTCATTGTCCTTAGTCTTGCCGTTTCCTTGATTATTACGTTTTATCAAACCCGGTATAGTGAACGGGTGTACCCTATTACGGCCTCCATTGTTATTCGCGAGACGCAGGAAACAGCGGGTGCTGAATTACTATTTAAGAATTCTCTTATTGACCCATACCGGAATTATTTAAACGAACCATACATTATTAAATCCTATCCCCTAATTGAAAAAGTAATTCGGGATTTGAATTTTGATGTGACTTTGTATAGGGAAGGTTACTTTATGACTACTGAGGCCTATAGCTATATTCCTGTAAAAGCTAGCCTGTGTAATCCGAAAGATGTAAACACAGGTCAATTTATTTTTACGCTTAAGTCAGAGAGCCAGTATTCATTAAAAGAAATGAGTGAACAGCCCGCTCAGGAATCAGTTTTTGAACTTGGAGATTCAATTACCTACAATGGGATTGTATTTTGTATAAAACGAATTGCAGATCGACCCGTATCCAATTTTCTTAACGTACCCTTTATTTTGGTAATACAGGATGTGCGGGCACTTGCAAGCACCTATATAAACCGCTTAAATGTAGAATGGGCCGAAGAAGGTGCCGGTGTAATTAACCTCAGCATTAACAGTACTAATCCACAAAAGGATATCGACTTTCTTGAGGGCCTCATCGAATCGTATGGTCAATTAGACCTGGATAAAAAAAACGAAACAGCCCAACGCACCATAGCCTTCATTCAATCACAGTTACTGGGAATAAAAGATTCTTTACGAACGGTTGAGTTTCAATTAGAGCGTTTCGGAAACAGCAGCAGAATTAAGGATATGAGTGCCGAAGCGCAGAGGTTGTTTGCCAAAGTGGAAGCTTCTGAACTTCAACGATCGGAATTGATGATCCGAAATAATTACTACCTGTATTTAGATGAATACCTGATCAAAAATGAATCAAATTTAGATCAGGTAATTCTGCCCTCGGCCGTGGGTCTAACGGATCCGGTAATCACAAATTTACTTACCCGTATTATAGACCTTCAATTAGAAGTAAAACTTATGACCGACCCTGAGAAAGGAGTTAACCCTCTGGTGGCTTCTAAGTTTGAAAAGATTAAAGAAATAAAGCGTGATGTTAGAGAGGCATTAAGTACCCTTAAGACCACTGATGAGATTAAGCGAACCTTCCTGGACAAACAACTTAAAACCATTGAAGGGCAACTTACACAGTTACCGGCTTCCGAAAGGCAATTGATTGCCGTGCAACGAAACTTTTCGCTACTCGAAAATCTGTACGTATTTCTGATGCAAAAACACTCAGAAGCCAGTATATCGGAAGCATCCAATACATCTGATATTATTCCGGTTAATCCACCCATGAAAGGAGCGGTAATCTCTCCTAAGCCAATGCAGAATTATTTGATTGGCGCAGTAGTGGGTCTGTTAATACCGACTTTAATTTTTATTTTATTTGAATTGGTGAATAATAAGATACAGTCGAAGGAAGATATTGATAAAGTAACGCTTATCCCGTTTATTGGTGGAGTTGGTCATAATGATGGTTCGGGTAACCTTACAGTAAAGGAAAAGCCAAAATCAGGATTGGCGGAATCATTTCGTGCCCTTCGTTCTAACTTGAACTTTTTTACTGGTAATCAACCTAAAAAGGTGTTTATGGTTAGTAGCTCTATTAGTGGCGAAGGAAAAACCTTTACTACTATAAACCTAGCTACGGTTTTTGCTATGTCGGGCAAAAAGACCCTGATTGTAGGGGCTGATATGAGGCGGCCCAAAATATTTCAGGATTTTAATAGAAGTAATGAACAGGGTTTAAGTACATACCTTTCCGGGATTGCAGATTTTAACCAGGTGGTACAAACCACAGAGATTGATAACCTGCACATGGTAAGCGGTGGACCAGTTCCACCTAACCCATCCGAATTATTATTAACTAGTCGATTTGAGGAATTTATTAAAATGGCGTTGGATAAATATGACTTTGTATTAATTGATACTCCTCCGCTGGCCTTGGTTACCGATGCTTTTGTGATGTCTAAATTTGCCGATCATACTGTTTTTGTGATGCGCCAGAACTATTCACCAAAAGAATTCGTGAAAAGTATTGATGAGTATTACCGGTCTGGTAAAATCAAGAATATCAGTATTTTATTAAATGATATTTATAAGTCGGGCTTAGGCTATGGCTATGGTCAAGGTTATGCCTATGAATTTGGCTATGGCTATGGTTCTTATGGTTCAGGGGGGTATTACAGTGATGAGCCCAAAAAGAAAACTTTTGGTAAACGGATGCTTCGGCTTAAATAATGGCAAGTACCCACAGTCATAGAATATTCATGATGGCTGAAGTTGCTCAGGCGCATGAGGGCAGTCTGGGTATTGCGCACAGCTACATTGATGCCCTTGCCGAAACTGGTGTGAATGCAATAAAATTTCAAACGCACATTGCCGAAGCGGAGAGCAGCGCTTTTGAACCGTTTCGTGTAAAGTTTTCGTATGAAGATGAAACGCGTTATGATTACTGGAAGCGCATGGAGTTTACGCCTGCGCAATGGATCGGATTACGAGAGCATTGCGATCGGGTGGGATTAGAATTTATATCGAGTCCGTTTTCGCTGGCTGCGGTTGATCTGCTAGAAACCGTTGGTGTAAAACGCTACAAGATCGGATCGGGTGAAGTGAGTAACCTTTTATTGCTGGAGAAAATTGCCCGCACCGGCAAGCCCGTCATCCTTTCTTCCGGAATGAGTTCCTTCCACGAATTGAAAACCGCATGTGAACTTCTTACTTCCCGAGGTACTTCCGTTTCGATTTTACAATGCACGACAGCCTATCCCACCAACCCTGAGCAATGGGGATTGAATGTGCTGGCGGAACTGCGAAAAGAATTCAACGTTCCGGTTGGTTTCTCCGATCACTCGGGTGATATCTATGCCGGCTTAAGTGCAGCAGCCTTAGGCGCGGAAATCCTGGAGTTTCACGTGGTCTTTGATAAGAAAATGTTTGGTCCCGATAGTCCCGCTTCGTTAACACTGGAGCAGGTATCATCGTTGGTCAAAGGTGTTCGCGAGATTGAGCGGGCGTTACAAGTTCAAGTTCAGAAAGACGACATTCAATCTTTTACAGAACTGAAAAGAATGTTTGGAAAATCACTGGCCGTAAACAAGGCCGTACCTAAAGGACACCGCATTGCATTTGAAGACCTGGAAAGCAAAAAACCTGCAGATAAAGGAATTGCTTCCGCTGATTATTCCGCTATAGTAGGGAAGAAAACAATCCGGGATATTTCTGCTTTTTCATTTTTGACATACGAAGACCTGGAATGAGCAAGAGAAAAATTTGTGTAGTAATTACCGCTCGTCCGAGTTATAGCCGGGTAAAAACGGTATTGGAAGCAATTAAGGATCATCCGAAATTAGAGCTACAACTGGTAGTAGCGGCATCTGCATTGCTTGACCGGTATGGCTCTGCTATTCATTATATCGAAAAAGATGGGTTCAAAATTGATGCACGCGTATTCAATGTACTGGAGGGTGAAAACTTAACGGCTGCCGCAAAAACAACGGGAATTGGTATTCTGGAATTATCAACTGTATTCGATAACCTTTCGCCCGATATTGTGGTAACCATAGCCGATCGTTTTGAAACCATGGCCACGGCCATTGCTGCGTCTTTCATGAACATACCGCTGGCGCACATTCAAGGCGGGGAGGTGACCGGAAATATCGATGAGAAAGTGCGACACTCCATCACCAAGTTATCGGATTATCATTTTGTTGCTTCAGAAAGTGCGAAGGAGCGCGTGATCCGGTTGGGCGAAGATCCTCAACATGTTTATAATACCGGGTGTCCTTCGATAGACCTTGCTGCCCAGGTGTTGAAGAATACCAAACTGGATTTTGATCCGTACAAAAAATATGGTGGTGTCGGGCGGAAGCCAGACCTCTCGAAGGGATACCTGGTGGTGATGCAGCATCCGGTAACGAATGAGTATCTGCAATCGCGCGAACATATTGAAGAAACATTGAAAGCGATCGCTTCGTTGAAACGACCAACTTTGTGGTTTTGGCCCAACGTTGACGCAGGCGCTGACGGAACCTCCAGTGGCATCCGCGCTTTCCGAGAGAATCATCAACTGGAGCATGTTCATTTTTTCAAGAACATGGAGCCTGATGATTTTTTACGGTTATTGGTTAATGCAGATTGTCTGGTGGGTAATTCCAGTGTGGGTATCAGGGAGTGCACTTTTTTGGGTGTTCCGGTAGTGAATATAGGTACCCGTCAGACCAAAAGAGATCGTGGTGATAACGTAGTTGATGTCACATATCAGGAAGAAGATATTCGAAATGCAGTTCAACAGTGGAAACAGAACGGTCGTCCCTCAAGGTCTTCAATTTATGGAGTAGGTAAGGCAGGGAAGGCAATTGCGCAACTTATGTGTGATGTACCCCTAAGATTTCATAAGGTTATCAGCTATTGAGATGAAGGTGCTTGCAATAATTCCTGCACGTGGAGGGTCCAAGGGAGTCCCGGGAAAAAATATTTATCCTATTGATGGTCTTCCCTTAATACGTTATTCTATTGATGTAGCCTTGAATAGTAACTGCTTTTCTCATGTAGTGGTTACTTCAGATGATAAGGCAATCTTAAAGGCTGCGGATGTTCCTGGTGTAATACTACAGGAACGGCCAAGAGAACTAGCTCAAGATGATTCAAGTATAATTGGAGTGATTAAACATTCGTTAGATTATTTGATGAATCAATATGGCTATGCTTTTGATGCCATTATGCTTTTACAAGCAACCTCACCTATAAGAGAGATTTATCACATTCAAGAAGCGATAGAAAAACTTACAACCAATAAGGATATCAATTCAGTTATCTCTGTGTCTGAGATGAAAGATATTCATCCGGCAAGAATGTATAATATTCAAGAAGATCGTTTAGTATCGCTTATGCCTGAGTTGGAGCAAACCAGACGACAGGATATTATACCTGTATATTATAGAAATGGATCTATATATTTGGTAAGAACTTCTGCTTTTCTTGAAAAAATGTCAGTAATGGCAAAGCCTGCAATGCCATTGCTGATGAGTGATGAGTATTTGGTAAACATTGATGAGCCACGAGATTTGGTCATAGCTGAAGTCATGATAAAAATGTGGAAAGAAAAGAGAAGGCTGACATGACTATTTTAAATTTTGAGACAGATGGATTTAGTCCGCATGCCAGAAAGCAATGGGCTTCAATAGGTAATTACACAGAGATTCCGGTTACAGAGTTCAGGAAGTTGCCAACGTTAGATGATGTAGAGGTAATAATTATTCGCCTGAAAAATTATATTGGGAGGGAGATAATAGATTGTCTTCCAAATTTGAAGTATATCGTTACTGCTACTACTGGGTTAGATCATATTGATGTTGAATGTGCAAAAGAAAGAGAAATTTTTATAGTTTCGTTAAGAGGTGAGACTGAATTTTTAAACACCATTTCTTCAACATCTGAGCATGCCTGGGCCTTACTTCTTTCTCTTGTTCGTTACATTCCTCAATCAGTAACCTCAGTTCGAAATGGACTTTGGGAACGGGATAGATTTAGAGGTATTCAATTGAAAAGAAAAGTAATTGGAATAATTGGACTAGGGCGCACAGGTAAAATGGTTGCGGAATATGCGCGTTCGTTTGGTATGGATGTAACTTATTTCGATCCATTTGTTACTAATGTTCACTACTATAGACATTCAACTTTAGAAGAATTATTAGGTGCTTGTGATGTAATTACTTTACATGTTCATCTTCAGAATGAGACTGAAAATCTTTTGAATGCTGATAGAATTGAACTTATGAAGTCGGGCAGTTATTTTATAAACACCTCGAGAGGTAAATTGGTTGATGAGTGCGCCCTGGTTAAACAAATGGAGATTGGGAGAATCCGGGGTGTGGCTACTGATGTGCTTTCATCTGAACTTACTGATATTAAGGAGAGTCCTCTTTATCAGGCGATGACGCGGGGATTGAATGTGATTATTACTCCTCATCTGGGTGGTGCAACATGGGATGCTATGCATCTATGTGAAGAGTTTATAGTAAATAAATTTGCAAAAATTTATAATTAATATGTGCGGTATTGCAGGAGTTGTTGGTGAAAATGTCAATGAATCTAAATTGACGAGTATGCTAAATAAGCAAGCTCATCGCGGACCTGATTCAACGGGAAGAGTAGTAAATGGAAATTGTATACTGGGACATAACCGTTTGTCGATCATCGATCTTAGTGCAGAAGGAAATCAACCAATGGTAAGCATTTGTGGGAGATACTTTATTGTTTTTAATGGAGAATTATATAATTATAAGGAGTTGCGTAACGAGCTTTCGTTGATAAATTTTAGAAGTCAATCTGATACAGAAGTTTTTCTTCAAGCTTATATTGAGTGGGGAGTGTCATTTTTGGATAAGTGTATTGGAATGTTCGCATTTGCGATTTGGGATAGTGTAGAACATAAACTTTTTGCTGCGCGAGATCGGTTTGGAGTTAAACCGTTATACTATTCATTTACGAATGGTTTGTTTTACTTTGCCAGCGAAATAAAATCACTTTGGGAAGCAGGTGTAAAGCGTGAACCAAAGCCTTCAGTATGGGCTTCATACTTTGCGTATGGCTCTTATGGAATGCCAGATGAAACATTCTATAGCTCGGTTAATCAACTCCCAGCAGGTCATTTCCTATACTATTCAGTCAACAAGGGATTACAGATAAAAAGGTGGTATGATTTTCAAAGTGAGATATTGAAGATTAACCTGTCACCGGATGAAGAGGTTGAAAAGAAGTGTATCCAACTTCTTAAAGAGAGTGTTTCGTTAAGATTTCGGTCAGATGTTCCAGTTGGCTTTAATCTAAGCGGTGGTCTTGATTCTTCACTACTTTTATCAGTGGTTGATAGCTTGGGAGATGAGAGTAAAAGTATTAAAGCATTTACGTTTACATCCGGGCACCCGCAATATGATGAATTGCCATGGGTTAAGGCCCTTCTTCATAACCGTCAACATCCCCTTGTTGACTGCCGTTTAGATGTCCTACAGGTACCTGAACTGACAGCCAAAGTGTCTTATTTTCAAGATGAACCTTTTGGGGGAATTCCAACCTTGGCATATGCTCAAATTTTTGAGGAGGCTCGGAAATTAGGGGTTTTGGTGTTGCTAGATGGTCAGGGAATTGATGAAACCTGGGGTGGGTATGACTACTATGCTAAGGGGACAAACTATTTTGTGCAGGGTACAACAAGTTCGCCCACTCGGCCTGAAATTTTGTTACCAGAATTTCTCATGGAGACAACATCTCCTGAATATCCATCCTTGTTTGATAATAAACTTCAGAATTTGCAATACCGAGATATTTTTTACACAAAGATACCAAGGGCATTAAGGTTTAATGATCGTATTTCTATGATGTTCTCAACTGAATTGCGCGAGCCTTTTCTGGATCACCGGTTAGTTGAGTTTGGATTTGCTCAATCAGATCAAATTAAGATGCGCTGGGGAGAGCAAAAATGGCTTATACGTAAGATTGCACAACAATTTATTGGTCAAGAATTATCGTTTGCACCCAAAAGACCAGTGCAGACTCCACAACGTGAATGGTTAAGAACCGAACTTAGGGAGTGGGCGAGTGAGCGAATAGCTTTGTTTAGTAAACACAGTTGGGTTGATCGAAAAAAAATTGAAAGGGAATGGAATGCCTATCTCGCCCACTCCTGCGACAATAGTTTTTATATTTGGCAATGGATTAATGCTTCATATCTTTTGAATTAATGAATACCTCACTTCATACTATTATTAAGCCACGAGAAGGCCTGTCTCCTGTAAACTTCCAAGAAATAAGAAGATACAAGGACCTTCTTTATTTCATGGTCTTAAGGGATATTACGGTATTATATAAGCAATCTATTTTTGGCATTGGTTGGGTGATTGTGGCGCCTTTATTTTCAGTGGTATTATTCACTATTATATTTGGACGATTGGCTGGTGTTCCCAGCGATGGCATGCCTTACCCTCTTTTTGCGCTGTGTGGTATTTTGCCCTGGACATATTTTTCAACTTCTTTGACAGCAGCGAGTAATAGCTTGATTTTGAATGCAAATATTTTCACCAAAGTTTATTTTCCAAGGTTGATACTTCCATTTACTCCAGTATTGTCAAAATTGCTTGACTTTGGTATTGGTTTCATTTTCTTACTAATTGTAATGCTCTACTATAAATATGCTTTCTCCATTAAGCTTTTTGCGTTTCCGCTATTAATAGTTATTATGATTATGACAACTTCAGGGCTTGGATTTTGGCTATCATCGCTTGCTCTTCAGTATCGTGACATTAAGTTTGCTCTTACTTTTATGATCCCTATGATGATGTATGCTGCGCCCGTGGTGTTTCCTGCTTCTCTTGTTCTAAATAAGTTTGGTTATACAACTTATCTTTTATATGGATTGTACCCGATGACAGGAATAATTGAAGGACTGAGAAGTATTGTAGCTGTTGATAAGCCAATAGCTTGGGATATGATTGCTATGAGCGCAGGTGGTGGATTGCTAATGCTTATTATAGGCACAAGAATCTTTAAGAAATTGGAGGCAAAATTCGCAGACGTAGCTTAACTGAAATTGAGATGTCAGATTTGGCAATTAGAGTACAGGACCTTAGTAAGGCATATAGGATTGGTGTAAAAGAATTGCGTAAGGATACGCTTGGCGAAACGGTTCTTTCATGGTTAAAGTCACCCGTAAGAAACTTTAATTACTTGAAAAACCTTTCGATGATTGATCCTCTTACCGATGACCCGGATGTTCATTGGGCATTAAAAGACATTAATGTTGAAATTAAGCAGGGAGAGGTTTTAGGTATTATTGGTAAGAATGGTGCAGGAAAGAGTACGCTACTTAAAATCATTAGTCAGATTACCTATCCAACGAAAGGTACAGTAGAAATTTATGGTCGAGTTGCTTCCTTGCTTGAAGTAGGAACCGGGTTTAATCCTGAACTGACAGGACGTGAAAATGTTTACCTGAATGGTACTATTTTGGGTATGAGAAGGAGAGAGATTGACTTTAAATTTGATGAAATTGTTGATTTTAGTGGTGTTGAAAAGTTCATCGACACGCCCGTTAAACGATATAGCAGTGGTATGAAGGTTAGACTGGCTTTTGCTGTTGCGGCTCATCTTGAACCTGAGATACTCATTGTGGATGAAGTGTTGGCTGTTGGTGATACTGAATTCCAACGAAAATGCCTCGGTAAGATGCATGATGTAAGTGAGAAAGAAGGTCGTACTGTTTTATTTGTAAGTCATAATTTATCCATGATTCAATCCTTATGTGAAACAGGCTTACTATTAGTTAATGGAATGGCTCGGAGCTACGATAAAATTCAATCTATTCTTGAATTGTATAAGAAAGAATTATTCTCAGAAGCAATTAATGGAGATACTTTGCGAGATAATTTTGCTGTAACCGAACTACATATAAATGAAAAGAACTCAGATTATACCATCGAGGAAGATAAAGATTTGGATATAAGAATTGAATTTTTTAGTAAAATCGATTGTTTAGGGTCGATATATTTCATTGTTCAGAATGAGGAGGGTTATAATGTTGTTCATACAAGAAGAGATAATGAGAAATTCGTTCAGGGAAGTAACCGATTCCATATTCGGTATCCAACCCTTCCCATTAAACCAGGATTGTACAGTTTTAATGTAAAAATTATCTACAACAATGATGGTATTGTTGATAGATTTATTTCAAATATGTATTACATTAATTTTGTAGCAACACATAATTTGGCCGACCTGAATGCTTTGCTTACTCCGAAATATAATTTTGACAGACATTAGAGGAATTCCTGATATTAATTAATGAAAAAGAATGTTGTAATCTCCGTGCCTTCGATGTGGAGCGTGAGAAATTTTATATACGCAGAATTTAGGGAAAGGATTGAGGAAAGGTTCAATGTGTTCTACCTCGTTCCGGAGGTAGAGAACCTTCAGAAATTTTTCCATCCATTTGGTGAAAGAGTAATCTTTTATCCCATTCAAAAGTTTTCAGGCCTTGAAGATATTTTATACATCGCACTCAAGTATAAGTCACTCTCTATAACTTCTCTTGAAAACAATCACGCTTTTTTTAAATCTTATCTTAAACCGCCCAACGTATTAAGAGCTAAATTGAAAGACTTCGCTGGCCTTGTCGTCTCTAAAGTTTTATCTATTCCTAAGATTGAGAAACTGCTACTTGCATTTTCGGCAACACAAGAACTAAGTGAATTGAAGCATAAAATCCTTGAAGTAAATCCGCAATTTGTTTTGGCTACAAATCATATAGTTAAGTATGAAATTAAAATTTTTTCCTTTCTTCAACAGCAGGAGATCAATACCCAGTTATATGTAAATTCTTTCGACAATCTAACGAGTAGAGGGATATTACCCTTGTGTTATTTTAGACACTATTATGTGTGGAATGATAAAATGGCTTCTGAATTACAAGAGTATTATAAAATACCTCAATCGCTAATCTCAAAAGTAAGCACCCCCCAGTTTGATCTGCTTGCTCAGGGTGCAAAAGAATCCCTTGACCCGATGGATGATTTATTTAGTTTGGTTGAACATGGTGAATTTCTTCTCTATAGTACGGGGCACTTTTCATTGTTGCCGGAAGAGCCAAAAATTGTAGAAAAATTTATTGAATGTTTATTTGCAGATGAGGAGTTGCGTAAATTTAAAATTGCCATAAGGCCTCATCCAATGGAACGATACGACCGATGGAAGTACCTGTCTGAGAAATATCCAAATGTTTTTATTGACTACCCTTGGATACAAGATCCACAAAACCCTAATTGGGCAGTTCCATCAGTTTATGAATTTAAGAGACTAGGAAGAATACTTCAGAAAGCAAGGATAAATTTTAATATTGCGTCTACGGTTACACTGGATTGTTGTATTGTAGACAGGCCTATTATCAATTTGTATTTTAGTGTTACAACCGATGATGAGAAGGTTGTTCGTGATTATTACCATCTGGATCACTACAAAGATATTACTCAATCAAACTGTGCGCCCAGAGTAGAGAACGAAACCCAATTACTTTCTTATACGCGGTTGCTCCTTGACCTTCCAAATAAATACTCAGAGCAGAGAAGACAAGTAAGAGAGCAAATATGTAATTACTCGGCTAACCAGTCAGCTTCAGATAAATTATTAAATGTATTACAAAATTTTGGCTAGGAATTCTACATGACAACTCCATCAATTACCGTTATTATTGTGTCCTATAATCGAAAGTCGTTTTTGGAAGATACTATTCGATATTGTTACGAGCAATCTTACAGAGCCATTCAGGTCATTGTTGTGGATGCTTCTGAAGATCACCTTTTATTGACCAATGCATTTGTTAATTCTTTTGGTGAGTCTTTGCTCTATATTAAGTGGCCCGAAGTAGGAAATATTTCCAAACAGCGTAATGCAGGATTAAAACGAGCAATAGGTGAAATAGTGTTGTTTTTAGATGATGATGTAAACTTTGACCAAAGTTTGTTTACGCTTTTAATTGAACGGTTTGAACGGTTTAGTCCTGATGCCATAACAGGCCTGATCCAAAGTGATCATCGTGCTGTATCTAAAGAAGTTTTTGTCTTTAAGGATAATGTCTTGCTCTATCTCGGGCAACCGAGTTTCCATCAATGTGATTTTTTAGTAGAGACGTACCTGATTTCGGCTGCTTGTTTTGCAGTAAAACGGGAGGTAATCTGTGAAATTGGTGGATTTGATGAGCAGTTGGCAGGTGTTTTTGACGATTCTGATGTTGGTATAAGACTAGCCGCGAGCAATTTTTTTATCCTTCATGACAACAAAATAAAGGTCTATCATTATGCGGCAAAGAATTCCGGATCACGAAGTCCTAAATTAGGTTTGGACTGGAAGTATACCAATATATGTTATTTACAACTTAAGCATTTTTATAAAGGTAGAGAAAATAATTTTTACAAAAAGGCCCTCTGGCAATTGATTAAACCATCGAGGGGTTGGAAACAACCTTTTTCAAAGCTACAACACATTAAGTCCTTCAAGAGAGGATATGCCGTTGCATTGCAAAGACTTTCGCAAGGTCCCATTTACCTAAGTGCTTACGATTCATGATTTCAAAAATATTTCACCTGCCTTTGATATTAGTTAGCCTTTACATTAGCGTTAGGCGATGCCCGTTTAAGACCAACAAAGAACGAAGACATTTGTTTTGGATTTTACTTAAACTCAATTTTCTGAAATCCTCAAAACCGAAAGGTGAGTTTGTAAGATTTAGAATATTAGATTATGACATATACGCATACGATTATATTTCACTTCTGAACCTGGTAAATGAGATATTTATTAATGGTGAATACCTTTTTGAAAGCGAGACAGCATCGCCAAAGATTTTGGATTGCGGAGCAAATATTGGAATGGCTGCATTATTTTTTAAGAAGTTGTTTCCAGGGGCTGAGATTGTCTGTTTTGAGCCGAATCCTCTTTCATACAAACTTTTGGAGATGAATGTAAGAGGAAATGATCTTCAGCATGTTACTATAATAAACAAGGCAGTAGCGGATGAGGTTGGGAAACTCGATTTTTTTATTGGAAACGAGAAGGGTTCTGTAATAGCTTCACTGTCTGAGGATCGAAATAATACATCGCGAATTTCAGTGGACGCTATTCGCCTATCGGAGTTTATTGGTGAAAGGAAGTTTGATTTGGCTAAGATTGATGTTGAAGGTGCTGAGCACGCTGTAATTAACGATTTGATACTAGACAATAAGATAAACTCAATCGGAGAATTTATGATTGAATATCATCACATGGTTGATAAGAAGAATACCAGGCTTGCTGAATTTCTTGAGAAAATGGAAAGAAGCGGGTTTTTGTATAACGTACGGGCTAAGTATCGAAGGATTGGTAATTATCAGGATATCTTTTTCCATTTTTATAATTAGCAGATAAAGTAAAATGATAGGTCAAATTTCTCTATCTGTTGTGATTCCTACATACAATCGATACAATTCGTTACTTAAATTGATTCACCAGATTCTGGCATTAAGAAAGGATATTGAAATAATTGTTGTCGATTCTAACGATGTTAATTTTACTAAGATAGCACTGCCCGATGTTAGGCAACTTTATTCGTCATGTAAAAATGCTCTTTTTCAAAGATACGTTGGTTGGCGGGCAGCAAAAACAGCATGGCTGTTATTTCTGGATGATGACATGGAGATTTCAGATGATGAATGTTTTGCATTCCTTGAGGCGCTTATTAAAAATTCTAAAGATCAACGTGGATATGGCCTGAGGTTCACTAACAAGCATGATCAATCCGTTCTTAGTAATCTGCCTAAGTCAATAACAAATAGGGTTAATCCTTCTTCCTTTTTCAGGAGGGCTATCAGGCAATTAACCGGATACCCAGAGCTGAAAAGTGGTGAGTATTATTTCTGTGGATTAAGAGGACAGCAACCAATTAATGGAGGAAAGACGGAATGGTTCAGCGGAGGAGCCTTTTTGGCCCGCAAAGATTCCTTATTTGAAAACTTCAACCTTCAGATGTGTGATTTGTTTGAAGATGGCCTGGGTATGGGCGAGGATGTCTTGTTGGGTTATACAGTATCAAAGTTGGGTAGGGTTGAGTATGTGAATAAGAATATGTTTTTACACAATGATCAGGGGAATAGTTTATTCACCGCTAATCTCAGGAGCTATGGAAAGCGCGTATTGTATTCAAGACTATACCTTTCGTTGGAATATGCCAGATTAAATAGTATTACCCCAATCAGGGCACGCCTTTACTATCAATGGCATGCATTCTTTAGGATAGGGGGCATGATAATGAATTTAATTGTTAACCCCGGCAAGGCGCGCCTTCATTTGCTTTTAGGAAGTTTATCCGGGTGGATGAAGTCTTTTTCTTTAAAGTTTGATGCTACCTTAGCACGAAATAATTTCTGGTCGCAACAGGCAGATAAAATATTGGATGGCAGTTCAGCATAATTTACCTATGAACCGCATAACAGACAGCAGGTCATTGGAAGAACGAGTTAAAAAGCTAACGTTTTTATACTCCTTTTTAATGGCCTTCCCGGTAATTCTAATCGTGCAGAATGTTTCGATTTTTGTTTTCCCGTTTTTACTTTTTGGTTTTTATAAATTATCAGGCAGGTTCTTTACCCTTCGCAACGTAATTCAATACCTTGCTCTTGCCTTTGGTGTAGCAGCGATTATTTCAGTATTTAATCAACCAGAAAAAATGCCCCCAAACAGTTTTGCAAGGGCATTGGAAGTTTTACCGAATTACTTATACTGGGTGGTGTTAATATTTTTGTTTACGTCATATAAAGAGTGGATACGATTAGATGCCGTATATCGGGGAATTTTCTGGGGTGTTTTTTTTTCAATTTTCTACTACTTCTTTTTTCAGGATTTTCTTACGGCTAGTCCGCTTTTCAAACGATTAACACAAAACACCTTCGCTTTCCTATTGATTTGTTATACGCCTGTTGTAGTTTGGTACATCTGGTATCGCTTTGGATTCTGGCCCGCGTTTATGGTACTGGGTATTCTTTCCATTTGCGGGTTTCTATCGGGTAGTCGGTCGGGTTCGCTGCTCACGCTATCGGGTGGGGTAGTTACATTGTTGCTGAATAGAAGGAGTAAACTGATTATTGTATTTTTTGCCCTTGGCGGATATTTCTTTACGACATTGATTGTCGATAGCAGCGTGGTAAAGGGTACTGTATTTAATCTTAATCAGCGTACGTATGATTTGATTTATAGCCGCGAAAGGACATTAGAGGAAGACCGTTCGTACCTGGTTCGGTTGGCACAGATAGAAAAGGCGGTTTTGATTTTTGATAAATACCCCTGGAGTGGTATAGGGCTTAATAATTTCGGCAGTTATCGGATTAAGTTGCCTGGCAATTTTGAAGGAGCTGACTATGTTGTGAATAAACGAAATATCGATACAGCCAGTGCGCATAATTCTTATTTTGGCTTTTTAGCAGAAGGGGGGCTGTTACTGGTTATACCCTTTATTTTATTATTAGGGTACAACATCTTATTTTTTTTATGGAATATTAGTTCTTTACCATCAGAGTACAGGCCTATATTTATTGGTATTATTCATATGAGCATACACCTCTATTTTATTTATGCTATTCTAAATGTATTTGCCTGGTTTCTTATTGCTCTCGGATGCATGGTGATTGCAAAACACAAAGTATGACACTTGGATTCCATTATCATATCCCGGTTTATGAGAAAGATGGAATCATTTTTACGTCCGGTTTTTTGGGCGTTTTTTTGGATAGCCTGGCCCTGAATGTTGATGAACTGCTTTGCTTCATGCACACCCCGCTGGCAAGCGAAGAATTTCTGATGGATTATGCGTTGAAAAATAAAAATATAAAACTGGTGAGCATGGGGCCACACACCTCGGTGCCCAACAGGTTGTTGAACGCTAAGCGAACGATACGAACGATACTGCCTGCATTGCAGCGCCTGGATGTTCTACTTATCCGGTGCCCGACACCATTACTCGCTGCCCTATCACGAACAAAAGATTTGAAGAAGGCGTTTTTGATTGTGGGCGACTATCAGAAAAGTTCGCAGGATTTGCATCAGCCATTTTTTAGAAAGAAGGGCATTCAGTTGTGGGCCGCCTTTAACAAATGGCAGCAGGATAGGGCCGTTAAGAATTCCCTTGTGTTTGTAAACAATGGGTTGATACACCAGGAACTGAAGGGTGTTGTTAAAAATCTTCATTTGATAAAGACCACTACGCTACAGAAGACCGATTTCTTTTTTCGGGAAGACACCTGTCAATCCAAAAAGATAAATCTGTTGTATACTGGCAGGCTTGATCTTTCCAAAGGTCTTCAGGAGATGATTGAATCTTTGTCAAGAATCCGATCGAAGGGGATTAACGCCTATCTCCACCTGGTAGGGTGGGAGGATAAAAATGTTACTGTGGTAACTGAATTGTTAAAGAAATTGGCTTTATCCTTAGATATGAGTGAGTATGTTTTCTTTCACGGAAAGAAGCAAGTGGGAGAAGAATTGAATTCGTTTTACAGGATGGCCGATATCTTTATTATTGGTTCCAGGGTAAATGAGGGATTTCCCCGCACCATCTGGGAGGCATTTGCCAACGCTGTGCCGGTGATTGCCAGTGCTGTAGGTTCAATACCACTTTTTCTGCGGGATGCTACAGACGTATTGTTGATCAATCCCGGAAGTATCGATGACATGACCAAAGCGTTACTTCGATTGATTGAAGATGGGGACTTAAGGAGAACGTTAATAAAAAATGCTTATCAGGTTGCCGAAGCTAATACGTTAGAGCGACAGACTGAAATTATGACAAGAACCATACATGATTATTTAAAAAGCCCGGGTAATGAATAAAGTAGTTAGAATTTTTAGGTATGAATGGCCTGTTCATTTTATTCTGTTAGCATCAAACATTTTACCCGACAATGTTTTGGTGATGCGACTCCGGGGATTCTTGTTACGACCTTTTTTTAAAAAATGTGGAAAGAATTTGAGGATTGCTAGGGGAAATATTTTTTACAACTCTTTTAATATTGAAATTGGCAACGATGTATTTATAGCCTATGGTAATTGGTTTTCTGGTTCTACATTAATTCAAATTGATGATGAAGTGATGTTCGGCCCTAAATCTATTATTATTTCAGGAAATCATGGAAAGGAAAATGGATCGTTTAGATATGGTCCCAATATTCTGAAACCAATTTTCATCGGCAGAGGTACATGGATTGGAGGGAACTCGAACATACTTGCAGGAGCCACCATTGGTAAAGGATGTTTAATCGGGGCAGGAACAGTAGTTTCAAAAAGTGTTCCTGATCATGTGTTATTTGCAGGTAATCCGGGCGCTATTGTTAAAGCTATTTGATTGATGAGTATTCTCTTTATAGGTAACTTCTTATCCCGGTCCAGTGGATCACAATCCATATCGGAGTTTATTGCGGACAGGATGCAGGCGGAGGGAAACATTACGGTGTTAAAGGCATCACATGCTCAAAATAAATTTTTGCGTTTGGGCGATATCCTTTTTTCTTCGTTCTTCGGGCGTTACTCTATTTTACACATTGATGTGTTTAGCGGCAACTCATTTTTATTTGCCCGGATGGCGGCCTTTATCGGAAAGCTTCGGGGAAAGAAAATTGTCTTAACCCTGCATGGAGGAGCGCTGCATGAATATTACCCCGGAAGAGAGAACATATTTAAAGATCTGTTTGAAAATACGATCGTACGAAGCCCGTCTAATTTCCTAAAGAACTTTTTCGGTGCGCAAAATCTGAATGTTGCCTATTGTCCTAACCCGATTCAGCTCACAAATTTTCCATACCAGCGCAGTGAAGTGAAGCCCTTCAGCCTGTTATGGGTACGTGCGTTCACTGAAATTTATAATCCCCACGTTGCAGTGCTGGTACTTCAAAAGATTGTGCAGGATTTTCCGTATGCTACCTTAACCATGGTGGGCCCGGATAAGGGGTTGCTGAAGGAAATAGAAGCGTTGATCAAGAGCCTGAATCTTTCCGATCGTGTTACGATTACCGGTCCTGTTGCCAATGATGTCTTGCATAGCTGGTATCAGTCGCATGCAGTGTATTTAAACACCACCTCGTACGAAAGTTTTGGTGTGGCGGTGGTTGAGGCTGCGAGTTGTGGCGTGCCGGTAGTATCGTTTCGTGTTGGTGAGATTCCTTACCTATGGACAGACGAGGAGAATATTCTACTATGTGATGCAGGTGATGTTGAAGCGATGTCAGTTCAGGTGAAACGAATTTTAGGTGATGCAGGGTTGAGTACTCGTCTCTCAACACACGCGCGGCAGCGCGCAGAGGATTTTTCGTGGGAGATTATAAAACCACATTGGCTTAGCTTGCTTCGGATCTAGGTCTATCAATAATTTTCATTACCGTCTCATATCTGTATTTTGCAACGTGAATTTATTTCAAACCATATTAAAGTGGAAAGGTTTTCCTGTTACGGAGGCCACAAAACAGTTGGATTTATTCCATTCGCTTGACAGGCAAGCACAAAAGGATTGGATTGAGACTCAAAAAAAAGAGATTGTAGAATTTCATTTTAAAAACAATCCGTTTTATAATCAGGTAATAGGTCAGGCGTTGCCATCGGCATGGTCTGAATTACCCATCATACAAAAGAAGGATTTACAATCCCCATTGAATCAGATGATTGCAACGGGATATAGTCGAAGTAATGTCTATATCTCGAATACTTCTGGGTCATCGGGGCATCCGTTTTTTTTTGCTAAAGATAAGTTCAGCCATGCCCTTACATGGGCGTTTATTCTGAATCGGTACAAAGCCCTGGGTATTCAGCAGGGCGATTGGCAGGCGAGATTTTATGGTATTCCACTGGACAGCATTACATACCTGAAAGAAAAAGTAAAGGATTTTTTTATGCATCGTATTCGCTTTCCTGTGTTTGATCTGGGTGATGACAAGCTTGGAGAATTTCTTTGGCGATTCTCACAAAAGAAGATTCAGTACATATATGGGTACACAAATTCAATTTTGCTTTTTTCAGAATTTCTGTTGCGAAAAAATGTTTGTCTTCGGGAAGTGTGCCCTACATTAAATATTTGTATTGTTACTTCTGAGGTTTGTCGAGATGAAGATAAACAAGTAATGGAGCAGGCTTTAGGGGTACCTGTGGTGCGCGAATATGGAGCTTCAGAACTTGATGTTATTGCAATAGAAGATGTATGCGGCCGTTGGGCTATTAACGAAGGTAGCTTATTTGTTGAAGTATTATCAGAAGATAACCGCGTACTTCCTCTGGGTGAAATTGGCCGATTAGTGATTACTTCCCTTCATAATAAAGCCATGCCATTTATTCGGTATGACATTGGCGATATTGGTTCGCTGGAAGAGGACGACCGGGGTTTAGTACTTAAAACACTATCAGGTCGTGTTAACGATACGATTATTTTGCCCAGTGGAAAAAAATCTCCCGGTCTTACATTTTACTATATATCGCGCAGTATTCTTGAATCGAGCGGTGTGTTGAAGGAATTCATTATAAGGCAAACTGCACTGGATAGTTTTGAATTTGACGTAGTGAGCGAGCGTCCGCTAACGCATGATGAAGCAAAGGATATTCAAACAAAAATGGATTTATACCTTGAGCCCGGATTACAACTAAAGATTAATCGGGTGGATAAAATCAATCGTCCGGCTTCGGGAAAGATAAAACATTTTTATTCTGAGATAAGGCCATGAAGATTGTTATCCTTACCCAATACTTTCTTCCCGAAATGGGTGCGCCTCAAAACCGGTTATTCGATATGGCTAAGGGGCTAAAAAAAATGGGGTGGGAGGTATGCGTAGTTACAGCCATGCCCAATTATCCAACCGGTAAAATTTTTAAAGCATATCGTGGTAAATTTAGCTATACCGAATTTGTTGATGGTATAGAGGTTAAGCGGTATTGGCTTTACCCGTCCAATTCACCTAATGCATTGCCTCGTATTGTAAGTATGTTATCGTTTTCATTCACCTGTCTTTTCTCTTTTTTCTTTATTAGTAGAAAAAAGCCGGAGTATCTTTTGGTTGAAAGCCCACCGCTTACCCTGGCCTTTACTGGGTGGGTGTTAGCGAAGTTTTCACGCACTAAATTAATTCTTAACATCTCCGATCTATGGCCTTTGTCAGCAAAGGAACTCGGAGCTATTAACGATGGCATATTATATCGATGGCTTGTGCAACTTGAGCATTTTTTATACCTCAAGGCCTTTATATGTATGGGACAATCGCAGGAAATTATTGACTACATTGCCAGAACCTGTCCTGATAAGGTATATCTGTTTCGGAACGGAGTAGATACACGAAGGTTTGAGCAAAGTCAGGCTAATACAGTAAGACGTAACCAACTGGTTTATGCTGGTTTATTAGGTGTGGCACAGGGAGTGCTTTCTATTTGTAAGCATATTAATTTTGCTGAGTTAAATTCGGAACTCCATATTTATGGTACGGGGGCAGAGCGGGAAAAGATTGTGGCCTATCTTAAGGAGAATCCAGCGCGGGGAATCTTTTATCAGGGTATTCTGATGCGTGACGAGATGCCGGCTGTACTTAGCTCATACGGGGGTACCCTTATTCCATTGGTCAGAAATATTTATGGTGCCGTACCCTCTAAAATTTATGAAGCTATGGCAGCAGGCCTTCCTATTATTTTTTCTGGTGAAGGAGAGGGAGCCTCCATCATCGAGCGTTCGAAGGCCGGTTGGGTTTGTACACCGGGCGACTGGAATTTACTGAAAACGTGTATTGCGAATTTGAATAATATGGAAGATGCAGAGTATGCCGACCTTCGAAGCCGAAATAAAAGTACAGCCACACAACAATTTGATAGGAATGTTCAAATTATAGCATTAGAAAAATTTTTGAGGACAAAACTTAGCCCTGGCAAATAATAATGGAAATCAAGATTGGAATACCTGAGGATATTGAAAAAATAGCGATTTGTCATCGTGCTGCTTTTCCGAAGTCACTTTCTTCCGCTCTCGGTCTGGATTATGTTAAAGTTATGCTGATGTGGTATCTCTCAACGGAGCAAACATTTTTGTTTTACATAGAAGAGTCGGGCAACTGTATCGGTTATTGCGGAGGTATGATTCGAAAAGCAACCGGAGGGTATGGGTCGGCTTCAAGCATGGCTCAATTTAGTTTTCGGGCTGCTGTAAAAGGTTTTTTGAAAAAGCCTTGGCTGCTTTTTCATCCGGAAGTGCGGGGCAAGTACAGATTTATTTTTAGAAATATTGTAAACAGATTTAAGAAGGTTACACCTAATCTCAATCCCGGTCGTAGGATAAGTAATATTGAGCCAACAGCGAGCCTTGTGGTGATTGGTGTTAAGCCTGCTTACCAGGGTAAGGGTTATGGAAGCATGCTGCTTCAGGAATTTGAGCGGATAACCCTCGAGCGAGGATTAAAAAAAATGCTATTATCGGTACGTACCGATAATGTTCAGGCGATAAAATCGTATTCTAAAAATGGGTGGATAACTACTCAGGTTAACGGCATGTCCACTACTATGGAGAAGGAGTTGAAATAGCAGTAAGATTTGCTCAAGTTCTTCGGATATAACTGTAAACTTTTTTAAACTATTTTTGCACAAAAATTTCCTTGTGAAAATCCCCTTCTCGCCTCCCTTTATAGATGATGACGTCCGTAACGAAGTTCTGGCTGCATTGGACTCCGGTTGGATAACATCCGGACCACGGGTGCTGGCATTAGAAAGATTAGTGGCAGAGAAGATCGGTATTGATCACGTTGTCTGCAGTAATTCAGCTACCTCCGGATTGATGCTCATGTTACACTGGTATGGCATCGGCCCTGGCGATGAAGTGATTATTCCGGCCTACACTTACGCGGCTACCGCCCTTGTGGTGATGCATGTAGGGGCTACCCCGGTGATGGTGGATGTGAAAGATGATTTCAATATTGATGTTGATGAAATCCGAAAGAAGGTTACGACAAAAACCAAAGCCATCATTCCGGTTGACGTAGCTGGATGGCCGTGCGATTATGATGGTATTTATAACCTGGCGAATGAGCCCGGAATCCGTAAACTTTTCGAAGCGACAACAGAAACTCAGAAGAAGCTAGGCAGAATTCTTATTCTATCCGATGCTGCTCATTCCATTGGGGCTGTCTATCAGAATAAAGCGATTGGTACCTGGGGCGATTTTGCAGTATTCTCATTCCATGCGGTTAAGAATGTAACCACTGCAGAGGGCGGAGCCATTTGTATCAACCTTCCGAAAGACGAGTTCAATCATGAATCAATCTATAAGCAACTTAAACTCTGGTCGTTGAACGGACAAACCAAAGATGCGCTTTCCAAAACAAACGGGGCGGGGTGGAAGTACGATATTGTTTACCCGGGCTTTAAAATGAATATGCCCGATATATGTGCGGCAATTGGTTTAGCACAACTTAAAAAGTATAAAACGCAAATTTTGCCTGCGAGAAAGAGAGTCTTTGATTTATATGTATTGCATTTTAATAAATACCATTGGGTGCAATTACCACCCTTAGATTCAATAGCCAAAATCTCATCCTACCATTTGTTCGCATTGCGGATAATTGATATAAATGAGGCTGTACGAGACAGAATGATTGAGCTTATTACTACGAAAGGAGTATCTGTTAATGTTCACTTTCAACCCTTGCCATTATTAACTTTATTTAAAAGCATGGGCTATTCTATTGCCGATTATCCAAAATCGTTCAACAACTATTCGCGCGAAATTTCTTTACCCATTTATCCGGGCCTGGAGGAGAAGGTTGAGTATATAGTTAATTGCGTAGCAGAAGCCTATCAGGAAGCAAATGGTTAAACGACTTTTTGATATTGCGGCTTCTTTTATTGGCCTTTTGATTTTACTGCCTTTTTTTATACTAACGGGGCTCGCTGTGGCACTAGATTCTAAGGGGCCCGTTTTTTTTCTGCAGCAACGAATAGGCAAAGAAGGTGTTCCCTTTTTTTTGTTCAAATTTAGAACAATGAGAGTTGGCTCCGATAAAGGAAATGCGATAACGGTGGGGGACCGTGATTCAAGAATAACCCGGGTTGGGTATTACCTGCGCAAATTTAAGATTGATGAATTACCGCAACTGATTAATGTATTAAAGGGCGAAATGAGTTTTGTTGGTCCCAGGCCAGAGGTAAAGAAATTTGTTGATTTGTACACACCGGACCAAAGAAAGGTGCTGCACGTAGTACCGGGCATGACGGATTATGCATCAATATTGTTTAGAAACGAAAATGAGTTATTAGCCGGGAAGCATGATCCGGTCGCATACTACATTGAATCCATTATGCCAAAAAAGTTGCAACTGAATTTAGAGTATGTAGCGAAAAATAATATTTGGATTGATTTGAAAATAATCTTTAAAACACTGATTGTAATCTTTAAAAAATAGGTGAATACTTTTTACGCATTGTATGGTAAAAGAATAAGCGATCTGGTGTTTGCTGTGGTCTTCATCATTTTATTTGCCTGGTTGTATCTGCTTATTGTGGTTGTTTTTTTACTCACCTTCAATCGCCCAATTTTTTATATCTCCAGGCGTATAGGCAAGTCAGGAGTGACCTTTAATATGTATAAGTTTCGCACACTTTCGGTTAATGATAAGCTCTCACTAACAGAAAGACAGTTTGGTCTGGGGCGGGTATTACGGTTTACAAATCTTGACGAACTGCCACAGGTATGGAATATTCTAACCGGGCAGATGTCGTGGATTGGTCCGCGCCCCTTACCGATTGAATACAAAGACAGGTTTTCGGCAGAACAGTTTAAAAGACATGCCATACGGCCTGGCATTACCGGGCTTGCTCAGATAAAAGGGAAAAATGAATTATCGTGGAGTAAAAAGTTTGAATGGGATTTACAATACGTGAATAACCTATCTTTGTTACTTGATTTACAAATATGGATTCAGACAATAGTATTATTGTTCTCCTTTAAAAGAGATGTCTCCTTAACTGAGAAAGAACTTTAAAAATGAAAGACATTGCCATTATTGGTGCTGGCGGTTTGGGTAAAGAGTTAACCGTATTGATTCAACAGATCAATGCGGTAACACCGGAATGGAACATAGTTGGCTTCTACGATGATCAGGTATTACAGCCTGTTATCAATCTTCCAGTTTTGGGTTCACCAGAAAACCTTAATTCAGTATCAAAAGAATTGGCGGTTGTTATTGCGGTAGGTGATCCGCACGTCAAACAAAAAATGGTAGGCGGTTTAGTTAATCCCAACCTGTATTTTCCTTCTTTGGTACACCCCGATACTACGATTGGACTGAATATCAAACTGGGTGAAGGATCGGTTATTACGGCAGGTTGCCGGCTTACCGTTGATATTACCCTAGGTAAACATGTACTTCTTAATTTAAACAGTACAATCGGACATGATGTAACCATTGGCGATTTCTCTTCCATTATGCCAGGGGTACATCTTTCAGGATTCGTTCAACTTGGAACTGGTGTAATGGTGGGAACAGGGGCTTCAATTTTACAAAATTTAAAAGTGGGCGACTTTGCGCGGGTAGGGGCAGGCGCAATGGTTACAGCCAATGTAAACAAATCAGCTACCGTTACAGGAATTCCAGCACGGGAAAAATTATGAGCGACACAAAAGGAGCATTACGATTTCTAGGTGTTTTTCTGGGACTGTATTTTAGTTTGAATATTGTTTACGGTTTATGGATAACCTCTTATGGTCACCATGCGGATGCCATAACCAATTTGATTACCCGCCAGACTTCTATAATGCTCAATTTAGTTGGCGAAGAAACAACCATTAATCCATCTGAAGATAAGCCCAGTGTAGCCATTATGAAAAATGGACAAAAAGTAATTGGTGTTTACGAAGGGTGTAATAGTATTAATGTGATGATTGTATTTGTGGCATTTGTAGCCGCATTTAAAGGAAGCGTAAAACAACGGGTGTGGTTTGTGCCTCTTGGATTAGGTATTATTTATTTAACCAATCTGCTTCGCGTGGCACTTCTGTATTTTGTGGCTGAGTATTGGTCGCACTATTTCTATTATTTTCATAAATATTTATTTACGGCATTTATTTACCTGATTGTTTTTGTACTCTGGCTTTGGTGGATGAAACTAACGCACGGAATAACAGTTAAATCATGGCTTACCCAATCTAAAAAATGAAAAAGTTTATTCTGATTGCGATTGCGATGGGCGGTCTGCTCTTGGTTTTTCTTTTTCAAAAAGTGAGTTATGCAGAGTGGTGGAACAGAATAGCACCAGAAGCCATTAGCATTGAAAGCAGCAACATGGCTTTTATAGTTAACAAAACAGTACGGCTTATTTTAAATGATGCATTTTGTATGCTGCTTATTTGGAGCTTGTTTGAAAACAGAGGTTATTTACGGATTGCTTTTTTTCTTTTCCTGATTGAAATAGGTGTAGTCTTGCCTTTGTACTTCTTCTTCAAGCTTTGGCTCGAAGGCCCCACCGAGATTTCCTCTCCGCTGCTTTCCCAAATTCACCGTATGGTGGTTAACCCGCTTCTGATGTTCTTGTTAATTGCCGGATTAATTTATCAGCGGGCGATTACCCGCTTCAATTCGTAACAGTAACTTTAAAAGGTGTAATTTTGATATCAGCTTAGTAAAGCATGATTCGAATACCTCTTTCGTACAATTCTATTGATACCCTCGCCTTAAGTTCAACACTTGAACGCTACCAGGGTAAACACCATAACCAGATAATCCACGATTTTGAAGATCAGTTGGCGGCTGCAGTGGGTACAAAGTATGCAGTGGCGGTAAATTCAGGTACTGCTGCCATTCACCTTGCGCTATTACTTACCGGTGTAAAACAGAATGATGTGGTAGTTGCTCCAACCTTTACCTACGTGGCAACCATTAACCCTATTCTGTATGTAGGTGCTAACCCGATATTAATTGATTCAGAGCAGGTTACATGGAATTTAGATCCCAACCTTCTAAAAGAAGCCCTTGAAACTCAGGCCAAACAAGGAAAATTGCCAAAGGCGATAGTTATTGTTCATACGTATGGTACACCAGCTTTCCTGCCCGGGATAATGGAAGCGGCTGATCAATACGAAATACCGGTTATTGAAGATGCAGCCGAAGCCTTAGGTGCAACCTATCAGGGTAAATCAGTAGGAACGTTTGGGGATATTGGTATCTTTTCGTTTAACAACAACAAGGCTGTAACCGGATTTGGGGGAGGAGCAATTGTAACCAATAATGATGAATTTGCTAAAAAAGCTCGTTTTTTGGCGGCTCAGGCCAGAGAGGATTTTCAGTTTTATGAACATCGGACGATCGGTTTTAATTACGGTATTAATCCTCTGGCAGCTGCGTATTTGAGTTTTCAACTAATTGATTTAGAAAAGTTTACGAATAAGAGAAGAGGTGTTTTTACCCTGTACAAGGACCTTATATCCGATAAGTTCGCAACACAGCAAGAACTAACGGGTGTAAGTTCTGGCAGGTGGCTATCAACCTTTTTGTTGCCGGAAGGAGCAGATGGGGTAAGGATGGTTGAGGCCTTAAAACAAGAAGGTATAGAAGCCCGACCCGTTTGGAAGCCCATGCATCAGCAGCCTCTTTTATGTAAAGTACCGGCCTATCTGAATGGAAAATCAGACATTTTCTTCCAAAGAGGTATTTGTCTTCCATCCGGAAATAATTTAGACGTGGCAACCCAGCGTGAAGTTGTCTCCGTATTGAACAGACTCCTGCAAAGGGGTTACTAAACCATGATTTTTTGGCATTTAGGACGTAATATATCACTGTGAATCTGCATTTTTGATTACTTTTGTTGTAATTACTATACCCGTGTAGCTATGATAAGATCATTACTTTTTGCTTCATGTCTCTTTTTGGGTTTTTCTACCCAGGCTCAGGTACTTTCAAACGGAACCGGTGGTGGAAACTGGAGCGATCCGGGTACCTGGATTGGTGGTATTGTGCCGGATTTTAATTCCGGAGCGATTACAATACAGGCGGGAGATCAGGTTAATGTGGATGCAGATTTTACCATTGACCAGACTACCGTACAGGCCACGGCAACTTTAGTAATTGATCCAACTTTTACGCTAACAATAGCAGATGGTGCAGGCATAGATTTTACCATGAATGGTACTTTCTCAATTGAGGGTGCATTGGTGTTGAATAACACCGCAACACATTCAGGAATGAATGCTTCTAATACAACCTTTGTGGCAGGCTCTGAATACCGGCACCTTTATACTGCTGCACAAGGTATAATTCCGCTGGCAACATGGGATGTCGCATCTACAATCAGAATAGCAGGTTATACAAATGGTAAAACGTTAACCATTGGATCTAATTTTAATCAAAATTTTGGCGACTTTATCTGGGATTGTCCTTCGCAATCTGGCATAATTAGTTTGGCAGGTCTTCTTACAAGTACTCAGAACCTAACTATACAAAACACAGGTTCGTCAACGTTAAGGTTATCTACAAACGAAAGCCCAACCATTAGTGTGGCAGGAAACCTATCGATAGAAGGAGCTTCGCGGGTTGAGTTTTCTACGACAGGCGCAAACACTGAAGTTACTATTCTGGGTGATTTTATCGTGAATACTACGGTCGGAACATCAAGGTTTAAAACAACAGGAGCCCTGTGTACTGTTAATGTGGGAGGTAATTTTACCATGAATGCATCTGGTGCAATCCTATCCCTTTCAACCGGAGGCGGAGATGCCATAATGAACCTTACCGGTGATTTTGATCTGATAGCAGGCACATTTACCGAATCAGGTACCGGCCAGGGTATTGTTAATTTCGAGGGAAGTGGGATACATACGTTTACCAATACTGGTAGTATTACCGGTGGTATGATATATACCATTCCGGCTTCAGAAACAGTAACGGCAATTGGCGAATCGATTATTCAGGGTGGCTCGGGGAGTTCAATAACAGTTGATGGAACTCTTGTTGTAGAGTCAGAAAATAGTTCAGGAGCCATTATTACTGGAATTGGTGCAGGGGGTGGAAACCTGCGGGTTACTACCCGAAATTTCAATACAGGTAGTACGCTTATCTATCGGGGGACAGGTGCCCAATTTTTGGGTAATGGTCAACCTGTAGATACAGGGGTAACAACAATAATTAATAACGCATCCGGAGTTTCACTCAATAATTTAAGCTCGGCAACTGTAACAATTGATGGAGATGTGACTGTTTTAAATGGAGACCTTACCGCTGAGTTAGACAATCTTGTACTAAACGGACTGATTACATTAACGGGAGGAAACTTGAATTTAATAACCACAACGGGAGCCCGCACACTTACTTCTAATGGTGTTATTAACCTGAATGGAGGTGATTTAACCGTAACCAGTGGAACGGCCAATGCAACCCTTACAGTTAATGGAGATATAACGGGCAGCGGTGCCTTTTCTTTTTCCGGAGCGAATAATAACCTGATTTTGGGCGGTACAGGAGACCTATCAATTGATTTTCCGCTTATAGCTCCAACCTCGCTTGAAAGTATTACCGTTAACCGGACAGGATCGATTGTTTTTCCACAGGATTTAACCGTTACCAGTTCACTCATAACTAATTCGGGTACGGTAGTGATGAATGCACCTTTGAATGTGGGGAATGATATAACTATGAACGGAGGAGACCTTGTGATGAATTCTTCTTTGGTTGTTGTAGACGATTTAAACATAGCTACAGGATCAACACTCTTCTTTGAAGGTCAAACCGTGGAATTAAGAAGTCAGTATAACAACACATTGTCGGGGGGATTATTTTCAGCGGATGCGGCATCAACCCTGAACATCTTAAATACAGGAGCATTAGGGACAATTGAATTCGCTCCTTCAGGAAATACCCTAGGTAATTTTTATTTAGATAGAGGTACAGCCGGAACCCTTGTTACGCTTAATTCATCATTGAATATTGAGAGTTCCTTTACGTTACAGAACGGGGATTTTTTAAACACATCGGGACTTTCATTTACAAGTGGAGCAACTATAACAAGAAACAACCTGGGTGCTTTTAGTGCCGGAAGTATTGCCCCAACCGGGGGGCCATATAATCTGGATTATGTAGGAGGCACACTAACTACCGGGGCCGAAGCCTCAGGAGCTATTTTAAATCTGACATCCAACTCAAGCGGTACAATTAATGTGGCAAGCAATATTGCAGCTACAGGAGATATTACCATTAATTCCGGAAACTTTACTTCTGGAGCAAATCAGATTTCTGCCCTGAATGTATCAATACTCGGTACATTCAATGCGCCAACTGCAGCCGGATTGTTAACTGTCTCGGGAGATATTGTGAATAACGGAACATTCAATAGAAATGGTGGAACGGTTGTCTTTAATGGAAATTCTTCTATTCTGGGCACAGTCAACCCATCATTTAATAATATCACAATTAGTGGAATATTAACTCCTCCGGTAACCTTAAATATACATGGAGCCTTTACAAACAATGGAGTTTTTAACAATGGAGGAACCGGAACTGTTGTCTTTTTAGGAACGACCGGGGTTACTCAGGTGGTAAGCGGTACAACCGTAACCAATTTCGCTAATATTAACGTTACCAACACATCAGCATCTCCGGATGTTACCATCGAAAGCAATCAGAATTTGTTAGGTGTATTAACGCTTGCAAATACTGCAACCGTTGATGCAGACGGAGCTTCTGATAATAGTGTTTTCACCTTAATCTCATCGGGAGACAACCCCACTCAGGATGCCGCAATCGCTACCCTTCCGGGTACAGCAAATGTATTGGGCAATGTAACGGTACAAAGGTTCATGTCTATTGAAGGCGCTAATAGCGGAAGGATTTACAGATATATTTCTTCACCTGTTCAGACTGCCGATGTAGCTCAGATTCAGAATTTTATTCCAGTAACAGGATCATTTACAGGCACCAGCACCTGTACCGGTTGCGGCAGTAATCAATCCATGTTTTTATATAACGAAAATGTTATAACCGATGTGAATAGCAGCGGAGCAAACGATGCAGATGATGGCTATGGTGATTTTCCTGCATCAGCCAACACCGAAACGTTAACACCTGGAAGAGGATATACGATTTTTGTTCGGGCTAACGTACCGCCTGTTTCAACCTCGGGCTCTGCCTTGTGGGAAGTACGCGCACCTATCAACAGAGGAACAGTTAACTTCAACAGCCTGGTGTCGTTTACTTCATCGGGTGTTTTAGCGAATGACGGATGGAATTTGGTGGGCAACCCATACCCATCAACAATAGATTGGGATGCAGCCACGGGCTGGACTCGTACAAACGTTACAAACGCAATTTATTTGCGTGATAACGGACAAGTTTCGCCTGTATATGCTACGTATGTAGGCGGAGTGGGAACCAATGGCGGTTCTCGCTATATTCCAATGGGCCAGGCTTTCTTTATTAAAAGTAACGGAGGAGCCATTAATTTCCAGTCGAATGAGAACGTAAAAGTTGCAGGTACACAAGGTACATTTATTAGAGAGGGCGCTGTAAGTGATGTGATACGGATTGCACTGAAGAAGGATAACCTGAAGGATGAAACGGTAATTCGTTTTAGTGGAGATGCAACAGACGGGTATGATCAGAATCTGGATGCATATAAGTTACCCAACTCAATCTTTAATTTAGCTTCAGTTGGGGGTGCAAGCAAGTTTGCGATTAATGCTATTCCATATGGAGGCTGCAGTTCAACGGTGCAATTAAATATTTCAAATGCAGCACCCGGTAGTTATCAATTAATGTTTACTGATTTGCAGTCGTTTAGTTCAGTGCCTCAGGTACGTTTGTTAGATAATTTTACAGGCTCATCTACTTCTATTACAAACGATGGAATGTATAGCTTTAGTGTAACGGCAGATCCTGCATCGTATGGAAACCGGTTTAGTATCCTGATTGATCAGCCACAAGTTAATTTGAATATTGAAGCCAGCGGAGCGCAAAGTCTGTGTAAAGATGTTGCCTACAATATAACATTGGCTAACGCAGAGGCTGGTGTAAGCTATTATGCATCGATAAATGGAACAACGGTATCCGATAAAATTACCGGTTCGGGCGGAAGTCTGACGTTGGAGATATCAGCAGATAAATTGAATATGGGAGAGAACTCGATTTCAATTTTCGCTCAACGTTCTGAGTGTACAGCTCTTCCTTTAAGCAATTCATTACAGGTTGTAGTTGATGGAATTTATGAAATACAGTCTGTAACAGATGGTGTGTCTTGTCAGGCAGGGCAGGCAACCCTTAAAGCAATAGGGGCCCCGTCTAATGGTACATATAAATGGTATGAGTCGGCAGATGCAGTTCAGGCCATTCTGGAGACAAATTCAGGTGAATTTATCACACCCATATTAGACAAGACAAAGACCTATTATGTGTCGGCTGTTAATGCATCTGGTTGTGAAGGTAACAGAACTGAAATAAAGGCTGTGGTAGAACAGTTCGATAATGTTGAGATTACAGAAACTTCTTATGGGGTTCTAACGTCCAATCATGCCTCCGGAAACCAATGGTATTTCAACAATGTGTTAATGGCCGGGGCTACCGGACAATCTATTACGGTATCTGAATCTGGATTGTATCGGGTTGATGTAGGGATTGGTTCGTGTACAACAACTGACGAATTTGAGTTTGTGGTAACAGGAATTGAGGAAACAAGGGTGCAAACCAGTTTCTATCCTAACCCCGTTACAGATAAATTATATGTACAGGTTGCTGGCTTAGGGGTCAGATCAATTCAGATAGTTTCAAATACAGGCGTTCCTGTTGGGAATATTAGTGTAGATAATAATGTTGATGAGGTTGAGATCGACTTTACAGGAAAGCCGGCAGGACTTTATCTTATCAAATTAAATAATACCCGTAGTGCAGTTTCCACCCTCAAGATTATTAAGAAATGAAATTGAATCGTTTTATCCTCCGGCTTCTTTTTAGCACAGTATTGTGTTTGGTGGTGATAGTTACCTTTGCTCAACCAGGTGATCCGAATATAGATCCAGATGTTCCGATTACAGGAATTGAAATCTTATTGACAATAGGTGGTATTCTTGGATTTAGAAAATTGATTACATCAAAAAAGAGAGATTCCTAAAATTGTGAAGAGCCTTCCGGTATTTCTTAGGAAATTACAAATATTACCGCGCTGGGTCATTATCCTGATTGATTCGGGTTTTATTCTTTTCTCAACGCTTATTGGCTACCTGCTAAGATTCAATTTCTCTGTCAATGATCTGATAAGTAATCATTTTCATATAGGCGTGGCTATTTATGGAACCTGTGGCCTTTTCGCTATAATTTCAACAGGTAGTTATAGAGGTATTATTCGGTACACGGGTATACAGGATGGGGTGAGAATATTTTTCATGCTCATCTTAAATACAAGCCTGGTATCAATTATTAATCTATTGAATTATGTAACGAATGGTAATTTCATTATCCCATTCTCGGTTGTATTTATAACCTTATTGTCTTCATTTCTTTTTCTTTTTAATTATAGGTTACTGGTTAAATACGTCTTTGCTTATTATAGAAATGCTATTGTTAAAAAGTCAAGAGTTTTGATTTTTGGTGCAGGGCAAACAGGAATTATTACGCGGCATGTAATAGACTCCACGCCCCGCATGCAGATAGTAGGATTTTTAGAAGATAACCCGAATAAGATTGGTAAAGTATTGGACGGATCGAAAATATTTGATGGTAGGGGAGACAACCTGGATCACTACTTTGATGAGTTGAATATTGATGAGTTGGTTATTACTGTGCGCGACATTTCCTTGGAAAGGAAAAATGAAATGGTTGATGCCTGTATTCGAAATCAGGTAAAGGTTAGAACAGTACCTCCGGTAGAAAAATGGGTGGGTGGTGAATTAAGTATTAACCAGATAAAGGAAGTTAATATTGAAGAATTGCTGGGTAGAGAAACCATTCAGCTTAATAATTCTTCGATTGCGTCCGATTTGAAAGGTAAACGGGTTTGTATTACAGGTGCAGCGGGTTCAATCGGAAGCGAAATGGTGCGTCAGGTTGCGGCTTACGGACCAGAGCGAATAATTCTTATAGATCAGGCAGAATCACCCCTTTATGAAATAGAGAGAGAGATAAAAGCAAAATTTGCCGGGCGCGTTATTCCATACCTGGCGGATATAACAAACAGAGCGCGGATTTCTGCCATCTTTGAAGAGAACAAACCAGAGATTATTTACCATGCAGCGGCTTATAAGCATGTGCCTTTGGTGGAAGGCAATCCAAGCGAGGCCATTCATTGTAATATATTAGGAACTAAAAACCTGGCTGATCTGGCTATTGAGTTTAGGATTAAAAAATTTGTCATGGTATCTACCGATAAGGCAGTTAACCCGACAAATGTAATGGGCTGTTCAAAACGAATAGCAGAAGTTTATGTTCAGGCATTAAATGAAAAACAACGACTGGCTGGAAACCATTCAATCGCCTTTGTTACAACACGATTTGGTAATGTTTTAGGATCAAACGGATCGGTTATACCACTTTTTAAGAGACAAATACAAGATGGCGGCCCCGTTACGGTTACCCATCCGGAGGTAACGCGTTTCTTTATGACAATCCCGGAAGCATGCCAGTTGGTTTTAGAAGCAGGCACCATGGGTAAAGGTGGAGAGATATTTATCTTTGATATGGGTAAGCCTGTGAAGATTGCTGACCTGGCAAAGAAGATGATTTTGTTATCCGGTATGCAACCGGGAAAAGATATTGAAATTGTATTTACAGGCTTGCGCGAAGGGGAGAAGCTCTATGAAGAACTCCTGAATAAATCAGAAGACACCATCCCGACTCACCACGAAAAGATTTTAATTGGTAAGGTAGAGCCTCACTCGTATGAGGAAATTAACCGGTATGTTGAGCTGTTCTTCGATCTGATTAACGATAAGAACGAACTGAAAATGGTGGCGTTAATGAAAGAATTAATTCCCGATTTCAGAAGTAATTATTCCCGTTACGAAGTTTTAGACAAGGATTAAACTTACCTGCGAAGGCCACCGCGCTTATTATACCGATAGGAAGCACTGCGTTTTTTGCTATACATTCTTCCATTGCCATTGTCGTGCAGATCAAACGGCAGGTAATACTCAAGTTTTACGTTCACCATCATGTAGCCATCATCTGATGAAGGGTTGCCTCTCTGGAGGCCCTCAATACCAGCGGGAACATTATCATATCTAACCGAAAGGCTTCTGGCTATATCTGATGCAAGACTGGATTGAACCGGGTAGACGGTGCTCACATCATCCAGATAGTCAGTAAAAATTTTCCGGTAACCGCCTTCAATGGCAATATTCATATTCGGTCCAAACTTTAACCTAACCCCCAAGCCAAAAGGGATAACAGGAGTTACTCTACTATACTTTACGCCCTCGGTTTGAAGTGGCTGCAAGGCATGCCAGGTTCCATTAAGTTCTGCTTTTGGATTAAAATAGAGTAAGCCAACTCCACCAAATCCATAAACATTGAAGTATGGTCTTCTATAATACCGGTTTCCGTTCGCAAAAAGGTTAATCATTCCGGTTGCATTGAACTCGATGTTGCTGGACTTAAAAGAGAGATTCCTGTTTTCTCTATCAATATTATCAGAATCAGCATCTGAGCCCTGTAGCGTAAACCAATTTATTTCAGATCGTAAGCTTATTTGCGGGGTTAAATAGTATTGCAGGCCAGCACTAATATTCGGTTTAGCATCTATATAATCTCCGGGATTTGCGAGCTCTCCAAAGTATGTGGAAGTACCACCACCAACTACCAATATGAGCGACCTGTTCTTGCGGATTGCATAGAAACTCTGGGCCATAGCAGACTCGGCTAAGGCAATCAAAATCACGAAAACCAACAGTTTGCGCATAATAACTATCTTTTAACCACGAATTTATGCTTTTTTATCATAACAGGAAACCCGTCAGGCAAGCACTTCTTTGATTTTCTGAGCAGCATCCTTAAGTAAAATGGCTGAAAACACCTTTAAACCCGATTCCTGGATGATCTTGGCGCCTTCTTCGGCATTTGTGCCTTGCAACCGCACGATTATTGGAACCGGGATGTTTCCGACCTTTTTGTAGGCCTCCACTACACCATTAGCAACACGGTCGCACCGAACAATACCTCCGAAAATGTTAATCAAAATGGCCCTTACATTCGGGTCTTTCAATATAATTCTGAATCCGGCCTCAACCGTTTCGGCATTTGCTCCACCCCCCACATCAAGAAAGTTGGCAGGTTCGCCACCTGAAATTTTGATGATATCCATGGTGGCCATGGCAAGGCCAGCCCCATTCACCATACAACCTACGTTTCCGTCAAGTTTTACATAATTCAAGCCTGATTTTCCAGCTTCAACCTCCAGAGGGTCTTCTTCTGAAATATCTCTTAATTCTTCCAGATCTTTATGGCGGAAAAGAGCGTTATCATCCAGGTTTACTTTGCCATCAACAGCAAGAATTCTATTATCAGAAGTTTTAAGAACCGGGTTTATTTCAAACATGGAAGCATCGAGGCCTATGTAGGCTGAGTATAAGGAGTTTATGAATTTAACCATCTCCTTATATGCATTCCCTTCAACACCCAGTTTAAAGGCGATTTTACGGGCCTGAAAGGGTTGTAATCCAATGGTTGGATCTATCCATTCCTTAACAATTTTTTCCGGGTGGGTTTCCGCTACTTCTTCAATGTTCATTCCGCCCTCGGTAGAGGCCATGATCACCGGCTTGCTGGTAGCTCGGTCAAGCAAAATGCTCATATAATATTCCTTTGGCTCAGACTCTCCGGGGTAATAGACATCCTCGGCAATCAGAACTTTATTTACTTTTTTCCCTGAAGGTCCTGTTTGAATGGTTACCAGGGTGCCACCTAAAATGGCTTTCGATTTTTCAAATACCTCGTCTACGCTTTTAGCTAAGACCACACCGCGTGAGCCGGTTTCTTTTATTGTTCCTTTACCACGACCACCAGCATGAATTTGTGATTTTACCACGAACCATTTTGAGCCTGTTTCAGCGCCAAGTTCTTTAGCAGCTGCCAATGCCTTATCGGGCGTGTCGGCTACAATGCCGCGTTGAACAGCAACACCAAATTTTTTAAGAATGTCTTTAGCCTGGTATTCGTGTATGTTCATAAAAATAAGTTTTGGAGGCAAGCTACTTTTTTTAAACCTTTAATTCAACAAATAAGATGCAATGTTAAAGGCCGAAGGATTAAAGAAGAAGTACGGAGAATTGGAAGTACTGAAAGGAGTGGATGTGGAGATTAAGAAAGGTGAGGTGGTGAGTATTGTGGGGGCTTCCGGGGCTGGTAAAAGTACGTTGCTGCATATTTTGGGTACACTCGATAAACCCGATGAAGGCAGAATCTGGTTAGATGGTGAAGATGTTCTTTCTCAGTCAACTGCAGGGCTGGCGGCATTTCGCAATACCCGGCTTGGGTTTGTGTTTCAATTTCATAACCTACTGCCCGAGTTTACCGCAGTAGAGAATGTAATGATACCGGCTCTTATATCCCGTAAGGATGAGAAGGAAGTTCGTAACCAGGCAACAAAATTACTGGAGACCCTTGCCGTTGGGGCGCGGGCTGAACATAAACCATCTCAGCTATCGGGAGGCGAACAGCAACGCGTAGCGGTAGCAAGAGCGCTGATAAACAAGCCTACACTGGTATTTGCCGATGAACCCAGTGGCAACCTGGATTCTAAGAATGCCAGAGAATTGCATGAGTTATTTTTTCGCTTACGCGATGAGTTAGGGCAAACTTTTGTAATTGTAACGCACAACCAGGAATTTGCAGCTATGACGGATCGGAAACTGGAAATTAAAGATGGCCGGATGGTTTAATGTGGATGATGGAATACTTCCTCCGTTTCTATTACTTCGGCATGTCCTTTTGAGTTGATTCCAGATAACACTACTGATTTAGTCTCATTGATCAGCAGCGGATCGAATTTTGCAGCTACGCGAATGTAGTTTTCGGTAAAGCCGTGCATAAGCCCATCTTCAACATCATTTTCAAATAAAACCTTGAATTGTTTACCAAGGTTTTCTTCATAGAAGGCTCTTCTCTTTTTATCGGACAAGATGTGTAACATGCGGGAACGCTCGTTACGTACCTTCTGGGGCACTACTCCCGGTAATTCAGTTGCAACTGTTTTCTCTCTTTCAGAGTAGGTAAATACGTGCAGGTAAGAAATATTAAGTTCGTTCAAAAACCGGTAGGTTTCTAAAAAGTGTTCATCCGTTTCGCCCGGAAAGCCCACAATTACATCTACACCAATACAACAGTTTGGAATTACAGATTTTATTTTAGCTACGCGGCTGGCATACAATTCGCGCTGATAGCGCCTGCGCATTGATTTTAAAATTGCATTGGAACCGGATTGCAAAGGGATGTGAAAATGGGGAACAAATTTTTGAGATTGAGCCACAAACTCAATTATTTCGTCTGTTAACAGGTTAGGTTCTATCGATGAAATCCGAAGCCGGTCAATTCCATCTACTTCATCCAGAGTCTTGATCAGGTCAATGAATTTGTCTTTACGCTCGCCATCGCGCAAGCCAAAATCTCCCGTATTTACTCCGGTAAGTACAATTTCTTTTACTCCCGTTGTTATGATTTTTTTTGCCTGCGCTACAATATTAGGAATGGTATCGCTGCGGCTTGAACCACGGGCCAGCGGAATGGTGCAAAACGAACAGGAGTAATCGCACCCATCCTGTACTTTAAGAAATGTTCGGGTGCGATCGTGCAACGAGAAGGAAGTATTAAAAGTATTAGCAGACTCAATAGAGGAGGCAATAACCCTGGGTGCTTCGGGTCTTATAAAACCATCTAATAATTCTACCAGGCGAAATTTTTCAGCTGCGCCTAACACGGCATCAACACCGGGAATTTCTGATATTTCTTTTGGCTTAAGCTGGGCATAACACCCGATTATAGCCACATAAGCATTGGGTGAAATGGCGCGTGCTTCCCGTACCACTTTGTGGCATTTCTTATCTGCATTTTCAGTAACCGAACAGGTATTAATAATGAAAATATCAGGGTGTTCGGTAAATTCAACTTTTTTATAACCCGCATCTTCCATTTTGCGCGAAATAGTGGAAGTTTCTGAATAGTTGAGCTTACAGCCTAGCGTATAGAATGCTACTTTCTTCATATTTTGTGCAAAGATAATAGATAGCCCGGCTCTTTAAATCTCTGTTTATGAAGTTGTTGAAATTTAAAAGAACAGCCGCTTTGCTTCTCGTTTTCTATGTGTTGTTCTCTTTATTTCTGATTTTGATGCCTTCTTTTGAGGCGGGTTACGTAACAACAGTATTTCGTAAATATTTGTTACCGGGCCCGTTCTTTACCGAAGACAGAATAACACAAACGTACTCGTTACTTGTATCGTATCGGCATAAAGGAACCTGGTCTGAAAAATACCAGCCTGCACTGCAAAATTATCATGCCTTTTTAAATACGGGCAATGTTACTAACATGTATCGGGCAAGGCTCGATCGCTATTTCTATTATCAGTATGTATCCGCAAAATATAAGAACCCCGATTCGGTAGCGAATGAACAACTAAAGACTTTGACAAGGTACTTTGAAGATCTTTATGTTCCGAAAGAGGCCGACTCGGTTAAGTTTAGTTTTACTGTTAAAGAGGTATCAGATTTTAAAATAAAAACGGATACGTTGTACGCTATCACCAGGTCATGTCAGCATTAAGAATACTACGAAATAAGATTGAGGAAAGATTATTAACGGAGTCTTTTGGCGTGGAGATCTTTTGCCGAGGACTTTACCTGTTTGTATTTCTGAAGATTTTGACAAGCTGGCCTTTGATAAGCACGGTGTTGAGCTATGCACCGGTTAAAGTAAGTGGCTGGGGGAATTTACTATTTGCCCCCCTTCATTTATTAAAATTAAGCACACCCATATTTATGATAGCTTCCTTGCTCATTACGGGGGCGGCTGTCTTTATGCGCTTAAACTATATACTGGCAAGTATAATTTTTTGGATATCGATATCGCTTAGTAAACTTTTAATTCCGGTATTGAATGGGTCCGATTTGGTTCTAAATCTGTTTCTGCTGATGGCTATACTGATTCCGGTTTTCCCGAGACTTAACGGAAGGCAGGCTCCGGATTATCAAAAATTTATTTCAGCCTTTTGTGTGTTGTTAGTTAAACTGGAAATTGCCCTGATCTATTTTCTTTCCGGCTATGATAAATTAATTACACCATCCTGGCGAACGGGTGCTTCAGTTTTCTCTGTTTCAAATCTTGACTTTTTTTCAAACCCGATTTTCTCAGTAACCTTAAGCAACGGTAGCGCTGTTTTTATAGCCTGGCTTATAATCGTGTTTGAACTTGCTTTCCCGGTTTTGGTCTGGTTACCAACTCTTAGGAAAAAAATACTGCTTATAGGAATACTGTTTCATTTAGTAATAATTGTTTTTTTAGGCTTACTGGATTTTGGCCTCCTCATGATTATTTCGTACGCCATCTTCATGCCGGTAGGAGAGAAGCGTAATTCGGATTTCAGTTTATTTAAAACAGAATCAGTAACCGGTTAAGCATTATACCAACTCTGCTTCTATTGCTTTAATTTTTGAATCAAGTTCAGCGCTTGTAGCCTCAAAATCTTCCCTTGATTTTAAGTGAGCGTTAACACTGATATAAAATTTAATTTTTGGCTCGGTGCCAGATGGGCGAACTGAAATCTTACTTCCATCCTGTAAATAGAATTGCAATACATCGGACTTAGGAAGTGTTAACGCTTGTGTTTCTCCGGTTATAAGATTTTTTTCAAAACCAGATTTGTAGTCGAGTATGCGTATTACTTTGCTGTTGTTAAATGCTACTGGTGGTGTGTTTCTAAAAGCCGACATCATATCTTTAATTTGCTGTTCGCCTTCTGCTCCTTTACGTACCAGGTTAATGAGGCCTTCTTTGTAAAACCCAAAATCAGTATACATCTGAATAAGCCATCCAAACAAGGTTTGGCCTTCGTCTTTTGCTGCTGCTGCCAGCGCGGCAAAAAATGCACAAGCACTAACGGCATCTTTGTCGCGTACAAAATCGCCCACCATATAGCCATAGCTTTCTTCGCCAGCCGCAATAAATTTCTTCTTGCCTTCCATAGCGCCCATTAATTCTGCTATGTATTTAAACCCTGTTAGTGTGTTGTAGCAATCAATGCCCAGTTTTTTAGCAGTTGAATCAACCAATTCGCTGGTTACAATTGTTTTTGCGATGTAGCCATTCTTTCTATCGGCCTCAGATAGGTTTTTCATAATAAACCACATCATTAGACTAAAAGCCTGATTACCGTTTAATAGAAAAAATTCCCCTGTATTATCTTTAATGCCAATGCCTACGCGATCGGTATCGGGGTCTGTAGCCATTACCAATTCTGCATTTTCAGTTTTCGCTTTCTTTAAAGCTAGTGCCATAGCCGATTGCTCTTCCGGATTGGGTGAGTGTACGGTAGGAAAATCGCCATTTGGCTCGCGTTGTTCTTCTACTACTTTAAGATTGGTAAACCCAAGCCGCTTTAGGCACTCCGGCACCATGGTAATGCCGGCACCATGAATACTTGAATAAACCAATGAAATGTCTGCCTGTCGTTTTATACTTTCTTTTTTGGGGATTAGCCGGCTTACTTCTGCGTAATAGGCATCTTCTACTTCTTTGCTTATGGTTTTAATTTTAGAAGGATCCGCTTCGGACTTTATATTTTCAAACCCGCCAATAGCATTAACCTCTTCAATTACATTTTTATCGTGCGGGGGTACCAGCTGAGCGCCATCTTGCCAATAGGCTTTATAGCCATTGTATTCTTTTGGGTTGTGGGAAGCAGTAATAACAACGCCCGATTGGCACTTTAAATACCGGATGGCGAAAGAAAGAAGTGGGGTGGGGCGAAGTTCAGGAAACAAGTGAGCTTCAATTCCGTTGGCCGAAAAAACATCGGCTGTAACCCGGGCAAAGTAGGCACTGTTGTTACGGCTATCATACGCAATGGCCACCTTTATTTTGCCTGCACATGATTTTTTAAGGTAGTTGGCAAGGCCCTGTGTAGCGGCCCCAACGGTATAGCGATTCATACAATTTGAGCCAACACCCATTATACCGCGCAACCCTCCGGTTCCAAACTCAAGGTCTTTGTAAAAGCTGTCTATCAGGAGTTTAGGATTATCCAAATCCAACATATTCCGAACTTCGGCTTTGGTTGATTCATCGATGGCTTTACTCTGAAGCCAGGTGTTTGCCCGCTGAGAAGCCAGGTTTAATAATTCATTCATTGTATTTATGCCAGGGTTAAAACTTTATATGGCAACTTTCGTTATGGAGAACAAATATAAAATCTATTCGCTCATGAAATTGAAATTTATTGTAAGTGCAATGCTTTGCTTTGCAGCTACCGTTGCTTTTGCGCAGGAATTTAAAGTGGTAACCGTGGTAGAATCTATTGTGCCTGCAGGCGTGGGACGGTCCCGAATGATAGAAGAAAAGCAGGACATTAACCACAAAGACCTGACTACCGAACGCACCGATGGTGGCAAGAGTGATCAGGGTGATGTTAAACGTTCGGATATCAAGATTGATAATTTTAGCGAAACCAAACTTCTGAATTTCTATAGTATTGCAGGTATCAATTTTCAAAACATAGCCTCTAATGATGCCGTAATTTCTTCGAAGATTAACGATATGGTAAAGGAAGGCTGGAGCCTGGTTTTTGTTTCGAGTGCAGTAGAAAGCGATGCCGGAAAGAGTGACGGTGTGGGTATTTTTATAACCCGCCTGTACTTTAAGAAATAATAAATGGTAAGGAGAATGTAAAAAGAGGCTGTCTCAAAAGTCAAATTAAGATTGGAATGTCATTCCGGCCTTGTGCCGGAATCTCGTTTAGTACCACGAAATCGAGATCGCGGAACAAGTCCGCGATGACAGAACGACTTTTTGAGACAGCCTCTTTTCGTTTTAAAGATTTCCGCGTAAGCCTTGTTCTAATTCGATAGCTTCAAACAGCGCTTTGAAATTTCCCTTACCAAAAGATCTGGCGCCATTCCGCTCAATGATTTCAAAAAACAGAGTAGGCCTGTCTTGTATAGGCTTGGTAAAAATCTGAAGCAGGTAACCTTCTTCATCGCGATCGATAAGAATATTTAATTTTTTTAGTGCCTGTATATCTTCATTTATGTGACCTACGCGATCAAGCACATCATCATAATACACATCAGGTACGCGTAAAAATTCCACTCCTCTGCGTCTTAGTTCGCTAACGGTATGGATAATATCATCGGTGGCAATAGCAATGTGTTGTACACCGGCACCTTTGTAAAAATCCAGGTACTCTTCAATTTGAGATTTTTTCTTACCGGCTGCGGGTTCGTTAATCGGAAATTTAATATACCCATTTCCATTAGAAACCACCTTCGACATTAAGGCACTGTATTCGGTAGATATGTCTTTATCATCGAAGGTGATGAGTAGATTAAAGCCCATTACCTTTTCGTAGAACTCTACCCAGTGATTCATTTTACCCAGTTCCACATTACCCACACAATGGTCTACATACTTTAATCCGATTGATTCTGGTTTCCAGCTTGTTTTTACAGGTTGATAACCGGGAAGAAATGCACCTGTATAATTTTTTCTTTCCACAAAGGTATGCCAGGTATCGCCATACGTATGAATAGATGAAACTACCACTTCGCCAAAATTATCTTTTAGCGTTTCGGGTGCGCTGGCGGGTGCAGCACCACGGGCAACAGTCTCGCGAAATGATTTATCGGCATCCTCTACCCACAGGGCTAAAACTTTTACCCCATCGCCATGTTTGGCTACATGTTGTGCAATGGGTGTATTGGGTTGCAGGCTGGTAGTTAACACAAACCGTATCTTACCTTGTGTTAATACATACGAAGCCCGGTCGCGTACTCCGGTTTCGGGGCCGGCATAAGCAACCAACTCAAAGCCCATGCAATGCTGGTAAAACAATGCGGTTTGTTTGGCATTACCTACATAAAACTCAATGTGGTCGGTGCCAAGAATGGGTAGAAAGTCCTGATTCATACCTGTTTTTATTAATGAATTCAAAATTAATTAATCGGCCAGTTTTAATTTAGCCTTCGTTTCTATAATCTTGATAAAATTTTGTACCAATGGACGTAAAAGAACTTGATAAAGCCATACAGGAGATTGCTAAACGAAGAAATGCGTTAAGTAAGATTGATTACAGTAACCCAAAGTACGATGATTTGGAAGAGGAATTGCACGATCTGGAAGATTCGCTTCAGGTAAAGTACGGTGAGTATCTGGAAGAAGTATTGCAAGACGTGCACGATAAATATTGCCCCGATACAGATGTACTTTATCCTATTGCTTACCTCGCCAAAACCTACACGATAAACGACAAGGACGAATTTGGGGTAACAAATAAGGAAGGTGTATTTGTTGAGATAGACTCTATTCCCGGCAAGGATACCAAACTGGTAATTGTACCCAACCCAATGCGGGTAATCTTAAATGTGGGGGTTAGCCAGCAACAAATAGTTTGGACGGCCAAGTAAGATTAAGTCATACATAATACGCCAGGCTCAGTGTGTCTGGTGTATTTCATTCAGTACCCTAGTCGGGTTCTAACTTTATCTAAAACAGACTTAGCAATTGCCCGGGCTTTTATTTCGCTCTGTTCTAATTTCTTATGAAGTTCAGGCAGGTTATTCATGTAATAATTAAAAACCTCGCGCTCTTTCGAGTACTTCTCTACTATTACCGATAAGAGTTCTTGTTTGGCATGTCCGTAACCAAAATTACCGGCCAGGTATTTTTGTCGTAACAATTCTGTTTGATCTGGAGTAGCCACAAGTTTGTAAATAGCAAATACATTATCGGTATCCGGATTTTTTTGGGCCTCTATAGGAGTGCTATCCGTAATAATAGATCCGATTTGTTTCTTCAAGTCCTTTTCGGGAAGAAAAATATCAATAATGTTATTATAGGATTTACTCATCTTCTGTCCATCCGTGCCCGGGATTGTCATAACAGATTCTTCAATACGGGCTTCGGGCAATATAAATGTTTCGCCATACTGGTTGTTGAAGGCGCTGGCAATATCACGAGCCATTTCCAGATGCTGCCGCTGATCTTTTCCTACGGGCACAAAATTGGCATCATAAAGAATGATATCGGCTGTCATTAAAACGGGGTAGGTAAACAAACCTGCGTTCACATCCGATAGCCTGTCGGCTTTATCTTTAAAAGAATGGGCGTTTGCGAGCATCGGAAATGGAGTGAGGCAACTCAGGTACCAGGTAAGTTCACATACTTCGGGAATCTGACTTTGCCGGTACAGCAGGTTTTTATTTACATCAAAACCAAAAGCCAGCCAGGCAGCTGCAACAGCCTGCACATTACTAATGCGGGTTTGGGCATCTTTAATACTGGTAAGCGAATGCAGATCGGCAATAAAGAAAAACGATTCGTTGCCCGTTTGCTGCGAGAGTTTAATTGCCGGAATAATTGCACCCAGTAAATTACCCAGATGCGGGCGTCCACTACTTTGTATACCTGTTAGAATTCGTGCCATATTGGCTGCAAATAAAGCAAGAATATGGAATTACAGTATCAAATACTTTAGTTTTGCAGAATGAGATTTTTATTACTGATTATTGGTTTGGTGTTGCCAGGCCTGCTTTATGGGCAGCTTACTGAGCCTGTGTTTTTTAAATCTAAAACGCACGATTTTGGCGAGGTTGTGGAGTTTGGGGGAAATGTAGAGTATGAATTTACCTTTACAAATCTGGCTAACCGGCCCATGCGGATTTTGAATGTACAAGCCTCGTGTGGATGCACCACACCCGGCTGGACAAAAGAATCGATTGCTGCGTCAGGTACGGGCTTTATAAAAGTAAACTTTGATCCAAAAGGAAAACCCGGCTATTTCAACAAAACATTAACGGTAACTACCGATATAGAGAAGAATCCAATCGTATTAACGATTAAGGGTAATGTGGTAGATAAAAAATCCGGAGGCGATGAGTTGAAAGTTGTGCTTGGAAATCTTCGGTTGAAGAGCAACTCATTTGCGCTGGGTAAAGTGTTTGTAAACAAGCCTGCTATTATGCAGGAATTCAAAATTCAAAATGCGGGGCTTGAGCCGCTGACTATTAAACGTGCCATAACACCACCTCATATTACAATACCTGTTCCGGTAACTTTGCAGGCCGGTGAAACGGGCGTACTTAACCTGAATTATGATGCTAAAGTGTTAAACCGGTATGGCTTTATTGCTGATAAGATTGAACTGATTACAACAGACGCTGACTCGGTTAAGATTATTTCTGTTTATGCTACAGCTGAGGAATTTTTTCCAGCGCTTAGTGCAGCCGAAATTACGAAAGCACCAGTTTTGATAGCCACCAACTATACGTTGGATTTTGGCCGGGTAAAATCAGGGAACAAGAGCGAGTTACAGGTAGCCCTGCACAACAGGGGTAAACAATCTCTAACCATTCGCGAAGTGCAGCCCAATTGCACCTGTGTAACTACTTCGCTCGACAAGAACACTTTACAACCAGGCGAAGCAGGGACACTAAAAATTGTTTTAGATACAAAAGGTCGTGCCGGTACGCAGAATAAATCGATAACGATCTATTCTACCGACCCGCGTAACCCAGTACAACGAATTACCATTAGTGGGTTTATTGAACAGTAACTGTTAGCTAAAGGCCGGAATTCCCGTAATATGATTGCCTAAGATCAGCAGGTGTATGTCGTGCGTACCTTCGTAGGTAAGTACCGACTCCAGGTTCATCATGTGGCGCATCATGGGGTATTCTCCGGTAATGCCCATGCCCCCGTGTATCTGTCTGGCTTCGCGGGCAATCTCCAGCGCAATTTGAATGTTGTTTCGTTTTGCAAGCGAAATTTGTGCTGTAGTTGCCTTACCTTCATTCATCAACACGCCCAATCGCCAGTTCAGTAGTTGCGCTTTGGTTATTTCAGTAAGCATCTCCGCCAGTTTCTTCTGTACCAATTGAAATGACCCAATAGGTTTACCAAACTGAATTCGTTCTTTCGCATATCGTTTGGCCGAATCGTAACAGTCCATAGCAGCGCCAATAGCACCCCAGGCTATTCCATAGCGTGCGGAATCCAGGCACATCATGGGCGCACCTAATCCATTTTTGCCAGGTAGTAGATTTTCTTTAGGAACTTTTACATTATCAAAAACCAACTCTCCGGTTGCACTGGCACGTAAACTCCACTTGCCGTGTGTTTCGGGGGTAGTAAATCCGGGCATGCCCCGTTCTACAATAAAACCATGAATGCGACCTGCCTCATTCTTTGCCCACACCACAGCCACATCGGCACGGGGCGAGTTTGAAATCCACATCTTAGCGCCATTCAACACGTAATGATCGCCCATGTCTTTAACGTTAGTAACCATTCCCGAAGGATTAGAACCATGATCGGGTTCTGTTAAACCAAAGCAACCCAGCCACTCGCCACTGGCCAGCTTAGGCAAATATTTTTTACGTTGTTCTTCGCTGCCAAATTTATAGATCGGGTACATAACTAAAGAACCCTGTACCGATGCGGTAGAACGCATGCCTGAGTCGCCCCGCTCTATTTCCTGCATTAAGATGCCATACGAAATGTAATCCAGACCACCACCACCATATTGTTGCGGAATGGTTGGCCCAAAGGCGCCAATATCTCCAAACTTTTTTACGATTTCGTAGGGAAAGTGAGCGCGTTGAGCCCAGTCTTCTATGTAAGGCGAAATTTCTCGTTTTACAAAATCGCGGATGGCGCTGCGCACCAATTTGTGTTCTTCCGTAAGTAAATCATCAACAGCATAGAAATCGGGCTGCTCATATACGTCTTGTTTGGTACTCTTGTGGGTTTTGGTGGCAGCTTTTGATGACATAGTTTGGGTTATTCTGTGTGAATGGTCAAATTTACGCAAGTATTTTAATTCTTATGGATAAACCTTCTTTAGACCCCAGCCTGGTAGAACAACTTAAAAAGTTACAGCAAAAATATACGGTTATGGGACAGGACTTATCATCCTACCTGGATGGCTTGCTCCATGCCGACTACCTTACGTATTGGGATTATATTCACCTGGATACCCTGCTGAGTTTGCAAAATCCTAAAACACAGTTTCCGGACGAAAAAGTGTTTATCGTTTATCACCAGATTACAGAACTATATTTCAATCTCGCGTTGTGGGAGTTAGAGCAAATTGCGGCTAAAGAAAATCTTGATGAAAAATTCTTTATTGAACGGGTAACCCGTATTGTTCGGTATTTTCAACTACTCGAAAACTCATTCGCTGTAATGGTAGATGGTATGGAAAGAGAGCAGTTTTTAAAATTCCGAATGTCGTTATTGCCAGCTTCGGGGTTTCAGTCTGCACAATACCGGTTAATTGAAATTTGTTGTACCGATATGATTAACCTGGTAAGTTTAGGTATGCGCGAATCGTTTCAGGAGTATAGCGACCTGGAACAACAGGTTGAACATTTATATTGGCGAAGTGGTGCAACAGAACTTGCATCAGGAAAAAAAACGCTTACCCTTCAGCAATTTGAAGAGAAGTATCAGAAATTGTTTAAAGAAACAGGCTTACGCTTCCGAAATAAAAATCTGCGGAAGCTTTATCAACAACATTTTCCCAATTCAGAGCCGGTAAAACGTTTGCTTCGGCAGTTAGATGAATTGGCGAATGTTTTATGGCCGCTGGCTCATATGAAATCGGCAGCGCGTTACCTGCAACGCGATCCGGAAGATATAAAGGCAACAGGCGGAACAAACTGGCAAAAATATTTGCCCCCCCGGTTTCAGCGCATTCAGTTTTTTCCTGAGTTATGGTCGGCTATCGAAACAGAAGAGTGGGGTAAGGCTGGTGTGCTAAACGCATTGTCCAGATAACCCGTTTGCAAGTTTTTTTTAACTTTGAATACGCGAATAATTCAAAGAGCTAAGAAATCATGCGCAGTTTGGTATTGGTTTTTTCCTTTCTACCGGGTTTGGTGTTAGCCCAATTTAAGCGCTATACATATCATGATGCAGAAAAACTGGTAACGAAAGAAATTTACCAGGTTAAAGACACTATCCGAAATGTACTACACGGCCGGTATATATCGTATTTTCTAAATGGAAACATCGAATCTAAAGGTCAGTTTTTAAATAACGAGACTTCTGGCGTTTGGGAATTTTATTATGAGACTGGTAATATCAAGATGCGTGGTATTCTAAGGCAAAATTCCAACTATGGTTTATGGGAATATTTTTATGAGAACGGCCAGAAGAGTATGGAAGGCAATATTAACAATCGCTTGCGCGAGGGCTTGTGGAAAATTTATTATGAAAGTGGCGATCTTAAAGAGTCTGGAAATTATGTTGCTAATAAAAGATCGGGCTTGTGGCGTTCCCATTTTCAGGATGGTGCCTTAAAAGGAGAGATTGAATATGTAGATGATCATGGAAGATACACCGAATATTATCATTCTGGTAAAGTACTGGGCGAAGGGCCAAAAGCGGGGGTTCGCAATGTAGGGCATTGGCGTTACTTTAACGAAGATGGTACACTGGAAAGTGATGGTGATTTTTTAGAGGGCAAGCGAAATGGCAAATGGAAACAATATTACCCCTCGGGAAAAATTTCTGCAGAAGGGGTTTATGAAAATGATGAACCAACCGGTATCTGGAACTATTACTTTGAAGATGGCTCCGTAAGTGCAAAAGGTGAGTTTAAAGGGGGAAAGAAAAATGGATATTGGAATTCATTTGCACCGGGAGGAAAAATAAGAAGCGAAGCTAACTATGTTTTAGGAAGTGGTGAGTATAGAGAATACCACCTTTCTGGCAAGCTTAAAGTGAAGGGCAAAATTGAGAATGGAAAAAATCACGGCATCTGGAATTATTACGCAGAGGATGGACAATTGGAAGGGGAGTGCGATTTTGTTGCCGGAACCGGAACCTATAAAGGATATTTTGCTTCAGGATCATTGCAAACGAAAGGTACAATTGAGAATAATTTACGCGTAGGTACATGGGAACTTTACGAAGAGGATGGCAAACTTTCCGGATATTATAAACCGGTTTACGAGAATAATATTCTGGTTAATGCACCCGCCAAAACACCCGTCACTACGAAAAATGAAACGCGTAGAGGATTCACGTACTTCACCCCCCGCTACCCCGAATACCGGGGCGTAATTATACAAGGGAACCCGGCATTTACTTTTGTGGGCTTGTTGCCCATGGCAGTTGAATTTTATAATGAAGAACGATTGGGGCATGAGTTTGAGTTTGTCGCTATTCGTAATCCATTTTATACAGCAGATGATAATGTAGCGAAAGACAAAGTATTTGATCGTGGCTATGCAATCGCGATTAAGCAAAAATTTTACAACCCCGTGAAAGCAGGAATGTGGTACTTTGCCCACGAAGTACGCTTTACCAACCTTGGATATTTTGCTAATACAGATTTCCCGCTCGTTCCGGGTGCAACATTTACGGCCAGCGCTTCAGAACAACGGGCTGAGTATGGCCTGTTACTGGGTATGCGATTAATGACACGAAATAATGGCGATGGATTTACGATCGATGCTTTTACAGGGTATGGTTTAGGGTATCGTGGTTTTGATGTAGAACCCCGGTTTGAAAGTATTTTTAAAGATGTGAACCCCGAAAAATTTGTAAGCTCATTCCGTATAGGCGTTTCATTTGGCTATTCTTTTTCATTTTCGGGTAGACGATAGCATTTATACTTTAAATAGCCTGATAATTTTTATCTTTACTGTATTGAAGGGGTAACTTCCTTTCCTTTGCATGAATCAGATTGTAGAACTGCAGCTTAACCCGCAAGAGGCTTTTGAAGAATCGCAATTCAGAGAGGCGCTCTATAAAAAGCTTTCGATATCGCCTGATGGCGACCTGAAAATTATACCCATAAAGAGATCAATTGATGCCCGGGGAAAGAATGTAATTGTTCGGGTTCAGGTTGAAGTTTTAAAGTCTGACCAGTATCGCATTTTTAAAAATAAATTTAATTATCACGATGTAACGCGCGCGCAGCAGGTTGTGATTGTTGGGGCAGGCCCGGCCGGTTTGTTTGCAGCCCTGCGATTAATCGAATACGGAATAAAACCTGTTGTGGTTGAACGCGGTAAAGATGTGCAATTGCGCAGACGCGACCTGGCAGCCATTAATAAACAGCATACCGTAAATCCGGAATCGAATTATTGCTTTGGCGAAGGTGGGGCAGGCACATATTCTGATGGTAAACTTTATACACGATCAAAGAAGCGGGGCGACATTAATCGTATTCTCGAGATTATGGTGGCACATGGCGCAGCCGAAGATATTTTGTTTGATGCGCATCCTCATATAGGCACCAATAAATTACCTAAACTAGTGGCCGCTTTGCGCGAAAAAATTATTGCTTGTGGTGGCGAAGTGCGGTTTAACAGTAAAGTAACAGATTTGCGTGTACAAGATGGAGAGGCACACGGTGTGGTACTTCATACAGGAGAGATAATAAAAGGTGAAAGCGTAATTCTGGCTACAGGACATTCTGCCAGGGACATTTATGAGTTACTGTTGCGAAAGAAAATCTTAATTGAAGCAAAGCCATTTGCATTAGGAGTACGGGTTGAACATCAGCAAAACCTAATTGATCAGATTCAATACCATTGCCAGGCAACGCGAGATTCTTATTTACCGGCTTCGGCCTATTCATTAGTTCATCAGGCCAGTATAAATGGAGCCGAACGCGGGGTATTTTCATTCTGCATGTGTCCGGGCGGGTTTATTGTTCCGGCAGCAACGGCTCCGGGCGAGATAGTAGTAAATGGCATGAGCCCGTCACGCAGAGATTCGCAATACGCTAATTCCGGTATTGTGGTGGCAGTTGAATTACACGACTTTAAAGAATTTAATCAACATGGCCCGTTAGCCGGCATGTATTTTCAGGCTGCTGTTGAACAAAAGGCATGTGCAGCAGCAGGGGGTACACAGGTTGCGCCTGCACAACGACTGGTTGATTTCACCGAAGCAAAGGTTTCGGGCAATCTTTTAGAAACCTCGTACCAACCCGGACTTGCTTCGGTAGATTTAAGAGGCGTGCTACCCGGTTTTATTTACTCCGGTTTGAAACAAGGTTTTACAGCATTTGGTAAAAAAATGAAAGGCTACCTTACCAACGATGCACAAGTTGTAGGAGTAGAGAGCCGGACTTCTTCGCCTGTCCGAATCCCCCGCAATAAAGAGACATTGGAACATATTGAGGTAAAAAGATTGTTTCCCTGTGCAGAGGGAGCCGGTTATGCGGGTGGAATTGTATCGGCTGCTATGGATGGAGAACGATGTGCTGAGGCTGTAATGAATAAGTACATAAAAAAAACATGAGCAAGAAGACGGTTATAATTGGAGCCACAACAAACCCTGCCCGGTATGCTTATTTGGCAGCAGAAATGTTGTTGGAATATAAACATGAAATTGTTCCGGTTGGGATTAAGAGCGGTGTTGTATTTGATAAAGAAATTCTGCCTATTCATGCTAAACCCAAAATTGAAGGTGTTGATACCATAACGCTTTACATTGGTCCGCAGCATCAACCTGAACATTATGATTACCTGCTAAGCCTTAAACCCAAACGAGTAATATTTAATCCGGGCACTGAAAATCCAGAGTTTGAAAAAATGGTAGAGGCTTCAGGAGCCGAAGCCTGGCAGGCATGCACGTTAGTGTTGCTTAGAAGCGGGCAGTATTGAACAGTATTAAAACAAAAATCGCCCCGGTTTTATCCAGGGCGATTTTATTACAAACAAGTCCACTATTAAAGACTCCAACCCGCGCGATACTCGCGTTTTACAAATTGGTTGGCTTCGTCAAAATTTGTGATCTTCATGTTTTTAGCATCCCATAGTAATTTCTTGCGGCCGGTAAAGCCTTTGTCAGTACGCAGGTTGTAACTACGAATGGCCAGGTTGCCCATCAGCACGGCTTCTGTAAACGGGCCTGCAAATTCAAAAGGTGAACTGAGTTGCATTTTACCATACCCGGCAATGCAGGCATCAACCCATTGAGTATAGTGCCCTGCTTCCTGACCTTCAACACGAGGTAGTGTAGCTTTGGGAAATGTAATGTCTTTCATGCTTGCTGTTGGTAGCAATACAGGCATGCGCTCATAGTTAGCCATTAGCTTACCTTTGGTACCTTCAAAGATGTACCCATTGCCACCACCATCACCTAACTTTTCATCGGGTAAAAGTTCATCGGGTCGCTTAGGTAATAAACCACCATCCATCCAGGTAAAGTTTATATTCCCTTTACCATCGGTGCGCGGAAACTTCAAATGGATAATAGATGAAGAAGGGCAGCTATCCGGGTAATCGGCTACTTTAAAGAAATCGGCCCAAGCTGTAGTGGCGCTGCACTCTACTTCAGAAGGGTAGTCGATTGGTAAAATACGGAAGGCGGCATCCATAATATGACATCCCATATCACCTAATGCTCCGGTACCAAAGTTCCACCAGCCCCGCCAGTTAAACGGATGATAAGCCGGGTTATAATCAACGCCTTTAACAGGACCTAACCATAAATCCCAATCCATTTCTTTGGGTACTTCGTGTTTACCGGTGGGTGTGGCAATACCTTGTGGCCATACGGGGCGGTTTGTCCAGCAGTAAACGGTATGTACATCGCCAATCAAACCGGCATCCACCCATTCTTTAGCTACACGCACGTAATCTGCAGAAGCATATTGATTGCCCATCTGGGTTACTACTTTATATTTTTTGGCGGCTTCAGTTAGTGCGCGTGCCTCAAAGATATTGTGTGTAAGGGGTTTCTGAACATATACGTGCTTACCTCGTTGCATGGCTGCAATGGTTGCAACCGCGTGTGTGTGGTCGGCTGTAGAAACAGAAACTGCATCAATATGCTTTGCTTCTTTATCCAGCATTACACGGAAGTCTTTATAATATTTTGCTTGCGGAAAATTCTTTTTGGATTCTACCGTTTGGCGTTCATCTACATCGCATAGGAAGGCAATTTTGGCTTTCGGATTACCTTTTGTTTTTCCGTCAATACTTCCGGCAAAGCCTGTAAGGTCGCTCGTGCCTTTGCCGCCAACACCAATACCCGCTATGTATAAGGTGTCGCTGGGTGCAATGTAGCCAGGCCCGCCTATTACAAAACGAGGAACAATTGAAACTGCTGCTGCACCTAATGCAGCCTTCTTAATAAAACTTCTGCGAGAGATCATAAGGGTAGTTGTGTGGTTTATATAGTAAGTATTATTACAAGCTATAACCTTGCCGGTAAGTACGTTTTACAAACTGATTGGCTTCGTCAAAGTTGGTAATTTTCATGTTAGGTCCATCCCAAAGTAATTTGATGTAGCGGCCGGGATAATCGAACTGATCGGGGCGTCCTTCGCGGGGCTTACGGATATCAAAACTTCTCAGTGCAAGATTACCCATCAGAATACTTTCTGTTAAAGGTCCCGCCAAAGCAAAATCAGAACTCAATTCAGTTTTTCCATACCCTGCAATACAACCATCAACCCATTGTAAATAATGGCCAGGTTCGGCCCCTCCGGCAACGCGCTTAATAGTTTGGGGTACGTTTGCTTCTTTGGTGCGGCTGGTTGGTAAAAGTTGTGGATTAATTCCGTACGTACCACACATCATTTTTCCTTTTGTACCAATCATGAGTACGCCATTTCCACCATCACCAAAAACTTCATTCGGTTCAAGTTCGTCTGGTCTTTCCGGCTGTATGCCGCCATCCATCCAATGAAATTTAATATCGGGTTTTCCGTTAGGGCCATTAAACTTGAGTGTAATGTGTGAAGAAGGAGGGCAGCTTTCGGGAAAGTAGCCCCGTTTAAACTCATCTACGTATACACTACCTACGCTGCACTCTACTTCGGTGGGATAACCCAACTCAAGCGTGCGGAAGGCTGGTTCAATAATGTGGCAAGCCATGTCGCCTAATGCACCTGTACCATAATCCCACCAGCCGCGCCAGTTAAATGGAACAAGTTTATCTACATAATCTTTATACGGTGCTGTTCCTAACCACAGATCCCAGTCCAGTTCTTTAGGTACTTCAATTTTTTTATCTGACCATGGAATGCCTTGTGGCCAAACAGGCCGGTTAGTCCAGCAGTACACGGTGTGCACATCACCAATCAGGCCGGCAGCATACCATTCGCGCATTTGCCGTACACCATCGCCCGATGCGCCTTGATTACCCATTTGTGTTACTACTTTATATTTTTTTGCTGCCTCGGTAAGCATTCGCGCCTCATAAATATCATGTGTCAGGGGCTTTTGTACATACACATGTTTTCCTAATTGCATAGCTGCCATGGCTTGTACGGCATGCATGTGGTCGGTTGAGGATACCGATACGGCATCAATATGTTTATGCTCGGCTTCCAGCATTTTACGATAGTCTTTGAAGTACTTCGCATTTGGAAAATTCTTTACCGATGTTGCGGCTCTGCGATCGTCCACATCGCACAGGTAGGCAATGTTTACATTAGGGCTTTTTGCAAAGTTGGCAATGTCGCTTTGGCCTTTACCGCCAACACCAATGCCGGCAATATTGAGTTTATCGCTTGGGGCAATGTGTCCTTTGCCCAATACATGGCGGGGAACAATGGTTACTGCTGCGGCTGCAAGGCCTGCGGTTTTAATAAATGATCTGCGGGTTGTCATAATAAGGTTAGTAGTTGTAGTTGATTCTTGAGTTGGTTGTTTCTGTTTATGGAAACAGGGTTAACTGTCAAACTTCACGCTTTCGGTAAGGGTTCGTTCATCATACTTCATGCCATATTGATCGAGCACATCCTGTGGAACGCCATCCCATTGGTTTGGCCGGTTTCCCATGTAGCCAAGATCTTTAATACCAATTTCGCTGGTGAAGAAGCCGCACGCGGTTAGGTCGCGCATCAGGTTAAAGAAGGCTACACCTTGCACCATTTCTGGCTTTGCCTTTTCGGGCCAGGCTATTTCATCTACCATTTCAATTTGTTGTGCTGAAGAACAGGAAGAAAAATCGGCATTGAAACGCTTCATGCATTGCAGGTCTAACCACTTTAAGCCACCGCGCAGGGGTATTTGATGCTGGGGCATATCTTTTACAATAAACTCTATAAACTCAGGAACCTTGGCATCTGATGCTGAGCCGGAAGTTTCGTCTTTCGGAATTATTATATCCGCCAGCAGGCGAATGGTTTTCATCTCGTGTTCATCAAAGAAAGTTTCGCTCAGGAGTTTTTGTTCGCGTAACAACTCATCGGGAGTACGATCAATGGTAAAGGTGGGCAACTCCGGGGTCTTTTCTTTTGGTGTTTCGCACGATTGGCTCAATAAAGCGGTTGCACCGAGTGAACCAACAGCCAACGTTTTTAAATATTTTCTTCTATCCATATGCCTCACCTCTTACCCTCTCCAGAGGAGAGGGTAAGAGGAATTTGTTTAAATGTTCTGTTTCTTCAATTCATCAATAATGTATTCGCTGGCGCGCATCGATAAGGCCAATATTGTCCAGGTAGGGTTTTTATCAGCTTGCGATACAAACGGCCCGCCATCTACTACAAATAAATTCTTAACCTCATGTGCCTGATTGAATTTGTTAACTACTGATTTTTTCGGATCGTTACCCATTCGGGTTGTACCCACTTCATGAATGATGCGGCCGGGGGCTTCCAACCCATAATCATTTTCTGCACTGCCTTTACCCCAGGTAACTACTCCACCCATTTTATCAATTATTTCAGCAAAGGTTTCTTTCATGTGCTTAGCCTGCTTCACTTCCTGATCGCTCCACTTGTAATGAAAGCGAAGTACCGGAATTCCAAATTTATCTACAGTGGTGGGGTCGATCTCGCAATAATTGTCTTCGCGGGCAATGGCTTCGCCCCGGCCCGCCATTCCGAATGTTGCTCCGTAGAAATACCGGTAATCATCTTTAAGTGAAGCACCATAACCGCCCGCTTCTTTGGTATTACCATCCCGGCCAGGATACTTTCCGTTCAATCCTTGCATACCAAAACCAAATCCATAACCGGGCATACCCATGCCGCCCCAATACTCGATGTGGTAGCCTCGGGCAAAATCTAATTTCTTGTTATCTAACCACCAGGGGGTGTACACGTGCATACCGCCTACACCATCTTCGTTATAGCGTTTGCGGCCAATTAACTTGGGTAGTATGCCCCCCATAGAAGCACCGGTAGAATCGTGCAGATACTTACCAACCACACCACTGGCATTGGCAAGGCCGTTAGAGAAAAGAGATGACTTGGAGTTGAGTAACAACCGGGCCGATTCACAGGCACTTGCTGCGAGTACAACCACTTTGGCGTTTACGGTGTATTCCTGTTTGTCGTCTTTATTTACAAATGAAATACCCGTTGCTTTTCCTGTTGAATCGGTTATCACTTCGCGGGCCATTGCATTTGGAATTACATCTACATTACCGGTCTTTAAAGCCGGGTTAACCAACACCGATGAAGAAGAGAAATCGCCATATACTGTACAACCGCGGTTACACTGTGAGCAATAAAAACATGCTCCGCGTTCGTTATTAATGGGTTTGGTTAAAATTGAAAGACGAGAAGGGATAACCGGTATATTAAGTTTGGTTCCCGCCTCTTTAATAAAGAGTTCGTGTAAGCGGGGTTTAGGTGGCGGAAGAAAAATACTGTCCGGATCGTTTGGAAGATTTTCTTTCGAGCCAAATACACCGATCAGGCGATCTACTTTATCATAATAAGGAGCAATATCGTCATAGTTAATAGGCCAGTCATCACCTAATCCATCAATGCTTTTGCGTTTAAAATCTTTTGGTCCGAAGCGCAGAGAAATACGACCCCAATGATTGGTGCGGCCCCCCAACATGCGCGAGCGAAACCAATCGAACTTGGTTCCGTCTTTATGGGTATACGGTTCGCCTTCAATTTCCCAACCGCCATAGGCAGCATCAAAATCTCCGAAATGCCGATACGGTGAACTTGCTCCTCTGCGGGGAGATTCCCACGGCCATTTTAATTGCGTAACGTTTTTTGCAGGATCGTAGAGCGGCCCGGCTTCTAACAACACAACTTTAATACCCGCGTTGGCCAGCACATAAGCAGCCATGCCACCACCGGCACCGGAACCTACTATGCAAACATCATAATCCTTTGCTGTTTTTTTGATTTGAAAATCGGGCATACTTTCATTTTATGGAGATAGAAAGATGGCCGAAAGGTTTTGAAAATCAAAGCCAAGTTTTGTAACCGGTTGGTTAAGGTTTTAATGAGCTTTGTGTGTGGATTTTTTGGGAACAGGATCGTAGCCGCTGGTTCCCCATGGGTGGCATCTTCCAATTCGTTTGGCCCCCAATACAATACCTTTTAAAACACCCCATTCCTGAATAGCTTCTATGGTGTATTGCGAACAGGAAGGAGAATGCCGGCAATGGGCGCCCAGCAAGGGCGAGATGGTAGCCTGATAGAGGCGAATGGGTAGGATGAAAATTTTTTTAAGCATGATTGTATCGCCACAACCTTTCAATCGGCCAAATAGTTCACGGTAGAATTACTCAAACGTGTAAGTCATCTCACCATCTTTTCCATCCTTAATCTGGATGCCCAGTTTTTTCAGGTCATCTCTGATCTTATCCGACAAGGCAAAGTTTTTGTCGGTACGGGCCTTCTTACGCAGATCAATCAACAGGTTAATTGTTCCCTTAACGGTTTCATCGTTTTGCTCCTTCTCTTCCTGTAAACCCAACACGTTTTCAATAAAGTTGACATAGGTGTTTTTGAACTCAGTAAAAGCATCTGTATCTACATCATTCCATGTAATGTTTCCGGATTTGATATCATTAATCCGCGAAGACATTTCAAATAACACGGCCAGCGTTTTAGCCGTGTTAAAATCATCGCTCATGTTCAGGTAACACTCCTTGCTTAGCCTTATAAACTCGTTACTTATTTCAGAAATACGATGAGCCGGGGCAGGTTCCATCTTCTTAATCAGAACCAAAGCATTTACTAATTTCTTAAACCCTTTTTCGGCTGCTTGCAACGCTTCATTCGAAAAGTCGAGCGTGCTGGAGTAGTGCGATTGAAGCATGAAAAAACGCACTGCCATAGGGCCGTAGCCTTTATCCAGTAGTTTATGGGTTCCTGCAAATAACTCGCTTGGCAAAAAAGAATTACCTAACGACTTACTCATTTTTTGCCCATTAACGGTTAGCATGTTGGAGTGCAGCCAGTAGTTAACCGGGGCTTTACCCGTTGATGCGGTGCCTTGTGCAATTTCACATTCGTGGTGTGGAAATTTCAGATCCATACCTCCGCCATGTATATCAAATGTTTCGCCCAGGTACTTGGTACTCATTACGGTACACTCAATATGCCAGCCCGGAAAACCATCGCCCCAGGGCGAAGGCCAGCGCATAATATGGTAGGGTGAGGCTTTTTTCCAGAGGGCGAAATCTATTTTCTCTCGTTTCTCGTCCTGATTATCTAAATCACGTCCGCTTTCTATAAGCTCTTCAATGTTACGCCCGGATAAAATTCCATAATGATTTTCTTCGTTGTACTTACGCACGTTAAAATATACTGAGCCATTTGATTCGTACGCCAGGCCTTTGCTTAACAATTTTTTTGTAATCTCAATCTGCTCTACAATATGCCCGGTGGCACTGGGTTCAATACTGGGAGGAAGAATATTAAATTGGCGCATTACTTCATGGAAGCCCTCCGTATAGTGCTTCACTACTTCCATAGGTTCAAGTTGTTCAAGCCTGGCCTTTTTGGCGATTTTGTCTTCGCCTTCATCGGCATCGTTTTCCAAATGGCCTACATCGGTTATGTTACGTACGTACCGAACTTTGTATCCGAGAAAGCGCAGATACCTTGAAACTACATCAAAGGTGAGAAAGGTTCTCACGTTACCCAGATGAACATTGTTGTAAACGGTAGGCCCGCATACATACATCCCCACAAAACCCTGGGTTAAGGGTTCAAAAACTTCCTTTTTACCAGTTAATGAATTGGTTAGCGATACAGGGTACTTCTCAAACAGTTTCATAGATCAAATCCAACCACGAAATTAAGATTTAATTGTTATATCGTAATATCCGATGCATACGCGGCATGCATTAAATACGAGGCAACGTTTTCAGCTGTAATTACTTCAAGTGGAAAGAGGTATTGTGTTTGGAAACTTCGGTTAAATAGTAAATGGTTAGCTAAAATCTGAATTCCCAATCTTGCCTGGCGGGTTGGGTTTTGATTTATGATGAAGTCGATTGTACCTTTTTTAAGACATTCTATGTTTGCAGAGATTAAATCGTAGCCAATCACTTTAATTTTGGGGTTAAGTTTTTTTATTATGCCGGCAACCTTATAACCTTTTGAAGTACTGATAAAAACAGCGGCTGGGTTGTGCTTAGAAATTAGTGTTCCCATATCTTCTTTTAATTTATTTGGGTTGTGGCTTGATAGGGTAGATGAAACAACCGCAGTAGTGGACGATTCTTTTTGTAAAAAATCTCTAAAACCTGATTCTTTTTCCTTTAGGTGAATAGCATTATGCAGGTTTTCGTCAATATGCAATACAATCATTGTCTTGCCTGCATGTTTACTCATTGATGCAAGCTGTCCGGCTAGCCGCCCGCTCATAAAAAGATCTTGCCCGATAAAGGTAAGAGAATGTGCCTCTGAGATTTGCGTGTTGAACAATACAAAGGGGATATGTTTGATATTAAGTTTTTTGAAAAGTGAAATTGATGCACGGTAAAAGAGGGGAGCTATTAATACAGCATCGGGTTTTGAGGTAAGGTTCTTTAAAGCCTGTTCAGCAAATGAATCGTGGTTGGTAATATCAAAGTAAAAGTTTTCAACCGATATGCTCATTCCGAATTGATGCAACTGTTCAAGGGCTTCCACTATGCCTTCATGCGATTGTTGCCAGAACGGATCGGTGGCAGGATCGGGGATAAGGGTTGTAATCCGATATTGTTTGCGTTTACCTAACGACCGGGCAATCAGATTAGGGTTGTATTTAATTTTTGCCAGCACCCGGTTTACCTTTTCGGCTGCAGCCGGAGAAACATTTCCTCTTTTATGAAGTACCCGGTCAACCGTGCCTTCTGAAACACCAGCCATTTTAGCGATGTCTTTAATACGAATATTGGTGGATTGCATTATAAAAGTTAGTGAATAGATTCAAAGTTGTAACCTGGCATTCAATTTCCCTTAAAATCTCTCTGATCAAATTTACGCATCAATTTTAGTTTGTGTGCGACCACAGTTTAGATACCAGCTAATTGTCGTTAGGACTATAAGTGTCATGCTAATTCTCCTTTCGCAAACGAAATCGCAATCGTTTGTTGCTTTTTTTTTCGCTAATTTTGAACAAATAATTGTACAAAGCCCTACTTTGTTATTCAATTGGTGTTGGGAAGACGATTTCAACATCAGCAAAAACCCAATTTTTTACCCTAAACAATAAACCTAAACCATGAACATGAAAAAACTGTACAACAAGACAAGGCGTCTGGTACTGATTTTCCTCTGGTTAGCAGGCACAACGGCCGCTTTCGCTCAGGAAAGAGTTGTATCTGGAACCATTACGGACGAAACCGGTGGCACCATGCCAGGTGTTAACATCCTCTTAAAAGGTACATCCAGCGGTACCGTTACAGATGGAGATGGAAAATTTCAAATTTCTATTCCTAATGATCAGGCTGTGCTGGTCGTGTCGTTTGTTGGATATGCAACATCTGAGATTGTTGTAGGTTCGAGATCGGTGGTTAACATTCAATTAACTTCTGATGTTCAAACTTTAACAGAATTGGTTGTAACCGGATATTCTGTTGATAAAAGACGAGAATTAACGGGCTCAGTTTCTACAGTTAAGGCAAAAGAACTTACCATTGCCCCAACAGGAAACGTTGAACAAATGCTGCAAGGTCGTGTAGCTGGTGTAACCGTAATTACAAACGGACAACCCGGTACTACGAGCCAGATTCGCGTACGCGGATTTGGTGCGTTTGGTGGTAACGCCCCACTTTATATTGTAGATGGTGTGCCAACCGGTAACGTTGACTTTATAAACCCGGATGATATTGAGAATGTAACGGTGTTGAAGGATGCGGCTGCAGCTTCAATTTACGGAGCGCGTGCTGCCAGTGGTGTAATTATCTACACAACCAAAAAAGGTACAAGAGGTGGCGGTAAAAAGTTGAATGTAACGTACGATCAGATGGTTGGTGTTACCAATCCGGGCAAAGGTCTTGACATGTTGAAACCGACAGAGTTTGCCGAGTGGACATGGAATGCAATAAAAAATACGGAAGATGCTAATGCGGTGGCAGAAAACCGCGCTCCAAATTATGCCACAGCACTGGCTAATTTCAATCACCCTCAATTCGGAGGGGGGCTAAATCCAGTTATCCCAGATTATTTACGAGTAGGTTCTCAGAACGGAGCTGCTATTTCCGGACCGGTAGATCTAAATGCGCAACGGTTATTGTATAACGTAGATCCAAGAACAGGACCTATTTATAACGTTATAGCAGCCAACAGAGAAGGAACAGATTGGTATGATGAGATTACAAGAAATGCTCCTGTGTTTCGGCAAACCCTTGGATTTAGTGGTGGCGGTGATGGATATCGTTTTTATGTTGGTCTTAGTGGCCAGGATCAAAAAGGTATATTATTACACCAGTCTTTTAAGCGGTATGCACTACGCGCCAATGCAGAATTTGATGTGCGTAAAAATATTCGGGTAGGGCTAAACACACAGTTTACCTATAGACAAGTTTTGGGTCTAACAGGTGATGGAGGTGGTATTGGAAGTGCTGATGATGAAAATGATATTCTATCTGCATTCCGTATGCCTTCTATTATACCTGTGTATAACGTATTTGGTGGTTATGCCGGTACAACGGCAGGTGGGTTCAACAACCCAAGAAACCCCGTGGCCAGCCGCGATGGTTCAATGAATGACCGAAATTTTAATGGTTTGGCATTTGGTAATGTATATGCCGAGTATGACGTGATCCCCGGTTTAACCTTACGAACCAGTATAGGAGGAAATTATTCTAACTTTGCATATCGCTATTACGGCCGTTGGCAATATGAAAACTCTGAGAATAACTCAGCCTTTACTTACGGACAAGGTAGCGGTTACGGTTTTGGATGGACGTTCACCAATACCATTAATTATAAGAAGACATTTGATGTACATAGTGTAGATGTTTTAGTTGGCCAGGAAGCATTGAATACAGGAGCAGGCTGGAATATGGATGCAACAGGCCTAAACCCTTTCTCATGGGATCCTAATTTTGTTAACCTTACCCAAACCAGTTCGCGTGTTGTAAACAGTTCGCAATTCCTGGGGGTTAACTTTTATTCCCTCTTTGGCCGCATCAATTATAATTTTAAAGAAAAGTACATTTTAAGTGCAGTAATACGTAGAGATGGATCTTCTCGTTTTGGAGCTAATAATCGTTTTGGAGTATTCCCTGCGGTATCACTTGCCTGGAGAATTTCGGACGAAGCCTTTATGGATGCTCTGCCTTTTGTAAGCGATTTGAAGATAAGAGGGGGATACGGTGCAATGGGTAACTCTAACAATGTTGATCCAAACAATCAATATAGTTTATACGGGGGCTCATTAGGCGCATCTTCTTACGATATTGGAGGTTCTAATAGTAGTGCGGTGCAAGGATTTTACAGAACCCGTATTGGAAACCCTGATGCAAAATGGGAAACCAGTATCACCAAGAATATTGGTTTTGATGGAAACTTGTTTGATGGCAGACTTGATTTGATTGTAGACTTCTGGGAGAAGGATACAAAAGATTTGTTATTGGCTGTGCCCATTACAGCAACAGCGGGCCCTAATGCTGCTGCTCCTTCTGTAAATATTGCGCGTATGCTTAACAGAGGGTTGGATTTAGCCGTTACAGGTAAAGGAAAAATTACTACCGACCTTTCTTATGAAGCAACCCTTAATGCCAGTTTCCTGAAGAATGAAATTACAGAACTCCCTCCGGGTCAAACCTACCTGATTACCGTTAACCCTGGTTATCGTGGTATTACCCCAATTCGGAACCAGTTGGGTGGTTCAATTTCAGGTTTCTTTGGATACAAAGTTCAGGGCATATTCCAGAATCAGGGCGAAGTCGATAACGCGCCCGCTCAGTCAGGTAAAGGCATTGGTCGATTCCGGTATGAAGACATCAATGGAGATAATGTAATTAATGATTTAGACCGTACTGCTTTAGGAAGTCCGGTACCTAAATTTACAGGTGGGTTCAATTTTGTACTCCGCTATAAGAACTTCGACCTTGAAGCATACACCTATGTCTCGTTAGGAAATAAGATTTTCAATGTATCGAAGTGGTTCACCGATTTCTATCCTTCCTTTCAGGGTGCAGCAATCAGCGCACGCGTGAAGGATTCATGGTCTCCTACCAATACCGGTGCAACAACGCCAATATTTGAAAGCGCGTCAAACTTCAGTACAAATACGCAATCCAATTCTTTTTATGTAGAAGACGGAAGCTACCTGAGAATGCAAAACCTGACAATTGGGTATAATATTCCGGCAGCCACATTAAGCAAAATCGGACTTACAAGAGTTAGATTTTATTTGTCAACCAACAACTTATTTACTATAACCAAATACAGCGGTTTGGATCCTTCAGTTGGTGGTGCTGCTGATACTAGTTTTGGGATTGATTTAGGTAACTATCCTATTACCAGAAGCTTTACAGGCGGATTTAATATTGGATTTTAATTTTTTAAACGATGAAAATTAGAATGAAAAATAAAGTAACAAAGGCAATTGCGCTCACTTTAATATTGAGCTTTGCCGTGATGTATTCATGCGATGATAGCTTTTTGGAAGTACCGGTAACGGGCCAATTAGACCAGTCAGTACTTTCGGGCCGGTTAGGTATTGAAAGTACACTAATATCTGCTTATGCTCAGGTTAATGGAAGAGCTAACAGAATGGCCTCGCCATCAAACTGGGTTTGGGGTAGTATAAGAGGAGGAGATGCGAATAAAGGAACAGACCCCGGAGACTTCTCTGATATTAATCCAATACAACGCTTTGAGGCATTACCAACAACGGGTGTGGTAAATGATCGTTATGTTGGTTCTTATGAAGGTGTAGCGCGGTGTAACGCGGTTATGAAGTTATTGGCTATTGCCGGACCAGATGTTTCTGATGCATTGAAAACCTCTTATGCGGCACAAGCCAGATTTTTAAGAGCTCATTATTACTTTGAATTGAAACGGCATTTTAACAACACGCCTTATGTTGATGAAACGATTGACGTAGGAAGTGGAATTGAGGCGGTGAAGAATGATGTTGATCTCTGGCCAAAAATTGAGGCGGATATGGAATATGCATATCAGAATTTGCCAGCTACACAAGGCCAGGTAGGTAGAGTTAACAAATGGGCTGCCGCTGCTTACCTTGCTAAGATTTATATGTATCAGGATAAATTTACTGAGGCTAAGACATTATTTGATCTGATGATTAACCCCGATGGTACTGGTAAAGTGGTAACATCCAATAACAAAACATGGGGATTGGTTCCATATTATGCAAATATCTTTAAAGCTTCGAACGATAATCATGAAGAATCAATATGGGCGTATCAGGCTGCGGCTAATACAGGATCTGTAAATAATGCAAACCCTGAGTTTGACCTGAACTGGCCTTACAATACAGGCCCTGATGGCCCTGGTAACTGCTGCGGTTTCTTTCAACCTAGTTTTGAATTGGCAAATTCATTCAGAACCGGTGCAGATGGCCTACCTCTTTTAGATGGTTCTTATAACACAGGAGCCAATCAAATGATAACCGATATGGGCTTGGAGTCTGCTGATGCGTTTACCCCTGATGCAGGTAATCTTGATCCCAGAATTGATCACTCTATTGGAAGAAGAGGAATACGGTATCTGGATTGGATTATATTTCCAGGAAAAGCATGGATCAGAAATCAGCCTAATGGCGGCCCATATGCACCTAAGAAATACGTGTATTATAGATCAGATCAAGGTTCTCTTCAGGATAATAGCAGCTGGACACCAGGCTACACCGCGCTTAACTACACTATTATTCGGTATGCGGATGTTTTGTTGATGGCTGCAGAAGCTGAAATTGAAGTGGGAGACCCAAATCGTGCTAAGGCGTATGTAAATGCGGTACGTACCCGGGCAGCTAATTCAGTTTTAATGGAGGGTGCAACTCCGGCCGCTAATTATTTGATTAATGTTTATCCCCCTGCCGATGTTTGGGCTAAAAATGATGTTACCCGCAATAAAGTTCGGTTTGAACGTAAATTGGAACTTTCCGGTGAAGGTCACCGATTCTATGACTTGTTAAGATGGGGAACAGAACTGGCTACTATAAATGCTTATCTGGCTTATGAGGCTCCTAAACTCCCTTCAGGTGCTTTGGTTGGAGCAGTATTTACAGCCAATCAGGACGAGTATTTACCTATTCCTCAAGGACAGATTGACCTGGTGGGTTCAACCATACTTACGCAGAACCCGGGGTATTAATTGTTGCAAATAAATTCGGATTAAAAGTAAGGCCAATTTAAATTGGCCTTACTTTTTTTAAACACATTCTATGAAGCCGGTATCAATCGTTATCATTTTTTGTATTGCTGTTACTTTTTTGACTTGCAGTAAAAAGGAAGAAAATTTATTCATATTGTTAGATGAGAATGATACAGGTATTGATTTTAACAATAAAATTTTTGAATCAGATAGCTTCAATATTCTTACGTATGAATACATCTATAATGGGGGTGGAGTAGCAGCGGCCGATTTTAATAATGACTCAATTGTTGATTTGTTTTTCACCGGAAACCAGGTGTCGAATAGGCTTTATTTAGGGGAAGGAAACATAAAATACAAAGATGTAACAGAAGCAAGTGGCCTTGTGAGCGCCCCAAAATGGAGCAGCGGGGTAAGCATAGTGGATATTAATAACGATGGATTAAAAGATATCTATGTTTGCGCAACCGCGCACCCTGAAGAAGAGTTACGCAAGAATATGTTATTTATTAATCAGGGAATTAATGATAACGGAGTGCCTGTTTTTGTTGATAAAGCGTCTGAATATGGAATAGATTTTAGCGGGCATAGTGTTTCCTCTGCTTTTTTTGATTTCGATAAGGATGGTGATCTGGATCTTTATGTTCTGGTAAATGTTAAGCTCAACAATGTTCCTACTAATTTTAGAGCAAAAATTGAAGATGGATCATCACTAAATAACGATCGGTTGTTTAGGAATGAAGGCAATGGAAAATTCACAGACGTTACCATTCAGTCAGGAATTCGCTATGAAGGTTATGGCTTAGGATTGGCCATTCAGGACTTTAACAATGATGATTGGCCTGATATTTACGTATCGAATGATTATCTATCTAACGACATCCTGTATCTGAATAACAAGAACGGAACCTTTACAAATACAACCAGTGATCTTTTAGGCCACCAAAGCCAGTTCTCGATGGGTAATGATGTGGCAGATATTAATAATGATGCACAACCTGATTTAATAACACTGGACATGTTGCCCGAAAACAGTGAGCGTAAGAAAACTACAATAGGGAATAAGAGTTATCAGAATAATATTAATAACGAAAATTTCAATTATCAGTATCAATATGTTCGAAACATGCTGCAGGTTAATAATGGAGCAGGGGCAGCTGTAAAGTTTAGTGAAATAGGACAATTAGCCGGTGTTTATCAGACAGAATGGAGTTGGTCTCCTTTGTTTGCAGACTTTGATAATGATGGCTTTCGCGATCTGGTAATTACAAACGGATTTCCTAAAGACATAACGGATAAAGACTTTGCAAATTATAGGGCGCAGCTTATTAATATAGCCCCGCCAGCATTTCTTGTTGATTCTATACCGGTAGTAAAGATTCCTAATTATGCTTTTAAAAATAATGGTGACTTAACATTTACAGACGTATCAAATCCCTGGGGTCTCAATCAGGCATCTTTTTCGAACGGAGCCGCATTTGCTGATCTGGACAATGATGGAGATTTAGATTATGTGGTTAATAACATTAATGGTGCTGCATTTGTATACGAAAATAGATTGAATCAGAAGCAACCTGTTGAAGCGCATTTTTTAAGAGTAGCCTTTGAAGGCCCATCCCAAAATGTAAATGGTATAGGTACAAAGGTTTATGCCTATTACGGAGGTCAACAGCAATATTACGAACACTACCCATTCAGAGGGTACCAGTCAACCGTAGAGGATGCTGCCCATTTTGGATTGGGAACACAAACTGTAGTTGATTCTTTAAAGATAGTATGGCCAGATGGCATGCAGCAGGTATTGAATACTGTTAAAGTAGATCAGAAATTATCAGTACGGCATAGTGATGCGGTATCGAAAAATACAAGCGGTAAAAAATTTGAAAAAATGCTGAGTGAGGTATCTTTGGAATCAGGTATTCAATTCAAACATCAGCAAAAAGATATTATAGATTTTAACGTACAACGCACTATACCACATAAGTTTTCGCAGTTTGGACCTGTGCTGACTGTAGGCGACATAACAAACGATGGCCTGGACGATTTGTATGTGGGCGGATCGACTGGTTTAGAAGGACAATTTTTTATTCAAACCAGTAATGGAAAATTTGTACCAGGACAAAAGATAAAAGGATCTGATGAATTTACAGAAGAAAGCAGTGCGTTACTTTTTGATTTTGATAATGATGGTGATCTTGATCTTTGCTTAGCAAAGGGTGGTTTTGAACAACCAGAAGGAACAAGTTATCAACCCAATCTTTATATTAACGATAAAGGGAAGTTCGTGCAAAGTTCCGGCTTACTGCCAGAGATCAATACGAGTATTTCTTGTGTGCGCTCAGCTGATTTTGATAAAGATGGTGATCTTGATTTGTTTATTGGCAGCAGAGTAATTCCGGGCAATTACCCGTTGCCACCCCGCAGCTATGTATTGAAAAATGAAAATGGACGGTATATAGATGCAACAGAAGAAGTTTGCCCGGATCTAATGAAAGCGGGCTTAATAACTGATGCACTTTGGTCTGATTATGATAATGATGGCACACCAGATCTTATTGTTGCAGGTGAATTAATGCCCATTACTATTTTCAGGAATACAGATGGTAAATTGACTCGTGTTAAGTCCGATTTAAATAAGTATGTAGGCTGGTGGAATAGTATAACAGGGGCCGACTTTGATCAGGACGGAGATACCGACTATGTAATCGGTAATCTTGGATTAAACAATGGGTATAATGTTTCGGAAGACAAACCACTACGGGTGTTCGCAAAAGACCTTGATAATAATGGAAGTACAGAAGCATTACTTTTTTGTTACACTAAAATGGCTGATGGAACCGAACAACTTTGCCCGGTACACTTTTGGGATGAGTTAAACCAGCAAAGCCCAAAATTTAGAAGGCAGTTTTCTAAGTATAAGCACTTTGCTAAATCTACCTGGGAAACACTTCTTTCGGAAGCAGACAAAAAAGATGCATACATCGTTGATGTAAATTATGATGCATCTGTTTATGTAGAAAATCTTGGAGAGGGTAACTTTAAAATTCATCAGCTTCCTGTAGAGGCACAGTTGGCACCTATAAACGGTATTTTGGCAACAGATGTAAATGGCGATTCCTGGTTAGATATAGTGTTGGTTGGAAATGATTTTGGGAACGAAGTGTTTAGCGGAAGATACGATGCCCTTACCGGAGTTACACTTATTAATAATACGCAGGGTGCTTTTAAGATAGCAGGAGTTTCATCCAGTGGATTTTACGTTCCTAATGATGCCAAAGCCCTTGTACAGGTTTCGAGGCCAGATGGAGATTTGATTGTGGCCTCACAAAACCGGGATAGTTTACGGGTATTTTCTGATAATCGGAAAAACAAGATAACACTTAAACCTGAGCGATTAGATGTGTACGCAATAATGACTTTTGCCAATGGCAAGAAACAAAAAGTAGAGTTTTATTACGGATCCGGATTCCACTCACAATCGACCAGAACGTTAACCATACCTAACGGTGTTACAGAAATAGAAGTTTACAATACAAAAGGTGAAAGCAGAAATATTAGTTATATAAAGGCTCTTTAAAAAAAAATACCTGTAACATGGATAACCAGAAAAGATCAAGCAGGAGAGGGTTTATTAAAAAATTAACCGGTACTGCACTAGGTGCTGCGGTTGGGGCAAATGTGTTAGGGGGTTCTCATAAAATCGAATTACTAAACCCCACTAAACACCAACATAGAATATTTGGCCCGAACGACCAGGTAAACGTGGCTATTATTGGTATGGGAATAATGGGCTTTGATAATGCCTTCTGGACGTTGAAAGTACCAGGGGTAAAACTGGTTGCTGTATGCGATTTGTATTCCGGAAGACTTGAGCGGGCAAAAGAAGTGTACGGAAAAGAATTGTTTGTAACGAAGAATTATAAAGAGATTCTGGATCGCAAAGATATTGATGCGGTTATCATTGCTACCTCAGATCATTGGCACGATCGTATTTCCATTGATGCAATGAATAAAGGAAAGCATGTGTATTGTGAAAAACCTATGGTACACCGGCTGGATGAAGGAGCTGAAGTAATAGCTACACAAAAGAAAACCGGTAAAGTATTTATTGTGGGTAGTCAGCGGGTGAGTTCTATTGTTACTCAAAAGACTAAAGAGATTTTTGAAGCTAAGACCATTGGTGATTTGATTATGGTAGAAACCTGGATGGATCGCCACAGTGCCAACGGTGCGTGGCAATACTCCATTCCGACAGATGCAAACACCAATACCGTGGATTGGGATAATTTTTTAGGGGATGCACCTAAACGACCATATGATCCGGTTCGTTTTTTCCGTTGGAGAAATTATCAGGATTACGGAACGGGAGTAGCCGGTGATTTGTTCGTTCACCTTTTCTCTGCCTTGCATGCTGTTACCAGCTCAAAAGGACCTGATCGCATTTTAGCTACCGGAGGCCTACGATATTGGAAAGATGGCCGAGATGTACCCGATGTTATTATGGGGCTGTACGATTATCCCGAAACGAAGCAGCACCCCGCTTTTAATCTTCAGATGCGGGTTAATTTTGTTGATGGAAGTGAAGGAGGAGAGGGACTACGTTTAATCGGTACTGATGGTGTAATAGATTTTGGATGGGATTCGGTAAAAGTGAAGCATAACAAAATACATAATGAACCTGGTTACGGGGGTTGGGATTCGTTCGATACATTTACTGCGGCTCAGCAAAAAGAGTATGAAAAGTGGTACAAAGCGAAGTACCCGACCCGTGCATCCGTTATGAGTGATTCTGATCTTGAGTATAAAGCGCCTGAAGAGTATAGTGCCAACCTCGATCATCATGTAAATTTTTACAAAGGAATAAGAGAGAAAACGCCTATAGTAGAAGATGCCCTTTTTGGCATGCGTGCTGCCGGCCCGGCTTTAGCCACTAATAAGAGTTATTATGACAATGCTATTATTAAGTGGAATCCGGAAACTGCCCAATTGAGTTGATTACTCTGACGCTTCAACAAACGTAGGCACCTGCAACCGGGTGTCTTTTTTTTATTCATTTCTGTTATCAGGTATCTACACAATTCAGGCGAATGTAGTTCTTCGTGCTGATGCATGAAGAAGTTAAATTTTTTTCTAAGCTTCCGCGCTCCACGATTTCATTCGATGTGGCGATTTGTCAGGCAAACGATACAGACTTACCAGATAAACCGAAATCACTCCACTTCTTTTACCAGTTCCATGGTTATGAATGGCATCCATTGCGTTCCGTTTGGTGAATATTCACCTTTCTCAAGCCATTTATTTCCATCTGAAATGGTAATGGTGTATCTTACCATGCCCTGCTTTCCGGGCGTATCAAAACCCCATTCAAACTTATCGCTGCCAAGCACTTTAAAATAGGCATCTACTTGTCGCCCTTCATGCGTGTACGACCGCATGGTTAATTGTTGTGTGGCTGAGTTGAATGAAATAATGGCAAAGGCATGGAAGCTTATTTTTTTACTTGCCGGATCTTTACCAATACCTTCGATGCGAAGCAGCAGGCTGTCTAATTCCCAGTTTACATTTTCTTCCTGGTTAATGGTAATCATGCCTTCCCCAGGTTGTTGAACTTTGGCAACTCCATGCCATTTGCCAACAAAGTTTTGAAGGGGAGCCATTTGTTTGCGATGTTCAGCCACGTTTGGTTGGGCAATTGCCTGTGCGACCAGACAACTTAATGCGAATGTTAGGATTGTTTTCATACGTTATTATTTAAAGGTTTAGAGAATACAACGAAGGCCTTCTGCCACCGCGGCAGTAATACCCGAAACATTGCCATTGCCGCAATAAAAACGAGGGCAGTGGCAAAACCAACGGCCGGCCCGAAAGCAACTCCCGGAATGCGTACAATTATTTCAGAGGCAAAGGCGGCATATAAACCAATTACCGAGTAGTACATAAACGAAACATGAAGATTGAGCCAGTTATTAATTCGCATCAATACGGGTATCATTCCCGCTAAAAGTGAAGCCAGGCTTACAACGGCTGCAAGATGAAAGGGACCAAACGAATTAAACAATTGATACAACCCGAAAGCTGATCCATTTACACCAAGCATGGTGATGGTATAGCTATATCCTATTTGTTTATGTACGCGTGTACCTTTTTTCAAATAAAGGACTAGCGTACCAGTAACAAGGCTAATGATTGAGAATATGACATGAATTAATCCGATGTTGCTGTGAATGATAGTATGCATTGTTGCTTAGTGTTTTGAGTTTGACTTAATGAATTGGTACTATGTAAATAAGTTTATAATATAAACCATTAGGTAAAAAAAATTACTTGATGTAGTCTTTAAGAGAGTTTACGTAGTCTTCAAATGCTTTAACACCCTTTCGGGTTATTTTACATGTGGTTAGCGGTCGCTTGCCACGAAATGTCTTTTCAATTGAAACATATCCGGCTTCTGAAAGTTTATCCAATTGTACACTTAAGTTTCCGGCTGTTGAGTTTGTTTTTTCCCGTAGCCATGTAAACTCGGCCGAATCGACACTGATCAGCAATGAAACAACGGCTAACCTAAGTTGTGAGTGAAGTAGGGGATCAAGATCTTTAAACATGATTATTCAGACCGTTTCAACATATAACCGGGAATAATATAACACACTATAACGGCAATAGAGGTCAGTAAAAATTGTGTTTCAATATCTACAAGAAATATTACTGCCCCACTTACCCAAAATACAATACCCCCAAACATCAAGGGCTTGAATTTCAGCAACACGCCAGAAATAAATGTAGGAATAGCACACAAGGTTGTTATGATTGGGTTTATTTGCCAACCCACTTTGCCTCCGAAAATCCAAAAGATAAAACAGGTTGCACCAAAGCTCATCCATACCCACTTGTAAATTTCATCCAGATGTGTTGATACAGTTGATTTTTTATTTTGTCGAATTCCATAAACAATTGAAACCGCAGCAGAAACCAGGGTAATCAGAAACATGTTGTAGGGATTTTCCACCTGGGTAAATTTTAGCATGATGTACACACCCAGGTTGGCTACAGCAATTGTGCAGCCCCAAAGCAGAAAGTAAAAACTGTTCTTTTGTGTGTTGCCTTTAGCTTGTTGTATCATTGAGGTGATAACATCTAAGCTTTGTTTGGGCGAGAGTTGGTTTTCTGTGCTCATGTCTACAGGGGTTTGATGGGTAATGATTCTTAACGCAAGAAGTATAAAATAGTTTATAATATAAACTATAATACTACAACTAACTGATTATCAGATAGTAAAATTTAATACTCAACCAATAAGCTGTTGTTGCGGGTCGCCTGACGCGCAACTTTCCTTATCTTTTAGCTGGAATATGAACCAAGTAATCTACTGATGATTACCATTTACAATATCGAAACCGAAACCAGTTTGCAAAGCCTGGCCGCATTTATAGATGAGACTGGATTGCATGTTAGGCAAGTACTTGAGTCAGAGGGGTGGGATTATCCGCGGCAGCGGGTAGAGGAGGATGTGGTTGTTAGCCCGGAAAATCTTCTATTGCTTTACAATGCATTGGGTGTTCAGGCAGGGGATCAAGCAATCCTATTGAAGGTATTGGATAGCCGACTAAAAAATAGCCTCGTTCATGAATTCACACGTTTGCTTAAGCAACACAATATTCCGTACTATCTTCAATAAGCCCTTACACAGTCGGCCTTGTTGGGGAATAGCTATTGTCTATCTTGCATTAACCTAAATCCACAAATCCTATGAAAAACCTACTTGTTTTTATTTTCCTGATGGGCATAGTCATTGCCAACGCTCAAAAAGAAGTTGAAACCGTTGAGAAACTTAAAACCGAAGCAGCCGCGGAAGTTGACAAGTATGCTGTGCTGGGCCAGCAGATAAACGATGTGTTGTTTAGTTATGCTGAACTTGGATTTCAGGAGTATGAAACATTCAATTACCTGACAGGTTTACTTGAGAAACATGGTTTTAAAGTTCAGAAAGGAGTGGCCGGGGTTCCAACTGCCTGGATAGCTACCTGGTCGTATGGTTCGGGTAAACCGGTAATAGCTTTGGGCTCTGATGTGGACTGTATTCCAAAAGCATCACAAAAACCTGGAGTGGCTTATGCCGATCCGATTGTGGTAGGTGCGCCAGGCCATGGCGAAGGGCATAACTCAGGACAAGCCCTGAATATTATTTCGGCATTGGCTCTTAAAAAAATAATGGAACGCGAAAAGATTAACGGTACACTCATGCTGTGGCCAGGTGTTGCTGAGGAGTTGGTGGGTACCAAAGCTTATTATGTTAGGGCAGGGTATTTTAAAGATGTGGATGCCTGTATTTTTACACACGTAGCCAATAACCTGGGTGTTGGCTATGGCGATTCGGGTGGTAACGGATTAGTATCGGTTCGGTTTTCGTTTGAGGGTGCAGCCGCACACGCAGCCGGAGCTCCCTGGCGCGGGCGCAGTGCCCTGGATGCTGTGGAGTTAATGAATATTGGGTGGAATTACAGACGCGAACACCTTGAACTTACACAACGTTCGCATTATGTTATTTCCGATGGAGGCGATCAGCCCAACGTGGTTCCTTCTAAGGCATCAGTTTGGTATTACTTCCGCGAACGCACTTATCCAAACATCAGAAAACTATTTGATATTGGTATTAAAGTAGCAGAGGGCGCAGCATTAATGACTGATACAAAATTTACCTATGAGGTTTTAGGGTCGGCCTGGCCTGGTCATTTTAATAAACCGATAGCCGAAGCGATGTATCAAAATATGAAAGTGGTTGGTTTGCCTAAGTGGAGCGATGAAGATCAATTACTTGCCAAGGCTACCCAGTTAGAATTAAAAGCCCCTAATACAAACGGGTTAGCCGTTAAATTAGATACAATCAGTTTACCCTCGCCAACCGGACCGGTAAACATGATGGGGCGGCAGTTAATGGCTATGGGTGGTGGTTCGGACGATATAGCTGATATTAGCTGGACAGTGCCTACAGTTGTGTTGCGGTACCCTTCCAATATTCCCGGTTTGCCCGGTCATCATTGGAGCAATGCCATTTCTATGGCAACACCTATTGCACATAAAGGAATTGTATATGGAGCCAAGGCAGAAATCATGACGGTGTTGGATATGTTGCTTAAACCTGAACTTTTAACCAATGCGTGGGCGTATTATAAAAATGATCAAACCAAAGATCTTCAATACACACCCTTGGTTGGAGAAAAAGATAACCCTGCCATAACGTTGAATAAAAAGATTATGGAAGAATTCGCTCCCAAGCTAAAGCCATTTTACTACAACCCGGCTAAGTATAAGACATACCTCGATCAACTGGGAATTGTTTATCCAACAGTTAAACCAGAACAAAGAGAAGAGTTAAAAAAATTGGAAGAGAAAAAATCAAAGTAAAATTTTGTGTTTACAGGAATTATAGAAACGGTTGGAAAGGTAAAACAAATTGAGCCCGAAAACTCGAATGTTACATTCTGTATAGAGAGTGAAATAAGCAATCAGCTGAAGGTAGATCAAAGTGTTTCGCATGATGGGGTTTGCCTTACCGTAATAAAGGTTACCGGAAACATGCATTGGGTAACGGCTATTAACGAAACACTTGAAAAATCCAACCTTCGCAGTTGGAAAGCCGGAACGTTAGTGAACCTTGAACGGTGCATGGTTGCCAATGGCCGCTTTGATGGTCATATTGTACAAGGGCATGTAGATCAGATAGGAATTATTAAATCTGTTACCGATGAAAGAGGTAGTTGGATGTTTGAAGTTGAGTACAATGCAAATTTGGGAAATGTAACTATAGAAAAAGGCTCTGTTGCTGTGAATGGTGTAAGTCTTACCTGTTTTAATAGCCGGGAAGGTTCGTTTACGGTTGCTATAATTCCATATACATTCGAACACACCGGGTTTGGAAAATTAAAAACGGGTGATTCGGTAAATCTGGAGTTTGATGTGATTGGCAAATATGTAAAGCGTCTTTTAAAACATTGAGACTATTTTTAATCTGTGAATTACCTTTTGTTATTTTAAATAAATTAAAACCAAATAACCTAAACTATGTTAGATCAACTCGTAAAACTCGTAGAGCAAAATGCAGGTAAAGCAATTGTTCAGAATAATGCTATTCCCAATCAATTCAACAATGCTGCCATACAGGAGGTGGCTGGTGGAATTATGAATACCCTGAAAGGACAGGTTGGGCAGGGAAACCTGCAACAAGTTGCCTCTATGTTTCAAGGTGGGGCCAGCCAAAGCAGCCTTGCCAGCAACCCCATGGTTAAGCAAATGATTGCTTCGATTGCCGGAAATTTTGCGACAAAGTTTGGAGTATCATCTGCGCAAGCCCAAAGTATTGTATCCAATCTTTTACCGGTGGTGATGAATCAACTTGTAAAGAAGACAAATGATCCGCAAGACAATTCGTTTGACCTGACAAACATGATGCGGGGCATGAGCGGAAATAATAATCTAGATGTAACCAGTATTATAGGACAATTGGCTGGGGGTAGCAATTCAAAGTCAAACCCATTGGGTGCTTTGGGAGGGTTAGCAGGTAAGCTTTTTGGAAAGAAATAAATTTTCTTTCTTCAAATACTGGACTGCTTCATATTTGAGGCAGTCCTTTTTTGTTTCTATATCGTTTTAATAGTGCTTGCGAAACGCTAAAGCTAATCCACCCACATAATAGCCCTATTAATCCACCCACAAGAATGTCGCCCGGAAAGTGTACACCCAGATAAATCCGGGTATAGGTCATAGTTAAAGCCCAGATAAACACCAGCCCTATCCATTTGTAATAGCTGCGTAATACAAGCCACACAAACAACGCTACGCCTAGCGTGTTGGCTGCATGGCCAGATGAGAAGCCGTACCTTCCGCCCCGGTAGCCATTAACATGATGCAACAATCCTTCAAGTGTAGGATCGTGTGAGGGTCTCAGTCGTTCGAAAAATGGCTTCATAAACGAGGAAGTAATCTGGTCGCAGAGTAGTACAGTTAGGGCGGCACCAATTAATATAAACCATCCTTCCTTTTTATACGATTTAAAAACAAGATAGATCAGGAACCCATAAAGGGGTATCCAGAATGCAGTTTTGGTGATCAGGATCATTACAGGATCAAGCCAGTCGGCATGGAAACTGTTTAACCAAATCAGCAATTCTTTATCCCAGTCAATAAGCGTTTCTAACATTGCTTAAAGGTAAGATTAATGCAATAATCCTGTTCTTGAAAACCCACTATAAATTGTAACTTGTAGGCCTGATATTCTGGCTTTAATTCTATGGAGAAATTTGATTTGGTAATTATTGGCGCAGGCCCGGCCGGTTATGCCGCTGCTATGCGAGCGCTTGATTTTAAAAAGCGCACACTACTTATAGAAAAGAACCGGGTAGGGGGAGCTGGTGTTACTAACGGTGCATTGTCATCTAAAACCTGGTGGGAGCTTTCGCGCGAGGCTTCCGCATTTAGAAAAAATCTGAAACGGTATAATATTCAGGAACCTTCTGTGAGTTTTAAAGAAATTCAGAACGAAGTGCGTAAAGCTGTAGCCGAACGGTTAAACCTGTTGGAAGAACATATGCGCGAGCTTAATGTTTCGGCCTACTCTAATTTACTTTCTCATAAGCTGGGACATGCCCGCCTGCTCTCATCGCACGAGGTAGAAATTATTAATGGCGGCCGAAGGGAAGTTGTGTATGCCGAAAATATTATTCTGGCTACCGGAAGCAGACCCCGGTATTTGCCAGAACTTCCTATAGACGAAAAGATCGTACTCACCAGTGAAGGGATTGAAGACCTGGAGGATTTTCCAGAGAGTATGGTAATTGTTGGGGCAGGGGTAATAGGTTGCGAATACGCAACCATTTTCAGTGGGTTTGGAAGAACCAAAGTTCATTTAATTGATAAAGGCGACCGCATATTACCTTTTGAGGATGAGGATGTGGTACGTATTGTGGAACGGAATATGGAAAACAATGGCGTTTTGATTCATCGTAATTCGCGCCTGATGGAAATGAAGATTGTAAACGGCAGAGTAGAGTACCTGTTGGAATATACAGACGGAAGCCGGAATACATTTAATGTGGAGAAGGCTTTGGTATCGGTAGGGCGGGTGGCCAACATTGAAGAACTTTGGGATGATAAAGTAGGGATAAACATAACCAAACGGGGAATTGATAATAATGATACGCAGACTAATATAGCCAACATCTACGCAGTGGGAGATTTAACCGCGGATATTTCGCTTGTAAACGTGGGGGAGCTGGAAGGCCGGTATGCAGTAGAAAGAATTTTTGGTAAACCAGATCGCAAACTGGTGTATGAAAATATTAGTACAATCATGTTTTTGAGCCCGGAAGTAGCAGGAGTGGGAATGAATGAGACTCATGCAAAAGAAAAGGGAATTGATTACAAGGTTGTAACACTTGAATATAGCACGATTAGTCGCGCAATAGCTAAACGAAACACACAAGGGTTTATCAAATTACTGGTAACATGCGATGACCATATGAAAATTTTAGGAATGAAAGTAGTGGGGCTGCATGCCAGCAGTGCCATTCAGGCTGTGGCGGTTTTGATTAGTATGGATAAAGGTATAGAAGAACTGGCTGAGTGTGTGCATCCACACCCCAGCATTACGGAAGGCATTCAGGAGTGTGTGCGTATGCTAATGGGTAAATCATTATTGAAGCCCGCAGCGCTGCGCGGCCGCCTGTCGTGCCGGGCATGTGTTAAGGGTATTTATTCCGACATTGAATTTTAATATGCAAAAAAGTTGGGTAATAGGGTTAGGGGTTATGGCCATAGCGCTTTCGTCTTGCTCTATTGAGAAACTGTATTCGCTTCGGTATAAGCACAAGAAACAAGAGTTCGAGCAGCTTGATTTTCATGACCTTGTTCAGCGGTATATCTATAAAGAAGAAAGTACCAATTCTATTGAAGGTATTTATGCGGTTTCGGTTGTTGTACTGCGAAAGGGTAAACCATTTCTGGCTTCTACCGAAAAAGAAAAAATTGTAGAACGAAAAGAAAACTATTCAACGGTTGCTATCATTCACGATCCTAATAATGGTAATCGCGAGTACCTCGAAATTTCACTCGATAAATCTCAATTGCCTTCTTATTCAGTACGGGGAGAATTTACCAAACTAACAGAATCAAATCTATTGATATACAAACATTTTGAGTCCCGTAAACAAATTTCAACGTTTACATTTACGTTCGATGAAAGACGCGACATGCTGGAAGGAGTTCGCAAAGAAAATTCTGGTAATTCGGAGTTTACCTATACGCTTACGTATGTTAAGTTACACCCCAAAACGATGGAGTAATAATATCTTTAGCTATGACGGCCCTTTAAAACGGCTAATACCTCTTTCAGTTCGTACCCTTTAGCAGCCAGTAGTACCAGATAGTGATACATTAGATCAGCTGCCTCGCCCAGGAATAATTCCCGATTGTTGTCTTTGGCTTCAATCACTAATTCAACAGCTTCTTCACCTACTTTTTGTGCAACTTTGTTAATACCGGCATTCAGTAATTGATTTGTGTAAGAACCCGGTTTAGGATTTAATTTCCTTTCCGCGATTATGGCTTCTAAAAATTCCAACCCTGAGCTTTCATTCATTTCATTAAAGCATGTGTCGGCACCGGTATGGCAGGCAGGGCCTTTCGGGTTTACTTTAAATAATAGGGTATCGTTATCGCAATCCACACACACATTTACCAGCGTAAGAAAATTTCCCGATGTTTCTCCTTTAGTCCAGAGTTTTTTTTTAGAGCGACTGTAAAAAGTAAGCTTCTTTTCTGCTAATGTTTTGGTTAATGCTTCGGGGTTCATGAATCCAAGCATTAACACTTTGTGGGTTTTAAAGTCTTGAACTACACAAGGCACAAGTCCATTCAACTTTTCGAAATTTATTTGAGCCGGGTCTATCATATTTTATAGGCGGATTGAAATACCTGAATGGTTTAAATATGTTTTCAAATCAGGAATGGTGAGTTCACCAAAATGAAACAGAGAAGCTGCTAATGCAGCATCGGCTTTACCCAGGGAAAAGGCCTGAAGAAAATGTTCTTTGGTGCCGGCACCTCCTGATGCAATAACCGGAACATGCAACAATTCATTTAACTTAGTTAAAGGATCAATAGCAAAACCTTGTTTGGTGCCATCGTGATCCATGCTGGTAAATAAGATTTCACCTGCACCACGATCTTGTACTTCCCTTGCCCATGAAAATAATTTTTTATCAGTTGGTTTACTTCCACCATGCGTGTGAACAATCCATTGATTGTAATCTTTTCGGGCATCTATTGCTACTACCACAAACTGCGACCCGAACCCCCTGGCCAGGTCATCGATTAATTGAGGATTTCGAACAGCAGCCGAGTTAATACTTACTTTATCAGCGCCAGCTTCCAGCAAGGGTGCTACATCGGCTACTGAACTTATTCCCCCACCAACTGTAAATGGAATATTTACGTGCCGTGCAACTTGGCGCACTAACGAAACAAAAGTCTTTCTGTTTTCGGTTGTGGCTGCTATATCCAGAAATACTAATTCATCGGCTCCCTGATTAGCATAGGATGCTCCAAGTTCAACAGGGTCGCCCGCATCGCGAATGTTTATAAAGTTTACACCTTTAACGGTTCTACCGTCTTTTATATCGAGACATGGAATAATGCGTTTGGTAAGCAAGTAATTGCAATTAAGATTTTTGAAAACTTTTCAATTCATCCAGGCTCAATTTACCTTCGTAGATTGCTTTGCCGATAATTACTCCATACACTTTTGCGTATTTCAACTCTTTAAGATCATCTAAACTACTTACACCACCACTGGCTACTATTTTAAGCCTGGGAAAGCGATTAATCAGTTTTTTATATAGTCCGATATTTGGACCTTCCAACATTCCATCGTTTGTAATATCGGTGCAGGTTAAATATTCGAGGCCTTCGGCTTCAAAACGTGCCGCCAGATCAAACAACCTGAATTTTGTATCTTCTAACCACCCGTTAATCGCTACGTTTTCGCCCTTTACATCCGCACTCAGAATAAAATTTTCAGTTCCATATTTCTTTAACCACTTACTAAAGGTTTCCGGTTCTTTTACCGCCAGGCTACCCACATTAATCTGATGTACACCTAAATCCAGTAGTTCCTCAACTTCGGCTTCCGTTTGTACACCACCACCAAAGTCAACACTCAATGCGGTTTTTTCCTGTATGTCGCGTACTATTTCCCAGTTTACCACATGGCCTTTGCGAGCGCCATCCAGATCAACCAGATGCAAACAATCCAAATCGGCATCCTGAAATTCAAGCGCTACTTCAACAGGATCTTCGCGATACACTTTTTTCTTTCCATAATCGCCCTGAGTGAGGCGGACACACTTTCCATCAATAATATCAATAGCTGGAACAATACGCATACTTTACGTGACTTTTAAGAATGAGTGTAAAATTTTTTCTCCAACATCAGCCGATTTCTCCGGGTGAAACTGAACAGCAAAAAAATTATTTTTTTGAAGTGCGGCACTGAAGGGCTGAATATATTCTGTAATAGCAGATGTGTGGGCATTTACCGGTACATAATAGCTGTGCACAAAGTAAACAAATTTATCGGCTACGGAAGAGTCCATCCAACTTTCTGTGAAGGTTATGGAATTCCAACCCATATGCGGTACTTTTTCGTGGTTGTGTGGCTGAAATTTTTTAACCTGCTCGTTAAAAATGCCTAGACAAGGCGTGTCGTTTTCTTCAGAGTAAGCGCAAAGCAGTTGCATACCCAAACAGATGCCCAATACCGGTTGTCTCAATCCCTTAATTACCTGATCTAGTTTTTTGTCTTTGAGGTAGCGCATGGTTGCGTTTGCTTCGCCCACCCCCGGGAAGATTACTTTGTCGGCTTTTATTATTTCTTCCGGGTGGTCGGTTATTGTATAGGATAGCCCTAGCCGTTCAAGGGCAAATGCTACCGACCGAATGTTGCCTGCGTTATATTTTATGATTGCCAGATTCAAGGTTCAATATTTACATTCAGGAATAATTAAAGTGTTCCTTTTGTACTTGGCAACTGGTCGTTACTCGGATCTTTTCTTATTGCCATTCTAATTGCTTTCGCAAAAGCTTTAAAAATTGCTTCTATCTTGTGATGCTCATTTGTGCCTTCGGCTTTTATGTTCAGGTTACATTTCGATGTGTCGGAAAACGATTTAAAAAAATGAAAAAACATTTCAGTTGGCATCTCGCCAATTTTTTCGCGGTTAAATTCAGCACTCCAGACTAACCAGGGTCTTCCGCCAAAATCAATAGCCACTTGTGCCAGGCAGTCGTCCATCGGCAGGCAAAAACCGTAACGTTCAATACCTTTTTTATCGCTTAAGGCCTGGAGGAAAGCATCGCCTAATGCAAGCGCGGTGTCTTCAATAGTATGGTGTTCGTCAATATGCAAATCACCTTTTACATTTATTTCCAGATCGATTAGTCCATGCCGGGTTAACTGATCGAGCATGTGGTTGAAGAAGCCTAAACCCGTACTTATTTTTGATTTGCCGGTTCCGTTCAGGTTAACTGTAATAGTAATATCTGTTTCTTTGGTTGTTCTGCGTATGGTGGCTTTGCGCGATGGGATAACAGCCTCGTAAATCTCTTTCCATTGTGTTGTAGTTAAAACACAATATTCAGTTAATCCTTTTTCAACCAAAGAATTTGTGAGAGAACCATCATTTATCAAAATACCTTTCGCTCCGAGGTTTTTAGAAAGTTCAATATCAGTAAGCCTGTCGCCAATTACGAATGAGTTGGCCAGATCGTACTTATTGTTAAAGTAGGGGGTAAGCATACCGGTACCCGGTTTACGCGTAGATTTGTTTTCCTGCGGCATGGAGCGATCAACATGTATAGTAGTAAAGTTAATTCCTTCGCCTGCTAATGTGTTCATTACAAGATTTTGAACAGGCCAGAATGTTTCTTCCGGAAAGGAAGCGGTACCTAAACCATCCTGATTGGTAACCATTACCAATTCGTAATCGGTTTCGCGTGCAATGCGGCCGAGCCAGGTAAACACACCGGGAATAAATTTTACTTTACTCAGACTGTCTATCTGCGGATCGTCAGCCGGTTCTACGATTAACGTACCATCGCGGTCTATAAATAATACTTTTTTCATAGCTGACTTAATTCTCGGATAATTATTTCATTTTCTGCGGAAGTGCCTACTGTAATACGTAAGCAATTATCGCACAACACTACACCGGAGCGATCACGTACAATTACACCCCGCTCTGTTAATTTACGATAAATGTCTTTGGCGTCTTTAACACGGGTTAACAGGAAGTTTGCATCAGACGGAAACACTTCTATTACCTGCGGTAGCTTTTTTAATTCAATAATTAGTTTTTCACGTTCCGAAATAATTTCCTTTACCCATTCATTTTTGCGGACTTCATTATCAAGTGCTTTCAGTGCTACCTGTTGCGAAAGAATACTGATATTATACGGTGGTTTGATTTTATTTAATACATGAATCACTTCAGTGGATGCGAACCCGATACCCATTCGTATGCCGGCCAGCCCCCAGGCTTTGGAAAGTGTTTGTAATACAATTAAGTTGGGATATTGATTGAGTAATGGTACTAAACCGGGTTGATTGGTAAAATCAATGTAGGCTTCATCTACCACCACCAGTCCGGTGAATCTTTGAATGAGTGTTTCAGCTTTTGTTGTGGTGATGAGGTTGCCTGCCGGGTTGTTCGGGCTGCATAGAAAAATTATTTTTGTCTGCTCATCGCAGGTTTGAAGTGTTGCATCTACGTCCAGATCGAAATTGTTGGTAAGGTTGATATATTTAATATCCACATTATTAATGCCTGCGCATACAGCATACATACCGTATGTGGGTTGTGGAATCACTACGTTATCATTACCCGGTTCGCAAAATGCACGAAACAGTAAATCAATCACTTCATCGCTTCCGTTGCCCAGAAAGATATTTGATTGATCAACCTGTTTAATTGCTGCTAATTTTTCTTTTACAGCTATCTGATGCGGATCGGGGTAGCGATTATAACCGGTAGGGTATGGGTTTTCGTTGGCATCGAGGTAAACGGAGGCCTGTCCCTGAAACTCATCGCGTGCGGATGAGTACGGTTTAAGTCTCAATACATTTTTTCTTACTAACTGATTTATATCGAACATACTTTGGTTTCTTGTTACGGTTTACTGAATGCCAATCACTGAATCCCTATGTTAGCTCAACCTCACGCTTACCGCCATGCCGTGTGCTTTCAATTGTTCAGCTTCGGCCATAGTCTCGACTACCGGACCAATAATCTGCAAACCTGCTTTTGTAATCTCTTGCACCGTTATGTATTTAGTAAAACTCTCTAATGCCACCCCCCCAAATGCTCTTGCATAGCCATTAGTCGGTAGAGTATGATTGGTACCGGAAGCATAATCACCGGCTGCTTCTGGTGTATAAGCTCCCAGAAAAATAGAACCTGCATTTATAATTTGTTGCTCCAACTCTTTGTTGTTTTGGGTATTAATAATGAGGTGCTCGGGTGCGTAATCATTTACGAAATCAATAAGCAGGTTCTCATTATCAAACCGAATAGATAAACTGCTGCTCAACGCTTTATGGGCAATGTCTTTGCGTGGTAAGTCTATTAATTGATTTTCCAACTCCTGTTCAACGGCTGTTAATGTTTTTTCGGAAGTTGAAACCAATACCACCTGGCTATCGGCACCGTGCTCTGCCTGCGAGAGAAGATCAGCAGCTACGTATTTTGCATTTACATTTTCATCGGCAATAACCAAAACTTCTGATGGTCCTGCCGGCATATCAATGGCAACACCTTGCTGACTTACAATCTGTTTGGCTTTGGTTACATACTGATTACCCGGCCCAAATATTTTACTTACCTGTGGAATAGTTTCCGTACCATAAGCCATAGCCGCGATTGCCTGCGCACCACCTGCTTTAAAAATTTTTGTAATACCTGTTAGCTGTGCCGCAAACAATATGGCGGGATTAATGACTCCGGCTTTATCGGGAGGTGTACACAGAATAACTTCTTTACAACCTGCTAAACGTGCCGGTATGCCCAACATTAACACTGTAGAAAACAAAGGCGCTGTTCCGCCCGGAATGTAGATGCCTACTTTTTGAATAGGTGTGGCCTTACGCCAGCAGGTAACACCAGGCATGGTTTCAATTTTTTCTATGGTGCGTGCCTGTGCGGCATGAAATACTTCAATGTTTTTAGCTGCCGCCATGATGGCCGTTTTAAGATTGGTCGGCAACTTTAGGGAAGCCTCAGAAATTTCTTCTGGTGTTACGGCAAGTTTATCCAGCACCACACCATCAAACTGGCGGGTAAATTCAAGCAAAGCAGTATCGCCCGATTTGCGTACACGTTCCAGAATGTTGTTAACATTTCCTTCCAGAAAGCCGAGCTCCAATTGCGGCCGCATGCATAATTCAGGCCATTCGCTTGTGGGGGGATTAACAAATTTTTTCATGCTCATAAAATCATTTTTTCAATCGGGATTACGAGTATGCCTTCTGCTCCCAACGATTTCAATTGCCCGATCTTTTCCCAGAAATCATTTTCGTCTACTACCGAGTGTAACGATGACCAACCCTCCCGCCCCAGTGGTAAAATGGTTGGACTTTTCATGCCCGGAATAACTGAAGTTATTTTAGGTATCGCTTCATTTGGGCAGTTTAACAGAATGTATTTGTTGTTCTTTGCCAACTGCACAGCCTGAATGCGGAATAACAGTTGTTCCAGTATAGCCTGCTTGCCCGTTTCCAGATCAGGCGTGGCAATTAGCACAGCTTCCGATTGCATTACTACTTCAACTTCTTTCAACCCGTTACTTAGCAGCGTGCTTCCGGTGCTTACAATATCGCAGATGGCGTGTGCCAGACCAATGCCAGGTGCAATTTCTACCGAGCCGCTGATCTCGTGTATGCCAGCTTGTACATTATGTTTTTGTAAAAACTGTTTTACGATGGCGGGATAGGAGGTAGCAATGTTTTTTCCCTGCAACCAGGAAACCCCGGTGTATTCTTCCGATCGGGGAATGGCAATGGAGAGGCGGCATTTGGAGAAATCGAGTCTCTTGATCAACTGGTTTTGTTTCTGTTTTTCAACCCAGATGTTTTCGCCTACAATGCCGGCATCGGCCACACGGTCTTCTACGTATTGCGGAATATCATCATCGCGCAGAAAGAGTAACTCTACCGGAAAATTCCTGACTTGTGCTTTAAGTTGGTCGCGACCGTTGCTGAACTGCAGACCGCTCTCCTTTAAAAGTTTAAGCGAGTCCTCCTGCAGTCGGCCTGATTTCTGGATGGCGATTCTTAGTACGGAGTTCATAATTTAATCATAGTTAAAAACAAAAAAGGCTTACCGGATGTTGGCAAGCCTTTTTCAATTTCTTTTATAGTTTAATCAAAACAAAGCATTGCCACGCATGTTGGTTACATGATGGTGGTGGCCGTGTATGTTTTGTGTGTTTGTCATATTGATGGATCAAAAGAACAGAATTGTACTTGGATGTCAAAGCGAAATTTAGAATAAATGTGTCCTAACGATTGTTTTAATGATTTTGGCATTACTAAAATTAAAAAAAGCTGCCCTTTTGGGGCAGCCGTACCAACTATAATATAGATAAAATTATTTTAGTAATACCCGGGCAAACCAAAGTTCACGACCACTTTTGTCTGATCCAAAAAACACCATCGATTCATTTTTGCCAGAGGCCAAAAATGGATAGTTGGAATCCAAATAATAACCTTCTCCTTTGCCAAAAGTTTTCAAATCAGTCACGGAAGCATCGGTCACATTGATTCTGCCTATTCGGGGGTAGGTTAAAGTTCTGGAGTTTGGTCCCATACCCTTAATTTCCTGAAGTATCCAATAAACATTTCCATCTGTTCCCTCTACTAAGGTTTGTGGGCAGGAATAAATCTTTGTGGTAGTAGTGGTTGTTCTATACGTTAATCCATAGGTTGTGTTGCTTGAAACGGTAATTCCCTTTTCTTTTGTATCCAAACCATATTGTGATCGCAACACACCATTCTTATCAAAGTGAAATCCAAGAATATCTTCAAAACGATTGATAAACCCATCTTTGTTTTTATCGTAATTCTGACCAATCACAAGCAGATCACCATTTGATATGAACTCATAATTTCTAATTCCAAATTCACGACCCGTATAATCGGGTGTTTTTTTCTGACTAGGTGGAAATTTTTGCTTAGCAGTGAACTCTTCCAAATTGGTTTCTGTAAGATAAACCATCTTACCATCTTTAACCTTCATTAATTGAACAGCTTTGTATTTCACTTCTCCACCACCAAAGCCGCCAAAACTCATACCGGGCTTAGCGCCTTCATTAAAGTATTTGTCTTTTCCGGCTAATGACGGGCCATAGAGATACACTTCGCCAGCTGCCTTATTGTAAACCAATTCGTGAATATTCCAGAAACTGGAGGGGCTATTGAAATTAAAACGCTCAACTATTTCGCCAGCATCGGAAACCCTAACATAGGTATAATTATTGTTGTTTGGGTCTGCATTTTTCTTGCCCATAGCATTTGAGGGCGCGAATATTAATACTAATGATTCGATGCCTGGGCTCTCTGGATCATCGAAATTTTCACGTTCGGTATAGCGACCAAACACAAAACTTTGTGGATACTGAAAGTTAAAATCAGTGGCCTTTACCAGATCAAGATTGTTATTAAACTTCAACAGGCGAATGGATCCGGCATCTTCATTACCTTTTATCCCGATTTTTGGTTTTACAGAAACAAGTATGAATAAATCACCGGTCATTTCATCTTCTTCGTGCGTAATCAAGGTGTACGTGTTGCCATCATCCGTTTTTGGTTTTACCTTCTCCAGGATGTCAACGTTTCGTGTGTAACCGCCCAACAAGAAGTTGTACTTGCTCGTTATTTTCTTTTTCTTGATGACCAACGTGCCCATCATATTATTTTCTACGGTGTTTCCAATCGTTACCACTTCATCGCCTTTAAACCTGAACCATTTGAATTTTTTTTTCATTTTATCCGCTTCTTCGGTAAACTCTCCATCCTTTACAAAGTTGAAGTTGTTGTCAAATACGTATTGTTCGTATGTGAATTCCACAACCTTTCCTTTCTTCTTCATATCGGTAAAATAGGTAAGGGTATAGGTTTTATCGGTTTCACTATATTCCACCCCTGCCAGTGAGCCGCGCTTAGATGCTCTTGAAATTTTATAGGTATTTTCAGCATCAAGTACCTGGGTGTAAGCCGGAGTTAATACGGTCACCAAAGTCAGCATAAGTACAAATTTTTTCATTGGTTATATTTTTTTTCAAATTTGATCAGGTATCGATTCAAATTCAATACCTGAGAGTTGGTAAACGGCACTCCGTACCAGTACGGAATAACAGAATAATTCTTTCCTTTCATATAAGATCATCAGGTTTACAAGTCAGATGGTACGGTATAGTGGGAGATAGGAGTAATTTTTACCAATAAAAATTATTTTACTTAAGGCTTTCTTTGCCTTGGCATAGTTTTAATTAGACCTTATGGCAGTTTCCATTCTTAGAAAAAGCTCTTTCCGTTGGATCCCGATTAGAATGGGCGTATGTGAATAAAGATATGTAAGTTGCAGTGCAAATGAGATACTTGAAATTAGTAATGGGAGTAGTGCTGCTAACTGCCTGCACTTCCTCGAAAGAAACCCGCCTGCAACAATTTTTGTTAAAGGGAAACATTGCGTTACAAGAAGGTAACTTCGATAAAGCTGAATATTATTATGGCGAAGCAATTAAACTAGATGGCTGTTATGCAGATGCCTGGAATAACCTGGGCACCGTTCACTTTAACCAGAAGCAATTCCAGCAAGCACAGGAAAATTACCAAAAGGCTATGGAATGCAAACCCGGTTTTGTTAATGCGCTAATTAACCATGCCAATACAAGCTACGAACTAAAAGAATATTATAAGGCGCTGGATGACCTGGACAAAGTGATTGCCGCAAAGCCCGACACTGCGCTTGCCCACTTTATTCAAGGCATGTCTTATACTAAACTTCGTGAGTTCGGAAAGGCACTGCAGGCTTTCGAGCGTGCCCTGCAGATTGAACCTGGCAATGTGGATATTCTGGTTAATCAGGCAACAGTTCAATATTATCAAAAGAATTTTGATGCGGCCCGTGATGGCTTAAAAGCGGCTGCGCAACTAAAACCCGATGAACCCAACATCTATAACACGCTAGCGCTGATAGAAATCGAACAGTCTAATTATGCCGAAGCGTTGCGATTGGTGGAAGAAGCACTAAGGTTAAGTCCGCGCCATCCGTATTACCTGAATAACAGAGGCTTTATTTATTTGAGTCAGAACCAATTAAAAAAAGCTGAGGATGACATAAACGAAAGCATTTCGCTTGATCCGTACAATGCATGGGCTTATCGTAACAAAGGTATACTTAGTCTGATGAACAAGGACTACAAATATGCCGAACGATTACTTAAACAAGCTTTGGATACCGATCCGTTTGTCGATAAGATTTACTTTTATCTGGGTATGGCTTACCTGAATAACGGAAACCTTGGACTGGCCTGTGTGTCGTTTAATAAATCAGAAGCGTTGGGCGACCGCATGGTTACAGATGAACAGATCAGGTTGTGTAAAAAGTAAAAATTAGCCAACCCTCTTTGGTTAGGGGTTTGGAAAATTCTGACTGGCATCGTCAATTATCAACACCCAGTCCATACCCTCTTTTGGAGGCGTAAAACGTACTACTCCGGTTGCAGTGGTTGAATAACCTGAAAGCGTTTTGCCTGTACGAGGGTCGAACCAACTGATTGCTTTGGTGGTTCCGGCTAATCTCGACAGGTCAATTGAAATGGGCTGATTTTGAGGAAGATAAATAAAGGCATATAAACCGTTTTCGTGGCGGGTAGCAACAATATGATCGGTATAATTAATGCCCGGATAGCTTGCCACAAGCGATTGATCATCAACCCGTGCAAAATAAGGACGGGATAACATGAGTTTTTTTAAATACTGCATTTGTCCGGCAGCTTCGGCTTTTGCGGCTTTCTGCCACCCAATTAAAGTGTCGCCAATGTTAATGGGTGGGTTTAGTTCAGTATTAAGAAATTGCCAGATCTGATGATGGCCGTATGTAACACCACAAGCCCCGGCAAATACCGATCTGTAAATTCGTGCACGAACATCATAGGCAGTAAAGTATCCACGTTCCGCACGAGTCCATTTACCATCCCACGGATTTACAGGATGGTCTTCATAGCAGGGTTCCATATCTAAAGTTGGCTTTTGATGTTTTAGCGCAAGGTCGTGGGTTACCCAATCCCATACTTCAGTTTCGCGCGCACCATGGCCGGATTGAAAGGCATTCATATCCAGCCAGCTATCGGTATGAAAGTAAGTACTACTGGAAGCACCACCCATGGGGTGATAGGTAATAAAGGCATCTTTGCCTAATACCGATTCAATTCCCTTAGCCATTGCCCGCCAGATGGCTTTATCATTAAACTCTTGTTCAATGCTGTCAATTTTAACCTTGTACGTAGCGGGTCGGTCGCCACCCAAAATCCAGATAATATTCCAATGCCTGGCGTAGCGTTTGGCTAAGGTTGCACCATATACCTCAGCATTAGTCTCATTGAAGATAATCGGTCCATCGCCCCACATGTGGGCTACTTTATCGCCCCAGGTGGGTAGTAACCCTACATACATTCCTTTATATGCTATGCGGTTGATAATAAAATCCACGTGGTCCCAATAATCATATTCTGTTTCGTTGGCCGGATTAGTACCGGGTGTTGTAGCCAAACGGGTAGGGTCTTCTTCAATCAGGGGTAAATCGCCATAGCGGTTTGGTTGGCGTAAGCCATTCATTTCGGCAAGTGCAACAGCCTGAATTACATTAAACCCTTGTTGTTTTCGTAATTCCAGAAACTCTTCGGCTTCTTCGCGTGTAAGCCGGTGAAATAATTCCCAGGCGGTATCGCCCAACCAGAAAAACGGTTTCCCGTCAGTACTCATCAGGTAGCGTTGATTGAGGCTTACCCTTATTTGAGTGTATGAAAAATTAAACGCCAACACCAGACAGGATAAAAACAAGTATCGCATGATTCGGTATTTTTGCATTGTGCAGCGTATAAAGTTAAGCATAACTTTATTAGGCCTACTCTAAAATGGTGATTGATTACGAAGCGTTGAGAACCCGGTTAACATTACCCTTGCCGGGAAGTTTAGCTCACAACCAGATGCGGGCTGAGCCAGTTGGGGCTATCAAACCTAAGTTTGACCATACACTTCCACCTCGCCCGGGAAGTGTAATGATTTTGTTATACGGTGAGGATAACGATGTTTGGTTTCCGCTAACCAAGAGACCCGATTACCTGGGCACACATGGCGGCCAGATAAGTTTACCCGGTGGAAAGGCTGAGCTTGGCGAGACTTCAATTGAAACCGCGTTACGCGAAACAGAAGAGGAGATCGGTGTTAAATCCGATACTATTGAAGTGCTGGGCGTCCTTTCCGATTTCTTCGTAATACCAAGCAACTTTATAGTAACTCCGGTGATTGGGTTACTGAAGACACCACCCTTATTTACACCCGACCCTAAAGAAGTAGTGAGGGTGCTTCAGTGTTCGGTTAATGAATTAGTAGATGCCAATTCTATTCGTACCAAAGAGATTCTGGCCGCTAAGTTTTTTCCCATGCGGGCACCACATTTTGAAATAGAGCAGGAGGTAGTGTGGGGCGCTACCGCCATGATTCTGAACGAATTCAGAACAATACTTAAAGAATTACCCTAAGTTAACGCGAGCTCAACTTCTGTTGGATAAAACCAGTAAACCGATACCTTGTAAGGGTTTCGGCCGATAGGTGTTTTGCTCCCTGTATTTTACCAATACACATCTTGCTTCCGCAGTGGCATGCAAATGGCCTGTCCATGTCCCATTCAGCCGAAGGATAGAAGAAAGAAAATTCTTCACCGGCAGCAATAGGTTTAACGGTTACCAGTTCCATTAGCGTAGTGTCGAAAAAGCAATTAGGGTCACAGCTGTGATTAATGCATTCCAGGCACTCCGGAAACAGTTCGATGTGTACATCATCATTGATTTGCACCGTTAAGTAGTTTGGTGTGGCATGTGTGGCGCGGGCCATAAAGCCAATTACTACTTCGTTTGCTTCAAATGATTTTTTAGAGAATAAAGAACGAAATCCGGTTACAGCATCCGTACGGATTTCCGCGACCTCGGTTAAATCGAGGTCAATAGTTTCAATGAAACTCATGCAGGGTAGTGGTTAGTGGTTTAGTGGTTGTAATAAGATTAAAAAGTAAAAACATTATAAAGATATAGACTAAGTTTATAAAGTCAAGCCTTAACGATGTTAATCGTAAACTTGTTGTTAGTGCAGGCTTACCGGATAGGATGTGATATAGATTAAGTATTGCGGCAGTACTTAAAAAAAACAAACCGTTTGATCGGGTTAGCATCATTCTTTTTGGCCGGCATAAAAAAAGAGCGCCAGTGTTCTAGCGCTCTTTTTATTACGGTACTAACCTGTTACTTCTTTTTCTTTGCCAACTTCTTCACAGTCTTTTTGCCAGGCTTTGCTTTCTTAACAGCCTTAACTACTTTTTTAGAAGCCTTCTTGACTGCCTTTTTAGTGGTCTTCTTTACTTTCTTAACCACCTTCTTTGCGGCCTTCTTAGCCGGCTTTGCCTTCTTAGTAAGTTTTTTGGCTGCCTTCTTTACCTTTTTAACCGGGGCTTTTCTGGAAGCGGGTTTCTTGCTAGCCTTTTTTGCGCTTGAAGTTTTAGCAGCACCCATGGCATTAAGGGCTGAACCTGCCTTAAACCAGGTAATCTGGTTGGCGTTATAGGTATGGTTAACAATAACAGACTCACTTGTTCCATTACTATGATGGATAACCAGCGTAAGAGGTTTATCGGGGCTAAAAGAAGTTAACCCAACAATATCGAATGAATCATCTTCTTTAATCTTATTGTAGTCATCCTTGTTGGCAAACGTTAATGCCAACATACCTTGTTTTTTCAGGTTGGTTTCGTGAATGCGGGCAAAAGATTTTACCAGAATGGCACGTACCCCTAAATGGCGGGGTTCCATTGCCGCATGCTCGCGCGATGAACCTTCTCCGTAGTTTTCATCGCCTACAACAATAGAACCCAAACCCTGCGCTTTATAGGCGCGTTGAACTTTAGGAACTTCATCGTACTCGCCTGTTAATCCATTCTTTACACTATTAATCTTCTCATTGTAGAAGTTTGTAGCGCCAATCAAAAGGTTATTCGAAATGTTATCGAGGTGTCCACGATATTTTAACCATTTACCAGCCATCGATATATGATCGGTAGTGCACTTGCCTTTGGCTTTAATAAGCAAACGCAGGCGTTTCAGGTCTGTACCTTCCCAGGCTTTAAAGGGGGCCAGTAACTGTAAACGATCGGAGGTTGGGTTTACACTAACCACAACACCTTTACCATCTTTAGCCGGGGCCTGGTAACCTGGATCTTTTACATCAAAACCTTTTTTCGGTAATTCATCGCCTGTAGGCGGATCGAGTTTTACCTGCTGGCCTTGTTCGTTGGTTAGGGTATCGGTAATTGGGTTAAAGCCCAAATCTCCGGCTATGGCTAAAGCCGTTACCAACTCGGGTGAGCCAACAAAGGCAAATGTATTGGGGTTGCCATCGTTACGCGATTGGAAGTTACGGTTGAATGAATGTACAATAGTGTTTTTCTCTTTACGCTCAGCGCCTACCCGGCTCCACATACCAATACACGGGCCACAGGCATTAGCAAATACTTTTGCGCCAATTTTATTAAATGTATCTATAAAGCCATCACGTTCAATGGTATAACGAACTTGTTCTGAACCTGGGGTAATAGTGAAAACCGCCTTTGTTTTTAACCCTTTATCAGCAACCTGCTTAGCTAAACTGGCCGCCCGGGCAATATCTTCGTAAGAAGAGTTGGTGCAGGAGCCGATTAATCCAACTTCTACTTTTAAGGGCCAGCCGTTTTTCTCTGCTTCTGATTTAAGTTTTGAAATAGGAGTAGCCAGATCCGGAGTAAACGGACCGTTTAAGTGTGGTTCGAGTTCGGAAAGGTTGATTTCAATTACCTGGTCAAAATACTTCTCCGGGTTGGCGTATACTTCAGGGTCGGCTGTAAGATGCTCTTTAATCTTATCTGCCATTTGGGCTACTTCTGCTCTTCCGGTTGAAACCAGATAGCGGGCCATTGAGGCATCGTAACCAAAGGTTGAGGTGGTAGCTCCAATCTCAGCTCCCATGTTACAGATGGTACCCTTTCCTGTACAGCTCATTGAAGTTGCGCCTTCGCCAAAGTATTCTACAATAGCTCCGGTTCCACCTTTAACAGTAAGGATACCGGCTACTTTCAAAATCACATCTTTGGCTGATGTCCAGCCGTTAAGTTTTCCGGTTAGCTTTACGCCTATCAGTTTTGGGAACTTAAGTTCCCATGCCATGCCAGCCATTACATCTACGGCATCGGCACCGCCAACACCAATGGCTACCATGCCCAGACCACCGGCATTTACGGTGTGCGAATCTGTACCTATCATCATTCCACCAGGAAAAGCATAGTTTTCCAACACCACCTGGTGAATAATTCCGGCTCCTGGCTTCCAGAAACCTATTCCATATTTATTTGAAACGGAAGATAGAAAATCGAATACTTCTTTGCTTTCGCTGTTGGCCGCACTCAGGTCATCCTTAGCACCAACTTTGGCCACAATTAAGTGATCGCAATGTACGGTAGATGGAACAGCTACTTTTGGCCTGCCGGCCGACATGAATTGAAGCAATGCCATCTGAGCGGTGGCATCCTGCATTGCCACACGGTCGGGGGCAAAATCTACGTATGATTTACCTCGCTCAAAGTTGTGCAACTTTTGCTCGGAATGAAGGTGTGAATAAAGAATTTTCTCAGACAGGGTAAGGGGTTTGCCCACCGCTGTTCGGGCTTTGGCAATACGGCCCGGCATAGCTGCATACAGGGCCTTAATCATGTCTAAATCGAATACCATAAATCGTAAGTTAAAGTCGAGGTTTTTACGGAAGGCTAAAGTAGCAAAAAACTTATTGAATGTTAAAAATGGGGCATTTGGTATCGGGTAGATTTAGCGGAAGGAAACTAAACCCCTCATGCTCAATTTCCTTATACCTAATGATTTGCACCGTTTTCTATACTATTTACTATTAATGTAGTTTAGAAACTCGCGCCTGGTGTCTTCTTCTTCAAACTTACCTCCAAAAAAGGCAGTTCCGGTTTTACTATTGGTATCACCTACACCCCGCGAAGCCACGCACATGTGGTTGGCATCCATTACTACACCCACGCTTTCGGTACCTAAAATACGTTGCAGTTCTTTTCCAATCTGTACCGTTAGGCGTTCTTGTACCTGTGGTCGTTTGGCAAAGTATTGCACTATTCTGTTAATCTTAGAAAGTCCGATAACCTTACCGGTTGAAAAGTAAGCAACATGGGCCTTTCCGTAAATAGGTACAAAGTGATGTTCGCAATGGCTATAAAAGGTAATATCCTTTTCCACCAGCATCTGGTTGTACTTGTATTTGTTTTCGAAGAGGCGGGCCTGAGGTCTGTTCTTTGGGTTTAATCCGCTGAATACTTCTTTTACATACATCTTGGCAACCCTGCGCGGAGTACCTTTCAGGCTATCGTCATTTAAATCCAGCCCGAGTATTTCCATAATCTCGCGAAAGCGCTTTTCAATCTGCTCTACCTTTTCATCATCGCTCAACTCAAATGCGTCTTCGCGCAGGGGAGTATTCCATGAGGTTAGCAGGTGATCATCTTCATCTTCCTGCACAGGTTTATTCGGCTGGATATTCAACAAAATTTCTTTCTGTCTCATACAGTTTTACTTTTAACTCGTACTGGTTGTCAATATGCTGCCGTAATATACGCCAGATTACTACGGCAATATTTTCTGCTGTGGGGTTAAGGTTTTTAAAGTAAGCGGTATCTAAATTAAGATTTTTATGATCGAATTTTTTCACTACGTGCTCCTGAATCAGGTCGCTTAGTATTTTCATGTCAAATACATATCCTGTTTGCGGATCGGGGACACCCACTAATTTTACTTCTAATTCGTAATTGTGACCATGGTAGTTTGGATTGCTACATTTTCCAAAAACAGCATGGTTTTTCTCTTCAGACCATTCGGGGTTGAATAAGCGGTGCGCAGCATTAAAATGCTCTTTACGGTATACGGCTATCTTCATCAATACAAGTAAAACCCATCAACAGATAAATGGTTCAATTCCAGCATCAAAATTTACCAGAATACCTCAGAACGAACTGATGGAGCGATTGTGGTAATCGAAAACAGGTACGGTTGTTCCCAGCAATACTTCGTGAGTAAGAAAACGGGCGCCTACCGAATTGCCTGTTGGTAATTCAAAAATATACCCCAGCCTGAAGTTGTTACCCAACTTAGCTTGTAACTGAATACCGTAAGCTGAAAAATTCCGGGTAAAAATTCCTGCTGTAATTTTTTCGTTAAAGTTAAAATTGAAATTAAGATCAACAGAGACAGGAGAGCCACCAACAGCCCGTACCAGGGCAGAGGGTTTGAGGCGAATATTTTCGTTCAGAAATATCACATACGCACCAAAGAAATAGAAGTGTTGTTTGTATAACTCAAACTCCTGACCCGTTGATGAAGCGGTAATGGTAGTAGAAAGTAACCGGGGAACAGAAGCACCAATCAAATACTTATCACTTTTAAGAATAATACCTGCACCTAAATTCGGCTTAGAAAGATTTTCGTTGGCCGAGAATGCAAGATCATCGCGCTGATCGTCCGGGATATTCAGATCATTATAGTTGGCTCTGAAGTTTACAAAACCAGCCTGCATTCCAAAACTGAATGTACGGCTATCATCAATAGGAAGTTTGTAACTAAAGGCTGCCTGAATTTCTGTGTTTTTAATGATGCCAAGCTTGTCCTGAGAGATTAATAAACCGGCACCCACTTTATTATTCACTAACGAAACATGACTGTTAAAATTGAAGGTTACCGGATTGCCATCAAAGCCACCCCATTGATTGCGATACGTAACGTTCGCGTTAAAATTATCATTTAACCCGGCATAAGCGGGGTTTAAGAGTATCGGGTTGTTAATGTATTGCGCGTAGAGCGGATCTTGCTGGCCTGAAGCTGATGAGCAGAATACGGCTACCAGGAAAACTACAGTAAAGTATTTCATGTGCGCGGGGTTAAGGGGAGCATATTAAAACATTAAGGTAACAATTTTGTTCTATTCCGCGCTTCGGTGCTAAGGTTTTTAACTTTTCTTAAAAGGTACTTTTTGTGGGAATTTAACAGTTTGAAACCATGTGTGGGATTATTTAGTCCCCAACCTGCATAGCGCTGCCAGTAAAAAAAATCGCCCTGAATTTTACAGGGCGATTTGGTTAAATACTACAGGCCTCTTACAGCTTACGTAGCCAGATGTTTCTAAACTGTGTTTTGTTACCATGGTCCTGCAATGAAATTACATCCTCTCCATGAGCCTGAGGATAATGATGTAAACCAATGTACAAGGTAAGTCCGTTGATAGTGGTGTTATTCTGAACAAGTACACCATTGTGAAGTACAGTAATGCGTGCCGGGTAATCGAGTGAGCCATCTGGCTTAAAGCGGGGGGCAGTGTAAATTACATCGTAGGTGTTCCACTCCAGCGGGCTACGCATGGCATTTACAAGGGGTGCATGGTCCTTATAAACACTGCCCGCCTGACCGTTGCGGTAGGTTCGGTTATTATACGAATCCAGAATTTGTAGCTCATACCGGTTTTGGAAAAATACTCCACTGTTACCCCGACCCTGACCTACGCTTTCCACTACATCAGGCGCACTGAATTCGATGTGTAACTGGCAATCGCCAAATTGCATTTTGGTTTGAATACCACCAGAGCCGGGCACCACTTCCATATGGTCGTTGTTTACAATCTTCCACGGGGCTGGTTTGGTAATGTCTTTCTGACTTACCCACTGATCGAGGTTCTTACCGTTAAAGAGAATGATAGCATCGGAGGGTGCATCGCCCAAAATTTTAGCGGGAGTAACCACCTTTACTTCGGGTTCCCAGATTTCAGTCATCTCGGGTTTCATGGGGGCAGGTGATACTTCTGGCGGTTTACTACTGTATTGTGCGTTTACAAGAGCTACAGATCCAACCGTTAGCAATGCTGAGATTAGAATATTTTTTTTCATACAAATTGTTTTTAAGCGTGTGCGATTTCAAACTTATCAGAAAAAAATGATATGCAGAGTACCGTTGGCCAAATATCACGCCAATAAAAAAAGAGGCTGTCTCAAAAGTTGTTCTGTCATCGCGGATTTGTTCCGCGATCTCGATTTCGTGGTATTAAGCGAGATTCCGGCACAAGGCCGGAATGACATTCCAATCTTAATTTGACTTTTGAGACAGCCCTGTATTTTGTGCTGATCAGCAGGCTAGCAAAACTCATCAAATACTTCTACCAGGTGTTCGCCAATCATTTGGGCATTGCGACCTTCAATGTGGTGGCGCTCTACAAAATGAACCAACTCGCCATCCTTAAATAAGGCAATGGACGGAGATGATGGCGGATAAGGTAATGTGTATTCACGGGCTTTCGCCACTGCTTCTTGATCAACCCCGGCAAATACAGTTGTTAAGTGGTTGGGTTTTTTAGCGGAATTTTGAATGGCCCATTTAATACCCGGGCGGGCAGCACCGGCAGCACAACCGCAAACGGAATTGATCACCAGCAGGGTAGTGCCTTTCTGATCTTTTAATTCCTGATCTACATCGGCTGCTGTTTTTAATTCTTTAAAGCCAGCCACCGTCAAGTCCTGACGCATGGGGGCAACAAGTGGTTCGGGATACATATTCTTTAAAGTTGAAAGTTTTTAGTTATTAGTTGAAAGCGCTTACTCGCACTATTGATCAATTTAGTTACATAAATCCAAGTTCCAGTTTGGCTACTTCGCTCATCATATCCTGCGAGTAGGGTGGATCGAACGTAAGTTCAACCTTTACACTACTTACTCCGGGTATCTCTTTTACTTTCTGCTCCACTTCACCGGGTATCACTTCTGCCGATGGGCACGAGGGAGAGGTGAGTGTCATCTGGATATAAACATTATTAACCGGAAACACATTGATTTCATAAATCAACCCTAGTTCGTAAACATCTACCGGTATTTCAGGATCGTACACGGTTTTAAGTGCAGCAATTACCTGATCGCGCAAATCGCCTTGCGGGATTTCAGCAGTAGTGGTTTCATTATTTTTTTGTACCTGTTCGCTCACTTTGCCAATTCATTTTGAGTTTTAAATGCCAGCGCATATAATTTCATCTGTTTGATCATCGCTGCAAAACCATTGGAACGCTGTGTGCCTATAAATCGTTCCATGCCTATTTTACTCATAAAGTATAAGTCAGCATCCAGAATATCTTCAGGCTGTTGCCCGTTAAAAATTCTTACCAGCAGGCTAACCAATCCTTTAGTAATAGCGGTGTTACTGTCGGCCTCAAAGTAGATTTTGTCATTTTCCTGTTTTGCGGTTAGCCATACTTTAGACTGACAACCTTTTACTATGTTATCTTCTGTTTTATCAACTTCATTCAGGGCTGTTAATTTCTGGCCAAGTTCCATAATGTAGAACACAGTCATTTCCATGTCACCATCCAGTAACGAGAATTCGCTTATTATTTCGTCTTGATGTTGGTTAATTTGATTCACTACTTAAACACAGTAACTTCTAATTTTGCTATTCGTTTTTCATGTTCCGCCACCAGCCGTATTTCATCTGCAAGCTTTAGGATAGCTCTAGAATTTTCAGAGGTCTGAAGGCCCTGCTTGAATATTTCGGTTTTCATTTCTGAAACTTCTTCAATCAGTTTATCCTGTCCCTTTACCATTTCAGCCAACAACTCAACAATTTTATCTTCGTTTTTCATAGCTGTGGATTTACTTCATAAAGTTAACAATTCTCTCAACACCCTCTGCCAGTTGGTCAATTTCAGCCTTTGTATTATAAATTGAAAACGAGGCCCGTACAGTTCCCTCAATACCAAACCGATCCATCAAAGGTTGCGTACAATGGTGCCCGGTACGTACGGCAATGCCGCGGGCATCCAGCATCTGGCCGATATCAAAATGATGAATACCGTCAATCACGAACGACTGCACACTCACTTTTTCCTTAGCTGTACCAATCAATCTAACTCCTTTAATGCCGGCTAATTTTTCAGATGCATAAACGAGCAGTTCCTGTTCGTAAGCAGCAATGGTATCTTTACCTAATTCATTAATAAAGGCCACGGCTTCGCTTAGCGCGATTACATCGGCAATGTTGGGTGTGCCGGCTTCAAACTTGTAGGGCAAATCGTTGTAGGTAGTCTTGGCAAAGGTTACATCCTTAATCATTTCGCCACCGCCCATGTAAGGAGGCATTTTTTCCAGCAATGCTTTTTTACCATACAAAATTCCAGTACCCGTTGGGCCATACATTTTGTGCGATGAAATACAATAGAAATCACAATCCAGTTCCTGCACATCAATATGTAAATGTGCCGAAGCCTGTGCGCCATCAATTAACACCACAGCGCCAGACTGGTGCGCCAGTTTGATAATCTCCTTGACAGGATTGATTGTGCCTAAACTATTGGAAGCATGGTTTACGGCCACCACTTTGGTTTTGGAAGAGAGTACCTTACGATAGGCATCCATATCCAACTCTCCGGCATCCGTTACCGGAATGACTTTAATAACAGCCTTACGTTCTTCGCAAATCAGTTGCCATGGTACAATATTAGAATGATGCTCCAGCCCGGAGATGATTACTTCATCGCCTTCGTTCAGAAAAGCCTTTCCGTACGAAGCAGCAACCAGGTTAATACTCTCGGTTACACCCCGGGTAAAAATAATTTCCTCGGTATGCTTTGCGTTGATAAACGCCTGCATGGCAAGTCGTGTGGCTTCGTAAGCTTTTGTTGCGCGTTCGGCTAATGTATGAATGCCTCTGTGAATATTAGCGTTATCGTGTTCGTAATAATGCGCAAGGGCATCAATTACGCGTTTTGGTTTCTGATTGGTGGCCGCGTTATCAAAATAAACCAATGGCTTGCCGTTCACCAATTGATGTAGCACCGGAAACTGAGCCCGGATTTGTTCTACATTTATTGGCGTTGCAGTAAGCGCACTCATGCTTAAAAATTCTTTTGTAGTCTTTCAGCGATTAACGTATCGAGGTACGATTTCAAGGTTTCATTTTGGATAGGCTCCAGCACTTCTGCGGCAAAAGCATATAACAACATAGCTTTTGCGTTACCTTCGGAGATACCACGCGAACGTAAATAGAACAGAGCTTCTTCATCCAATTGGCCCGAAGTGCATCCATGCGAACACTTTACATCATCGGCCCATATTTCTAATTGGGGTTTGGTATTAATTGTTGCCGTATCTGAAACAATGATATTGCGGTTGGATTGAAACGCGTTGGTTTTTTGTGCGTGAGGCCGTACAAAGATTTTTCCATTAAAAACTCCTTTCGAGTTTCCATCCATAATACCCTTATACATTTCGTTGCTGAACGAGTTGGGTTTTTTATGATCTACAACGGTATGGTTATCGGCATGGGTATTTCCATTAAGCAGATATAATCCATAAAAATGCGACTCGCAATTTTCTCCATCAATTAAGATATGAAGGTTGTTGCGGATCAGTTGCCCGTTAAGGGTAAGCGTAAATGTATTGAGTTTGCTGGCGGTTGACTGATGAATTACGGAGTTAGATACCTGACATATTTTTCCGGCATCATTCTGAATTTTACAGTACTCCAGGTGCGCTTCGTCTTTTACAATCCACTCTTCGGCAAAGTTGTGAAATACTTCATAGGCACCAATTGAATCTGATTTTTCGATTATGCTTACGGAACTCCCTTTTTCAATAATGCCCAGTATGCGCGTTTGCGAAATACCCTGCGCTCGGGTAGCATCATTTACCTGTAGAATAAATACGGGTTTACTTACTACAGTATTTTCCGGAACATAAATGAAAACACCTTCCTGCCAGAAAGCGCTATTCATTGCTGCAAAGGCATCGCTTTCGGTATTCAGGTATTTGTTAAAATGTTCTTTTATGGCCGGATGCTGAGATTGAATAGCATCTCCCAACGAACGTATAACTATTTCACATTCCATGCTAACCACTTTTGAAAGCAGCGCATTGAATTTACCATTTACTAATACGATAACATTGGCATCCAGTTCGGGGATAAGAAAATCACTTACGCTGGAAAGACTGCTCTCTGCATTTTTAGTATCCCAGCTAAAATGCTTTTCCAGGTGGCGGGTAACAGGGGTAAAGCGGTACTCTTCTTGTTTACCGCCTGGTAAACCAAGTTTTTTTAATTGCCCAAGCGCCTGCGTGCGGGTATCAACAGCCACCTCAAAGGCAGGTTGAGTCTCAATCATTTCGTTGATAATATCGCGTGTAGTTGTTGTACTCATATCACGCAACAGCTATTTCGTTCTTTATCCAGTCGTACCCTTTTGCCTCTAATTCAAGCGCCAGTTCTTTGGTACCCGATTTTACGATTTTGCCCTTGTACAATACGTGCACATAATCGGGAACGATATAATCAAGCAAGCGTTGATAGTGCGTTACAACAATGGTGGCGTTGTTTTTATTGCGCAGTTTGTTTACGCCATTGGCTACAATACGCAAAGCATCGATGTCCAGACCAGAATCGGTTTCATCCAAAATGGCCAGCTTCGGTTCCAACATGGCCATCTGAAAAATCTCGTTCCGTTTTTTTTCACCTCCCGAAAACCCTTCGTTGAGCGAACGATTGAGTAAGGATTGATCGATTTCTACCAGTTTCATTTTTTCTTTCATTAACTGAAGAAATGAAACAGCATCCAATGCCTGCTGCCCACGATATGTACGAATCTGGTTAAGGGCAGTTTTCATAAAGTTGATTGTGCTAACGCCCGGAATTTCTACCGGATATTGAAAGGCCATGAAGATGCCTTCGCGTGCGCGATCTTCGGGCGAGAGTTCCAGTAAATCTTTACCTAAGAAATCTATCTTACCTCCTGTAACTTCATAATCTTCACGCCCGGCTAATACTGAAGCTAATGTACTTTTACCTGAGCCATTGGGGCCCATAATGGCATGTACTTCTCCTGCATTAACCTTTAAATCAATCCCGTTAAGGATTTGGTTTTCTCCGATGCGTGCTTGTAGGTTCTTAATATTTAGCATTTCGAATTTAAAATTTCGGATTATAGTTGGTCTTTATTTTTTATTCTTGTCGATATATTTTGTTCCCTTAATTCCTGATTGGGATAATTCGAAATTTTGAATTTAAAATCCGAAATTCTTACCCCACGCTCCCTTCTAATGTAAGTGCCAGAAGTTTTTGTGCTTCTACCGCAAACTCCATGGGTAGTTGATTCAATACTTCTTTTGCGTATCCGTTTACAATCAAAGCTACAGCGGCCTCTTCATCAATACCCCGTTGCAGACAGTAGAAGATCTGATCTTCGCCAATTTTAGATGTAGTAGCTTCGTGTTCGATGCGTGCCGAATTATTTTCAACATCAATGTAGGGGAACGTATGCGCACCACATTGGTCGCCCATTAGCAGCGAATCGCATTGCGAATGATTACGTGCGTTTGTTGCGCGTTTCATTACGTGTACCTGACCTCGATAACTGTTTTGAGATTTACCAGCCGAAATACCTTTGCTTACAATACGCGACCGCGTGTTTTTACCAATGTGAATCATCTTGGTGCCGGTGTCGGCTTGCTGGTAGTTATTGGTAACAGCCACCGAATAAAATTCACCAACCGAATAGTCACCTTTTAATATACACGAAGGGTATTTCCAGGTAATGGCCGATCCGGTTTCTACCTGTGTCCACGAAATTTTAGAATGATCGCCCGCGCATAAGCCCCGCTTGGTTACGAAGTTGTAAATACCACCTTTTCCATTTTTATCGCCCGGGTACCAGTTTTGCACGGTTGAGTATTTTATCTCGGCACCTTTCATGGTGTAGAGTTCTACCACGGCCGCGTGCAATTGATTTTCATCGCGCATGGGTGCGGTACAACCTTCCAGGTAACTTACGTACGAGCCTTCATCAGCCACAATCAACGTTCTTTCAAACTGTCCCGTGTTAGCCGCGTTAATTCTGAAGTAAGTGGATAATTCCATGGGGCAACGTACACCTTTTGGAATGTAGCAGAACGAGCCATCGGAAAATACGGCCGAGTTAAGAGCGGCAAAGTAGTTATCGCCAATAGGCACTACCGAGCCCAGGTATTTTTTTACTAATTCAGGATGTTCTTTTACCGCTTCACTAAATGAGCAGAAGATAATACCCAGTTCGCTCAGCTTTTCTTTAAAGGTAGTAGCAACCGATACGCTGTCAATAACAGCATCTACCGCTACACCCGTTAAGCGCTTTTGTTCTGTTAAAGAAATTCCAAGTTTTTCAAAAGTCTTAATCAGTTCAGGATCAACCTCGTTCAGACTATTGGGTTTTACTTTTTGCTTGGGAGCGGAGTAGTAAATAATATCCTGATAGTTTATGGCAGGATAGGTAACATTTGGCCACTTGGGCTCTGTCATTTTCTGCCATTGACGAAAGGCTTTTAAGCGCCAGTCCAGCAGCCACTCCGGCTCGTTCTTTTTAGCAGAAATAAACCGTACAATATCTTCGTTAAGGCCTTTAGGAGCTTCATCGGTTTCCAGGTTTACAGTCCAGCCGTGCTCGTATTCTTTCGAGGTAATTTCTTCCAGAACCTGATTGCTTTTACTCATTGTAGTCTATTTAGACTAATTTTAAATTGATCGTAAAAGTACAACAAAACTACCTTTATAAGGTTCGCAAATCCTGTAAATTTCTTTAAAAATCAGGTGAGTTTAAGGTTGCGATCGAGGCTTTCCTCTAATGAGATCATAGTTTCAGTGCGTTCAATACCCTCTACCTGTTGCATTTTATCGTGCAATACTTCTTTTAAATGGTTGGTATCGCGGCAGTGAATTCGTACAAACATGCTGTAATTGCCTGTGGTGTAATGAATGTTTGTAATTTCAGGTATGTTTTTAAGTTTTGCTAAAACAGACTCATATAAAGCACTCTTTTCCAGATAAATACCGATAAAAGCTGTGATGTCGTACCCAAGTTTAGCATAGTTTATTTTTAGGGTAGTCTTTTCAAAAATGCCTGCGTCTTCCATCTTATTCATGCGTACATGCACAGTACCCTGCGAAACATTAATGCGCCTGGCAACTTCGGTATAAGGTCGTTTGGCATCCTGCATCAGAATTTCCAGAATACGCAGGTCGGTGTTGTCAATTTCAAAATTACGCCCCATAAGTCATTTGAATTTATAAATTGTTTAACAAAAGTACATTTTATTAAATAGTATTTAAATTATTGAGTGTATTATTGATTTCAAATTCAAATTTTTCGTTCCTTTGTGGTGTAATTTATAAACCGTCTTAGGGAAGGGGGTTTAAACAGTTGAAAAGCGCAGACGTTCTTTAAAAATTGTAGGGTGTTGAAACTGGCAGACATGCCCTCCTGTCTCGGGGGTGGAGAGCAAAGGATAAACGCAAGGTAATGGGTTGACCACTAAAATGTTTTCTTATGCCTTGCAGCTAACTTCTCCGTGGAGGTTCGAAGCCTCCCTCTACAGCAAACAAAGCCACGCGAATTGCGTGGCTTTTTTAATAGTTGCCTTTACTCAATTAATGATTTAAAAAGGCTCAGTTATATTATGTATCAGTGCATAAGAACCACCAATGCTCTCAGTCTTGTCACCTATTAATACCTGTGTACTAAAGGTTCCGCTAATCAGGTAACTTGTAGAGTAACGTGTGTCATCGATAACAAAGTAATTCAAAACACTGATACCGGTAAGCGTGTTACTGGAAATGTCAGGGAAAAATATGTTTGATACTCAACACCGCAACGATCTTTCAACAGAAATGAGGGCTGAAAGAAATTAAAATTGGTTTTCATAAGTTAATCGGGTGTTAAAAGTGCACGTTGTTTATTCAGGCTGGAGAACAGGTCGATGCTCCGTTGCAGGGATTTCATTTTAAACTCAAAGAAATCATTTGATATGGTTTTTGTACATTTTCCATTTTCACACCCATAAATAGATTTTATTCTGTCATCATTAAAATCATATAGCCTTCCTTGAAAGGAAAATTTGAAAAAGCACTCGTTGCACGATGAAGTGCTTGTATCTAATGTAACCTCATCAACGGAACGTACAAAATCGCATGGATCGCGCACTTCCGGAGTATCTTCATCGCACGAAGAAAGGAAAGCGATTAAAACAAAAATTAATGGATTGCAACAAAACCGTAATATTGAAAAAGTTTGTTTTTTACGCATAACTGTCACAATTTTAGTCTGACTTCACATACTGCTTACTGGTGCCATTGAGGTAAACCACATAGTGGCCGTTGGGCAAGCCATCCAAAACCTGTTTGGTTTCTTCCACGCCCTCTTCAAGTTGCCCTTCTTTTACAACCCTTGAATGGGTTAAATCGAAAACGAAAAATTTAATGCCTCCCATAAATTTAAAGAGGCTCTTCGATTTTATAAAGCAACAAATAAGAACCTCCAATGCTATTGGGTTTATTTCCAATCAGCACCTGAGTACTAAACACTCCACTGATGAGGTAATGTGTAGAGTATCGTAGAGGATTGACACCATCATCAATAATGTTGAAATTCCTAACACTAATTCCAGTAACAGTGCTGTGCGAAATATCTGGAGAAAAAATATTGGTGTTCTTTGCAACTTGATATTCTACACCACAACGGTCTTTCAGCAAAAACGATGGCTGAAAGAAACTAAAATCAGTTTGCATGAGCGAATCGGGTGTTAAAAGTGCCCGCTGTTTATTCAGGCTTGAGAACAGACCGCTACTTCGATTTAATGATTTTAAATTAAACTCAAAAAATGCATTCCTAATAGCGATAATACACTTCTCTTCCTCACATTGAAGCCATTTTTCAAACCTTTCATCTCGAAAATCATAAACCCTACCCTGAAATGAGAACTTAAAAAAACATTCATTGCAAGCAGTACTTACATCTAATGAAACCTCATCAACCGAGCGAATAAAATCACAAGGATCGCGCTCTTCTGTGATGTCCTCATCGCATGAAGAAAGGAAAGTGATTAAAACAAAAATTAATGCATTGAAACATAACCGGAATATTGAGAGAACTCTTTTTTTAAGCATAACCGTTGCAATTTTAGTCCGACTTCACATACTGCGTACTGGTACCATTCAGGTAAACAACATAATGCCCATTGGGCAACCCATCCAAAATCTGCTCCTCCCATAAAAGACGAACCCTTGCAAAAGGTAAACGTAAGGTTGCAGCTGGCATTATAGGCATGAAAGGTGGAGCAACCTGAGCTAATAAAAAAGCTCATATTCTGGATAATGAGAAAAGGATAAAATTCAAAGCGGCTCAACAACATTGTAAATCAACGCATAAGAACCACCGATGCTTTCGGATTTCCCACCAATCAGCACTTGGGTACTAAAGGTTCCGCTAATAAGATAATCCGTAACATAGCGAGGAGGATTAACCCCATCATTAATGAGTGTAAATTTCCAAACACTGATTCCAGTAAGTGTACTGCTTGAAACATCAGGAGAAAAAATGCTCGTATTTTTGGCAACTTGATATTCTATACCACAACGATCTTTCAGAAAAAAAGATTGTTGAAAAAAGTCAAAATCAGTTTGCATCAATGAATCCGGAGTTAAAAGTGCGCGTTGCTCATTTAGGCTTGCGAATAGATCGCTGCTATGATTTAATGATTTAAATTTAAACTCAAAGAAATCATTTTTAGCTATGATCAAACACTTTTCTAATTGCTCACATCCGAACCATTTTTCAATCCTATCGTCCCTAAAATCATAAACTCTTCCTTGGAATGAAAACTTAAAGAAACATTCATTGCACGCAGTACTTATATCTAGTGAAACCTCATTAATCGAGCGAATAAAATCACATGGATCTCGTACCTCTAGAGTATCTTCATCGCACGAAGAAAGGAAAGTGATTAAAACAAAAATTAATGCATTGAAACAAAACCGGAATATTGAGAGAACTTTTTTTTTACGCATAACCGTTGCAATTTTAGTCCGACTTCACATACTGCTTACTGGTGCCATTGAGGTAAACCACATAGTGGCCGTTGGGCAAGCCATCCAAAACCTGTTTGGTTTCTTCCACGCCCTCTTCAAGCTGCCCTTCCTTCACAATCTTTGAATTAATTAAATCGAATACAACAAAGGTATTATCTCCTCCCATAAAAGATGAACCCTTGCAAAAGGTAAACGTAAGATTGCAACTGGCATTGTAAGCATTAAAAGTCGAACAGCCTGCGCTAATGGAAAAGCTCATATTCTTGCCCCCGCTGCTGGTACTCCAGCTTGCGTTGCCCGAGGTTTTAACCCAGGTCCACGAGCTTAAAAACATCTGGACGTTGTTTGTGCCGCCCGGCACCATATTAAAGGTGTACAGCGGCCCTTGATTCAGGGTACCGGTACAGTTTGGAAGTACTTGTACCGTCTTGATCTTGTGATTGGCCGTATTGCCGTTACAGCCGGTTCGTAAATTATAAGTAATATTAGTCGGACCAGTTAAAGTTTTAGCAGTAAGTGTTATTGATGTATTCGTACCACTAACCTTGATAAAAAAATCCTGATCGAAAAACCACCGTAGTTCATCTAACTGAAGATACGAAGGCAACGCCTGCCCGTTGTTGGTTAGCATAAGGGTAATATTTTGGCCCTGGTTTACCTGCGTGCCTCCTGAAATAGTGATGTTGGGAATGGCATCATAATACTCCTCATCGCCATCGCAGGCTTGCGAACTCGCATCGGGGAAAAAGGAAGTTTCCACATCCGGATAGCCATCAAACGTGAAGGCAAATCTTCCATCATTTAGTTTTATTACAGAATGCCCGACTTCTAAAAAAGCTACTGCTTTCGCTTGGCTAAGTGAACACACCCTAATAAAATTCTGATCTCCTATTATAGTTGAAACTGTATAACCAGAAAAAGGATAACCCGATGACAAATTAACATTGTTATGAAGTAATGAAGCACGCGTATATTGATAACAATTGTAACTAGCCTTTTTAGTGTGGATATAATCGCCTGGGGGATTAAGACAACTTCTTTTAACATTTACAATAGCTCCACTCATGGTTAAAAGCAGAATTAGCAGGAGCGTAGCTTTGTGGAAGTTATTATAATTCATATTTTAAATTTAGCATTGTTTGGCCCAAAAACAATCATTTAAATCAATTGCCTGTACCACCTTTTTTTTCTTTCTTTAGAATTCAAATAAATACTAAAGTAAGACTGATGAATTATCCGTGGTATTCAAAATATCCTAAAGGCACTCCACAACAAATAGGCCCGCTCGAATACAATTCGTTAATTGAATTATTTGATGCGGCCGCGCATAAATATCCTAACCGGGTTGCATTCGAAAATTTTGGCAAGCAGATAACCTTTGCTGAAATAGACAGACTATCTACCGCATTTGCTGCCTATTTGCAAAACGAGTTGAAGTTAAAGAAAGGAGACAGGGTGGCTATTCAAATGCCAAACCTGATTCAATTTCCGATAGCTTTTATGGGTGTGATTAAAGCCGGGCTGATTGCCGTAAATACGAATCCGCTCTACACCCCGCGCGAAATGGAACATCAGTTTAATGATGCCGGTGTTTCTGCCATTGTTATTGTATCGAACTTTGCGCATAACCTTGAGCAGATTCTGCCTAAGTTAAAAAGCAAACCACACATTATTCTTACCGACATGGGCGATATGGTTGGCGGCCTGAAAGGAGTGATGGTGAGTTTTGTAGTGAAGCATATTAAGAAGATGGTTCCGGCATTTAGTTTGCCCACATCGGTTTCATTTAAATCAGCATTGAAGCGAGGGGAGAATTCTTCTTACAAAAAACCAGATATTCAGGTTGAAGACCTTGCTGTGCTGCAATACACGGGAGGCACAACGGGAGTTTCCAAAGGCGCACAACTTTCACATCGAAACATCATTGCGCACAATGCCATGATTACCCATTGGTTTAAACCCATTATAACAGAAGGCCAGCAAGACATTGTTATTACGGCATTACCACTTTACCATATTTTTGCGCTTACTGTAAACGGTTTGCTAATGTACACGCAAGGTGTAAAGAGTGTGCTGATTACCAACCCACGCGATATTCCTGGGTTTGTTAAGGAATTGAAAAAGCACCGGTTCTCTATCATTACAGGCGTTAATACGTTGTTTAATGGATTGTTGAATAACCCTGATTTTAAAGATTGTGATTTTTCTGCCTTGAAAGGAGCTATTGGTGGGGCAATGGCTGTGCAGGATGTAGTGGCCGATAAGTGGGAGAAACTGACCGGCTGTCCGTTGATTGAAGGCTATGGACTAAGCGAAACCTCACCGGTGTTATGCTGTAATCCCCTTGACGGAAACCACAAACGCGGTACCATTGGTATTCCTATGCCCGGCACAGAAATTGGAATTTTTGATGATGATGGAAATCAATTGCCGCAAGGTGAAGTGGGAGAGATTTGCGCACGGGGGCCGCAGGTAATGCGCGGCTACTGGAACCAGAATAACGAAGGCGTGTTTTTTAAAAATGATTGGTTCCGCACGGGCGATATTGGTGTAATGGATACGGAAGGTTATTTCAAGATAGTAGATCGTAAAAAGGATATGATTAAAGTCTCCGGATTTAATGTCTATCCAAACGAAATCGAAAATGTATTATCGGGCCATCCTAAGGTAATGGAGGTTGCCGCCATTGGTGTATCTGATGCCAAGTCGGGCGAAGCGATTAAAGTGTTTGTAGTAAAAAAAGATGAATCGCTTACGGAAGAAGAATTAAAAAAATATGCACACGAAAATCTGACTAACTATAAAGTACCCCGGCATTTTGAATTTAAAAAAGAGTTACCAAAGACTAACGTAGGGAAGATTCTCAGGCGTGCCCTTAAAGAAGCTGAAAGCGTAAAAACTACCTGACGAATAATTTCTAATCCGCTTCTCATCATTCTTGTAGCTTGTAACAGGGCAATTGCAATAGTTTTGCGGCTATGAACATTTTGCTGATTACCCAGGAAGATTTTCTTGCCGGTTCAACCTTTTCAGTATCCTACCTGGCGCAGTCGATGGCTGCCCGTGGTAATAATGTTTATGTGGCAGCCCGGCCAGACTCTTTATTGAATGAATTGGTTCGGGCCATGGCAGGAGTTACATTTTTACCAATCACTATTCAGTCGAGGTTTGACAAGGCCTCAATTCGATTGCTGAAATCCTGGGTTGAAACCTATAAGCTGGATGTAATTAATGCGCAATCCAGTAAAGACCGATACATCACTATTCTTGCACGCATGTTTTATGGGGTAAAGTCTCCCTTATTTCATACCCGAAGGCAATACCCAATGAGTGCAGGAGGTTTTTTACAACGCAAATTTTATGTAACAGGTACCGACAAAATAATTGTGATTAGCGAGGAATTGAAGCGGATATTTATTCAAAAAGGATTCCCGGCTCAGCACCTGCATGTAATCCATAACGGAATTCCTGCTGCGAGGTTTAAACAGTGGAGCGAAGAAGAGGTTCAGCGCCTCCGCGAAAAATTTGAGATTAAGCCGGGCGATATTGTGATCGGAAGCATTTCGCGTCTTAAGCATCAGGAACAAATTTTACAGGCACTGGCAATTCTTAATAGACCAGAGATAAAGATTTTGTTTGTAGGTATTACAGAAGGATATTTTGACTCGCTTTGCAGGGAACTTAACCTGAAAAACAAGGTTATGTATGGTGGTGCTGTTAAGGCAGATGTGGTTCTCAATTATTACAGGTTATTAACTGTAAATGTTTTGGCCTCTACCATGGATGGGTTTGGCCTTGTATTGTTGGAGGCTATGGCCATGGGTATACCAGTAGTAGCAACTCGTTTTGGGGGTATAGTGGATGTAGTTCATCATGATGTAAACGGACTGCTGTTTAATGATGGTGATATTGAAACACTTGCCGGGCAACTTGGCTTTTTAGTTGACCATGAACCCTTACGAAACCACCTGATAACACAAGGCTATAAAACAGCGTACGAGGAATTCAGCATCGAAAAAACTGCAGCTAACTACGAAACATTTTTTCATCAACAGCTTGAAATGGCAAAATGACTTTGAGCGTTGGTTTTTATACGCCTTCCGTTATTTTTTGGTCTTTTAACTGATGCCGGTCATGCATTTTACAGTTCGCTGTCTGCTATCTTCGCGCAAAATTAAATCTTCCGTAATGAAAGTTTTATCCCTACTGATTGCAGTTTGTATATCTTCCCAGATGGTAGCTCAATCACCTCAGTCGCTGATTCACTATCCACAGGAAAAACATCTGAAAAATATTCGTCAGCTAACATTTGGTGGCGATAATGCCGAAGCCTACTGGAGTTTTGACGGAAAAAAAGTAAGCTTTCAATCCAACAACAAGGCATGGGGCCTTTCTTGCGATCAAATTTTTTATATGCCTGTTGAAGGCTTAAACCTTAACGTGGCGGGTACTAAAGCACCGTTAATCAGTACCGGATTAGGGCGTACTACCTGTGCTTATTTTATGCCGGGAGATAAGCAGATATTGTTTGGGTCAACTCATTTGGGTGGTAAAGAGTGTCCGCAAGAACCTGAGCGTGTTGCAGGTGGTAAATACCTTTGGCCAATTTATGATTCGTACGACATTTTTGTTTCTGATCTTAAAGGGAAAATAAGAAAGCAACTTACACATGAGCCGGGTTACGATGCTGAAGCAACCGTATCGCCCAAAGGTGATAAGATCGTATTTACCTCAACCCGTAATGGCGATCTTGATTTGTATGTGATGGACATTAATGGTAAAAATGTGAAGCAGATTACCCACGAAATTGGGTATGATGGTGGTGCATTCTTTTCGCCCGATGGTAAAAAGCTCGTGTTCAGGGCATCGCGTTTTAAGACAGAAGAGGCAAAGAAAGAATACCTCGACAACCTGAAGCAAGGATTGGTAGCACCTACAGAAATGGAAATTTTTACCTGTAATGTTGATGGCTCTGATTTGAAACAGATTACCAATCTGGGCAAAGCCAACTGGGCTCCATTCTATCATCCATCAGGGAAAAAAATATTATTTAGTTCTAATCATAAGAGCTCGCGGGGGTTTCAGTTTAATCTGTTTATGATTAATGAAGATGGAACGGGACTGGAGCAAATTACCTTTGATGGAGTATTTGATTCTTTCCCTATGTTTTCGCCCGATGGAAAGAAGATTATTTTTTCGAGCAACCGGAATAACAACGGAACCCGGGATACAAATCTTTTTGTAGCGGATTGGGTGGATTAGAAATTGTTCCGGTTACCGGTAACGCGTAACCGGAATCTCTTTATATAAGATTTTCTATTCCGAAGAACTTCTCCAGAATAATTACAATCGATAGAGACCCCAGCAGGATAGGAGCAATCCAGTTAATAGTAACGTGCAGATACTTGCGCACACCGGAAGTCATGTAACGATCATTACCCTGTGCAAGTTCGGTATCCATATTCTTTATTCCCCACCTGCGCGAAATAAAGATCGACATTAAGCAACCTCCAATGGTTAAGCAGATGTCGCTCATATCAGAAATAAAGGTTAAAAAGTCCTGCCCCTTGTAAAAGGTAAGGTTATTCAGTGCGGCTACCATACCCTGGCTCATCATGCTGGGTATTCCGCAAATAAAAATTATCAGTGCCATTACCCAAACTACATGTTTGCGGTTGTATTTTTTTTGGTCCACCAGATAGGCCACCGGCACTTCCAACAACGAAATGGTTGAGGTAAGCGCTGCAAAGCAAACTAATAAGAAGAACGATCCGCCAATTATGCGGCCTAAGACAGGGCCCATTTCATGAAAGATTTGAGGTAACACTACAAAGATTAAGGGTGGGCCTGATGTACCAATTTCTGTAGGGTCGATATGAAGTTTAAAAGCGAGGAAGTGGACTAACGGAAACACCATTAAGCCTGCAAAGAATGCCACCGAAGTATCGGCTGCAGAAATGACCATTGCCGATGAGGTAATATTTTCCTTTTTACTTAGGTACGAGCCGTATGTAATTAAGCCACCCATTCCTAAAGAAAGCGAAAAGAACGCTTGCTTTAATCCATCGACTACAGTTTGAATTTTTAATTCGCTGAAATCGGGAATAAGGTAAAACCTAACACCGCTAAAAGCATTGGGTAACGAAAGGCTATAGAGTATAATTCCTATAAGAATGATATAAAGCGTAGGCATCATAATCCTATTAGATGCCTCAATGCCTTTTTGAATTCCGCGTGTTACAATAACTGCTGTTAGCATCATAAAAACCAACGAAAAGATCAGGTTTGAACTGGCCAACCCATGCACACTGCTAACATTAAGAATATCGTTAACAAAACTTCCGAAGAAACCGCCAAAGTCCTGTTCATTCAATAAATCGCCAAACGATATGTGTAAGAAATACCCGAATGCCCAGCCAGCCACAACGTTATAGAAGGATAGGATCATGATACCGGCAATAATGCCGAACAACCCGAGATAGCCCCACTTTTTGCCGCCAAGTTTAGAGTACGATCCGTAGGCATCGCTATTTGCTGCCCGGCCAATCGAAATTTCGCCCACCATTACCGGGTAACAGAGCAATAGAATACACCCCAGGTAAACAAGCAGAAATATTGCTCCTCCGTTTTCGCCCGCTAAATAAGGAAAGCGCCAGATATTACCCAGCCCAACGGCCGAGCCGGCTGCTGCCAGTATAAAACCAATTCGGCCCGAGAAGTTACCTCTGCTTGTCATGCCATTACAGGTATAGTTGCGCTCAAAATAGACTTTAAACTAAAATTATCAAAAAGACGTTTCAATTGCTGGTGTCGTCCGTATCTTGTAACGGATTGACGAGAAACCAGTAGTGTGATGGAAGAAAAGAAACTTACTACACAGGAGAAGGCCTTACGAATAAACTTAAGTAAAAGCATTTACGGATCGTTTGCCGAAATAGGCGCTGGGCAGGAAGTAGCTGCCAATTTTTTCAAAGTGGGCGGAGCTTCAGGCACAATTGCCAAAACCATGTCGGCCTACGACATGAAATTTAGCGATGCAATTTATGGTGTGTGCGAACGCTATGTGTGTGAAGATCGCCTCAATCAAATGCTGGATCACGAGTATCAACTGCTGCCTGAGCGGTTACAGCATCGGATTGCCGACACCCGCTTTTTCGCATTTGCCGATACAGTAGAGATTCTCAATTTTGAACGCACTAATCAGGGGCATGGTTGGATAGGGTTACGCTTTCAGTTAAAACCCGAAGGCCCCTATAACGATTGTGTAGTGCACGTTAAGCTATTGGATAACGACCCATTACAACAACAGGTATCGCTGGGTATTTTAGGTGTAAACATGCTGTTTGGCTGCATGTTTATTAAAGACCCGGAAGCCATTATTAACTCCTTACTGGATGGATTAACCACCCGAAGAATGGAGGTGGATATGTTTAGGCTTAGCGGTCCGGATTTTTTGCAAGTAGATAATCGGTTAATGGCGTTAAAGCTGGTAAAAAACGGACTTACCAAAGTAGCTATGTTTGGGCCCGATGGAACCGTAATGCAACCATCGGAAGCCTTGTATAAAAAGAATGTGTTAATGTTACGCGGAAGGTTCAGGCCGGTAACGCATGTAAATGTAGATATGCTGTTGAGTTCGCGCAGGCATTTTAAACGCGAAGCCGATGTAGATAGGTCGCGCATGGTTGTGCTAACAGAACTTACGTTAAACGATCTTAGTTCTGATGGACAAATTGATGAGAAAGATTTTTTGTCGCGCGCAGAACTCATTTGCTCGTTAGGACAAACAGTACTGGTTTCTAATTACTTTGAATACTACAGATTGGTTGATTACCTCTCGCGTATAACGCGGGGAAAGAAAATAGGGTTGGTGCTGGGTATTTATGCATTGCAAAAAATATTTGAAGAGAAAACCTACGAAAACCTGAAAGGGGGAATTCTGGAAAGTTTTGCTCCATTATTTGGTACCAATGTTAAGTTGTACATCTATCCATCTTTACGGCTGGGCACTAACCAGTTGTTTACGTTGGCTGATTTTGAAAATGAATTGCCAGCAAACCTCCGGTCTTTATTCCGTTACCTGATGGATAATAACAAACTGGAAGACATCCGTAATGCGAACGTTAGCAACCTGCACATTATTTCCGATCATGTGCTGGCCATGATTCGCAAAGGCGAACCTGGCTGGGAACAATTTGTACCCACCAAAGTAAGCGAAGCTATTAAATCAAACGGACTGTTTGATTTTCCCATTGAAGGTAAACAGGTAAAAGAATTTACAGCCTGATTATAATTTGCCTTCTGCGGTCATGCGGGAAAAGTAGGAGCGGGCTTCTTTCAATACCCGGGGCGCCAGTATTAAGCCCGATATCATGGTAGGTAGTGCCATTAACGCAAATGATATATCAATGATGTTCATTACGTCTGCCATAGATAAGATGGCACCTACTATAATAGTAAGTAAGTAGATATAGTTGTAATATTTGCTGGCATTAACCCCAACCAAAAAACTCATAGCCTTGCTTCCATAATAACTATAAGAAAACAGCGAAGTAATAGAAAAAAAGAATGCACAGATAAGCAAGAGGTACTTTCCAACCACACCCAACGAACTTTCAAAGGCAATAGTAGTAAGCGTAACACCATTGGCTCCGGAGGTTTGCCACACATCAGTAACCAGAATGGCAAGCGCAGTAAGTGTACAAACCAATAAGGTATCTATGGCAGGGCTCATCATGGATACAAGCCCCTCACGAATAGGTTCTGTACTTTTAGATGCGCCTAATGCCATTGGGGCAGTTCCAATACCCGCTTCGTTAGAGAACGAAGCTCTTCGCACTCCGGTAACAATCAAGCCGCCCACTATACCACCCAGAGCAGGCTCGCCCCGGTAATTAGTAGCTGCAAATGCATCGGTAATTATCATCCACAGATAATGCGGTACATCAGTAATATGGATGATTAAGATAGAGAATACACTTAGAAAGTACAGCACAATCATTAAGGGCACCATCTTGCCGGCCCAGTTTCCGATACGCTGAATACCACCAATAATTACGATGCCCGAAAAAATCATTAAGATCGAGCCAATGATAAATTTTGGTGTTGAGATAGTGAAACCTATAAAATTGAATGTTGCATTCTTAACGCTTTCAGATGTAATACCAATATCAATAATTACCTGAGTAAGCTGGTTAGCCTGAAAGATAGGTAAGCATCCTACCATGGCACAAACACTAAACAAGATAGCCAACGGGTAATACGATTTACTTAACGCTTCGCGGATTACATACATAGGGCCACCCTGCACTTCGCCCTTCGAGTCTTTTCCTCTGTACATTACAGAAAGCGTACTTGTAAAAAAATTGGTACTCATGCCCACAAAGGCAGTTACCCACATCCAGAATAACGCACCGGGCCCACCAATGGAAATAGCGGCTGCCACGCCTGCAATATTACCCATACCCACTGTGGAAGCTAATGCGGTTGATAATGCCTCGTACGCATTTATCTGACCGGGGTCGTTAGGATTATTGAATTTGCCGCGCAGAATAGCAATGGCATGACCGAGATATTTATATGGAATAAATCGTGAATACAGAAGGAAAAATACCCCACCCAAGATCAATAAAAACAATACGGGTGTCCACACACCGGTGGCAATGGATCCTATTAAATCACTCATAGTCTATACTTTCGTGGCGAAAGTATGAAATAAAACCTGAAGGAAATTAATTTGATTTTTTAATGGTTATAACTTTTGTAAAATGTGAAGTTAATTACGTACCCGATGCAAGTGTGTACTGGCATAACTCCCAGAGAATCCTTGAACCAACATTGGCATCCCATTCGTGGTTTCCTACTTCGCACAAATCAAAGCCAATAATCTTGCGACCTGATTTAACGACTTGTTGAATAAGATATACAGCCTGTTCAAATTCAAACCCACCAGGCACCGGGGTTCCGGTGTTAGGGCATAGGGCGGGCTGCAATCCATCAATATCAAAACTGATGTACACCAACGGAGGTAACTCAGTTATTATCTTATTGCAAACGGATTTCCAGGTATCGCCTTCGGCCAGTTGGGTTTTAATATCCGGGTCGAAAAAAGTTTTGATGCGGCCACTGGCACGCTGCATCATCTTAGTTTCTTCTTCACAGTAATCGCGTACACCAACCTGCACTATGCGCGCAACTGCGGGTAGCTTCAATGCATTAAACATAATAGATCCATGCGAATAGGTAAATCCCTGGTAAGCTTTACGCAGATCGGCATGGGCATCAATCTGTAAGATTCCAAACCGATCGTACTTTTCGGCCAACGCCCGAAGCAATCCAAGCGGTGTACTGTGGTCGCCTCCTAATACTGCTACCAACTTACCCGATTTAAGCAACGCTTGCGCCTGGCTCTTTATATAGATATTCAGATTTTCGCACGCTTCATTGATTTTGCTATTAACTATCTTTCCTGTTTCTGCATCCTGCCCATCTTCACGTGCTTGAATGTAAGTGCACGCAAGATTTCTTAGGTTATTACTTTCTGTAATAAGATTGTCTGAAACAGGCATCATGGCCACCGGAATTTTCCAAGCTTCGGGTAGGTAGTGATGATATAAATCGATTTGACTGGATGCCTGCAGGATTGCATTTGGTGCAGCAACAGTTCCTTCTTTATAGGTAACGGTAACCTCCCAGGGTACAGGTAATATTACCAACCGGGCGGTTTCAACCTCAGTAGGCAATCCAAATAGTTTTCCCTTTAATCCCGGTCCATTATGATCGAAGCTATTCATGCCTGTGTATAAGATGGATGATAAGAATACTCATGCAACGCTGTACCAGCCGAGAGTCCGGCCCAGTTATTTTCAAATCCTAAAACTACCAATTCACCTGTGTTCATACTGGTTAGCTGGTTGTTCGATGCTAAATAATTTTGTAATTCAACAATAGTAGGGTAGTGCCCCACTAACATTACTTCGCTGTAAACATCTGGCAGCAAATTGAGCAATTGAAGTATGCCTGTCAGATTTTCGGAGTACAGAATTTTTTCAATGCAAACTTCTGTTTGCAGATTTAATTCTTTTGAGATGTGAAGGGCAGTGTGATGGGCACGTTTTGCATGACTCGAAATTATTAGATTGAGATTAGAATTCTTTTGGTAAAGAAATTTTCCTACCTGGGTACTCACAATCTTACCTGCTGGAGTAAGGGCACGAAGTTCGTCCGATACTTCGGGTGTTCCGGGATTGGCTTGTGCGTGTCGTACCAGATAAATTCTTCGCTGCATACTTGCAAAAGTACATGATACAAAAAATTTTTTTTGAGTACGCTTTAAATGAGATTGCTTTTTAAGCGCAAAACAGTGGTAATCATAATGATGAAGTTGAAAATTTTGTTTCGATTAATGCCTTAAAAGTACATGCTGAGTGGACATGTAAAGCCAGTTGAGGCTTTTGTTTTTAAAAATTTACAGATATTTGACGCCATCGAACAATTTTAGGCATGTCAAAAAACTTAGTTATAGTAGAGTCTCCGGCTAAAGCCAAAACCATTGAAGGCTATCTTGGAAAAGATTATAAGGTGGCAAGCAGCATGGGCCACATACGTGATTTGGCGAAAGGAAACGGAGCTATAGATATTGAGAACGACTTTGAACCCACATACGAAGTATCGCCCGAAAAGAAGGATGTAATTAAGAAATTGAAAGAGCTTGCCAAAGATGCCCAAATGGTTTACCTGGCAAGCGATGAAGACCGGGAGGGGGAGGCCATCTCCTGGCACCTGAAAGAAGTACTAAATCTGAACGACAAAAAAACCAGGCGTATCGTATTTACAGAGATCACTAAAAATGCAATTCTCAATGCCATTCAAAACCCACGAGGTATTGATATAGATCTGGTAAATGCGCAACAGGCTCGCAGGTTGCTCGATCGGTTGGTAGGGTTCGAATTATCTCCCATTCTATGGAAAAAAATCAAGACGGGACTTTCAGCAGGTCGTGTACAATCGGTGGCTGTGCGGTTAGTAGTGGAACGCGAACGCGAGATTGATAAGTTCGAAGCAAAGTCGTCTTTTAAAATATCAGCCATCTTCGACTTAGGTAACGGCAAACAATTAGTAGCCGATTTGGGAGAGAAGTTTAATGATGAGAAAGAAGCACTGGCCTTTCTGGAATCCTGCAAAGGTGCTACGTTTTCGATTACGGATCTGGTGAAGAAACCTGCTAAAAAATCACCGGCTCCTCCCTTCACTACCTCTACACTGCAACAGGAAGCAGGAAGAAAGTTGAGTTTCTCGGTTTCGCAAACTATGATGGTGGCACAGAAACTATACGAAGCCGGTAAGATTAGTTATATGCGTACCGATTCTGTTAATCTTTCGGATGAAGCGGTGAATGGTGCTGTTAATCAGATTCAAAAAGCATACGGGAAAGAATTTGTACAAACACGCAGATTTAAAACCAAATCGGCAAGTGCGCAAGAAGCTCACGAAGCCATTCGTCCAACTGACTTTTCTGTACTCAATCCGGGCATGGATCGTAATGCAGAAAGGTTGTATGATCTGATCTGGAAACGAGCTATTGCCTCGCAGATGGCTGAAGCTGAGTTAGAGAGAACAACTGCAACTATTTCTATTTCCGGTAACCCACGCACATTCACAGCCTCAGGCGAAGTGATTAAGTTTGAAGGGTTTTTGAAAGTGTACATGGAGTCGAAAGACGATGATGATGCTGAAGATGAAGAAAGTGGAAAAGTTTTGCCTCCACTTAATGTAGGGCAGAAGCTGGACCTGAATAATATCACAGCTACACAAACTTTTTCGCGCCATGCGGCCCGCTATACCGAAGCAAGCTTAGTTAAGAAATTGGAAGAGTTAGGTATTGGCCGCCCCTCTACCTATGCACCTACTATTTCTACCGTACAAAAGAGAGGATATGTAGTAAAGGAAAGTCGCGAAGGAGTTGAGCGTAAATACAACGTACATCGGTTACAAAACGGAAAAATTAACTCCATACAAGAGACAGAAAACACAGGGGCAGAAAGCAACAAGCTTTTTCCCACCAATATTGCCATGATTGTAAACGATTTTTTGGTAGAACATTTTCCGGATATTACCAATTATTCATTTACAGCAGAAATTGAACAGGAGTTTGATGAGATTGCCAGTGGTAAGCTGAAATGGCAAAAAATGCTGCACCAGTTTTACAAACCTTTTCATAAAACGGTTACCAAAACCGAACAGATTGAACGCTCGGCCGTTCAAAACAAAAACAGAGAGTTGGGTGTTGATCCGAAAAGCGGTAAAAACGTATACGTAAAACTGGGAAGGTTTGGTGCGTATGTTCAGTTAGGTGAAAACCCGGATGATAATGGTGGAGAGAAGCCTAAGTTTGCAGCACTCCGCACGGGGCAGTTTATTGAAAACATCACACTTGAAGATGCGCTTGAGCTGATGAAGATGCCGCGCGACATGGGCTTGTTTGAAGATAAACAGATGACGATTAACATCGGCCGCTTTGGGCCGTATGTATTACACGATAAAAAGTTTGTGTCTATTCCAAAAGGTGAAGATCCGTATACTGTTAGTGCTCAACGGGCTATTGAACTAATACAAGCCAAACGCGAAGCAGATGCTAATCGTTTGATTAAATCATTTGCCAGTGAAGGAAACACCGAAATAGAAATCCTTAATGGTCGCTTTGGACCGTATATAAAAGCAGGTAAAAAGAATGTAAAAATTCCAAAAGGGAAAGAACCCAAAGACCTGACACTTGAAGAATGTATTACGCTGGCTGCTAACGCGCCCGAAAGTAAGGGCCGGTTTGGTCGCTTTGCGCGGAAGAAGGAAACGGTTGAAGTGCCAGCACCAAAAGCTGTAAAGAAAACAGCTGCAAAAAAAGCAATAAAGAAAACAGCTGTAAAAAAGGCTGCTCCAAAGAAGGTTGTCTCCAAAAAGGCCGCTAAGAAAGCAGTAAAGAAGGTCTCAAAAAAGTAATTAGTTAGCCATTGGAAGGTATTCGATTAATTAACTTCTAACTCATCTTTAGACGGTAGCTTTGGATAGGGTGCATGCGGTTCGGTCTGGTACCAAAATGCGACTGAAGAGATATCAGACTGTTGTGGCAAGTAACGACCATCATGTCGCCAACCCAAATCTTGAATGGTTATGCGCAAATCTTTTTCAAACCGGATCGGGTCGGTAATGTGCCACCTATACATGCCAAAACGTTGCATTACTTTATAGTGGCCATCGCCCCGTATTACCTGATGTAATCCCGCATAGGGCGTATTAAAAGTAGTGTAATCAACAATCTCTACACCAGCTTCATTCTTTCGTTTTGTATCAAAATCGTACGAGCCGCAGAAGTAATCTTCTGTACCCGTTCCGTTAATGGTTGGAAATTCGGTATCACCATCCATAAAGAATTTTATTTCACCTTCGCCCCACCAGCCATTGTTGTGTACTCCCCAGGCCATATAAGTGCCTACATAATGACCTTTTCCTTTTATGCCTTCAGTAATGGTAAATACATCTTTGTATTTTACCGGATTGGTACGTCTGAATTGTGCATGAAAATAAGCGGCATCATCCGGAACATCGGTTAGGGTGTAATCAATCTGATAGAAAATCCGCACAGGCTCAGTGTTAATATTTTCTATTGTGATCTTTGCTTTTTTGCGGAAAGGCATTACCCAATAACTATTGAATGCACTGCCGGGATTTACACACACAGCCAGCGATGACAGCTGCGCGTACTCCTGCCAGCCCATTCCAAAAAAATCGCCAAGTGGCACCTCTACCGATGGTGTTGTTTCATCATCCCAATACATACGCAAAATGCTGAATCGCCAGATGCCGGTAGGCGTAAGCCAGATATGTTGAATGGCACCTGACCCGTTAATTTCAGCAAGGGTAAATGTTTTTCCGGGTTCAATTATAATGTATGGATTTACTTTCCAGCCCTGCCCCAGATCGCGTGCATTTTTACTGGCTACACCTTCCTTTGCCATGCCGCCTTTGCCTTTTTCACCTGTAAAGTTCTCAGGCGATATACTTCTTGTTTTAGCAGTTGAAAGCCGGAACAAGTTGTTTAAGTCAACGCTAAGGCCATTAAAGTTTTTGTCGGATTGGGCAGCTACTGAGATACCCACCAGAATTAAGCAGAAGGTTATGATCTGTTTCATGGTTGTAGGAATGGTTTATGGAAAGTAAGACTTTCATCATAAATAATCAATAGTTAGTACAAATTGGGGAGTTGTATTGAATTGCCCTGAATTTTGATTTACGCAAATCACAATAGATTATTCCAAATAAATTGGGGGAGGCTTCGCTTCTGTATTACAAGTTGGTGTATCTTGGTTACATGAAAAAGCTAATTTTCTTTTACGTTTCAATCTTTATCTCTTTTACTGCATCTGCGCAAACACTGGAGCAGTTTATGAGCCACCCCATTGAGTATAACCTGGCCACCTCGCCCGATGGTAAACATATTGCATGGGTAATCAACGATCACGGTAAACGTAACATTTTAACAAAATCGGGCACAGATTTACCACGATTATTAACCGAATACCAACTGGATGATGGGCAAGAGCTATCGAACCTTACATTTTCGCCTAATGGTACTAAACTATTATATGTTCGTGGCAGTGGTGGTAATCGTGTAGGGCAAAACCCTAATCCAGCCAGTTTACCCGAAGGGGCTGAACAAGCTATCTACTATAAAGAGCTTTCATCTAAAAATCCGCCAGCAAAAATTACAGCCGGTTCCAATCCTGTATTTTTTAAAGATGGTATCCGGTTCCTCTTCAGCAGAGGCGGCCAGCTATTCGAATCGCCATTAGATATAAATGCTACTCCCAAGCCCTTGTTTTTAGCACGCGGTACAAACCATAGTCCTCGTTTTTCTCCCGATGGTAATGAAGTGTTATTTGTAAGTGAGCGGGGTGATCATAGTTTCATTGGAGTGTACAATTTGTTACGCAAAAGCATTCGATGGATTGCGCCCGATGTTACCAATGATGATTTTCCGGTGTGGTCGCCCGATGGAAAGCAGATTGCGTTTATTCGTTCACCCGGAACTAAGGTGGGTGAATTAAGTAACCTTACGGGTGGTGTAAAGTTTTCGATATACGTTGCCGATGCACAAAGTGGTATGGCTAAACCAATCTGGAAATCGCCAGCCGAGGATGGGGGTTTTGCGCAGTATTATGTAAATACACCATTGGCGTGGTTGCCTTCCGGGCGTGTTCTTTTCTTCTCGGAACATAATGGTTGGAATCACATTTACTCAATAACCGAAACGGGTAACGATCTGAAAGACATTACACCAGGCGATGGTGAAGTAGAGAGTTTTGTGGCCGATGCTACCGGTAAGTTCATTTACTTTGATGGAAACAGAACGGATATTAACCGAAGACACATCTGGAAAGCAGATGTAACAGTTGGTAATCCAACCGAAGTAACATCTGGTGAAGGTATTGAAATGTATCCTACACTGGCCGGCAATGTGTTGTATGCATTTCGGGCTACAAGCAACACTTCAAAAACATTGGTGCGGGTAGATGAAGCAAGTAAAGCTACGGTTCAGGTTAATTCACAAAAGTTACCTACTTTTTCAACTGCTGCATTTGTAAAACCAGAGCCTGTATTGTTAAAAGCTGCCGATGGCACTTCACTTCACGCACAATTGTTTATCAATCGCACAATCAGTAACAAACGGCCCGGGCTTGTGTTTATGCATGGCGGCCCTATCAGGCAAATGTTGTTGGGTTTTCATTATAGCGATTATTACATTAACTGTTACGCGTTTAATCAATACATGGCCAGCCAGGGGTACGCTGTATTATCTGTAAACTTTCGGTCGGGCACTGGTTATGGTCGTGACTTCAGACGGGCAAAAAATCAAGGGCCTCGAGGGGCAAGCGAATACCAGGATGTGGTAGCAGCAGCAAAATATTCGCAAGCGCTACCCGAAGTGGATGCAAGTAAAATTGGTTTGTGGGGTGGATCGTATGGCGGGTATTTAACGGCAATGGGTTTAGCGCGCAACCCGGAAATTTTTAAAGCCGGAGTGGATGTGCATGGCGTTCATGACTGGGCGTTTCGTGCACGCGAATTTTCGTCCGGTGGTTCGTGGGGAATTACCGAACAGGATATGGAAGTAGCCTACAGAAGTTCTCCAATTTCTGACCTTAGTAAATGGACTGCACCGGTGTTGGTGATACATGGCGATGATGACCGTAATGTGCTTTTTCAACAAAGTACCGACCTGGTCGAAAAACTTCGCGACAAAAACGTACCAGTAGAAGTATTGGTACTACCAGATGAAGTTCATGGTTTTTTGCGTTATGAAAGTTGGAAACAGGTATTTGAACGAGCGAAAGATTTTTTTGACAGAAGACTCAAGTAGTACGGTTACATTACCTTACCGGAATATCCAGTAGTTTAATCACTTGTTTTTCGTTTACGGATGCAGGTACTAACCGGAAGGCCGTGTTGCGCAGTTTGGTGAGTATTCTATTTTCCCATTGAGCTATTTTTCCTAAGCGGTAACTTGTGTTTACGATGTAATGCGTACGTTTTAACCGTTGCGCTTCAAACAATCGGAAGGCCTCAGTCAGATTGTTGGCATGTTGTTGTAGTAACGTGGCGATCAGCCAGGCATCTTCAATACCCATGCAGGCACCCTGACCCATATTGGGTGTGGTGGCATGTGCCGCATCGCCTAATAGTACAACCTTGTTAAAGGCATATCTGGAAATTGGTTTGAGATCGATAATGTCGCCCCAGATTAGTTCTGATGCAGGTGTCTGCCTGATAATTTCAGGAACTGGATGTGAGTAGTTTCTAAAATTTTCAGCCAGCTGCGCAAGGGTCATGGTTTGCATTTGCTCATTTTTTTGTGGTGCATTCTTACAAGCAAACCAGTAAACTTTGTTATCCCCAATAGGTACATAACCAAATCTTCCGGCAGTTCCCCATTTCTCCACAGCTACTTTTTCAATACCCCAGGTATTTTCTGCAATGCCTCGCCAGCAAGTGTACCCGGAATACCGAATCTGCGATTGTGGCAATAACTTTTTGCGAATAGAAGAATGAATACCATCGGCTACCAATATGCATGAGCCGGAAATCCGGTTACCATTCTGCAATACAACCTCTACAAAATTATCTCCCTCTGTATAATCTGTTACTTTATTGTTGGTAAGAATTTTATTTTGAGAAATAGCCTTCAACAACACCTGGTGTAGTGCACTGCGGTGGATGGCCACATTATCCAGTTCATACTCGCTGCTGAGTTTGGCTGCATCCATAAGGGATAGGGTACTGCCGTGCTCATCTTGTATCAGCATAGAAGAAATGAGATGACCATTATGTTTAATGGCATTAGCAAGACCTAAGCGCTTCATCACGCGCATGGCATTGCCGGCCAGACTTATTCCAGCACCTACCGTTTTAATCTCAGGCACTGCCTCCAAAACCAGGAAATCAATATGAAGTTGCTGAAGCGCTAAAGCTGTTGTTAGCCCGGCAATGCCACCACCAACAATCAATACAGGATGGTTCATGTTTTATCTTTTATTGATGAAACGGAAGAAGGCACCCTGTGGATTTTACATATGTTAAATTATTGTTTACCAGCACGTATTCGACTAATGCTGACCTGGGTGGTGCCCAGGTAGGAAGCAATGTGTTTTAGGGGTGCGCGATTGATTATACCCGGATATAGTTTTTCCAGTTCATCGTAACGTTCTCTGGCAGAAAGAAACCGGATACTTTCAATACGTTGCTGCCCTTCCAGCATACCATAGATAGCTTGGTTGCGCGCAAGGCGTTCCAGGTCATGGTGCAGGGTACATAACCGATCAAAATCTGAGTAGGAAAAATATAGTATATCGGAGTCTTCCAGAGCCTCAATGGCTTTGTGCGATTTCTGACCATTGAACAGGGAAGGAACGGCACCGATAAATTGTTGATCAATAGCAAAATAATCGGTAATGTCTTTACCGTTTCGCTGGTAAAACACTCTTGCTAAACCCTTGTTAATAAAGAAAAAATATTCTGCCTTCTGGCCGATGCGCAGCAACAGGTGCCCTTTACGTACACGTTTCTTTTTAATGATGGCTTCACATGCATTGGAAACAGAACTGGATAATGGATGGGCTTTTTGAAGGTGTAGGAGCAGGGGGTTCATTTGTATTTGATATTTTTCTTAGATAAAGAATCTTGTCTGAATATTTTTTTGTTCTTAGTGGAGTCTTCGCGTTTGTATTTTAGATATAGATTGCCCTGTTCACAGAGCCAGTTCGATCGCCCCCAACGCCCGAATATATATAATTGCGTATTTTTTCCTTATCGATACTCATGCAAAAACTTTCCTCCGTTCATTATCTTTGATGTTATTCGCAAACACCACCAATGAAAAAATTAGTTGTGCTTACCGGAGCGGGTATTAGTGCTGAAAGCGGGATTGCTACCTTTCGCGATGCAGGTGGTTTATGGGAAGGATATAAAGTTGAAGATGTAGCCACACCTGAAGCGTGGCATAAGGACCCTGCACTTGTTTTGGATTTCTACAATCAGCGCAGGCGCAAGGCGCACGAAGTAAAACCCAACCGTGGACACGAAGTACTGGCAGAACTTGAAAAACAATTTGATGTAACCATTATAACGCAGAATGTAGATAATCTGCATGAACGGGCTGGCTCATCGCATGTTATTCATTTGCATGGAAGTTTGTTTGAATCGCGCAGTACTAAAAATCCAGCATTGATTTATCCAATTAAAGGCACTGAATTGAATATTGGCGATATGTGTGAACTGGGCTCGCAGCTCAGACCCAACATAGTATGGTTTGGTGAAGCCGTGCCCAGGATGGAAGTGGCGGCTGATATTGCTTCCGGTGCCGATGTGTTTATAGTTGCAGGTACTTCAATGGTAGTATATCCAGCCGCGGGGTTAATTGATTATGTGCCCGATCATGTTCCAAAGTATGTGGTCGATCCGAAAAAACCTGAAATCCTGCATGTACCCAATCTTGAATTTATTATTGATAAAGCAAGTACAGGCATGGAGAAACTAAAGAGAATGCTGATCTGACCGATCACTGTTTACTATTTAAGTTCCTTAATCCTAATATTCCTGAAATTAATCGGTTGCCCTTCGCTTTGCAAGGCAATAAACCCTGATGTTAACGGCATGCCAGGTTTCCATAGTGCGCTATCATAACCACTAACCACTCCGCCACCCATTGTGGGGTTAGTATATTGAAGCACCGTATCGCCATTAATAATCTGAGTAATCAGTGAATCGCCCAGTACGATTAATTCGGCTTGTACCCACGCATCTTTATTATATGTTTTAGAGGAAGAATTGAGACAATGGCCATCATACTTTTTGCCTTCGTAAACTATGTCGGTACCCGGTGAACACATGTTGCCGGTTGGGCGGGGTTTACCATCATCAAGCCCGGCCAGAAATTGCATCTCTACTGAAATAGGCCAGTTTTGTTCTTTGGGCATAGTGTGCGGGTCTTGCGAGTGAAACATCACTCCGCTGTTCAACAAAGTATAGTCAGGGGCGCCCCGTTGAAGTTCTCCTGTAAACTGGTATTCCAGTTTTAAGTGATAGCGGGAGAAAGGTTTGTTATAATATAGGTGCGCAAACTGATCGTTAAATTCTTCGTATTCATCGTACCGAACCTGAATCATATTATCAACCACCCGAAAGGTATTGCCAAAATTTACGCCCACATCATGATGATAAATCTTAACCGTCCAGTCCTTCAGGTCTTTACCATTAAAAAGGTCAACCCATTCGGGTTTTGTTTGCTTTGGCTTACAGGAGACAATGAAAATGATAATGATTAAAATGTATTTTGTCATAACCTAAATTGAATTGTTGAAGGTAATACAGATTCTCATTAATTGAATAGAATCTCCTAATTTGGCAATGAATTAGTATGCACACACTTCGGCACGTAAACATTACCCGGTACATCACCCCTTTGCGGGAGGGTGGATCGTTGCCGGCTTTGGTAGAAGCGGACGATCAGTTTTTGTACGTATTAAAGTTTAGAGGCGCAGGGCAGGGACGAAAAGCGCTAATCGCAGAATTGCTTGGCGGTGAGATTGCCCGAATGTTGGGTCTTCATGTTCCCGAAATAGTTTTTGCCAATCTTGATGTAGCGTTTGGCCGAATTGAAGGTGATGAGGAAATTCAGGATTTACTGAAAGCCAGTGTTGGGTTAAATCTGGCTGTTCATTATCTGTCGGGCGCTGTAACATTCGATCCGCTTGTAACTAAAATTGATGCTACCCTGGCTTCTAAAATTGTGTGGCTGGATTGTTTGCTACACAATGTAGATCGCACGGTGCGTAATACCAATATGCTTTGGTGGCATAAAGAACTTTGGCTCATCGATCATGGAGCGGCATTGTATGTGCATCATACCTGGCACGATTGGCAAAATCCTGAACGGCCATTTCCAAAAATAAAAGACCATGTATTGCTACCGGTTGCCACCCGGTTAAAGGAAGTAAGCGCCTCACTGGTTGCCTTGCTTACACCTGAAAAACTACAATCGCTTGTTGCTTTAATCCCGGGCGAATGGCTGGAAAATGAACCTGGATTTAATTCCACAGACGAGCACAGGATGGCTTACCTGCAATTATTAACTTCGCGCATCACCCACGCTGATTTCTTTGTTAACGAAGCTCTTTATGCCCAGTCACGTTTTTGAATATGCTATTATAAGGGTAGTACCCAAGGTAGAACGAGAAGAATTCGTGAATGTGGGAGTAATCTTGTATTGCGGGCCTTTGAAATTTTTAAAAACTAAAGTTGTTATTAACGAAGCTCGTATTCATGCGTTTTGCAAAGCGATTGAATTAGACGAAGTTCGCGGGTATATTCAATCATTTGAAAGAGTAAGTGCCGGGGGTAAAGGAAGCGGGCCTATTGGCGAACTGGCACCAGCCGAGCGTTTTCGCTGGCTTACTGCAACCCGTAGTACCGTTGTACAAACATCAAAAGTGCATCCGGGTATTACCGATAATCCAGAGGATGTGTTGGAACGTTTATTTGAGCAGCACGTGCTTTAATCTGGATTGGTTTACAGGTTGCCTTCAGCAAGATGATTAACATAGTATTGCCGTTCTTCTGTATTTAAACACAAGCCCTGTTTTAAGGTCAAACAACGTGCGCTACTTCGGATAGATTGCTATGGCGCCTACGCATGCAATTCGCCACTTGCCGTCTTTTCCTTTTTCAAGAATACGGATTTGAGAAGTCTCATCACGATCAATGTCGTCTTTTACCCGTTGAGTATACCGTGCGTATGCGCCATTACCATATACACGAACACTTATCCAGGTTCGGTCAATCTTTATAGAACCTTGCTGATGTGCCACATCTATGTTGCGGCTGGCCACATGCGTACGAAAATAATCATCAAATGATTTACGAATACCTTCCCAGCCCTCAATAAAACTAGTGCCTGTAGAGTCAGAGTAAGACCAATAGGCATACTGACTTTGTAACCACGAGTCTTCCCATTCTTTTCGTTTCAAATTAAAAAACGAATCGGTTTCTTTTTCAATGGCTGCTTTAATAGCAACAACTTCCTTTGAATCCTGAGCTCCGGCAACTGCAGCCACCAGGCAAAACAGTCCGGCAATTAGTAAGCGGTATGGATTTTTCATGGCAGGTAGTTTTTATTGGTTATAAGGTAACCAATACTCCGATAATTTTAAAGTTGTTTTATTACAAATAGTTTGGCTTATCGGGCCGAGGTGCGATCGGTTGCCTGCATGCAGACTACCCGCCATTGGCCGTTCTGTTTTTCCAGAACCCGTATTTGTGCTGTCTCGGTCCGGTCGGCTCCGTCAATTGCCAGTTGGGTAAAGCGTACATACGCTCCGTTCTCATAAACCCGTACTTCAAGCCAGTGATTGGTAATTTCGCCAGACGAGGGTTGAACGGTATTAAAGTAACTCCCAAGCGAGGTTCTTATGGCATTCCAACCATCTAAAAAGCGGGTTCCGGTAACATCGGTGTACGACCAATAGGCATGTGGGGCCTGTACCCAGGTTTCGGACCAGGCTTTATAATCCACATTAAAATAGGCTGTGCTTTCTTGCTCAATTACTCGTTTAATAGCCTCTACATCACCCTGGGCTACCAGTGTCTGGCTGATTACTATCAGGATAGGAATAAGGATATGTGTAAGCCGCAGATTCAACACCACAAAGAAACAATATTTGTCTTAGCCTGTTTATTTCTTTTCGCTGAAGGGTCAAAAAAAAGTGACAAAAGTCATAGCGGGTAATCTTTCCCTTTCTGTAGATTAGAGAAAACTAAACCTTTGTTTATATGCTTACCGATGAAAAAAACATTGAATTAAAAAAGCTGATGGTTAAGCCAGGCAAAACAATAAAGTTAAAGGATTTTGATACTGAGTATAAAGGTAAAACCTTAAACAAAGCTGAAGCCGAAAAATTATTGGAAGAGGGGAGGAAACATCTGGCGGAAGTGCAGGATGAACTTTATGCCCATAACCGGTACAGTATTCTTATTGTTTTTCAAGCTATGGATGCAGCCGGCAAAGATGGTGCTGTTAAACACATCATGTCGGGGTTCAACCCGTTGGGTGTCAAAGTGCATAGTTTTAAAGCCCCCACCTCGGCAGAATTAGATCATGATTATTTCTGGCGCCATCAGTTGGTATTGCCGGCACGGGGCGAAATCGCTATTCATAATCGATCGCATTATGAGAACGTGCTGGTAACCAAAGTGCACCCCGAGTGGATTTTAAATGAACATATTCCGGGTGTGGATTCGGTAAAAAAAATTGACGACAAATTCTGGCAGCAACGGTATAAACAAATCAGACGGTTTGAGAAAAACCTTTCCGACAATGGCACTATCATACTAAAATTCTTTTTGCACGTATCGAAAAAAGAACAAAAGAAACGTTTTTTGGAACGCATTGACGACCCCAGTAAGAACTGGAAGTTTTCTTTGTCGGATTTAAAAGAACGAGCCTTCTGGGACGAGTATCAGAAAGTTTATAGCGAAGCGTTAAGTGCAACTTCTACCGAGTATGCACCCTGGTTTGTTGTACCGGCTGATGACAAATGGTTTGCTAGGCTGGCTATAGCAGCCATTATTGCACGCCAGTTTGCCAAACTTGAAATCAACTACCCGGTGGTAAGCCAGGCCCAGAAAGAAGAACTGCAAAAGGCAAAACTGCAGTTGATGAGTGAGAAAGAGAATGGAAAGAAGGAGAAGAGTAAGAAATCAGGGAAGAAAAAATAGTCTGTTCAATTTTCACTTAATCGTTCCTCTATGTGTACTACCACCGACTTGTTGCGTAGCGTTCGGGTTATGGCTGGTATTAAGTTGCGGCTGGTCTCGTTCCAGGGGTTATTCATCATTACTAAAATCTTTAATACCGGTAATCCATCCAGCCCGTTTGGTAATTCGTTAATTTGGTTTCCTGAAATATCCAGGTTTTCTAACCGTATCAGGTTGGTTACAGAAACAGGAGCCTGTACCAGGCGATTGTTGTTTACGCGTAATACTTTTAAATTCTGTAATTGATTTAATCCGGCCGGTAGTTCTACCAATCGGTTATCGGATAAATAAAGCTCCTGCAAGTTAGTAAGACTACTAAGTTCCGCAGGTAAACTTATAATTCGGTTATGCGAGAGATACAATACTTCAAGTTGCTTAAGATTAGCAATCCGTTTATCTACCCGCTCAATTTCGTTGTGGTATAAATCAATTTCGCGTAAGGCTGGTAGGCTGTAAACCCCATCGGGTATAGTGTTCAACTTGTTCTGGTAGAACGAGAGTTGTTCTAGTTTTAACAGATTGGATATAGAAGGGGCAACTGAGTTGATCGAATTGTAGTTTAACGTAAGTTGTTTCAGCCTGCTTAGGTTACTGATTGACTCGGGAATATGCTCAATCTTATTGCGTATCAATTCCAGCTTTTCAAGAGTAGGTAATGCCGGTATTTTTAACTCCGCAATGGCGTTATTACTCAGAATAAGTTGCTTCAGGTTTTTGTTTCGGGTTAGGCCTTTTGGAAAAGTTGTAATTCCATTATGAGCCAGATCAAGCCGTTCAAGTGCAACCACTGGAGCGAATGAACCCGGCAAATCCGGAGTATCGCCACGCATTACAACCGTGCGCACAGTTTTGGTTTTACCTATCCGGATTTTGCCCTTTGGGTTGTTATTCAGAATGTATAATCCCGTAAGGGCAGCAAACCGGTTTAAGCGCTTAATATTTTTGATTTGCGTATGCACCAATTCGAGTTCCTCTAAATTGGGGCAGGAGTAAACCGCTGCTGGTAGTTTACGGGATTTTAAGTTTGAGATACTTAACAGGCGAACCTGCGCCTTATCGGGTAGCTTTTTCAGGCTATCCAGGGTAATAAAACCGGGCGAAGATTTGTATTGCCTTTTATATCCTGTAATCCGTGCCCGCATAGCACGAAACTCCTCCATCAAACTATCCGGAAGAGTACGCTGCTGTCCCATTGCTTCTCGGATAATCTGATTGAGCTGAGCATATTTTACAGAGTCGCTTGCCGTACTAAACAAGGGTTGCTCCAGCACCGAAAATGTTCGCTGTGCCTGAGTTGAAACACTGAATAGGAGGGCCAAAATCACGGGTAAAACGCGCATAAAAAGCTTGCTTAACGATTAAAACTAAGGATTAAATTAAGGATGAACAAATTGACTTTGGTGCCCGTTAAAATTATTGAAAAATACTTACCCAATACGTAATAAAAATGCGGAAGACACTATCAAAAACCTTATTTTTGTCGGTTTATAAAAAGCCAAAATGAGCGAGCAAAAACCAAAGAAAGAAACCAACTATTCAGCTAATAATATTCAGGTTTTAGAGGGTCTGGAAGCGGTACGCAAAAGACCAGCCATGTACATAGGAGATATTGGCGTAAAAGGACTTCACCACCTGGTTTGGGAGGTAGTAGATAACTCTATTGATGAAGCCCTTGCCGGCTACTGCGATAGCATTTATGTAACAATTAATGAAGATAACTCAATACTGGTAGAAGATAACGGCCGCGGTATTCCTACCGATATGCACGAGAAAGAAAAGCGTTCGGCATTAGAGGTAGTAATGACGGTGCTTCATGCGGGGGGTAAATTCGATAAAGACACCTATAAGGTTTCGGGTGGGTTGCACGGAGTGGGGGTTTCCTGCGTAAACGCATTATCATCAGTTTTGAAAGCAACTGTTTACCGGGAAGGTAAAATTTTTGAACAGGAGTATCATCGTGGCATTCCACAATATCCGGTACGCGTGGTGGGCGAATCGGAACGAACCGGTACCAGTGTACACTTTAAACCCGATAACGAAGTATTTACCCTAACAACCGAATACAACTACGAAACGGTGGCTACCCGCATGCGCGAACTCGCATTCTTAAACCCGGGTATTAAACTTAACCTTGTAGATTTACGCGATAAAGATGAAACAGGAAAGCCGCGTAGCTCCACTTTCTTTTCGGAAGGGGGCTTGCGCGAATTTGTAGAATACCTGGACTCCACCCGCGAACACCTTATTCCGGCTCCGATTTACATTGAAAACAATAAGAGCGAAATTCCGGTACAGGTTGCCTTAAGTTATAACTCATCGTACAGCGAAAACCTGGTATCGTATGTAAACAACATCAATACGCACGAAGGCGGAACGCACGTAGCCGGTTTTCGCAGAGCGCTTACGCGAACCCTAAAGAGCTATGCCGATAAATCGGGCTTACTCGAAAAAGCAAAAGTTGAAATAAGTGGCGATGATTTTCGAGAAGGTCTAACGGCTGTAATATCTGTTAAAGTTGCAGAACCTCAGTTTGAAGGGCAAACCAAAACAAAGTTGGGTAACTCCGATGCCATGGGGGCTGTGGATACAGCAGTAGGTGAAGTGTTGCAAAGCTATCTTGAAGAAAACCCGCGCGAAGCCAAGCTGATTGTAAGTAAGGTGATATTAGCGGCTCAGGCGCGTGTTGCTGCGCGCAAAGCCCGCGAAATGGTGCAACGCAAAAATGTTTTATCGGGCACCGGGTTGCCAGGTAAACTTGCCGATTGTGCCAGCAGCGACCCTGCCATTTGCGAACTGTACCTGGTAGAGGGCGATTCGGCAGGGGGGTCTGCCAAGCAAGGTCGCGACAGAAATTTTCAGGCTATCCTTCCGCTTCGCGGAAAAATTCTGAACGTAGAGAAAGCACAAGAACATAAAATCTACGAAAACGATGAAATCAAAAATATGATTACCGCGCTTGGTGTTTCGTTTGGTACCCAAGACGATAACAAAGCACTTAATATGACAAAGCTAAGGTATCATAAAGTTATTATTATGACTGATGCCGATGTGGATGGAAGTCATATTCGTACCTTAATTTTGACTTTCTTCTTTCGCTACATGCGCGATTTGATTGAACAAGGATACGTATACATTGCCTTACCACCTCTTTACTTGTTGAAACGCGGTAAAGAAGAACGCTATTGCTGGACAGAAGAAGAACGCGATGTGATTGTTAAAGAAATGAGCCGGGGTGGCAATGAAGACAGTGTAGGTGTACAGCGCTACAAAGGGTTAGGTGAAATGAACCCTGAACAACTCTGGACTACCACTATGGATCCATCCAAACGTACGCTTAAACAGGTTACTATCGAGTCTGCTGCTGAAGCAGATCATCTTTTCTCAATGTTAATGGGCGATGAAGTAGCACCGCGAAGAGAATTTATTGAGAAGAATGCCAAGTATGCCAGAATCGACATTTAAATGCGATGAAAACGGACGCAAACACGTTACAGGCCGATGAGCGGGTACACCAACAGATTCGTGAGAGTAATTATATAAGCCGCGATTTAAGCTGGTTGCAGTTTAACGATCGTGTACTTGATCAGGCTCGTAAGGAAGACCGGAGTGTTTTCGACCGTCTTAGATTTCTGGCTATTACTGCCTCTAATCTTGATGAGTTTTGTACTATACGCCTTGGGAGTTTGTACAATTACCTCGACTATAGTAAGCAGCGGTTTGATTATAGTGGTTTGCGCGAGGAGCCATTCCGCAAAATGTTATTATCAGATATCAGGCAGTTTGTTTATAATCAGAACACATACTATGTAAGTAACCTGAAACCGCTTTTTGAAGAAAATGGGTTTAAGATAGCAGACTACAATCATCTGTCGCCAGCCGATGCTGACCTTGCAAATCAATATTTCGATCGCACAATTTACCCCATGCTTACACCTATGTTGTTCGATGGGTATCATTCCTTTCCGGCATTACGGAATAACAGGTTATTATTTGGTGTAGTAACCAGAGCGGAATCGGACGGAGCACAACAGAACCTGAAAGCAAGTTTTATTCAGGTGCCAAATAATATTCCACGGTTTTTTGAAATTAAACGATCTGATGGATTTATCCTGTTTGTTCCGCTGGAAGAAATAATTGAGAAAAACATTCACCAGCTTTTCAGAAACATCGAGATTATTAGCATCAGTTTGTTTCGCATTAATCGCAACGGAGATTTTACGTTGGACGAGAGTGAAGATATTGAATCTAACTTTCTGGAAGAATTAAGACGGAAACTTCAAACCCGCAGAAGAGGAAGAGTAGTACGGATTGATACGCTGGAAGGATTTGATCCCTGGTTACTTCGGTTGCTTAAAATTCAATGGGATTTAGATGAAGCCAATGTAATGGTTATTCCGGTCAACAGTCTGATGGATTTTGCCGGACTGAACTATATAATTGGCCATAAAGAGTTCAAAGATAAACGGGCTCCGTTGCATCCGCCACGCAGACCAGTTTCTTTCCCTGAATTTGGTTCGCGCGATATATTTGAAGTGTTGAAAGAACGCGATGTACTGTTGCATCATCCATACGATTCGATGGATCCTGTATTGGAATTACTGGAGAAGGCAGCAGAAGATGAAAAAGTACTTTCGATTAAGATTACCATTTACCGGGTTGCAAAAGACTCGCGGGTTACGGCTGCATTATTACGGGCTGCCGAAAACGGAAAACACGTATCGGTACTTTTTGAAGTAAAAGCCCGCTTTGATGAAGAGAATAACCTGCGTGAAGCGCATCGGTTGCGGCAGGCAGGATGTTTTGTTATTTACGGGGTAAGCAGTTTAAAAACGCATACCAAATTATTGTTAATCGTGCGGCAGGAAGAAGACAAGGTATATCGATACGTGCACCTGGCCAGCGGTAACTACAATGAAATTACATCGCGGGTATATACCGATGTGGGGTTGCTTACTACCAACGAAACCTACGGAAGCGATGTGTCGGATTTCTTTAATGTAATCACAGGACATTCCCAGCCCTCGGCTTATCGCAATCTGATAACTTCGCCAAGGGATATGCGCATACAACTATGTAACCTGATGTTGCGCGAAGCGGATAATGCCCGCAATGGGTTGCCATCGGGTATAATCATTAAGATTAATTCTATTCAGGACAAAGAGTTTATTGATACACTCTACGAAGCTTCAGAAGCAGGTGTGCCCATTAAACTGATTGTACGGGGTATTTGCTGTTTGCGCCCCGGCAGGAAGGGGTTAAGCGAAAACATAGAAGTTATTTCCATTGTTGGAGAATATCTGGAACACTCCAGAATTTATTATTTTCATAACAATAACGATCCCAAGGTTTATATAGGCAGTGCCGATGCAATGGTACGCAGTTTCGACCGCAGGATAGAATCGTTATTTCTTTTAGAACAGGATATGTTGCGCAAACAGGCTATGAACATGCTGCGTTATAACCTGAGAGATAACGTGAACTCATACATTATGCGCGAAGATGGAAGCTACGTAGTTAAAACGCAAAATGGAGAGGCTCCCTTTAATATTCATAAGGAGTTTTTTGAAGTAACCCGCGAAATTATCAGCGATGTAACGCTGTTCTAAGATCGTTTGCCCACCACCTGGGTTTTGTTTCCTTTGGATTGATCTTCTTTGTTGATGAACTCAATTTTGGACTGTTTGCTGTTGCGTTCAAATAAATGCAACATCATACCATCCTTCAAACCTACTTCAGGAACAAACATGTATTTGGCTTTGGCCCATTCCATAGCGCGCATATAAATGGTACTGGCCGGAAGAATAACATCGGCCCGGTCAGGGTTCATCTGCAGTTTATAAATACGTTCTTCAATGGAGTGATTTCCAATCATTTCCTTAACCTCGCCCATCCTTTTTAAAGACATTAATCTGTGCGGCTTAAGTTTAGCCAGTTCGTAAATTTTGCTAATGTTACCACCCGTACCTACTGCGGTAACCTTACCCATTTCAGATTTCACATTCTCCTTCACCCAATTTTCCATGTCGCTCCAAACTACAGGCAGATCGTGATTTTCAAGTATGCGAACAGAACCTACTTTGAAAGATCGGGTTTTAACTTTCTTACCATTATAATACACGTTTAACTCAGTACTACCACCGCCCACATCAATGTGCAGGTAAGCCTGATTGCCCAGATAAGAACGTATAGCGGTATTAATAAGCTCTGCTTCCCGCTGCCCGCCAATTATTTCAATAGTAAGCCCAATTTCTTTTTTAACGGCCTCAGCCAGAGCAGGCCCATTCTCAGATTCTCGCATAGCCGAGGTGGCACATAACATAAAATCGTCAACCTCATACAAGTCCAGCAACAGCTTAAAGGCTTGCATTAATTTCTTGAATTTTAGTATGCTTTTATCGCTAATACGATTAGTTGTAAATACATCGTGCCCCAAACGCAAGGGAAAACGAACATATTCCATCTTTTTAAACAGTACCTGATCTTTACTTTCCAACACAGACGATACCTGGAAGCGGATAGCGTTGGAACCAATGTCTATTGCGGCTAACTTCAAATCTTATGGGTCTAATTAGGTGGTGTAAATTTAAGGTATCCTGATTTTATTATTATTACCTAATTATGTTTCTTTGTGCTACTTATCCAGAAAGACTGAGGGACAGGGCCCGATGATGTCTTAGCAACCTTGCTGATAACCTGGTGCTAATTCCCTTCTTCATCCAGTTCAAACGGATGCAGAGAAGATAAGTAAGCCAATCTTTCAAGGCTCTTTCTGGGTAAATAATTAACAGCAGAAAGAGTGAAAATAGAAGACATTATAAAAGAACGTATTCTTATCCTCGATGGTGCTATGGGTACTATGATCCAGCGCTATCCGCTAGAGGAAAAGGATTTTCGGGGTGAACGGTTTAAAGATCATAAACATCCGCTTAAAGGCAATAACGACCTGCTTTCGCTTACGCGACCTGATATTATCGAAGCCATTCACCACCAGTATTTCGAGGCTGGTGCCGATATTATTGAAACCAATACCTTCAGTGGCACAACCATTGCCCAGGCCGATTATCACCTCGAACACATTGTATATGAGTTGAATTTTGAATCGGCTCGTATTGCCAGAAAAGTAGCCGATGAGTTTACCGTAAAAGAACCTCATAAACCTCGTTTTGTGGCGGGGGCTATGGGCCCAACCAATAGAACAGCTTCGCTTTCGCCCGATGTAAACGATCCGGGTTTTCGTGCTATAACATTCGATCAGTTAGTGGTGGCGTATAAGCAACAAGCAAAAGGATTGGTAGAAGGCGGTGTCGATACTTTGCTGATCGAAACCGTATTTGATACACTCAATGCCAAAGCAGCTGCCTTTGCCGTACAAGAGTTGTTTGATGAAATTGGTAGAACGGTTCCCATCATGATTTCGGGCACTATTACCGATGCCAGCGGTCGCACACTATCCGGACAAACTACCGAAGCATTTTTAATTTCATTGTCGCACGTCCCGTTGTTAAGCATTGGATTGAACTGCGCACTGGGAGCACGGCAACTTCGTCCGTATTTGAAAGTGTTGAATACCGAATCACCATTTTTTGTGAGCGCCTATCCAAACGCAGGCTTACCAAACGAATTTGGTCATTACGATCAAACCCCCGAAGAAATGGCTGCCGAAGTGGAAGAATATCTTAAAGAAGGATTGGTAAATATTGTGGGCGGTTGCTGTGGCTCAACCCCCGATCATATCAAGGCGATTGCCGAAATGGCGAAGAAGTATAAGCCGCGTACGGTTGGTGATGCAGCAGCAGTTGCTCAAAACTAAACAATACTTGAATCTATGTTAGTGCAGTCAACAGTAGGCAGTAAGCAAGAAACAGTAGGCAGTTATGTTGTTCAAATTGCCCGCCAACTGCCTACTTTATCTAATGTTAAAATATGAGCCATAGACCATTACTATTAAGCGGCTTAGAAGCAGTACACGTAACCCCAAATTCCAACTTCGTTAACATTGGAGAACGTACCAACGTTACTGGCTCGGCTAAGTTTTTAAAGCTCATCAAAGAAGATAAGTTTGATGAAGCCCTCGAAGTAGCGCTCGACCAGGTGCGCGGTGGTGCGCAGGTAATTGACGTGAACATGGACGAAGGCATGTTAGATTCAAAAGCTGCTATGATCAGGTATTTAAACCTGATGGCTTCTGAACCAGAGATTGCAACGCTTCCTGTCATGATCGACTCATCGAAGTGGGAAGTGATTGAAGCCGGGTTAAAATGTTTACAAGGAAAAGGCATTGTAAACTCCATCAGCATGAAAGGCGGAGTAGAGGAGTTTATCCGCCAGGCGAAATTAGTAAAGCGATACGGGGCGGCAGCAGTGGTGATGGCTTTTGATGAAGCAGGGCAGGCCGACACCTACCAGCGCAGAATTGATATTTGTAAACGTGCGTATGATATTTTGGTGAACGAAGTGAAGTTTGCACCCGAGGATATCATTTTCGATCCGAATATTTTTCCGGTAGCAACCGGTATTGATGAACACCGGAACTATGCCCTTGATTTTTTTAAAGCCGCTAAATGGATTCGGGAGAATTTACCGGGTGCGCATGTTAGTGGAGGTGTAAGTAATGTTTCGTTTAGCTTTCGCGGAAACCAGAAAGTGCGCGAAGCTATGCATTCGGCCTTTCTGTATCATGCTATTCAACATGGAATGGATATGGGTATCGTAAATCCAACCATGTTGGAGGTTTATGATGAGATACCAAAAGATTTATTAGAACGTGTTGAAGATGTATTGCTCAACAGGCGCGATGATGCCACCGAGCGTTTGCTGGAGTTTGCCGAAACCATAAAAGGATCAGCCAGGAAAAAAGAGCAGGACGATGTGTGGCGTACCGGTACGGTGGAGGATCGCATCACACACTCATTAGTTAAAGGGATCATCGATTTTATTGATACCGATACTGAAGAGGCGCGTATCAAGTACGGTCGCCCGTTAAACGTGATTGAAGGCCCGCTGATGGCCGGCATGAACGTGGTGGGCGATTTGTTTGGTGCAGGTAAAATGTTTTTGCCTCAGGTGGTGAAAAGCGCCCGCGTAATGAAAAAATCGGTGGCGTATTTAACACCATACCTCGAAGAAGAGAAACGATTAAACGGAAACGTTGGACAGGCAGCCGCAAAAATATTATTAGCAACTGTAAAAGGTGATGTACACGACATCGGTAAAAATATTGTAGGTGTGGTGCTGGCGTGTAACAATTACGATGTGGTGGATTTGGGGGTGATGGTTCCACCCGAAAAAATTATTGAAGCAGCCAGGCGCGAAAAAGTTGATGCGGTTGGCTTGAGTGGGTTAATCACACCTTCATTGGATGAGATGGTGTATGTAGCCAAAGAAATGCAACGCGAAAAGATGGACTTGCCGCTGCTGATTGGCGGAGCTACAACCTCGCGTATTCACACAGCTGTAAAGATCGACCCGGTGTATGAAGGTCCGGTAGTGTATGTGTTAGATGCTTCGCGGTCGGTACCGGTAGCCAGCGAATTGATCAGTCCGAACACGCGGCAAAGTTTTCAGCAAAAAATGAAAAAAGAGTACCAGGCATTGCGTGCCGATCACGAAAGCCGGAAGCAAACCAAAAGTTATATTTCATTGGCGGCTGCGCGTGCCAACAACACAAAAATCGATTGGGCAAATACAACGTTTACCAAACCGCAGTTTACGGGACGAAAAGAGTTTGTAAAATTCCCATTAGAAGAAATCCGCAAGTACATCGACTGGACACCGTTCTTTCAAACCTGGATGCTGGCAGGACGTTTTCCGGGAATTTTAAAAGATGAAGTGGTAGGAGTAGAGGCCACGAAATTATATAACGATGCTAATAAGATGCTCGATGAGATCATTAAAAGTCGATCGTTGCAGGCTAATGGGGTGGTAGCATTTTATCCGGCTAACCGCGAAGGTGATGATGTGAACTTGTATCGTAAAGATCAGGGCGAATCGTTTGCTACGTTCCATTTCCTGCGCCAGCAAAATAAGAAAGCTCAAAACCTCCCGAATTTTTGTCTGGCTGATTTTATATCATCCGATAAGGGAAAAGATCACTTCGGTATGTTTGCCGTAACAGCCGGCATTGGATTAGAGAAACTTATTGAGAAGCACAAAGCCAATCAGGACGATTATTCCGAAATCATGGCGAAAGCCTTAGCCGACCGTTTGGCTGAAGCCTTTGCGGAATGTTTGCATGAATTGGTGCGCAAAGAATTTTGGGGTTATGCAAAAGACGAAAACCTGGGCGATGACGAACTGATCGCAGAAAAATACCAGGGTATTCGTCCGGCACCGGGTTATCCGGCATGTCCCGATCACACCGAAAAGAAATTATTGTTTGAATTGCTCGATGCAGAAAAAGTAGGAATAATATTAACCGAATCGTACGCTATGTATCCGGGCGCTGCCGTAAGCGGATTTTATTTCGCGCATCCCGGCTCGAAGTATTTTGGGTTGGGTAAAATTGAAAAAGATCAGGTAGAAGATTATGCCAAACGAAAGGGTATGAGTGTGCAAGAAGTGGAGAAATGGTTAGCTCCAAATCTTTCTTATAATTAGATAATTAGCCGATTTGAAAATTTGAAAATGGAGTGTTGTCAATAATTTTCAAATTTTCAAATTATCACATTTTCAAATTGACTAAATGAAAGTAACAGAACACTTAAAACGCGCCAACGGTAAAACGTTGTTTACATTAGAAATTCTTCCTCCTTTAAAAGGTGAGAACATCAAAAATCTGTTCAATAACATCGACCCGTTAATGGAGTTTAACCCTCCGTTTATCGATGTTACCTATCACCGTGAGGAGTATGTATTCAAAAAGAAAGATGGCGGTTTGCTCGAAAAAATAACCACACGTAAACGACCCGGTACGGTAGGGATTTGCGCTGCCCTTCAAAATCACTATAAGGTTGATACTGTCCCGCATATTATTTGCGGGGGATTCAGCAAAGAAGAAACAGAAAACGCGCTCATCGACCTTAATTTTTTGGGTGTGGATAACGTGTTGGTATTACAGGGCGATGCCATTAAAACCGAATCGAAGTTTATACCCGAGAAAGATGGATTTGGCTATGCCTCAGAATTACTGGAGCATGTAGTGAACATGAATCGCGGGTTATACCTCGATGAAGAGTTACACGAACCTTCTCCTACTAATTTTTGCATTGGTGTGGCTGGGTATCCTGAAAAACACTTTAATGCACCAAACTTAAAAACAGATTTAAAGTATCTGAAAAACAAAGTGGATAAAGGCGCTGAGTACATTGTAACGCAAATGTTTTTCGATAATAAAAAATATTTTGAGTTTGTAGATAAATGCCGGGAGGTGGGTATTACCGTTCCGATCATTCCAGGTATCAAACCTTTAACAACCAAATCGCAACTAACCATTCTGCCTCAGATTTTCCACATCGATTTGCCCGAAGAGTTGAGCGATGAAGCCGAGAAGTGTAAAGACAATGCTTCGGTGAAGCAGTTGGGCGTTGAGTGGGCCGTTAAGCAATCAAAAGAATTGATTAAGTGCGGGGCTCCCACCATACATTTTTATTCAATGGGTAAATCCGATCCGATTTATCGTATTGCAAAAGAATTGTTTTAAAAGATAAGGCCCGAAATTATTCGGGCCTTTTTCGATAACATTCAATTTGTTCCTCTATGGAATAGGCAACCCGGTTGCGCTGTATTTACTGAGGTCAGTAAGGGGTACAGTTGCTCCAAAAGTTGTGTTAATAGCCTCAATGAATGTGCGGGATAAAAATGCATACCCTCTGCTATTCATATGCGCACCATCTTCAGAGTAGATTCCGGTTGGCGGATTAATGTTTGGTGTAATGGTTACATTATTATAGATACCAGCCTGGGCAGCAATTAAGCCCTCTAATGCAGCATTAACATCAGCCAACGCTAAACGGCTGGAGTTAGCCGCTACAGTAGCCGCTACCGTTGCATTATAGGCTGTCCGGGCTCCATTAATAGCTTCAATCTCTGTTGGAATTAAAACATATTGATCAGCAAGGGGCACGGTTACACCATTAATTAAACTGGGATTTCCACCAACCAGTGTTCCCAAAACAGTTCCTGCACCTAATGGTAATTTGTCGGCTGCGGTGGTTTGGCGAGCTCGTGCATAGGGTACTAATGCGCCTGCACCATTGGCATTCATGGCTGCAGTTAAATCGGTAAGCGTTTCATCCACAATCAGCGCTTTGTTTTGACCGGCAACAAAAGAAATTAATCTTTTATCTCTTTCAGCCTCAGTAATTACACCGGCACCCGCCATAGCAGTAAGAAATCCGTTATAATTATTTGCCAGGCTTGAAGTAAGCGTTGTAGCGGTTGCAGCATCAAGCGGTATCGGGTTATAGGCCACCGAAGTAAAATGAGGCATTTTAAAAATATCAGGATAGTTACCAACCACACCCTTCAGGTTCGCATTTGAACCTAACAACGCGCCAATAGCAGCGCCATACTGAAGATCAAAACTTGCAGCACCAGCGCCTGTGGCTGGAGTTAAAGGGGCTTTGGTGGGATCTCCGCCAAAGGCAGCATACAGAAAGAAATCATCAAGGCCTAACCAAAACAGAAAGAATGTACCACCAGCAGCAGCAGCATCACCTATCAGGGTTGTGCTACCTCCGGGAGGTAAGGCAAGCCGGCCATAGAAGGGACTGAATCTTGGATCGGTGCCAGCCAATGCCCAATTACCTGTTTCTGGAATAAGAGCCTGACCTAATACAATAGCTGGTACACCAAAATTATTCAATGTTGCTTTTCCACCGGTATAAATAAAACCAGGATTTGCCGAAGGATTTGGAAGGGCTTCAAGATTTCCAGCAGCATACGCTTGCGGTGTTGGGCGTGGTGAAACTCCCTGAAGAAGCATTCTGCCTAAAATTGGTTTTGTGTTATCGGCAAGGAAGGGTTGTGTTACAAACAGGTTCCACCCAAGTGTAGCATTAATGCTGGGTTGTACAAACGCACCGCCCCCAACACCGGGTTTAGCAAACTGCGTTGCCATAATGGCGGGTAGCGAATTGTTTTGTCCGGTTGTAAAGAGAGCACCACCCTGTACACCTGCCACAAAGGAATTACCAATAGCAATAAACTTGGTAAAGTTTGCCGTGCCGGGCGTACCATTATCAACAGGCGGTACTACTACAGGCGGTGTGAGTTCAATTAATTCCTGCTCGCATGATGTGCTGATAAGCAGTGCGAGCGAAAGGATATAGATAAATTTTAAATTTTTCATATCGTATTGATTTTCGATTATTTCAAGAACTCATCAAATGTTAGCGAGATGTAATACATCTGTCCTACAAAAGGGGCCCCCAGATTGGTTCTGTAATCACCGCCACCTAAATTAGTAGCGCCTACTTTCAACATAGATTTTAGAGGCGATAGTTTATAGCTTACCTGGGCATCTAATACACCAAACTCAGGCACATTCCACACTCCATAAGATGATTGCCATAAGAATCCTTCCTGCCAGCGGAAGTTAATATTGAAGCCCAGATTGTTTGTTACTTTGCGATTACCCAATCCGATATTGAATTTATTTTCAGGTGTGTTGAAGCCAGCTCTGAAGTCAGCTGTTTCATTTGCATCAAACGTGGCATAGCTATAACTACCATTTAATGTAAAATTGCGGGGTAGGCTATAGGTAAGCCCAAGACCTACACCACTTGATGTAACATTTTCGATCGAGTTGTTGTACAAGCTATACAAACTTCCGGCTGGAACCGTGTTGCCCTGATGTTGGGTTGGTGCCTTAACTGCTACAATCTGCTCACCAATAAAACTCTGATACGTGGTGTAATAGGCATTCAGGTCTACCAAAAGTTTATTTGAGAAAACACCTTTATAACCCACCTCAAATGATTTTAATTTTTCGGGTTGTACATACGGAATATCGGCTGTTACAAGTAAACTGGCATTTCCACCGGTTGGGGTTCCATCGGCAGCAAGTGAGCCACCCGATGCCCGGAAGGCGTTATAAGATGCCTGAGTCCAGGCGCCACCATTATGCACACCATACCGGCTTGCGTTGGCTTCGGTGCTACCCAATAAGGTACCGCTTGAAGATGGGAAATAAATAAACTGGGCTTGTGTATCCGGGTTTCTAAAGCCGGTTTGAAAGGATGCTCTCAGGTTATGATTTTCAGATAAACTATAGACGGCAGACAATCTGGGTGTAAACTGTCCTTCAAAGTTTTCGTTCTTATCATACCGGATAGATCCGGTTAGCTTTAGGTTTGAAATGGTTTTGGCGATTTGCGTATAAACACCGTATTCGTCAATTTTTATACGATTAAAATCAACTCCGTCATTAGGTCCTTCATTAAAGATTGTACCCGAAGAAAACAGGTCATACCTTCTTACATTACCACCTACCTGTATTTCGGCAAACTTAACCTGATTTACAAAGTTGTAGTTGAATTCTGCATGAAAGAGTCTGGAGTTATCAAGGAAGGAAGCACCTCCGCCAGAAGCTGGATGCAGACCTCCATTTGCGTCAGTCCATGTACCGGTTGGGGTTCTTTGGAAGTAGTTATTGCGTACAATTTCCATGAGGCTTTTATATCCGGGTGTGCCAGGTTGCGGACGATTACGGTCGGCATATTCACGCGCAGCATCGTGGTTTCCGGCTTCAACTCCCGGAATATAGCCTTGCATGGCTACCACATAATCAGGAACCCAGTTTGTTGCTGACGGGCTGTACGTTTCGTTAGCATATCCGCCCAAAGCGGAAAGGTTGTACGATTTACCGGCATCGGTAGCTGTGCGATAAGCCCGCACAAAGAAATTATCTGACTTGATTTCTACTTTATGAAACTGCTGACTGAAGTCGCGCAGAACATATTTTTCAGTTCCCTGATAAATGGAACTTCCACCGCCATAGCGGTAATTATACAACGCCTCAATCTTATCGCTAATACGATAGTGAAGGGCGCCATCAGCCTTAAGGCTTTTTGCTTCACGGCCATCACTAAAAGCATTTAGCATATCTTCTTCGCGGAAGCCTGTTCGGGTTATGGTACCAATGCTGGGTACTGGTACGGCAATGCGTGTTTCGTCTCCATAAAGGTTCAAACCATCAAAGTCTTTGGTGCCGCTTAAATCAGTTGTTGATTCAGGATTAGTGCGCGAAGTTCTGTAATCATTACTCAGCCAATCGGTGGCCTGCAGCATGGAAAGATTTATTTTAATTGCCAGTTTATTATTAAATGCCTTGGCATACCGGAGGCTATATTGCATAAACGGATCTGAACTGCCGGCATCTGATTTTGTAATACCTCCTTTAACCTGGGCGCTTAATCCCTGATAGTCAAATGGGCTTTTACTTTTCATAATTAGAATTCCGTTAAAAGCGTTAGGACCATACAGTGCCGAGGCAGCACCGGGCACCAATTCAACACTTTCTGCATCCAGTTCTCCAATACCAACAATGTTACCGGTAGGAAAGTTAAGAAGTGGCGTTTGTGTATCCATTCCATCTACCAATTGCACAAAGCGCACGTTAGCAATGGTAGCAAAACCCCTTGTGTTAATAGAAGTTAGATTGAGACTACCATTATTTGTCTGAACGCCCTTTACATTTGATAAGGCATCGTAAAAATCAGGCGTGGCCGATTGCCTGATGGCTAACAAATCCATTTTTTCGATTGTTACCGGAGAGTGTAGAATGCTTTCTTCCACCCGCGAAGCAGAAACAACAACTTCCTGCCCTAATAAAGTTTGTTCGGCAAGCGAAACATCAATTGTAGCTGTTGCTTGTGTTACCTCAATTTCCTGAGTGGCAAATCCAATAAAAGAAAATACCAATGTAAAAGGTGGTGCCTGATTTACTTTCAGGCTGTATTGACCATTGGTGCCGGAGATAGTCCCGATTACCCGACCTTTCACCACAATGTTAACTCCTGCCAACGGGTCATCATTTCCTCCATCTTTTACCGTACCGGTAATTGATGTGGTTTGCGCCATCAGAGTTGCAGCCCCGCATAGCAAAAAAAGCACGGGGAGCAACGCCTTTCTGTAGAATTTATTCATAAGAATTATAGGTTTAATCCTTAAATCTACAAGAAAAAGGCTAATTACAAACGATTGAAAGGGTGGTTTTTTACAATTTGTCTATTCAGAAATAGAGCTTATTTCTGCGTACGTACCAACTCCACCAGCCGGTCGCACAGGGCGTTGATTTCGTTGGCCATTTTCTCATCGCCAGTTGAAGTAAGCACGCTTTGTGCTATGCCCCCTATGTTTTCGATATAGAAACGCTTCATTTCGTCAACCGGCATGTCTTTGGTCCACAGATCGATACGCATGGTATTTTTTTGCCGGCTATCCCAAAGCGAAACCGAAATGGATTTGGTTTCGGTGGGTGTATCTAAGGGTTTATCGGTAGCATCCCAGGTAATCCGTTCAGGAACGTTATTATCGTCTAACTGAATGGCAAACTCAATGGAAGATTTTTTCATAGCATAAATTTGAGCCTGTAAAGAAACAACTTTTTACACCTGCATTTCAGGAATGTTGCCATCAATCTCTAATCGCCCTTCGGTGGCATTTTTAATTTGGTCCACCGAAATACCGGGTGCCCGTTCTAACAGTTTAAACCCACCTTGTGGCAGCACATCCAGTACAGCCAGGTCGCTTACAATCCGTTTTACACATTTTATGCCTGTAATGGGGAGGGTGCATTTTTTAAGTAGTTTGGAAGCCCCCTCTTTACTGCAATGCTGCATGGCTACAATAATATGCTTGGCAGACGCAACCAGGTCCATTGCCCCACCCATACCTTTTACCATTTTACCGGGCACTTTCCAGTTGGCGATATCGCCATTTTCTGAAACTTCCATAGCACCCAGAATAGTAAGATCTACGTGGCCACCCCGAATCATAGCAAAACTTTCGGCTGAGTTGAACAGGGCAGAGCCGGGCATCATGGTTATGGTTTGTTTGCCTGCATTAATAAGATCTGGGTCAATTTTACTTTCGGTTGGAAAGGGACCAATACCCAGTAACCCATTTTCGGATTGCAACACTACATGAAGATGCGATGGAATATAGTTGGCCACTAATGTGGGAATGCCAATACCCAGATTGATGTACATTCCATCTCCAACCTCTTGGGCTATTCGTTTCGCAATTCCGGTTTTGTCTAACATGGTGAGTGAGTCTTAAGTCGTTAGTTCTTAGTTCAAAGTTTAGTCGATGTTGTTAGTGTATAAGTCCAACTTATAACTATGGACTAATTACTATTTACTTATTGTACGTTGTTCAATTCGTTTCTCATAATTCTTACCCTGAAAAATTCGTTGCACATAAATTCCGGGTGTGTGTATCTGGTTTGGGTCTAACTCACCTAAGGGCACCAATTCTTCTACTTCTGCAATGGTAATCTTACCGGCAGTGGCCATCATGGGATTGAAATTCCGGGCTGTGCCTTTATACACAAGGTTCCCGGCTGTATCGCCTTTCCATGCTTTTACAATGGAAAAATCGGCCCGCAGCCATTGCTCTAATAAGTACGTTTTGCCATTAAACTCGCGCATTTCTTTTCCTGTTGCTACTTCAGTTCCGACTCCGGCAGGAGAAAAGAAAGCTGGAATACCGGCACCACCGGCACGCACTCGTTCGGCAAGTGTACCTTGCGGAATAAGTTCTACTTCCAATTCGCCAGAAAGCAACTGTCGTTCAAACTCTGAGTTTTCGCCCACATACGATGAAATCATTTTTTTTACCTGTTTGGTTTTAAGCAATAGGCCAATTCCAAAATCATCTACACCTGCATTGTTAGATATACAGGTTAATCCTTTGGTACCTTTCTTCAGAATGGATGAAATACAATTTTCAGGAATACCGCATAGGCCAAAACCGCCCAACATTAGAGTAGCATTATCAAAAATATCGTGTACAGCTTCGTCAGGCCCAACTACTACTTTGTTAATCATAAAGTGCTATTTGAAAACAAATCTCACGTTAGTTCAAACAAAATGCAAATGTTAAATTGATTGAAGGGCCAGTAGGGCTGCAACTTTATCTTTTTCTAATTGCAGTTTTAAAGATTCAAGGTCACTAAACCGTGAGTCGGAACGCAAAAGTTTTTGAAAACTTAGGTTTATGGTTTCTCCATAAATTTCTTTATCGAAGTTAAAGATGTTTACTTCAATAGATCGTTTTGAACCATTTACCGTGGGCCGGTTACCAATGTAGAGCATCCCCCCGAATGTAGTGTTTTCATGCCTCACCGTAACGGCATAAATACCATCGGCAGGCACTAACTTATCGTGCGAGTCAAGATCAATGTTAGCCGTTGGAAAACCCAATACGCGTCCTAGTTTATCGCCTTTAATTACACGGCCTGATAACGGGTAGGGGGCCCCTAAAAAATGATTTGCTGTGTCAATATCACCAATTTCTAATGCCTTGCGGATTTTAGTAGAACTTACTCCAACGTGATCAACATCTTGTCTTGGTATTTCCTCTACATCAAACCCGAATGCAGGGCCGTTGAGTTTAAGTTGCTCAAAACTACCTTCACGATTTTTACCAAACCGATGATCGTAACCAATTACCAATTTCTTTGTGCCTATTCGGTTAACCAGAATTTGAGTAATAAAATCTACTGAGGTAAGCTGCGAAAACTCTTTTGTAAAAGGAATACGTATTAAATGTTGTACACCATATTCGCGAAGCAGATCGGCTTTCTCTTCAAACGTATTAAGAAGTTTTAGACCGGGTTCGTCAGGTTTTAAAATGGTTCGGGGGTGTGGCCAAAACGTAATAACTACTGTTTCGCCCGAATGTTTTCCGGCAACCTCTTTTAAGCGCGATAAAATTTTTTGATGACCAATGTGTACACCATCAAATGTGCCACTGGTAACAACCCCAAATGATAAAGGCGAAAAGTCTTCCAGCGAATGATAGATTTTCATTTTACCTCTGGATTAATCTGGTCTAGCTCTTGCGCATCGGCTAGTTTAAATTCACCAATACGCGTTCGGCAAAGTTCTGCAAGATAGGCTCCTGTTCCTAATTCATTTCCAAAATCGCGGGCGAGGCTGCGAATATAGGTGCCTTTAGAACAGACTATGCGAAATCGAATATGTGGTTTTGTAATATTAGTAATTTCAAAAGTTGAGATTGTAACTTCGCGTGGTTTCAGTACTACTTCTTCTCCTTTACGAGCTAACGCATAAGCCCGCTTTCCGCCTACTTTAATGGCTGAATGTAAAGGCGGGATTTGTTGAATTGTTCCTGTAAATTTTTGTGCGGCTCTTAAAATGATATCATCTGTAAGGTGATCAATTTCTATAGGTACTGATACATCTGTTTCAAGATCGTGGGAAGGAGTTGTCTGGCCAATTACAAATGTGCCGGTGTATTCTTTTTCCTGCGCCTGATATTCATCAATACGCTTAGTCATTTTTCCGGTACACAAAATCAATAGGCCTGTTGCTAATGGATCTAATGTACCTGCGTGCCCAATTTTCTTTATCTTAAGTTTTCCTCTGAGTTTATTCACCACATCAAAGGATGTCCATTCAAGCGGTTTGTTGATCAGTAACACACGATCAAGATATTCGCTCATACAATTTGCATATCTATCCCCAACCAGTAAAGTGTTAATATGATAACGCCAAGAATTATCCGGTAATAACCGAATATCTTAAAACCGTGTTTAGTTAAGTAAGTAATAAACGATTTGATGGCGAGAAAGGCCACAATAAAAGCGATTACATTACCCAGAAGGAGTATCGAGATATGGTCGTTTCCAAAGGTATTTCCGTCCAGATAAAAAGTGAGGAGCTTATATCCTGTTGCGGCAAGCATTGTGGGGATGGCCAGTAAAAAGGAAAATTCAGCAGCTGTTTGCTTGGTTAACTTCTGGGTTATTCCGCCAATGATAGTGGCGGCTGATCTGGAAACACCCGGAACAAGAGCTAATACCTGAAACAACCCAATTCTAAATGCTGATTTATACGTAACCTCAGTTTGCCCATGCTCTTCTGTTTCGTGAAATATTTTATCGATAAAAAGAAACACAATGCCCCCAAGTATTAGCATAATTGCTACCAGATCTACACGTTCGAATAAAAAATCTATCTGATCGCTAAACAGCAAGCCGAGTATGGCTGCGGGTACAAATGCTGCAAGTAACTTGAAGTAAAAACTTATAGTCTGAAAGAACCTTTTCCAGTATAATACCATTACTGATGTTATTGCGCCTAGTTGAATAGCAACCGTAAAGGTTTTTACAAACGGGTCTTTCTCAATTCCCAAAATTGCCGAAGCAATAATCATATGCCCGGTTGAGGATACGGGCAAAAATTCAGTAAGGCCTTCAATAATTGCCAATATGATGGCATCGAAATAAGACATGGAGAACTAAATCAATCCTTGTGTTTAGGGGTGTACAGAATGGCAAAAATTTCAGTAATAAAACCGGCCAGTACAATAATCGGGCTTAATGTGATACCCAGAAATCCAAAGCCATATGGCTCTTTGTCCATTGCCATAACAGTAAAACCAATCACCAGCAATACCAGGCCTGCAATCATCAACTGGTAGTTTCTTTTTCCAAATGCAAGTTTACTCATTGAATTAATAAAGTTCGTCTAACGAAAGTTTAAGATATTTACTTACTGCACGGTAGGTGCTTAGAAATGCCACCAGCATGCCCAAAGCAATCAGGAATGCCAGTAATAAAAGTAATCTATTATTATTTTGGATTAATGCCAGATCAGCAACTCGTTGTGTGGCAAAACTGATCAGTGCAATCAGCAGGGTAGAAGCCAAAATTCCAGCTACAAACCCATGCAGACTTGCCCGGTATAAAAATGGTTTTTGAATAAACCAATTTCGGGCGCCAACCAATTGCATACTGCGGATAAGAAACCGCTGCGAGAAAAGAGCAAGCCGAAGGGTGTTATTGATTAATAGCATAACAACCAGAAGTAGCAAAACGACCAGCCCAACCAACACCAAACCAATTTTGGTGAGGTTTTGGTTTATTGAATCAATTACATTTTCGATGTAGTGTACCTGAAACACACCGCCAATTTGTTCGATTTCTGTTTTGATTTTTTTTAGGCTTTCCGAATCGTGAAATCCTTCCTTAATTCGTACCAGATAAGCATCCCGAAGAGGGTTTTCGCCAAGAAAATTCTTAAAATCTTCTCCGGTTTCTTCAATAAATTGTTTTGCTGCCTGGTCCTTGCTTACAAATGTAATTGCGTCTTTGCCATCGCCCAGATAAGGCTTAGAGGCGAGCCCCTTTTCGATTTGATTGCGTTGGGTGTCTGATATCTGGGTGTTAAGGTAAACCTGAATTTTTACATTCTCCCGAACAATTCGCTCTAATTCTTTCGAATAAATCACAAGGGCTCCAAATACGCCTATTACAAAAAGGGCAAGTGTAATACTGAGTATCACACTTATATAGGGATAGGTTCCGAGTTTCTTTTTCCGGACTTTAAATCTGGTTTCGCCCAACGACATCGGGCAAAGATAACAGGATTCCCGATTTTTTTAAGTAGGAGACCTGCTTAAGAAATGCCATGCACTACTTTTTGCGATACGTCTCCAGTTTCGAGATGGTAGCCTTATCCGTAATTACATCAAGCGGTGTAATTGCAGTTGATTGTTCGTTCAGAAAGTAATATTTACTCTGATAGAATAAATAAACGGAGTGTTTACCTCCATTCAACTCTAAGATTTCGTACAAACTACGATCAAAAGAACCGTACAATACAACTTTACCATCGGCAAACTGATAGTGGAATTTGTATTTTTTGCTGGTCGAGTCAATGTTTACTTCCAGTGATTTAGCTTCAACAGCAGGTGCAACGGGTTGGGTGGCTCCCTGGCTTATTGGCGATGAGGTGCTCTCTACTAATTCTGCACTGGGGTCAATTACATCAATAGTTGGTTTAGCAACTTCTTTTTTAGCAGTATTTGTACTCGTTTTAGGTTGAACATTAGATTCTGGCTCAACTTCTGCTGGCTGCTCATGTTGATTGGTTACCACATCTTCAAGTGCAGGGTTAAGGCTGTTTTCTGTTTCTGTAATAACACCAATCGAATCTTTCGGTTCTGTTACGGGTAACTCTGGCTTATTATTTCCTAACCAATAAACAGTTCCAATTAATAATGCACCCCCTACAATACCAGCCGCAACCTTTAAGGTTGTAAACTCCCGGGAGCTTATTGGAATATTCCTGAGCATGGATTTAAGCTCGGCTGCCCGTGCTTTCTGAAGACCATCTATAATCTGGCGTTGAAACTCAACATCTGCCTTTAAGGTAGGGTCTGAAGCTAATTGTTGTTCAAATACCTCCCGCTGTGTATCGCTTAACTTATTGGTAAGATAGTCGTCTATTAATTCAGTGTTACTCATGTCTTTTTCATTAGTCTAAAAAATCGTGCTCAGAATATTGCGCCTTCACTAATTCATCCAGCTTCTGTTTACACTTATATTTTTTTGTTTTGGCTGTGTCGGTATTGGCGAAGCCTAATTTTTCGGCTATTTCCTGCATCGACATTTCGTCAAAATAATAATACATCAAAACCTTACGGCACGTTTCACCTAACTGATCCAGGCATTTGGCTATTATCTTCTCGCGTTCCGGGCTATCCATATCCATTGATTGGGCAGCATCTTTTTCTTCATGCGAAAGTCGCTTTTTCCTGTCGAGTTCTTTACGCCACAGATTTTGGCAAATACTGTAGATGTAAGTACTCATTTTGGCTGTCATTATCAGGTTGCCCGATCTGGCCTTCTGCCAGAACACTACTAATGCATCCTGATATACGTCTCGTGCTTCTTCTTCTGTACCACTGTTGGTGATTACCAGTTTGGTCATCATCCTGTAGTACTTCTTGTAAATTAATTCAAGGGCTTTCTCGTCTCCGTTCTGGATTCGTTCGAAAATCTCCTTTTCATCCATTTGCAAGTTGTTTTTGAATACTCGTAGTGCCACGTTTGGTAACCTTTACTATATGATAAACGGAACTATTCGGGGATTAATGTCGGTATTTTTCCGATGAGATGATAATTACCGCTCGGGTAACCAGGTTTGAGTACGGAAGAAGGGGCCAAGGTAGCCTCTGAGTTTAAGGGTATTTCCTTCCAGCCAAACTTTGCATCTGTATATTTTGCCATTGTTAGGATCAATAATAGTTCCTCCGGCATATTCGGCATTATCCCTAACAAGATTTCTAAGAATTTCCATTCCGATAATCTTCTTTTTGTAACGATCATCATTTGTTGGGCATTCATTACATACAGGATCCTGTTCTTCATCCGGCCCACGAAATAGCCGGGTTATCGTACCATAGAATTTGCCATTCTTCTCTACTATCTCCACTATCGATTTGGGTTTTCCGGTTTCGTCATCGATTGTTTTCCATTTACCTGCAATGGTTTGCGCCCGACCGCTTATTGAACAACAGATCAGAACAAGAATTAGTACTCTTACCATAATTAATCTTGTGCGTTAAGCCTTAAAGATAAAAAAAGAGCGGTGTTTTAAGCACCGCTCTTTAGTGAGTTATAGACAAAAGATTACTTTATCTCTTCAATCTGGTTAGCTGTAACTACGATCTCGGTCTTTTCCTTGGGTTCGTCAGCCTTTACTGTAGCTACATCATCTTGCACCAGGAATGGTGCAAGTACAAGGGCCACTACCGACATTAACTTTAACAGGATGTTAAGAGAAGGGCCTGAAGTGTCTTTGAATGGATCACCTACGGTGTCGCCCACAACAGCCGCTTTGTGCGGTTCAGATTTCTTGTAGTATTTCTGGCCATTAATTTCAACGCCTTCTTCAAAGCTCTTCTTGGCATTATCCCATGCACCACCGGCATTCGATTGGAAGATAGCCATCAACACACCCGATACCGTAACGCCTGCCAGCATACCACCCAGTGCCTCAACACCGAAGCCCGGAAGGAAGGCAATCACAACCGGAACAACTACGGCCATTAAGCCCGGGATAACCATTTCGCGGATAGCTGCCTTGGTGGAAATTTCAACGCACTTGCCGTACTCTGCTTTTCCATCAGCATCGTGAAAAATTTTCTGATCTTCAGCTGACCACTCACTTACTTCTTTGTCGCCATTTCTCTTCATGGCTGCAAGCGCGGCTTTCAACGCAGGGATATCATTAAATTGTCTGCGTACTTCTTCAATCATGGACATGGCAGCGCGACCCACAGCACCCATAGCGAGTGCAGAGAATACAAACGGAAGCATGCCTCCGATAAACAGACCCGCCATAACATTAGCCTTCGAAACATCGATGGTTCTTAGTTGGGCAGTTGTCATAAAAGCACCGAACAAAGCCAGTGCGGTAAGGGCAGCAGATGCGATGGCAAAACCTTTACCAATTGCCGCGGTAGTGTTACCCACAGCATCCAATTTATCGGTGCGGGAGCGAACTTCTTTTGGAAGTTCAGACATTTCGGCAACACCCCCGGCATTGTCGGAGATAGGACCGTATGCATCAACGGCTAATTGAATGCCCAGGTTAGAAAGCATACCTACGGCTGCAATGGCAATACCATACAATCCACCAAAGTGGAATGCACCAATAATAGAGATGGCAATGATGATAACGGGCCATAAGGTAGACATCATACCCACACCCAGGCCTGCAATAATGTTGGTTGCGGCACCGGTTGAGGATTGTCTTACAATTGAAAGTACAGGCTTCTTGCCCATACCGGTATAGTACTCAGTAATCAAACCGATAATTACACCCGCCACAAGACCAATTACGGTTGCAAAGAAAATTCCGGTAGAAGTATAAGTTGTAAATTCTCCGGCATTGTTATAAAGCGGATCGCTATACTGCCAGGTTTCTGGCAACATAGCTTTGATAATGAACCAGGAAGCAACAATCATTACAACGGATGAAACAATTTCACCGGTGTTCAATGCCGTTTGTGGATTACCACCTTCCTTAACGCGAACGAAGAATGTGCCGAGGAATGACATAATGATACCCACACCAGCAAGAGCCAATGGCAACAACACGGCTGACAAACCATTTCCAAATGCTTCTGAGGCAAACTCGGGCAGTACAAAGAAAGCTGCACCTAAAACCATAGTTCCAACAATAGAGCCTACATATGATTCGAAAAGATCGGCACCCATACCGGCCACATCTCCTACGTTATCGCCTACGTTATCTGCAATTGTAGCGGGGTTAAGTGGGTGATCTTCCGGAATACCAGCTTCAACTTTTCCAACAAGGTCGGCACCTACATCGGCAGCTTTAGTATAAATACCTCCACCCACCCGGGCAAACAGTGCTATCGAAGAAGCTCCAAATGAGAACCCTGTTAAAACTGTAATCACCTGGTTGATGTCGGTGAACATGTTTTTATATGCAATGAACAAAACGCTTAATCCTAAAACACCTAAACCAACAACACCCATACCCATTACCGACCCGCCTGTAAAAGCTACTTCAAGGGCTTTACCCAGACTGGTGCGGGCTGCATTTGTTGTGCGAACATTGGCTTTGGTTGCCACACGCATACCGATAAACCCTGCCAGAGCGGAACAAAATGCTCCCAATACAAACGATAAGCCTACCAATGGAGATGACGTTTCGCTATTGGCTGTAAAGGCTAACAAAAGAGCCACACAAACTACAAACACACTTAAGATTTTGTATTCGGCTTTCAGAAAGGCCATTGCACCTTCTGCGATGTGGCCTGCAATCTTTTTCATTTTGTCGGTACCCTCCTCTTGCTTGGATACCCAGGCACTTTTCCAGATTACATAAATGAGCCCCAAAACGCCTAAGAGGGGCAGAGCGTAAAGTAAATTTTGCATACAGATTTATTTGTTAAATAACCCGGCCAGTAACTTCAGAGCTGGGGCTTTAAAAAAGCACCGCAAAGATAGAAGAAGCCTTAAATAATTAAAATCTTGAGTTTTATATCGAAAAAAGCTGTCTGAGGGCACTCCAAAGCTTTTTACGGGCCGGGTCGTTGGTTATCAGTTGGCTTAAATCTTCTGAGGCCACCAGTGCTACACCTTGAGCGTCAATACATTCGTAGTGGGTAAGTCCAGCAGGTAATGGCCCAAAATAAATCACTCGTTCAGGTTTGATTGTAAGGGCGGCAAGGTCCAGTTTTGACTGATGAAGGACAGTGACACTATCCAGCGATAATTTTAGAGCAACCAGAATTTTAGAAAGCTGTTCGCGCTCTGCCGGCTGTACCTCAGTCCACGGTTTTGTTACTATAATTATCGGTAGTGGACTGATCTGATATAATTCCTCTGTAAAAAGTGTGTTCAGTGTGTCGGTCATTCCTTAATGTTGAAAATGGATTTCAGTTCAGTTGCCTCTTCGGGTTTCATGCGACCGCTTAGAATCAAACGCAGTTGCCTTCTGCGCAAAGCACCATTGTATAGTTCAATTTCTTCAGGGGTTTCGGGTACAATCTCTGGTATTTCTATTGGGTGATCGTTCTTATCTACTGCAACAAAGGTGAAGTAAGCTGAGTTGCTTTCAATCTTTCTTCCCTCCGGAATATTTTCAGCATCTACATCAATCCGGATTTCAACGGAAGAATTGAATGCTCGAGTGGCCCGGGCCCGGAGGGTAACCACATCGCCTAACCGGATAGGGGAGCGAAACGAGATATTATCTACTGAAGCCGTAACCACAATGCTCTCGCAATGCTTTTGCCCGGCAATGGCCGAAACAATATCCATCCAGTGCATAAGTCGCCCACCCATTAAATTATTTAATGTGTTGGTATCGTTAGGCAGTACCAGTTCAGTCATACTTACATAGGACTCCTTCGGGTGTTTCTTCTTGCGCTCCATGCGGCTACTTAGTGTTAGTTTGTTTTTGTCCGACAAAAATCATAAAAATATTTTGCAATACCCGAACCCAATTTGCTTCTTGCATTAAATAAATCGTTGCGCGTGTTACTACACACCATTTCTTTTACCTCCTGTGTAACCTCAATTTCTGTTGAGATTACTACCACAACGATTACGGGGTAGCGCCCATATTATTCTACTGTACTCCCGACATACTTATTCTGATCAATTAAAAATTTAAACCTGAAAATTGTTTTCAGTTGTAATCTCTCTATGAAAGTTTTAAAGTTTGGTGGCTCATCGGTTGCGAAGCCCGAGCGAATCCGTTCTGTTATTAATATTGTTAAGCCTTATCTGAAAGAAAAACCAGCCCTCGTGTTTTCGGCATTTGGTGGAGTTACCGATTCACTTATCGCATTAAGCAGCGCGGCTCTGGCTGGTAAAAATGAATATAAGGATGACTTGAGGTTATTAGAAACCCGTCACCTCGATGCCGTTCGCGAGTTAATTGGTATTCAAAAACAGAGTAGCGTACTGGCGCAGGTAAAATTTACCTTCAACGAGTTGGAAGATGTGCTTCATGGAGTGTTCCTGGTAAAGGAAAGAACCCCACGCACGCTGGATTATATCATGAGCTTTGGTGAGCGCTTGTCAGCTTATATTATTGCTGAAGCTATGAAAGACCAGGATCTTGAGGTAGAATTTCTGGATGCCCGAAAGGTAGTTTGTACCGATAGCATGTTTGGTTATGCGCGGGTTGATTTTCAAAAAACCAACGAGCTGATTCGGAATCATCTTGCATCACATTCTAAGGTACAGGTAGTCACGGGTTTTATCGGTTCATCACCTTCGGGGGAAACAACAACCATAGGGAGAAGCGGGTCTGATTATACAGCTGCTATTTTTGCCGGTGCCCTAAAAGCGTCTGACCTGGAAATCTGGACCGATGTGGATGGTATGATGACGGCCGATCCACGCAAAGTGAAGAAAGCATTTACGGTTAAGGAAATGACGTATGAAGAGGCGATGGAGCTTTCGCACTTTGGTGCGAAGGTTATTTTTCCGGCCACCATGCAACCGGCCATGATTAATCGCATCCCGATCTGGATTAAGAATACCTTCAATCCTTCCTTTGAAGGAACTGTAATCAGTGAAAACTCAAATGGAAAAAACCTGATCATAAAAGGTATTTCTTCAATGGATAAAATTAGTTTGTTGAGTGTGCAGGGGAGCGGGCTGATGGGAGTTGTGGGTGTATCGATGCGTTTGTTTGGAGTATTGGCTAAAGAAAACATCAATGTAATTTTAATCAGCCAGGCATCGTCAGAACACTCCATCTGTTTTGCAATTGAAAGTGGTAAATCGGTGCAGGCCAGACAAGCGATTGAAAAGGAATTTCAGTACGAAATCCGGAGTCATGAGATGGATGCGGTAAAAGTGGAAGATAACCTTGCCATTGTAGCTATAGTGGGAGAGAACATGAAGCATAACCCCGGTACCAGCGGTCGCATGTTTAATGCGTTAGGTAAAAACGGAGTAAACATTAATGCCATTGCGCAAGGTTCTTCTGAGCTCAACATTTCGGCTGTTATTCATCAACAAGACATTGCCAAGGCACTTAATGTGCTGCACGAAGCATTCTTTTTATCAGACCGGAAAATACTAAACGTGTTTATGGTAGGAACAGGTTTGATCGGGAAGTCATTACTTACCATGATGAAAAAACAATTTAATCAACTTGCCAAACAGAATCATCTTGAGGTGCATGTGGTGGGTATTGCCAATAGTAAGAAGATGTTGTTTAATGAAGAGGGATTGGAGTTAGATAATGCGGTAGTCAGTATGTTGGAAAAAGGTGAAGAGATGAACCTGAATACCTTTATGGGTACCATGTTGAGTATGAATTTATCAAACAGCGTTTTTGTGGATTGTACATCCAGTGAAGAAGTAACAGAGCATTATGAGTCTATCCTGTCTTCCAATATTTCAATTGTAACGCCAAACAAGAAGGCAAACTCAGGAGCATACGGAAAGTATCTGACTTTAAAGCAAGCGGCTCAAAAACGCGGAGTAAAATTCTTATATGAGACCAATGTTGGTGCTGGGTTGCCCGTAATCAACACGTTAAATGATTTGTTGGTGAGTGGGGATAGCGTACTGGCAATTGAAGCCGTGTTAAGTGGCACATTGAATTACATCTTCAGCACGTTTAAGCCAGGCGATAAATTTAGTGATGTAGTAAAAATGGCGAAAGCAAAAGGCTATACCGAACCCGATCCGCGCGATGATTTGAACGGCATGGATGTAGCTCGCAAAATTTTAATCCTTTCGCGTGAAGCGGGACTTCCGCTTGAGCTAAATGAAATTCAGGTTGAAAACCTGGTACCAGAAGATTGCCGGGGTGAGATGACTGTTGACAAGTTCTTTGATAAACTGGCTACCCATAATGGCTATTTTGAAAAACTTGCCCAGCAAGCAGCGGAACGAAATGAAAAACTGCGTTATATGGCTGTGTTGAAAGATGGTAAGACAAGCATTAAACTGGGTTCGGTAAATCCTCAACACCCCTTTTATTCATTGTCGGGCAGCGATAATATTATTTTGCTTACTACCGATCGCTATAACGAAAGGCCGATGGTTATACGCGGGCCGGGTGCAGGTGCTGAAGTAACCGCGGCCGGTGTGTTTGCTGATATTATCCGCATTGGAAATTATTCAAATTCTTAGTGCGTATAATGGAATTAAGTAAATAGTACGTCATATTTTTATGTGCATGAAATCAATTCGAGCCTTTGCTCCGGCCACTGTAGCCAACGTGTGTTGTGGTTTTGATATTCTCGGCTTTGCTGTGGATAGTCCTGGCGATGAAGTAATACTTACTTTGCGTGATGATGATCTTGTTCAGGTTATTTCCATTGAAGGTGATGGAGGTAAACTTCCGCGCGAAGCGGAAAAGAACACAGCAAGCGTAGCAGTTCTTTCATTCCTCAAGTCAATTGGTTCTAAGCAAGGCGTTGATATAGAATTGAAGAAAAATTTGCCGCTTGGAAGCGGTATGGGTTCCAGTGCGGCCAGTGGTGCAGCTGCGCTTGTAGCTATAAATGAATTGCTGGGTAATCCGCTTACACGTGAACAATTAGTGCCCCATGCCATGGAAGCAGAACGTATTGCCTGTGGTTCGGCTCATGCCGATAATGTGGCGCCTTCGTTGTTAGGTGGGTTTGTTCTGGTGCGGAATTATCATCCGTTGGATATTATAAAAATTGAGGCGACTGAAAGTCTGTATTGTTCACTTATTCATCCGCACCTTGAGTTAAAGACAGAAGATTCAAGAAAGGTGTTACGTCATTCTGTTTCGCTGAAAGATGTGGTTACACAAACCGGAAACATTGCCGGACTTATGCTGGGGTTAACCAAACCTGATTATGCGCTTATTGGCAGGTCGTTGAATGATGTAATCGCAGAACCAACCCGGTCGGCTTTCATTCCAGGGTTTGACACAATGAGAAGCATGGTTATTGATTCGGGTGCACTAGGCTTTGGTATTTCCGGATCCGGACCAACCGTGTTTGCCTTGTCTGAAACATTAGCCAAAGCGCAGGCAGTAGCAAGGACAGTTCAAATTGAATTTGAGAAAAGACAACTCAAGGCCGATGTCTTTGTTTCGAAGGTGAATCCGCTTGGAGCTTATGTTATTAATGAATAATCAAATTTCTTTGTGAATCTTCGTGACTTAATGTCTTTGTGGTTTAGCTTTTTATGAAACACGAAGACACAAAAGCACAAAGCAGCACGAAGTAACGTTTTAAAAGATGAAATTTTACAGTACCAACAACCGAAACCATGTCGTTGATTTACGCGAAGCTGTAATACAAGGTCTCGCACCCGACAATGGGTTGTACATGCCCGAGACTATTCCCCAGCTTTCAGATTCGGTTATTAAAAAATTACCAACCCTTACGTTTAAAGAAATTGGATATGAGGTTGCGAAAAATCTGATCGGGAACGATTTGCCCGATCAAGAGTTACATAAACTCATCGATCATACCCTACGGTTTGATGCCCCACTTGTACAGGTAGAAACCGATGTTTATGCGCTGGAATTGTTTCATGGTCCTACACTGGCGTTTAAAGATTTTGGTGCACGCTTTCTGGCAGGATTGTTAGGCTATTTCGCGAAAGCACAAAGCAGAGAGATCACAATTCTGGTGGCCACCTCAGGCGATACCGGAAGTGCAGTGGCCAATGCATTTTTGAATGTAGCCGGAACAAGAGTAGTGGTGTTATATCCATCCGGTAAGGTAAGCGAAGCACAGGAAAAACAATTTACTACACTTGGCGGAAACATTACTGTACTTGAAGTGAATGGAACATTCGATGACTGCCAACGATTAGTGAAGCAGGCATTTCTGGATACTGAATTGAAACAGAAATTCTTTCTTACTTCAGCTAACTCAATCAATATTGCGCGACTTATTCCGCAATCGTTTTACTATTTCCGGGCGTATGCGCAATTAAAAGACAACGGGCCTGTAGTTTTTGCAGTCCCTAGCGGAAACTTCGGTAACCTTACTGCAGGCTTGCTGGCGCAACGCATGGGTTTGCCAATAAAACAATTTGTGGCCGCCACTAATGCTAATGACGTGGTGCCGGAGTATCTCGCAACAAAAATATTTCGGGCCCGGCCCTCTGTTCAAACTATTAGTAATGCTATGGATGTGGGTAACCCCAGCAATTTTGCCCGCATGCTCGATTTGTTCAACCAGGATTTTGATAACTTTTCCAAACTAATAGCAGGTTATTCTTTTACAGATGACGAAACACGTGCAGCCATGAAGCAGGTTTATACAAAACACGGTTACATAACAGATCCGCATGGCGCAGTGGGTTATCTTGGATTAAAGCAGTTCCTGAAAGAAAGCCCTGATTATACGGGAGTGTTTCTCGAAACAGCTCATCCGGCCAAGTTTGCCGATGTAGTGGAAGAAGCATTACAAACGCAGATTGAAGTGCCTGAGCGTTTACAGAAATTTATGAGAGGAGAGAAGAAGGCGGTATTGATTTCTTCGGATTTCGGTTCTTTTAAAGAAGTGATTTCGGCCTTATAAAAGAATGATAAGCCCTCAATAAACAGTTGTGAGCCGGAAATGAATTTTCTTCTTGCTTCTGGTAACCAATGGTTCTTTGAGGAAATATGGCATTGAGGCCTAAAATCATCACTCTTTTAAACTAAAAGTACACTTTTGTTTATCCTGATAAAATAAAGTATATATTTATATTATCATGTTTGAGCGGAAACAACTATTGTCTGATTCGGAAGCTGAAAGCCTGTTTTTATGGGGTGCAAGACAAACCGGTAAAAGCACTTTGCTGAAAGCGATGTTCCCCGATGCCCTGTGGTTTGATTTGCTGTTGGAGGATGTATATGAACGTTTGCTGCGCAATCCCACATTATTACGGGAAACCGTTTTGGCCAATCCGAAAATAAAAATCGTGGTTGTTGATGAAATACAGCGTATTCCTGCATTGCTGAACGAAATACACTGGTTAATCGCCAACACGAAAACGAGGTTTATTATGAGCGGTTCAAGCCCCCGCAAAATTCTGCGTTCGGGAACAAACTTATTGGGCGGACGAGCCTTGCGTTATGAATTGTATCCATTGGTAAGCGCTGAAATTCCCGGATTTGATTTACTGAAAGCATTGAACCACGGACTTTTGCCCCGGCATTATTTAGCGGCACAACCCAAACGTTTACTTTCGGCTTACATTGGCAACTACCTGAAAGATGAAATTGTAAGTGAAGCTAAAATCCGTAACGCGAATGTATTTGCTCAATTTCTGGACGCTGCCTCTTTCAGCAATAGCGAAATGGTGAACTATGCCAACATCGCTGCCGATTGCGGAGTGAGTGCGCCTACCATTAAAGAGTATTTTCAAATACTGGAGGACACCCTGATAGGAAGGTTTGTGCCCGTGTATCAGAAAAAGCCCAAACGCAGAGTGATACAGGCTCCTAAATTTTATTTCTTTGATGTGGGCATCGTCAATCATCTGTTGAACCGAAGCAAAATTGAATACAAAAGCGAAGCCTTTGGTCATGCTTTTGAACATTTTATTTACCAGGAACTTTATGCCCACAGCCATTATTCAGGATTGGAATACCCGATAAGCTACTGGCGAACCGCTTCACAATTAGAAATCGACTTTGTGCTGGGGAATCACGAAATAGCATTGGAAGTAAAAGCAAGCGACCGGGTAAGCGACAAGCATTTGCGTGGCCTGAAAGCATTTATGGAAGAATACAAAGTGAAACACTCCATAGTGGTTTGCACTGAACCCTTGCCGCGAATACATAACAACATACACATTTTGCCCTGGCAGGTGTTTTTGGAAAGGCTGTGGGCAGGCGAGTTGATTTCATAACATACCTTCGCCCATTATATTCACGGTACTGGCATTTATGCAAGGAGAGAAGAAGTCGGTATTGATTTCTTCGGATTTCGGTTCTTTTAAAGAAGTGATTTCGGCTTTACTTGTTTGAGTTGTTGGCCTGAACATGTAAGAAGTTTATTGAATAATCAGATTGTTGGTCAGGGACCAACAATAGCTGGGGGCCCACGTTGGAGTTCTTCTCCAACGTGCGAGATGAAAGTTGATAACAGGTTAGCAAAATTGTTGTTTGGTGAGCTTGCCCAAAAGCCACCACAAAACACATGCTCTTTGACATGTGCTATACAATGTCGTTTAGTTAATATCTCACCCCTTCGGGGCGTTCGATAGCTATTGGATTGCCTTCTACAATCATATCGAGGCTGTCTCAAAAGTCGTTCTGTCATCCCGGCCTTGTTCCGCGATCTCGATTTCGTGGTACTAAACGAGATTCCGGCACAAGGCCGGAATGACATTCCAATCTTAATTTGACTTTTGAGACAGCCTCTTCACTAATCCCGAAGGGATAACAGGATTATAGAATACCATGAGACACAAAGCAGAACCCCGGAGGGGTGACACATTTGTCCTTAAACTAAACGACATTATATTTGTAATGGCGAAAGACAGATTGAAGATTTTTTTTCCTTGGTTGATGTTGGTCGCCTTGAGCAACATCTTTTTACTAACCTTTCTTCCCTCGCCCAGGTTGGTGTTGTGCGGTAGGCATGTGTGTTGATTCACCAACCTGCAAGATGAAAGTTGATAACAGGTTAGTTTCAAAATTGTTGTTGGTGAGCGTATGCTCAAACCCTCGCACAAACACCAACAACGGCAGAGGAACAAGCGCTGCAAAATGCTGAGCTGTGGAATAGTTTGCACGATGAAGTTATTCTGCTAAAGGGGGCACGGATTTTTCAGTTTGAAAAATTGTAGCCCGCTTGCAACGCAAAGTGCATGGCACACGAATAGAAATAGATTTGCGCAAGGTGGTTCACAACTTAAATTTACCTTCACCCCCTCAACGTCATTTTTCCTTCGGCATACCATTGAATTAATTGCTGCATGTTAGCTGTATTGTGTGTTGCTTCTCTTTCTGCAAAGCCTGCTTTATAATCAATGTGTAATGATGGTGATACCTCATTGCTATAAAATCTATTAATACTAAAAAAACATCAGAAATCCGTGAAGTGGTAATCCACCCCCCTCAACGTCACCCGTTTCGGGGACGTTGAGGAAAATGATAACAAAGCAATGAGGTTGGGAATGGGATATTAGGCAAACCAGAAAACATCAGTGTCCACTTTGTGTGACACTGATGGGGAGAAGAACTACCCGCATTCAAGCGCAGGGTTTTATGAGTTGGGTGAGCAGGGAAATTTTGAGTTGTTTCATTACAAGGATGTTGGGAAGGATGCAGATTGGTTATCAAAAACCTCAACGTCCTCTGGCGAGTGACGTTGAGGGGGTAGAAGAACCCTCTTATTTTCTAACCCTATCAATCAACCACATTTCCTTTCTCTTCTTTAGGACATACTCAAATCTTTTCGTTTCTCCTCGCTGATTTACTTTGATCTTTAATAACGCCTTTTTATTGCCAATTTTAATCTCAGTAAACTCAATAAAAACAGGTGGCTTGTAACCAAAAATATAGTCATTTTCTAAAATGAAAATCCTAGGACTTTCTTTATTTACTTCCTTTATAAGTAACTCCCTTTCAAAGATATTCTCAATTGCAGGGTTTTTTAGAATTATTATTTCAGGATCCCCAAGGTCAGGAATAACTTGCTTTTCAAATGCAATAGATTTTTCATTGAAAATTACTTTCATAATCTCCACGAAAGACTGCTGACTATTTTGTGCGTTAGTATTGAAGAGCAAAAGGAAGAAAGCTGCGGTAATCAGAGCAAATAATTTCATCTGTTTAAAAATTGGTTGTTATTTCTAATTTGATTCCCCAGACAATTAGTTTACCAGGCATGCTAGCATTTTCCACAGTCATTACTCCAATGCCTGGATTTATAACCGTTCCCATATATGTTGGCATATATTGCGGATTGTCAAAAAAGTATTCTTGACTAATTGTGGTACTGTTTTTTCCAGGAGTTCGGACGTCCAATCTTCCCCAAACTGTTCTCAACGTATATTGAAACTTAGAATTAGGTACATCCGGTAAACCATCATCTCGCAAATTAGATGAATCAAAAGCCCGAAGTTCATCAAGTAAATCAGATAACTGAAAGCTCTTACCATTATACTTTTGAAATATCGGCTCAGCCCATTCTCTAAAACTTGCCCCAAATCTCTTTGACAATTCTTCGGGTGATGGAACTCCCTGCGTTATATTAGTGGCCTTATACCTCAACCTCAACTTATACCCCCGCTCTTCAACCAAATCTCTTATCGTTGAACTATACGTTTGCCATGCGCCTCTATAACCGCCACTGGCCTTTTGTTTTCCGGCCCACACATTAAATACCTGGTTTGGCATTAATGAACTTAGCCCTGCGGTTAACCCGGCTAACATACCTCCAAAACTTTGTCCATACCGGGCTGCATATGCTTCTATGGACAACTTATCCGATTTTACATCTTCAGTATCGGCCCACATTTGGTCTAAGTATCCCATCAGTATTGAATTACCTGGCCCATAGCGAATAAACTCAGAGCCAAACATACCTCCGCCACCCGGGCCTGCATGCGCATCTTGTGGCGAAAAATCTGCAGGACTATTGAAGTATAAAAACTTACCGTAATTCCTATCACTCGCATCGTCACCTAGCGGATCGTTGTAGGTAACAGGGTCGTTAAAGGCGTAGTTGTAAGGCGTAAGGCTGCTGTACTTACCGGCCACGGGGTCAACGCTGGTCATTCTGCCTAAAGCAGGATCGTACTCTCTATAAAACATTTCTTAATTACTCGTAGTCTTGTTCAACTCGCTACCCGCATTATACAAAAAATTATTGCCTGTGGTATTCTCGCGCGTCCAACTGTTGGCTGTGTTCATTCCAAATGGGTAGTATTCTGAGTACTGAATAAATTACAACCTATCGAATGATTTTGAAAGTACCCTTCGCTCCGCCAAAATCTATAATTAGCCTACTATTTTGATTATCAAAATCATATTTAAAATAGCTTGGATAGATTGGCCGTGAGTTATCAGGGCCAGTAAAGAGAACTACCCTACCTATTACTGATGAGTACCAGTTATAATAAGTTAAGTCTAATTCCCCACTAAACTTTAATCCAAATTTTAATCCAATATTCATCTCCACCGGAAGCTGAATATCACAGTCAATACAACCCCATTTTTTCATTAGAAAATCTAAAGCAGGTTGATCCATAATCTCCACTCTTTCAAATAAACTAACTTCTAAATATTTATCGACTTGAATCAGGGCTGAAAAACTGTCACGATCAAAATGATTTATATAGAAAGTTTTCAAACTTGGAAATCGACACAGTATAATTGGTAGCCCATCAATAATCCGAAATTCCCATAAATAAACATTTGACACCTGAGTAATACTGTCAAGATTGGTGTAAATGAATTTTCTTTCCAAAAACTCAAAATACTTTTTTTGCTTAATCGAGGACTCATTTTTCCATGTACCAATTATTGATTCCTTGCTCACAAAGTCAGATACCTGATTTTGACTTCTTAGGAAATCCGTTGGTATCAAAAATATGTTCGGGTAGTCTTCACTTAAAAATCTTCTCTCACCATTCAACTTAATCGAATTAAATATCATAAGGTTTCCTCCCACATCTATCACAATCCTCTTTTTTGTACATCTATACCAAACAACCAAATTTCTTCCATTAAAATATTTTAGAACTACTCTTCCTTTTTCTTGAAATTCAAATAGAACAGGATAGCCACTTGAGGGCAAAGCACTTATTGCATAGGAGCCATTTATACATCCACCAAATGAAACATAACTGGATGTAGCTAGCGTAATTATTAATACAATATATTTCAATCTTTTACTGGAAACCATTGGGACATCTTCAACCAATGACTCGCCCATTGAGCCAAGTATTATCGCAGGTCCGCCTTTGAAATTTGCAACCGCCCCATAATCTGAAAGATTATCTGTAGTCCAAAATCCGGTAATGACTCCTTCATAATCTTGGTCATAATTAAAATAAACCGGATTCCTTGAATATTTATCGAATCCACCTCCATGAAAATTATGTCCTAATACAGTGGAATTAGTGCCCCGGTCAATCAAAAAACCAGATTTAGTTTTATGGTAACCTTTAATTCTGGTTCTATTATTATCTCCCCAACCATACAAATTATTAAAATCAGCATTTCCCTTTGGGCCATGTTCTTTTACGTAGTCTAACTCTGCGTTTGATGCTGCTAAATTACCTAATGCTTTAATAGAGAAATCTAAAAATATTTGCGCTCGGTCTTCTCGCCACCTTTTCTTCTCTCTCTTAATAAACGGTTGCTTGTACCTGGTTCCATCAGGCGCTCGTACCGTGCGTTTTCCCCAAACTATAGGGCCATTATTTTTTTTGATTGCCCGTGTCGACTTTGAAGACTCCGTTAATAGCCTGATTGCTTTTTTTATCACACCAATCTTTAACCTCTCACCAATAAAACTATCTCTAAAACCGGTATTCCCGGGACCGTACTTTGTATAGTTACCGCCATAGGTCTCATAATCCCACGCATCGCCAAACATACCTCCGCCACGTGGACCCGCATGCGCATCTTGTGGAGAAAAATCTGCAGGACTATTGAAGTATAAAAACTTACCGTAATTCCTATCACTCGCATCGTCACCTAGCGGATCGTTGTAGGTAACAGGGTCGTTAAATGCATAATTGTAAGGCGTAAGGCTGCTATACTTGCCGGCTACAGGGTCCACGCTGGTCATTCTGCCCAAAGCCGGATCGTACTCTCTAAAGAACATTTCGTAATTACTTGTAGTCTTATTCAACTCGCTACCGGCATTATACAAAAAGTTATTACCTGTGGTGTTTTCTCTTGTCCAACTGTTGGCTGTGTTCATACCAAACGGGTAGTATTCGTTGTATTGGATTACGTTGCTTTTGGTATGCGTCATTACTACATCATTCCCGCATGGGCGGGACAGGCTAAAATATACATCTACCAAGGTAGCATTTTCGTTGCTCACATACATAAACACATAGCCTTCTTCTTTGGCCGTGTACTCGCGCATCACAAAATCATGCGCTATTACAGGACTTACGCCCACCTGGTGGGCTGCGGGGTCAACGGCTTCCCACGCGGCATCTAACAGTTTGTAATTTTTATCGAACACGATGATGTTTACAAATACTTCTGTAACACATAGTCTCACTCTAACTCATTAAAGACTTTTGTAAACTCCAAACTTTTAGGTATCCCTAATTCAATGCTTTTAGCCTTAAATTCTCTTGTTGTTAGAGGTCCAATAACATTCTTATCTTCTGATGGGTTAATTCTGTTAATTAATGGAATAATAAAATAATTTGTAGTTGATCTATCAGGGGCTTTCGGAAATTCCCGTGGATGCTGTTTAACTACTATGAATTGATCGTTATATCCCACAGCAAATACGGTTCCTGGAACTATCGCTATAAAAGATCCTTGATCCTTTAAAGAATAACTCAAGCTCATATCTTCATGAGTATCAATTGCAATTAAAAAATAATTTTTAACTAACTCCTCCTTGTGAGCAAAACCGCAAGCATTACAAAGAAAAATAATAAATGCGATGTAGTAATTTAATTCTTTCGTTCTCATTTAGGTGAAAGTTTAGTGCAATCAATTGATTCAGTCCAAATAAATGTTTGAGTCATGTTTCCACCAGGGCTCCATGATGATCTGCTCCAAGACGGACCAAATCCGTACAAAATTGAAGTCATGCTTGTAGTATTTGTTAGAGTGAAGGTGAGCAGATTGCCATCACTTGCAATATTTACATTATAACTCCCTACAAACTGCTCGATAGGGTCTGTCCCAGCTTGCCATAATCCTTTTAATCCAAAACTTGCCCCATAATTAGTTACACCATCAGTAATTTTTTTACGTCCTGCATTAACTTCACTATAAAAATAATTTCTCGCATTATTTACTCCCGCTGCATCTTTCATTGCTTTAGTAATTCTATCATCATTAAATGTTCTATCTGTAGGACCTAATCCAAAAGCCCACTGAAAAAACATTATTGTAGCTTTATCAAATTGATAACCATAATCCCACCTATACGGTCCGTACCCATCTTTAGGTATATTAGTGGCCTCATACCTCAACCTCAATTTATACCCCCTCTCTTCAACTAAATCTCTTATCGTTGAACTATACGTTTGCCATGCGCCTCTATAACCGCCACTGGCCTTTTGTTTTCCGGCCCACACATTAAATACCTGGTTTGGCATTAATGAACTTAGCCCTGCGGTTAACCCGGCTAACATACCTCCAAAACTTTGTCCATACCGGGCTGCATACGCTTCTATAGACAACTTATCCGATTTTACATCTTCAGTATCGGCCCACATTTGGTCTAAGTATCCCATTAGTATTGAATTACCCGGCCCATAACGAATAAACGCTGAGCCAAACATACCGCCACTACCCGGGCCCGCATGCGCATCTTGTGGCGAAAAATCTGCAGAACCATTGAAGTATGAAAACTTACCGTAATTCCTATCACTCGCATCATCGCCAAGCGGATCGTTGTAGGTAACGGGGTCGTTAAAGGCGTAGTTGTAAGGCGTAAGGCTGCTGTACTTACCGGCCACGGGGTCAACGCTCATCATTCTGCCCAAAGCCGGATCGTACTCTCTAAAGAACATTTCGTAATTACTCGTAGTCTTGTTCAACTCGCTACCGGCATTGTACAAAAAATTATTGCCCCCCGTTATTGTTGGTCGCTGACCAACAATCTCAGATTTCATCAAATAAAAATTCAGACTCACCAAGTAAAGTTAAAAGAAATTGCGGGTCAGGCGACCCGCAATAACTAAAATTTGACCAACATCAACTTTGGGCATGTGTGTTGATTCACCAACCTGCAAGATGAAAGTTGATAACAGGTTAGTTTCAAAATTGTTGTTGGTGAGCGTATGCTCAAACCCTCGCACAAACACCAACAACGGCAGAGCATAAACACATAGCCTTCTTCTTTGGCGGTGTACTCGCGCATTAAGTAGAACACAATAATGCTTACAAAGGCGCAGCGTCCCCGAAACGGGAGACACTGCTGGGAAAGGGAGGGCTTCTTTGTTTTGCTTCTGAACATCTACAAATAACCAATGTTCTTTCCGTAGTACACTGCTATTGCTAACATGATCGCAATTGAAAGGAACATTGACAGGATGATAAAAAATCTTGCAAATAAAACACGACCCCTCGTAATATCTTTCTCAGTCTCAAGTACCATTTTACCCCTGTCCGTTTTTATGTAGGTACGGTAGAGCAAAAAATAATTCAGCGCAAATACTGAAAGGAATATAGGCAAGTAGAGAGGTTTGCCGATTTGGATCCTCAGCAAAATTAAAATCAAAAAGAAAACACCTACCCAGATAAACGAAGAAGAAAACCATAATAAAAAATGAGCTCGCCCGATCCGTGAACGTCTTGAAGCGTTATCTACTGTCGAATGGAACATCATAACAAAACACCAATCCAAAATTTTCATCTACTTAAAATTTCAAAAAGTTAGAGGTGGCTTTTCCAAGATCGGAGTTGTTTATTAAATCTGATCCACCGAATAGCATGAACCCACCATAAATCAAGCCACCCGCAGCTACAAAAGGAGCTGCGGCAACACCAGCAACACCTAGAACAACTGCCGATCCACCTATCATTAAAATATCCGATACATCAGAAAGTTGTCCGTTGCCCGTTGATATGTTATAAGTGGCAAGTCCAGCTCCAACTACAAGCCCAGCGGTTCCTAAAGCCCTTGTTCCAGTCCTCAAAGTTCACCCTTTCGTGGATTACCTTCTACAATCATATCTAGGCGTCTCAAAAGTCGAAATAATTATGTATTGTCATTCCGGCCTTGTGCCGGAATCCCGTTGAGTACTGCTAAATTAGGGATCGCGGAACAAGTCCGCGATGACAGAACGACTTTTGAGACAGCCTCTTTCACTAATCCCGAAGGGATAACAGGATTATAGAATACCATGAGACACAAAGCAGAACCCCGAAGGGGTGACACATTTGTCCTTAAACTAAACGACATTGCATTTGTAATGTCGAACCACAAATAAGCAGGATTTAGAAATCCTGATATCTTAAGTACGGGATTACAACCCCTTAATAAAAATCTATATGGAGGTTAATTCATTTAAAGAACTACTTCCAGCCTTGCTCGCCCAGTAACGGCACAAATGCAAAGTTATCGTATTCTTCTTTTTTAAGTTTGCCGTTTGTTTTTGTAATACGAAGCATCTTCTGACTTTCGCGATCGCCAACCGGAATAATTAATACTCCATTCTCGTTTAACTGGTCGGTTAGGGCAGTGGGTACAACAGGTGCACCGGCTGTTACAATTATTTTATCGTAAGGTGCTTTTGCCGGAATGCCTTTTGAGCCATCGCCATAAAAGAAGAAAGGTCTATAACCCAACCCTGGCAGGAACTCGCGGGTACGTTCGTAAAGTTTTTTGTTGTATTCGATTGTATATACTTTGGCGCCCATCTCTACTAATACAGCCGCCTGATAGCCCGAACCTGTACCTATTTCCAAAACCTTATCACCCGGTTTTACATCCAGCTTCTCGGTTTGAAAGGCTACCGTATAGGGTTGCGATATGGTTTGTCCTTCGCCAATCGGGAAAGCCTTGTCCTCGTAGGCATGGTTGAGCAGGGCATCGTCAAAAAACGCATGCCGGGGCACTTTTGCAATGGCTGCCAAAACGGCATCGTTTGAAATGCCTTTTTCACGCAGTTTTTTAACCAATTTGTTGCGTAAGCCGCGTTGTTTGTAGTTATCTTCAATCATTCGCTAAATGCCGATTTTGCGCTAAAAAAGCCATTTTTTAGGCGTAAACAAAGTTTTGGAAAATGTTTAGGAAAATTGAAACTCAACCTGCTACTTTAGGGTTCTCTAAAGCACAGTAAATTCTATTTGCCATAGCGTTAAACTGTGTCAAAACCTGACCTTGACAGTAGATGCGGTGTAAAAACCGGCTACTTCAAGGCGGGTTAAATCCCTCAAAATCCTATCAACACAAACGGGGCCCAATAATAAGGTGAAGAATAGTTCTTATGCTTAATCATTTCCAGTTTGGCATTTCGTAAGGCTTCTGTATAGGGTTTGTTTTTAGTTGAAATCAGTTGTTGATAGAACGAAGTCATCAATTGCGAGGTAGATTCATCGGCTACACTCCAGAAAGAAACCACCAGATTTTTTGCGCCTGCATAAACCAATGCCCGTGATAGTCCAATTACACCTTCGCCTTTCGAAATTTTTCCCAGCCCGGTCTGGCAAGCCGAAAGTGTAACCAGGTTTGCATTCAGATGCAAGTTGTAAATTTCTCCGTTAAATAAATTACCATCTTCTGCTTCTGAATCGGTTTGTAAAAAAATACGCGACAGGTCGGGGTTATCTTCATCTACAATACCATGTGTAGCAAAGTGAATAAGATCAAAGTTTTTCAATGATTCACTTTTTACAGAAGTTTCGTTAGCCGAATGTTTGATCAGTACCTCGCAGGGTATCTGTTTAGTGCTTAGTAATTCCCTTATCTGATTAACTTCTGTTTCCGTACCGGGTAAGGCATCCAGATTATCTTTTAATGGAAATTGAATGGGTGCCAATAACTGAGCTGATGCAATTCCGGTTTTAGAGGTACTCTTACTTTTTTGAAGCAGCAGGCCTGCAGAGAGTTCATACCGGATGTTGAATTTATTAACGAGATACGGCAGTTGATTAAATGGAACAATATCTTTAACGGGCTGTGTCAGTAATGCCTCGAATGGAATTACACTCATTCTGCCGCTGGGAAGAAACACGAGATTGGTAATGGAGCCGGGTATTCCGGAAGGAATGAGAAGCCGATAAAGATTTCTCGAACTGCTTGCAAATACTTTCGGTTCGCTAAAGCGCATACTGTTTCTAAATCCATTAATGTATTTATCGTATTCAGAAGGTAAGGTTTGGTCTTTAACTTCGTATCGTTTCTGTGTAATCAAAAAAGTATACAAACGTTCTTTGTCTTCATCAATAAAATAGCTTATGAGTGCGGTTTTGGAATCTAACAAATGTTGAAGCTGTTCAATGGTGGGCGCTGCCGTATTGAATTTCAAATTGAAGTAATCCGGAAATTTTTTTTCCAGATCTACCACAAACTGATTGTAAATCTGATTTAGTTCAAATGCGGTTTCGCGAAGATATTTCTCTTCTTCTTCAGAAGGCTTTTGAGCTAATTTCTGGTTTACCAGTGCCAATGCCGATTTTAAATTCTTTTCTTCTTCCAACAACTCTGGGGGTATGTTGGCGAAAGACTTGGCATTAGAATCGGAGATGGCTTCTTGTAAAACTGCAGCTTTACTTTTCTCGGCAAAATAGAAACTAAGTTCACGGTAATGTTCGCGGTGCAAAAATGAAACATCGCTAAGCATATGACTAACCCGAACCCCTGAAGCATAAATTTCGTTAGCTACTGCCCCCAGGGCAATCTTGTCCGATTCGTAAGTGGTCTGTTGTCTGATTTTATCGATTAATGTATCGCAGGTTTGCAAGGATGATAGAGCCAGTACCAAATCTTTAATCTTTAGCGTTTTAGTAAGGTGGCGGGTTTCAAAAGCCTGTGCCTTGTACAGTAATGAATTTAGTAGCTGCATGCCATTATAGAAGTTGAACCGGGTTGGGTTAATTTCAATATCTTCCGCGTTAAAATCAGGCAGGTTAGCGATAATCGCTTTTTGATAATGCTGCAAAGCTTCTTCGTATTTCTTTTGAGCAAGCTTTTCGTTTCCAATCAGGTTCAATACATAGGCTACATCCGGATGCTTATTGCCCTGTGTGCTTTGATACATGGCAAGCGCTTTATTGTAAAACTCCAACGCAGTAGTTGTATTGCCCATTGTGGAATACGTTTGGCCCAAATTCATCATAACCAAGGCTTTGTTGGGGTGGGGTTGAGGATAGATTTTTTCCCATATCGCTAATGCCGTAGTGTAGTAATTTATGGCATCGCCATATTGCTTGTCGGTTTGATTTAAGTAGCCGAGGTTAGTATTAGTGATAGCGATTTTGGGATGATCTTTTCCATGCAATTTTTCATACATCGTTAAAGCCAGGTTGTAGTATTGATAGGATTTATCAATATCAATTTGGGTGTAAATAAGCCCCAAATCATTATAGCTGGCAGCAATCAACTCATGTTCGGCTGGTAGTTTTTCCTGCCGGATTGCTAATGCGTGTAGCAAATGTTCTTCGGCCTGACTTGTTTTGGCTGAGGTGCGATACACATTACCGAGGTATGCCAGTGCATCGGCCATTTCAAGGCTGCGGGTTTGGTTTTCTGAATTTAACTTTTCTATTGCGGATTGAAGTTCATCTATTGCCAAATCAATCCTTCCCTGATTAAGGCGCAGAAAGCCTGTAGTAGTTTGTAAGATAGCTTGTTGTTTACCTGCACCCTTTGTCTCCTTTGCTTTAGCAGACAGCGATTGAATCAGTTTCTCGGCATCTTCAAGTTTACCAAGCCGAATTAAGGCCTCTGCTTTTTTATTTTGAATTTCAAGAGTAAGAAGGGGTGTGGCCCCCGGTGAATTATCAGCTAATGTTATTACCTCAGAAAACCGGGAATCGGAAAGCAGTTGATTGAGTTGATTTAACACGTCAGGGGCTGGCTGCTTTTGTGCGGTTGCCACAAAACAACTTAATATCAGAAATAGGAAAAGCGTATGTCGAATCATGCTTAAAAACGGTAGTAATAACTGATTGTAGTTACATCGTGTCGTGTAAGCCCATCCGGATTTACTTTTCGCTGGGTTATCTTTTTTCCAAACAAAAGTCTTACTCCCGATTTCACATTAAAGTTGTATCCCACTGTTCCGATACCCGATAGCGCCATACCAGTTGTGCCATCCAGTTTTATTCGCTGATTGGTATTTATATCGGTAATCTCATCCTGGGTTATGCGAAAGATGGGCAGCAAACCTAATGTAAAATTGAAGCGTGCATATCTGAAATTACGCTCTACACGCAGCATCACATCTGTTCCACGCTTTAGGTTGTAAGCAATCATATTGTCGCGCACATAATCTTCACCCTCACCATTTGCGTAAACGGGTATCCATGCGCCCCATGTAAACGTATTTTCGTTCTGGTTAAACGGATGTTGAATGCCCGTAGCAAATAACCATTGCTTGTTGATTAATGAGATCCCTGCAATGGCATCGTATGTTCCTAAACTGGTTTGATAATACATTGGGAACATCAACCCATTTTCTTTTGATCGCAGGTTCGACTTATTAGAGGGTATTTTGCTTCCTACGGATACACTGATATCAAATTTTTCGGATGAATACAGGTTGCGTGTAAGGCAAAGTGATAAATCGCCAAGCCCGTTGGTTTTTCCAAAGTTTCCGTCAACAGCCTGGTACGGCACTTTTACCTGAAAGAATGTTTTATCGTCAATCACGTTAAAGCTTGCATCCAGATTGGCAACGTACACTACGGGCGACAGGGTGGTAGTTCCTCTGTAGAAACTTACCTCTACGCTACGAAGTTTGATTGGAATTTTTTTATTGTAGGGTTGATCGGGTTTCATGGCACCCATTGTGCAGAAGCCGGCATCGCTGCAACCTTGCGCGTAAACTTGTTGAATAATAAGTAGTGAAAATGCGAGCGTTAGTAATTTTAGCTTCATGGTAATTACTTTTGACCGGTTATTGCTACTGCATCTATTTCGTTCCATCCCGCTACTGCGGGACTGTTGATGGCTAAGCGGATCGCATCTGCTTTAAAGATTGTTTCAATAAGATGAACCGAAAATATCCGGGCTGCTTCGGGCAAATCTGTTTGAGGTGCTTTAGCATACACGGTTATCCAGGTTTGTGTTTCGGAGTTTCTCAGGAAGATGCTGTCAATAGCGCCTGGGTTATAGGTTTCAAAAATTTCAATTTTTTTTACGGTTTGCGATTCTTCAAAACCAAGGACTAAGAATTCTCTTTGATCATCGGGCGTAATGGAAGCCCATGCTCCAGTATTATCACCATATACGGGGTAAACATTCGCCTCGCCTAATGCCCTGTTTGCAGACCAACTACCTGAGGAATATTGAGAGCTGAAATTAATTACGGCTGAGGCATGCTGGGTGATTTTTTCGCCTTTAAAAGGCTCAAAATCGGTGCAACCGAATAATAGTATAAGAAGTATTATGGGGGCAATTAACTTCAAACCTGATTTTATTGTACCAAGGTTAAAGTTACAATTTTAAGTATGGCATACACAAGCTATTGTTGTGTATTTTACCCTTACATACCCAGCGATTGGTTTTCTATTGAAGCTAGCTCAATAATTTTTTCGTACTCAGCCGGGTTAAGATCATTAAAGAAGTAATGCACGGGGTTTGCGTGTACGCCATTTACAAACACTTCGTAGTGAAGATGCGGTGCCGTAGATAATCCGGTATCGCCAACATAGCCAATTAAATCGCCACGCTTAATTTTCTGACCTTGTCGTACAGCAAAACCATGCATATGAGCATACCGTGTTCTGTACCCAAAGCCATGGTCGATCTCAATCATTTTGCCATAGCCGCTAAAGCTTACATTTAGTTTATCAATCACGCCATCAGCAGTCGCATAAATGGGCGTTCCGATAGCGGCAGCAAAGTCGATACCTGTGTGCATTTTCTTTACTTTATAAATAGGATGAATGCGAAGGCCATATCCGGAAGCAAGCGCGATTAATTGTTTGTTGGCAACAGGTTGTATGGCCGGAATAGCTGCAAAGAGTTTTTCTTTACTTTCTGCAAGGTTAACCACATCGTCCTGCGATTTGGATTCGATGTAGATTTTTCTGCGTAGGTTATCCACACTTTCAGAGAGCTTGGTAATTAGATCGGCATGCAGAATGCTTTTATTTTTGATGTCTTCATAGCGATCTAGACCACCTACGCCTGCCTCGCGAATGCTCTTATCAATAGGTTCGGCCCCTAACACTACCCGATAGATGTTATCATCGCGATACTCAATGTTGGATAATTGTTTATGTAGTTTTTCTACCTCTGCCGACAGGTTTTCATAATAGAACTCCATTTCTTTAACCTCATTTTTAAGCATTAATTCTTTTGGCGATTCGAAATAGGTGCCATAGAGAATTAATAAGCCAACAGCCATAGCCACGGTAAGACAAACTATGCCCAGGGTATTCAGAATAAGATCGCCTGTTGAGGTTTTAATACGCTCGTACTTACAGGTTTCGGTATCGTAGTAGTATTTTATTCTTGCCATACTTTAATTTATTGTGGCCTGAAAACTTTGATTATTTCGGGTTTACATTCTATATAAGGGCCATTCAAAAGATCAATACAATAGGGAATAGCCGGAAACACAGCATCTAAACATTGGCGAATAGCTTTTGGTTTCCCTGGCAAATTTACAATTAAAGTCTGATTTCTGATTCCTGCTGTTTGCCGCGACAGAATGGCTGTAGGTACATATTTGAGACTTTCTGCCCGCATTAACTCGCCAAAGCCTGGCATCATTTTGTTACATACCGCCTGAGTGGCTTCCGGTGTAACATCGCGCAAAGCAGGCCCTGTACCTCCGCTGGTAATAATAAGACAGCATTTTTTTTCATCGGCCATACGTATCATTGCCTTTTCAATTAATGCCTGCTCATCGGGAATAATGATATATTCTTTCTCCCAGGTATTAATCAGGTATTCATTTAAGGTACTTACAATGGCCTTGCCGGGAATATCTTCATAAATGCCCTGACTGGCCCGGTCTGAAACATTAATAATACCGATGCGAATAATTTTTTGATCGATCATGCTTACACCGAAACAGAATGTGATGATTTATTACGCAAGTCTTTAGCCCGGCCTTTCTTAAATACCTGGCGTCCTTTGTTTATTCCTTTTCGTAAAGTGCGTTGTACTTCTTCGGGTAATGCAATTATTTCAGCGCAGGACTCAGTGCAACATCCATTATATTTTGCAGCACATTCGGTACATTGAATAAACAATAAATGACATCCATCGTTTTTACAGTTGGTATGCGTATCGCATGGTTTACCACACTGGTGGCACTCGCTGATGATATCATCTGAGATTCGCTCACCCAGTCGTTCGTCAAAAACAAAGTTCTTCCCAATAAATTTATTTTCGAGGTTTTGAGTTTTTACATCCTGTGCATATTTAATTATGCCACCTTCCAGTTGAAAAACATTTTTAAATCCAATATGCTTAAACCAGGCACTTGCTTTTTCGCAGCGTATGCCACCCGTACAGTACATCAGCAGGTTTTTATCTTTTTGATCAGAAAGGAGATTCTCCACCACCTGAAGCTCTTCACGAAAAGTGTCAACATCCGGGCAGATTGCATTTTTGAAATGTCCCACTTCACTTTCGTAATGATTGCGCATATCCACTAAAACTGTATCTGGATTTTCGGCAAGCTCATTAAACTCTTTAGCTGTTACATGTTTACCACAATCGGTTACATTAAATGTATTATCATTAAGTCCATCGGCTACAATTTTTTTGCGTACCAGAATTTTTAACTTAAAAAATGATTTACCATTGTCTTCTACGGCCATGTTTAATCGCACGCCATTCAGAAAATTGATGGCATACAATTCGTGTTTGAATTGTTCGAGCTGGCTGGTGGGTACACTTATTTGAGCATTAATCCCTTCTGTGGCCACATAAATCCGACCGCGTACTCCTAACTGGTCAAATTTTTTGTAAAATTCGTTTCTGAAATCAGCAGGTTCAGCAAGCTGGTGATACTTGTAAAATGAGATAGTGGTGCGCGGCTCGTTGCTTCTGTGAAGTTGTTCTTTTAGGATTTTGCCGTTAACACGATTGTAAAGGGCCATTTTGTACAATTTAACGCACAAAGGTAGCAATTTTACCGGAAGACATTTTCAAAAATTCTTATTGCGAATTTCCATACAAGGTCAGGAAAAATTTTACTGTCATGCTTTTGGCGATCCGATTTGCTACCGGGTAAAGCATGATAAGAATTTATAGAAATGTGCCTTATTGGGTGCTTGGTTTAAGTTGTCCCTTCAGCAGTTTGTTATAATCTTCGCAGCTAAGCGCACCGGTGTGGTTGCAGTATGCGCAGGTTTTGTAAGTATTACCCAGGTAGGTCTTTTTAATAATAACGGTTGTGCCATTGCAAACCGGGCAAGCCACTTTACCGGTTGGGCCACAGTCTATCTCAAAATCTTTTGACAATAGCTCAGTGGCTTGTTTCGCTTCTGTTTGTTTTTCCTTTAGTAGTTCAATTTCGGCTTTTGCTTTTAGGTTAATAGCCTCTTCAGAAAACTGACCGCTGGTTCCTTTTAACTGTACATATTTATTAAGCCAGTCAACACTTTGTTTATACTTAGCCAGGTAGAACGAATTTTTCCCCAGGTAAAATGTCAGATCGGAGGGAACACTTCGTACGGTTTTTAGGATGTTTACAATTTTAACATCGGCTGCTGTATAGTTTTGCTGTTCTATTAAAAGGGCAACTGAATCAATCTGCCGGTCGATGCTTCGTTGTTTATCGGCCTGGCGTTGCATTTCTATTTCCCGTAGTTTTTCCTGTTGGGTTTGGGCACACAAAGCAGAGGTTATAAATACACTCAGAAACAAAAATTTCCACTTCATGTTTACACTATAAATTGTTGTTTCGAAAGTTGTAACCATTCTAATACCGAGTTACTGAAGATATCTTCTTTTGTGGATACCGGCAGATTCATATCTTCAATAAACTTGCCAATCTCTAAATCGCCCAGCGGAAAAGGGTAGTCTGACCCCAGCATTACTTTTTTACTGCCTTGCAATTTTAGCACATATTCTAATATGAGCGGATCGTGGGTAACACTATCTACCCAAAATTTGCCCAGGTATTTACGTGGGTCAACATTATTATCAATAGCTACCAGATCGGGCCGGCAATCAAACCCATGTTGTATGCGGCCAATGGTGGGTAAAAACGATCCGCCTGCATGAGCAAACATCACGCGCAGATTGGGTAACCGTTCAAATACTCCTCCAAAAATAAGGGAACAAATAGCACGCGAGGATTCGGCTGGCATGCCCACTAACCAGGGAAGCCAATACCGTTGCATTTGCTTTTCACCCATCATATTCCAGGGATGAATCATGATGGCCAGATTCAGTTTTTCGCACGCTTCAAAGATTGGATAAAAGCGATTTTCATTCAGGTTTTCGTCATTAATGTTAGAGCCAATCTGAATCCCTACAAGGCCTTCTTTTTTAATACGATGTAATTCTTCAATAGCCAGATCTGCATCCTGCATGGGTACGGTGCCAAGGCCAATGTATTGTTTGGGAAAATCTCTTACCAGACCTATAAGATGATCATTCAGATACCGGGAAAGATCAAGACAATCTAACGGTTTGGCCCAATAGGAGAACATAACCGGAATAGTGCATACCACCTGAACTTGCGTGTGAAATTGCGCGTATTCTTCAATTCGCACCTGGGCATCCCAGCAGTTCTCTTTGATTTCGCGGAAGAATTGATTGCCGCGCATCATTTTAGCAAAACCCTGCTTGTGATGTTGCAGGTAGATAAAATCGCCATACCCAAATTTCTCGCTCCAGTTGGGCAATTTCTGTGGCAGGATGTGAGTATGGGAGTCTATTTTAAGCATGCAGGGGTTTGAAAATGCTGCAAGTTACAACTCAAAAATCTTATTCATCAACTTCCATTTTTCACCCGGTTCAGCCTGGGGCAGGGCTTGTTGGTATTTCCACATCAGGGCTTCCCACTCTTGTACCTTGGGATTGTTCAGATCTGCGGCAGCCTTTGCATCGAACGAGAATGAATCGGTTGTTTCCATTATCATAAACAACCGGTTGCCCGTCTTATAGATTTCCATGTTGCTGATGCCTGATTCTTTTATGCTGGATTCAATCTCGGGCCATATTTTTTTGTGATAGGCTATGTATTCAGCAATTAGAACCGGGTCATTTTTCAGATCAAGAGCCAGACAAAACCGCTTCATGTCGACTTTGTTTTATACCCGCTCCACCCATAGTAAGCTACAATCAAGAAACAAAGTACTGGAAGTATAAAAGCAAGTTGAATAGTATGAGTTTCGTCTGCAATAATACCCATAACGGGAGGAACAATTGCCCCACCTACAATGGCCATTATAATAAGGGACGATCCTAATTTAGTTTGTTCGCCTAAATCCTTTACACCCAATGCAAAAATGGTAGGAAACATAATCGACATAAAAAAATTAACCCCTAATATGGCATACACAGCAATTTTACCACTGGCCCACACGCCCGTAAGACAAAGCAGCGCTGCGGCCAATCCATAAAACGTAAGTAGTTTATGATCTTTTATAAAAGTCATTAACCAGGTACCGGCAAACCGCCCAACAACAAATAATGTGGTGCCAATAACCATGAAATTTTTTGATGCTACTTCATTGCTTACACCCGGAAGTAATTCTGTAATGTAGTTAAGCGTAATGCCCCAGATGCCAGCTTGTGCCCCCACATAAAAAAATTGTGCGATTACAGCACGGGTAAGGTGTTGGTTCTTAAAAATGGTAGCATCAAACTTAAGTTTTAAACTTTTTACGGGTTCGGGCATTTTAACCAGAAAAAACAGGAATGCCACTACCATAACAACACCGGCAATTAATGCGTATGGAAAAATTACTGCCTCGGCAGCTTGTTGCTTTTCTTCCAGCGTGTTCAGGCTACCTTCGTTGCCGGCAAAAATAAACTGCCCGGCAATCCATGGGCCTACTACCAATGCTACTCCGTTAAACGATTGGGCAAAATTGAGCCGCTGTACCGAAGTTTCCGGTTTCCCCAAAATTGTAACATAAGGGTTAGCTGCAGTTTCAAGAAAGGCCAGCCCACTTGCAATTATATAGAGTGCAATAAGAAAGAAGCCAAACGTTAATGTGTTTGCTGCCGGTATAAAAAGCAAAGCTCCGAAGGCATATAAGGTAAGGCCAAGTAATATGCCCTTCTTATAATTATATCGTTCCATAAACAAACCGGCTGGTATAGCAATGGTGAAATACCCAAAGTAAAAAGCAGTTTCTATAAGTAAGGCCTGAGCTCGTTTAATTTCAAACACGGGTTGAAAGTGAGCAATAAGGGCAGCATTAAGAATATTAGCTAATCCCCATAGAAAGAACAGGCTGGTTACTAATAATAATGGTATCCGATAGTTTTTAGTTGTGGATGTACTCATAGTTGTTGAACTGGAAAGTGTTGGCATGAAATCTAACTGATTGATCGGTCCAGATGAGTATAACCGCCATCTACAAAAAACCATTGACCTGTGGTATGGCTACTGCGGTCGCTTAATAAAAAGGCTACAGCATTTGCAATTTCTTCGGGTTTGGTTAGCCGTTGTTCTAATGGAATTTTTTTAGAGACTTGCCTTAGTTTTTCCTGCGGATCGGCAAAACCTTTTAACCAAGATTCATACAGGGGAGTTGAAACCTCGGCCGGGATTACCGCATTTACACGAATAAGGTAGGGGAGTAATTCAACGGCCCACTCGCGCGTAAGCGAAAGGATAGCGCCCTTGGCTGCTACATACCCCGATGTGTTTCCCTGACCCGTAACAGAAGTTTTGGATCCTACATTCACAACTGCACCACGTCTTTCCATCAGGTAGGGCAGGCAAAAATGTGTCATAAAGTAATAATGCCCGGCATTGTTGTTGAGAGACTCTATGAATTTTTCTGGTGTGCCGCTTTTAAGCCCGATATTATCATTAAATCCTGCATTGTTAACGAGCGCATCAATTGGTCCTAGTTCTGCAACAATGTCTTCCACAACTTGCCGGCATGCTTCAGATGTGGTAAGATCGGCCGTATAATAATTACCCCTTACATTACGATCGGGCAATGTTTTATTGGCTTGTGTTATTTTATCTACGATGGCCACTTTTGCGCCCTCGTCTATTAAAAGTTCGGCAATTGCTTTTCCAATTCCACGTGCGCCACCGGTAACAATAATTACCTTATTTTTTAAATGAAGATCCATTTTTTAAAGATTGTAAAATCTTATAGCATTTTCACCCATGATAGCATGTTTTTCTGTGGTTGTAAAAGATTGAATGTGATGTTCAATAAGGTTAAGTTGTTGTGCGTATTGGGCTGCCAGCAGGCATACTGGCCAATCTGAGCCGTACATTACTCTTTTACTACCAAAAACATCAAACACTATATCGAGGTAAGGCGTAAAATCAGCCTGACGCCAAGAAGCCCAGTTCGCTTCTGTTACTAACCCCGAAACTTTACAATACACCTGTTCATGTCTGGCTATCAAGGTAATATGCTTTTTCCAATAGGTTAAATCGCTCCCTATTGCTGGTTTGGCAATATGATTAATTACAAACTTCTGATCCGGTAATTGTTCTATGAATTCAAGAGTTTCTTCCAACTGATGTTCTTTAATAAGTATATCGTATGTGAATTTATGTTGGTTTAGTAGTCTAACACCCCGAATAAAATCACGTTGCAACATAAACCCGGTACTTTCGCTTTGCACAATATGGCGGAAGCCTTTAATTACCGGTATAGATCTGAAATACTCCAGCCTTGATTCCAGCGAGGGTGATTTCAGATCAACCCATCCTACAACACCTCGCACAAAAGAGTTCTGAGTTGCCTGCGTAATCAGAAATTGAGTTTCAGTTTCGGATTGATCGGCCTGTACGGCTACGCAGCCATGTATGTTGTGTTCATGAAGAATTGGCCCCAGATCAACAGGTAAAAAATCACGCTGTATAACCTTCATATCTTCGGTTATCCAATTATCGCGTGTGGGATTGTAAATCCAGAAGTGCTGATGCGAATCGATACGCATGATTGCGATTATTGACCGTGTACTTCCTGCCGTTGTTCGCCAAGGCCTTCAATTCCAAGTTCAACTACATCGCCTGGTTTCAAATAAACCGGTGGATGAAATCCATGGCCCACACCAGACGGTGTGCCGGTAGAAATCACATCGCCTGGAAGCAGAGTCATAAACTGGCTGATATAGCTTACCAGGAACGGAATTTCAAAAATCATGTCATCGGTATTGTTGTCTTGCATCATTTTGCCGTTTACTTTTAACCACATGTGCAGGTTGTTGAAATCGGCAACTTCATCTTTGGTAACAAAGTAGGGGCCTAGCGGAGCAAATGTATCACAGCCTTTGCCTTTGGTCCATTGTCCGTTGCGCTCAAGTTGAAACGCACGTTCGCTGTAATCATTATGCAGGCAATAACCGGCAACATATTCCATTGCATCTTTTTCTTCTACATACGTTGCTTTCTTACCTATGATAAAGGCCAGTTCAATTTCGTAATCTGTTTTGGTGCTGTTGCGTGGTATAAGCACGCCATCGTTTGGCCCGGTTAGGGCAGTGGTTGATTTAAAGAATATAATTGGTTCGCTTGGTAATGGCATTTTAGACTCAAATGCATGTTTGGTGTAGTTTAGTCCTATGCAAATTAATTTAGATGGCCGTTGTATACAGGGCCCTATTCGGGTGCCTGCGCTGATCTGCGGTAATACATTCAAATTTGTTTTAACCCATTTCTCCAGGCGTGTTAATCCATCGGTTTCCAGAAAGGTTTCACCATAATCTTCACCAAACCCTGACGCATCCAACAGTTTATCATTTACTAAAACTCCGGGTTTCTCTTTACCGGGTGCACCAAATCGAAATAATTTCATCTTTTATGTGTTAAGCGTTAAAAATCCACCATCAATAGGGTAATCGGTACCCGTTATAAATGCTGCTTCGTCCGAACAAAGAAACAGCGCAAGGTTTGCAATCTCTTCGGGTGTAGCCATTCTCCCAATCGGTTGGGTTTTGGAGAGCTTATCGAACATTTCTTTTTCTTTGCCCGGATAATTTGCTTTTAAAAAGCCATCTACAAAAGGTGTATGCACGCGCCCGGGCGAAATGCTGTTGCATCGTATTCCGTCTTGAACATAATCTTTTGCAACCGATAACGTCATAGCAGCCACGGCACCTTTTGTCATGGAGTATGCAAAGCGATCGCTAAGCCCAACCCATGCTGCTACGGAAGCCAGGTTGAGTATAGTGCCGCTTTTTTGTTCTTTCATAAAAGGAATAACAGCCTGCATGGCATTATAAACTCCTTTAACATTTACTGTAAAAAGTTTATCGAAATCTGCCTCAACGGTGTTCTCTAATTTCCCTACATGTGCAATACCGGCACTGTTAATCAGGATATCCACTCGTGAATGCTTATCCATAATCTTCTGTGTTACCGATTTCATTTCTGCCTGAGATGAAACGTTGCAGGTGTAACCTGCTGCGGTAAAATTTTTGGAGTTTATTTCAGCTGCTACCTGCAAAGCCGCTGCTTCGTTTATATCAAGAACCTGAACAAGGGCGTGGTGTTCCGCTAATTTAATGGCTATAGCCCGACCAATGCCGCTTCCGGCACCGGTAATCAGAGCAACTTTATCATGTAGAGCAAATGGCATGAGTAGAATTATTTAGCTGCTTCGGCTTTAAGGTATTGTATCATTTTTTTTGTGTCGTAATTACGTGTACCCACTTCTTTTTGTATAACCTTACCAGCTTTTGAAATGATGAAGGTGGTTGGGATGCTGGGTACTTGTAAATGATCGGGTAAGTATCCTGATGGTTGATAAACCGGGAAAGTGAAGCTTTTCTTCTCTACGTACTTTTCAACCTTGGGCTTGTCGCTGTCGCTATCCCATGAAAGCATGACAAATTCTATACTGTCTGATTTCACTTTATCGTATAAACTCTGGATGCCTGGCATTTCTGCACGGCAGGGGCCACACCAGGTAGCCCACATATTTAAAAAGATTACCTTACCTTTAAATTGCTCGAAAGAAATTTTATTTCCGTTTAAATCTTTGATTGAAAAATTATAGTCGAAATCAGGTCTGGGCTTGTCGTTATTATCAGGTGACGCTTTCAGAAAGCCAACTTCCATGGCGGCCTGCCGGGTAAATACAGATACACTGCTAAGCAAGCCAGTTGTTTGCAAAACAGCAATCAATAGTATAGCCGAAACGATGGGCTTCAGGGTATCTAATATACGTTTCATTTTTTGCGGTTAATTTTTAGTTTGATCGGCACAAAAATCAAATTCTGGCTTGGTTCTTGAAATGAAACATTCAAATCTGTTTAAAATTAATAACTTCGAATAATTTTTTAAAGATTAAAATGAACAACCGAACCATACTTTCCTTTTTACTCGTTTTGCTGACCAGCACAAGTTGGGCCCAAAAAACAAAATATAAGGATCTGATAGTATTGATAAATGCCCGAAACTATGAGGTGGCTGAACCCCATTTGAAGAAATACCTGAGAGAGAATACAGATAATGTTAGCGCTTACTTATATATGGCTATCATTTACCAGGATAAAGCGCAGCGCAACGACATCTTAAAGCAGCCCGATGTACTGACAGATAATATTGACTCGGCCATCATGTTTTTTGAGAAAGTAGCACCTCTGATAACAGAGCGTGAGCTAAAGCGAAATGACGAGAACTACGAAATGTATCTGCGAAGAGATACCCGCACAGCAGAGATTGTGATTAAGTTATCGGACGTTACACTTGATATTGAAACACGGTTAAAGAATATACGCGAACGCAAAGAAAAGATTAAGAACCTGAATGAGTATTTCAGAACAGCTGAAAGACAATACAAAACAACCCAGACATTATACAGTACCATACAGGGTCAGTTTGCAAATAATAAAGAGTTTTACCTGCGTATGGATGAAACCGTAGCAAATCAGTTAAAACGGATTGGTTTAACCTACGACAGCGCACAAACTTCTTTTAAGAACTATCGCAGTGTGCTGGAAACATTGGGTAAAGTGCCCTACAACCAGGTAATTACCTTAAGTGAAATTGCTGACTTTAAAAAGGATGGTAATACCGAGGTGGATTTTTTAAAGAATGATCTGCGTCTATGGGATTACAGTAAGTGGACAAAAGCCTCGCTAGATGTTTATCAAAATGAAATTGTGCCTCTTCGTGATCATCTGGTTTCATACGATAGTGAATTAAATAAGCTTACGCAGAAGTTAAAGACTGATTCTGCATCCGTAAAGAGTGATTTAACTAAATTACTGGACAGGATTTTATTTAAGCAACTAACTCAATTCGACCCTGACCCGTTACCAACAGGTATTTTTAAGATGAAAGCGGCTGAACTCGAATACCGTTCGGATGAGGTGACTAACAAAGCAAAGCTTGATACCGCTGGCCTGGTTACACAATTGGAGATGTTGAAGCAGGAATCGATAGACGTAAATAAGTTAGATTCCCTTTCAGGCAGATTAATGGCACGCGATTTTGAAAATGATGGCAAAGACTATAAGCACTTTATCACGAAAGCATACGGAACCGAAACCGTACTTAGAAGTTATATAAAATCAACACACGAACTGGCTCAACGCGCAAAGGCTTTGAAACAAAAGCAGATTGAGCAAATTGAAAAATCGCTACGCTGGGTTGTGAACGGTGCCGATTCTATTCCCTTGTTTACTGAGGAAGAATCAACAAGCCGGTTTAAGCCGTTGGTGGTGGTGCCTGGTAATTTTACATTTGGGTTGAAATATGCCGATTCGTTAGCAACTGGTTATCTGGTTAATATAACACCCATGCATGTACCTACCGTGTCTGCCTCTTTTACGGTAACAGGCAATGCGTTTAAGAAGCGATATTTATCTGTGTTGAAAGGATTGGGGTTGCACCCACAGCCCGATGTTTATTTAGCGCTTGTTTACAGTGAAACCATGTCTAAAGATGGTTATCCGGCAACGTTGGCCAAAGTAGGTAAGGCTGGTTTGGTGTGGAGCCTTCCTTACAGCCTGGAACAAAAACCTTCTGAAATTCTGTATAGTGCCGAAACCGGTGAAGTAATGATTAAACTGCCAATGCCAACGGGCGAACAGAAACTATTTGTAGTAGATAAATACGGGAAGAAAATTCAATAAACCCGTATTGGTTATAAACTGCTACCTTAGATAAGTTACCCCATCTGTTATTGTGTTGTATCTTTAAATGGAGTTGCCTCGCTCATAACCTTCACATTATTCTTGCGGTTGATATCGGCAAGCCTCTGGCTGGGATCAATCTCAATTGTTTTGATATCAGCTGGCTTTCTGTTAACCTGTAACGTGTACGTAGGGTAAACCCAAGGCCAATCTGCTAAATCAGTACGCTTAATTGATTTGTCTTCAACAGGTTTGCTACCCAGTTGTTCATTTAAAGGAATATAAAACAATTCTTTACTGCCATCCTGATAAGTTACAACCAAATCGATAGGCATCGGAAATTCACCAACACGGTGGAGCTCTACTAACGTGGTTCCATTACGCTCTGTAACGGAGCCCACACCATAATCAATTCGTTTGGTGGTTTGAATCCAATATCGATAATACCAGTGTAATTGCTGGCCTGAGACTTTCTCCATTATACGCAGAAAGTCGTTTGGTTCCGGATGTCTCATTTTCCAGGTGTTGTAATACCGCTTCATACCTTTATAAAAAGCATCATCCCCAATCAGGTATTTCAATTGTTGCAGAAATACTGCCCCCATACTATATGCAGCAGTGCTATACGCACGGTTGGTATTAAAATGATCGGAATGTTGACTGGCTGGTTCTTGTAGTCCGCTGTTTACCAATCCAAAATAACTTGCATAACTACCTGCGTGTGTATTGGGCTGATTAGAAATAGAATTCATGGCTTCGCTACTTGCAAAATCCGTAAAGCCTTCGTCCATCCAGGCATACAATGCTTCGTTTGAGGCCAGTGTCATCTGGTACCAGCTATGGGCTACTTCATGTGCCATTACTCCATTTAACCCGGCCTGGCTACCTTCACCCAGAATTAATGTACACATCGGGTACTCCATGCCGCCATCACCACCCTGAATTATGGAGTATGTATCGAACGGGTACTTACCAAAGGTGCTGCTTAAAAATTGAAAAACTTTTACGGCTACAGGCTGCATATTCTTCCAGGTGTTGGCAGTCTTTTCATTTTTCTGATAAAAAAAATGCAGTTCTGGTCCGTTGGGAACCTGTTGTCTTTCATGCGTATAGTCCGGATCGGCCGCCCACGCAAAATCAATTACGTCTTTAGCAACAAAATGCCAGGTAAGGTTACCCTGCGGGCGCTTTACCGTGGTGCCTGGTTTTTCATAGCCGTGCCCAATCGCTTCCGGATTTTGAAGTTTACCTGTGCCGCCAATCACAAATTTCGGGTCGATCGTAATCTTCACATCAAAATCGCCCCAAACACCTTGAAACTCGCGTGCCACATATTGATAGGCATGCCAGCCCTGATGATCATACTCCGCCAGTTTGGGGTACCATTGTGTCATTGAATAGGCAATACCTTCGCGGCTATCACGGCCCGATCTTCTGATTTGCACCGGTACCTGTGCTTCAAAACTCATTTCGAAGGTGGTTTTGGTTTTTGGAAGTATGGGTTTGGATAGTGTTACTTCCAGAATGGTACCATTTACTTTGTATATAGCTGCTTTACCGTCTTGTTTTAATGATTGTATATGCTGATACCCAATTTCATCCTCGCTTAATTTGGAGATGCGATCTGCCACCCTGCGATCGGGGTCGGCAATGTTACGCGAGCGCACATCCATCATACTACCGGGTTGAAAGGCATTGAAGAAAAGATGATAGTAAACTTTGGTAAGGGTATCGGGCGAATTGTTGTAATACACTAATTTCTGATCGCCATTAAGTTTATGATTTTGTGTATTGAGTTGCACATTCATGCTATACTCCACGCGCTGCTGCCAGCGGTAGTCTTGTGCCTGTGCAGAAACAACCATCGTAATGAACAAAAGGCTAATCGAAATTTTCATATTTACTAAAGATTAAGGCTTGAAAAATATCAAAACCTGCTTTAGGATCAAATCCATTTTACAGGTATGTCTAAAATTCAATTCGTCTGGAGATACTGGCGGAAATATAGCCACTGCTTTCCAATGAGACAGGTTCGCCCGGAAGGGCACGAGGAATGTTGTATGTGTAACTTACCAGAAATGTCCAGTTGTTTATACTTATTGAAACCGGAGCCGAGAAGGAATAATTGAGTACACCAAAGCGTGTGGTTTCCTGTTCGTAATACAATGGCATATTTCTGCGTATTCTATACAGTATGCCCAGATAGGTTCTGGAAAAAGGGACCAATTCTGTAATCTGTTCGCTTCCATAAAGCATTGATGCAGTAGGATAGAAGGCTAGCCTGTTTATGCGACCCAGTTTGGTTTTCTCGAAGTTTAACATTACCGAAGGGTTAATACGGTGCGCAATCTTATCGCCAAAAAATAGTTGATAATCCAACCGCAGGGTTACCCATTTAATATCAAAGAAATTAGAAACACCGGCACTGTTTTTATAGGCGATATAATCATCTTCGCCCAGCCCGGAATACAGGTATCGATTATACTCGGCCATTACCGACCACCATGATGTAGGGCTGTTCATATACCCACCCGAAAGTACCGTAAGGTAATATTGTGGGTCGTATTCTTTGCTCCAATACCCGGTGTAGTCGGCATATAAACCAGATTTATGATAATAGGATAGGCCGGGTGCTGCGCCAAACTGATTAAACCCTAAAGTACGGCTGGCCGATACAACATTACTGTTGTAGCCCAACCGCATAATCATTTGCGATTTTATTGCCGGTGTGGGAAGGTTAACTAAACTATCAAGTAGTGATAGAAATCCGGCATCGCCACTGGCAATAAGGGAATCTAACTCGGCTATGTACGGATCGTGTAAAAGCAGCGAATCAGTTTGCTGACTCCGGGCCGGAATCGTACAAACTGAAACGAGGACAAGGCCAAGCCAGATTTTTTTTAGGCCCACAAAATTGGGTTTAGTTCTTTTGCTGTTGCTTCAATCGTTGATTTCGTTCGCGAATAGTCTCATTGCGCTGTTGCATCATTCTTCGCTGTTGTATCTGGTCGCGTATCATTTGTTGAAAATCGCCTTCTGCTTTTCGCAGATTCAGAATCTGTTGTGCCGTTATTACTTTTAATAACCTGTCTGAATATGTTTTTTCCAGATCAAGTTCGCGTTGTTTTAATTCCAGCCCAAGTTTTATCAATGCCGCGTCTTTATCCGGATCTTCTCCTTGTTTCAATTGTTTGCGTGCACCAATCAACTCCTGGCGCAGGTCTTTGCGTTTATCGGAAAACTCCCGATATACGGGCCAGAATTTTTCTGCCTGCGTGGTGGTTAGGCCCAGTTTTTCTGAAATGTAGGCTATCCTCAAAGCATTAATCTTTTCAAGAACTTTGGGATCTTGTTCAGCTTCGGGTTGGTCTTGTGCCAGTGCACACCAACTGCTCGCTAACCACATGGCCATAATCAATAGCTTTCTCATTGTGTTTCTTTTAGAGATTTTCTAAATCCAAAATTTTATCCAGTAAATCGAGTTCGCTGCCTTCGGTTGTAAAGGTTGAATACACACGATCCTCAAACTCAGTTAAATCATTTTCATCCCAGGCTTCAACCATTTCAGAGTCTTCCCATACTACTTCTGTATTATCGAGGTATGCCATCAATTGTTCAGTATTTATATCGGCTAATTCGTTTTCAAAGCTCTGTAGGGTTGGGTTAGAAAACCAGAAAAAACCTATGGTTACCAAGGCTAGTACAGGCAATGCAAATTTTAGAACCGGAAGCCACATAATCTTAGGCTCAGGATTAGCAACGCGTGTTTGAATAATACCCGGTAGTTTATCAAAGTAGCCATCTGGCGCTTTGAAAAGATCTTTTTTTGGTATGTCTTCCAGTTTTCTCATTTTCGGTTTCTATGACTTTAGAATCGGTACAAGGTTTAATCAGGCGCTAAGATAATCTTCAATTTTTTTTACGGCATGGTGATAACTGGCTTTCAGGGCACCCACACTGGTGCGGGTTATCTGCGACATATCTTCGTATGAAAGTTCCTCAAAGTATTTCATATTAAATACCACTCTTTGTTTATCGGGTAGGGTAAGGATCGCCTTTTGCAATTTCTTCTGAATTTCATCACCCGATAATTCCGGCATTGCATCTAATTTGCCGGCTAATTTGCCGCTCACATCTTCAATAGGCAAAAAGAAGCGTCTGCGTTTCTTATTTAGAAAGGTGAGGCACTCGTTGGTGGCAATGCGATAAATCCAGGTAAAGAGTTGTGAGTCTTCCCGGAAACCATCAATGGCTTTATGAATTTTTATAAAAACTTCCTGTGTAAGATCATCGGCATCGTCATGATCAATAACCATTTTGCGTACATGGCTATATACCCGCTGCTGGTATGCGCGCACTAACAGATTAAACCCATAGTTACGGGTTTCAGTATTACGGATTTTCAGGAGCAGGTCTTTGTCTTCCAAGGGAAGCCTGGGTTTTGTTCTTTGACTTTAAAGGTACAACAAGGTTTAATCTCTATTAGAATTTTTCCAGTACGTCAACCAGCAGTTCGTATGTTTCCTTTGAGTGTGTGGGAAAGTTAGCAAAACGGAGTTGTGCATTTTTTCTATCACCATAACCGTCACCGGGTTGTAAACCATGGTCAATCAGGTGCTTAGTAATTGCTTTGGTCGAATCTCCGGTTTGGGCAACCAATACAGTTTGAGACCGGGATTTTACATCCTGCACAAATGGTTTAGCCAGTGTATGTTGCTCCAAAGCCTGATACAGAATAGCGGCTTTGTACTCGGTTTCTTTACGAATAGTATGCACACCACGCTTCAGAAAGTCGGCCACTACCTGACTGAGCAAATAAATACCCAGTACATTGGGTGTTTCGGGTGTCTGATTTTTTTTAGCGTTAGTTATTAAGGTAGGTAGATTATGATAGGTGCCCGTATTTACACCTTGTTGTTGTAACTGCTCTGCTTTAGCAATGCACCTTTCGTTTACAATCCATACACCAAGGCCGGCTGGTAAACCAAAACATTTCTGTACAGAGAAAAATACGGAGTCAATTTTTGTGTAATCAAACTTTGGATAAGGCAGGGAAGACACCGCATCTACCACCACTAAAGCATTGGGATGAAGGCTGCGGAATGAATGAATAAAATCAAGCGGAAGCGAAACACCCGTACTGGTTTCATTATGCGTTAGCGCAATAACCTCCGGAGAGCCACTTGGTGTATACGGACTAAATCCTTCACCCGGGATTGCTTCAATTTTACTGGCTTGTTTGCCAAGCTGGGTTGCTATTTCGTGATAGCGCTTAGAGAATGATCCGTTAACAAAATGCAAGGAAGATTCTCCTGCCAGATTTTGAATGCTGCGTTCCCAAATTTCGGTGGCCGAAGCCGCAAAAACAATTTCAAACCCTGCGGGAACTTCCAGCAACTCTTTTAAACCTTCAACAACCTGCTGGTAAATTTTTTCAAATGCACTGCTTCTGTGCGATATGGAAGGAATTCCCGCGCGGAACGCTTTACGTGCGTGATCTTCTACAGTAAAATAAAGTTGGGAGGGACCAGGTGTAAAATTTACAGGCATAGCACAAATTAGATGTGCAAAGGTAGGAGCGAAACAAATTGCACGGGCATTGTCCTACAAAAAAAATACGCAATAATCAATGTTTTACAATAGGTAGATTGTATTCATCTTTGTAGCATAAAATCCACCTGGGTTTGGGACACGTTTGCTGAACCTAACATTAAAAACAATACCGAGTGAAGTTCGAGGACAAAATCAGGCCTCACCCCGCACATGCAGGGCCTCGCCCGAAAAGCAGGATAACAGTGGAAGGTTGCGACCGAAGGACAACTCAAAACTTGTCTTCTTTGGGGTTCAGAAACACCTCTCCAAATCCGGTGGGTTTTTTATATAAGGTTTACATCCTTTCTTGTCGAAGCTAAAAAGGTTGTCAACCTTTCAAACCCAGATGAAATATTTATTACTCCTCGTAACGTTCCTGCCGTGTAGCACCGTACTTGCCCAGCAAGAACAACAACTATTGGATTTTGAAAAGCAAATAGAGGCTGCCGTAGTGGCTGCCGATATTTCATTTCTGCAAAAAGCCTATGCCGATGATTTTCGGTTTAAACATGGTACCGGTCATATCGACTCAAAAGCATCGTGGCTAAAGGATGTGGAGAAAAACAAGGGAAAGTTTGTGTCCAGAAATGTAAACTCAGCCGAAGTAGAAATTCACCATGATATTGGTATTACACAAGGCAGCATAACCGTAACCCGTACAGAAAGTTCGTACACCATTTACTATGTGCGTGTGTATAGAAAAATTGATGACTTGTGGCAAATGTTTATGCATAGAACGGTACAGCAGGAAAATCAAAAATAAGGTAATTAATACCGTTTGATTAGATTGCCAACCGCTTACTTTCTAATACAGCACCCTGAACTTAATCGTATTTTCAATCGCACGAAGTTCTTTAATCACATTCTCATTGTAGCCCTTGTTGATATCGGTAATTACGTACCCGATACTTTCATTGGTTTTAAGATATTGCCCTACAATGTTAATGCCGTTTGATGCCAGTATTTGGTTTATGCGGGCCAATATACCCGGTACATTACTGTGAATGTGAATAAGACGGTGGGCATTTTCCAATATTGGTAACGACAGGTTGGGAAAGTTTACACTATTACTCGTGCCTCCTGTATTGATGTAATCCAGAAATTTACCTGAAACAAACTGAGCAATATTTTCCTGAGCCTCCAGTGTACTGCCGCCAATATGTGGAGTAAGTAAGGTGTTAGGTAAACCGCGCAACTCCGAAACAAATTCCTCATCATTGCTTTTGGGTTCATGCGGAAATACATCTACTGCACAACCGGCCACTTTGCCCGACAGAATATTTTCTTTTAGTGCTTTTATATCCACAATATGCCCGCGACTAAGGTTTAGAAAAATTACACCTTTCTTCATCAGGTTAAATTCTTTTGAGCCGATCATGTTGGTGTTTTCTTTGCGGCCATCGGTGTGCAGCGAAACAATATCACATTGTTCCAGCAATTCTTTCATGGTGCGGCATTTGGTGGCATTGCCTAATGCCAGGCGTTCTTCCCGATCGTAATAGTACACCTTCATGCCAAGCGATTCGGCCAATACAGAAAGTTGCGAACCGATATTTCCGTAGCCTACAATACCTAATTTCTTTCCGCGAATTTCGAAACTTCCTTTGGCGGATTTATCCCATTTACCCTGGTGCATCATAGCTGATTTATCGGCCACGTTTCTTATCAGCAAAATAATTTCGCCTATCACCAGTTCCACAACCGAACGGGTATTGCTATACGGGGCATTGAAAACAGCAACACCACGGTTGGTGGCTTCTTTCAAATCTATTTGGTTAGTACCAATGCAAAATGCGCCTATGGTCATTAGCTTATTGGCATTGGCCAGCACTTTTGCTGTTACCATCGTTTTGGAACGAATGCCTAACACCGAAACATTTTTGATTTTCTCGCAAAGTTCATCCTCATCTAAACCGGCCGGGTAGGTTTCTACACTAAACCCTTCGGCTTTAAAGGCTTCTACCGCATACGGATGTACATTCTCCAGCAACAAAACATGAATGCGGTTTTTAGGGTAGGAGATGGCCGTGTTAAGTTTGTTCAGGTATAAAAATTCGTCAAGACTGGGAGCAATGTGATCTGCTTTGGTTAGCACTTTTTCACGCTCTACGTTTTCGGTAAACGCAAAAAATTTATTGGCCAAACCGGCATGTTTTATTTCGTAGTCGGTATAGCCATCGCCAATTACATACACATCGCCCGGCAGGTTTAGGCGTTTAAGCTGTTCTACTTTTCCATTGTTCTGCGAAAGCGGATTCTCTTTGTCGAAGCCGGTTACATTACCGTGTTCATCGAACACAAACCGGTTGGCCAGAATGTTTTCGGGTTTTATACCAAACTCGGTAACTACCGGATCGATAAAGGCATGAAACCCGTTTGAGATAATGTAAATATGATCGGCATAGGTCTGAAAAAATTCGCGATTGCGCTTAAACGACTCTGATACCATTCCACTTAGTACTACTACTAACTGCTCAAGGTGACGTTTGTTTGGGGCTAAAAGTTTAATGCGTTTTTCTAATGATTCCCGAAAGGAAATGGATCCATCCATACCCTGGTTGGTGATTGCTACAATTTCACTGCGAATCTTCTCAAAATCCGGATGATCTTTAAGAGATATATCGGCCAAGACATCAAACGCTTCTGATTTGGTAAATGTGCTGTCGAAATCAATTACAAAGTACTTGTTCAGTTTCATGAGCTAAAAATGCAAACCCAAAAGTAAGCGAAAGCACTTGAGATAAGGGGTAGTACGCATGAAGGATTGAAAATATTTTTGGATAACGTGTGTTAGGTTAATGCAATTTCAACATCAGCACTTCAGCCGAAGGAGAACACACGGTTGCAAACTCGCCCGATTTCTGAATGGCATCGGGTACACTTTTACGGTCAATCGGTTTAAATCCTATTTTCTGAAAAAAGAAACTGGCTGTTTGGGTAAGGAGGTAAACTTCGCGCACGTTTCTTTGCCTGGCTTCTTTCAGTAGTTGATCCACAATTTCTTTTCCCAGTTGCTGGCCTCGTATTTCCTGGCTTACGGCCAGGGATCGGAGCAGCGCAAGGTTATGGTAGAATTCCAGACCACCAGAACCCACCAGTACTTCGTGGGTGTTGTAATAAACCAGAAAAAGACTATTAGCCAGAGCAATATCATCGGCAGGTAAGTTATTGCCTCGTAAAAATTGTTTTAATGATTCGAGTTCTGTTTCAGATTGAATCTCGTGATGAACCACAAATTCTTTCATTATAACAAAGGTTAAAAAATGCGCAGAACATGAAAAGATATTTGATTAGAATTGCAACAAATCAATTTCTATGATAGCATCCAAAGGGTATGCAGCACAACATGCAAAATCGCCATTAGCTCCATTCAATTTTAACAGAAGGGAAGTAGGCGACCATGACATCCGTATTGAGATTAAATATTGCGGAGTGTGCCACAGCGATTTACACCAGGTGCGCGATGAGTGGGGCGGATCGATTTACCCAATGGTACCCGGCCATGAAATTGTGGGCGTGATTACCCACACAGGAAAGCTGGTAAAGAAGTTTAAAGCAGGTCAATTAGCAGGTGTTGGCTGCTTTGTGGATTCGTGCCGCACCTGCGAGAGTTGCAAGGCCGGTAATGAACAATACTGTGAGGTGGGGATGGCCGGAACCTACAACGGGTACGAAATGGATAGAAAGACACCTACGTATGGCGGATATTCAAATTGTATTGTGGTAGATGAAAACTATGCGCTGCATGTTTCGGAAAAATTACCTCTTGAAGCTGTGGCGCCTCTGTTATGTGCAGGGATAACCACGTATTCACCGTTACGCCATTGGAAAGTGCGTGCCGGACAACGCGTAGCCATTGTTGGGCTTGGCGGTTTAGGACACATGGGAGTGAAGTTTGCCGCTTCGTTTGGTGCCGAAGTTACCGTGCTAAGTTCTTCATCCCGTAAGGAGGCCGATGCTAAACGGTTAGGGGCTCATGCATTTGTTAATACCAGCGATCGCGCTGCTTCAAAAAAAGTAAGAAGATCGTTCGACTTTATTTTAGATACCGTTTCTGCCCAGCATGACCTGAATTTTTACCTCGACTTACTCAAAACCGATGGAACCATGGTTATGGTGGGTATTCCGCCTAATGCCGAACCGGTTGAAGCCTTTAGTCTGATTGGAAAAAGGAAAACGCTGGCTGGTTCTATGATTGGCGGCATTCGCGAAACACAAGAGATGTTGGATTACTGTGCAGAGAACAAGATTGTTTCGGACATAGAACTAATTAATATCCGCGATATTGAGAAAGCCTATGAACGAATGGCAAAGGGAGATGTACGGTATCGATTTGTGATTGATATGAGTACGCTATAATCTATGTTGCAGGTCTGTTGTTTGCTGCCCGACCGATAACCCAAAGTACAATGGCAAAGAAGAACATAACACCCGCAGCAATTCCAAATACAAGGAAAACGTCATCAAAGAAACTTTCATCGTCAATGGTCGCATAATCGGCATCATTTGGATTTACCCGTAAGTCGACTGAATCCTGAACCGGGTACAAGGTTTCCGGATAACTGGTAGTAGTCTGGTAGGAGCGCAGGCTATCCCTCACTTCGTAATTGAGAATAAGGTAAACGTTTTGAATGGTATCGGTAGTTGTGCGGGAAACGTGCACAGTGTCGGCAACAATACCGCGTACGGGTATCGATTCCTTTTTAAAATCTTCAGCGTAATAATAAACTACAGCCAGTATACCAAGCAACAGGATTCCGGCCAAAGCGAACAGAATACTTCCAACCTTAAACAAACCAGAGAAGCAACCCAGGCATCCGCCTGATCGGGTGGGGGGCAGCGGTGTGTTTTGCGCAGGCTCATCGTCTTTATCTAACGTGGAGAGTAATTTCTCAGCTTCTCGTTCAGAAACATTATAGGCATTTTGAATAAGACGAATAGCCTGATAGCGCTGGTCACTTTCCAGTAATTTCTTAACCTGATCTTTAATGTGCTTTGGATCGCTCATTAATTATTGGTTTGTGTGAAAGGCAAATTACTTTGCCTTACGGGAAATTGCTTTTTCAGCTGCGGCTACAATGTTGGCTGCACTTAATCCATATTTTTTAAGGAGTTGAGCAGGCGTACCACTCTCCCCAAACGAATCGTTCACGGCAATCATTTCCAAAGGAGCAGGGCGGAAGCGGGAAAGCACCTGAGCTACGCTGTCGCCCAGCCCTCCATTTATTTGATGCTCTTCGCAGGTAACAGCACAACCGGTTTTTTCAACCGAGGAAAGAATGGCTTCTACATCTAGTGGCTTGATTGTATGGATATTAATCAACTCAACCGAGATTCCTTTTTGCGCCAGTATCGCCTCTGCTTCTATAGCCTCCCAAACTAAGTGGCCGGTGGCGAAAATAGTTACGTCTTTACCTTCAATCATCTTATCGGCTTTGCCGATTACAAAAGGCCGGTCGGTAGTAAAGATGGGCCAGCTTGGGCGACCGAAACGCAAGTAGGCGGGACCTTCGTGTTTGCCAAGAGCAATGGTGGCCGCTTTGGTTTGGGCATAGTCGCAAGGCACAATTACCGTCATGCCCGGCAGCATTTTCATCATTCCAATATCCTCAAGTATCTGATGCGTAGCGCCATCTTCGCCCAGTGTTAAACCTGCATGGGAAGCACAGATCTTAACATTTTTACCTGAGTAAGCGATTGATTGACGGATTTGATCGTACACCCTACCGGTAGAAAAGTTGGCAAAGGTTCCGGTAAACGGAATCTTGCCGCCAATGGTCATGCCGGCTGCCAGGCCCATCATGTTGGCTTCGGCAATACCCACCTGAAAGAACCTTTCGGGAAAATCCTTTTTGAAGGCGTCCATTTTTAATGAACCCGTAAGGTCAGCACAAAGGGCCACTACATTTGGGTTAGCTTTTCCCAGTTCGTGGAGTCCAGCTCCAAAGCCCGAGCGGGTGTCTTTCTTTTCGGTAAAGGTATACTTGGTCATGAGCAGAAATTTTGAGTTGCAAGTTTAGGCAATCCCGCTCTAACTTTTGTTGGTGCTGTTAAGGTTTTGTTAAAGTATAAAGCAATTTAGCCGGCAGGGGATGTGCTTCCGTTTGAAATTAAAACTTTTAAGATGGCCACCCTTTCCAAGACCGATCGTAAATTATTGTTCTGGTTTCTTCTTCTTCTCGCCCTTGCCATTATTCCCTGGTTTGTCTGAAAACAAAAACGGGCTGCCTTTCAGCAACCCGTTTAAGATACATCAATAAGCGCTTACCGCTTGTGTCCGTACTTATCAGAAAACCGTTCGTACAGTTCTTCCTGAATGCCAGGTAAAGCAATGAGTTTACCTGAGATGTAAGCATGGCTTAATACATTGGTACGGTAATCAAGTGCATCGCCTTTTGATACAAACAAAGTAGCATCTTTGCCAACCTCTAATGTACCCACCCGGTTATCGATGCCCAGTGCTATAGCGGTGTTGGAAGTAATGGTCTTTAATGCATCTTCCTTACTCAATCCGTAAGCTACTGCGGTACCGGCATAGAAAGCGAGGTTGCGTCCGCCATGCAGGGAGCCATCATTGGATAATGATACAGTTACACCAGCCTGTGTTAGCAGGTAAGGTAACTTAAACGGAAGATCAACATCGTCATCGTTTCTGTCGGGCAAGTTATGCGTAGCAGGTAGAATTACCGGTATTTTATTTTCTTTCAAAAAGTCGCTTACCCAAAGCGCACTGCTACCAGTTATAACGGTAATCTTCTTTACACCACCAAGCTTGGCAAACCGAACTGATTCAACAATTTCTTTAGGTGTGTTAGCGTGTATGAACAAGGTTTTTTTACCATTAAATAAACCTTGCATGGCTTCCAGTTTCAGGTTACTTTCTTTTGTTGCCTGATTGCCATACGCTACCGATTGGCCAAAGAACAATTCCAATTCACCGACTTGTTTTTCATAATCCCGATTGGGTGATTCAGCAAAAGTAAAAGTGGCAAAGTCGAACTGGCGTCTGGTAAGGGCTGGCCAGTTAAGGTGAATACCCATATCCATTGTATGCGCGGCATCTTCCCAATTCCAACCTTCCATTTCCATTACAGACGAAGAGCCGGAAATTAAGCCACCCGTGGGCACACTCTCGGCCAGCAATACGCCATTAAACCGGAATGTGGGGATGTATTCTGAATCGGTATTGTACGATACAACAGATCTTACATTTGGATTTAGCACCCCATGCTCATTATAGTCATTCATAGCGCGAATAGCACTTACCTCCTGCAAACCAATTGGCGAGTTAGGTAGTATTAGTCCGGGGTACACATGCTTACCGCTGATGTTAATAACTTCGTGATTCGTTAGATCAACTCTGGCAGTAGTGGCATCGGCAACAATGGTGAGTTTGCCTTTATCGAATGCGATGATTGAATTTTGAATTACCTGACCATTACCCAGGTGCGCCACACCACCGGTTAAGGCAATGGGTTTGGACTGTGGTTTGGCCGGAACAGGAGGTTGCGCGTAAGCAACTGTACTTAACGCAACAAAAAGGATAAATATTAACTTTTTCATCTTGATCGTTCTTAAAGATTAATGTTCAAAGTGTTCCATGGATTCTTCACCCAATACGTCATCGCAATGGAACTCGGCCTGCATACGCGAATCAGGACGTTGTGTTGGCATTCCACCTTTCTTAGCGTTCTTCAGTTTCTGAATTAACCGAGCACGTTCTGCGTTCAATGCTTTGTTGTTTTCGGCATCTTTCGCTATGTCGTAATATACTTTGCCATCAATAATGGTTTTCTCTGCTTTTGCATAAACTGAAAGAGGGTGATCGGTCCATACTACTACATCGGCCGATTTGCCTACTTTCAAACTTCCCATCTGATTATCGAGGTGAAGCATTTTAGCCGGGTTAAGCGTAACCATTTTCAATGCATCTTCTTCCGAAAGATTGGCATACTTTACTGACTTAGCGGCCTCCTGATTTAATCTGCGACCCATTTCGGCATCATCGGAGTTAATAGCGGTTACTACACCTTCGCGATGTAAAATGGCGGCATTATAGGGAATGGCGTAACGCACTTCCCACTTGTAATTCCACCAATCGGCAAACGTAGAAGCAGCCACACCGTGTTCTTTCATTTTATCGGCTACTTTATAACCCTCCAGAATGTGTGTAAAGGTATTTACCCGAAAGTTGAAGCGTTCGGCTACATCCATCAGCATATTGATTTCTGATTGTACATAAGAGTGGCAGGAGATAAATCTTTTCTTGTTCAGAATTTCCAGCATGGTTTCATCGGCCAGGTCTCTGCGTGGCTTAAGGGCACCTGCTTTTTCTTTTAATGGAATAGCATTGTATGCATTTAATCTCTTCTCATACTCACGGGCATTGGTAAAGGCATCTACATATACCTGTTCAACACCCATACGGGTTTGCGGAAACCGGATAGAACTTGGATTGCTGCTGCGCTTTACGTTTTCGCCAAGGGCAAATTTGATAAAACCATCGGCTCCCTGAATCTTAAGGTTTTCAGGAGACTCTCCCCAGCGTAGTTTGATAAGCGCGGATTGGCCACCAATCGGGTTTGCCGAACCATGCAATACTTGTACAGCCACTACACCACCCGAAAGAGCACGATATACATTTATATTTTCAGCATCCAGGTTATCGCCAATGCGAACCATACCCGAATTAGATGCTACATCGTTAATGCTGGCTGCACCAATATGCGAGTGCTCATCAATAATACCAGGGGTGAGGTGTTTTCCACTTGCATCTACTACACGAGCTCCGGGCTCGCTCAGGTTTTTACCAATTTTTGCAATCTTTCCGTCTTTCAGCAACACATCTGTACCCTGAAGCACGCCATCGCTTTCGTTAGTCCATACGGTTGCATTTTTGATCAGAATTGTTTCGGTTGATGGCAGGGCAGGATAGCCGTGTGCCGTGAAGGGAAATATCACTTTGCCTAATTCTTCTTTCTTATCTGCACCGCCAGGTTTGGTTGGTGTTTTGGCAGCATCGCCTGTGCGATTGGCCGTCCATGAAACCCAGGTACCATCTACCAGTTGGCCTTTACCTTTCCAGCCAGCGCCTTCGCTCCAACCTGAAAGACGAACACTGCCTGTACTTTGCTTAGCTGGTTTAAAGCTGAGTGTAATCAGGTCTTTTCCAAAAGTTGTTGTGGCATCAAACGAAGTTGAATCGTTTACTTTCACTTTTGCTTTATGACTTCCGGGTTCGCCTGTTACTTCTAGTGTATAGTTCTGGTTGTTTAGGCTTAAATTATAGTTGCCGCTAAAGTCTTTTGTTTCCAGTGGTTTAATAGAATAGCCCTGACCTTGTACCCAGTTTTGATGGATAATTGTTTTATCATCGAACAATTTGCCAGAGGTAATAATGAAATTGGCCAGCAATCCTTTTTTAATACTTCCTACCTGATCATCTACTTTAAGAAGTTGAGCCGGAGTTGTTGTAAGTGCTTTAAGTGCACCGGTTTCTGTTAACCCGTTCTCAATAGCTTTGCGCACATTGGCCAGAAAATCTCCGGTTTTACGAAGTCCGTTTGTAGTAATTGCAAAAGGAACTCCATTTTTTTCTAATGCAGCCAGGTTAGTAGGGGCAAGCTCCCAATGTTTCATATCGGCCAACGAAATACGCTCGGCATCGAAGGGATCTTCTACATCATAGGCATCGGGATAGTTAACCGGAACAATGAAAGTAGCTTTGGTTGCTTTAATTTCATTAATGCGTTTGTATTCATCGCCAGCACCGCGAATGATATATTGAACACCAAATTCATCGCCCACCTTATCGGCCCGAAGCGAGTTCATCCAACTGGTAGCCGCAAAAATCTGCGGTAGTTTTTGGGTCTGAATCCAACCTTCGAGCGAGTTATCGGCAAAGGGTCTTGGGTTTTGACTGCCAAACCATTCGGCATCCAGATAGGTCTGGCGTAACGTAGCGATAAAACCCATAAGAGATGATGGGTAGGTTTGGGTGGATGTTCCTTTTTCCAAAGAATAATGTGCTGCTACTTTCTGCCGGATAAGGGCAGTGTTATCATTTTTTTCAGATAATGTAACAAAGGCAGATGTGCCGCGTGCCAAACCATCGGGCTTGGAGGTTAGCACTGCTCCGAAACCTTGTTTACGTAATTCATCCGCAACTTTGGTATCGATAGTAAATTCATCGGCAGCGTTGTAGTGCGAACGGATAGCCTGATTGGCGTTGAAAGCACCTTTTGTATTAGACTCCATTTGTTCTGCGCCACCAAAACCACGGCCGCGGCTTCGGTCTGGTTCAACCAGGCCATAGCTGGTAAATGCATCTACCAAAGCAGGATAGATATACTTTCCTTTCAGGTCGATAGTAGAATATCCTTTTGGTACGGTAAGGTTTGTTCCTACCTGCTCAATACGACTGCCTTTTACAAGGAGTGTGGCATTTTGCAAGGTGGTTTGCGCATCTACCACAATGGTAGCATTGGTAAAGGCGAATAAACCAGCCCGGTTGTCCTTTACATCGTTACGCGGAAAAGTTTCTTGTGCAGAAACGAACCCGGTATAACTGATAAGCGCGAAAATGAATAGTAGTCGCTTCTTCATAAGTTAAAGTTCAGTTTATATTTAGGGGCTTAAAGTAGGTAAGAGGCAGGGGTATGGAAACAAGATTGGGATGTACGGTTAAATACGAGTATGGCCTTCTTTTCTGACTTCACAAGAGTATGAATTGTATTTGGTAGGGTGTTTAGGTTATGCTTCTGTTTGAATATATTTGACTAAACTATAACCTGAAATTATGACCTGTAAAATATACATTATCAACCTTTTATTTATTTTATTTTCATGCAATAAAACTATCTTGTCTAAAGCAGTTTCGCCTCGCATTAATCATGTTATGCTTTATGTTTCTAACCTGGAAAAGTCAATCGGCTTTTATACCCGGGCTTTTGACTTACAGGTAACTAACCGATTGGATACGCTTATTGCCACACAACCAGATGGTACCGTGTTGGTAAGGCCGGTTAAGATGGCTTTTCTGAAATTTCCGGGGCAGGATTTTGTATTTGAACTTGCCGAGCATAGTGCTGATACAACCCATATACCGGTAGCCTTCCTGTTTCAACATGTAGGTGTAGATGTAGTGGATATTGAAGCTGCTTTTAAAAGAGCCCGGGAGGCAGGAGCACCCGAGTTAACGCCCATAAGAAAAGTGAGCGCAAAAGGCATTGAAGCGAAACAGGCTTTTGTGGGCGGCCCTGATGGCGAGCGGGTAGAACTGATGCAGATTATTTCGGGAGAATTTTAAGGAGTTGCTTATCTCGTACTAAAATATCCCGTATCGAATTGCATATATTTGATTAATGCCCGCCATTCTTCCCGGTTTCGAATACGACATCTTCATCTCTTATCGCCACAACGATAACCGTTCGGGCTGGGTAACGGAGTTTGTAAAGGCCTTACAGGAAGAACTGGCAGCTACTATTAAAGAACCGGTTTCGGTTTATTTTGATACCAATGCTTACGATGGCCTGCTCGATACGCATAATGTGGATAAATCATTAGAGCGTAAACTAAATAGCCTGATTTTAATTCCTGTATTTTCTCAAACCTATGCCGATACAAAATCCTTTGCCTGGAACAACGAGTTTTGTGCCTACAGTAAGATTTTAAAAAACGACACGATAGGGAAGGATATTAAATTGATTAATGGCAATGTTACCAGCCGCATATTGCCAATTCGTATACACGATCTGGAAACGGAAGATAAAACACTGATTGAATCAGAATTGGGAGCAGTGCTGCGGTCTATTGATTTTATTTATCGCGAGCCTGGTGTTAACCGGCCACTTACAGCACTGGATAAGCGCGAGCAAAACCTGGCCAAAACGTTTTACCGCGATCAGGTAAATAAAGTTGCCTATGCCGTAAAGGCTATTATTCAGGCCATCCGCAATCCAACCAAAGCGGTAGCTGTGGAATTTTCGGGTGAGGGATTGTTACAAAAAGAAGAAACGAAAAATAGTCAACCAGAGATTTCAGATAATTCGGTAGCCGTGTTGCCGTTTGCTAATCTTTCGAACGACCCTGCACAGGAATATTTTGCCGATGGTATAACCGAAAACATTTTAATGCATTTGTCGGCTTTGCCAAAGTTCAGGGTTATTTCCCGCACTTCGGTAATGCGATATAAGAAGACAACAAAATCGGCACCTGAAATTGCTTTCGAACTTGGTGTAAAATATATTCTGGAAGGAAGTGCACAGGCGCGTAAAGATAAAGTGCGGATAAACGTACAACTGATTGATGCGCAAAAAGATCAGCCTATCTGGACTAAAATGTTTACTGAAAGTCTGGAAGATATTTTTGAGATAGAGAATACCGTAGCTGAAACTGTAGCCGGGCAATTAAAAGTTGCGTTAAGTCCCGAGCAGAAAGAGCATTTGGCAACGCTGCCTACACGCAATATGGAAGCGTACGATCAGTTTTTGAAAGGGCGGCATGCGTATAACCAGTGGAATGTAGCGGGTTATAAACTGGCTTCCGAACATTTTAAAAAGGCAATTGAACTTGACCCGGATTTTAAGGAAGCATACTCTTATCTGGCCAGTTCGTATTCGGCCCGCATGTCGTGGAATGGAGATTTATCTCCAGCGCAAGCCAAACCCGATATTGTACGGTACTTACATGAAGCCATACAACGCGGCCCAACCGATAATGACTTTGTTACCAAAGCATTTGTAGCTTTTTTTATCGACAAAAATTTTGATGAAGCAGAAAGAGCTTTGCTACAAGCTATCGCACTAAATGCGAACAATGCCCTGGCAATTTATACCTATAGTTATGTGTTAAACATGATGGGCCGGTTTGATGAAGCCGCAACCTGGGTAGAAGCAGCGCAAAAAATTGAACCGGGTTCTATTGCCTGTTATAATTACCGGGCTCTTAGTTTTTACATGCGGGGTATGTTTGCTGAAACTACTGCTGTACTAGACGAAGGCTTAAAACTTTTCCCTACCGTATTGCGCTTTTACGATTTAAAAGGAAGAGTTTACCTAAGCACCCGAAATTTTAAAGAAGCCGTTGCCATATTGGAGGAAGGGTTACAGGGTTCCACAGTAAGGCCACCTTCCATGCTGGCTTACCTGATTGTGGCGTATGCCCATTTAAACGAAACAGATAAAGCGCAGGCGTTGTTCGCTGAATTAGCTGAACGCAGTAAAAGCGAGAAGGGCGTAAATATTTACCTGGTGCATGCTTGCCTGGGCATGAGCGAAAAAGAGAAGGCAATGGACTGGTATGCCAAAGCCAAACAGACTAATGATGTAGATCTGATATGGTGGAATGTAGATCCATTGCTAACGTTATTAAGTAAACAGGCTGTTGCCGATGAACAGGATAGCTTTAGCCGTGCGGAAGATTATGTCTTACAATTTCTTCAAAACAATATGCCCGATCATGCATATCACAATCTTGCACACGTGCACGATGTAACACAAGCCGTACAAACTATAGGGCAAGAGGAACAAGTGAACGCTGATGAGTTAAAGTTGCTACGACTGGCTGCGTTACTACACGATATTGGTTTTGTAAAAACATCTAAAGACCACGAGGCAATTGGTGCAGAAATGGCAAAAGAAATTTTACCACAATTTGCTATACCTGAAAAATCAATTGAGATAATTGTTAATATGATTCTGGCTACCAAACTGCCGCAGTCGCCTGCTACAAAGTTGGAATCAATTTTATGCGATGCCGATCTGGATTACCTCGGCCGGAATGATTTTTACGAAACTGGAGGAAAGTTATACCAAGAGATGCTGGAAGCTGGCATAGTTGAAACCGAACGTGAATGGAATATTATGCAACGAACGTTTCTGCAATCGCATAAGTATCATACAAACTATAGTAAAACAAACAGGGAGTTGCCCAAGCAGGAGAGGTTGCAGGAGATTGCTGAAAAATTGAAGAGCCGATCTGCGGAATGATGAACCCCTCCCGATGAATGCTTTAGGATGTAGGCTATGATCTAAGATAGTAAAGGTAAAAGAATGAAGTGTTATAAGAAACGAGGGTTAAATGCAATAATTAGATGAGGAGCCTTAGGTTTCGTTATAGAACATGTTTGGTAATATGTTTCGTGCCTACGGCACTCGTGTGAGTGTTTGTGTCAGTACCAGATGGACTAAAAAGATGCCCCGAGCCTACGGCTCTATGGTGTTGGGGTGGAGATAAAGAAAACATAGAGCCTTAGGCTCGGTTATTATTGTAATAACGGACTTTAGTCCGTTGGAATAGAACGAGAAGGAAATACAAAGAGCCGTAGGCTCGGAAAGATATCGTACCATCGGACTTCAGTCCGATGAAGAAAGAGAGAAATGGAACGGAGAGCCGTAGGCTCGGCCAAATTTTGCAACAACGGGCTTCAGCCCGTTGAAGAGAATAAAAAAGTAGTCATGAGTTCCGTAGGAACGATATACATAACTAACAAAAACCAATAGGTAATATGGCTAACACCTATCATCAAATCTACCTGCAGTTTGTGTTTGTAGTAAAATACAGAGCGGCTGTGTTAGACAAGGCGTGGCGAAGTCAGGTATTTGGAGTAATTGGTAATCTAATTAATGAAGCCGGATGCAAAACCATCATTGTGAATGGTATAGAAGATCATGTGCACTGTTTTATTGGGTTAAAGCCTGTTGTTTCTGTGTCTGAATTAATGAAAATCGTAAAAGCGAAATCCTCAAAATACATCAACGATAATCAATTAACTGCCGAACGTTTTGAATGGCAGGAAGGGTATGGCGTGTTTTCGTACAGCCGCTCTCATATCGACAGGGTATATAAGTATATTCAGAATCAGGAGGCACATCATAAAAAACAGGTGTTTAAGGATGAGTACCTTGAGTTGTTGAAGGAGTTTAATGTAGAGTTTGATGAACAGTATATATTTCGCGAACCGGTATAGATATGCACCGTGCCTACGGCACTTGTGTAAGCGTTTTTTTCCTGTACCGGATGGACCTAAAGTCCATCCTTACAAGATGGAACCGAGCCTACGACTCTGATATGCGGACAAGAGTTGTAGGCTTGCCTGCGGCAGGCAGGCTCGGCCAATATTATAGTTGAAAAGGATAAAGTAGGAACACGAGAGCCGTAGGCTCGACCAATAATTGTAACAACGGACTTTAGTCCGTTGTGAAAGAACGAGAAAGAAACACAGAGAGCCGTAGGCTCGGCTTATGTTGTAACAAACGGACTTTAGTCCGTTGAAGAAAAGAAAAAATAACAGTGAGTTCCATAGGAACGATACATATACAGACAGCAGTAATCAACATTCGGACTACATGAATCTAACAAAAAAACAGCAGGCAGAATTAGCAACGGCCTACCGATGCGCGCTGGAGATAAGCATACTTAACATGAAGGCGCCCCTGCGATACATCAACCAATATATTGCCGAAAATATCAGCGGCTTTGGTACCGCTGCCGATGAGAAAGTGCGGTCGAGGAAAGAATACAGGAAAATGATAATGGATGAGAGGCGACAGTCAAAAGGCATGATCTTTAAGGCTAAGAAACTTTCTCCTTATCGACCTGAGTTTACCGATGAGACCACCGTAAGTTTTCACGATGAAGTTATTGTAGAAATAGGCGACAAGAAACAGAAGCACAGCCTTCATTTATGGTTTACTACGGTTTTTAAATACAGCAACAAAAAATGGCAGATGATACTGTTTCATGGTTCTATGCCTGATGCAGGAAGTAGTTCAGCAGATACATTTCATGTGGGCGAAGCAGAAAAAAAGTTAAAAGAACTGGAACAGGTAGTGGCAGAACGAACGCTGGAACTGCAAACAAAAAACCGTGAACTGGAGATAGAAGCAGCATTGGAAAGAGTAAGGGCTCAAACCATGGCTATGCATAACAGCGCGGACGTGGGAGCATGTATCGTAAAGATGTTCGAAGAACTAACTGCATTTGGAGTGGATGAAGGCACCCGTTTTGGTATCGGCATCCTGAACCACACCAACGAAAACAATCAGCTTTGGACAGCCCGCAAATACGGGAAAGAAGTCAAAATGCATATCGGAAATCTTGATATGACCTTGCACCCTTTACTTAAAAGTGCCCGAAAGGCCTGGAAAGAACAGGTGCCCCTCCATAAATACGTTTTGAAAGGAAAAGATTTAGTGAACTACTACCGAATGCTCAATCGTGCTCCAGATTATTCAATCCGTATTGATATGGAGAAGTTGCCAAAGAAAGAGTTTCACTACGGTTTCGTATTCGAACATGGACTTTTTTATGCCTTCAGTATCCATGAATTTCAAACGGACTTAATTCGTATAGCCCAACGGTTCAGCGCCCTTTTTGAACAAACCTACAGGCGCTATTTGGATTTGGTAAAAGCCGAAGCCCAGGTAAAAGAAGCACAGATTGAAGCGGCATTGGAAAGGGTGAGAAGCCGTTCGCTTGCCATGCATAAAAGCAATGAACTGAAAGAAGTGATCCGCCTTGTGCTTAGCGAAATAAGAAAGCTGGATGTTTTAGCGGAACATGCCGGTTTTTATATTGATTACAAAATGCATGATGACATGCACATCTGGCTGGCCGACCCCAACATTGAACCCTTCTTCGCCATCCTTCCCTATTTTGATACTCCCACCTGGAATAGTTTTCGGAAAGCCAAGGCAACCGGAACAACCTTACATACCGATCTGCTGGATTTTAAAGAAAAAAATAAATTCTATAAATCTCTTTTTAAACTATTTACCATACCTGAAGAAGCAAAGCAGTTTTATTTGCAATGCAAGGGACTTGCCGTATCCACCGTTTTGCTGGACAATGTTGGCCTTTACATCGAAAACTTTTCTGGTATTCCTTACACGGATGATGAAAACAAAGTGCTAATGCGTTTTGGAAAAGTATTTCAGCAAGCTTACACCCGTTTTCTTGACCTGCAAAAAGCCGAAACACAGGCGAGAGAAGCGCAGATAGAAGTAGCTTTGGAAAGAGTGCGAGCTCAGGCAATGGCTATGCATCGTACGGAAGATCTCGGGAAAACGATTCAGGTGTATTACGATCAGTTGGATGGTCTGCTTGATGTCGATATTGTCCGATGCGGGGCCGGATTACTGTCCAGAGAGAATACCACAGCCGTAATATCAACGGCTAGTAAAAATCCAAACGGAGAAACGTATAGTGGATTAGGTTCAATTGAAATGAACGGACATCCGATGTTGCTTGAGACCTATACGCATTGGCTTAGGCAGCAGGAATACCACGGTGTATTGAGGGGCAATGATATTAAAGCCTATTACCAATACTTAGCCAACCAGATTGTTATACCCGAAAACAAAAAGGAGGATGCACTGCATTTTTATTTTCCCATGTTTAGCGAGGGGTCAATTTATATGGTCACCACTCATAAAGTTTTGGAAAATGAACTTAAAATATTTCGAAGATTCAGTTCGGCCATCAGCCTGGCGTACAAGCGTTTCAACGACCTTAGAAAAGCCGAAGCCAATGCCGAGGAAGCGGTGAGACGCGCGTCTCTTGATAGAATTCGTGCAGAGATTGCCAGCATGCGTACGAAGCAAGACCTCGATCGCATTACTCCATTAATCTGGAATGAACTCACCGTACTCGGTGTCCCCTTCGTACGATGCGGAGTATTTATAATGGAAGAAGCGCAAGGCCTTATTCATACTTTCCTCTCCACACCGGATGGCAAAGCCATTGCTTCTTTTCACCTACCCTATGCCACACCTAGTCGTATCAGAGCCATTCTGCACAAATGGCAAAATCATGATAACTACATGGAACATTGGGATACAACAGCCTTTGAAGAATTTGTAGAACGTATGCAGGAAAGCGGAATTCCAATCTCGAAGGAAAAATACATGAGCACCATCCCACAGACGGGCATCCACCTTCATTGCATGTATTTTCTACAAGGAATGCTCTATGTGGGTAATACGGCTCCCCTTAAAGAAGAAGACATTCAATTAATCCATTCCGTAGCGGAAGCATTTTCTACTGCATATGCCCGGTATGAAGATTTCAACAAGTTAGAGGCTGCCAAGCAACAGGTGGAGATTGCACTTACGGACGTGAAACAGGCCCAGCAACAACTGGTACAATCCGAAAAAATGGCTTCATTAGGTGAACTCACAGCGGGCATTGCTCATGAAATTCAAAACCCGTTGAATTTTGTAAACAATTTTAGTGAATTGAATACTGAGTTGATTGAAGAACTGAGGAAAGAGTTGGCAGTCGGCAGTAAGCAGTCGGCAGAGGAGATTGTTAGTGATATTAAATCCAATTCTGAAAAGATAAACCATCATGGTAAACGTGCAGCTGATATTGTGAAAGGCATGCTGCAACATTCCAGGGCATCATCGGGTGAAAAGGAGCCGATCGACATCAATGCTTTGTGCGATGAATACCTGCGTTTGGCTTATCACGGTTTACGCGCAAAAGACAAGTCTTTTAATGCAACAATGAAAACTGATTTTGATGAAACTGTTGGCACCGTTACCATCATTCCGCAGGATATGGGCAGAGTGATTTTGAATTTGATTACGAACGCTTTTTATGCAGTAAATGAAAAGTTTAAAGTGGAGAGTCAAAAGCCGGGAACAAGCTACGAGCCTACCGTAACGGTTAGTACAACCCGCTCCCTCTCCTCCGGAGAGGGCCGGGATGAGGTAATTATAAAAGTCAAAGACAATGGCAATGGTATTCCAGATTCTATCAAGGACAAAATCTTTCAACCCTTCTTTACCACCAAACCTACCGGCCAGGGTACTGGTCTTGGTTTATCGCTGGCGTATGACATTGTGAAAGTGCATGACGGAGAGTTGAAGGTGGAGACTAAAGGAGAAGGGACAATTTTTGTAATAGTAATACCAGTAATATAGGAAAAGTGTAGCTTCGGCAAGTACTGTAACAAAGAACTTCAGACCGTTAGGTAAAAGCAGAACTTAAATGAAAGAGCCGTAGGCTCGGAAAGATATTGTAACATCGGACTTCAGTCCGATGTTACAAGAGAGAAATGAAACGTAGAGCCGTAGGCTCGTAACATATAACTTATGGTCAATACATACCACAAAAGCTACTTTCAAGCTTTATTTACTGTAAAATCAATGACAAATAGAGTGCATTTTCATTTTAGCCTGCCAAACTGTAAAAGCTACAGATACTTACCATTGCTCTTTCTTTTCCATTCAACTTTTATTCAACTTTATTCACAAAATCGTCAACTGGATTCTCTCAGTCAGGTGATAGAAAATGAAAAGGTAGATACTACCCGGATTAAACTGAACATTGATAAAATAAACCTACTGGCAAGGAGCGACCTGAATGCTGCTATTGCACTTGGAAAAGACCAATTAATCGTAGCGGAGAAACTTAATTTTTATAAAGGTATTGTAAAGCTACGCAGTCAATTATCCAATAATTACATTTTCACCGGAAACTATGAGGAAGCCAAAGCACATATTCATTTTATTGAAAAATTCATTAAACCGAAAGACTCTATATTTTATGCAGGTATATTGGCCACGTACGGAATGATGTATGGGGTAATGGGAAAGTATGACTCCTCTATATTTTACCTTACCAAAACAATTGAACTTAACGAAAGAATACATAATGATATTGAACTTCCCGGAAATTATACCAACATAGCTATCGGCTACATGCAGTTGGCAAATTACCCTATGGCTTTACAATATCAGCAAAAGGGTTTAGCGCTTGCACAAAAGAATGGAAACAAAGCGCAAGTGGCAAGAACCATGTTGAATATGGCTATCACGTATCAAAATATTGGAGATACATTAAAAGCCATTGATATGTATGAAAACTCTATTCAACAGGCCAAAGAAACAAATTCCAAAATAGTTGAACTGTACGGTTACTCGAACCTGGCCACGCTTTACGTAGGGAATAAAGAATGGGGTAAAGCCTATGAACTTGCTATGAAGTCGGTGGACCTTGCAGCTACATCGGGGGATATAGGGATACAGGCTGCGGGCTTGGCGAAAGCAGGCCTTAGCTTAGCAAATCAACGAAAGTTTACAGAAGCAGCCGAATTAAGTAAGCAATCCATTACACTGGCTGAATCTTCGCGGCAACCGATGAATATTGCCCAGGCAAACAATGCAATGGCTACGGTATTATTCTTACAACAAAAGTATAAAGAGGCTATACCGTATTTTGAAAAAAATCTTGAGATACTTCAGAAAGCTTCTGTGTTCGAACAATCGTTTGAAGAGGCAAACAAATTTTTGTCAACGTGCTACGAAAAAACAGGTAATTATAAAAGAGCATTAGAAAGTTACCGGATAGGTGTTAGTATTAGCGACTCCATGCGCAGCATTCAGAATATTCGAAAAGCCACCGAGGTGAGTATGAATTATGAATTTCAAAAAAAGCAGGAGATACAAGAAGCAGAGCAGAAACTACAGAAAGAAATTGCACAGTCCAGACAGTTGGCATTATTGGCTGGTCTTGGAGTATTGTTGGTGTTAGCGGTTACGGCTTTTATTGGATATAAGAATAAACAAAAGGCCAATGTTTTACTTAAAGAGCAAAAAGATGAAGTCGAGAATACGTTGGGGAAACTGAAGTCAACCCAGGCGCAACTGATTCAATCCGAGAAAATGGCTTCATTGGGTGAGCTTACGGCAGGTATTGCACATGAAATACAAAACCCACTCAACTTTGTTAACAACTTTAGCGAAGTAAGTAATGATCTTATCAAGGAGTTGAAAGAGGAAAAGGTGAAAGTTAATAGAGATGAGAAGCTTGAAGATGAGTTGATTGCCGATATCTCCAGCAACCTCGAGAAGATAAATCACCACGGCAAGCGGGCCGATGCAATAGTAAAAGGAATGCTACAACACTCCAGAACCTCGTCAGGTAAAAAGGAACCAACCGATATTAATGGCTTATGTGATGAGTATGTACGATTGGCCTATCATGGTCTGCGGGCCAAAGACAAAAGCTTTACCTCTAAATTTGAAACCAATCTTGATGCAACTTTACCAAAAGTAAATATTGTGGCGCAGGATATGGGGCGCGTAATTCTAAATCTGATCAACAATGCATTTTATACGGTGAATGAGAAGTACAAAGTTGAAAGTCAAAAGACAGAAAGTTTTGAGCCTACTGTGATAATAAGTACCAAGATGACTGATGGTAAAATTGAAATTCGGGTAGCCGACAATGGCAACGGCATTCCGGATGCTATTAAAGAAAAAATCTTTCAACCTTTCTTCACCACAAAACCCACCGGACAGGGAACGGGGTTAGGATTGTCATTGGCATATGATATAGTAACCAAAGGGCATAGCGGTAGCATTAAGGTGGAAACTAAGGATGGAATAGGGACTGAGTTCTATGTAGTACTACCTGTTTGAATATGAGAAAACTAGTAATCCTTATACTTCTTTTTTTCTTGACGATAGAGGCATTCCCTCAAAGCAACTTACCTCCCTATTTTCCGCTTACAACAGATACGCTGACACAAATCGTTGATCACCAGTATATTCAGGTTGTGGCCGATAGGAAAAATGCGTTTAACATTGAAGAGGTTATGTCCACGCGAATGGACACTCAATTTAAATATCCTAATGAACTTATTCCAACCGATTCAGGAATTAGTAATACGTATTGGATTCGATTTCTGTTAAAAAATGAAACTGACAACATTCTGTACATTGGTTTGATTTCGGGTGCAGGCAAAGCCAACTTCTATCTGGTGGATAGCGTAGGAGGCATAGCACATTATAAAACAGGATATGAGTATTCATTTGAAGAACGCAACGGGTTTAAAAGAACTCCTGCTGTACCTGTTGAATTGCAGCCGAGGACAATAACAACTATTTATTACAGTAGGTATGATTATAGAGTACAGGAAGATTTTCTGAATGAATTGGAGGTTACCCTGTTGAGCACTTTGAAATCATTGACTGATGAACTGAATCACTATGAAGAAAGATATTACTCAGGATACTACTTTCTTAATGGTTCAGTTTTTGGGCTTCTCATATTGGCTGCTTGCTTCAATTTATTTTTTTTTATTACGGTAAAAGAACGTGTTTTCCTCTATTTCAGTTTATTCCTGTTTGCCTTTTCTACGGCTTCTGACTTTTTTCTAGACGTTCTTCTCTCGGGAAATTCTGCCATGATTTCTTTCATGGATACTTTTATCTATGTCTTTGTGATTTTCCTCGCTCAGTTTGTACGACATTATTTCAAGACTTATCAATCTCACCCTAAATGGGATAAGGTTATAAAGCTTTCGTTGATTCCTAATATTATCCAAATTATTCTTGTCCTTTTTTCCGTAGAACTGCCAATAATATGGGAGATGATTGCAGAAGTCGCTCCTGTTACTCTATGTATTATTCTACTAGTCATTACCATGTTCCTGATGATTAGAAAGTCTAAACAAGAGATCAGATTTTTCTTTCTGCTTCTGGCACCATTTCTATTCTGTTTTCTTGGTTTTATTGCTATCGCGATTGGCGGAGCAATCAGTGAGGATGTTGATGGAATTTTTGGTAAGCTGTCAATCTGGGTTGAGGATTGGGCCGATACAATTATCTCAGGAACAATTTGTTGGGCTGGCATAGTGTTCTCCTGGACTTTATTTAACCGGCATAGTAGACAAAGAAAGGAAATTGCCATGCACCTGCTTGAAAAAGAACGACTAGCCAAAGAAAAAGAAATAGAGCGCGCTCAGTTCATTGCTCAGCAAAAGGTACAACTTGAGAAGGAAGTTGTGGAACGAACGGCTGAATTGAAACAGTCAATTCACGAATTAAAAGCGACACAATCCCAACTCATCCAGTCAGAAAAAATGGCTTCGCTGGGTGAACTCACCGCGGGCATTGCACATGAAATTCAGAACCCGTTGAATTTTGTAAACAACTTTAGTGAAGTAAGCAATGAGCTGATGAGCGAAATGAATGCAGAGCTGGATAAAGGTGATATAGAAGAAGCTAAAATTATTGCCAACGATATTAAGGGAAACCTCGAAAAAATAAATCATCACGGCAAACGGGCCGATGGTATTGTAAAAGGAATGTTGCAACATTCAAGAACCAGCACTGGCCAAAAAGAGCTTACTGATATTAATGCCTTGTGCGATGAATATTTACGGTTGGCTTATCACGGTCTTCGCGCCAAAGACAAAAGCTTTAATGCGAAGTTTGAAACAATGTTGAGTGAAGGCCTTCCTAAAATTAAGGTTGTTCCACAGGATATGGGCAGGGTTATTTTGAACCTGATTAACAATGCATTTTATGCAGTAAATGATAAGCAGAAGTCGGCACCTGCTGAATACACCCCAAGGGTAATTGTAAAGACCACGCTATCTGCAAATACATTGCAAATTAGTGTGAGCGATAATGGCAATGGAATACCCGATAAAATCAAAGACAAAATCTTTCAACCCTTCTTCACCACCAAACCAACAGGGCAGGGAACGGGATTGGGATTATCATTAAGCTATGATATTGTAAAAGCGCATGGCGGGGAACTAAAAGTGGAAACAACGGAGGGCAATGGCAGTCTGTTCCTTATCTTCTTACCAATTCGGACTGATTGATTATGAGAACAATATTAACTCTTTGTTTTTTTCTTGTAGTAAATATTTGTTCCGCCCAGGATACAGCCATAACACTGTCGGCCAGCATGTTTCAATCACATCAAAGGTTGTTCCTCGCTCCGCTGGATGGCTGGATTTTCAGGCAGGGACATGATCCTTCCTGGGCTGACGAAAACTCAGACATAACAGGCTGGAAGAAATTCAACCTGACTGAACTGACTGCAAAAATGGAAGATAACACCGGAAGAGTAGAGGGTTGGTTTCGTATAAAAATAAAACTTGACAGTTCCTTTCAGAATATGCCGTTGGGCATTAGCCGCGACCTGTGGGCAGCTACAGACGTTTACATAAACGGGGAGTTGGCTCATTCTTTTGGCAACACCGGCAATCCATATCAGCCGTACAACCCCATTCTGAAATATCCGCGTCCGGTAACATTAATTCCGGGTGAGGAATATTTAATTGCCATTCATTTTGTGGACTATGAAACCACTTTCACGCAACGCGAGATTCGGTTAAAACCTCAAAATCTTCAGCGGTTTATTAACCTTACAGGCCCGGAGTACACCAACCTTGTTACGCGTGATATTAAGCTTACACACATCTATGTTACCATCTGTATTTCGGTTTCCTCTTTATTGTTCTTACTGTTTTGGTTGTTAGTGTTTCTAAACCCGGGCCAGAAAATATTTGTACTCTTTGCACGCTATACAACTTTTATATTGTTAGGTACGATTTTCATTTTCGGTAATACGCTGTTTGAAATTTCGTATTCGGTGGAGAAGGTTCGTTTTATCGTGATGTCATTTAGCCAGGCTGTTATGGTTATTTTCGGATTGTTCATTTTAGAGTGGGTGCTTACACAAAAGATATCGGCTGCATCGTGGATTATTTTTATCGTGGTTCAAATTGCCAATATTACAGCGCATCTGTTTTCCATTTCATTGCCGTTTGGCTTGGCCTTTACCATTATGCTGGTTCATTTTGGGAGGATTGTTTATATCCATCGCAAAAATATACGCGGAGCACAGTGGACTATTGTGGCAGGAATTATTCTGCCAACCATTGCTACTATTTTTTACATCACACTGCACAAATATTCACTCGACTTGTTCAATGAATACGATAAGCTGATTTTATCCATGACTGTTCTTAGCTCACCGTTTTTTTTACTAACTTATATTTCCATGCGCTTTAAAGAAGTACTGGCAGCAGTTAAAGATGAAGCCCAGAAAGTGATAGACATTACAGAAGAGAAAAGACAGCTTTTGGCCAATCAGAATCTTGTGTTAGAGAAACAGGTTGAAGAACGTACCCATGAATTAAAGCACTCGCTGGAAACATTAAAATCCACACAATCCCAACTTATCCAATCCGAGAAAATGGCTTCTCTTGGAGAACTCACGGCCGGTATTGCTCACGAAATTCAAAACCCTTTGAACTTCGTAAATAATTTTAGTGAATTGAACACCGAGTTGATTGATGAATTGCAGAAGGAGTTGGCAGCAGGCAGTGTGCAGTCGGCAGGAGAGATTGTTAGTGATATTAAATCCAATTCCGAAAAGATAAACCTCCATGGCAAACGGGCAGGAGACATCGTAAAAGGAATGCTGCAACATTCCAGAACCTCATCAGGTCAAAAAGAACCCACCGATATCAACGCCCTGTGCGATGAATATTTACGACTGAGTTACCATGGCTTGCGTGCAAAGGACAAAAGTTTTACTGCCAAATTTGAAACGGAGCTCGATAAAGCAATCGGAAAAATAAATGTAGTACCGCAGGATATCGGAAGAGTGGTTTTGAACTTAATCAACAACGCGTTTTATGCTGTAAATGAAAAGTTTAAAGTAGAAGGTCAAAAGCCGGGAACAAGCTACGAGCCTACCGTAACGATTAGCACAACCCGCTCCCTCTCCTCCGCAGAAGGCCGGGGTGAGGTAATTATAAAAGTCAAAGACAACGGCAATGGTATTCCAGATTCTATCAAGGACAAAATCTTCCAACCCTTCTTTACTACAAAGCCCACCGGGCAAGGAACCGGTCTAGGTCTGAGCTTGAGCTATGACATAATTACCAAGGGGCATGGCGGGCAACTACAGGTCGAGCCGGGTGAGCAAGCAGGCTCCACATTTATTATCACCTTACCCTTAAAATAAGGCGCATGAAATAAATACGGCTTCAACAATATTAATTACTTTTATAAATGCCCAAACCTCATTTTCCGCTAAGGTTAGCCATCCTGCTAACTCTTGCTTTAAGCCTGTGCTTTAGTATAGGTTTTCCGCAGGCACCTGTATCCAAACAAACCATCGAACCTGTTTACATTTCGGTTGCCGATGGCGTTTCATCTCCTAATGTGCAATCGGTAATACAAGATAGTTTTGGACTTATTTGGATTGCCACCACCAATGGGTTGCAGAAGTACGATGGGTATCGCTTCGAAACTTTTAAAAACTCACCCGGCAAGGCAACCAGTTTGCAAAATAATAATGCCTGGGGTTTACTGGAAGATGCGGACTACAACATCTGGGTAGGCACAGGGCTGGGTATATCACGCTTTGACAGGCGAAAAAATGAATTCAAAAATTACCTCTTTCCAGGCTACTTTAATACACCCGGTGGCGCTCCATTTGGTACTACCTTTAGGATTTTTCAAGATCGCCAAAAAGATCTTTGGGCTGTAACCCGTAATCTGGGTTTGCTCCGCTACAACAAGAAAATTGATAACTGGGAATTTGCCAAGTATCAAGTTCCTGGAGTTGAAGCTCCTGATCATTATGAGTTTTGTATTGGATTTGCAGAAGATGCTAAGGGAGGACTTTGGTTTGGATCAACTATTAATGGTCTTATGCACCAGGCTAAAGGAGATACCGCTTTTAGGCCGGTAGAACACGAATCGGTATCTAAGCTAAAGCTCGAAGATGCAATCACATATTTGTATTTTGATTCTGCACAAACCCTTTGGATTACGAGCCGCACCGGTGTGCATAAGTACAATCCGGAAACCGGTGTTTTTAAAACGATTATCACGTATACTGAAGGAAATGAAGACGGCTGGAGTCATTGGAACAAGATCCTTTCCGATAACGAAGGAAATATCTGGGTAGCAAACAACTTCCGCGGAATAATAAAATTTGATGGCATCTCCGATACCTATACCGAGATTGAGATTGCAGGAAAGATGAAAATGCGCACCCATGGATGGAATATCACGTTCACAAATTTTATAATTGATAAAAGTGGAATCTTTTGGTTTGGAACTCGTGAAGCCGGTCTGCTAAAATATGACCCGGTAAATAAACCTTTTCAGGTTTTAAGTCATAGTCCGGATAACCCGAACGGACTGAGTCCGGGTGGTATTTTCGGAATTGCCGCATCCAAAATAAAACCGGGTGTTGTGTACGTAGGTACACGTGGCAGCGGGATAAATGTCTATGATCCAAAAAAGCAGACCTTTGAGAAGGTAACATTTAAAGTAATAGACGACATGTTTGGCGGATCGGCACGAAGCATAGCCGAAGATACTGACGGCTCGTTGTGGTTAGGTACCTGGGGCGATGGTTTGGTTAAACTTGATAAAAATTACAAGGAGGTAACACGATACAAGTACGACTCAACAAACAGAAACTCACTCTCGCATAACCAGGTTCGGGTTGTAAAGCCAGATAACCAAGGCCGGGTATGGTTGGGTACCAATAACGGGCTTAACTTTTTAGACACCAAAACAAATACCATCCACCGGGTGCTTAACAAGCAAGGCCGACAATATCCCAATCAGTTGATTGAAGAAATCAATGCGCTTATGACAACGGATCAAAAAATCGGGATCATTGAAAAGGTTGTCGATAATCAGAACATCACACAGCCTATCGAAATAAAAGAAGCCGGTTCGTATTGGGTAATGTCTGTAGCCGAAATGGATCCATTAGTACCGGTTGACTTAGGGTGGATAGAAAACACTGAAAAAGATACAGTTTGGAGAATGGCTAAATATGAAGAGACAATGTATGCAGGAGGTGCCTATAAAAATAGAATTGAAATTGGTAGTGTAAGTCTGAAAGCGGGAAGTTATAGTTTACGCTACAGAACGGATGATAGCCATGCTTATGGAAAATGGAATGAAGAGCCACCCACACAAACTTCTTTATATGGAATTGTTTTGTTGAAAGCACAGCCTGGCAGTAAGATGTCCTTCCAGCCCGAGGTGGTTCCTGAAAAAGAAGACCTCGTTACATCCGGTTCGAATATAAGCGACATTGAAGTTACCGAAAAATACATTTGGGTAGCCGGTGAAGGTAGCGGTATTGATCGGATTGACCCGGTAACCAATCAGGTAAAGACCTACAAGAATAATGCAAATGATGAAAACTCGCTCAGTCAAAATAATGTGCGCGATATTCTGGCCGACAGCAGGGGAATGCTTTGGTTTGCTACCAGCGAAGGAGTAACCAAACTGGATCCGGCAACCGAAACCTTTACCCGCTATACAGAAGCAGATGGCCTGCCCACTAATCTTACCGAAGGGTTGGTAGAAGGCGACAATGGTGAAATGTGGATAGCCACTCAAAACGGATTGTCTCAAATGATAACTAATGAAAATCTGGGCAAGGTTACTTTTATTAATTACAACTCATCCGATAATATCGGGGGCGAAGTATTTCTGGCGTTAGCTAATACGCGAGCAACAGACGGGCGATTTTATTTTGGTGGTGATCATGGACTTACTACTTTCAATAAAGTATCATCAAATAAAACACCACCAGCTATTATCATTTCGAAATTATTAATTTCGAATAAGTCTATCTCGGATATTACCGAAAATTCTCCGTTAACAGAAAGTTTGCAGGAGACAAAGCACATTTCTTTGTCCTATAATCAAAATAATTTAAGCTTCGAATTTGCTGCCTTACACTACGCTAACCCAAAAAAGAACCAGTATGCCCACATGCTGGAAGGGTACGATCAGGATTGGATTTACGACAACCGAAACTTTGCAGCCTATACCAACCTCGATCCCGGCAAGTACAAGTTTAAAGTTCGGGCTGCCAATGCCTATGGAATCTGGAATGAAGAAGGGCTAACATTAGAAATATCCATTTCACCACCCTGGTGGCGCACGTGGTGGGCCTATGCGTCTTATGTAATTGTTTTTGGTGGATTTGCCTTTGTTACCGATCGTTCTGTAAGAAGAAGTATTAAACTTCGCGAACGCGAACGTAGCCGCGAGCGTGAATTGAAACAAGCCAAGGAAATTGAAAAAGCCTACACAGAATTAAAGGCCACGCAATCGCAACTTATTCAATCCGAAAAAATGGCCAGCCTGGGCGAACTTACTGCCGGCATTGCACACGAAATTCAAAACCCGTTAAACTTTGTAAACAACTTTGCTGAGATAAATAAAGAGTTGATTGATGAACTGAAAGAAGAAATTGAGGCGGGTAACATAGCCGAAGCAAAGACTATCGCCAACACGCTATCCGACAACGAAGCAAAAATCACCTTCCATGGCAAGCGTGCCGATGGCATCGTAAAAAGTATGCTGCAACATTCGCGTATTAGCAATAATAAAAAAGAGCCAACTAATCTTAATGAGTTGGCCGATGAATACCTGCGCCTGGCCTATCATGGGTTGCGTGCCAAAGACAAGTCGTTCAATGCTTCGATGAAAACTGAGTTTGATGAAACACTCGGTAAAATAACGGTGGTTCCTCAGGACATGGGTCGTGTTATTCTCAACCTGATTACAAACGCATTCTATGTAGTAAGCGAGAAGAAGCAGCAAGCAGCTGCCGGATATGAGCCGACTGTAATCGTGGGTACACGCAAAAAAGGAAATGCCGTTGAAATTTTTGTGAGCGACAATGGCAATGGGATTCCACAATCAATAGTTGACAAGATATTTCAACCCTTCTTTACTACTAAACCATCCGGGCAAGGCACCGGGTTGGGATTGAGTATGAGCTACGAAATTATAACCAAAGGGCATGGTGGGGAACTTAAAGTTGAAACCCATGAAGGAAAAGGCACCACTTTTACGATATCATTACCAAACACACCACAATGAAGATTTTAGTAGTCGATGACGAACAAGATGTAAAAGCACTTTTTGAACAACGCTTTCGAAAAGAGATAAAAGATGGCCGGGTAGAATTTGCCTTTGCCTATTCGGGAGAAGATGCGTTACAGCTCCTTAACCGGTGGGAACACGAAGCCTTGCTTATCCTGTCCGACATTAATATGCCGGGCATGAGCGGACTACAATTACTTGAAAATGTAAAGAAGCGATACATGAAACCGCCTCCGGTGGTAATGATGATTACCGCTTATGGCGATGCGGAGAATTATAAAATAGCAAAAGAACTGGGTGCTGATGACTTTTTAACCAAACCCGTTGATTTTGTTGCCTTGAAAGAAAAGCTAAACCTGACAAACGGATGACGAAAATATTAGTAGCCGATGACGAAACGGATCTGGAAGTATTAATTAAGCAAAAGTTCAGACAAAAAATACGCGAACAGCACTACGAATTTGTGTTTGCTGTAAACGGAAATGATGCACTTGAAAAACTAAAGCAACATCCGGATGTGTCTGTAGTGCTAAGCGATATTAATATGCCCGAAATGGATGGGCTAACATTGCTCAGTCGCCTGGGCGAATCAAACCCGCTGATTAAATCGGTTATCGTGTCTGCCTATGGCGATATGGATAACATTCGCACAGCTATGAACCGAGGTGCTTTTGATTTTATAACTAAGCCTATCAACTTCGATGACCTTACACTCACGATGGAGAAGACCATTCGCCATGTGGGCCAGCTCAAAGATACTTTGCAAGCCATAAAAGAGAATAACATCTTAAAGATGTATGTAGACGAAACTGTGCTGAACTTTATGGGCAGCCGGGAATATGAATCGTCTATAACCGCTAACGAAACAGTGGAAGCCACCGTTGCATTTATTGACATCTGCGGATTTACAGCCATCAGTGAAAATGAAAAACCCGATACCGTTGTAAAACTATTGAATAGCTACTTCGATGTGATTGTGAAAGAAATAATTGCGCAAGGAGGTTACATCGATAAATTTATGGGCGATGCTGTAATGGCTGTATTCAAAGACGATTACCATCTTGATAGAGCACTGGATGCTTGCCTTGCTGTGCGTGAGCAGGTAAATAAATTACCCGAAACGGAAAGTACGTACAAACCGTTAGTTTCTATTGGCATTAACAGTGGCGAGATGATTAGTGGTAATATTGGATCTGCCAACTTGCGAAGACTTGATTATACGGTAATAGGCGATACAGTAAATACAGCCCAACGCTTACAGAGCGCAGCGGCACCCGGCCAGATTGTAATTAATCAGAAGGCTTTTGAACAAATAAAAACTTCATTTCAATGTGTGCATCTGGGCGAAGTGCCGCTTAAGAATAAAGCTAACCCGGTAAATATTTACGAAGTTCTGGACTGATCAGGAGGATTATTGTTTGTGGAATGAATGAGATTAAGAGTGTTGAGGCGTTAATAAATCAAGGACGGTACTTAGAAGCGCGTGAGCGGAGCCTGATTTTAAGAAACGATACGAGTGTAGATACCCTGCGCGTAAATCAATTGTTGGCGCTCAGTACATCCAAGTGTGGTTCGCCCGAATTGGCCGTAGAATACCTGGCTGGTTTATATGAACGTTTTCCTAACGATTCTGAAACAGCTGGTATTCTGGGAGGTATTTACAAGAGTATTTTTCGTAAACAACAAAGTACTAAGTACGCCTTGTTGGCGCGCGATACATACGCAAAGAATTTTACTCAAACCGGAAACTATTACACCGGTATTAATGCAGCAACAATGTCTGTAATTGCTGGCAAAGCACAGCAAGGGCGTGAGTTAGCGGCACAGGTAATTTCTACATTAGAGAATACTGCTACCACAGAGTGGGAGTGGGCTACACTTGCTGAAGCCTATCTGTTAACCAAAAATAAAGACAAAGCAATTGTGGCTTTTACAAAGGCCCGCCAATTGATTGCAACCGACTGGGGCAAAGTGTTAAGCGTGTATAACCAATTGTGGTTGCTGGATCATTACATGCCCATACCAAAAGAGGTAATAAAGATTTTTGCCCCGCCTGTTGTGGTTGCGTTTTCGGGCCACATGATAGATGCCCCGGGACGTGAAACCCCACGCTTTCCTTCCGCTATCGAACAACAGGTAAAGCAATCTATTCAGGCTGCTCTCAATACGCTTAACGCAAGTGTAGGGTATTGCTCATTAGCCTGCGGAGCCGATATCCTTTTTGCCGAAGCAATAGCCGAACGGGGTGGCGAAGTTCAGGTGATTTTACCTTTTGCAGAACAGGATTTTGTAAAGATTAGTGTTGAATTTGCCAGAGCCAATTGGGTTCAAAGATTTATGGATATTAAAACAAAATATCCTCATACAATTATTACACAAGAGAAATATGGAGGTAATGATGATTTATTTTCACTGTTAGGAAAATCCATTTTTGGTTCTGCCATTTTAAGAAGCAGAAGTTACCAGCAAGAACCTTTTCTGCTTACTGTTTTATCGGAGTTTGACCTGAAACGAAAAGAAGGGGGCACCCGAGATACGCTCCAACTTTGGCCATTTTTACAACGCCATACTAACATCAACCCCGATCCGTGGGTGAAAGCGATACCATCAACTTTACCTGAGACACAAAAAAGTTTGAGCAATGATAAAATTGCAGATCGACCCGTACTGTATCAGGTATTAATAGATATGGGTAAACTTATTCCTGCCGAACGATTAGCCGTTGTTAAATCGGTAAAAACAAGAATAGAAGGACAGCTATCAGTGAAACTGCATGTAGAGAATCCCGAAACCATTCTCATTGGCATGGATTCTGAGATTGGTTTACTAGATATGGTACGGGTAGTATGGAATGACGTTACACCTTTAAAACAAGAGAAGCCCATACGGATTGTGCTGCATGCAGGACCTGTTAACGTTAAAGATACAACCCACGATGTTAGTTTACCTTCGTTATTTGCTATGGGACAAGTAGTGCCGAATGGAAATGTGTTTGCCACTACCACTATGGCTAGTGTGTTAGCGCTGTATCCTAAGAAATTTCAGTTAGAACAAGTGGGAAGTATTAAAACCCATGTTGCAGAAATCTACCAGGATTTGTATAAAGTAGAATTTGTACGGTAAAGGAATGTTTGGAACGTGTGAGCTTGGTTGAAATAATTTTATAAAACAACTAGTCAGCAGCAGTTTCTTTCCCGTTGTTATCATTCACAAAAGCATGATATAAGTTGTCGACAGCAGAGACTGTTTGCTTAATCATGTTGGTTAGGGTAGAAACAGAGACTTCTTTTTTTGTTTGCCCACGACTATTCTGATATAGATAAGCGACTATTTCTTCATAAAATTTATTATTCTCATCGTGCCAGTCGTGCACTTGAATTTCGGTTGTATACAAATAATTATCTATTTTATTTAAATGCAATTTTGTGTAAGCGCGTAATCTGTTGAGTATTTCTGTGCCCACCACGTCTTCAGATTCCGAAACAAATTTGAAGTTGTGCATAACATCTTTAATATCTTTTGCAGCAAATACAACAAAGCGCAGCGACATCATGTTTGCAGTAAGTCGCTTATACTCCGTTTCTTCAAGTTTCTGATCCTGCAATACGGCATAGTAGGCTGTCAAATCATCTTTTACGTATTTTATTTTTTCATATTTTTCGTTCAGGTCTACAGCGCTCGTAAAGATTGTTTTCCAGTTAGACTTTGCTTGTACCTTATCAATCCCTAAACAATCATTAATAAAATTGCGGGTAAGCATGTAGACTTGTTTCAATTCGTCTTCCATAGCTTTTAGGGCTGCCTCTGGTACTTTAGCCGATACTCGTTTTATAAACATTGTATCTCCTTTAGGTTCTGAAGTTTTGAAACGCGTTTGTAAAAATTTCTCAAACAGTCCAAGAAAGGGTAAAAACAATACGATACCAATAATGTTTAATAGCGTATGAAATGAAACCAGCGTGAGCAAAGCATCTTTAACGTAAAACACGTTGCTAATGAGAAGCAATAATGGTTTTAATAAAGCAAAAACCACCAGGCAGGTTATAATATTAAATAGTAGGTTAAATAAGGCCAGTCTTTTTTTATCGGCTGTACTGCCAATAGCAGCTATTGCCATAGTGGTGGTGGTACCAATGTTAGCTCCAATAAGCATGGCTGTTGCCTGGTAAATATCTAATAGTCCGGCATTCAAGGTGCTTAAAAGAATAACAACCATTGCTGAGCTGGATTGAATGAGTGCGGTAATTATCAGGCCCAGAATAAAAAATGCCCAAAGCCCATACTGCGAAAACATGCTGATGTCTATACTTCCGGCCACCGTATCCAGGGCATCTTTCATATAATCCAGCCCTAGAAACAGAAAACCAAAGCCCAGAAGAAAGCTACCGATATTCTTTAACACCGGACGATTATACAAAAGCAAGTAGAGGAGTATCCCTACAACAATAAACGGGTAAGAAAAATCGGCTATATCAAATTTAAAGCCAAGGGTTGCTATTACCCATCCACTAAAAGTGGTACCCAGATTGGCTCCTAAAATTACCCCTAATCCATTTTTTAAGGTTAGCATGCCAGCACCTAAAAAAGCTAACACAAGCAAACTTACCATTGTGCTGCTTTGTAAAACGATTGTAAAGAGTGTGCCAGTAAATATTCCTTTCCAACTTTTGTTGGTATAGCGTTGCAATAGATTACGAAAAGATTTTCCCGCAAAACCTTTAACACCACTCTCCAACCGATTCATTCCAAAGATGAATATTGCCAGGCCGGCTAAAAACATCCATAAATCAAACACAGCATCTGGTGGCATAGCAATAGCTTGAATAGTTTTAATTTACTTTCATTTGAAACAGGCTAACACCTGCGTTATGATAATGAGCCGGTAACTGGTCTGTGTTTGTCAAATTAAAAATCCCCAGAAAATCAAACCCACATTTTTGATAATGTCGTATTAGCTCTTTGTTTTCTCCTACTGTATCTAACCTGATAAATTCCTTCTCGTTTTTTTCGGCATAAACCTTTGCCCATCTAACAATTTCTTTAACCAGGTTTTGTCCCCGGTAAATTGGATTAGTGGCTATTCGATGAATATAAACTGATGCGTCAGCATTTCGCTCTTCCCATATTTGCGGATCGCTGAAGGTAGTGGCCCACACACAGGCTATTTGCGTATCAATTACAATTTTCCATTGCCGCCCTTCGGTAATTTCGGTCTCTATCAATTTTTTATCAAATAATGGCCAGCATACGGCTCCTTTTATCTTTTGCAAATCTCTTGCACTTTCGTAAAGCCTAGCTATCTCCACTGCATCGGCCATTACGCTATTTTCTATTATCACAGGTAAAAAATTTAATCTCTCAGATAGGGCAATTTCTTAATTACATCACCATGGGTTTGATAACATCTACCCTAAACTCAGGAAGCAGCAAATTTTTGATTAAAGATGCATTAAACCGCTCTGTACTCAATAGATAATATTAACCTGAACTGTCCGAAGGTAGGTAACGCACCGTAGAAAATCAAACAGACGAAATCTATCCGAAGTCAGGTAAAGGTTTAGGAAACCACAAGCCGCTGGAGAAAGAAAAGATGAACCTTAATAGTCGCCCAATGTCTCCGGTAATTGTGCCAGCGCTTTGGCAAGTTCTTCATCGTTTGGCGCAACACCGTGCCATTTGTGTGATCCCATCATATAATCCACACCAAAACCCATTTCTGTTTTCATCAGGTTAAGTACGGGTTTGCCTTTCCCGGCAAGGGTTTTAGCTTTTTCTAAGCCGGCTATCACTTCTTCTATTTTATTGCCATTAAATTCCTGAACAATCCAACCAAAAGCTTCCCATTTGGCTTTCAGATCCAGTAATGAAAGAATTTTGTCTACCGGACCATCAATCTGTTGGCCGTTATAATCAATTGTGGCAATCAGGTTATCTACTTTATTGTGTGGGGCATACATGGCTGCTTCCCATATTTGTCCTTCCTGTTGCTCGCCATCGCCCATCAGTACGTACACCAGACGATCATCGCCATTTAATTTTTTTGCCAATGCGGCACCAATGGCTACCGATAAGCCTTGTCCTAAAGATCCAGATGCTACACGAACACCGGGTAAATGCTCGTGTGTAGCCGGGTGACCTTGCAACCTGGAGTCGAGTTTACGGAAGGTAGCGAGTTCTTTAACTTCGAAGTAGCCAGAGCGTGCTAATGCCGAATAGAAAACAGGAGAGATGTGGCCATTCGATAAAAAGCTAAGGTCTTCACCTTTACCATCCATATTAAAAGCGGGATTATGCTTCATGATGTGGAAGTAGAGCGCCACAAAGTATTCGGTACAACCCAACGAACCACCGGGGTGGCCGCTTTGGCAGGCGTGTACCATGCGTACAATATCTCTGCGGATTTGACTGGCTGTGTTCTTTAGTTTGCTATAATCGGGCTGGGCCATGAAGTAAAATTTTGCCCGAAGATAAACCAGTTGTCAGGATTATGAAACCCTCTGGTAATGCAATTCGCTATTTCTTTTTTACAGCCTTTACGAACGCCTTTTTAGATACTTTTTTCAAGGCTTTTTTGGCGGGTTTCCTTTTCGCGGATTTGATTACCGGTGCCGACTTTCCCAGTATCTGATCTGCATGATTCTTTGTATCTACTTTTTCAATTACTTCAGCAATAATTCCCTTTTCATCAATAACAAAAGTAACACGTGCTGTGCCCATATACTTTCTGCCATACATACTTTTCTCTACCCACGTGCCAAACAAGTGATGAACCGATTTATCGGTATCGGCCAACAGGCGAAAGGGAAGGTTTTCTTTTGCTATAAACTTACGATGCGATTTTTCATCGTCTGAACTGATGCCCAGTACTTCGTACCCAGCTTTTTTTAACGCTTTGTAGTTATCGCGTAAACTGCAGGCTTCGGCCGTGCACCCGGGAGTCTGATCTTTCGGATAGAAATAGAGAACTACTTTCTTACCTGTAAAATCGGAAAGCTGCACGGGGTTGCCATCCTGATCGGTTGTCTTAAAACCGGGAGCTTTTGAACCAGCCAGTATTGCCATAAGGTTATAGTTTTTGTCGAAAAATAGCTTCGTTACCAGCCTGATCAACCACTTTTAATTCAAAATCTCCTTTCAGAGGTTTGAGTGCATCCGGCTTCTCTGATTTTAAGATTCCGGTTTTATAATCATATACCATTAACAACCACTCACCATTCAGGTTGGCTTCAAAATAAGATATTCCTGAAAGGTTATCTCTGATTTTGAACCGGGCAGCTGCCGAAGACAGAGCAATTTTTGTAACAGTGGGAGGAATGGTATCGCGCATTAGCGTAAACTGACCAAAGTCGCGGGTACTAAATCGAAGCCGGTTATTCTTCCACTCGCTGTTTACATACACAAAGCCACGACCTTCTTTACGATACAAACCGAGATCGCGCGATTGAAAGTAACTGAACTTGGGTTTAAGGGTTACTGAAATACTTTTGTTTAGGGGACTTGTACGGTCGCCAAGGGTAAAAATCTCCTGCTTATTTAGGGTGTCATATGCTACATTCAGATAGAGGGTATCATAAAGCGATTGAAGTGGAAACTCCACATCCATCAGATCGCTATAGTATTTGTATTCACTTTCAGAAGGTATTCGGTCTTTAAAATTAAACCGTATTGTGCCCTGGCAGGTAACAATTGAATCGGGTAAAATAGTTTTCAGATTCATTAAGTACACACGCTGATTACTTCCGCTATAGGCAGGGTTAAACAGCATATCTTTACCCTTGCTCCACACCGTAAGTTCTGGCTTGTCGTTTGCGCATTGCTTTACCTGTACCTTAAGTGTGTTTTCTATTAATTCTGTTTCGAATGGTTTACCACTGGCTGTAAGCAATGGTGTTTCAATAACAACCGGAGTGTACTTCAGGTTAAACCGAACCTTACTTTCGTTTTGATTGAAATCTTTGAGTTGTATTTGAACTTCTTTGTCGTGGGTTACGGCAATACCTTGCTTTTTAACTATACCGGAATAATAGGTAAGCCGGTTGCCATCGTCTATATATAGCTTATTGAATCGGTTACCACGTAACTCAAGTGTTTTGTAATCCATAAGTGTAAGTATTTGGCGTGTGTTGCCAAAGTTTACTTTATCAATTACCTGCTGAAACACCTGTTGGCTATCTACCTGTAAGGTGATATAATTTATACCATACCGAAACCGGCTGTTTTCCATTTTATCGTGAGCCAACACCTCTACACCAATATTTCCACTGGCTAATACAGGATGTAACAACGAATACTGGTTACCGTTTTTAACAACCGAAAACTCAAACCTGCCAAACTGATCGTTGATACGAGAACTGGCATCCAAAGTTTTAAGGGCTACTTTAAAAACCAAAGGGGCCATGTTATCTTTCACTTCGGCAAATTCGTACATCAGCGGATTGATAGCTTCGTTGTTCAGATCGCGCACTTCAAAATGCAGGTGCGGGCCACCGGAGCCTCCTGTGTTACCCGACAACGCAAGTAAATCTCCTTTGGCTACCGGAAATTGATTAGGCGCAAACTCAAGATCAATTTCAGAAACCTTGCGCTTGTATCTTTCCTTGCGGATGTATTCGCCCACGAGACCTTTAAATTCTTCGAGGTGTGCGTATACCGTTGTGTTGCCATCGGGGTGAGTTACATATAAAACATTTCCATAACCGCCTGTGGTTGCAGATGCGCGCGAGATATAACCCGTTTCGGCACTCAACACAGGTACGCCAATTCCAGGGGTATCAATATCTAACCCTGCATGAAAATGGGTGTTACGAAGCTCGCCCATAGTACCTGTAATGATAGCAGTGTTACCGGGTTTAATCGGAAACAGATAACTGCCCTTACGCGCAGGCATGGGATTATCTAACCTGAATTGTGCATGGCTTTGTATAAAAGCTGCCCCAATCAACAAAACTATAGCACTACTTAATTTCGAATTCCAAAAGTTTCTCATTTTCAATGTAAGCACAAAGGTTATTCCCAATCGCCACAGGCCCGACCCCTTTAGGTGTACCGGTAAAAATAAAATCGCCAGAGCGTAACGTAAAAAATTTTGATAGGTAGGATATTATATAGGTAAACGGAAAAAGTAACAAGCTGGTATTTCCTTCTTGTTTAATTTTACCATCTATTTCTAATTTAAAATTAATATTGGCTAAGTCTTTAAACTCACTTACCGGAATGAATTTATCTGAAACAGGAGCAGAGCCATTAAAGCCTTTGGCAATATCCCACGGCAAGCCTTTCTCTTTCAGTTTCTGTTGAATATCGCGTGCTGTAAAATCAATACCCACACCAATAGCGTCAAAGTATTTGTGAGCAAATTTTTCTTCTATGTTTTTGCCTTCTTTACAAATGCGCAATACCAGTTCCACTTCGTGATGAATGTCCTTAGAAAAATCGGGATAGTAAAAAGGTGTGTTATTACGAATAAGAGCCGTGTCGGGCTTGGTAAAAATAACAGGCTCGGTGGGTCGTTCATTATTCAACTCCTGAATATGCTCGGCATAGTTTCTACCAATAGCAAAGATTCTCATGTAATGCGGCAGGTTAGTCAACCGCAAATTTAGGAACATTAGCAGCGGAATCGATCAATTTTAGCCGGATTTTTGAATAATTACACCGAAGGCTTTTACCTTTGTTCGTAAATTCAATTTCTATGTATAAGAAAACCCTTTCACTTGCCATAATAGTAACCCTTTTATATGCCTGTGCCACTGTTCCGGTTACCGGTCGTAAACAGCTTAGCCTTGTTTCCAGTGCCGAGATAAACCAGATGTCTGCTACACAATATGCTGAAGTAGTTAAAACCGGCCCGCTTTCTACTGATCAGCAGCAAACCCAGTTAATCAAAAAAGTTGGAGGTAAAATTCAAAAAGCTGTTGAGCAATACATGGCAGAGAAAGGTATGAGCGATCAACTGGCAGGGTTTGCGTGGGAGTTTAATCTTATTAAAGACGATCAAACCGTAAACGCATGGTGTATGCCGGGTGGCAAAGTGGCGTTTTATACGGCCATACTTCCTATCTGTAAAGATGAAGATGGCATTGCTGTAGTAATGGGACACGAAGTGGCGCATGCTATTGCCAATCATGGTCGCGAACGTATGAGCCAGGGCTTAATTGCAGAGTTTGGATTAAGCACTATTGGTGCAGCAATGGGCCAGAACCCAACCGCTACACAACAAATTTTTATGCAGGCGGTGGGTATGGGTACCAACGTGGGCATGCTTAAGTTTTCAAGAAGTCACGAATCGGAGGCAGACCACATGGGGTTAATTTTTATGGCGATGGCCGGGTACAACCCATCATCGGCACCTAAGTTTTGGGAACGCATGGCTACACTTGGTGGTGGGCAGCAACCTGAGTTTTTATCTACACACCCTTCGCACGAAACCCGTATTAAAGATCTGGAAGGTTGGATACCCGAAGCCATGCAGTACTATAAGAAGTAAGTAGTTGCATTACACAAGAAGCTGATTCATGATTGAAGCGTATAATTTTCTGGCTTCGTGGCAGCTATTTCCTGAGAAAGGTACTTATGAGTTTGGTAACAGGCCCAAATCCGGTATTTACAAAATTGAACTTGGGAGTACGGGCAAACAGGTAACGATCAGCATGAACTGGGTTTCGCTGGAAGACCAGGCTTTTGCTTCGCAGTTTTCTATAACCCCGGATAGCGATTGGTACCCGTTTGAAGACATTGCTTTAGGTGATGCCGTAAAGGCTGCGTTTGAAAGCCAGCTTCAGCTCAAAGTATGGTTTACGAAAGACGATAAACCCATGCTGGAAGTAATTCATGAAATTACACCTAAAGGTTATCTGCGTGTGGTGCATCATCATTTTAATGAGCGTGGTGAAAAATTTACCAACGAAGAAATTTATCATAAGCAATTAAGTGTGTTGCCTTACTCAGCTTCTGTATCAGGAGCGGTGATAAAGCCAAACGAAGCCGGAGTAATTCGCCACCAGGCACTTTCGGCAATGGAAGAGCAAACCAACATGCAGCTTACGCAGATACGCCAGCAGATTGAGTTACTGGCAGTGCAAGCCAAAGAAATACAGAAGCGCAAGGAACTATCAATGCTTATTTACGAAGCACAGATTGGATTTGTGCCGGTAATAGGTCAAACCTATTTTCTGTACGAAAAGGAAGATGGCACCTGCCTGCTTTCTTTGGTTGGCCCGAAAGAATGGGGCAGAAGCAAACCATATAAAAATTTTATTTCCGCTGTGCACTTACTGGCCGATCATACGTGGAAGGAAATCTGAATGTTATGCCCACAGCCACTATTCAGGATTGGAATACCAATGTCGTGTAGTTAAGATGTCACCCCTTCGGGGCTTTCGATAGCTATTGGATTGCCTTCTACAATCATATCGAGGCTGTCTCAAAAGTCGTTCTGTCATCGCGGATTTGTTCCGCGATCTCGATTTCGTGGTACTAAACGAGATTCCGGCACAAGGCCGGAATGACATTCCAATCTTAATTTGACTTTTGAGACAGCCTCTTCACTAATCCCGAAGGGTTGACAGGTTTATAGAAATGCCATGAGACACAACACAGAACCCCGAAGGGGTGACACTGGCGCACGGCTTCGCAATTAGAAATTGATTTTGTAGCACCTACCTGCTTTCACTATGTTTCGGTATGTAAAGCGTTATGCTTCAGAGCTTGTTTACACTTTATCAGGATTAGGATGAACCCAGCCTTGCCGATAGTTTCGGGCTAATAAGGCTGTTGCCTCTGCATCGTTCAGCACTGTTCGTGTTGTTGGGTCGTATCTTAACGTTCGCCCGGTCTTCATAGCCAGGTTAGCGAGAATACAACTGGCTGTGGAGATATGTCCTTCTTCCACATCAGCTACAGGTTTGGTTCCGTTTTCAATTGCCGATAAAAAATTCAACATCTGGCCGCGTGTAGCGGGTGCGGTATGAATTTCAATGTCTTTCTCTTTCATATCTTCCGGATACTTTTCACGTTCATACACAGCATCGGCATGAATCTTCTTTCCATCACCCATGGGTACAAAATCATAACTATACGGACTACCACTCAAAACTCCTTTCTCGCCATAAATCTTAAAACCCCACGGATAATCCGGATCAACCGATGGCCCCCACGTTCTGTGCTGCCAGATAGCCGTAAGATTTTCAAATTCAAAAATAGCCGACTGCGTATCACTGATATTTGATTTGCCTCCTTTCTGAACATAGATTCCTCCTGATGAAGAGATACGAACAGGCCAGCCTAAGTCTAACATCCAGCGCACGCAGTCCAGCATGTGCACACACATATCGCCCACAATACCGTTACCATATTCCATAAATGCACGCCACCATCCGCGATGGGGTAAATTATCATAAGGCCGAAATGGAGCAGGACCCGTCCACTGTTCGTAATCCAGAAAATCAGGAACCTGCTGCAACGGTGGATTGCTGTTGTTGCGCATGTGGTAATAGCAAAACAATTCTACATGCGAGATTTTCCCGAGTAAGCCGGCCTCAATAATATTTTTCTTAGCTTCAATTAAATGCGGTGTGCTTCTGCGTTGCAAGCCAACTTGTACGGTGCGTTTGTATTTGCGGGCAGCAGCCACCATAGCTTCGCCTTCCATTACATCTACGCTTATGGGTTTTTGCACATACACGTGCGCACCGGCCTTCATAGCATCAATGGCCTGCAGCGTATGCCAGTGGTCGGGCGAACCGATCAATACAATGTCTGGCTTTTGCTTGCTTAGTAGTTTTGTATAGTCGTTGAATAGTTCGGGTACTTTGCCGGATTTTTGTCGCTGACTAACCAACTGACCTGCTTCGGTAAGTTGCCTCTTATCCACATCGCACAAACCTACTACATCAATAGATGCTACTTGTATGAGTTTGAATAAATCGCTCTTGCCATACCAGCCCGTGCCAATTAATGCTACACGCCAGTTCTTTTGTTGCTCGAAGAAACTAAATCCTTGCGATGCTAATGCACTGAAGGCAAGTGTGGCCGAGATATCTTTAATAAAATGCCTGCGCGAAACAGATGTCATGATTGCAACCGGTTAATCCTGTTTTTAAAGATAATACAGGCCAGCATGCGGAACAATAGAATAGGGACAAGCGGATTTCTACCGCTTTAGTGTACTTAGTTTAATTTCCGTTAACCTTCTCTTGGTGTCTAATGCAAAATCGGCATTCATCATCCAGTCATAAAACGAAGGTTCGTCTTTTAATACCTGAGTTACTGTTTTGCCTTTGTGTTTTCCGAAATTAAAAATGATTTCTTTTTTTTCATTGCGGATCATACGACCGGCCAGGTCTACCATATCGGTGGCAGTAAGTTGGTGAAGCACATCCATATCGTTACGGATTACGCCAATTGGTTTACCCAATCCATCGGTTACGGGTTGGTTCTCGTATCGCGCTACCTGAGCCAATAACACGTCTAACGTAGCTTGTGTATCGGCAGCAGCCGAGTGTGCATTGGTTAAGTCTTTATTACAGTAAAACCTGAGGGCCGCAGCCAGGTTTCGTTTCTCCATCAGGTGGTAGATCCGTTGCGCATCAATTAACCGCTTTCGCGAATAGTCAAACTCTACATCAGCCCGCAGAAATTCTTCTACCAGTATGGGTACATCAAACTTCAGAATATTAAAACCGGCCAGATCGGCTCCTTCAAAAAATTTTGCATAGTCTTTGGCTATTTCCTTAAATGTAGGTTTGTCTTTTACATCCTCATTTGTAATACCATGAATAGCGGTTGATTCGGCCAGAATGGGAATAGTTGGATTAACCCGGTTTGATTTTTCAATTACCTCGCCACCTGGCATTACTTTAATAACCGCAATCTCAACAATACGATCTTGCGAAATAGTAGTACCCGTTGTTTCCAGATCGAACAGGCACAACGGAATTCTAAGATTAAGTTTCATAGTTAGGGCTGAAAAGTACTTACGGCCTTGTAGAACTGGCCACTGCTGATTCCTATTTTTTTCAAAAGTTCGCGGGTAGCACCAATACATTTCAGTTCTGTTTCGGTGCTAAATGCAATCGGAAATTTTTCGTTAGTGCTACTAATTAACATGGTTTTACCATCCTTAACTTCGTGTTTATAAGCACTGTATGCTATTGCCTGCACATCGGTACGTTCGCGAGTGGCAAGTGTTTTTAACTCCTTGTTACCCTCGGGGAATATGATTATGCCCCCTTTTGGGGTTGAATTGGCAATTTTCTCAAGTTCGGTTACCGGAGTAATCGTAACATCTGACAAAACCAGAATATGATGATGATAATCAGCAAGCTGATCTTGCGCTTCAACCAAGAGTACAGGTGCATCACTTAACGGGTGAATGGGTTCGCCAGCTAAATACGAATCGAACCTGCGATGATTGACTGAGAGTACATGCCGGGTAAGTCTGGCTATTAAACCACTTTGTGCACCGGTTATGATTATCCTTTGTTTATCAATGCTTTGCTGATAGATAGATGTCACCAAGGTATAAGTATTAGATTGGTAAAGATATAGTAAAATGTCTGTCAGTTAAAACGGTGTTCCCTTGTAGATAAATTTAATTCTCGTTTCAGCCTGAATTTATTCACAAATTCACATGTTTGAATGTAGATAACTTGTTGAGGGTAGGAGTAAGCTAAGTGCTACGTTTGTTGCCCTTAAAGAAACTACGTACAACAACCACGAATGTATGGAGCAACGATCAACGCCAGTGAGGTTAAGTTCTGCAATGAGCGGAGCCGGAAAGTCTAAATTTTTAGTGCGCGATATCGCTGAGAGTTTAGGTAAACTTCCGCCTCAGGCGCTTGATCTGGAAGAAGCTATTTTGGGAGCACTTATGCTCGAAAAGAATGCGCTTACTGCCGTAGTAGAATTTTTACGCCCCGAACATTTTTACACCGAACAGCACAAAGAAATTTATAATGCCATCGTTGAGTTGTTCAAGACATCAGACCCGGTGGACATGCGCACCGTGGTGGCGCAACTTCGTAAAGTAGGTAAACTTGAACTGGTAGGGGGCGCTTATTATATAGCAGAACTTACCAGTAAAGTAAGTTCAGCAGCCAACATCGAGTATCACGCACGTATCATCATCGAGATGGCCATTAAGCGCGATCTGATTCAGATTGCCTCGCAGATTCATCACGATGCTTACGAAGACACAACCGATGTGTTTGAGTTACTCGATAAAACGGAACAAAACATTTTTCAGATTTCTGATTCCAACCTGCGCAAGAATTACGACTCAATGAAGTCGCTCATGTTTCAGGCAACCAAAGAACTACAGGAAAAACGCAATCATAAAGACGGCCTTACGGGAATACCCAGCGGGTTCTCTCGCCTGGACAGAGTTACATCGGGTTGGCAAAAATCTGACCTTGTAATTATTGCCGCGCGCCCGGGTATGGGTAAAACTGCGTTTATCGTTTCCGCTTTGCGCAATGCTGCGGTTGACTTCAGTATTCCGGTTGCAATCTTCTCGTTAGAGATGGCTTCGCTTCAATTAGTAAACCGTTTAATTTCTGCCGAAGCAGAACTAGACTCTGAAAAAATTAAAAAAGGAAATCTGGCCGATTTTGAGTGGCAGCAGATGGTAACTAAAACCACCCGCTTGTCTGGCGCACCAATTTTTATTGATGATACACCTGCGCTTTCTATACTGGAACTTCGGGCCAAGTGCCGCAGGCTTAAAGCCGAACACAACATTCAAATGATTGTGATCGACTACCTGCAACTAATGAAAGGAGAGGTTGGTAGCGGTAACCGCGAACAAGAGATTGCATCCATCTCGCGCGCCCTGAAAGGTATTGCCAAAGAATTGTCGGTACCGGTAATCGCACTTTCGCAGCTTAGTCGAGGAGTAGAAACGCGCGGTGGAGATAAACGACCTCAACTCAGCGATTTGCGCGAGTCTGGTTCAATCGAACAGGATGCCGATATTGTTATGTTCTTGTACAGGCCTGAGTATTATAAGATTACAGTAGATGATGATAACATGCCCACACAAGGCATGGCCGAAGTAATTATTGCTAAACATCGTAATGGTTCGCTCGAGAATGTGAAACTGAAATTTATTGGTAAGTACACTAAGTTTGCCGATTACGATGCCCCTGAAGGATTAACACCAATGAGTAGCATTACCCGCGAGAGCCGCCTGAACACCTTCCGCGATAATCCATCTCCATCCAGTCCCTCGGGTGACGATGATGATGCTCCATTCTGATGATCGGAAATTACCACAATCGGTTTTACTTAACCCGTAAGGGGTAATAAAAATCTAATCAGGATTTTGAATGTTGCTAACGAGTTGTACCTTGAGAACAAGACTAAGCAAACTATGAAGGCCCTGGTGTTAAGAGAAGCAGGTAAGATCGAACTGGTTGAAACTCCTAAACCGATTGCTACAGCCGGTAAAGCGGTAGTAAAAATTAAAGCCGCAGGCCTTAACAGGCGCGATGACTGGATTCGTGAAGGTAAATACCCCAATATTAAATTTGGAGTAACGATGGGCTCCGATGGCGCAGGTATAGTTGAAACCGTTGGCGATGAAAAAGATAATCATTGGGTAGGGCAGGAAGTGGTGATAAACCCCAATATCGACTGGGGCCCCGATCAGGATGTTCAATCGGGTAAGTACACTATTTTGGGTATGCCTGTTGATGGTACTTTTGCTGAGTATGTTTGTGTACCGGTTGACAGGCTGCATCATAAACCCTTTCACCTCGATTTATTACAGGCAGCAGCCTTGCCCTTAGGGGGTCTTACTGCTTTCCGCGCTTTGTTCAGGCGTGGCGAGTTGCAGGCCGGTCAAAACGTACTGATCTCAGGCTTTGGCGGAGGGGTAGCCCAGTTTGCATTTCTGTTTGCGCAGGCGGCCGGGGCTAATGTGTATGTTACCTCGGGCAGCGATGAAAAAATTGATAAGGCATTAAAGCTGGGCGCCAAAGGTGCATATAACTATAAGAAGCAAGCCACCTATACCGATTTATGGAAAACCAAAGGCGGGTTTGATTTGATAATTGATAGTGCAGGGGGTGATCAGATAAATAATTTTATTAAAATTCTGAAGCCAAAAGGCCGCATTGTGTTTTATGGCGCCACCAATGGTATGCCAGCCAAACTTGATTTGTACCGCATGTTCTGGAATCAACTTTCGTTACTGGGATCAACTATGGGTAACGATAATGAGTTTAGCGAAATGCTGACTTTTGTAAGCAAACATCAGTTACGTCCATTGATTGATTCCATCCGTCCATTCGCAAAAATTGCCGAATCCTTTCCGGATATTACAAAACCCAATAAAGTTGGGAAGATTGTGTTTCAGATTTAGTGATTCCAAGATTATCGTGTATGATATATGTAAACCGGTACCTCCAATGGGATAAGGCCGTGATGCATTTTGCGCATCGGCCCGGTGAGCAATTGCAGGTAGATTTTGCCGGGGACAGGTTGGGGTACGTGGTCCGCACTACGGGCGAATGGATAGCTTGCTCCGCCCGCTTTGGTGTTCTTCACCAAAGCGTAAGATGAAAACTGCTAACCGGGAAACCCTCGGTCAGATCATTAACAATAATCAGGGCACAATCTCGCCCCCTCACCCTTGTTGGTGTTTGCGCATTAGACATGTGTGTTGATTCACCAACAAGCAAGATGAAAGTTGATAACAAGTTAAGTTACAAAATTGTTGTTGGTGAGCTTGCGCATAAACCTTCGCGCGAATACCAACAACGGCATGGGGAGACGTTGAGGGGAAAAATCCCGAATAGCTTGAGTCCGCACGGACAGAAAAAAATTACCGTTAAAATAATTATTTACTGATACAGGCATCAATTTATATTCCGTGTTATTGATACTTTTCAGATCATTCACAAAATCAAAGAACAACTCCCCTCAGCAATACAAAATTTGCTTACCTTGCCGACTTCACCCGTTAAAGAAATTAGCATTTAACTCTGATCAGATTACTCATGAGCTATATAATCAGCGGCATTCAACAAGTGGGCATTGGCGTTATTGATGCCGAAAAAGCATGGACCTGGTATCGGAAGAATTTTGATATGGACGTGCCTGTTTTTAAAGATGCGGCTGAGGCCAAATTGATGACCCGCTACACATCAGGAAAGGTAGAAAGCCGATATGCTATTCTAGCTATCAACATGCATGGCGGTGGTGGATTTGAGATATGGCAATACACCAGCAAAACTCTGCTAAAAGGTGCTGTAGATTATACCCTGGGCGACACGGGTATTTATGCAACCAAACTGAAATCGCACGCCATTGCTGAAAAGTACCACGACTTAAAAGCAAAAGGCGCCACCTTGCTAACGGAGGTAGGAGAAGCACCCGATGGGCGCAAGCATTTTTTTGTAAGCGATCCGTACGGAAATATTTTCGAAATTATAGAAAGCACCAGTTGGTTTAAATTAGGAAAATCTAAAAACGGAGGTGTTGCTGGTTGTGTGATAGGCGTGTCGGACATAGATAAATCAATTCCATTATATCGCGATGTGTTGGGTTATACCCAGGTGTATGACACCACCAATGTACATCACGACCTTACCGGGGTGCCGGGCGGTGGTAATAAGATTAGAAGAGTGTTGTTACGCGGCACACAAAGTGGTAAAGGAAACTTTGGGCGGTTATTAGGCACCACCGAGATAGAGTTGGTTCAGGTATTGGATCGTACACCGCATAAAATGTTTGCCGATCGTAATTGGGGCGATCTGGGCTTTATTCATGTGTGTTTCGATGTAAACGGCATGAAAGCGCTTGCCGCCAAAGCAGCTCAGGCAGGTTTTCCCTTTACCGTAGATAGCAGCACATCGTTCGACATGGGCAAAGCAGCAGGCCAGTTTACCTACATTGAAGATCATGATGGAACGTTGATTGAATTTGTAGAGACGCACAAAATTCCCATTCTGGAAAAAATGGGGTTGTACTTAAGTCTTAAAAACCGAAACCCTGAAAAACCACTGCCCAATTGGATGGTGGGCATGCTGGCATTAAATCGTGTAAAGGACTAAGCAACCTATTCTTCCAGACTATCTAACACAGCCTGAATCTCGCGCATCGTATTCAGGTTTTTTTTCTGTTTTGCTAATGTAAGACCAAGGTGGAAGATTTCCGTAGCGCGGTTAATTTCATTCTGTTCAAGAAAAAAAATTCCAGCCAGATAGTAAGTAGGCAGATAATCCGGGTGATCCCGTAATAATCTTTCGAACAATTCCTGCGCCTTATTCTTTTCAGTTACCTGATACTCAAGCGCAAGCGCATAAACCGGGAAGGGGTCGGCAGGTTCTTCCAGCATAAACTTTTCCAGCATTGAAATACGATTCCGGTTCATGGTTTTTTACACTTTTTCATGCCCCTTTTTAAGGTTTATCTCATATCTTGAGCCCAAATTTAAGTTCATTCCGATTCTCATTTTATAAACAAAGACCATGAAGATACTGGTTTGCATTTCGCACGTTCCGGATACCACATCCAAAATTAACTTTATTGACAACAATACGAAGTTTGATACAGCGGGGGTACAATTTATTATTGGCCCTTACGATGATTATGCCCTGGCCCGTGCTATTGAATTAAAGGAGGCCATTGCAGGTACTACTGTAACCGTGTTAAATGTGGGCACTGCCGAAACGGAGCCAACCATACGCAAAGCGCTGGCTATTGGTGCCGATGATGCTGTTCGTGTAAATGCCGAACCAGCAGATTCTCTTTTTGTTGCCAGCCAGATTGCAGAGCACGCAAAAGGATACGATCTGATTTTGATGGGGCGCGAATCTATCGACTACAATAGCGGTGTGGTACATGCTATGGTGGGCGATTTGCTCGGGCTTCCTTCTGTTTCGCCTGTAATGAAACTCGAAATAGATGGAACCAAAGTAAAAATGACGCGCGAGATTGAAGGAGGAAAGGAACAGGTTGAAGCCAATTTACCTCTGGTAGCCGGTTGTCAGGAACCCATTGCCGAATGGAAAATACCCAACATGCGCGGAATTATGTCGGCCAAAACAAAACCGCTAAAAGTAGTTGAACCCATTTCAGTAAACTCGACCGTTACGGTAACCAAGTTCGAACTTCCCACACCTAAAGGTGCTGTAAAAATGATTGCAGCCGATGCCGTTGCCGACCTGGTGACCAAACTTAAAAACGAAGCCAAAGTTCTTTAATCTAAAATTATCAGAGATATGTCAGTACTTGTATTTATAGAAACCTCAGAAGGAAAAGCAAAAAAATCATCACTTGAAGCGCTTTGTTATGCAAAAGCGTTAGGAGGAAATGTTACGGCTATTGTGTTGGGCCCGGCTGATGCAGGATCGCTGGCTGAGTTAGGCAAGTATGGCGCGTCAAAAATTTTGCATGCTTCAGATGCCAGGTTGGAGAAAGGAATAATTCAGGTTTATGCCTCGGTAATAACCAAAGCCATGACCGATGAAAATGCCGATGTATTGGTATTGGCCAACTCCTCATTAGCCACACCGGTAGCGGCAAAAGTAGCAATCAAAGCGGGAGCAAGTTTTGCTTCGAATGTGGTTGAGTTGCCCGATACATCTTCTGGGTTCAAAGTGAAACGCAGTATCTATACCGGCAAGGCTTTTTGCTGGCAAGAATTAAAGAATGCAAAAAAAGTTATTGCCATTAAGAAAAATGCAGCCGAAGTTAAAGAGAGTGGGGGCAATGCAACCGTAACACCTTACACCGCTACGTTAACAGATGCTGACTTTAACACCACAATTCTTTCATCTGAAAAAGCAACAGGCGAAGTATTGTTACCCGAAGCAGAAATAGTAGTGTCTGGCGGCCGAGGATTGAAGGGGCCTGAGCATTGGGGCATACTCGAAGAGTTAGCAAAAACTTTGCACGCAGCTACCGGTTGCAGCAAGCCCGTATCGGATATGAACTGGCGCCCGCATCACGAGCACGTAGGGCAGACAGGGGTAAAAGTAGCTCCGCAATTATATATTGCTATTGGTATTTCGGGGGCCATACAACACCTGGCCGGAGTAAATTCATCTAAATGCATTGTAGTAATTAACAAAGATCCTGAGGCGCCTTTCTTCAAAGCTGCTGACTACGGAATTGTGGGCGATGCGTTCGATGTAGTACCCAAACTTACCGCAGCCATTAAAGCCTCCCTGTGATTATAATAGTTTGAAGCCTTAGTTTAGATTTTTTTTTATAATTTCAATTTTTTAGTGGCCCCGTTGAAGAAGATAAAACTCGAAATACTTGGACTCTCCTCCAGTCAGACTCAAACGGGTTCGTTTGCATTGGTATTGGGCGAGACGGAAGGCAATCGCAGGTTGCCGATCATTATCGGAATGTTTGAAGCACAAGCAATTGCCATTGAAATAGAAAAGATTGTGCCTAACCGCCCGATGACACACGATTTGTTTAAATCGTTTGCCAATAACTTTCATTTCCATATAGAAGAAATTGTAATCTCTGATCTTAAAGAAGGAGTTTTCTTTGCCAAGATTGTCTGTACCGATGGATTGAAAAAAATCGAAGTTGATGCACGGCCATCCGATGCTATAGCCATTGGGCTACGGTTCGATTCGCCCATTTATACCTACGAGAGTATTCTGGCCGAAGCAGGCATTGTACTTACCGATCAGGAAGACGAAGAGGAACACACCGCATCCAAACCAGAGCCTAAGGCAAAAGTAAAAAAGGAAACGAGCAAAAAAGCTTCAGGCGGAGAAGACTACAAACACTACTCAATAGAAAAACTGAACGACCTGCTCAAAGATGCTATCGAAAAAGAAGACTACGAGCGTGCCGCAAAAATTCGCGATGAGCTAGGTAAACGAAACTAATCCATTAACAGGCTAATTCTAATTGGCCTTTTTTTATGCCTTCATAACCAGGAATTAACTACACCAAATGAGTATCAAGTCGCGCCTAATTTTCATGAACTTCCTTGAGTTTTTTGTTTGGGGTTCATGGCTTATCTCTATGGGTGGCTATATGATTGTTACATTAGGCTTTACCGGAATGCAGGTAGGAAGTATCTATGCTACTATGGGTATTGCCTCGCTGTTTATGCCAGCCTTGTTGGGTATTGTGGCCGATCGCTGGGTAAATGCGGAAAGACTTTTTGGCTTATGCCATTTAATAGGGGCCGGATTATTGGTATGGGCATCAACGGTTACAGACTATCAGACATTGTATGTTATCATGCTTCTTAATGCTATGGTGTACATGCCTACCATTGCCCTTAACAATACTGTATCGTATGCGGTACTTAAAAAGGAGGGAATAGATATAATAAAAGTTTTTCCTCCTATTAGGGTTTGGGGTACAGTAGGTTTTATTGCCGCCATGTGGACAGTTGATTTGGCAGGCTGGAATCTAAGTGCTATGCAACTGTACATTAGTGCAGGATCGGCCCTGCTGTTGGGGCTTTATGCATTTACAATTCCTGCGTGCCCACCATCACGGGTTACCAAACAACGTACTTTTTTGTCATCGATGGGTCTGGATGCACTGGTGCTATTCAAAAGTAATCGAATGATTGTATTTTTTACATTCGCTATGCTGCTTGGAGCTGCGTTGCAAATTACCAATACATTTGGCAGTACTTTTCTGGACGATTTTAAGGTTACGCACCCCGATACTTTTGGTGTTAAACACCCCAACCTTCTGCTTTCTATATCCCAAATTTCAGAAACCCTTTTTATCTTAACGATTCCCTTTTTCTTAAAACGGTATGGAATCAAGAAGGTAATGCTGATCAGTATTTTTGCATGGATGTTTCGGTTTGGCTTATTTGGAATTGGTAATCCTGGAGATGGATTGTATCTGCTCGTGCTCTCGATGATCATTTACGGAATGGCGTTCGACTTTTTTAATATTTCCGGGTCGCTGTTTGTGCAAAAAGAAGCTGACCCTAGTATAATGGCCAGTGCGCAAGGATTGTTTATGCTAATGACAAACGGAATTGGAGCTTTTATTGGAGGTACACTAAGTGGTTGGGTAGTTGATTATTTTACAGTGGATGGCATTAGAAACTGGCAGAACATCTGGTTTACATTCGCGGGCTACGCCCTGGTTTTGGCTATTATTTTCCCATTTGTGTTTAAGTATAAACATAATCCGGATGAAGTAAGCGTTATTCAACATTGACATAATAGTATTTCAATGAAGTTTATAAGTATCCTTCTTGCCCTCATATTTGTATCATTTGTTTCGGTACAGTTCGATGACCCTGACCCTATACTTTGGGTTTTAATCTATTCAAACATGGTGGTTATCTGTGCCTGGTCGGCCTTTCGGCTACCAAACAAATATTGGATATGGGTTTCGGTGGCAGCGTATATCATGTATGCAATCTTCCTCTTTCCCGGTGCAATAGATTGGTTGAAGTCCCCCGATCGCTCTTTACTATTTGATGACCTGGCCAAAATGCAATACCCTTACATAGAAGAAACACGCGAATTTCTGGGCCTCCTTATCAGCGTAATCGTTTTGCTTTGGATTAGTTTTCGGTTTCGTAATAAAAAGTGAGCAGAACACCCGATTTCTGACTGTTTCCCTACGGTTTTTATTCAATTTTCTCTCGTCAAAATTCGCCCGAAATTCGCGAATTAAATTACCTTTAAGCAGTATGAAAAAACTGCCTATTGCCATTCTTATACTGGGCGTTATAGCTTGCCAGACACCCAAAGAAAAAATTCCCGAACCCATGTTAGAAAAACAAACTACCAAACCGGTAATCTACCAAATGTTGACACGCCTCTTTGGCAATAAATCAACAGTAAACAAAAACTATGGAACATTACAGGAAAATGGAGTAGGGAAGTTGAATGATATAAATGAAACAGCGTTGCTGGCAATTAAAGAATTAGGAATAACCCACGTATGGTACACCGGAGTTATTGAGCACGCATTGCTGACTGACTACACACAGTTTGGGATTGCACCTGATGATGCCGATGTAGTAAAAGGACGGGCCGGCTCGCCCTACGCCATCAAAGACTATTACGATGTAAACCCCGACCTGGCCGTAGATGTAAAAAATCGTATAGCCGAATTTGAAGCATTAGTTGAACGAACGCATGCGGCAGGATTAAAAGTAATTATTGACTTTGTACCTAACCATGTAGCACGTGCCTACAAAAGCGATGCAAAACCTGCAGGAGTAAAAGACCTGGGCGAAGAAGATGACACTTCCGTTTCCTTTAAAGCCTCAAACAATTTTTACTATTTGCCTGGTCAAACCTTTCAGCCACCGGCCCGCTACAACCCATTAGCGAATGAAAGAGCAAACTCAGAAGATAAAAAATTTATAGAAGTACCTGCTAAAGTTACCGGCAACGACCAGTTTACGGCCACCCCGGGGGTAAACGAGTGGTTCGAAACCATTAAACTCAATTACGGAGTAGATATTCAAAACAACCGCAATAAAAACTTTGATCCTATACCCAACACATGGGTAAAGATGAAAGACATTCTGGTGTATTGGGCGCAAAAGGGAGTGGATGGCTTTCGGTGCGACATGGCTGAAATGGTGCCGGTAGAATTCTGGCAATGGGCTGTGCCGCAGGTTAAAGCGGTTGCCCCACAGGTTATTTTCATAGCCGAGATCTATAACCCGCAAGAGTACCGTAACTACATTCACACTGGTAAATTTGATTTATTGTATGATAAAGTTCAGTTATATGATACGTTGCGCAATCTTACAAACGGCCACGGTAATACAAATTATATAACCGGCATTCAACAATGGCTTTCCGATATTAATCCACACATGTTACATTTTTTAGAAAATCACGATGAGCAACGTATTGCCTCGAAAGATTTTGCAGGAGATGCATGGAAAGCAATCCCAGCCATGGTAATCAGCGCAACTATCGATAAAGCTCCTGTAATGATTTACTTTGGGCAAGAGGTTGGCGAGCCCGGTTCAGGTGCAGAAGGTTTTGGCGGTGAAGATGGCCGCACAACTATCTTTGATTATTGGGGAGTACCCGAGCATCAGAAGTGGATGAACGATGGAAAGTTTGACGGTGGAAAATTGAACGATGATCAGAAAGCACTAAGACAATTCTATGGCGACATACTTAAATTTTCATCTACCAATCCGGCCATTGTGCAGGGCGCTTACTACGACTTAACCGTTTTCAATCAGCAACAGGAAAACCTTCCGCATCTGATACATGTATTCGCACGCGTACAGGGTGAAGAACGTCTGGTAATTGTTTCCGGGTTCAACAACAAACTCGTTCGGGTTAAAATCAGATTGAGCGATGAAGTTAAAAATGCTTTCAACCTGCAACCCAATCAAAACTATATAGGGCGCGATTTAATGCGAAGCGGTGCTGATATCGGATTGGATAATGAATACGCTTTCGAAATTGATGTACCCGCATATTCATCGTACATTTTTAAAATTAAGAACTAATGCGCAAGTTGTTTCTATTCTTAGTAATCGCCATCATCTGGAGTTGCCAACCTACACCCAAACCAATTGTAAAATGGCCTTACGGTGTAAACTACGAAATTTTTGTGCGCTCGTTTGCCGATACCAATGGAGATGGTATTGGTGATTTTAATGGCGTTACCAGCAAACTTGATTATCTAAAAGATCTTGGTGTAGGTGGAATCTGGCTTATGCCTATCATGCCTTCGCCCACCTATCATAAATACGATGTAGCAGACTACAAAGCGGTAGATGCTGAGTATGGAACCCTGGATGATTTTAAGAAATTAGTTTCAGAAGCACATAAGCGCGATATCAGAATTTTAGTGGATTTGATTTTGAATCACTCAGGCACAGACCATCCCTGGTTTCAGGAAGCAATAAAAGGCAAGGATAACGCATATCGCGATTATTATGTATGGGCAAAGAAAGACTCTATCCGTAATCAGCTTTCGAAAAAAACCACATCGCTGGATTCGGATAACATAACGCAATGGCATGCCGTTAATGGCGATACATTAAGCGAACATTATTACGGTTTCTTCTGGGGTGGAATGCCAGACCTGAATTTTGATAACCAGAAGGTAAAACAAGAGTTTGTGGATATCGGAAAATTCTGGTTAGAAGAGATGCAGGTAGATGGATTCCGGTTAGATGCAGCCAAACATATTTTTCCAACTGAACGCGCAACTGACAATCATGCATTTTGGGTTTGGTTCAAAGAGGAGATGCAAAAGATAAAACCAGACGTATACCTGGTGGGCGAGGTGTGGAGTAGTGCCCCGGAAGTAGCTCCCTATCTGAAAGGATTACCGGCACTTTTTAATTTCGATATGGGCTATGCCATAACCGCTGCGGTACGAGCGGGTGAGGATACCATTCAATTAATTAAGAAATACAAAGCGATAAATGATTATTACCTGCAAACCACAAGCAATTACATTGATGCGACTTTTCTGAAAAATCACGATCAGAATAGAATTTTAAGCGAACTAAATAACGATCAGCAAAAAGCACGCGTGGCTGCAGCTATTCTGTTTACACTGCCCGGAACACCCTATGTGTATTATGGCGAAGAGATTGGCATGCTGGGAGTAAAACCAGATGAATTTATTCGCGAACCATTCTTGTGGACTGCTAATGCTACCGATCCTATTCAAACACACTGGGAAGAACCGCGGTACAGCACCCTACAAGCCGTTAAACCGCTATCCGAACAACAAGCGGATGCAAATTCTCTTTATAACTTTTACAAAAAAATTATAACCTACCGAAATAGTAGCAATGCGCTTACTTACGGCAGCCTTACAGAGTCTGATATAGCTGTTAAGGAAGTTGTGGCATTAATCCGGAAATATGAAAATGAAGAGAGTCTGCTTATCATTCATAATATATCGGATGGTGAAGTTACCCTAAAGCCCGAGGGACAATTAGCTGCGTACAGTAAAATTGAGTTTGTATCGCAAGGCGAAGTAAAAATGGATAAAAATGGTTTGGTGCTGCCAGCCTACACATCAGTAATATTGAAGTAACATAATTAAACTAGTTTGCACGAATGGTAAGTGGTAAGAAGCGTGTACTGATAGAGAATGTTCAACCCCAGGTAGATGGAGGACTATATCCTGCCAAACGAACGGAAGGCGAACGGGTAGATGTAACTTCAGCGATTTTTGGCGATGGTCACGATCATATAAGAGGCGAAGTTTTGTATAAAAAGCAAAACGACACACAATGGACCAGTGTGGAACTGACCCCGACTTATAATGACGAGTGGCAGGCATCTTTTTACGTGCCCGAAAAAGGATACTATGTGTTTACCATTCAGGCATGGATCGACCATTTCGAAACATGGTACGATGGTTTTAAGAAAAAGGCGCTGGCTAAAGTTGATGTAACCGTAGAGTTGACTGAAGGTGTTATCCTTTTAAAAAAATTGGGCCAAACCAACGCGTCTCTTTTAAGTATAGCCCGTAAACTGGAAGATAAAAAGCAGGAAACAGCAATTGAATTTGTATTGAGCGATGATTTTGCACGTATTGTGCACGAAAACCCGTTACGCGACAATGAAACCCGATACGAAAAGGAATTTGTCATTCAGGTAGAGCATCGCAAAGCTAACTTTAGTGCATGGTATGAGTTTTTTCCAAGATCATCTTCTCTTGAAGATGGCAAGGAAGGCAATTTTAAAGATTGTATAAAGTTATTACCCCGCATAGCGGCCATGGGTTTTGATGTACTTTATTTTCCGCCCATACATCCTATTGGTAAGGTTAACCGTAAAGGCAAAAACAACAATGTAAGCTCTAAACCCGGAGAACCGGGTTCACCCTGGGCTATTGGCAGCAACGAGGGGGGGCATAAAGCTATCTTACCTGAGTTGGGCACGCTTGAAGATTTTAAGAAGTTGGTGGGAGAGGCTCATAAATTTGGTATCGACATTGCAATGGATATTGCATTTCAATGCGCACCCGATCATCCCTATGTAAAAGACCACCCCGATTGGTTTAAACAACGCCCGGATGGATCCATTCAATACGCAGAAAATCCACCCAAGAAGTATCAGGATATCTACCCATTCAACTTTGAGTCTGATGACTGGGAAAATTTATGGGCAGAATTGAAGTCGGTATTCTTTTATTGGATTGAGCAGGGTGTAACCATTTTTAGAATAGATAATCCGCATACTAAGCCCATCCCATTCTGGCAATGGGTAATTGCAGAAGTACAGAAATTACATCCTGATGTTATCTTCCTGTCAGAAGCCTTTACCAGACCCAGGATTATGGCATCGTTGGCAAAGGTAGGGTTTACACAATCATACACGTACTTTACCTGGCGTGTATCGAAGCAGGAGTTAACAGAGTATATGAATGAGTTGATATTCGGTCAATCACGAAATTATTTCCGGCCGAACTTCTGGCCCAACACACCCGATATATTACCCTACCATTTACAACATCAGGGGGAAAATGCTTTTATACTTCGGTATGCCCTTGCTGCAACTCTTTCCTCAAACTATGGTGTGTATGGCCCACCCTACGAGTTTGGAGAGAACAGCCCCATTGAAGGAAAGGAAGAATATTACAATTCAGAGAAATATGAAATAAGGCACTATGATTGGAAACGTACCAACAGGCTTACCGATATAATGAGCTTGTTGAATAAAATACGAAAAGAGAATGCAGCCCTTCAATCCACCTGGAATCTGCAATTCTGCCCAATTGATAATAGCCAGATCATAGCCTATCTCAAAGCTACAGACGACCTTTCAAATATTATAATGGTTGTGGTAAACCTCGACTCCAACAACACACAACACGGGTATGTTCAACTACCAAAAGCTAAGTTGAACCTAACGGATAAGATCAATATTAAACTGCATGACCTGATAACGGATGAACACTTTACCTGGACACAAGAGTGGAACTATGTTCATCTAAATCCAAACAAAGTGCCGTTTCATTTATTCAAAATAGAAATCCACGAGTCAAACATGTAGTATGGCAAGCAAAATTACCAATGCATTATGGTTTAAAGATGCAGTTATCTATGAATTGAGTGTACGGGCATTTCAAGACAGTAATGCCGATGGCATTGGCGATTTTCCCGGCCTTATTCAACGGCTGGATTACTTAGAAGACCTGGGTGTTAACACCATTTGGTTATTACCCTTCTTTCCATCACCGCTCAAAGATGATGGCTACGATGTAACCGAGTACTGCGATATACACCCTGACTATGGTACTCTTGCCGACTTCAGGCTCTTCCTTAAAGAAGCCCATCGCAGAAACATCAGGGTTATTACAGAGTTGGTTTTGAATCATACTTCCGATCAGCATCCCTGGTTTCAGAAATCGCGAAAAGCACGTTCGGGCTCCCGGTATAAAGACTATTATGTGTGGAGCGATAATGTAGACCGCTACCGCGATGCACGCATTATGTTTACCGATGATGAATCTTCTAACTGGTCGTGGGATAATGAAGCCAAAATGTACTATTGGCACCGCTACTACCGCCATCAGCCAGAGTTGAACTACGAAAATTCAGAAGTACAACTCGAGATTATTAAAGTGGTCGATTTCTGGATGAAGTTGGGTGTTGATGGTTTTCGGTTAGCGAATGTTCCTTTTTTGTTTGAAGAAGAAGGAACCAGTTGTGAGAATTTGCCACAAACCCATTCTTTCTTAAAACGCTTACGCGCGCACATCGATAAACATTATGAAAATCGTATACTTATAGCCGAAGCAAATATGTGGCCGGAAGATGCGGCCCAGTATTTTGGGCAAGGCGATGAGTGCCACATGAATTTTCATTATCCATTAATGCCTCGCTTGTATCTGGGACTAAGAACAGAAGATGCCTATCCCATAATCGATATTCTGGAACAAACTCCATCGGCACCGCCAAATGTTCAATGGGCGCTTTTCTTACGTAACCACGATGAGATTGGTTTGGAGATGGTAACAGAAGAAGAAAAGGATTATTTGTTTAAAGCCTACGCTACCGATCCCAACACCAAACACAACATTGGTATACGCAGGCGTCTGGCCCCTTTGCTTAACAACGATAGAAGAAAAGTTGAACTACTATATGCAATCCTGTTTTCGCTGCCCGGTACACCCGTTTTGTATTATGGCGATGAAATTGGAATGGGCGATAATATTTATCTAGGCGATAGGTTTGGTGTGCGTACTCCCATGCAATGGAATATGAATCTTAATGCCGGGTTTTCAACCGCTAATCCTCAAAAACTTTATTTGCCAATAATCACAGACCCGATGTATCGCCACGAATCGATTAATGTGGCCACACAGGAAGAAAACCCATCGTCATTGTTATGGTGGATTCGCAACCTGCTGTCTATGCGCAAACGATTAGGGGTTTTTGGTAAGGGTAGTTTGAAATTTATTGACAGTAGTAATTCGAAAGTGCTGTGTTTTGCCAGAACGTACGAGAAAGAGAATATTATTGTTGTTGCTAATCTATCTCAATTTAGCCAGGCCACTACACTCGATCTTAAATCATTTAAAGATTGCGATATTACCGAAGTGTTCAGTCAGAACCGGTTTATGAGTGTTGGCGAAGGCGAGTACTCCATTACAGTTGGCCCTTACGGGTATTTCTGGTTTCAGGCCGATGTATCAGAAAAGAAAGTGCAAAGCAGTAATTCAAACGAGTTGTTCTTGTTTAAACCCGAGCTTTCATGGGAACGTACCTTTAGCAACTATAACGATGTACGCTTGTTAGAGCGAAAAGTACTTCAGCCATTTATGAAGAAGTGTAGGTGGTTTGGCGGAAAGGCCAGACCTATCTCAAAGGTAAGTGTTAACAAAATGATTCCACTTAAAGTGGATGGCGAAATTCATTACCTGGTAATTGTAGAAGTTCACTATGTACAACGGCTTCCCGAACTATATTTTCTACCCATGTGCTTTATGCCTTCTGATAGCATGGTAGACAAAGCTGAATACACTGCGCAAAGTGTAATCTGCAGAGCCGAGGTTCAAGGCAAATTAGGATTTGTTATAGATAGCAGTTACCATAAAGGTTTCCGCGATTTTCTATTTGTTAGTATGGACCGCAAGCTTAGGATTAAAGAGGAGGAAGGTACACTGGAGTTTAATAGCAGTGTATTTGCAAAGCTCAATTCTGATGAAGTGGAATCCAAAATATTAAAGGCAGACTCGAGCAATACGGCCATGGTGTATAACGATAAGTACTTCTTCAAGTTTTATCGGAAAATCGAAACCGAGATAAACCCAGATCTGGAGATCGTAAGATTCTTGTCAGAAAACACATCCTTTCGTAATGCACCCAAGTATGCCGGTAGTGTAGAATTTCGCGACAACGAAGGTAATATAATTGTGTTCGGGTTGCTGCAAGAGAAGGTAGATAACCAGGGCGATTCGTGGGTTATGACGATCGACTCGGTAGGCCGTTTCTATGAACGAATAATGGCAAAGGCGAAGAAAGAAAAATTGCCTCCTTTAATAAATAAAGCTGCTTTGCAATTTGAAGACGCCCCGGAAATAATTCAGGAGTTTATTGGGCGCGGTTTTTACGAGCGGGTGGTTCGGTTAGGTCAACGCACTGCCGAAATGCATCAGGCTTTAGCTTCAGATAAAGTTAATGCCGCGTTTGTACCAGAATCTTTCACCACAAATTATCAACGATCGCTATACTCTGCACTAAGAAAGTTAACACGCGATAGGTTTAAACTGCTGGAGCAATCCATACCTAAATTAAATGACCAAACACAAGAGTTAGCCAAAAAAGTGCTTGCTCTGGAAGACAAAGTGTTAGAATGCTTTAGCGAAATTTATCAAACCAAGATTAACGCCAACAAAACCCGTATTCATGGAGATTACCACTTAGGCCAGGTATTGTTTACCGGAAAAGATTTTATAATTATTGATTTTGAAGGTGAGCCCGGATTTAGTTTTAGCGAACGCAGGTTAAAGAAGAATCCATTTAAAGATGTTGCCGGAATGATGCGCTCGTTTCATTATGCTGCATTTGGTAAAATTCTGTTAAATGAAAACTACCGCGAAAAAGATATTGAGTTTTTAGAACAATGGGCCGATCAATGGCAACATTATATTAGCCGGTTCTATCTGGGCGCATATCTGGAACGAATGGGATCTAAGGCAGACTTGAATAACGAAGATGAAATTTTAATTCGTACATACCTGCTCGAAAAAGCAATTTATGAATTAGGTTATGAACTGAATGGCCGCCCCGATTGGGTTAACATACCGTTGCGCGGAATTTATTACCTTATGAACCGCTATTTTCAGGCAAGAGAAGAAAGAAAAAAGAAAAACTGATGGCAAAGAAATCATCCAAACCTAAAACCGAAGAGCTGGACTCGTTCAGCCTGCTTACCGATTTCGACATTCATCTGTTTAAAAGTGGTAAACACTTTAAGCTATATGAAAAGCTGGGCGCACATCCGGCCACGTTTAAAAAACAATCGGGTACGTACTTTGCTGTTTGGGCACCGAATGCACGCAGTGTTTCCGTTATCGGAAATTTCAATCACTGGAATAGTAACGACCATAAACTCACACCCCGTTGGGATGAATCCGGAATATGGGAAGGCTTTTTTCCGGGAATAGCAAAAGGCGAAGCATATAAGTATGCAATTAATTCCAATACAGGAGAATATTTAGAAAAAGCCGATCCGTTTGCATTTTATGCCGAAGTTGCCCCCCGCACAGCATCTATTGTATGGGATCATACCTATACCTGGCGCGATAGCGTTTGGCTCAACGATCGAAAAAAGAACGCCTCTAAACCTAAACCATATTCTGTTTACGAGGTGCATGCCGGAAGCTGGCGCAGAAAACATGATGATGGAAATAGATCACTCTCGTATAAAGAACTCGCTCATGAGTTGGTTAATTATGTGAAAGAGAATGGCTTTACACATGTAGAGTTTTTGCCCATTATGGAACACCCGTTCTTTGGATCGTGGGGATATCAGCTAACCGGATATTTTGCGCCCACGAGTCGTTTTGGCGAACCGCAGGATTTTATGGAGTTGGTTAATGCATTGCACGAAGCTGAGATTGGTGTAATACTCGATTGGGTGCCTTCGCATTTTCCTGGCGATGCGCATGGACTTTATAAGTTTGATGGAACGCATTTATATGAACATGCCGATCCCCGCAAGGGTTTCCATCCGGACTGGAGCAGTTATATCTATAATTACGGAAGAGCAGAGGTGCGATCATTCCTGATTAGTAATGCATTATTCTGGTTAGAAGTATTTCACGCAGATGGTTTGCGCGTAGATGCCGTTGCTTCAATGCTTTATCTTGATTATTCCCGTAAGGAAGGAGAGTGGATACCAAACGAGTATGGCGGAAATGAGAATATTGAGGCCATCAATTTTTTAAAAGAATTTAACGAAGTAGTGTATGGCAACTTCCCGGATGCAATAACTATTGCCGAAGAAAGCACTGCCTGGCCCGGGGTTTCCAAACCAACGTACTTAGGTGGTTTAGGGTTTGGGCAGAAGTGGATGATGGGGTGGATGCACGACACATTGCATTATTTTAAGTCCGATCCTGTACATCGTAAATATCATCAGGATGAAATTACGTTCAGTATCGTATATGCCTTTACCGAAAATTTTATGCTACCGCTTTCGCATGATGAAGTGGTACATGGCAAAGGCTCGCTCATGGGCCGTATGCCGGGCGATGAGTGGCGTAGGTTTGCCAACTTACGTTTAATGTACACGTATATGTTCACTCATCCCGGCAGTAAGTTACTGTTTATGGGTGGCGAGTTTGGCCAAACAGCCGAATGGAACCACGATGGCAGTTTAGATTGGCATCTATTGGACTATGCGCCTCACCAGGGCATGCTTACTTTAATTCGTGAATTAAATCAATTGTATAAAACCGAATCCGCTTGTTTTCAATTTCAATTTGATAACCGCGGGTTTGAATGGGTGGATTACTCTGATCGCGAAAACAGCGTAATTGTTTTTATGCGCAAAACTGATAATAAGCATGAGTCTATTTTGATTATATGCAATTTTACACCTGAAGTACGCGAGCATTATCGGATTGGTGTTCCACTGCGGGGCACGTATAAAGAAATATTCAGTTCGGATAACATGAAGTATGGCGGAAGTGGATTGTTGAATATGGGTTTACTGTATACTTCACCAGTTAAATATCATAATCGCGATTATTCAGTGTCTATAACACTACCTCCTCTTGGCGCTACTATTTTAAAACTTGTTGAAGAAAAGGCTGAGTTTGATTTAGAGTAAATTAATTTTTTAAACTGTCGTTAAATAATTGTTATGTCGGGCGAAGCACCACAGAAATACGTTTGTATTCACGGTCATTTCTATCAACCTCCACGCGAAAATGCCTGGCTCGAGGTAATTGAGCTGCAGGATTCTGCCTATCCCTATCACGATTGGAACGAACGCATTACAGCCGAGTGCTACGAACCCAACGCTACTTCAAGAATTTTAAATGAAGATAGCGTTATTAAAAACATTGTTAATAACTATGCCCGTATCAGTTTCAACTTTGGGCCTACTTTACTTTCGTGGATGGAAGTTTATGCGCCCGATACGTATGAGGCAGTTTTAGAAGCTGATAAGCTAAGTGCAAAAAATTTTGGCGGTCATGGCTCTGCCGTAGCTCAAGTGTATAATCATATGATTATGCCATTAGCTAATCGTGCGGATAAAGAAACACAAATCATTTGGGGTATTCGCGATTTTGAGTACCGGTTTCATCGCAAACCCGAAGGAATGTGGTTGGCCGAAACAGCTGTGGATACAGAAACTCTTGAAGTACTGGCCGAGAATAACATCCGGTTTACCATATTGGCACCCCGGCAGGCAAAGTCGGTTCGTAAAATCGGATCAACCGACTGGACCGAAGTAAATGACCGCACCATTAATACCACCAAAGCGTACACCTGTAATTTACCCAGCGGTAAAAGTATTGTGCTATACTTCTATGAAGGCGATATATCGCAAGGCATTGCCTTTAATGGTTTGTTAAATGATGGTAAACGCTTTGCCGATCGCCTATTAAGTGCGATTGATGAAAGTGATGATGAACCACAATTAATTCATGTTGCAACAGACGGAGAAACGTACGGACATCATCATAAGCACGGTGAGATGGCTTTAGCTTATTGTCTGGATTATATTGAAAAAGGAAACCAGGCCAGGCTAACCAATTACGCACAGTTTCTGGAGCTTTGCCCACCGCAAGACGAAGCTCAGATAATTGAGAATAGCTCGTGGAGTTGCGTACATGGTGTTGAACGGTGGAGAAGTAATTGCGGGTGTAACTCGGGTAAACCCGGATACCACCAACTCTGGCGTCAACCCCTTAAGGAATCGCTAGATTGGTTACGTAATAAAGCCACTGAAATATTTGAACGGGAAGGAACGAAAGTTATGCACAGTCCATGGGCTGCTCGTAACGAATACATTAATGTCGTTCTTAAACGCACCGATGACCATGTAAGGCGATTTCTGAAAGATCATGCATTACGTGATGCATCAGCAAACCGTATTTTACGCATATTGGAAATGCAGCGTCATGCCATGTTAATGTATACCAGTTGCGGTTGGTTCTTCGATGAAATTTCGGGTATTGAAACCACACAAGTATTACAATACGCTTGTCGGGTAATTCAGTTAGCAAACCAGATAGGAGATGTTGACCTGGAGCCAGAGTTTATTCAACGGTTAGAGAGCGCGCCAAGTAATGTAAGTCAATATGAAAACGGAGGGGGTGTGTATAAAAAGGTAGTGCTTCCATCGCGCACAAATCTGGAGCGCGTAGGTATCCACTATGCGGTATCATCTATTTTTGAAGATGAGCCCGAATCATTAACCGTGTTCAACTACAATACCTCAAGCGAATCATTCATTAAGAAAGAAGCAGGAGAGCAAAAACTGGCACTGGGAATCACCAATGTAAAATCGGTAGTTACCCGTTCTGAGAAAAAATTTGCTTTTGCTGTAATCTATTTAGGCAAGCATAACATTATTGGAAATATTTCTTTAGATATGGAGCCCGATAAGTTTGCCAGCATGCAATTTAGAATGGTGAAGGCCTTTGAAGAAGGTCGATTGGGTGATGTGATTGGATTAATGCAAATGTACTTTGGGCCAGAGAAGTATACCATCTGGCATTTGTTTAGAGACGAGAAGCGCAAAATTCTGGATATGATTGCGCAGGAAAGTATGGCCGAATTGGAGAGCTCATTACGTAAGAGCTACAACCACGATTACGTGCTTATTAATGCATTGGCTAACAACGATATTCCAATACCTAATACCTATAAAACTACTTTTGAATATATTTTGAATGCGGACCTGATAAAGACTTTTCAATCCGATAAGATCAACATAAAGGAAATGGAGCGTATTGTGGCAGAACTTGATCGGTGGAACCTGAAGATTGAAGATCCACGTAAACTTTCAAGGCTGGCAGGGGAGAGTGTATTGAAAGAGTTGAATCGCATTAGCAGCGAGCGCGAGAATATAAAACGTATTCAGCGGCTGAACAGGATGTTTCCATTGTTAGAAAAATTTCAGCTTGACCCCAATTTTCATAAAAGCCAGAATTTGTACTTCGAAATTTCGATGGAGAACAAACGCAAAGAGCACGCTTCGGTAGACGAAGCATGGGTTGAACAATTTAATCTATTAGGAAAGAATCTGGGAATTAAGGTGGAATAACATCTCCTCCTGGTTGGTGTTTGCACGTGAGCAAGTTGGTAGCAATAATTAATGTCACCGCTTCGCGGTTGAATTGGTGCGTTTGATATTTTTCTATAATCATATCAGTCCTTCGGACTTAAACAACCACGAAGAGGTGAAGTTATTATAAAAAACAAGTAGATAAGATGTGCCTAAAACCCAGAAAGGGTGATAGTATGAAAGGGTCATCAGATTGAAAACCAGACGGCAATAATGATTTAATGTCACCACTTTATGATTAAATGGGTCGGTTTGGTGTTTTTCGATAATCGTATCAATCCTTCAGGCTAAAAACAACCACGAAGTGGTGGAATTATTATAAAAAACAAGTAGATAAAATGTGCCTAAAACCCAGAGTATGAAAGGGCATCAGATTGAAAACCGGACGGCAACAATGATTTAATGTCACCACTTTATGATTAAATGGTCGGTTTGGTGTTTTTCGGTAATCGTATCAATCCTTCAGGCTAAAAACAACCACGAAGTGGTGGAATTATTATAGAAAGGGAGTAGATAAAATATCCTAAAACCCAGAGTATGAAAGGGCATCAGATTGAAAACCGGACGACAACAATGATTTAATGTCACCACTTTATGATTAAATGGGTCGGTTTGGTGTTTTTCGGTAATCGTATCAATCCTTCAGGCTAAAAACAACCACGAAGTGGTGGAATTATTATAGAAAGGGAGTAGATAAAATATCCTAAAACCCAGAAAGGGTGACACTATTTGATGCTTTTTGTTGCAGGTCGCCTGACTCTGCTACGTGTAAGAAGTGTGAGTTTAAAGAACTGTAAGCTTGTGGGTAAGCCAACAAGTGCAAGGTTATTTTCAGGCAAGTTCTGTCTTCAGTTGCAGCTTATCTAAGTAATCCCACACTAAACTACTGGCGCCTAAGATTGGGGCTGCCTGATTTTGCATAGCTGATGGCAGTACTTTTATTTTTCCTCTGAATAACGGCATCAGGTTGGCTTCCATGTGCTTAATGGTAGGCCTGAAGATGAGGTCACCCGCCATAGATAATCCGCCAAACAAAAAGATTGCTTCAGGATCGGTATGCACAACCGTTTCGGCAAGTTTCATTCCTAAAATACGACCTGTATATTCAAATGCTTCAATAGCCACCACATCTCCCCGGTGTGCAGCTTCCGAAATCATTTTGGTGTTCAGGTCTTCAAAACTAATACCCCGCAGTTCGCTTGGCTCCAGGTGGTCGGCCAATAATTTATAAACTGTGCGTTTAATGCCGGTAGCTGAAACATATGTTTCTAAACAACCCCGCTTACCACAATTGCAATACCGGCCAGCCGGGTTAACAGAAGTATGGCCTACTTCGCCAGCAATACCGTGATGACCATTTAACAACACACCACCACAAACAAATCCGCTACCTAATCCGGTACCAAGTGTAATCACCACAAAGTCCTTCATGTTTTTGGCGTTGCCATAAATCATTTCACCTACCGCTGCGGCATTGGCATCGTTGGTTAAAATGCAGGGTACATCAAATTCTTCTTTGAACATTCTTGCCAGGGGCAAAACACCTTTCCACTTTAAGTTGGTAGCACGTTCAATATTGCCGGTATAATAATTTCCGTTTGCAGCACCTACACCAATTCCCACTATGCGCGTATCGCCTGGTAACTCCTGAATTCCTTTCTTCAAGGCATCAGCCATTCCATCAAAATATTCCTGAAACCCTTCGTACTGGGTAGTGGGAATATTTCCCTGATACAACACCTGGCCTGCACGATCTACAATACCATACTTAGTGTTTGTTCCTCCAATATCAATGCCTACTGTAAGATCTTTCATGACTATTAGATAGATAGTATTTTAGAAATACGAAGTGCTTCGCTGTCTATTTCGTGATGGTGCTTCATTATTGTATCAAAATCATTATACACAATTTGATTATTGCGTATCCCCACCATTACATCACGTTCACCATTTAATAAACCTTCAATTGCAGCCACACCCATCCGGCTGGCTAATACCCGGTCGAAATAAGTAGGGGAGCCTCCTCTTTGTAAATGCCCCAGAATGGTTACTTTAATATCGAAGTAATTATTGCGCTCCGAAACCTTTTTGGCCAACTCCATCGCACTACCCAGTTTGCTTCCTTCGGCAACAACAATAAGACTTGATTTTTTGTTAGTCTTTCCCCCCTCATCCAGTTTAGCAAACAACTCATCCAGTTTCATGGTTTCTTCCGGAATGATAGTAGCTACAGCACCACCTGCAATACCACTGTTGATGGCAATGTAACCTGAGTTACGCCCCATCACTTCAACAAAGAAAAGACGGTTATGAGATAAAGCTGTATCGCGGATTTTATCAATGGCTTCTACCGCTGTATTGGTTGCGGTATCAAACCCTACTGTAAAATCAGTACCGGCTATGTCGTTATCAATCGTACCGGGAATACAAATAGCAGGTATCGAATATTCTTCCTGAAGTTTATGAAGGCCCGTAAAAGTACCATCGCCACCAATAGCTACGAGTGCCTCAATGCCATGTTTTTTTAGATTCAGAAAGGCCTTCTCCCGGCCCTCTTTGGTACGGAATTCTTTACTCCGGGCAGTCTTTAGAATTGTACCACCCCGTTGAATAATATTACCCACCGAGCGTGCTCCAAGTTTTACTATATCGCCTTCAATCATGCCTTCATAGCCTTGCATGATTCCATATATTTCTTTCTTATAGTAGATAGCTGCACGTACAACAGCCCTTAGTGCGGCATTCATGCCGGGTGCATCGCCACCTGATGTGAACACACCTATTTTAGAAATTTTTGATTCCATCAAGGATATAACAAGTGGCCCAAAAATACGTGTAAAACAGTGTTATCCAAGCATTAAGCTTTTATTCCGATTTCAAACGTTTGAAATAATTAATCAGTCCGTTAGTGGATGAATCGTGGGTTTGAACGGGATCGTTTGATGACAACTCGGGCAGGATTTTTTTTGCCAAAACCTTTCCTAATTCAACTCCCCATTGATCGAAGCTGAAGATGTTCCAAATTACACCTTGCACAAATATTTTATGTTCATATAATGCAATTAACAACCCCAGCGTGTAGGGTGTTAGTTTTTTAAACATAATAGAATTAGTAGGTCTGTTGCCTGCAAACACCCGGTACGGAACATGGAAGGATAACTCTTCGTTACTCATACCAGCCTTGCGTAACTCAGTTTCAACTTCTGCTTCTGTTTTACCAGTCATCAATGCTTCGGTTTGTGCAAAGAAGTTGGAGAGAAGTTTATCGTGATGGTCGCCAACCGGATTTTGTGATTGTGCCGGTGCTATGAAATCGCAGGGAATAAGTTTTGTACCCTGATGAATGAGTTGATAGAAAGCATGCTGACCGTTAGTGCCTGGCTCGCCCCAAATAATAGGGCCCGTTTGGTAAAAGAATTGGTTTCCATCCCGATCAACCGATTTACCATTGCTCTCCATATTACCTTGCTGGAAGTAGGCCGCAAAGCGATGCAGATATTGATCGTACGGAAGTATAGCTTCAGAGTGGGCTTCAAAAAAATTACCATACCAAACTCCCAGCAAAGCCATTAGTACCGGTATGTTTTTTTCAAATGGTTGGTTCTTAAAATGGTTGTCGGCAGCGTGTGCTCCTTCCAGCAGGCTCACAAAATTATCGTAGCCGATGGTAGCCGAAATAGAAAGGCCTATGGAAGACCATAATGAATAGCGGCCACCCACCCAATCCCAAAATACAAACATATTTTCAGGTGCAATTCCAAATGCCGTAACAGCTTTAGTGTTGGTTGACACTGCTACAAAGTGTTTTGCTACATCGCCTTTGCCTTCAGTCATATCAAGAAACCATTTTCTGGCGCTTTCTGCGTTGGTCATAGTTTCTTGTGTGGTAAAAGTTTTAGAAGCGATAATAAACAATGTGGTTTCGGGGTTAAGTTTCTTAACCGTTTCTGCCAGATGCGTACCATCCACATTCGATACAAAGTGTGGTGTTATTGTGGAGTGGTACGGTTTAAGCGCCTCAGTAACCATAAGCGGCCCAAGGTCAGAGCCACCTATTCCAATATTTACTATGTCGGTAATGGCTTTATTGGTGTACCCTTTCCAGTTTCCTGATAAAAGTTGGTCTGAAAAATTTTTAACCTGCTCCAGCACTTTATTAACTATAGGCATTACATCTTCACCATCTACATAAACCGGAGTATTGCTTCGGTTGCGTAACGCTATGTGTAACACAGCGCGGTGTTCGGTCTTATTAATTTTGTCACCTCCAAACATGGCGTGAATTGCTTCTTTCAGTTCGACTTCCTTAGCTAATTCCTGCAGGTAGCCAAGTGTTTCTTCGGTAATAATGTTTTTGGAGTAATCAAAAAGCAAATCTCCTAACTGAACCTGAAACTTCGCAAATCGGGAAGGGTCCTCTTTAAACAGATCGCGCATGTGCGTGGCTTGCATCATCAAAAAATGAGAGCCTAGTTTTTGCCAGGCTTGTGTTTCGGTAGGGTTGTGGTTGGGTAGCATACGGGGTTAATCCAAAATAGTGGAAAGCAAAAATAACGGGTGATGGTCAGTAAAAAAATTGAGTTGGTAATCGGCTTTACCCGCCCACAACTTTTCGCAGGTTCTCTATGAGGCCATCCCAGAGGTCTGCAAGTTCATCCAGATCGTCAAAATCTGAGTAATCGGATACTTTAAGAAATGTAGTTTGAGTAAGTTCATTTAATTCGAGCCTTAACTCGAAGTAGCTGGGGTCTGATTCATCCGCCTCAGATTCGGGCAGGTATTCAAATTTTACAAAATGATTAATCCGGTGGGCGCTCATCGTGGCTTTGTGCTCCTCATGATCCCACACAAATTTAAAAACCTTCTCTGGGGTAATCGTTACATCATCTGCAAACCATTCTGAAAGTCCGCTGGCAGTCTGAAGGTAGGGGTATAGCATTTTAATGGAGGCATGTACCTCGAAATCCTGTGTAAATAACTTTTTGGTTATTTCTGCCATAGTCTTATCCTGCCTTCGGATTTTAAGTTAAAAAGATTTTCTGTTTAACCACAAATTAAAACATCAATTTGTTATGCGAAGCCAAAGTATGATCATACGCATTAACGGAAAATCATGAGGCTTTGTTAACGACAACTTTTATAAAGGATATTAATAGAAGCCGAAGAGGTATAAACCAGTAAGAGGAATGCCGGACAGGCTTTGGCGGAAATGAATTCCTATTTATTGCTGAAATCGAATCGGTATCTTAGCTCTTGTAGGGAATAAAGTAGCGCGGGGGGGAGTTGAACCCCCGACCTTTGGGTTATGAATCCAACGCTCTAACCACCTGAGCTACCGCGCCAAATCAAATTTTGGGAGCGCAAACATACAAACTTTTAAACTATTTAATCAAAATCTTTTAACCCTTGTTACATCAGAAGATGTGGCTTCATTTTTGAAGCCTATCTTTGCCCGATATGAAGAAGATAGACAAACTGATCCTCACCTCCTTTCTGGGGCCGTTCGTGCTCACCTTTCTGGTAGTGGTTTTCATTTTGCTGAACATTCATATGTTAAAATACTTTGATGACATTATCGGAAAAGATCTGGGATGGGATGTAATCGGACAGTTGCTTTTTTACTTTGCCATATTCAACACCCCGGTAGCGCTGCCTCTTGCTGTTTTACTTTCTTCGTTAATAACCTTCGGAAACCTGGGCGAACACTTTGAGTTAACGGCAATCAAAAGCCTTGGAATCTCACTATTAAGAAGTTTGTTACCCATTTTTGGATTTGTACTACTGATTACGCTAGGTGCGTTTCTAATAGGCAATTACATGGTACCAAAAGCTGCACTGGAAGCTTACAGTTTGTTATGGGACATTAAACAAAAGAAACCTGCGCTCGATTTAAGACAAGGTGTGTTTTACAATTCTATACCTGGCATCAGCATAAAGGTAAATTATAAAACTCCCGATACCGGTTTGCTTAAAGGAATTATCATTTATGATCACAGAGGCCGATCGGGTAACAAAGCCGTTATTGTAGCAGACTCGGGCCGGATGTATACCATTTTAAATGATTCGTATCTGAAATTAGAGTTATTTCATGGGTATGATTACCTGGAAGGTAACACCGGGCCGCAAAACTATTCAAGTGGAACACGCCAGGATGAGAGCTACAGAAAAACGCAATTCGATAAATCTCAAATTGTATTCGACTTATCATCGTTTGGGTTAAATCGTACCGATAAAAAATGGTTTCAAAGTAACCGGCTAATGCGCAACATGAAGCAGTTGCAAGATGATATGGATTCGGTTGATTTTACAATCAGAACAGAATTGATTTCAGTTTACGCGTCATCCAAAAACATGTTCAATTATTACTCTAATAGAGATAAGGTGGTGTGGCCGGATGCAATTTCGCAACACAAACATAAACGCGATTCTATAGCTTTTTCTAAGAATGACTACGATCCGGCATTAATTAATGCAAAGCCTGTATTGGCTAAACCCGATTCCCCCGATATGCCGGTAACGTATCTTCAATACTCAGATCATAATCGTTACCAGTCTGACAGCATTTTTCGGGCCCCGTATTCTGAAAGCGAACTGGCCAGCGCACTTACTCAGGCTCGAACGGCAAAAGCTCAATTATTAACCAACAATGCGAACCTAAAAGCCTTCAAAAACGAAAAGCGCATTTTCTACATTCAATGGCATAAGATTATGGCTCAGGCTATTGCATGCATTGCCATGTTTCTGATTGGGGCACCTCTTGGCGCTATTATTAAGAAAGGGGGGCTGGGGGTTCCTGTACTTATGTCCATTCTGTTCTTCATCTTGTTTTATGTGCTTTCGCTAATGGGCGAAAAATGGGCAAAACAATCTGTACTTTCAGTGGAAACTGGTATGTGGCTGGCTAATGTAACCCTGTTTATTATAGGGTTTATGTTTTTACGGCAGGCCAGAGCCGATGCCCGCTTGTTCGATGCGGATTTTTATAGTGTGATCTGGGATAGACTAACCCGAAGATTTTCAAAAAAGACAGAATAAGATGGTTTTGGTAATTTCAGGGCATTCTTATACTTTTGCGCGTTGAAAAAAGTAGCTAAATAAAGATTATCAAAGATGTACCTCAATTCAGAAAAGAAGCAGGAATTGTTCAGCAAGCACGGATTTGGAAAGAAAAAAGCCGACACAGGCTCTCCAGAATCTCAAATTGCCCTTTTTACGTACCGTATCAGCCATTTAACTGAGCATTTGAAAGGCCAACGCAAAGATCACTCAACGCAACAGGGTTTGTTAAAGTTGGTAGGTAAGCGCAAGAAATTGCTGAATTACCTGCAGCGCACCAACATTGAACGTTACCGTGCTGTTTTAGTCGACCTCGACTTAAGAAAGTAATAAATTCGAATCTAACGAACAGGGAACCATCAGGTTCCCTTTCGCTTTTTAATTAATACCGGGCAAACCGTGAATTGTAGGCTGCCCGTTAAACTCGTACCTATGAAACCAACAGTAATTACAAAATCTTGCACGCTACCTGACGGACGCCAGATTACAATTGAAACAGGTAAACTTGCACGCCAGGCCGATGGCTCGGTAGTACTTAGAATGGGCAACACCATGTTGCTGGCCACCGCAGTTGCATCGCCAACGGCTAAAGAAGGAACCGATTTCCTTCCCTTATCAGTAGATTATCAGGAAAAATTCGCTGCTACTGGTAAAATTCCAGGAGGATTTCTGAAACGTGAAGGAAAACTTTCTGACTATGAAGTGCTGATTAGTCGCCTTGTTGATAGAGCTATACGTCCTTTATTTCCAGATGATTATCATGCGGATACTCAAGTTAACATTCAATTGATTTCTGGCGATCTTAACGCACTTCCCGATTCACTCGCAGCTTTTGCAGCATCGGCAGCCTTGTCTGTTTCTGACATTCCTTTTCAGGGACCTATTTCTGAAGTACGCGTAGTGCGCGTAGATGGTAAGTTTATTATCAACCCCACTTTTGAACAAAAAGAAAAATCAGATCTTGATTTTATAGTAGCCGCTTCAATCGAAAACATTTTGATGGTAGAGGGCGAGGCTAAAGAAATTTCAGAAGCCGATATGCTCGAAGCATTAAAGCTTGCTCATGAAACCATAAAGGTTCAATGTCAGTTACAGATTGAATTAACAGAAGCTACCGGCAAAACAGAAAAGCGAACTTACAACCATGAAGTAAAAGACGAAAACTTTAAAGAAGAACTTTTCAAGTTGCTTTATGATAAGGTTTATGCAGTAGCGCTTCAACAATTAACCAGCAAGCATCAACGCTCAGAACTATTCGGACAGATTGTTGATGAGTATCTGGCTTCACTGCCTGAAGACACAACCGTAAACAAGGATCTGGTAAAGAAATATTACAAAGACATCCAGAAGAGTGCGTGCCGGAACCTCGTGTTGAATGAGAAAGTTCGTTTGGATGGTCGTAAGACAAATGAAATCCGCCAGATTTGGAGCGAAGTAGATTACCTTCCCTCCGCACACGGATCATCTATTTTTACCCGTGGCGAAACACAGTCGCTAAGCACCGTAACATTAGGAACAAAGTTGGATGAACAATTGATTGATGGTGCCATGTTCGATGGTACCAACAAATTCATCCTGCACTATAATTTTCCGGGATTTTCTACAGGTGAAGTAAAACCTAACCGCGGCCCGGGAAGACGCGAAGTAGGCCATGGTAATCTGGCTATGCGTGCACTTAAACAAGTACTGCCCGATTTAACCGCAAGCCCTTATACAATCCGATTGGTTTCTGATATTCTCGAATCAAATGGTTCGTCATCTATGGCCACTGTATGTGCAGGCTCGCTTGCGCTGATGGATGCAGGTATCAAAATTTCGGCACCTGTTTCAGGTATTGCCATGGGCATGATTTCTGATAGTGCAACTAAACGCTATGCAATCTTGTCTGATATTCTGGGCGATGAAGATCACCTGGGCGATATGGACTTTAAAGTAACGGGTACCGAAAAAGGTATAACCGCTTGCCAGATGGACCTTAAAGTAGATGGCCTTACCTACGATGTACTAAGCGAAGCCCTGAATCAGGCTAAAGAAGGTCGCCTTCATATCCTTAACGAGATGAAGAAAACCATTACACAGCCTAAGCCAGACCTTAAGCCACATGCCCCACGTGCTGTAACTATTACAATCGATAAAGAGTTGATTGGCGCAGTTATCGGGCCAGGCGGAAAAGTGGTTCAGGAAATTCAGAAAACCACGGGTGCAACGGTTGTTATTGAAGAGGTTGGAAATAAAGGCTTGGTAAACATTTTTGCCACCAACCAGGATGTAATGGATGCTGCTGTTAAGCGTGTTAAGGCAATTGTAGCCGTACCAGAAGTTGACCAGGTTTATGATGGAGTAGTTAAATCCATTATGCCATTTGGAGCATTTGTTGAGTTTATGCCAGGTAAAGATGGCCTGCTGCATATATCCGAAATTAAATGGGAACGGCTCGAAACCATGGATGGTGTACTAGAAGTAGGTGAGCAACTGAAGGTTAAATTGGTTGAGGTAGACAAGAAAACAGGCAAATTCCGTCTATCTCGTAAAGTATTGATTCCCAGACCTCCCAAAAAGGAAGAGGCCCCAAGTGCTTAACCTCTTTGCGAATGCAGGTTTTTGGAACTAAATTTTCGTTTTTACGTGTTTTACACCTAACGACCACTAATAGTTAATGAGACAATTAAAGATCAGTAAACAGATTACCAACCGCGAAAGCCAGTCGCTGGACAAGTATTTGCAGGAAATTGGTAAGGTTGATTTGCTTACACCCGATGAAGAGGTAGAACTGGCAAAGCGCATTAAAGAAGGCGACCAAATTGCATTGGAAAAACTAACCAAGGCAAACCTTCGCTTTGTAGTTTCCGTTGCAAAACAATATCAGAATCAAGGTCTTTCGTTAGGCGACCTGATTAACGAAGGTAACCTGGGTTTGATTAAGGCCGCGCAACGCTTTGATGAAACACGCGGTTTCAAATTTATTTCGTATGCTGTGTGGTGGATTCGCCAATCCATTCTTCAGGCCTTGGCTGAACAATCGCGAATTGTACGCTTGCCACTGAACCGGGTAGGATCTTTGAATAAGATTTCAAAAACATTCTCTGAGTTAGAGCAGAAGTTTGAACGTGAACCATCGCCCGAAGAATTAGCCGAAGTACTGGAGGTAACTACAGCAGAGGTGGTGGATACTATGAAGATATCAGGCCGCCATGTTTCTATGGATGCCCCATTTGTACAGGGTGAAGAAAACAGTTTGTTGGATGTACTGGAAAACGACTCTGAAGAGACCCCGGATTCGGGACTGATGACAGACTCCTTACGGAGAGAAGTTCAGCGTGCACTGTCTACCCTTACTCAACGCGAGTCTGACGTAATAACGCTTTACTTTGGATTAAATGGGGAGCATGCCATGACTCTGGAAGAGATTGGAGAGAAGTTTAACCTTACCCGCGAGCGCGTACGTCAGATTAAAGAAAAGGCCATTCGCAGACTACGCCACACCTCCAGAAGCAAGGCCTTAAAGCCTTACCTCGGTTAAAAATGTTAGAATTTAATTTAATTATGGGGTCTCAAGTTATTGAGACCCTTTTTATTACATAGTTAGAATTTGAGTTATGGAAAAAGAGAAAGTATTGATTATCGGTTCCGGTCCGGCAGGTTATACCGCTGCTATTTATGCGGCACGGGCAGGTCTTAAACCAGTATTGTATACGGGCGGGCAGCCTGGCGGCCAGTTAACCACCACCAACGATGTAGAAAACTTTCCCGGCTACCCTGACGGAATTAATGGTCCACAAATGATGATGGATTTGCAGAAACAGGCCGAGCGTTTCGGAACACGAGTTCACTTTGCATTAGTAACTGCTGTTGATTTTTCGGGCTGGCCATTGAAAGTAACCATTGACGAATCGAAAGTAGTAGAAGCCGAAACTGTAATTGTAGCCACAGGGGCTTCAGCTAAGTACCTGGGCTTACCATCCGAAGAGAAGTTTAACAACAAAGGTGTTTCGGCATGTGCTGTTTGTGATGGATTTTTCTATCGCGGAAAAGAAGTTGCCGTTGTTGGTGCAGGCGATTCTGCAGCAGAAGAATCTACTTATCTTTCTAAGCTTTGTACAAAAGTGCATTTAATTGTACGCAGAGATGAGATGCGTGCCTCCAAAATTATGCAACAACGCGTATTGAGTACACCTAACATTGAAGTACACTGGAACGCTGAAACAGAAGAAATACTGGGTGATGAAAGTGGTGTTACCGGAGTTAGGTTGAAGAATACTAAAACGGGAGAAAAGAAAAATATTGCCGTGCAGGGTTTTTTCTTAGCAATTGGGCATAAACCCAACACCGATATTTTTAAAGGTCAGCTAACTATGGATGAATCGGGTTACATAAAAGTTATTGCAGGTTCAACCAAAACCAATGTGGAAGGCGTGTTTGCGGTTGGCGATGTGGCCGATAAAGTGTACAGGCAAGCCATTACAGCTGCGGGCAGCGGATGTATGGGCGCACTTGACGCAGAGAAGTTTTTAGCAGCTAAAGAAGCACTGGTTGTGCACTAAATTTGAGAATTAGGTTACTGATTAATGGTAACCTGTAATCGTTTAAAAAACCAGCTATGAAATTAGACATACTAGTACTCGCTGCACATCCCGATGATGCCGAACTGGGATGCGGAGGTACAATTGCCAAACATGTTGCATTGGGGCAGAAGGTGGGTATAATTGATTTTACAAGAGGAGAACTAGGTACCAGGGGGTCCGTACCACAACGCGATCAGGAGGCAAGGGAATCATCCAGTATACTGGGCTTGTCCGTTCGCGAAAATCTGAACTTCAGAGACGGCTTTTTCCAGAATGATGAAACCCACCAGCGTGAGGTAATTCGGGTTATCAGAAAATACAGACCCGATATTGTTCTTGCCAATGCCATCTACGATCGCCATCCCGACCACGGTAAAGGCTCGGGACTAAGTTTTGATTCTTGTTTTTACTCCGGTTTGGCAAAAATTGAAACAACCGATGAAGGTGTTAAGCAAGAAGCCTGGCGACCTAAACATTTATACCACTTTATTCAAAGCCAGTTTCTTGTACCTGATTTAATTGTAGATGTTTCTGAGTTTTGGAATGTAAAGATGAATGCCGTTCGTGCATTTACATCTCAGTTTTATAGTACAGAAAGTAAAGAACCAGAAACTTTCATCTCAAGCCCGGGCTTTATGAAATTGCTTGAAGCAAGAGGGCAGGAGTTAGGTTTTGCGATTGGCGCTGCCTATGGCGAAGGTTTTACAGTAAGAAGAACTATGGGAATAAATACCCTGAACGATCTGCGATAGTTACCTCGCCTTCTTTATGGATCAATTTTCATCTACCACCACCAACCGATACTTCTAAGGTGCCAACCGATGTATCAACCATTTACCGTCTTTAAGATAATACACAATGCGATCGTGCAGGCGACTGGGGCGGCCTTGCCAAAATTCTATCTCAAAAGGCGCTACTTCATATCCACCCCATTGATGGGGTTTCGGTAATACTCCTTTACCTTCAAATCTCTTTTCAATTTCCGTAACCCGTTCTTCCAGCAACTCACGGTTTTTGATTATGGAACTTTGTGGCGATGCCCATGCACCCACCTGGCTTCCGCGCGGCCGGCTTTGAAAATATTCCTCTGCAATTTTTACATCCACTCTTTCTGCAACACCACTTATTCTTACCTGCCGTTCTAACTCGGGCCAGAAAAAGGTAAGCGCACAGGCAGGGTTTATATCCAGATCTTTTCCCTTCTGGCTTTGATAATTGGTAAAAAACAAGAATCGCTCTCGTTCAACACCCTTCAACAAAACAACACGCCCCGATGGCTTACCGTGCCCGTCCACAGTAGATAATGTCATGGCATTGGGCTCAAGAACTTCTGCCTTCAGCGCATCATTGAACCACGTATTGAACTGTTCAATAGGGCTTTGTGCTACTCCACTTATTTCTAAACTTGCCTTTGTGTAATCGGTACGTATCTCTGAAATCGATGGCATATTTTTTTTTGAAAAATTAACAATTCGTGAGGTTGCGTAATATGATTTCCTTTCTTTTATTATGATTTATTTTGGTCTCGAACATCAGAGGCAAAATTTCGTTAATCTACCTATGGATTTTTTTAAATACGCAAATAAAATTTTACCTCAACGGGGCCGTTTATTACTCTCTGAGCCCTACCTGGCCGACCCCAATTTCGAACGCACTACAGTTCTATTAACCGAACATAACGATACAGGCTCAGTTGGGTTTATTCTAAATAAGCCATCCGATAGCCGGGTAGGAGAAATTATGCAAGATCTGAAAGGGCTGGACTCCCGTATTTTTATAGGGGGCCCGGTTGAGCAAGACACCTTGCATTATGTACATCGCATTGCAGCCCTTAACGATACCATCGAAATTCAGCCCGGGCTATATTGGGGTGGTAATTTTGATCAATTAATCTCACTGGTAGACACCCATCAGGTACTAACCACTGATATAAAATTTTTTCTGGGTTATAGCGGCTGGAGCCCTGGCCAGTTAGAAGAAGAACTGAAAATTGAATCGTGGATTGTAAGCGATCTTACATCAGAACAATTGATATTTGAAACGGAACCGGAGCAAATGTGGAAACAGGCTATGCGGGATTTGGGCGGGCGATTTACCGTTTATTCCAATTACCCAGCCGACCCCCGTATGAATTAAAGGATTTTAGTATTTTTACCAGTCCTCTGGTATTGAAATGAGGAGAGATGATGATAGAAAACGACAAAGAGGTGCAGGAAGTGGGGCAGGATGATTCGCTACTTGTGCAAACCACACACCCGGAAGAAGAACTACACGAAGTGGAATCGGATGATCACCACGATGTAGACTATTCGGGTTTTTCTAAGAGTGAATTGGTAGGTGCTGTTAAAGATTTAGCCAAAGAAGAAAACTTTAAAAAAGTTGATCTTGCCCTTAAAGAAATTAAGCATCTGTTTGATGATATACGGGCTACCGAACGAAAAGAAGCGTTAGAAAAATTTAAGGCTGATGGCGGCATTGAAGAAGACTTTGAATACCGGTTGGATGAACTGGATCATACCTTCGATGCAACTGCTAAACTGATTCGGGATAGAAGAAATGAATACTTCCGCAACCTTGAAAACAGGAAGAATGAGAACCTGCGGAAGAAAAATGAAATTCTGGAGAGTTTACGCGCCTTAATTGATGGCGAGGATAGTGCTCATTCATTTCAGACGTTTAAAGAATTACAACACGCCTGGAAACAGGTAGGCTCCGTTCCACCCGCACACATAAAAACGTTATGGGCCAATTATAATGCGCTGATCGATCGCTTCTATGACCATCGTAATATTTACTTCGAGCTTAAAGAGCTTGATCGAAAGAAAAACCTGGAAGCCAAGGTAGAGTTATGCGTACGGGCCGAACAATTAACCACCCGCGAACGAATTAAAGATGCCGTTAAGGAATTGAACGAATTGCATAATGAATTCAAACACATTGGGCCTGTACCAAAAGAAGAGCAAGAAGAAGTATGGCAACGGTTTAAGGCAGCTTCGGATTTAGTGTATGCTAAACGCGATGAATTGATTGCCGGTTTACAAGTAGAACTCAAAACAAATTTTGAGACCAAATCAAAAATCGCAGATGAGGTTCAGGCTTTTCAGCAGTTTGTTTCTGACAGAATTAAAGACTGGAATCAAAAAACACAGGAAATACTGGAGTTGCAAAAACGCTGGGATGGTGTTGGCGCTACGCCACGGGCAAAGTCTAAAGATCTTAATAAGAAATTCTGGTCTGCCTTTAAACAGTTTTTTCATAATAAGAATCAGTTTTTTAAGAAGTTAGATGAAGAACGCGACAAAAATCTAAAGGCTAAGCAAAATCTGGTTGCACGCGCTATTGAGCTTAAAGCCAGCGATGACTGGATCAAAACTTCGCAGGAATTAAAACAGCTTCAATTACAATGGAAAGAAATTGGTCCGGTGCCCGAAAAGCAACGCGACAAGATTTATAAAGAATTCAAAGAAGCGTGCGATTTCTTTTTTGATCAGCGAAGAGGCTCACAAGTAAAGGCAGATCAGGAGCAGGAAGAAAATCTGAAGAAAAAAGAAGTAATTATTGATGAGTTAATCTCGGCAGCAATAGCAGGTAACACTTCCGTAGAGCAATTAAACGAACTTCAGGGAAAGTTTAATGAGATCGGTTTCGTTCCCAAAAATTCAATCGCATCAGTAAAACAACGCTTTGCCGATGCTGTAGGTAAATATGTTAATACTATTTCCGGATTAAGTGATGGTGATAAAGAGCAGGCACTATTACAATCTCAATTGTACGGTCTGAAAAACGATCCTCAGGCTGACCGCAAATTGTATCACAAAGAGCAAACCTTACGCAAACAGATTCAGAAGGCCGAGAACGACCTTTCTACCTTACGGAATAATCTCGAATTCTTTGGGCGCTCTAAAAATGCCACCAAGCTCAAAGAAGAGTTTAATGATAAAATTGAGGAGGCCAATCAACATCTGGTTCAGCTAAAAAAACAACTAAAATTGCTGAAATCGGTGTGATTCGACTTGCTTAAATCAATCGTTCCACTATTTTTGCACCCTTGTTTTACCTCCTTAGCTCAGCTGGTAGAGTCCCGAAACTTCGGGATAATCAGTAAGGTCAAAGGAATATAAGAAATGCCTCCTTAGCTCAGCTGGTAGAGCAACTGACTTGTAATCAGTAGGTCGCTGGTTCGATTCCGGCAGGGGGCTCTTAGATCGCTAAAAACACTCGTAAAATTTGCGAGTGTTTTTTGTTTTTAACTCGGGCCTCTGAATGCTTCACCAGCGGTAACATAGCGCATCTGGATTTTGGCAAAGAGCTTAACAAGAAAATACCTGTATTTTATCTACTCACCTTTTCGCGAAACAACCCTTTGTTATACTTATTCCGATAATCAATAGGCGTAAGACCAGAAAGTCTCTTAAATACCGAACGAAATGCTTTTGTATCGGTATACCCTACATCGTACATCACTTCACTAATGTTTTTACGGGTAGACTCAAAACTTCGTTTGGCGGCCTCAATCTTTACACGTTGAACATATTCTGTTACCGTATTAGAGGTTGCTTGTTTAAATCTCCGTTCAAAACTCCTGCGACTAATAGCAACCAGACCGGCCAGTTGATCTAGGGTAAGTTTTTCCTGATAATTTGCTTCAATAAATTCCTGAACCTTCTTTATTGCTTCATCGGTATGTGATTTCTGTCCACGAAAAATGGTAAATGCCGATTGGTTTTCACGATCGATATCAATAGCAAAATATTTTGCAGCAAGTATGGCTGTATCGCGATCGGTATATTTCTCAACCAGGTGTAATAGAAGGTTCCAATATGAATTGGCTCCTCCGCTGGAATAAATCCTGTTTTCTTCTGTAATAATGCATCCATCTTTTACAGTTACATCTGGAAACATAGTTCTAAATTCGTTATAAAACGCCCAATGTGTTGAGCAGGATTTGCCACTAAGAAGCCCCGTAGAAGCAAGGAGAAATGCACCCACACATAATGATGCAACTTCGGCACCTTGCTCGTGTTGTTTCTTAATCCAGGGTATAAAATTCCGATTTTTATCAATGGCTGATTTCATATCTCCAAACAAGGCCGGGATAATTATTAAATCAGTTTTAGTTACATCCTTCCACAACTTGTCTGCATGCACTGAAAAGACACCATCATGTAAACTAACCTCATGCTCGTTACCCACCAGGTGTATTTGAAACAAAGGCTGTTTGCCGGCTGCAACCAAAAACTGATTGGCAGCACTAAACGCATACCTCGGGTCGGCTACTGCTTCCATTACGGCCAACTCCGGAACAAGAATTGAAATATGTTTCATTGCATGTAAAGGTAGCAGGATTGGCTGGCGCGTCCAACCCTATATTCAGGCATAACCACACCCTTTATCTTAACTCGTGAACCCGATCTTTGCCAAAAGATGAATAAGATTGTTGTGTACTTAACTTTTAATGGTAATTGCACCGAAGCTATGCGGTTTTATCAGAAGTGTCTTGGCGGGAAGTTACAAATTCAACGGTTGGGAGAAAGTCCTGCTTCTAATCAATTACCCAATTCCCTTAATCAATACGTTTTGCAGGCTAATCTGTGTAATGGAAGTGTAGAAATAATAGGAACTGACTTAGTAAGTGATGAAGGTCTTCAACGAGGTAATTCAGTTGCCATGATGTTAGTGTGTAAATCCAAAAGAGAGATGAATCAATACTTCAAAAAACTCGCTATTGGCGGTAAAGTTTTAAGTCCTGTACAAAGAAATTTTTTTGGTGTATGGTTTGGTACATTGCAGGATCGGTATGAGAATTACTGGTTAATGCAGTATGTCTAACTACCGTTAATAGTAACGTGGTAGTTGGATGGTGAACATTGAGCCTTCGCCTTCTTTACTCTTTAATTTTACTTTTCCGTTTAAGCGATCTACAGAACGTTTTAGTATGTATAAACCAAGCCCGCTACCGGTTGTCTTTTCATTGGCTCTGTAAAACATTTCAAAAATATTTTCCTGATGCTCCTCAGGTATGCCAAGACCATTATCCTCAACTTCAACCAACACCATCGAATTAAGCCCTCTAATACTTACCCGAACAAATGCTTCAGTATCTCTCGAATATTTAATAGAATTTTCGATCAGGTTTTGAAGGATTGCATTTAACATTACCCACTCGGCTTCATAGTCAATGTCGTGTGCTATTTCCTTTACAAATCTGATTTTTGAAAACTTACCTGTTCCCTGCAACGAACTTATACAGGAATCAACAAGTTTTACAAAATCAATTTTTTCGCGCGAAAGGTTTGTGTTATTCAAACGTGTGAGGTTAATCAAGCCCCGGATAATCTGATTTAACCGATCGACCTGTTCATGTTGGCGATCTAAATATTCCAGCGTTTGGGGGTTGTTTACTTCAAGTTTTGCCAGATTAGATAAACCTAATAAGGAGGTGATCGGCCCTTTTAAATCGTGCGAAATACGGTAGAAGAAACTATCCAACTCTGCATTCTTGGCTTCAATTATTTCCGACTGTCTCCTGATTGTTGCCAGGTTGGTTTGTAGTTCGGTATTAGCTTTTATCAGCTCTTCGGTGCGCTCGCGTACACGCTTCTCCAGTAATTCATTTGCACTTTGTTGGATTTTAAGTGCCTGTAGTTGAATTTCTTCTTTCTCTTGTTTATAGCGTCTGTATCTATCGCCTAATGCAAATGCAATAATACTGGTTTCCATGGCGGCCCCAATTTCCACAAAGTGAGAGGTCCAAAAATTAAAATCAAATACACCACTGTTTCGCAAGGTTAATAGTAAACCACCAATAAGATAAATAGCCCAAGCTGCTATGTAGTAAGTTGCACTCTTATTTCCTTTTATTCGGCATACAATACCCGTAGTTAAAAATACTATTGTGCAAATGGTAATAAGATTGTTTCCTGCCGATGGCATTTGTTTCATAACCACCAGGAAAATGGACAATATGGACAAGGGAATTAAAACCAGAAGTATATAGTACATTGTTTTGCTATACTTGCGCACCTCGAGAAAACGAATTGTAAATATGCTTAAGACAATGCCTAAAACTCCCAGTGTAAGCCGACCCGTATAAAAATTGATCTGAGGATTTTCTGGCCAAAAGAATTTACCGGCATATCCTGTTGCGGAAGTAAAGATGAAGAAGGTACACACTATCGTACCCATGTAGAGGAGATAATTTGCTTGCTTTAAGCTTAGGTATATAAAAAAATTATAGAGAAACATAACCAGCAAAATCCCGTAAAAAATCCCGTACCATAAATCATCGAAACGGGTATTGGCATGAAACACTTCTTTGTTCATGATGTAAACAGGAAATGTTTTAGGGCTAAGGCCTGTAATTTGGATGTATAGTTCACTGTTGTTTAGCGAATCAAAGCGCAAGGGTAATACATGGTTAGTGTGGGATATTGTCCGTTCGCTTTGTGGCACATAATATCCGCTTCGGGTATGTTGCCAGCCTGTACTGGTTCTCTGATAATAATCAATATACTCCAAAAAGGGGGCAGGTATCTCCAGGTACCATGCTGAACTGGGCTGTGAGGTGTGCACGTTTATCCTGAGCCAGATTGGTTTTTTGAGGTATCCAAAAGTTAAGAAGCTATTACTTTTAGAAAGTGTTAAGCCGCGAACGTCATCAAAGGTTAGCCTTCCGGTAGAATCAATCAGAACTTCTATATCCTTATCAATACGGTAAACCCGGGTTGTGTCATTTAATTCGACTTGCGAAAATGAAGTATTACAAGTTAACAACAAGATGAGTGCAGTAAAGGCGGCAACCGGGTTTCTCATCTGCACTATTCAACAATAATGAGGTAATAATTCTTTTTTCCCTTTTGGGCCAATAAGTACTTGTTCTGCAATAAAGTAAAACCTGGTTTGGAGGCCGCATCGGTAAGTTTAATTTTATTAATACTCACACCACCACCCTGAATCATTTTACGGGCTTCCCCTTTTGAAGGAAATATGGTGGATTGTGTTAAATCCGCAAGCAGATCGGTTACAGTATTAACCGACTCGTAACCTGATTTTGAAATTTTAACCTGAGGCACACCTTCAAACACGGCTAAAAGAGTTTCTTCGTCTAACGCCTCAAGATCTTCTGTTACAGAATTTCCAAATAGAATAGAAGAGGCTTTAATGGCTTGTTCAAGATCGGCCGGGGAGTGCACACGGGCAGTAATGTCTTTAGCTAACGCAGTTTGCAACACCCGCAAGTGCGGGGCGGTTGCATGCTCTGCTGTTAGCAAATCAATTTCGTTTTTATCTTTTAATGTAAAAATCCGGATAAAGGTGGCGGCATCTTCATCGGATGTATTGAGCCAGTATTGATAAAACTTGTAGGGAGAAGTTTTAGCTGGATCTAACCAAACATTTCCGCCTTCGGTTTTCCCAAACTTGGTGCCATCTGCTTTTTTTATCAGTTGGGTGGTAAGGGCATAGGCTTCGCCATTATCCTTTCTTCTAATCAGTTCAGTACCGGTAACAATATTACCCCATTGATCGGACCCACCCATCTGAAGTTTACAATTCTTGTTTTTATAGAGCCAGTAAAAGTCGTACCCTTGTACCAGCTGATAACTGAATTCTGTAAAAGATAACCCTGACTCTAACCGCTTTTGTACAGAGTCTTTGGCCATCATATAATTGATGGTAATGTGTTTGCCTACATCGCGAATAAAATCGAGGAAACGGAATTCTTTAAACCAATCGTAGTTGTTAACCATTTCGGCTGCGTTGCTCGCCCCAGATGAAAAGTCGAGGAATTTTTCGAGTTGTTTCTTTACCGATGCAACATTATGAGAAAGTACATCTTCCGATAACAGATTACGTTCTGCCGATTTACCAGATGGATCGCCTACCATGCCAGTTGCGCCCCCCACCAACACAAAAGGTTTATGCCCGCAGCGCTGGAATTGGAGCAGTGTCATAATCTGAACCAGATGGCCAATGTGCAAGGAATCGGCTGTAGGGTCAAAACCAATATAACCAGATGTAATTCCTTTTTTAAGTTCATCCTCTGTTCCCGGCATGATATCGTGCAGCATGCCGCGCCACTTCAATTCCTCAATAAAATTCATTTCTATTTTAAATCAGCCCAAATATACGGTAGCTGATGCAATCAAAATAATGGATTTTAATTGAAGTCAAAATTTATCATTAATATCATTAATACCTATAAATCAACTATTTATAATAAGTAATCATTCGTTTATATTTAAAAGCCACAAAGAAATTGAGTACCAAGTAGTATCATTGAAGTTTAAACGCGAATAATCTATGCAACAACCCGATTCACTTAACCTGGTAGCCGAATTTCATTCCACATTTAAACATCCAATACTACCCGTACCCGCCATTCCTGATGAAAACCGGTGCAAACTTAGGGTGGCATTACTTGCCGAAGAACTTAAGGAGTTGGAGGTAGCTATTCTGGAAAAGGACATTGTGGGTATTGCCGATGCTTTCTGCGACCTGCAATACGTACTTTCTGGTGCAATACTGGAATTTGGGTTGGGCAATAAGTTTAATGCCTTGTTTGAAGAAGTTCAGCGTTCTAATATGAGTAAAGCCTGTACTTCTGAAGATGAAGCCAGGGCAACGGTAGAGCATTATCTGAAAAAGGACGGCACAGAATGCTATTATAAACAAGCCGGGGATAAGTGGCTCGTCTATCGCAAGTCAGACAATAAGACAATTAAATCGGTAGGGTATTCTCCGGCCAGCCTTGATGCCATAGTTAATGGCTGATCACACATAAAACTCAAGTTGAAATACGGCATCCTGACCGCGCAGCGGTAGTGGATGAATGGCCAGGATGGTCATTTCGTTATAAGCCTTAATGAATTCCTGGCGGCTAATCCGAAGTTTGGTTACACCAGGTCGTACCTTATGGTACTGCATTCGGCCCGAACGGTTTGAAGTAGCAGAATACATGTATTCAAACCGGATAGGGATAGGAGAGGGGATGTACTTCATACTTAATCAAATCATGCATAAGCACGCTTGAAATCTTTGAGCAACAGGCTGTTATGAACCATATTGTATTGCGCTAACAACGAATACGCCCACTGGGGCACGTAGTTAAATCTGTTTTCGTATTCCTCAATCTTGCCACACAGCTCGCGCACATAATACCGGATTTGATCCAGATTCCGGCAGTCGCCAGGGCGTTCAAAGTTTTTAGAAGTGAAATTCCTGAAGTCTGATTCAAGTTTTTTCTTTTCAAATTCGCTCATAGTGTTGTGTATTATTACACAATGATATTGATTTTATGATATCAAATACAAATTTTATAGTGCAATATTTCACAAAATATTTCAAAACAACGAATCTAAGCTAAAATCAAGGTTTTACCTTCAATACTTTTTAGTCTATCTGATCAAAGAATGGTTGTAAAAGCAGTACAGATTGGCTGTGCTAAATAGCCATCCGATCAAAATTCGCGGCTTGTTTTGTCGTTATTATATTACCTTTAGAACTAAATTTTAACCTCAGTATGGATACCCAAGATGAACTTGCGTTTGTAGATGGTTGGTACAATTTTATGTTGGTATCAGCTATTGTATGTGTTGTTATGGCTGTTGTTGTGTTTCTGGTTTATCATCTTAAGGTATCGCTTATCCGAACCTATAAGGACAAGCACGATTATGTAAATGCCCGGGAGATTAAGTGGGTAAACTGGGTTTTTGTTTTTCTGGGAATCTCAGTAGCCTGCGTTATTAACCTGTACGGTAAAGATGAAATAGGAGGACCTGGTATTGCTTTTTTTGTGCGATTTTTCTTCTCCATTTCAGGGGCTACGTTAATCATATATATAGCCTCTCTCATTCTTAAATATTATTACCCCACCCCCCTTCATAAGAAATTACGTAAGTTCAGGTATGCACCCCGCACTTCTTCAGCGGGTAATAAAATGAAACTACTTAGTGAAGATGAAGAGGATGTACATCTGAATGAGGGTATGCAGGCCGAAGAAAATATTTTCTCCATTGACTATGACGTGTGGATTGACGAGAAAACCCAGGAAGTACGTATCGAAAAATATCAGGGGCATCTGATTTCTTTACAATGTAACAATTGTGGTTTTTACACTATGAAAGTACAACGCGAAGAGATTGTGGAACGCACAGAAGATGGTGCGCCTAAAGAGTTACTCAAACATTATCAATGCTCATATTGCAAAAATGTGCGGGCTACACAGTTTTCAATTAGCCATAAAGAACAGGAAGATTATAAGCATGTAAAACCGAAATATCGTAAGAGCTCCAAAAACATAGAACTGATCAAAATAGACCTGCACTCTGCGTTAGGCGGCAAAAAATCGTTCGAATTCCAGTCCATCGAAGAGGTGCAAAAATTCCTGAATGAGTTCGATTTCGATAAAGTTTCCTGAAACCGGCATCCTGTTTGTTACCCCTTCCGTTACTAACTGAAATTAAACTGACTATGAGCAAACGTGTTGTTGGAATTGGCCTATTTGTGATATTGGCTATGGCCCGGGTTACTGCGCAAGAAATTACGCAGCTAGAATCCAAACCGGTTTTTGGAAAAGAGGCTCGTGTTATTTCCTACATATTAGATAACAATCATTACCGGAAAATCAAGCTCAACGATTCGCTGTCGGCCGCTATTCTTATTCGATATGTAAAAGAACTGGATAACAGTAAAACGTATTTTCTGGCATCTGATATAAAGGACTTTGACCGGTACAAATATTCTATCGATGACTTAACCCGGAATGAAAATGTTACTCCGGCATTCGTGATTTATAAAGTTTTTGATAAACGCTACAAAGAGCGTATGGATTATGTCTTGAATACGCTTGTCAATCAAAGTTTTGATTATTCGACAGACGAATATTACGATACCGATCGGGATAAAGCCAACTGGGCCACCAGTACAGAAGAGTTGAATGAAATATGGAGAAAGATCATAAAAAGCCAGGCGTTAAGTCTAAAATTAGCAGGCAAAAAACAAGAAGAAATTACAGAAACCTTAAAAGCCCGCTACCAACGATTTAACAAAACATTTTCGCAGTTTAATTCAGAAGATGTATTTACCATTTATATGAATTCCATTACCGAGGCTTACGATCCGCATACCAACTATATGTCGCCCAAGCAATCGGATTTATTTAAACAACAAATGAGTTTGTCGTTAGAGGGTATTGGTGCCCAACTTCAATCCGAAAATGATTATACCAAGATCGTTAAGATACTGCCTGGTGGCGATGCTCAAAAATCCGGCAAGGTGAATGTAAACGACTTGATTACAGCTGTGGCACAAGGTAAAGATGGCGAAATGGTTGATGTGGTGGGTTGGCGATTAGACGATGTTGTAAAACTGATAAAAGGCCCCAAAGGGACTGTAGTGCGACTGATGATTCTGCCCGCGAAAACAGGAGTAAACGGCCCAGCTCAGGAAGTGGTACTGGTGCGCGATAAAATTAAGCTGGAAGATCAGGCAGCCAAGAAAGAGGTAATTAAATACCAAGTGGATGGGCGGCAGATGAAACTGGGAGTTATTTCATTACCCAGTTTTTACATGGACTATGAGGCTTATCAAAAGGGCGATCAGAACTATAAGAGCACCACACGCGATGTAAAACGGCTTGTAGGAGAGCTTAAGACAGAAGGAATAGACGGCTTAGTGATGGATTTAAGAAACAATGGGGGCGGCTCGTTACCCGAAGCGGTTGATCTTACCGGCTTATTTATTAAAGATGGCCCTGTGGTGCAGGTTAAGAGTTCTGCAAATAAAATTGATGTTCTATCAGATGAAGATAAGGAAGTATTTTATAGTGGCCCCCTGGTTGTATTAACGAATAGGTTTAGCGCCTCTGCTTCTGAGATCTTTGCAGGTGCCATACAGGACTACCAACGCGGAGTTGTGATTGGTGAGTCTACCTTTGGAAAAGGAACGGTACAAACGGTGATAGACCTTAGCCGATTCATTAATGAAACTGAGCCCGTTGGTGAATTAAAACTTACCTTTCAAAAATTTTATAGGGTAACCGGAAGCAGCACGCAGCATAAAGGAGTATTGCCCGATATCAGTCTTCCTTCGGCTTTTGATGCTCAGCACTTTGGTGAAAGTGCAAGTCCGAGTGCATTACCCTGGGATGTAATTCGGGCAGCCAGTTTTCAGAAAGTAACTCAGGTAAACCCACAGGTGATAACCAGCCTAAACAAATCTTATCAGGATAGAACCCGTTACGATGTAAGTCTTAAAAAGTATATTTCTGAAACCGAAGAGCTAAAGAAAAACCTTAATGAGACACGAATTTCATTAAACGAAACAAAGCGCAAACAAGAAATGGCCGAAGCCGAGCAAAAGAAAGCCTCAGAAAAGCTAGACACTAAAATTACAACAAAAGAAGGTTTGCCGGTAGATCAGCTTCAGGATTTGAAAGACGAATACCTGCGCGAAGGACTGCTTATACTGGGCGAACTGATTACCAAACGATTTGGTTAATTCTTACCGGGAAACCTTAATGGGAGTGAGCGTGTAACCCCTTGCCTGCAGCAGAGCAAGCAACCCGCGCTCACCTTCCAGGTGTCCGATACCCACAGCAATAAATGCTGCTTCACCTTTCGTCATCTTTTCAATTTTGGGCATCCACTCTTCGTTGCGTTTATAATAGAATTCGTCAATAAATTTCTGGTTGTTGTCTAACGGATGCAGCGTGTATTCAACTATTTCTTCCAGTTTTCCTTGTGGGTAATCATTCATCAGTTTCTCAAACTCATCTTTTTGTTGTTGGAAGGAGGTGGTAGAATGAAGAAGCGCCAATACTTGTTCATGAACAGGAAATGAATTTAAGGCAGCAGCTTCACGTTCAATTCTTTCAAGGCTGTAGGTTTTAATCTTGTTATCCTTGGCAAAGCGCAGCAGTTCAATGTCATAAAATTTTACATCTTCGCCCAAAGCAAGGCGGGTCATTAAAACAGAAATGGCCAGCGGTTTAAGGCGCGCATATTTTGTTTCAAATGTTGTTTTATTAATCCCAAATTCTTTTTCAAATAACAAAACCACCTGGTTGTATTGCTCAGGTGTTGTGTGGGTGGCCAGGTTTTCGCCCTTTGCGAAGTGCAAGGCCTTATTTAGTTCATGTTGCGCATGATGATCTACCTGATCTTCAATAACAAACAAATTGGCTGCCTTAATTTTATCTTTTGCCTCTTGTGGAAAGTAGAATTCCTTTTCGCCAGTAAATTTCAATGTTCCGAATAAGTACGAAGGTTTTGTAATACCGTTGCCGGATATCTCCCACAAAATGCTGCTATTCTGTGCAAATGAAATCGAAATCGTTGTGCAGAGTAAACTTAAAATTATCCAACACGTTCTCATGTTTAATTTTTGCTACCAAAGAAAGCATAAATGCAGGAGATTTGGAAGTTGATAAAATTTCATCAAACTCAAATTTGGGTAATGGATTGCATTGCTATTCCTTGTAAATTACGCCTTTTGGTTCCATGAGTGAAGAACTTTTAAAAGCTATCGTCCAACTTTTTGCCATTGTGGCTAAAGAGCGAATTACAGATGACGAGCGCGCCAACATAAAAGATTTTCTATCCCTGCACCTCAATCAGGAGGGCACCCGCTATTACCTTTCGCTGTTTGATGAATTTTGCAAAGCCAATAAACGAACGGTTCAGCCAAACTTAAATGTAGATGCCGAAACACTCGAATTTGTAGACGATTGGTCGCAGATCATGCAAATTGCCAAGAAGGTCAACCAGTCGCTCACCACGCAACAAAAAGCAGTACTTACCATCAAGATAATTGAACTTTGTTATGCCGATGGTGAACTTTCAGAGCGGCAAAGTAACCTGGTTTACTACATTGGCGAGGCCCTTAAAATTCCACAGCGCGATATCAAAGCCATGAGCACCTTTGTGCATGGGCAAGACATCGAAGAGCTTTCGTCCAAAAATATTCTGGTTATTGACGAAGGGTCGGGTGCTGATGATTTTGCAGGCCCCCGTATTACAGCAAAAGACCTGACTGGCTTAATAGCCATTCTGAGGCTGGCCGATATCGAGACCTACATGATCAAATATCTTGGTATAACCCCATTGTATTTGAATAGTGTTCCGCTAAAAAGCCGAAAGATAGATGTGTTTGCAACCGGGAGCGCCATTCGGGGTTCTAAGATTGAGCCCATTTATTATTCTGACATAGTTGGTAAATTTCTTTTTGAGGAAAGCGAAACCGATATCTCATTTATAGGAGAACACGTATTCTACCACTTTAAAAGTGGTAAAGCGGGTTTACAAAATATAAATATTGCCGAAACAGGTGGCAAGCTAATTGGGTTGATGGGCGCAAGTGGTTCGGGTAAGTCAACTTTACTAAACGTATTGAATGGTTCTGAAAAACCATCGAGTGGGAGAGTTCTTATAAACGGAATCAATATACATAAAGAGCCCCACAAAGTAGATGGCGTTATTGGGTTTATTCCACAAGACGATCTGCTTATTGAAGATCTCTCTGTTTTTGAAAACTTGTATTACTCAGCCCGGCTTTGCTTTGGAAACCTTTCTGAAGAAGAAATTAAAGAGCGGGTTGAGAAAGTTTTAGTTAACCTTGGCCTTTCTGAAATTCGCAATCTTAAAGTCGGGTCGCCCATGCATAAAACCATAAGTGGCGGCCAGCGCAAGCGATTGAACATCGGATTGGAACTATTACGCGAACCTACCATTCTGTTTGTTGATGAACCCACCTCTGGGCTTTCTTCGCGCGATTCTGAAAACATTATGGACTTGTTGAAAGAGTTGGCCTTGCGCGGTAAAATGATTTTTGTGGTGATTCACCAACCCTCATCCGACATTTTTAAAATGTTTGATACACTTATTATTCTGGATGTAGGCGGATTTCAAATTTATTATGGAAACCCAACCGAATCGGTTAATTACTTTCAGGATATCGTTAATGCAGCCAACAAAATTCCAGGAGCCTGCCCGGAGTGTGGTAACATTAATCCCGAACAGGTTTTTAATATTATTGAAACACGGGTGGTAAATGAGTTTGGTCGGTTTACCCACACAAGAAAAGTTTCACCGGGCCAGTGGTACCAATATTTTAAGCAGAAAATTAAAATCCCGAAAGTTCTGGAAGTAAATGATCCACTTCCGGTTGTACAGAAAATACCAGGCTGGCTCTCCCAACTTAAGGTGTTTATAATACGCGATGTACTGGCCAAGATAGCCAACACACAGTATTTGATTGTTAACCTGTCACTAGCCCCGGTGCTGGCTGTTTTTATTGCGTATTTTGTGAAATTTTATGACGCTATAACAACTGATACACCCCAATACAGCTTTTACCACAACAGTAATATTCCTGTTTATTTCTTTATGAGTGTGGTGGTGGCCTTGTTTGTTGGGCTAATTGTAAGTGCTGAAGAGATTTTTCGCGACAGAAAAATTCTAAAACGCGAACGATACCTCAACCTGAGCAGCAGCAGTTATCTGGTATCTAAAGTTATTATTCTATTTACTTTGTCGGCCATACAAACCATATTATTTATGGCTTTAGGCAATTGGATATTAGAAATTCCATTAAGCGAATTGCGGTACTGGCTGGTGTTATTTTCTTGTTCCTGCTTTGCCAATATGCTGGGCTTAAACATTTCATCAGCATTCGATTCGGCTGTTACCATTTACATTCTTATCCCTGTACTTATTATCCCGCAACTTTTGTTAAGTGGTGTTGTAATCAGTTTCGATAAATTTAATCCCAAAGTTGGTACACCCAATGGCATACCGGTTTTAGGCGAGCTAATGGCCTCGCGATGGGCTTTTGAAGCATTGATGGTTACTCAGTTCAAAGACAACCCGTACGAAAAGCAGTTCTATGCGTATGATCAACAAGCTGCTCTAGCAAATTTTAAACGACAATACTTTATTCCTACACTTGAATCTAAATTAGCAATAGTTAAAAATAATCGAACTCTATGGCGAGACGGAAGTGAGCGTAATCCTGTAAAGAAAGCGCTTGATTTACTCCATACCGAAATTGGTTATGAATTGAGAAAGATAGGGATCGAACAATTTCCTGAATTTGAGAATTTGCAGGTAGGAAAATTTAATTCTGATATTCTGGAGAAGACCGATACGTTTTTAATAAAACTAAAACAGTATTATGGCATTAAATTAAAGAAGGCAAATAAAAGACAAGATTCGATACGGAGTTTACTGGTAAGCGCTACAGGTGGCGAATTAGCGTACAACGCCATGCGCATGAAATACACCAACGAAGCGGTGCGCGACATGGTTGAAAACAATAATGAGATAAACAGGATTTTAGAATGGAAAGGTGAATTGGTTCAGAAATACTTCCCAATTTACTTTAACGATCACCGCCCAGTTAATCAAATTGATTTTACCTCTAACTTTTATGTACCCACCAAACCATTTTTGGGTATAAACTTCGACACACTTTATTTCAATATTATAATAATATGGGTATTTACTCTTCTTTTATATTGTACTTTGTACTACCGCTTGCTGCATAAACTCATTAGTAGCCTGGAAACCTACAGAAAATATCGTAAGCGTGATCGCAATTAAGATCGACTTTTATAATTTTGAGTTTTAACAATCAATAAATCAATACACATGAAAACAAAATTGCTCTTGGTAGGTATTTGGATGGTCGTACTGGCGGCTTGCACAAAAAAAGAAGAAACACAGGTAGCCGAAGAAGCAGAAGTAACAGAATGGGCCGAAATGGATTCTTTCCATATGATTATGGCTGAAGCATTTCACCCCTTTAAAGACTCTGCCAATCTTGAGCCTGTTAAACTATTAGCCGAAGAATTGGCTGCTGAGGCAGAAAAATGGACTACCGCTGCTTTACCTGCTAACGTAGATACCGATGAAGTAAAAGCCCTGCTTACAAAATTAAAGACTGATACCCGTGCTTTAGCTGATAAAGTTAAAGCTGGCGTTCCTAACGAAGAACTGGGTACCGATCTTACAGCCCTTCACGATAACTTCCACGGCATAATGGAGGCCTGGAACAAAAGCCGGGGCGAAAAGCATGAACACCAGCATTGATCTACCAAAAGAAAAGAACCCCGATACACCGGGGTTTTTTTATTGAAATCAATTCCATAAAGGAGTCCCAATATCAAGTTGAACAACACATTTCTTTTAACCGGTAGTTTTATCCAAGCCTATTTAAACTAACTTACCCTGAACTTTTAACTTCACTATGTCATCTACTGCCATTACCAAAGAAGACAAAAGCAAACTTTGGTCTGTTATTACCGCCTCATCTGTAGGAACATTAATTGAGTGGTATGATTTCTACATTTTCGGAAGTCTGGCCACCATACTGGCCCAACAATTCTTCCCACAAACTAATCCAACAGCGGCCTTTTTATCCACATTGGCCACATTTGCCGCTGGTTTTATTGTTAGACCCTTTGGTGCAATTGTTTTTGGACGACTCGGAGATCTGGTAGGCCGAAAGTACACCTTTATGGTTACCCTTGTTTTAATGGGTGGGTCAACATTTGCTATTGGCCTTATTCCGGGTTATCAATCCATCGGGATTGCCGCACCTATCCTTGTCTTGGTGTTACGATTATTGCAAGGACTAGCCCTTGGTGGCGAGTATGGCGGAGCAGCTACCTATGTAGCCGAACATGCACCCGCCAACCGCAGAGGGTTTTATACTAGTTTTATACAAACAACGGCAACATTGGGTCTTTTTGTTTCTATTGGTGTAATCCTTGCCATAAGACATTGGGTTGGTGTAGATGAATTTGCCATATGGGGTTGGCGCATTCCTTTTCTTCTCTCTGCCTTGTTAGTTGCAGTATCTATTTACATACGCATGCGTATGCAGGAGAGTCCACTGTTTAATAAAATAAAAGCAGAGGGCAAGATTTCTAAAAATCCCCTGAAAGAAAGCTTTGGAAAAAAAGAAAACCTGATAATGGTATTAATTGCTTTGTTCGGAGCCACAGCCGGACAAGGTGTAGTGTGGTATACAGGTCAGTTTTATGCCATGACATTTATTGAAAAAATATGCCAAATAGAATTTGTTCAAACACGCGACATAATTGCAGTGGCTTTATTAATTGGTACTCCGTTCTTTATTGTCTTTGGTGGCTGGAGCGACCGGGTAGGAAGAAAGTATATTATGATGGCGGGTATGTTGCTGGCGGTTTTACTCTACCGGCCCATTTACCGAACCATGTATACTATAACTGATATTAAAACAAAAGTAGAAGTAGATGGTGCAAAGTTACTAACACGCAATAGCACTATTAATGCTCCCGGAGATACCACATTCTTTCATCAAACCAGCAGACTTTATTCAGATAACACTGTACAAAATGAAATCCGTAAAACCCAAAGTAATAGCAGCACTACGGAAGTAAGAACAGAAACTGTTTTATCTAATCGCGATTTCTGGTTAATGGTAGGGCTTGTACTGATTCAGGTAATACTGGTTACCATGGTGTACGGGCCTATTGCAGCATTTTTGGTTGAGCTATTTCCTACCCGAATTCGCTATACATCCATGTCTTTACCTTATCATATTGGTAACGGAATTTTTGGCGGACTTACACCTTTTATTGCAACCTGGCTTTTTGAACAAAGTAAAGACAGCAATGGAGTGGGCGATCCAATTTCCGGCTTATGGTACCCTATTGTGGTGGCCGCGGTTTGTTTTGTGATTGGGATGCTATTCCTCAGCAATAAGAAACATGCCGATGTAATGGAGTAATGGCAAAGAAATCGCAATGGACCTTGGTAGGAAAACGAAAGTTGGAGTTATCCAATCTTGAAAAAGTTTTATTTCCAGATGATCGTATTACCAAAGCCGAAATAATTGAATACTATTTAAAGATTGCGCCTACCTTACTGCAATACGTAAAAGGACGTGCGCTTACGCTTATCCGTTTTCCGGATGGCATAGCAGGTGAAAACTTTTATCAAAAAAACAGGCCTGAGTGGGCACCTGATTGGCTTGAGTTTGTAAAACTCGGTAAAGAAGAAAAGAAAGACTACATTATTGCAACCGAACCGGCATCGCTGGTTTGGTTAGCCAACCTGGCCGCGCTGGAGTTACACCAGTTGCATAGCCTCAAACCAGATTTCGAGCATCCCGACTACATGGTGTTTGATCTTGATCCACCAGAAGGATATGCTTTTAGAAAAATTATCCCATTGGCGCTTGATCTTAAAGCATTTGTAGAATCGTTTGGATATACCTGTTTTGTAAAAACCACAGGTGGCAAAGGTATTCACATCTGTTGCCCGATAGAACCTAAATGGGATTTCCATGCGGTGTTCGAAGCGGCACACGCTATAGCCACGCCCTTTACAGAACGATTTCCCAAAGAAACTACCCTTCACATTAAGAAGGAAGCCAGAAAGGGAAGAGTGTTGATTGATATTTTCAGAATCCGATCAGGCCAGAGTATTGTTTCGCCTTATAGTTTGCGCGGGCGAAATGGTGCCCCCGTGTCAATGCCACTTACGTGGGATGAACTCGTACGAGTACAATCACCTCTTGAGTTCACCATCAGTAATGCTGTTGAAAAAGTTGTAAGAGATGGCGATGCGTGGGAGGGGATGAGTGCATTTGCCGTAGAAATACATACCCACCGAAAAACAAAAGTAGTGCAGGAAAAGAAGTTACCTCCTAACCGTAAGCACAAAACTCCTGAGCAACTTGAATCGTACGAAAAAAAGCGTGACTTCAAAAAAACACCCGAACCAGAAGCCAGGTTAGCAGAGGGCAGCGGAAACAGTTTCGTTATTCATCGCCATCATGCCTCGCACCTGCATTACGATTTGCGTCTGGAACAGGATGGGGTGCTGAAATCGTGGGCTGTGCCACGGGGTTTACCACCTAACCCGGGTGTAAAACGATTGGCCGTTCAAACCGAAGATCACCCAATGAAGTACCTGACTTTTGATGGTGAAATATCAAAGGGGCAATACGGAGCAGGAGAGATGTGGATTTATGCATTGGGCAAATACCAGATCACAAAAGATAAAAAGGATGGATTCTATTTTAGATTAAGCAGCAAAGAAGTAAATGGTGAATACCGGATTTATAAAATAAAAAACAAAGAGTGGTTGCTGGAACGTGTGGACACACCACAGGTAAACTACCTGCAAGATACAATTGAACCCATGCTTTCAGCATCAGCAGATAAACCACCTGTTTCAAATAATTACTTGCACGAAATTAAGTGGGATGGAATCCGCGCGCTAATTGCTATTGAAGATGGACAGGTCAGAATTCGCACGCGAAATCAAAATGATGTAACCAAACAATTTCCAGAACTTATGGTGGTCGATAAAACATTCAAAGCCACCTGCGGGTTGTTTGATGGTGAAATTGTGTGTTTAGACAAGTCTGGCAAAGCAGATTTTAAAAAGGTAATTCACCGGTTGATGAGTACGGGAGAAACATCCATTCAAAAAGGAATGAAGACCAGCCCAGTACATTGCTACGTGTTCGACTGTTTGTATATGGACGGCCGTAGTCTTATTAATGAACCACTTGAAAAAAGACGTGAGTGGCTAAAAGACGCCATTAAAACAGATACTTCTTATCGCATAAGTGAAGCAGTAGAAGATGGCGAAGCATTGTTTGCAGCAGCCCGTGAGTTTGAACTGGAAGGTATAATATCAAAAGAGAAAACAAGCCGGTATCTGCCCGGTAAGCGCTCAGACTACTGGTTGAAGGTTAAAGTAAGAAGCACGCGCGAGTGTGTTATTCTGGGATACAATCCGGGTAAAGGCGATCGCAGCAATACGTTTGGTGGTTTACACATTGCCGAACGAGATAGCGGTAAACTCGTCTATCGGGGCAAAGTGGGTACCGGGTTTGATGATGCTACGCTGAAAGAAATATTCAAACAATTAAAGGCACTTAAAGTAGTTAGCAAGCCTATTCCCGATAAGGTGATGGATGAGAAGATAAGCATTTGGGTAGAACCACAGCTTGTTGCCGAAGTTAGTTTTTCGATGATTACTAAAGACCAGCAGTTTCGCGAGCCTGTATTTGTGCGGCTACGGCCGGATTTGAGTTAGTTGAAACCGAATGCATATCTTGTGAAAAATTTTACCATCCCATAATGACCGATCCATCCCTTTATTTAAAAAACCTCTGGTATCTGGCTTTTCATAGTTCATTTTTGAAAACCGATAAACTGGTAGGCAAACAGATTTGCGGAGAAAAGATTGTGTTTGGCCGAGATGCGCAAGGCAAGCCCTTTGCTTTGCGCGATAACTGTCCGCACAGGGGTGTGCCTTTATCCGGGGGTTGGTTTAAAGATTGCACCATTCAATGCTGCTACCACGGCTGGAAGTTTGATACTACCGGAACCTGCAAAGAAATTCCTGCCTTACCGCCTGATAATACAATTGACGTAAACAAAATTAAAGTATTTCAATACCCCTGCGAAGAAATAAATGGTACCGTTTGGGTTTACATCCCTGAAAAAAAATTACCCAACCTTGTACCCAAAGAGGGGCCGCCTAACTTAGTGCTTAATGCTGATAAAAAATTTCTACATGTAGAAACTGTAGTCATGCCTGCCGATATTGATCATTCTGTAATCGGGTTGATCGATCCCTCTCATGTAACATTTGTACATCAATCGTGGTATTGGCGGTCGGCTAAGAAACTAAAAATTAAAGAGAAGAAATTTGAACCTACCGCCAAAGGTTTTAAAATGGTTCGCCATGCGCCTTCATCAAATTCTAAAGGGTATAGTGTTTTAAAAGGCGGTACATCCACTGAAATTACATTTGAGATACCCGGTATTCGCACCGAACATATTCTGGTTGGCGAGAAGCACCAGGTGGTTTCAATAACTACGCTTACACCTATTAACGAAAATCAAACCGAGTTAACGCATATTTTTTATAGTTCATTACCGGCAACACGCTGGTTGTGGTGGCCTCTTAAAAAATTAGGCCAGCAATTTATTGGGCAGGACTTAGGTGTATTCAACAAATTAAGCGAGGGCCTAAAATCCAAGCCTACCTTAATGCTGATAGGCGAACCCGATATGCAGGCCCGTTGGTATTATGAGATAAAGCGAGTTTGGGCTTTAGCACAACAAAATAATCAACCATTCGAAAACCCAATTCAACCTCAAACATTACATTGGGTTACCTGATTTTATCGAACCCTATTTGCAGCGCTTCGCCTTTATTTGGTTTTTTTTCTTCCAAATCAGCAACAATAATTTTCTTCATTTTTAGAACAGCATTTATTGCATATAGCCGTTTTGATTTGCTCTTGTGCGCTTCTAGTTTGAAGTACAGTTCAGGTACAATTTGCCAGCTAAGTCCATATCTATCTTTCAACCACCCGCATGGGCCTTCGCTTCCGCCCCTGGCAATAAGTGCTTTCCAGTAATAGTCTACCTCTTCCTGGTTCTTGCACCGGATTACAAAAGAGACAGCCTCGTTAAATTTGAACAAGGGACCGGCAGCTAATATCTGAAAGTCCTGGCCCATTACGCTGAAAACAGCTATATCAAAATTGGAAGAGGGGCTGGGCATATCTTTGTAAGCCCGGTATGACTTTATTTTTCCGTTCTTAAAAACAGATAAATAATACTTTGCTACTTTCATAGCGTCCTTTTCGACCCAAAGACAAGGTGTAATTTTTTGAACTTTCATAATTGTTTTGGTTAAACTCTATTATAAAAGTCTATCTAAATATTCAAAGCAGAGTTGCCTGAAAGCGACAATAGTAAGGTGTATTTACGCCAGCGTATTTGTTTGCTGATCTCGGACATAAAGCACCAACCCGCTGGCTAACACAAATGGAAAGGTTAAAACCAGTATATGAAACTCCATCATTAGTATGGTAAATACCAACGATAATAGTACAGCAGCAAATGCACGATAACCGTCTTCTTTCTTTTTACCAGCAAAAACTATTGCGCATAATACCCCGTTGTAACTCAACAAACCATTAGCAAAAGCCTGATTCGATGCAAAGGAATAGCCCAATAATCCGCTTAGCACAGCACCCGCCAGTCCGTATAGAGCCGAAAGCGGAGTATTAATAAAAACTCCGGCAAAAAAAAGGATACCAGAAATAATATTAGATTGAAAAATAACCTGTCCATATCCTTTAATTGCAAAAAGATACTGATCAACTTCAGTAGCAACAGGCATAGAGGGCTTAACAACAAGATACACAAACAGGTACTTTACAGAATAAAAAATTAACCATGTAACTAGCACGAAGGGCAGCGTAAAAGCCGCAATTTTTCTTGTTATAAAAAAGTGTTGTATATAGACGGACACAATTGAACCTATTACTACAATTGCCCAACTGTAGGGTAAAGGTTTAAGCAACAATAATGTTGCTGCTCCTACTAAGGCCGGGTTAAACCCGTATAAACCTTGTTCGATTTTGTTCTTCTCAAAATGTAAAAGGTAAGCAGATGCAGTTCCAACAGCAGTTGCCAACAAGGTTGCTAACCCTATATGAACTGATCCATAAAATATACCAATCAAAAAGAGAAATCCCGTAACCGCATTATCTTGCAACATTATTTGGCTGATGCCCTTCAGAATAGTTTTACTGAAGAAAATAACATGCTTCATTATTCAATTTTATTTTAAAGGTTAGTTTTGTGTGTAACGTATTTAGGCTAATCACTTTTCTGTATACAGATTTTCAATCTCAGATGATAAGGTTCTTAAATCCTGTTTCATAAGAGTAACGTAAGCCTCAACCTGATCTAACATATCAGCTCTGATCTTTAACTGTGCTGAACTGTATTTCCCGCCTTCACCAAAGAATAGCGCATACGTTTCGTCTCTAGTTTTATCTTTAACATCTTTCGTCTGCCCAAATAGCATCCATTTCTCAACTAATAATTTTGCCAATGATTTTTGATTGTTATCAGGGTTTACGTGTGTTAGGTAATACCAGACAGAGGGGGGGTAGTAATTGGAAACCACCGGATTTTCCCATATATCTTTTAGAGGGTTAACGGGGTGCTGAAACTCGATGCTCTTTTTATTGGTTAACATTAAAACGCCTAACGTAGCACCCACCAGGCTTGAGCCTATCACAATTCCACTGGCGGCATTTCTCCCTTCCGGGGTATCGGCAGTTGCTTCTTCTGCGATGGCACCTGCCGCAGCGATTATAATGGACCCGATTATTAATTTGTTTTCTGTGTTGTCTTCCTTTTCTTTCAGATAGTAAGCAAATTGTGCAGCACGTTCCTCTTCACAATCTAATTTGCTGGCTACGGCAGATACTTCCAGCGAAGAATTGTTTATAGTCTGATTAATTTTTACTGAGAGGTCAATAATATTAATTTTTTCCACAAGAGTAGGATTTTTCCCGTAACTGGAAAGTGAGCCTACATATTGGGTTAATAAGTCGACCAGCCCAATTGCGTTGGCTGTTTTAAGCGATTGAAAGGAGAGGCGTTCTTTTAAAAGAGGATCTATCTCAAGTTTGTAAGTAGGGGTTGGTAATTCCTTTTCGGTATAATTAAAGGTTACCTGTTGATTGCAATAACTTTTGTCGTGAAGAACTTTTTGCTGAGTTCCTTTAAGCCCTAAACAGGATGACAGCGTTAATAGAATAGGGATAAGCATCCCAGGTTTAGCAGACGGAATCATTTCTTTATATCATAATTTAAGTAAACTGTTAAAATTTAATGAACAGCATAAAAACCCGGGTATTTTTTGGACAGCGGTACTTTTTTCCCCAGCTATCTTAAGCCTTAATGCCCCAATTTAGCAAAATTGACTTGTATCATTCCATCATAGAAATTGGCACACATAATGCAACGGATGTTATAAGAGATTTTAACGTGGGATTAAATGAACAAAAAATTAACCCTAAGTATGGTGGAGTATTCGAAGTTTATTCTCACTAAAATGACTTTTAACCGATCCTTATTTATAAAGGAGTACGCAAAAGCTATTCAAAACCTTAACGTTGAGGAGCGCATTCAACTTAAAAATTGGGTTCGTATGGAATGGAGAACAATTTCAACTAAAACAGAATGATATGAACAGTTTAAAAGAAGAATGTACGGGACATGCAGGAGATATGATTCGCACTATGGCTATATTACTTCTGGCCGTTATTTTGAGTGCATTGTCAACCAATGGTCTTGAAATATTTTAGGCTCAGTACAAAAATTGGGTTAAGTGGTTAAACTTCGCAGGCTTCTTCAATTTGAATATCATTGTCAAAGAGAAGATTATGAGTCTTGTTTCCGTGTTCGTCAAAAACCTGAAAATATCCCATTCGTAGGCCCATATAGAAATTCCCTTCGCTCAAAATTTGTCCGTTGGGATGAAATGCAGTATAGGAGCCATGCGGAGTTCCATACTCATAGTTTTCCTCGATTAAGATTTGACCTGTAAAATCACAGTACTCGCGCCATACACCATGCTTTTTATTATTCACATATGAACCCTCTGCTATAAGAATTCCCCGCTTATTAAACTCCTTCCATTTCCCGTTTTTTATCTCTCTCTTTGGTTCACTCATAATCATTCAATTTTCCTCACTAAAACTTTAGCACCACCTCATTCATATGTTTTCGATATCCATCATCATAGGTGTAGTCTCGGTTTTGGAATACTCAAAATGCATACCATTTCAGTTTCATTAATAGGAGTGAGTGATGTTTAGTAATTTTTTGCTAATGAAATTGGTGCGAAATTCTACAGGTGGGTAAATTCTCCTCAAGTTGATTAGCCGGAGTGCTTTTTCAATTTCTCGCGAAGCGTCTTGCGATCAATCCCTAAAACTAAAGCAGCTTGCGAAATATTATTCTGGTTAGCTGCTAATACATCGGTTATGTAGTCTTTCTCTACTTCAGCTAGTTTCCGATTTAAGCCACGTGTACGGGTTGCCGAAAAGCGGAATGATTCCGGGAGATCAGGTGTATCAATCGTATCATCGTCAGCCATAATAATGAGGCGGTGTACCAGGTTTTGCAGTTCCCTTACGTTGCCGGGCCAACTATATTCATGAAGTGCTTTTAGTGCTTTTTTAGAAAAATTCATTTGCCCTTTACCCAATTCGCGAACATACTTTTTCAAAAAGAAGTCAAGCAACAAAGTAATGTCATCATCGCGTTCCCGTAAAGGAGGTAAATCGATGGTAATGATATTAAGGCGATAATATAGATCCTCACGAAACAATCCCTTTTTTACAAGTTGCATAAGATCTACGTTGGTGGCGGCCACAATACGAATGTTTACGCTAATTGGCTTTTTGGAACCTACCATATAGAATTCCTTTTCTTGCAATACCCGTAGCAGTTTTGCCTGCATAGCTAAACTTGTATTACTTATTTCATCCAGAAAGATGGTACCACCATCTGCTGTTTGAAAAAATCCTGCACGGGTTTCTGTTGCTCCGGTAAATGCACCCTTCACATATCCAAATAATTCACTCTCCAGAAGCGAATCCGGAATACCGCCACAATTTACAGGCACAAAAGGTGCGGCCGATGCATTACTGCCATAGTGAAGCGCCCGAGCAACCAATTCCTTTCCGGTACCACTTTCTCCATTAATAAGCACAGTGGCATTTGTATTCATTGCCTTACTGATGGTCTTATACACTTTTTGCATCCCTTCAGAATTTCCAATAATGCCAAAGTCTAAAGGGGTATTACCTCCGGATTCTCTTTTATGTTTTGATGACCTTGCCAGCGCACGTTCTACTGCCTTAAAAAGTTCTTCGTCTGTAAATGGTTTTACAAGGTATTCTTCTGCACCAACTTTGATTGATTCAATAGCCCCCTGAATAGAGGGGAACCCGGTTATTACCAATGTGCCTACGCCTTTGTAATTCTCATTAACATGGCGCACTAATTCTATTCCGCTTTCGCCTGGCATCTTCAAATCAGAAATAACCAGATTAACCTTAATGGTTAACAATAATTTCAATGCAGACTGAACATTTGAAGCGCTGTAAATTTCATAACCAAGACTTTCCAGATTCCGTGCAATTAGCTCGATCGTTTCCGGGGAGTCATCCACTACCAGTATGCTCGTTTTGCCTTCTTGTTTCTTCATTTCTTCGCGCGCTTTATCGGTAATTTAATTTCAATACTCGTTCCTTTTCCTACTACGGTTCTTACCTGAATGTATCCCTGATGCGAGTCGACAATACCCTGAACGACAGATAAACCCAAACCCGTTCCCTGACCTACCGGTTTTGTAGTGAAGAAGGGCTCGAAAATTTTTTCTCTGATTTTTTTTGGTATTCCTTCACCAGTATCTTTCACCATAAGGCTTACCCATTGGCCCTTTCGCTTTGTGGTAATTGTAATTTTTCCACCTTTTGGCATAGCATATACGGCATTGGTTACCAGGTTTACAAGTACCTGCCCTAATTGTACCTCATCTGCCGGAATTACCGGAAGTGAAGAGTCTAAGTTTCTGATAATCTCAACTTTTTGATTGTGAAATCTAACATCGATAAAGTATAGAATGTTATTCACTACAGAGTTCAGATTCAAATTAGTTAGTTGCTGTGGCATTTGTCTTGAGAAGATCATCAGCTTTTTTATGATCTCGCGGGAATAAAGCGATGCCTTAATGATCCTTTCCAGGTCTTCGGTTTGTTGTGTGTTTAAACTACCGGCTTTGCTGATTAGTTGCGCAAACCCTAGCACTCTGCCAAGCGGCTCGTTCAATTCATGGGCAATGCCAGCCGATAATTCACCTACAAATGCCAGTCGTTCTACATGTTGCAACTGAATCTGGAGTTTCTGTTTATCTTCTTCAATTGATACTCGATGGATAACCAGAGATAACTCGTGTGCGATTGTCTTTAACAATCGCTTTTCCTCAGGAAGAAAACCTTTGCCTGCTGTAGAATTTCTGTATCCAATTTTAATAGAACCAAATTTCTTCTTATTAAAATCAAGATTTTCGGTAATAACAGCAACTGAATTCCTGAATCGGGGTGTATGGTAAAACTGCTTTCCAATGGCAATGTGTACCTCGGCCAGGTTAGGGTGTTGCATTGCTTCTGGCAGAATATCAAGCGTTTTCTTTATGATGACATCAATATTGTTATTTGCTTTCCAGGCAATTCTGGACAGTTCATAAAGGCAATTCAATTCCTTTACACGTTCCCGAAGTTTAAATTCATCGGAGTTCACAGATAATGGCATATTTACAAAAATAGACATCAACCGGTATCTCTTCTTCTTCTTCACTAACTATTTTTAAGGAGGCTGAGGAATTATTACCCGGTGAGGAATTTCCCTCACTAATTATTTAAAATACCATTTAACCGGGCCAAAAATGAATATAGAATTATGGCATGGATCATGCTATACTGGCTTTTTCAAAATTAAATGATGCTTTTATGATTAACAGGATAGTAGTTACAGAAAATGATTATCAGCGATTGATGGGTTTAATTCGATTAACATCTCCTAAAAATACAGAACAAGGCGTTGCCGACAGGTTACTTAAAAGTTTGAATGAGGCAAAAATGCTGAAGCAGGATAATATTGCCAACAATGTTATTACCATGAACTCGCGCGTGAAGCTGAAAGACCTCTCCAGCAAAAGGGAAGCGGAAATAACAATTACTTACCCCGAAGATGCTGAGCCCCGGGAAAGGAGGGTATCAATCCTATCAGAAATAGGTCTTGCTCTGTTAGGCCGAAAAGAAAGCGAACATGTATCGTGGCGTACACCCAACGGGGTAGGTCGTTTTGAGATTTCTAAGGTTACCTACCAACCTGAAGCAGTAGGAGACTACTACCTGTAGCGTAGCCTCAAAAATTTTTCTGCAACAGCAATTGTTCCACAGGAATACTTTTCCATACTTTTGAGGCTGCTTCAGAGTAAGATTAATCTCAACAGAGATGTTGACTCACTTTTAAATACTAAGGGTGTAACCGTATTCTAGGCTTTATGAAATATTAAAGTAAGAGAATTTGAATTAAAATTTTTATGAGTGAGTCCTTAGTACTTTGGGGCAGTTTTAGCTTGCTGGTGTTGATCATGCTTTCGCTTGATATGGGTGTGTTTCACCGTAAGTCGCATGAGGTTTCAGTTCGGGAGGCCCTGATCTGGACAGCCGTATGGATTACCCTGGCTATGGCGTTTAATCTTTTTGTCTACATCTATTACGATAAGACAAAGGCACTGGAATTTTTTACTGCGTATGTAGTGGAGAAGTCATTAAGCATAGACAATATTTTTGTCATGATAATGATTTTTTCATACTTCAAAGTTCCTGCAGCTTACCAGCACAAGGTTTTGTTCTGGGGAATTTTTGGTGCGCTGGTTATGCGCCTCATTTTTATTTTTGCAGGAATTGAACTCATTCACAAATTCCATTGGCTCATTTATGTATTTGGCGGCTTTCTGGTTTTAACCGGAATTCGGATGGTGGTTGGGCAAGATAAGCCAATTGATCCATCCAAAAATCCATTGGTAAAACTGGTTAATAAAGTGTTTCCCGTAACCGAAACATTCGAAGAGGACAATTTTTTTGTAAGGCGCAACCATAAAATTTGGGCAACCCCTTTGTTTGTTGTTGTGATTTTAATTGAAGGAACTGATCTGATTTTTGCGGTCGATTCGGTTCCGGCAATTATTGCTATATCCGAAGATACGTTTATCGTTTACACCTCTAATGTGTTTGCCATTTTAGGTCTGCGATCGCTCTATTTTGCGCTGGCCGGCATTGAGAAGTACTTTGCCTATCTGAAATATGGAATGGCTGTAATTTTAGTATTTGTTGGTATTAAAATGTGTATCATGGATTTTTACAAAATACCGGTAGAAATTTCTTTAATAGTAATAGCTTTCCTTTTAACAATTTCAATGATCGCATCGGTCGTTTTCAAAAAGGATCCGGCAGACACTAAGCCCTAACAGGTTGGCAATTTCTGGCTGATAGAAACTTGTGTACCCAGTTTAGTGGTCTAAGCAAGGTATGAAACACCTGAATACAGTTTTGGATTCAGCTGTTTTTTGTATCTTATCGGACGTATGCTTATCAAACACAATTTACGGTTAACCCGAATCGTACTGGCCACCTGGAAAACGGATGTCTTTCTGGCTCTTACCTGCGTTTCAGTTTATTACATTCATCAATACATACCAAACTCGATACCAATACCGGCTACCTTGGTAACGTTGCTGGGTACTGCTATCGCTTTTTTTGTTGGCTTTAACAACAATCAGGCCTATGACCGGTGGTGGGAAGCCAGAACCATTTGGGGTGCCCTTGTAAACGACAGCCGAAGTTGGGCTCGCTTTATTTTGTCTAATACCGTTGCAGGCTCGCTTTCCAGCGAAGAGTTTACGCAAATAAAAAGACAACTGATACTAAGACACATTGGATTTGTTTATGCCTTAAAAGAAAATCTTAGGAGGAGTACCGAAGGGTACTTCAAAAAACTGTTGCCCGATAGCGAGGTAGCTACAGTAACGCAACAACTTAACGTGCCCAATGCAATTCTTACCTGTCAGGCAAAAGACCTTCAAGCTTTAAGTAATGTACAGGCTATCGATCAGTTTCGCTTTTTACAACTTACTAATTTGCTAACCGCTTTTACCGACCACATGGGAAAATCGGAGCGCATTCGAAACACCATTTACCCACCTTCTTATATTTATTTTACCCGGCTTTTTATTTGGGTACTGGTTGTTTTTGTAACCCTGGTACTTATTGAGCCAATTGGTACCTGGTCTATTCCAATTGGGTGGATAATCGGGTTTGTCTTTCACTCTGCACACATTAATGGAATGGGGCTGGTAGACCCGTTTGATGAAATACCAACAGGCATTTCCCTAAATCAGATTGCCCGTACCATTGAAATTAATCTGCTGCAAATGCTTGGTGAAAAAGACATACCCGAACCCACAAAGCCTGTAAATGATGAGTATGTTTTGTAAAGGTTTGAAGCTGAACGATTACATGGTTTTATAACCGTCTTTCATTTATTATCAGGTAGTGGGCTTGCACGCAGTTTTGCATCCAAAATTGGCAATGATATTTTTTGTTTACTTTTACCGTTGTTCATATGTATGAACAAATAGTGAACGGCCAAACAATTGTAGCTTCTGTAATAAATCGGATTTGATAATGAAACTAGGGTTAGGATTATATAAGAGTCTCCTGAACGAATCAAACTTTCAGTTTGCCCGGCAGGCCGGTGCCACACACATTGTTGCTCAACTGGTTGACTATGTAAAGGGCAGCGACCCCTCGCTCACTAAAAATTTTTTAAATGGTTGGGGCGAAACCCGTAATCAAAACAAGTTGTGGACATTTGAAGAACTAAACGCATTGCGAAAGCAAGTGGAGTCGCACGGATTAAAACTGGAGGCTATCGAAAATTTTGATCCTTCACATTGGTACGATGTACTACTCGATGGTCCCCAAAAAGAAAAGCAACTCGAAGGATTAAAATTCATATTGCGTAATATGGGCAAAGCAGGAATTCCGATAATGGGATATTACTTTAGCCTGGCTGGTGTTTGGGGATGGACAAGCGGTCCACAGGGAAGAGGCAATGCCCAATCAGTAGTTTTTGATCAATCCAAAATAAATACAGATCAACCTATCCCAAAAGGGATGGTGTGGAACATGCGGTACGAAGACGAAAGCGATGATGTATTACCACCGGTATCGCGCAAAGAAATGTGGGAAAGGCTTACCTATTTTCTTAAGAAACTTTTACCAATTGCGGAAGAGAATAATGTAAAATTAGTAGCGCATCCGGATGATCCGCCATTACCTGAAATGCGCGGTACAGCCAGACTCTTCTATACTACAAATGAATATGAAAAGTTGCTGCTCTTGAACAACAGTATTGCAAATGGATTTGAATTTTGCATGGGTACCATACAGGAAATGGAAGGTAGCGATGTTTACACCATGCTTGAAAAATACGCACGCGAAAAACGTATCGGGTATATCCATTTTAGAAATGTAATTGGCAAAGTGCCCAGCTACCGCGAAGCATTTGTAGACGAAGGAGATATTAACATGATTAAAGCCCTTCGTATCCTTAAAGCCAGTAAATATGATGGCGTGTTGATTCCTGATCACACACCCGAAATGACTACCAAAGCAGGTTGGCATTCAGGAATGGCATTTGCACTTGGGTATATGCGTGGCGCCATGCAAGCAATAGAGACCGCGTAATGAGTTGTACGTTAACCCATACTACCATTGCCGGAATGCAGGCTTTCTACCTTGAAAATAATTTATTGAAAGTGGGGGTGCTGGCCGGCCGTGGGTGTGATATTTTTGAGTTCAAATACAAGCCAAAAGAAATTGATTTTTTATTACATCTCTCTAAGGGAATACGAAATCCACAAACAGATTTCAGTCAAGTAAGGAATACAGCTACACAGTTTGAGGATTACTACTATGGCGGATGGCAGGTGTGCCTGCCCAACAGCCCGGCATTTACATATCGGGGTGCTGCGCTCGGCCAACATGGCGAAGTGGCTTTGATTCCCTGGCAAGTAACCGATACAACCTGTTCGGATGAAGCGGTTTCGATTAAGTTATATACAGAACCAATACGAGTGCCCATTCGAATAGAACGTGAGATGACTATTAGAAAGGACACCAGCGAATTGGAAATAAAAGAACGAATAACGAATAGAGGCGGAACTTCCCTAGATATTATGTGGGGCCAGCATATTGCCTTCGGGTTACCATTTCTTGAAGAAGGTGTTTCTATTGAGACTAATGCCCTTACACTTAAAACAGAGCCTTTAATGCCCGATCACCATAGGTTTCAACGCAACCTCGTATATGAGTGGCCACAAGCAAAAAATAAAAAGGGTTCCGTTGATGACGCCCGTTTTGTTCCGCCAAAGGGCAAGGAGCAGTACAGCGATTTGTGTTATCTCGAAGGATATGGAAAGAACGCCTTCTACTCAATTAAAAATAAGGTAAGGAATGTGGGCTTTGGATTAATGTGGAATGGTGAACTTTTCAAAACATTATGGATGTGGCACGAACTTAACGCTACAAAGGATTTTCCTTGGTGGGGAAATTGTTACACCGTGGCCTTAGAACCCTGGACATCTCCGTGGACAAATGATCCTCTGGAAGCCATAAATCGTAAAGAATGGTTGATTTTAGAAGCAGGTCAAAAAATAGAAACAACACTGAGAGCAAAAGCATTTGAGGACAACTTTAACCCAATATGGCTATGAGTATTCTTTCAAAGACAGAGATATTCTGTGATGGGCTTGATCATCCTGAATGTGTAGCATACCAGTCTGATGGAACCGTGTGGGCCGGTGGCGAAGCGGGACAGATCTATCACATCTCGGCTGATGGAAAACATGTAAAAGAAGTAGCAAACACAAAGGGATTTATTCTTGGCATTGCACTTAGTAACGATTTAAGTTGGTTGTTAATCTGCGACTCAGGGAACAAGTGCCTTTGGCGAATGGATACCAAAACCTTTGTACTGGAAAAATTTGGAATGTCCGATCATACCTTCAACATTCCCAACTACGCCTGTTTTGACAAACACGGGAACGTGTACGTTTCAGAAAGCGGGGCCTTTCGCAACATTAAAGGAAAAATAATAAAGTACAACAAAGAAGGCCAGGGCCACGTGTGGTGCAAAGGTCCGTTTAATTTTTCTAATGGAATGGCGTTAGATGCAGCCGAAGAGTTTATTTACGTTGCCTGTTCTTTTTTACCAGGTGTTGAACGTGTACAAATACAAGCCAATGGTAGTGCAGGAAACAGAGAAGTATTCGCAACCCTGCCAGAGTCTGTACCCGATGGATTAGCCTTTGATGCTGCCGGCAATCTTTATGTGTCTTGTTATGCGCCTAATAAAATCTATAAAATAACGCCTAAGCAAGAAGTGAGTGTATTGGTAGATGACTGGGAAGCCCACACGCTTTCAAACCCAACCAACATTGCTTTTGGTGGAAAGAATTTTGACCAGTTGTTTGTTGCCAATATTGGAAGGTGGCATATTTCTAAAATTAATCTGGGAGAAAAAGGCCTTCCGCTAACTTGCAACCGATGAGTACGTTCAAAGGAAAACATATACTTGTTACCGGAGGGGTAAAAGGGATTGGCCGTGGAACCGTTGATGTTTTTGTGCGCGAAGGTGGGCTTGTATCCGTATTAGATCTAGATTCGGCCGGGCTAGAACTCGAGAAAGTACATAGGGGAAATGTACGATTTTATTCATGCAATGTAGCCGATCACACGCAAGTGAAAGCATGTGTAACACAGGTTATTGAAGGTTTTGGCGATATTGATGTTCTGGTAAACAATGCAGGCATACAGCGTTACGCATCTGTCACACAATCAACCGAAGAAGAGTGGGATATGGTAATGAATGTTAATCTGAAAAGCGCCTTTTTGGTTTCTAAATATGTTATCCCTTCCATGCAACGCAAGCATGCTGGTGTGATTGTGAACGTTTCGAGTGTGCAGGCATTTCTGAGCCAACAAGTGGTAGCAGCCTATACAACTTCTAAAACAGGCTTGTTAGGGTTAACGCGAAGTATAGCGGTTGACTATGCACCTGCAATACGGTGTGTAGCGGTGTGCCCGGGTACAATCGACACACCCATGCTACAGCAAGCCATACATGAATCTCCCGATCCTGTAGCAGTGTACCGCGAATGCCAAGACATGCATCTGGTAAAAAAAGTGGGAAGTGCCGTAGAAGTGGGGGAGTTCATAGCTTTTCTGGCATCGTCAAAAGCATCGTTTATTACTGGCCAGGCATATAGAATTGATGGCGGGCTGGGTGTTACCATTGCGGGAAGTAAACGCAGTGAGTAGGTAGTGTAAAACGTGAAACTAACCTTAGAGTAAAAAACTCTAATTGAATAAAATGAAACTCAAAATAGACCATAAGAGCTCCATACCTCTTCACGTACAGGTAGAGGGTTTGATTCGCGAAATGATTACGATTTCAGAATATAAGAATGGTAAGTTGTTGCCCAACGAAGAAGACTTGTCCCGTAAACTGGGTATTTCGCGTAATACCCTTAGGCAAGCCACAAACCGGTTAGTGTTTGAAGGTTTATTACTACGTAAAAAGGGCTACGGCACTGTCGTATCAAATCCGGTTGATAGCAAAGCCAAGAACTGGATGAGTTTTACACAAGAAATGAAATCGAAGGGCATTGAAATTAAAAACTATAGTACAGAACTCTCATGGGTAGTACCTCCTGATGATATACTTAGTTTTTTCGGGCTTGATAAAAAAAATAAGCTATTGAAACTGGAGCGTGTGCGTGGAGATGTTAAGGCCCCCTTTGTATTTTTTATATCCTATTTCAGCCCTAAGATTGGTCTTACAGGCGAAGAGGATTTTAACAGGCCTTTATACGAAATAATGGAACAGGATTACTCGGTAGTGGCAAAAGTTAGTAAAGAAGAAATTACTGCAATAGCTGCCGATGAGGCATTGTCTGAATTACTGGGTATTCACAAAGGCGATCCTATCCTGAAACGAAAGCGCTTTGTTTATGATCCCGGCAGGCGCCCAATCGAGTACAATGTGGGATACTATAAATCGGATAGCATAGTTTACACGGTAGAAAGCGAACGAGATTGAAAAAGATAATTTACATAACACTAGTTTCCCTGGCCGGGTGGGGATGCAAACCATCAACGCAGCATACCGCTGAAAAACTACCTGTTGTTGAAGACACTGTTTTTACAAACTCCTTTTTACCCAAGGGTACCCGCTTTACCGGTGGCGATGGCACCTACTCCGTGGTGTTACCCGATGGAAGAACCGTTTGGATCTTTGGTGATTCCTTTATAGGAGGGTTAACACCAGACTTAAAACGACTGCCTTCAACCCCCTCTTACATTCGTAACAGTTTTGTCATTCTTCAAAAAGATAGCCTGCTTACATTTCAACAAGGCAACCCTAAAGATTTTAAATCAATGCTAATCCCACCTGAAGTTGCCGATGGTACAGCTGGCCTAACAGAGTTGAATATGTGGTACTGGCCGGGCGATGCTTTTATAGATGACGGAGATTTACACGTATTCGTTTCTAAGTTTTCTCAGAAAGACCCCAATGATATGTGGGGCTTTAAATTTTTGGATACTGAATTAGTAACCCTCTCCATTCCCGATTTTACTACAAAGAAGGTTATCCGTTTTACCGAGACAGACAGTGTTCATTACGGACATGCTGTTCTGGAAACGGAAGACTATCTGTATATATATGGATTAAAAAACAGGTTTCCTTATGCAGCGCGTGCCAAAACAGGCAAGGTTACAGAGGCTTGGGAATTCTATACCGGTAGTACCTGGAAACCCCACGCTAATGAAGCTAAACCCATGCTTGAGTTTTCAGGATCGGAGCAGTTCAGTGTTTTCAACTGGGAAAACACCTATATACTTATTATGCAGGAGGGGGACTTTGGTAAAAACATATATTCGTTTACATCCGAAAGCCCGGTTGGTCCGTGGGTAAATAAACAGCTACTTTATACTACACTTCTTCCCAATAACTGTAAAGAGTGTTTTACCTATAACGCATTAGCTCACCCGCAATACATAGAAAACAACCAGCTTCTTATCTCTTACAACACCAATAGTATGTTATTTCAAGACCATTACGACAATGCGTTGGTGTACCGACCCCGGTTTATCCGAGTACCCATGCAATCGATTTTGCCGTTTAAATAAGCATTTTAGTACTTCAAAAATTACTTTTAAAAACACTATGTTCATACATATGAACAACATATATTTGACCTGAATCATAAAAATTTATCCTATGAAAAAAATACTATTAACCTGCCTTTCAGCAATGCTGGTAGCTGGATCAGGTCTTTTTGTATCCTGCGATGAGGAAACTTTTGCCTTGCCTGAAATAGAGTTGTCTACAACCGCGGTAACGGCATCGCCCGGAGAAGATGTATCGGTAGTTGTAACAATTAATGCCGATGCCGGATTTAAGAACCTTACCGTTACTAAATTTTGGGATGGTGTTAAGGAGAGTGAAGAAGTACTCACAACCGTACCTTCAAGTGCATATGTTTACCACGTTACCGATGAAGATGCCGATCATATTACCACAATCAACTTTACGGTAACAGATTCAAAAAATAAAACAGCATCAATCGAATTGGTTATCACAGTTGAACTTACGCCACTTCAGGTACTATTAAAATACAACTGGAGATTAGATCAGGAAATCTGGATAAAAACCGGAACTAATGAAATTACTGATGCTTACACCGATGATGTTTACCGTTTTAATGCGAATGGTACATACGACAAAAGTATTGGTGCAAAGGTTGATGATTTTTCTGATATCTGGTTTAACTACTGCTATTACGACTTAAATCAGAACACCTTAAGGTTATTAATGAGCAAAACAGGTGCGTTTGGAGAAGAAGTAACAGATACGTTGAATATAACCGTAATTGATAGTGATAAAATTTACGCGAACATAAGGTACCACGGATTAGATGTGTTTGATCCAAAGTATAGCGCGATGGAAAATTTTCAGAAACGTTTTGTTGCCGTTGCAAAGACTGCAAACTTCGATCCGTACCAGGCGGGTGCTGATGATAATGGCGGCCCGGCAGGAATGTGCGCTGAAGTAGAGTTTGATAACGATTAAGTAAGTAAGCAGGCCTTATTCTTACCTGTATCTGCAGGTAGCGGGTAAGGCCTGCTTTTTTTGTTTTATTAAGTTGTTTCTATGAAAGTTAGCGTACGCCTTCTAATTAGCTCCATGTTTGTATTATGCACCCACCTGGTGGTTGCTCAGCAAGTTTTGGTAATGGGTACTGTATCCGACAATAAAGAAACGCTGGTAGGGGCATCCGTTGCTGAATTAGGGACAACGAATGGTACTATTACTGATGTGGATGGTAAGTTTACCCTTAAGGTTACAGCAGGCAGCAAGGTTCGGGTTTCCTACACAGGATACCTTCCACAAGAATTTACAATTACCGCTGACAAAACATTGGATGTTGTATTGGAAGAAGATCAGGAACTACTTAACGAAGTAGTAGTTATTGGGTATGGTGTTGTAAAGAAAAGCGACCTTACAGGTTCTGTTGCCACGTTAAAATCAGAAGATTACATCAATACAGCCGTATCTTCAATCGATCAGGGCATTCAGGGTAAAGTAACCGGTGTAGTCGTAGCAATGAGTTCCGGCCAGCCCGGTGCACCATCATCAATACGTATACGGGGCACAAATTCCATTAATGGAAACAACGAACCACTCTATGTAATTGATGGTGTATTTATTGTACCCGAAACAAATGTGGGTGCTGTAACAGGCCCATCACTAAACCCACTGGCAAGTTTGAATCCTGCCGATATTGAATCAATAGAAGTTTTGAAAGATGCTTCGGCAACAGCCATTTACGGAACGCGAGGTGCTAACGGAGTTATTTTGGTAACTACTAAACGTGGTAAAAAAGGTGCCCCTGTTTTTAATATAAACTACGCACACAGTGTACAGGAACTTCGTAAGAAAATTCCGATGCTGAATGCTTCGCAACTTGCGATTTTGGGCAATGAAGCCACCGACAATGCCGGTGCACCCCGCAGATTAATTTATGCTAGCCCGGTAAACCTGGGTGTTGGAACCGATTGGCAGGATCAGATCTTTCAGCAAGCTCCAATGGATAATTTACAACTATCTGCAAGAGGTGGTACCGATGGATCTACTTACGCTGTCTCAACAAACTTCTTTAATCAACAAGGTATTATTCAAAATTCTCAGTTCACTAAAGGAAATATAAGAATCAATCTTGATCAGCGATTAAGTTCGGTCTTTAATATGGGTACCAGTATTAATGTTAACCGAAGTTCGTTGCGTGGTGTTGTTACCGATTCAGAAGGAGCTATTCCCTCCAGTGTAACTTCGTGGGCGCTGGCTTTTAACCCGGGCCTTTCTGTCTATAATAATGCCGGGCAATATGTATTTGAGAACAATACCTCGCAGCCTGCAGTAGGAAACCCGGTAGCCGACATCAATAAGACAGAGCAGATCAATAATTCAACCCGGTTATTGGGTAACTTTTTTGTGACAGCCGATTTCCTGAAAAAATTCAAGTTCAAAACCTCTATAGGAACCGATGCGGTTTTCCTTACTGAAAAATCATTTATTCCAAACGATATTAAAAGAGGTCAGGCCAGCAATGGTCAGGCGGCTATAGCCACACAACAAGGGTTAAGTTGGCTATGGGAAAACACAGTAAGCTACAATACTACTTTTGGCAATCATCGTATTGATGCTGTTGTAGGGCACTCCATGCAGGCGTACCGAAACGAATTTGTTTTTTCAGCTACATCCGATTTTGACGATAACCGGTTAGGGTACAATGCAATCCAAGTTGGCAAAGACAAAACTTTAATGCTAAATGGTACAAGTGGCTGGCAATTGCAATCATTTTTAGGGCGCATCAATTATAACCTGATGGAGAAGTATTTATTCACCCTATCAGCCAGGGTGGATGGTTCGTCAAAATTTGGTACCGGTAATCGTTATGGTGCTTTTCCTTCTTTTGCTTTTGCCTGGCGTTTGAAGGAAGAGTCGTTTTTAGAAAGTGTAGATGCAATCAGTGATTTGAAATGGAGAATAGGATATGGAGTAGTAGGTAACGAAGGTATACCCCCATACAGTTCGCTAGGATTATTGGAAACTACCGAGGCCTATTTTGGCGAGAATGAAATAGCAAAAGGTTCTGGCCAGGCCACACGGCAAAACAATGCATTACGGTGGGAAACTACCAGTCAGTTTGATACCGGCATTGATATTGGATTGTTTAACGGGCGGGTTACAGTAGTGGCCGATATTTACTATAAAAGAACAACTGATTTGTTGTTAAATGCACCCGTACCTTATACATCCGGGTTTGACTATTCCTTTTTTAACGTGGGAAGTCTGGAGAACAAAGGGATGGAGCTTGCTGTAAACACGGTTAATACAGTAGGTGATTTAAAATGGAACAGTGCTGTTAACATCTCTTTTAACAGGAACAAAGTATTGGATTTAAGCAGCGACCAGGGAATACCGGCTGATCCGATGTTAGGAATTAACGGATGGACAGCTATTAATGCAGGCGTTGCAATGGGCACATTCTATGGCTACAAAACCGATGGCATTATTCAGTTGAATGAAGATCCCAGTGCCGTGGCCCGGTTTGTGGATTATGTACCTACCTATGGCGACCGTAAATACGTTGACAAAGACGGAGATGGAGACCTTGATGAAAATGACAAGTTTGTGTTGGGTAATGCAAACCCTGATTTCTCATTTGGTATAACAAACTCCGTAAGCTTCAAAAAACTTTCATTAAGTGTGTTTATTCAGGGCGTATATGGAAACGAGATTGTTAACTTCAATAAGTTCGCCTTAGAGAGTTTTGATGGAAATCAAAACAATTCAACTGCGGCACTAAATCGCTGGACTCCCGAAAATCCAACCAACGAATACCCCAGGGCCAATGTATCGCCCCGGGTTAACACAATCTCTAACCACCATGTAGAAGATGGTTCGTACCTCCGCGTAAAGGATATTACGCTGGCATACGATTTAGCATCTCATATTTCGAAAAAAATTAAACTTACATCGTGCAAAGTTTTTGCCAGTGCTAAGAACTTAGTTACGCTAACTAATTATACCGGGTATGATCCTGAGGTAAATCGATTTATAAATAACCCGAGAAGCTTCGGTGCCGATTTCGGATCTTACCCTGCTGCTAAAATTTTCTCTGCCGGATTAAATATTACCTTCTGATGAACAGGCTCATTATTATTTCGATTTTGCTGGTGTTTCAGGCTTGCAATTTTCTGGACGAGGACCCGGAATCGGTTATCAATTCATCTACCTACTACAAAACAGAAAGCGATGCAGTAGCGGCTACCAATGCAATCTATGATTATCTTACGGTAGGTACAGAAGGAATATTCAGCCGTGGGTTTGGAGGGATATTTTTTAATGACTACTGGGTATTTAAAGATATACTTTCTGACAATTGTACTGAAACCATTGTTTCGCAGGAGTACAGAACGCTTAACGATTTTGGTTTTACAGCAGAGAACGAGCGTATCGAGTTGTATTGGCAGAAACTTTACAAAACTATTAGTGCCGCCAATGTCGTAATCGATCGGGTTCCGGGCATTGCTATGGATCCGGCAAAGCGCGATCATCTGGTGGCTGAAGCCAGATTCATCAGAGCTATGATGTACTTTGAAGGTGTTAGGCTCTTTGGTGATGTTCCGCTTATTCTACACGAAGCCGTAAACCTTGAAGATGCTTTTGTAGCCAGAACACCTGTGCCTGATGTGTACAACGCAATAGTGGAAGATTTAGAATGGGCTCGTACTCATTTTAGTACAACGTATCGTGTAGGGCAGGGGCGTGGTACAGCTATGGCTAGTCGCGCATTGCTTTCAAAAGTTTACCTCGAAATGGGAGAGTATCAGCAGGCAGCAGACCAGGCAGCAGCCGTGGTAGAATCAAATGCCCACCCGCTCTTTTCTGACTTTGAAGATATTTTCCAATTAGAGAATGCCAACTCGGGCGAGATTATTTTTGCTGTTAATTACAGCGGTACATTAAGCCAGGGTTTTAAACCAAACCAATATCATGTGCGGCTCCTTCCGCCCAATCTTCATGTAAATGGAGAAGGCCCTAAAAATGCATTTGGGTGGGAAGTACCAACCGATGATTTATTCAATAGTTTCGATCCGCAAGACAGAAGGCGGTCGGTTACTTTCATTACTTCGTTCACCTATTCAAATAATAATACCGTAACCTTTAGACCCTACATCGGAAAATTCTGGGATCGCGATGATGAACCATTAGGCAACAACACCGATGCAGATGTTATCTACCTGCGCACAGCAGACATTATGCTTGTATATGCCGAAGCATTGAACGAAATCAACAACGGGCCAAATGCTATTGCGTACGACATGATAAATAAGGTTAGAAAAAGAGCCCGGTTTAATGGAGTAACTGAGTTACCAATCTTACCCGATTTGTCTGGCCTTAATTATCAGGCATTCAAAGATGCCATACTACAAGAACGGAGATGGGAGCTGGTAATGGAGGGTTCGCGTTATCACGACCTCGTGCGCATGGGAAAATTAGTAGAGAAAGTGAGTGCCGCCAAACCTACAGCAACTCCTCAGGCCTTCCATGTGTTGCTTCCTATTCCCCAACGGGAAAGGAATCTGAACCCCAGTCTCACACAAAATAATCCATACTGATAACGAAATAATGTCTTTTAATAAAACTCCTTTTGTAACGGTTCAAACACAAGAACCCTGTCTTTCCGGTTGGGCTGCAATTACCGAATTATTATCGCAGCAAATAAAACAGAAAAGTGTAAAAACAATTGTTGTGGAATGCTATCAGGGCGTGTTTGTTAACGATATTCGTTCCGCTCTTGCTCGTTCTTTTCCTGAAGCCTTGATAATAGATGCAAGCGCTGCCTTAAAAGATGAAGCCGAAATCATACGAATAACACATCCAAGTGTAACAGACGATCGCATATTTGGTGTAATCACCAATCTGCAAATGATTGACCTGTTTGATGAATCTCGTATTGCGAAGAGCAAAGCAGATCGCAAATCAGATAAACTTACCTTCGTTATCGGTACCGGAGCATCGCTGCTGGCAGACGATCCGGGGATACTTATCTATGCAGACATGGCGCGCTGGGAAATTCAGTTGCGAATGCGAAAGAAGGAAGTGGCAAACATTGGTTTGTCTAACTATACCGACAATTTTGAAACACAATATAAACGTGGCTTTTTTCTGGATTGGCGATTGTGCGACAATGTAAAGAAGGAATTGATGAATAAGTGGGATTACGTCATTGACACCAATTCCAGAAGCAATCCTAAAATGATTAGTGCAGCCATGTTTGAGGCTGGTATGCAACAGACTGTTCAGCAACCCTTCAGTGTTGTTCCTTTCTTCGATCCGGGTCCATGGGGCGGGCAGTGGATGAAAGAAAAATTTAACCTCGACCCAAGCGCACCTAATTATGCATGGTGTTTTAATTGTGTTCCGGAAGAAAATAGTCTGCTTCTCAATTTTAATGGTGAAACGTTTGAAACTCCTTCTATAAACGTAGTGTTCTCAAGACCGGAATCACTATTAGGCAATCATGTACATTCGACTTTTGGTGAAGAGTTCCCCATTCGTTTTGATTTTTTGGATACCATCGGTGGTGGTAACCTAAGTCTGCAAGTGCATCCGGATACAAAATACATTCGCAAAGAATTTGGGATGGCGTACACACAGGATGAGAGCTACTATATGCTGGATGCATCAGAAGGGGCAACCGTTTACCTGGGGCTTACACAAGATGTAGATAAAGAGGGGATGATACGCGACCTCCGCCAGGCCCAAACTACCGGCTCTTTTAATGCTGATAAGTATGCGCAAAAATGGCCTGCAAAAAAACATGATCACTTCCTGATTCCGGCAGGTACTGTGCACTGCTCTGCCACAGGTTGTATGGTATTGGAGATTAGCGCCACTCCATACATCTTTACATTTAAACTTTGGGATTGGGCCCGGCTTGGTTTAGATGGAAAACCACGACCAATCAATATCGACCATGGTGTTAATGTTATTCAATGGGATCGTCAACCGGAGTGGATAAAGAGCAATCTTATAAATAGAATTAAAGAGGTACGCAAAGGCGACAATTGGAGAGAAGAACAAACAGGTTTACACCAACTACAATTTATCGAAACCCTGCGGTACTGGCATACGGGCGTAATGCATCACAATACAGATGATACGGTTAATGTATTAATGCTGATAGAGGGAGAACAAGCCTGGGTGGAAAGTCCGGAAAATAAATTTGAGCCCTTTCTGGTTAACTATGCCGAGGCATTTATTGTTCCGGCAAGTATAGGCGAGTATACGATTCGACCTTTAAAGTTAAATGAAGGAAAAGAGATTGGTATTATTAAAGCATTTGTCAGAAGATAATTGTATGAGTAACCCGGCTAATTTAAAACATCTTTATTTCGCTGCGGCTATTGCAGCATTGGGTGGTCTTCTATTTGGATACGATACAGCGGTAATAGCCGGAGCCATCGGATATTTAGAAACCAAATTTCAGCTTACCCCGGCCATGACAGGCTGGGCTGCCTCCAGTGCTATTTGGGGATGCGTAATAGGTGCCATGTTTGCCGGTTATCTGAGCGACCGGATGGGACGTAAAAAGGTATTGATTCTTACAGCTGTTCTCTTTGCCGTATCGGCAATCGGCTCAGCTATTCCGAGAAACCTGACTGAATTTGTTATAGCGAGATTGATTGGCGGCATTGGTGTGGGTGCTGCATCTATGTTATCGCCTTTATATATCTCAGAAATTTCACCCGCCAATAAACGAGGTACCCTGGTAACATCATACCAATTAGCTATTGTACTCGGAATTAATTTGATCTACTTCATCAACATGCTAATTGCCGGTGCTGGTAATGAACAATGGAATATTGAATTTGGTTGGCGGTACATGCTCGGTTCAGAAGTAATACCTGCAGCATTATTTCTGATTGCTTTGTTCTTTGTTCCTGAAAGTCCGCGTTGGTTGGCCAGCAAAAACAGAGATGCCGAGGCACTTGATATTCTGGAAAAATTGAATGGAAGAGAGCATGCTAATCAGGTATTGCAAGATGTTAAACAAACGCTACATACAGAAAAGGGAACAGTGGCAGAGCTGTTTGCACCCGGGTTACGAACAGCCATGATTATTGGTTTATTTCTGGCGCTATTCTCACAGATAACAGGCATCAACGCTATTATCTATTATGCCCCCGAAATATTTAAGAGTGTTGGGTTTGGAAGCAATTCTGCCTTAATGCAAACTGTCGTTATCGGTATTACCAATACACTATTTACTTTTGTTGCCATTCGGTTAATAGATCGTGCAGGAAGAAGAAAACTATTATTGTGGGGTGTATCAGGCATGACTATTTGCCTGATAGCGGTTGGAATAGTTTATTATCTCGGCTTCAGTAATGGTCCGCTGCTGTTGATATTTATTTTAGGTTTTATCGCGAGTTTTGCTTTTTCGCTTGGACCAATACCCTGGGTAATAATTTCAGAAATATTTCCTACCAAAACGCGCGGCATTGCTATGTCCTTTGCAACATTTACACTTTGGATTGGTGTTGTGTTGGTAACGCAACTTACACCCGTTCTGCTTGCTACATTCGGTGGAGCTGTTACCTTCTGGATATTTGGAGGAAACGCATTGCTCATGTTGCTGTTTACGTATAAGATGATACCCGAAACAAAAGGTAAAACATTGGAGGAAATTGAAAAGTACTGGACAAAACACTGACCATGCGTTCATGAGTAAAAACTCTTCGTTTACTGCGCTAACGCTGGATGCAGGCGGTACAAATCTGGTGTTCTCTGCATTCCGGGATTTTAAGGAAATCGTTTCGCCCATTACACTACCTACCCACGCGCATGATTACGATATGTGCATGGCTAATATCATTTCAGGATTTGAACAAGTTGCAAAACAAGTAAACGATTATCAGGTAATCAGTTTTGCTTTTCCCGGCCCTGCCGATTACGACAAAGGTATTATTGGCAAGCTTCCAAACTTTAAAGCATTTCAAAAACCAGTGCCCCTGGGGCCCATTCTACACAATCATTTTAAAGTTCCGGTACTGATAAACAATGATGGTAATCTTTTTGCTCTTGGCGCAGCACGTGTTTGTTTTTTGCCGGCATTGAATATAAGGCTGCATCAGGCTGGTAGTAAAAAGCAATTTCAAAACCTGATAGGCATTACATTAGGCACTGGTTTTGGGTGCGGCATTATTACGCAAGGCCAACTTGTGCGGGGCGATAACTCTTGCGGGGCAGAAATTCATAATACATTAAATGCTTTTTATCCAAATTGGAACGCTGAAGAAAGTGTTAGTACACGGGCGCTTCAACGCGTGTATGCCGAGCAGGCAGGCTTGCCGTTCAGCGCATCCATTATGCCCAAAGATATTTATCAAATAGCCAAAGGCGAAATTCCCGGAAATGAGGTTGCTGCTAAACTATCTTTTGAAGAATACGGGAAAGCACTGGGCGCTTCAATCGCCAATGTACTTACGTTAATTGATGGTATAGTGGTTATTGGTGGGGGTGTTTCACAAAGCTGGGATTTATATTCTACAGCTATGTTTAATGAACTTAACCGCATGAGTAAAGATTTCAGAAACGAAGAGAGCAAGCGGCTTTCTGTTGAAGTCTTTAACCTGGAAGATCCAACGGTGTTTTCAAAATTTGCAGCGGGTAAGGTTCAACTAATTCCCATACCCGGATCAACTGAATCAATTGAATATGACGCGATGCAACGTACCGGTATTGCCCTGTGCAGTACTGATAGTAGTTATGTAACATCGCTTGGTGCTTATGCCCTTGCATTAGAGAACTTTGGTAAGACATGAAATATACGGTTTATATCCTTTTACTGATTGGTTTGTTCGCATGTGATAAAAATGCTCATGATAAAGACATAACCTCATACATTCCCACGCTCGAAAAACTCTCAGGCCAATGGGTTTCGGTTGATACCGTTGATATGGAACCATCCATACGGAATTTCAGGGCGCAGGCGCTTACGAACAACGATTTGACTTCTTTAAGTTGGTTTGCATCAGCGCCATACGCAGGCGGGTACCACACCGGTACATTTCGGGTTAACAACCAAACACCACGGGTAACACATTTTCGCTGGCAACCTTACCAGGCATTGCGCAAATCTGTATCTGACAGCCTTGAGCTAACAAGTGCCACCCGAATGGTACCCAATAAAAATATTATTCTTTGGCAGGTTGAAGTTAAGAATACGAATAATGTAAGCGCAACATTTAACATCGCTGCAGATCATATCGGATTCATCAGCAAATACCCGGAACAGGAGTGGCAATGGTGGTATCCCTATCCAACGCTTACAGGACAAACCACCACACGCGATGATATTGTGGAAAACATGCGCAACCACATTGGTACTGGTATTACGTCTAAAGAAGATGAAGTGGAAGAACTGATAAACGGAAGGCCTGAAAAATCGTTAAAAAAAATCTCCTGGCCTTCAGATCAGGATATTCTCAGAAGTATAAAATATACTACCACAACAAACGAAAATAACATTCTGATAAGCGATACTGAAACAAATGCAAGAACAGCTTATGCAATCATCACCATACCCAACCAACAGGAAGTAGCGAACGCTGGTGCTACATCTCACTGGAATGTTTCCCTTAAACCTGGAGAAACAAAGCTGATACAATTTGCTATGGCGTGGGGCGATGACAGTACTATTTTTGATAATGAACTAAGAGAAGTTCAGAATAATTTTAATGCTGTTTGGAAAGGTGTACAATCCGAGTGGGAATCTACCTGGCAGGAGATATTTAAGCCAGACAACAATCAACTATCGGGCACTTTTCCTGCGTTAGAAACCGAAGATACCCTTGCCAGTAAAGTGTATTACACCGGTCCGCTTACTATGCTGTATCTAACTAACAACAATCTACCTCAACATAAAAAAGTATTTTTAACAGGTGGCCCACGGTGGGGTGCTACCATTACATTTTTCTGGGACATCACCGAATGGTCTACACTTTGGGCAACGGTAGATCCTGAAATGATGAAAGAACACCTGACTGCGTGGGTAAGCATCGATCCAAGCAAACATTTCGGGCAAGACAACTTTTTAGGCGGAGGCGTGGGTAATGGATACTCAGCAAACTACTGGGCCTTGTTTCAGATGATGCGTGCGTACTTAACCGTTTCCGGTGATACAGGTTTTCTAACACAGGTTATAGATAATAAAACGATACTGCAGCATCTGGAACACTATGCACTAAACTGGAAACGGATTTCTATTTATGACGAATCTAAAAACATGGACGACATGTATAAGCTGGCCGATTTTGGCGATGATGAGTGGAATTTACTGGAGTGTGTACCCACCTATAAACATATCGTTCCATCGTTTAATGCCGGATATATCTGGATGATGCGTGAAACGGCTCACTTTCATGAGCAGTCGGGTAACCGTGAGCGGGCAACCGAATTACGCAAAGAAGCCGATGAAATGGTGCAACGCTTGTTGAAATTATATGCGAGCAATGGTGTATGGAACAGCCTGTATCCTGATGGGCGTAAAATAGAAGTTCGGCATTGCCTCGATTTTATGTTTCTGGGCCGGTACTTACCCAACGATATACCCGGTGAAATAAAAAATGAAATGATGGACTTTGTATATCGCGAACTTATCACCGATAACTGGATGCGTGCTCAATCCATGCTGGATGTGGCAGCAAAAGATTCAGACAGACCAGACCATGGCCCACTGGGCGCGTTTGACGGATGGCCCGCAGGAACAATGGATGCGCTTGTACAACTGGGATATCCTGAGAAAGCACTTGATTTTTATCATGCCATTGAACCCGTTACCAACGAAGGAATATGGGCACAGGCACACGAACTTTGGGGAAAAGATAAATGGAATAAAAACAGTAAAGTTCGGATAGCCAAGCGCGGTTGGCACAATCGCGAATCATCTTCTGGAATTGCAATGTCGCAGGTAATGCTTAAGAACTTCTTTGGATTCTATCCTTCGGTTGACGGAGTTGCTATTAAACCCAACAAGTCCTTAAACTTTACGGGCAATTTGTACCATGTAAAATACAAGGGCAAATACTACACGCTGCAAACTGCCAATGGAAATACTAAAATGATTGAAGAGTAATGTTTGTAATCTGGAAAAGCATGAATAAATATCTTTACCTGTTGCTATTGGCAACGATACCGGCTGTTGCACAGAAAAAACCAATCGAATATGTAAACACATTGATTGGTACACATAACTCGCGTTGGGAACAATTTCCGGGAGCAACCAGGCCTTTTGGAATGGTTAAACTAAGTCCCGACAACCAGGAGCAGGGATGGAAGGCCGGTTATGAATACACAATAGAAAATATTGCTGGGTTCAGCCACATCCACTCGTGGACAATGGGCGGGCTGTTGCTGATGCCCACAACAGGTGAGCTTAAAATACAACCCGGCACAGAAAAAGATCCAGACCGTGGCTATCGCTCACGCTTTAATCATAATAATGAAAAAGGAGAACCCGGTTATTACACAGTTGTACTTGACGATTACAAAATAAAGGCTGAGTTAACAACAACAAACCGAACAGGATTTCATCGCTATACATTTCCAAAAAGCGATTCGGCCAGAATATTAATTGACTTACTTACACCCACCGAGTATGGGTATGAAATGTCGTGGTCGCAAATTAAAAAAGTAAGCAATACCGAAATCGAAGGATTTGTCTATCAACAATCTCTTCGCAAGGCAAACTTCAACGAGTATGTACTCAATTTTGTAATTCGCTTTAGCAAACCGTTTGAATCGATGAATGGTTGGGTTCAGGAAGATGTATTGAGAAACACGGAGTTCATTTCCGGGGGATTTGAACATCGTGATGTGGGCTCCTTTGTGAATTTCAAAACAAAAGAAGGCGAGCAGATTATGGTACAGGTAGGTATTTCATTGGTTAGTGTTGAGCAAGCAAGATTAAATCTGGAAACAGAACTTAATCCGTTTAATTGGAATTTTGATCAGGTGGTGGCCGACAGTAAAGCTGAATGGAATAAACTTCTATCTACTATAGAAGTTCAATCAAAAGATGAAGACCTTAAAACTAAATTTTATACGAACATGTATCGGGCCTACTCAGGCCGATCGGTATGGAGCGATGTAAATGGCAAATACATTGATATGTATGAAAAAGAGCAAACTATGGCAAATGGGCCGCTGTACGGATCGGATGGGCATTGGATTACATTCTGGAATTTAAATCAGTTGTGGTCTTTGGCAACACCCGCACTGGCCAACAATTGGGTGGTAAGTATGTTGGAGATTTACGACAAAGGTGGGTGGATACCCAGAGGCCCAACCGGTATCGAGTATTCGGGTATTATGGTTGCAGCCCATGAAATTTCGCTTCTAACAAACGCATACCATAAAGGAATCCGAAATTATGATGTAAACAAATTGTATGAAGCCATAACCAAATTACAGACAGAACCCGGAAGGCCGCATGAAGGAGGTGGATACGTGGGCAACCGACATCTGAAAGACTATAAACAACTTGGTTATGTCCCTGACGACATTGGTCCGGTTTCTAATACACTTGCCTATGCATATGATGACTGGACTGTGGCGCAGATGGCAAAAGCTCTGGGTAAAGAAAAGGACTACAAAACATTTATGAAACGGTCTTTGAACTACAGAAATGTATTCGATAAAGAAGTGGGTTACATGCGGAGGAAAAACCGCGATGGCTCGTGGGCACATTTTTCACCTTTTGGTGATGTAGCCTGGCTGGGTTCCGGATTTGTAGAAGGCAATGCATGGCAATACACTTATTTTGTACCACACGACCTAAGCGGGTTGATAGAACTTATGGGAAAAGATGAATTTAATAACCGTCTTGAGAAAGGGTTTGAGACGTCCGCACAGCATAATTTTAATTCTGAACATTTAGGCTCTAACTCGCTGGATGGTATGGGTGTGCTGCCGGTTAATCACGGCAATCAACCCAACATGCAGGCTGCTTATTTGTTTAACTATGGGCAAAAGCCATGGCTAACGCAGAAATGGGCTAATGAAATTATGAATAAGTACTACGGAACCTCGCCTATGAATGGCTGGTTGGGCGATGAAGATGAAGGTCAAATGGGAGCCTGGTTTACCATGAGTGCTATTGGTTTGTTTGAGATGGACGGAGGCGCGTCCGTTAAACCGATATATGAAATTGGTACACCAAAGTTTGAAAAAACTATTATTCACCTTGATCCTGCTTACTACACAGGAGGAACATTTGTAATAGAAGCAAAGAATGTTTCTGATAAAAATATTTATATACAATCGGCAACACTAAATGGAAAGCCGCTTAATAAACCCTGGTTCTATCATGAAGAATTGGTGAGCGGGGGTTCGCTTGTGCTAAAAATGGGGCCGAAACCAAATGAGAAATGGGGATCTTCGGCCGATGCTGTTCCTCCTTCACTCAGCAATACACTTACCAAAACCGAGATCGATTCAATTCTGAAATATGATCGCACTAAAGAAGAATTAGATGAATGGAACCGTGCTGTAAAAGCATATTATTATCACCGTAAAGAACACTTCGAATCTTTACCCAATACGCCCGGTGAAATCATTTTTCTGGGCAACAGTATAACTGATGGAGCAGAGTGGTTTGAGTTGCTGGGAGGAAACCCGAATATTAAAAATAGAGGAATTGGTGGCGATGACACAGATGGAGTTCTGGAACGTTTAAACGAAGTAACATCTTCTAACCCTGCCAAGGTGTTTATTATGATTGGCACTAACGATCTTGCCTACGGAAAGTCTACCGATCATGTTGTAAATAATCACCAGAAGATCATTCAGCAAATCCGTACTAATTCTCCATCTACAAAAATTTATATGCAATCCGTTTTACCGGTAGATGATGCCCTACACTTTACGCGACCAAACGCTGCTATGCTTGAAATAAACAAGCGAACAAAAGCATACTGTGATAATAACGAAATCACGTACATCGATCTGGTTCCTCTATTTAGCGATAGAGATGGCAAACTTAATAAACAATACAGTATTGATGGATTGCACCTTAATGCAAAAGGATATCAAAAGTGGATTGAGGTGGTGAAGAAATACGTAGACGAAAAATAATGCTACAAAGAATTTTCCTGCTTTTTGTAACAATACTAATTCTTTCCTGTGAAGACCCCAATCAGGAAGTGATTGATACCGGGGAGCCAGAAGAACCAATACTGTGCGAACAAAGCATTTGTTGGGATAATAAATTTTACGTTTGCCGCGACTCAACCTATATAAAGTTGTTTACCCGAAACAAAGGATGGACCGGTGGTGATGCTACCTATTCCGTTAATTTAAAGAATGGAAAAACGTTGTGGATGTTTGGCGATTCGTTCATAGATCAGGTAAGTGCCAATCGTTCAAGACCATCTTTTCGATTAATAAACAATTGCTTAGTGCTTCAGGATGGAAATAACCTGACAACCTATCACAAGGGAACAACCGTAAATCCAAAAGCCTTTGCTAAACCACCAGAAGAAACAGATTGGTATTGGCCAGGAGATGCTACCGTTGCTGATGGTAAGATTTATCTGTTTATGCATGGCTTTAGTACCGGAGGTGGTGGTGCGTGGGATTTTTTCAGAACTTCTATCGACTTACTTACGCTTAACCTTGAAACGTTAGAAATAGAAAATAATTCACGGCTTTTTGATGATCCCTCAGTCTCGTGGGGAGCCGCTATATTAGAAGACACGGATTACACCTATGTATATGGTGTGCGTTCCGATCAGGCCGGCAAGCGGCTATTAGTGGCCCGTAGCAATGCAAACCTAACTGATACCTGGGAATATTTTACCGGCTCCGGCTGGAGCCTGCAGCCTGAAGATGCTACGGAAATTTATTCAGGCGTATCTGAGCAGTTCTCTATATTTAAAAGAGATAACGTCTATTATTTTGTAACACAGCATAATATATTTGGAAAGCAAATCTATATACTGAATTCATCGGCACCACAAGGTCCTTTTGAAGACAGGCGTGTGATGTATTGCACACCCGAAACAGGAGGTAACATTTTTACTTACAACGCATTTGTTCACGATCATATATATAATGACTCATTACTTGTATCGTATAACGTAAACAGTTTTGATTATACAGATTTACTAAAGAGTGCTGACAACTACCGTCCTTATTTTGTGAAAGTAGGGGGGTGGAAAAAATAATTTAACCTATCACTATGAAATCATACCTAAAGCTTTTAGTTATACTGGTTTTGGCCGGGTGTTCATCACCAAAACAGAACGAAACTGTTGTAGCCGATACCCTTGTAAACTTTACAGTAAAGGCTGCTCCCGAATGGACAGAAATGTTTTATCAGAACGATGGGTGGTTTGGCGCTGACGGTATTTTTGAAATGACACTAAAGGGCAATGAATCGATAGGAGCAGGTAGTAAAGATTCTGTGCTCATGTATTTTTCTGATACGATGACGGGCCAGGTTGTGGGAGACTCCAGTGTGAAGAATTTTAAAATGATTAATAATTCATTTGCATGGATAACCGGGCTGAACCCTTCTAAAGAGACGGTGAATATATTTTTCAATAAAGATAAAGCCGGACAACCTTCCAATTATTTTAATCCGCAGACAACAGCCAGTAAACCCAACGAATACTTTTGGTTTGGTGATGGTTTTGTAAATCAGGAAGACAATAACTCCATTAATATTTTTGGGTATCGTACGTTCGACAAAAGTGCTGCATCCTGGGACTTCGAAATTCGAGGTGTAGTCCTTATTACTGTTCCCTCCGGTAAACCTTTTTCTGCTCAAACACAAATTGATTTGCCTTTGTTCTTAAACAAAGAAGGTATAGGTACGGGTACTTTTGGGTCGGGTATTTATGTTAACACAAAAGGGGCAGGCGCTCCAGATCCAGATGGTTATTTATATGTGTATGGTGTGTTAGATCCAAACAAACAATTAGTGGTGGCTCGGGTAAAACCGTCAGCAATTAAGGATATCTCGTCATGGAGGTTTTGGAATGGAGTGGAGTGGGATGCGGAGATCGAAAATGTAAAACCCGTTACCGACCGTGTATCGAACGAAATCAGTATAACGCCTATGAAAGATGGACGTTATCTGCTGGTATTTCAGGCCGATGGTATTGGTACACATACAGCTGTTCGCATTGGAAAAAGTCCGGTTGGCCCCTTTGGGCCTTTGCAAAAAATCTGGCTCGTTCCCGAACTTCAGGAACCTCCCGGCATTATTCCTTATAATGCAAAAGCTCACCCGGTCTTATCGCACAACAATAAATTACTGATTAGCTACAACACTATTTCGCTTGATTACTTCAATGACATTCTGAAGTATCCACACATGTACAGACCACGGTTTTTCTGGTTAGAACTACCTGAGTAGTAAAATGAAAAAAGTGCAATTTCTTATGGAGTCTTCGCCTTTCTTTTGTTGATCATATCAGCCGCGCGTTCTTTTGAAATGCCGTAAACCTTACCTTCACTTGCGTCATCCAGAAAACGATCAATGTATTGATTGCTGATTGAGTCGTTATCGTTATATTTTGTTCTGATACTCCTGAGTTGCGCATGAAGTTCCTCACGAATAGCCGCGTAAGCCGGATCGTTATAAACATTTTTAAGTTCATCAGGATCATTTTTACGATCGATCAATTCCCATTCGTTGGCCGCAAAGTAGTAGTGAATAAGTTTGTATTCTTTTGTAACAATCGCATAATGACGATTCACCATATGTTCAGCCGGATACTCATAGTAGTGATAATAGATTGAGTTTCTTGTCCATTTTTCAGCATGGCCGGTAAGTAGGGGAAGCAGGCTTTCTCCATGCATATCAGCAGGCGCATGAATTCCGGCTGCGTCCAGAAATGTTTGGGCAAAGTCAAGGTTCTGTACCAATTCATCTGAGGTTGTACCTGCTTTAATCTGGTTGGGCCAGGCTATCAATAGGGGAGTTTTGAATGACTCGTTGTAAACAAATCGCTTATCGAACCATCCGTGTTCCCCTAAATAAAATCCCTGATCAGAGGTATAAACAATAATTGTATTCTTTGCCAGATTATTTGCCTCCAGGTAATCGAGTAATCTTCCTACGTTTTCATCTACTGACTTTATAGTTCCCAGATAGTCCTGCATATACCGTTGATATTTCCAGCGCATCTTATCTTCCCGGCTCATTGCGGGGTAAGCCTTTTTGAACTCTTCATTTATCGGTGTGTATGCTGTAATGAAATTTTCTCTCTGTTCCGGTGTAAGACGGTTCATCTCACGTTCAAATCGAATCTTATCAGGGCCAATTTCGGCAATCTCCAGCGCATCCATCACTTCCGGAAATACTTTGTTATCACCAGCCCATCCCATATGATTTAGAATATTCATTTCAGCTTCTTTTGCTGAACTTGTTCGTCCGGTGTAATCGTCAAACAATGTTGCGGGTTCATCAAATTTCTTTTTCGTGAACTCATCAAGGTGGCGTTCAGCCATCAGCCAGGGACGGTGCGGAGCTTTGTGCAGATACATGAGTAGAAAAGGCTTCTGCTTATCGCGTTCTTTGCTCAGCCAATCTAATGTCATGTCGGTAATGATATCAGTAGTATATCCTTCTATTTTTATTCTGCCTTGATTTTTGGTTATAAAGTCGGGGTTATAATACGCACCCTGACCCGGTAAAATTTTAAACTGATCAAATCCTTTCGGGTTGTTTCCAAAATGTAGTTTTCCAAACATGGCTGTCTGGTAACCATTATTCTGAAGAATTTGCGGGAACGTTACATTGGTGCTGTCAAATTGGAAATGATTGTCCACTTTACCATTCCGGTGCGAGTGTTTACCGGTTAAGATAGTTGCCCGGCTGGGGGCACAAATAGAGTTAGTTACGCTGGCATTGGTAAACACCATTCCTGTTTTTGCAATCCGATCGATGTTGGGTGTCTCAATCAGTCTGTTGCTATACGCAGAAATAGCCTGATAGGCATGATCATCGGCCATAATAAAAACAATGTTGGGCCGCTGGTCATTTACTTTCTTTTCCGTGCAACAAAGAAATATCAACGGAAAACTGAAAACCATCAAAAGGTAAATTCGTTTCAACTTCATAGCAACTGATGAGGCTGTGTACAAAATATTTAACTCGTTACTTACGCGCGAGGCTAACTTTCACAAATTACCATTCCCACAGGAATTACTCAAACAATCGTGCAAAATGGTTTTCCAAATGATTGCGCATAGCATTGCGAAATAATTCAGGCGAACCGTTTTCCAAAATGCTTACCAGGCCCTGATGCGATACAAATCGCGTGGTATTAGCTGGTTTAGGGTTTGGAGTGGTTGCTTTCGGTGGAAAATAAAAATAACAAGGAATTAACCCAGACCAGGGGGCTTGGATTTGATTTGTTTATTCCAATATTGTAACTCGATGTATAATATATATTAACCAAAATGAACGCACAACATCTATCAGGCTTGATATCCGCACCCTTCACACCCATGAAGGAAGACGGATCTTTAAACCTGGCCATTATACCACAGTACTATGAGTTGCTGAAGTCTAACGGAGTACGGGGAGCTTTTATAACCGGATCTACGGGCGAAGGCGTTTCCATGACCACCGAAGAAAAAAAACAAGTGATCGAAGCCTGGGGGGCAGCAACCAAAAACGATCGGGAATTTAAAGTAATGCCTCTGGTGGGCGGCACTTCAGTTAATGATAGCATTGACCTGGCACAACATGCGCAGAAAAACGGTTTATATGCTGTAGCTTTTACGGCACCGTTCTATTTTAAACCGGCCAATGTTCAGCAATTAGCAGAAACATGTATAGCTGTAGCTCAGAGCGTGCCTAACATGCCCTTTTATTATTATCACATACCGGTGCTTACAGGGGTAGGCTTCCCGATGATTGAGTTGCTAAAAGTTTTGCATGGTAAACTAAACAACCTGGCCGGTATAAAATACACGCACGAAGATTTTATGGATTTCCTCTCATGCCTGCATTTTGAAAATGGTCGCTACGATATGCTGTGGGGAAGAGATGAGAATTTTTTAGCCGCACTTGCTTTGGGCGCAAAAGGTGCAGTAGGCAGTACTTATAATTATGCCGCACCCTTGTATCTTCAATTAATAGATGCCTATGAAAAGGGAGATATGAAAACAGCCCGCCAGGTACAACAAAAGTCAATCGATATGATTGGCCTCTTATCCAAATATGGTGGTATTTCTGTTGGAAAATCTTTTATGAAATTAATTGGTATGGATTGTGGTAAATTCAGGTTGCCGGTACGAAACATGACTGACGAGCAATACCAACTCTTTACACAAGATGCCAAACAAATTGGCTTCGATAACTTCTGCTCTAAACTTGTTTAATCAAAGCGATGACATGTTTTTTAAGTCGATACAGTTTTTCATCTCAATGATTTTAACGGCTGGCGCATTGGGTCAGGAGAAGACAATTTCCATGGAGTGGAAGGCATTACCACTAAACCCTGGTGCTAACGCAAAAGGTGATACCCTGGGCATTGCCGGTCCGTTGGCCGGAGTACATCAGGGCAATGTACTAATTGGAGGTGGTGCAAATTTCCCTGAGAAAATGCCGTGGGAGAATGGAAAGAAAATGTACTATTCCTCATTGTCGGTTTACAAATTGAATACCTTAACCGAAACTCCGGTTTCAATTCAACTTCCGTTCGCTACGGCATACGGAGCCAGTTGCTCCACGCCCAAAGGCATTGTGTATGCCGGTGGCGAAAATGAAGATGGACTCAGCAGTAAAGTGTTGCTGCTTCAGTGCGATGAGAAAACGCGAAAAGTAACGATCAGCTACCTGGCCGATTTGCCCAAAGCCATTACCAATGCTTCACTTGTTTTTTACGAGGGCATGGTTTACCTGCTGGGAGGCGAAACCAGTCATGGTACTTCTTCCGGTTTTTATTGTCTTGATTTGAATAGCCGAACAGGACAATGGAAGCAACTGCCTTCTTTACCGGTTGCTGTTTCGCACGCAGTAACTGTAAGTTGCGATGGCATGGGTAATATTTTTTTAATTGGCGGTCGCGCTAAGAACAGCACCGGCATCAGCACAATATATTCATCCTTATTTCAGTACAGTATCAAAGGAAAAAGCTGGAGTAAAAAGCAAGCATTACCGTATACATTAAGTGCCGGCACGGGCATAGCCGTAAATAACAACTACCTTTTGGTTTTTGGGGGCGACAAAGGCGAAACTTTTTCTCAGGCAGAAAAGCTAATCGTAAATATTCAGAACGAGAAAGATGAGCAGAGGAAGAAGGATCTGATAGAAAGAAAGAATAGTATTCAAAGCAATCACCCTGGCTTTAGCAACGAAATTCTGTTGTATAACATCGCACACGATACATGGACTTCAGCGGGTTTAATACCATTTGAAACACCAGTAACAACTACAGCTATAAAGACAGGCAATCAAATTATTATTCCCAGCGGAGAAATAAAAGCGGGTGTGCGTGCACCCCGGATTTTAACTGCTGAATTTTCGGTAAAGTGATTTTTGATTTTGCCGTGTGTAACGGGTATCTTAACAGGAGCAGATGAATGAATCAAAAAAATATCCGTGGATAGTAGTCGGCCTTCTTTGGGTAGTGGCTTTGCTCAACTACATGGACAGGCAAATGCTTTCTACCATGCGGCCTTCCATGCAGGTAGACATAGCCGAGCTACAACTGGCAACGAATTTCGGATATCTCATGGCCATCTTTCTTTGGATTTACGGATTCATGAGTCCGGTGTCAGGTATTATTGCCGATAGAGTAAACCGAAAATGGCTGATCGTAGGAAGTTTGTTTGTTTGGAGTGGCGTAACGTTTATGATGGGATACGCCACCACGTTTACTCAACTCTATTGGTTACGGGCCATTATGGGTGTAAGTGAAGCGCTGTATATACCAGCCGGCCTGTCGCTCATTGCCGATTATCATTCCGATAAAACAAGGTCGCTGGCGGTGGGCATACACATGACTGGGTTATACATGGGCCAGGCATTAGGTGGTTTTGGCGCCACCATCGCATCAGAATTTTCGTGGCAACAAACATTTCATTTATTCGGTATGATGGGCGTTGTGTATTCTGGTGTGCTCATTTTCTTTTTGAAAGAAAAAAGAAATGCAGGCACCACGCATGAAATTATAAAAGAGAAAGCACCGGTATTCAAAGGACTGGCCGTTTTGCTTTCTAATATTTCATTCTGGATCATCCTATTTTACTTTGCCATTCCCAGTCTGCCGGGTTGGGGAATAAAAAACTGGCTACCGACTTTGTTTGCCGAAAATCTGAATATTGATATGACACAAGCCGGCCCTTTATCAACTATTACTATTGCTGCCTCATCTTTTATCGGAGTAATTTTCGGAGGCATCTTATCAGACCGATGGGTGCAGAAAAATTTGCGCGGAAGAATTTACACCAGCGCCATCGGGCTGGGCTTAACTATTCCGGCATTAATGTTCATCGGCTTTGGTCATTCGTTGTTTGCTGTAATTGGTGCAGCGTTTTGTTTTGGTTTCGGGTTTGGCATGTTCGATGCCAACAACATGCCCATCCTTTGCCAGTTTGTTTCAAAAAAATACAGGGCAACGGCCTATGGATTAATGAACATGGTGGGGGTTTTTGCCGGAGCATTTATTACCGATTTGCTGGGTAAATCCACCGATGCCGGAAATCTGGGAAGTGATTTTGCCATGCTGGCTGGCATTGTTGCTGTAGCGTTGATCATACAGCTATCCTTTCTAAAACCCAAAATGAACGACTCTCTTAATAGTAATTAAAACTGAATCACCCATGTTTAGCGCATACAGAATGAATACGATTAAGAATACATTTCTCAGCTGCATCATTATTTTTTCTGTGGTTACACTTGGCTTGGCACAGCAGGAAAGCATAGCTGTTTTTGTTTCCGGAAACGAAGGTCACAAAAGCTACCGCATACCTGCCATTATTGATTTGCCCAATGGCGATTTGCTGGCCTTTGCAGAAGGCAGGGTGCATGGCTCGGGCGATTATGGCGATGTCAATATTGTGTTGAAACGCAGCAGCGACAAAGGAAAAACCTGGACTGCACTACAAACTGTTGTGGATTACGATGTGCTGCAAGCCGGCAATCCCGCTCCGGTTGTCGATCTTACCGATCCAGCATATCCTAACGGAAGGATTTTTCTTTTTTATAACACAGGAAACAATCACGAAAATGAAGTAAGAAAAGGAAACGGCCTGAGAGAAGTGTGGTACAAAACTTCTGTCGATGGCGGAGTTACCTGGAGCGATCCGGTCAATATCACAACGCAAACACACAAACCGTTAAATACTCAGGCCAACGCAGCTTACAATTTTACTGAGGAGTGGAGAAGTTATGCCAACACACCCGGTCATGCCATGCAATTTCAATCTGGAAAGTACAAAGGCAGAATATATGTGGCAGCCAATCATTCTGTTGGCGATCCTGAAAGAGATGCTACCGACTATGTGGCTCATGGATTTTATACTGACGATCATGGTAAAACATTTCAAATTGGCGACAACCTTAATTTGCCCGGCAGCAATGAATCCATAGCGGCAGAAATCAGTGGTGGCAGACTGATGTTTAACAGTCGCAACCAAAAGGGAGATGTGCGTGCCAGAATTGTAGCCATTAGCAGCAACGGTGGGCAAAGTTGGGACACAACGTATTTCGATAATAACCTGCCCGATCCGGTTTGTCAGGGTTCTATTTTAACACTTGGCACCAAAAAAGAAAAGAGCATTCTGGCGTTTTGCAATGCAGCCGATGAAAAGAAACGAAATAACCTGACCCTGCGCATAAGCTACGATGATGGAAATACCTGGGCAAAAAATTTCGTGATCTACAATAACCCTGAAAAAAATGATGCTGCCGCGTATTCTGATATTGTGAAAACAGGAAAGAATTCAGTCGGCATACTTTTCGAAAAAGACGGTTATTCGCAAATTGTGTTTACCACATTGAAGTGGAAATAAATTCCATTTACTTTTACCTGATACTGAACAACTCATGACCTATTCAATACAAGAACTTAAAGCGTTAAAAGATTTTTACAGCCACCAACTGCTCAACGATACTATTCCCTTCTGGTTTCCACGCTCGGTCGATGAGGAGTTTGGGGGTTATCTGCTTATGCGCGATCAGGATGGCTCGCTGATCGATGACGATAAAATGATTTGGGTACAAGGTCGTGCCTCCTGGATGCTGGCAACGTTATACAATACCGTTGAGAAAAAGAATGAATGGCGCGATTGGTCCAAGTCAGGTGTTCGTTTCTTGCAGCAATATGGATTTGATACTGATGGACAAATGTTCTTTCATATTACACGCAAAGGGGAGCCCATTCGTAAACGCAGATATTATTTCTCAGAAACATTTGCCGTAATTTCTTCGGCTGCCTGCGCAAAAGCAACGGGCGATAAAGAACTGGCAGAATGGTCGCGAAAGATCTTTGGCAATTGTCTGGCTTACATAAGCGGTGAGAAGAAATTACCTCCAAAATATACCAACACACGTCCTTCAAAAGGAATAGGTGCGCCTATGATCATGATTAACACTGCGCAACAATTGCGAGAAACGATTGGCGATCCGCGGTGCGATGAATGGATATCGAAATGGATTGCAGAGATAGAGCGCGATTTTGTGAAGCACGACATTAAATGTGTAATGGAACAAGTAGCACCCGATGGAAGTATCATCGATCATATTGACGGACGAACACTAAACCCGGGCCATGCCATTGAAGGTGCCTGGTTCATTTTGCATGAAGCCAGATATCGAAACAACGATCCACACCTGATTGAATTAGGCTGTAACATGCTTGACTATATGTGGGAACGGGGGTGGGACAAAGAACATGGCGGCATTATCTACTACCGTGATGTGTACAACAAACCCGTACAGGAATATTGGCAGGATATGAAGATGTGGTGGCCGCAAAACGAAGCGATCATTGCTACCTTACTCGCCTATCTTATGACAGGAAACGAAAAATATGCACAATGGCACAAGCAGGTGCATGACTATGCCTACAAACATTTTCATGATAAACAGTATGGTGAATGGTTTGGCTATCTGCATCGCGATGGAACTCTGGCGCAGACAGCTAAAGGAAATTTTTTCAAAGGACCATTTCATTTACCACGGCAGGAGTGGTATTGTGCTAAATTATTAGCCGAGTATCTCAAATAAAGAGACGGTACGATCTTATAATCAGAATAGTCCTCAATGTCTCCAGCCAATACTTCAGTGATTGAATGGATAGGTGGGGGATTAGTATTTGCTATCCTGTGGCCGTCAGCATCTACTGCTACCAAAGTTGGGTTATTGGTAGCACAACCTTTAGTAATTGCTATTGTAAGATTTGCCATGGCATCTGCTTTACTGTTGTTGTTAGCTCATGTTATTAAAGGCTATAGGTTGCCTTCTGGCAGAGAATGGAAACAGTTAGCGGTGTATGGTTTACTAAACATTACTATTTATCTGGGTTGTTATGTAATTGCAATGCAAACAGTTTCAGCAGGTATTGGTGCCCTGGCAGTTGCCACCAATCCCGTTTTTATAAGTTTCCTTTCTATATTTCTTCTAAAAAAGAAAATGCAATGGCCGGTGCTTGCATCATTGCTGATTTGTAGCATGGGTGTTGTATGTGCCGCATGGCCTTTGTTCAGCGCAGCCACCGTTACACCTGGTGGTCTTTTGCTTTTATTGTTTAGTATGCTGTGTTACTCAGCTGCAGCCATTTACTTCTCATCCAAAACATGGAATAACTTGTCGTTGATAACTATTAACGGATGGCAAACACTACTGGGTGGAATATTTCTATTACCGTTTATGCTGTTTTCTTATAAACAAGAACTAAATAAATTTACAACAACCTTTTGGTTATCGGTTATCTGGCTAGCCATCCCTGTGTCTATCATTGCTGTGCAAATATGGCTGTGGCTTTTAAGGATTAATCCGGTAAGGGCAGGCCTTTGGTTATTCTTATGCCCTATATTTGGTTTTTTGATTGCAGCATGGTGGATGAATGATGAAGTTAATACATATACGATTATTGGAGTGACTCTTGTAGTTACCGGACTACTTTTGTCAAAAATTAATCCTACAAAAAATGAGGTGGTATTTGATTAACCTGCGATGGCTCTTCCTTGCAACTTTCTGGTTTCTTCAAACAGGGTATGCGCAAAATATCTCTGACAATTTCTATGCTCAACGAAGTAAGCAACTATTTCCCGATAGTCTATTCTCTACTTATTATTATCAGCGGGTTAGTCATTTCAAAAGCCTGCCGCAAACAACAGGCGATATAATTTTTATTGGCAATAGCATTTCCGATGGCGGAGAGTGGCAGGAGTTGTTTGACGATCTTAGAATAAAAAACAGAGGCATAAGCGGTGATGTGTCAGCAGGTGTTATCCATCGCATAGATGAAATTATCGAGCGAAAACCAGCTAAAATATTTTTGATGATTGGCACTAATGATCTCGCCAGAGGTATCAGCACAGATAGTCTGGTGAACAACATTTTGTGGATCGCAAAGTATCTGCAAATACAGTCACCAGCGACTAAATTATTTATTCAAAGTATTCTACCTGTAAACGAAACGTTTGAGAAGTTTGGTAACCATACCAATAAGAGCAACTTAATTGCTGAAGTTAACTCAAGGCTACGCAATCAGGCAGTAGCAAATCATTATACGTATGTCGATTTACACACGACTCTTTCAAATAAACAAGGTAAGCTTGATGCAAGCTATACCAACGATGGTCTTCACCTGACGGGCAATGGTTACTTGGTTTGGAAGCATTTGATTTTTCCGTATGTATACGATGCTCAACAAAAACCTGCCTTAATTCCATTACCGAAGGAAGTTCAATGGAGAGAAGATTATTTTTGGTTGAATAAGTGTAAATCAGTCCTGATAACAGATAAGAATCTGCACAAAGAGGCCGTGCTTTTGCAGGATATTCTGAAAGAGAAAGGTTGGCCGGTAGAAATGAAAAATAATGTCTCAGCCAATGAAAGCCACATCGAGTTATCTATCAAGATGGTAAAAGTACCTTTGTTTGAAAATGAAGCGTACCGTTTAGAAGTTACTCAAAGTAAAATCAGTATTACTGCGAACAGCGCCAACGGAATTTTCAATGGTATTCAAACGCTTCGTCAGTTAATGCGCGACAATCAGATGGTGGACGGCTGCACCATTACCGACTGGCCATCGTTTTCGTGGCGCGGATACATGATTGATGTGGGCCGAAATTATATGTCGGTACCCCGACTGAAACAGCAGATAGAAGTGATGGCTAAATACAAGCTGAATGTTTTTCATTTTCATGCCACTGAAGACATTGCCTGGCGCATTGAGAGCAAAATGTATCCGCAACTAACAGCACCTGAGCACATGCTGCGAAACAAGGGTATGTATTATTCAGAATCTGAAATCAAAGACCTGATTGCCTATTGCAAAGAACGTTACATCACCTTTGTTCCTGAAATTGATATGCCCGGTCACAGTGCCGCCTTTAGACGCGCTATGAAAACCGACATGCAGTCGGACTCTGGTGTTGTTTATGTAAAAAATATTCTAAAAGAATTTTGTACCACGTATGATGTGCCCTATGTTCATATTGGTGCCGATGAGGTAAAGATATCGAATAAGCAGTTTGTACCCGATGTAACATCACTTATTGAAAGCTACGGTAAGAAGGTAATTGGCTGGCAACCCGGTGGAAATTTTTCTGCCAGCACGATCCGGCAGCTTTGGATGGACGACAATGCGCATCGTTCCAATGGATCCACTATTCAATACATTGATTCACGCCATCTTTACCTTAACCACATGGATCCGCTCGAAGCAGTAGTAACCATCTATAACAGAGAACTGGCCGATAAAACGCAGGGGGATGCCACTGCTCTGGGCGCAACCATTTGTATGTGGCACGATCGGGCGGTTGCACAGGAAGAAGATGTGTTGAACATGAATCCGGTTTATCCTGGTATGTTAACTTTTGCTGAACGGAGCTGGCGTGGTGGTGGACAAACCGGTTGGGTGGCCAACATCAGTGATGGTGATGAAAAAGGTTTTATTGAATTTGAAAATCGGTTGCTGGAGAATAAACAACTCTACTTTAAAGGCACGTCATTCCCTTATGTGAGGCAGGCAAACATAACGTGGAAATTTTACGGCCCTTATGAAAACAATAAGCAGGCGAACACAAAGTTTGATCCTGAAAAACCGGGATGGAACGAGAGTAAAGCCAAGCCTTATGCAACTGTAACAGGTGCAACCATTGTACTACGACATTGGTGGGAACCCCTCATTAAAGGCGCGGTTATCGATCCAAAAGAAAATACAACCTGGTATGCCACCACAACCATTTGGAGTGACGAAGATGGAGAAAAAGATTTTTGGATAGGTTTCAATAACCTGTCGCGATCTCCGGCAACCGATTCGCCACCGGCTGGTGCCTGGAACAATTTGGGCGGTACACTGTGGGTAAACGGAAAAGAAATAGCACCACCTGTGTGGTTAAGAGGAGGGCAGAGGGGTAACTCAGAAATTCCGTTAATGGATGAAGGTTACGAATACAGAGTTCCAACGAAAATAAATTTGAAGAAAGGATGGAACACTATACTGGTGAAAGTACCCATTACCACATTTAAAGGGCGTGATTGGCAAAACCCGGTAAAGTGGATGTTTACGGTTGTGCCAAGGTTGTAGTATTGCTGGATTGAACCCCTTAACCAACCTGACTTTTCTGAAAAATGATTCGTGGTTGAATGCCATACCAATATCACTAATTATATTTGATACAAAGACCTAAATCAACCAAGGATGAAAAAAATCGTAAAAATAATTGGGTACACTATTCTGGGCTTGCTACTGGTGATAGCTGCACTTCTTGCTTTTTTTGTTTCGAGGTACAACAACGTAAACAAATCCATAAGCGAGGTCAACAGTAGGCTGGCAACAACTGATGCCTCCTTTTTCAAATTTGAGTTCGAAGAAGTTCCGGAAGGAGAATGGACTGTATTACCCAAACCGAAAGAGGTGATGCCAAAAAGTGGTGAGTTTATGTGGCCTGTAAAATGGAACGTAGTGGCCGACTTGCCTGAGGCCGCTACCTGGATTGATCGCCTGCTGGGGGGGAAGGATGTTATCGGTACCTCAAAAACAACTATCCGGTTTACTAAAGATGAGCAGTTGACAGCCGAAGGGTATCAGCTGGATATTCAGCGCAATGGAATCGATATCCGGTACAGTCAACCGGCCGGTGCCTACTATGCTGTTGTTACTTTATCGCATTTAAAAAAGCAATTTCCTGTTGCTATGGCCTGTGTGTCGGTAAATGATGAGCCGGATCTTGCCGTACGTGGACTGATGCTTGACATCAGCAGAGACAAGGTGCCTCAATTAAGTACGATCAAACAATTAGTTGATAAACTTACACTCTTAAAATACAACCACCTGGAGTTGTATGTAGAAGGTTTTTCTTTTGCCTATCCCAGTTTTAAAGAACTTTGGGAAGGCAAAGAAACGCCCATTACACCGGAAGAGATAAGAGAGCTCGATGCGTATTGCAAGGAACGGTTTATTGAACTGGTACCCAACCAAAACTCTTTAGGCCACATGCAAGCCTGGCTGGCTACAGAAAAATACAAGCACCTTGCCGAATGCCCTGACGGGTATGAGGTTTTGCCAATGCAAAAAATGAAAACAACGCTCGACCCAACAAAGGAAGAGAGTATTCAATTGGTGGGTCAAATGATTAAAGATATTTTACCAAATTTCAGTTCCAATAAATTCAACGCTAATCTTGACGAACCTTTTGAACTGGGGCATTGCAATACGGCAGAAGTGGCAAAGGAAATTGGAGTGGGGCAGCTTTATCTAAACTTTGTTTTAAAGGTGTACGCACTGGCTAAAGCCGAACAAAAAGAATTTTGGATGTGGGGCGATATTGTAGGCAAGCACCCCGAAATTCTCAGTCAACTACCTAAAGACATAACGGTGTTGGAATGGGGCTATGAAGCTGAGCATCAATTCGATCGCAACACCAAACGCATTAAAGATGCCGGGCTGGAGTTTGTGGTTTGTCCCGGCACCAGCAGTTGGATGACCCTTACTGGCCGCACAGATAATATGTTGGGTAATATCGAGAACGCAGTATTAAACGGAAAGAAGAACGGAGCTAAGGGGATGGTACTTACCGATTGGGGTGATATGGGACATTGGCAGCAACAACCCGTAAGCTATCCGGGTTATGTATATGCCGGTGCTATTAGCTGGAACAGCAGCAGTTCCAGAAAATTATCCATTGAGCGGTATATGAATGCGTTCATCTTCGATAACCCGCAGTTAGCTGAAATCATCATGGATATGGGCCGCTCATATCGCTTTGAAGAAAGTCACTTACCCAATATGAGCCATAACTTTATGGCCTACCAGTTTGGGTTGGTCGATCCGGTATTGGAAAAAACAATTTACGATGCCATAGCAAAAAAACTTCCTGAACTGGGTGGTGAAGATTTCTCAAAAGTGATTGAAGATCGCTTCGGAAACCAAAAAGTATTTGAAGTGGAAGCCTTGAATAAAAACCTGGAAGGGTTGGATGCAACTTTAAAAGAAATAATAAGTAAAAACAATGTTGAAGTAATGAATAGCCACAATACAGAAATTCAGGATGTGGCCTACCAGCTTCAAAATGGTATTGAGATGGTTAAGCTTGGCGCAGAAATCAGAAATTATGGAATTCAAAAAAGCAACTGGACGAGTGAGGAAAGAATTGCTTACCTGAAAGACATGAAACAACGATCGCACCACATGCAAGAGGAATTCAAAAGGCTGTGGCTACTTCGCAACAAAGAGGGCGGACTTGAAAGAAGCATGGGCGCGTTTCGCAGACTTGATGAAGCCATTGACAAACAATTAGAAGTTGAAAATGCGGGAGGCTTTAAGAAGAGCGTTTCCGGGTTTATGGAAAAAGTAATCGGTGGCGCTGCGAATTGGTATTTGCTGGATTGAGAATTAGTAAGATTTGTCAATAGGGGTGGAGTACACACAAGGTGTGTGCTTCACGCCAACGAGCCAGAATTCCTGAACCGATACAAATACGGAGCTTTGTTCTTTTCTCCACTAAATTTTTTGCCCAATCGCTCAAGCACGTTAAGAGCAAGTATTCTTTTTTGAAAATTATTGTTGGGAAAGGGACGATCATAAACGGCCTCATACAGTTCCTGAAGTTCTTTCATGGTAAATTCATCGGGCAGCAGATTGAAGCCAATCAGTTTGCGGTCCAGATTATTCCTGAGCGCCTCAAGTGCATCCAAAACCATTTGGTTATGGTCTAAAATAAGATGGGGTAGATTCTTAACGTCATACCATTCAATGGATTCATCAATGTTGGATTTAACCGGTTTAGTCTTTTGTATATTAACCAATGCATAGTAGCTAACGGAAATAAACCGATCTTCGAAGGGTTTAAGTCTATCCTTGTCAAAGAAGTTTCCTGTTTCATGGCTCAAATTGAGAAACTGTTCAATAAAGCTCTTGTTATTTCGCTCCGCACCTCCATATACCCTGCACTGATCCAGGTATATTTCGTCAATTCCAGTCCGCTCTTTCAAAATCCTTTTAGCCGCTTCATCAACTCCCTCATGTTGCCCGATAAATCCGCTGGGTAACACCCAGAATTCACCCTTCGATAAAAGCTTTGGCAAAAGGATTTTCAGTGTTGCCTGTTCGTAGCCAAAAACCACGCAGTCAATAGACAGTTGTTTGATTATTCCCTCGCTGGTAAAATCCAACATAATATTTAGGTCAAATTTGAGGTGTTTGCTCAGCAAAACTACAAAAAGTTGAAATTTGAAACAAATTAACAGTGTATTTCGTATAAATTATATTATCTATAAAATAGATAATAAATAAATATTTGCTATGTTTGTCATCGATATCTCTCATTAAACACACCGGAGTATGTTACATGCCGCACCGAAATTTGTTACACTATGCTTGATTGTTTTGATCACGTCTCTGGCAAATGCCCAGATCCAGAATCAAAATCCGGCTTCCGCTCCAACAGACTTTTATGTTGGCAAGTGGGTATTGACCTTCATCGGCACACCGCAAGGCGATGGCGTTTCTCGTCTGGTTCTGGAGAGAAAAAATGGAAACCTCACAGGTGAGATGGTGGACCCATCAGGAAAAGGGAAACCAACTCCTTTAACTAAAGTAATAGAAAACAAAGATGGCATTGAAATCTCTTTCTCCGCACAGGGCTTTGATGTTTCGGTTACGCTGAATAAAGTAGATGCCGACAACCTGAAAGGCTCGCTTATGAATATGTTCGAAGCAAAAGCTGTTCGCATCAGGGAATCTGAAGATTTTTTTGCCGACACATGGGTAATGACCTTCATTGGTACACCGCAAGGCGATGGTGTTTCTCATCTGGTTCTGGAGAGAAAAAATGGAAACCTCACTGGCGAGATGGTGGACCCATCAGGAAAAGGAAAACCAACTCCTTTAACTAAAGTGATTGAAAACAAAGATGGTATTGAAATCTCTTTCTCCGCACAGGGCTTTGATGTTTCGGTTACGCTGAATAAAGTAGATGCCGATAATCTGAAAGGCTCGCTCATGAATATGTTCGAAGCAAAAGCCACAAGGCTCAAAGCAGGAATTTTATCACAAAATAGCGATTCAAAAAAGACACCGGATCAACAAAAAGAGGAGCCTGCATGGAAAGAAGATCCAAAGGCTTTTGGAATAGAAGCGAGTATGTACTATGGTGCTTCTACCATTCTACCCAAAGCGAAAACACCATCTGCAAATGAAAAATGGTTTCCTGTTTTTGATTTCGATGCGCAGACTTTTAAAAATCCGCCTCGCGAATTCGGTCCATTCACCCGCTGGTGGTGGCCAGGAAATGACGTGACCAGCGAAGAACTTCAGCGTGAAGTGAAACTCCTTGCCGATCAGGGTTTTGGTGGTGTGGAAATACAGCCACTAACGGTGGGACTAAATCTGGCCTCCGAAAAAGAAACAAGTGATCGCATTTACAGTTGGAATACGCCTGAGTTTTTTAAACACTTAAAGGCGGTAATGGACCAGGCGAAAATTTCGAAGGTAACGGTTGATATGAACGGGGGTAGCGGCTGGCCAATGGGTGGACAGTTTTTTGATCCAAAAGTGAGTATGCGGAGCCTGGGTGTTGCCGACACGATCCTTCAATCCGGCAGCACGTTTAACGGTCCCGTACCCATGATGAAAATCGAACACGCATCCGGAATGGGGGCTTCTCCCAATAAAGTGTTTACTGAGTGGGGAGTTTTGTTAAGTGTAGTGGCAGCCAAAACCACAGTGGGAGCGCACGGGCAGATCCTGATGGACAAAAGCTCATTGGTGGATCTTACCGAAAAATTTACATCATCTGAAAAAGGAAACTGGCTGATCTGGAAAGTTCCAACGGAAGGTGCGTGGCGGTTAATTGCCACGTGGAGTATTCCTACCGGAGAACAACCATCGCTGGTAGCAAAAAGAGGAAGTAACTATGTGGTTGATCATTTAGATCCGTCCATTGTTTCAAAATCGTATGACTACCTGCTGGGAGACCGCACCGGGCTGCCTCAATATTATGGTTCACCTCTTCGGGCCGTCTTCAACGATAGCTACGAATTTCATGTACACCGAATGGTCTCACCCGATATCAAAGCAACCTTTAAAAAACTAAATGGTTACGATATCACGCCTTTCTTAAGTACCGTCTTTAAGCAAGGCTACAATCATCCTATGTATTTAGGCATGAGGTATTACAACGATCCTATTCCTTATAGCATCGATACTGCGCAGCATTGGAGACTGATGTATGACTATGACCTGGCTGTGAATGAAGTATTCAAAACCAATTTTATAAAAACCAGTAACAATTGGATGCGTGAGCATGGCATGCTTCATCGTACGCAGGCATACGGATTTCCTCTTGACCCAATTGGAAGTGCCGGTGCTGCTGACCTGCCGGAGACGGAACAACTTTTTGCTGATGGATCAGAGGGGGCATTGAAACTCGCAACGTCAGGTGCACATTTATATAACCGGCCGATTGTTTCGCAGGAATCTTTTGTGGCCATTCAGCGCGCTGAAATGACTACTCCGCAGAAAATTAAAGTCTGGGCAGACAAGTCGCTGGCAAGCGGAGTCAACCACTTTATCTATCATGGCACTCCGTACAAATATAACTCTGGTGAATATCCTGCCGAAGGTTGGAACCCCTGGTCATCGCCATTTCTTCCCATGGTTAGCTTTTCATCGGGGATAAATGAAAGCGATCCATTTTGGAATGATATAAAGGACATTAACGCATACCTCACCCGATGTCAATACGCGCTGAGAGCAGGCAAGCCCCAGCACGATGTGCTGATCTATATGCCGTTCATCAGCTTCGCAGAAAATCAAATCGTGCCAAACCCGAATGAGCTTTTGGTGGGTGGTCATTTTAAAGGTGTGGAACCGGAAATGGGCAACATGTCGCAATCAAGCAAGGGAGAAATTTCCGAATGGTATAAAGGGCTCTGGCCTATCGTCAACAAGTTGGAAGCACAAGGTATTACCTGGGAGTTTGTCAATGACGAGTCGTTGCAAAATGCTGCTTGGAGCAACAATACCTTAATCATCAACGGTAATGAATACCAGGCGCTCATTCTGGCTAACCTGCCTTACATTAATTTGAAGACCGTTGAAAAAGTAAAAGAACTCAGCAACCGGGGAATGAAAATCTGGGTTGTGGGAGACGAACCCGCTAAACAACCCTCTTACCTGAACTATGAACAAAACGACAAAATTGTTCAGGAATTGTCGCGCCAAATTTGGTCAGCCGGTAAAACAGTGGTTGTGAAAGATAATGCGCTGCCCGTAAATCAGATTGAACAACTCATCCGGTTTGCCGAACCCACTATCTGGTCACGACAAATTAACCGGCAAATGACGGATGGAAGTCTGATCAAATTCATATGCAATCAATCAGACCAATGGCAAACAATTCGTCTCAGCGTTGATAAAAATTTGCCACACCGGTATTGGTTTGATGCAAGCACGGGGCAGTCATTGGCAACAGAAGAGGAAGTTTCTTTCCGAATGGCACCGTACGGTTCTATTTTCCTGCTGGCATCAAAGAATCCGATAACCGCAGGTACCCTCCAACCTGTAACGGATGCAGGGAAAGAACTCTTGCAGATAGAAACCTGGAACTTGGTGATAGGAGACAAAAAGTTTGACAATACAAAGCTCTTCGACTGGCGTGAAAATGATCAAACCAAATACGAATCCCGCAAAGGAAAGTACAGCGCTGTGTTCAGGCTCAAACCAGCTAAAGCAAAACAATACTTCATCGACCTGGGTAAAGTTTACTACACGGCTAAGGTAAAAATAAACGGTACCGATGCGGGCAAAATGATTTATGCTCCCTATCAATTAAACATCACCAAATATTTGAAGAAAGGAGAGAACACCGTAGAAGTGGAAATTACTACCAGCAGGAGAAACGGTTTTGTTGGCGAAGCAGCCAATGGAAACAAACAATACCTTCAGTTTCGCTTTAAAGAAAAAACAATTGTACCGAGTGGTCTTGTCGGACCGGTAAGGATCATTGAAAAATAACTACGCATGAAAAAACTAGCAAGAATCTTTATCCTTATTCCAATCGGCTTGATGGTGTTGGATAGTACATGGTCGGTGGGGCAAAATGCCGATACCGGGAAGGTATTCAATAAGGTGTACTTCGATTTGAATTTTGAAAATTCCCCGGCAATTGAACCCTTGCAAGTTGAGCAAGGAGGGTATATAAAATCAGATCAAAAGCCCGCCTACAACAGAGAGGGCTATCGGTTAGCGGGCTGGTACATTTCGCCAAATCCGGTGTTAACAAATGGCTACTCCAACGAAGAATGGATTTTTGGTGAACGAGCGTTAGAGATGTTGAAAATGTTGGATCACAGCGGATTGCCCAACACCATGGCAGTCTCCGAAAACATAACGCTATATGCCCGTTGGGTTAAGCCTACCAAAATAAAAAGTATCTCTGATTTACAGGCAATACAGCAAGACCTGAAAGGCTGGTATGTATTGGAAAATGACATTGATTTAACAGGAGTAGAGTGGAAACCCATTGGCGACTATGACGGAACTTATGAATATGCCTATCCTCAATGGTGGCAAAAAGCGTTTCAGGGAATCTTTGAAGGCAATGGGCATCATATAAAAAACCTGACCTTCAGGAGAGCAAAAAATACTATCGCTCTGTTTGGAGCAGCCGTTAACTGTACAATAAAAGATGTTTCAATTGACAATTACCTGATTGAATTTGAACTGAAAGATGAAGGCGATTTGAAGGCATCCTACCTTTATGCCTCGCCCCTTATCGGATTCTTGCATGGCGAATCGACTGTACAAAATTGTCATACATCAGGCAAGGTGAATGTAAGCGTTGAGGATAGTCATTCTGATTTTACGTTTGTTTGTGTATCAGGAATTGCTTCTGGGGGTTGGGGAGGTGAAATCAACGGATGTTCTGTAAGGGGCAGTTTAAAGCTAACAACCAAGAGTCAAAACGGAGGCGAAATTCACGTGGGAGGAATTGTAGGTGAAGGATATAGTACCACTGTCAATTGCACATCAGATCTTAGCATTAACACCCATGCTACTTCTGCAGCAACAAAAGCCGACACAGAAATGGATAAGCATCTTGATCTTTACGTGGGTGGCTTGCACGGAGCGTCCACTAATATTATTAACAGTGTAGCCAACGGAACCATTGCTGTGTCTATCACAAAACCAAAAGGAAAAGGCGCGATCAATGTAGGCGGCATTAGTGGAAGTCCGCGCTACGGCTTTATTGAAAATTGCGCGTCTCATGTGGCTATACAGATTGGCGAGGGGCGGGAGGTACATGCAGGAGGAATCATTGGCGCGTTTAATACCGGTGGATTTGGTTTGATTGGCCTTGGCCTTGGAATTAAAAGATATGAAGCTGTTAATTGCCTGGCTACCGGTAAAATCGACTTAGGCAAAAATTTTAAACGTGAAAAAGTTCAGTTGGGAGGAATCGTTTCCTCCATACCCGATGGAATTGTAAGTGAGTATATGGGTGGCAATAAAATTCCTATTAACTACAGAGCCGACCATTGCGTTTATGTGGATTTTTACAACGGTGCCACTATGAGTGATGCCACTGGAGGGATTACAAAAATCGCAGATAAAAAAGCCGCCACGGGCGAAGCGCTAAAAAGCATTCTGGGCAGCGGATGGATATACAAGCAACACGAGCTGCCGCAACCTTATGGTATTAAATTAGTATCTAAAAAATGACTTGTTAAGTTGTAGGCACCGCTGGCTTTATACTTTTTAATGGCCTAAAAAAGAGGAGCCTACAACTCCACCAACTTCCCTGAAATAGAAATATCCTTACTTACTTACTTTCTTCCCAATCCTCTCCATAATTGCATTCCATACAAGCGTTTGCATAGGCATCGTATTCGTCATAGGCAGCACCCGGTTTACCAAAAAGTGTAATGATGCGGTCTATCCGAACAGTAGCTTCCGGAGCCAGATTTATAAATAACCCTTTGCTTGTTAGCTCGGTTAGTGCCACTACCTCACCTTCTACACAGTCCACTTCACCTTTTGCATTGAAGTAAAATACTTTTCCGGTTCGGTGTGTGGTAATCATATCTTCAATTACCTCGCGGTAGCAATACTGAACAGGTGTGTAGGAGGCTTCAATATAGGGTTTCATCTTCGACAATTATTTTTAGTATGCCAGGGCTTTTGGTAATAAACAACACATTCCGAAAGTTTGTTCAATAACCTACTTCGTTATATTTATTTACAAATAGTAGCTTCTACTTTTGGTGCGATCAAAAAACCAAGCGCTTTAGCCTTCCTCAGGTCATTACAAGCCTCAGTAGTTTTTCCTAACCGGTGCCAGGCCTGTGCGCGATTATAATAAGCAAGTCCATAATCGGGGTAATATGTTATGGCCGTAGTATAATCTTCAATGGCTTCGGTAACCCGGTTTAAATTTACCATTACGTTTCCATGACTAAGCCAACCTTTCTCATACTCCGGTTTTAGTTCGATCACTTTTTTATAATCGGTTAGCGCTCCATCGTAATCTTTAATGCGTTCTTTCACCAGGCCTCTGTTTAAAAGATACTCATAGTTATCGGGTTCCAGTTTAATAGCTTCATTATAATCGCTTAGCGCACCCTGTGTGTTTCCGGAATTTAATCTCAACAAACCCCGCTCAACATAAGAGTAGGGGAGTTTAGGATTGGCTTCAATCGCTTCCGTTAATAGTTTTTCGGTCTCAGCAAAAGATTGATTACGGCCCAGCAAGGCCAGGTTATGTCGTGCAAGACTGTTCTCAGCATCCAGTTGTAAAACTTTATTAAAATCCAGTCGCGCTTGTGTTGTGTCTCCAATTTGTTGAAGCGCCAAACCTCGCCCTATGTAGAAGTTGATTTGTTCAGGTGCTAACCGAATAGCCGAATCAAAACAAATCTTTGCCTGCGTGTAGTTTTTGAGTTTCAGTTCAATCTGCCCCAGGTAATCAAAAAAAATAGGTCTTAAATTGTTACCCGCAGAAAACGCCCGGCTTACTCCGTCATCTCCCTTTTGGGTTTGAAAAAAAATAGTATTGGTTTCGCCACTTATTGCAAGCTTCAGTAATTTTTGAAAGTCTTCTTTAGCCATCGCCCATTGGCCATACTCAAACCGACTTACAGCCCGGCTAAATAATGCTTCTTTATTTTCCGGATTACGTTCCAGGTAAATATTGTAATCGGTTAAAGCTCCTTGCTTATCGCCTAAAGCTTCGCGTACCTGTGCCCGGTTAAAGTAGGCCTCCATAAAGTAAGGATCCAGACGCAGACATTCGTTTAAATGAGCCAATGCGGTTTTGTAAGATCGGGCCGTGTGTGCACTTTCGGCCTTATCGAAAAAATACTGAGCCGTTCGTCTTTCCTGTGCATGGCCAGTATGGATAACCCATACAACAAATAAAAGAGTAAGTCGGAGTAAAGCCATACTCAAAGGTGTATAATATCGGGTAATTGCAAAAGGTAATTACAGGCGGAGTGAGGCTGCCGCAAACGTAATGTGGCATATTACCCCATCGCTTTTGGCGGATTCTACCAGTAAAACAAATTTTGAAAAACCATTCATAGTCAATAACTTAGTGCCTTGTAGTTAATTTTTTAAACTAAGATAATATGCGAGCCATCTGGAAAGGACACATACAGTTCTCTTTGGTAACTATTCCCATCCGCATTTACAATGCCATCGATACAGGCTTAACGATAAGTTTTAACCTGCTTAGCCGCGATGGGCATAACCCTGTTAGCTACGAAAAAAAGGACAAGGTTACCGGGCAGCCATTAAAGAACGAAGATATTGTAAAGGGCTATCAGTACGAGCCTGGGCAGTTTGTAATTGTAGAGCAAGATGACTTGAATAAAGTAAAACTGAAAAGCGAAAAGATAATTGAAATTGAAGGGTTTGTAAAAGGTGAAGAAGTACACCACACCTTGTTTGAATCTCCATACTTTGTTGGCCCCGATGGTGACATGGCAGCCAAGACATACGGTTTACTTTGTCAAACATTGAAAGATAGCGGTAAAGTGGGGGTAGGCAAAGTTGTTTTGCGCGATCGCGAAACCCCGGTATTAATATCACCACATGAAGGCGGTATTCTGATGTACCGATTACGATATCCAAACGAAGTGCGCAGAATGGGTGAAGTACCCCAGTTGCTGGAAGTAAAGGCTGATAAAGAGCAGTTAAAACTGGCTAAGACATTAGTAGATTCCATGACTACCACATTCTCGAAGATCGAAATGAAGGACCATTATTACGATGCATTAAAGGCTATTATCGATGCAAAAATTGCTGGTAAAGAGATTGTAATGGTAGCGGAAGAAGAGCCTGTGGTAGTAGATATTATGACAGCCCTTAAAGCCAGCATTGAAGCTGCAAAAAAGAAACCCATGGAGAAAGCCAAAGGCACCACTATGAAAGTGGAGAAAGAGAGTAAAAAAGTTATACGCAAAAAAGCAAGTTGATTTTCGTTGTTTAAATTCCGTTCTGTCTATTGTTTCTGAAACAGCCAGCCTCATCATTGCCCATTCTTACTAACACCGTATACAAAGTTTGGCTACCTTTGTTCAATGGCCAAAATAATCCAGTTTCCTGTTCCTAATCCTGAAAAATTTGGGTTTAAGCCGGTTCGAAAAAAGAAACCGGATACCGAAACCAATACGCATGGCCAACTGCATTTATTTGGGGAAGCCAGAGTTATTAACCTCAACAAACTTACTGCATTTGAAGAAGCGCTTTTGTTAGATGAGCAGGGCGATAACCGGGCAGGGCAACAATATCAGAAAGCAATTGAAGCCGGAGATTCTGTGGCCGATGCGTATTGTAATCTGGGTATTATTGAGTCGGGCAAAAAGCAATACACCAAAGCTGTAGATTGTTTTACCAAATCGTTAAAGGCAGATCCACGCCATTTCGAGGCGCACTACAACCTGGCAAATGTATATGCCGAAATAGGCAACCTTGCGTTAGCAAAGATTCATTACGCCATTTCTATAGAAATTGAACCCTCTTTCCCAAATAGTTATTTTAATCTTGGAATTACACTGGCTTTGAATAATGAGATTAACGAAGCAATAAAGCATTTGCTTACGTACCGCAACCTTTCGGGTGAAGATCAAAGCCAGGCCGAAGATCTTATTGCCAGCTTAATGCGCTCACTGCACTAATCACAGCATAAATACTGTTATAAAGAAGAGAATGCTCCTGTAAATTTCAAGTGCTACTTTCAGAAACAGAATAAGCACCACCGACTTAATCACCAGGCGCCATCCACGTTCGTGGTAGAAGGTATAACTGCTTCGCAAAACGAAATAGAGATTAGTGGAAATAAAAATCACAGTAAGTATGGTTTCATCCAGATAAGTGCCTAGCCCAAACAACCGCACAATAAGGGTTAGCAAAATGGCATTCACAAACAGGTTAAAGCTGGCCAGTTCAACAGCATACCCCACGTGATCCATAAAAAATTTATTCTTCTTCCAATACAACAGATTAAGCGGAAGCGAACTTATCACCACAAAAACCATTACCATTAATTTTGCAAGTGTAGCGGTCTTTAAATTATACAGCATAGCAAAGGTGTTTACATCTACCCCCAGGCTTACAGCCTTAGTGGCTATAATAGTTTTATAAAATCCGCTAAAAGGCGACATGAGTTGGGTATTGAGCGAAGCATTGAAAAGCTGTATAACCGGAAAGAAAAAATAAATAAGATTAAGAATAAAGAACAACGACATGGGGCTAATGTTCTTTACTCGCTTGCCCAATGAAAAATCGCGGGCAACCGTACCCGGTTTTCGTAACACCTGCCAAAGGGTACGAATAAATTTACTATCGGCAAAAGTAATGGTGAGCAGAACCGAATTCAGAATGGTCTTAAATGATTTATCGGCAGAAGTAAGAATCTTTTCTCCGCAGATGTTGCAAAAACTTCCGGTAAACTCGTTACCACAACTTTTACAAATGTGACGGGTGCCAGACATCGTGTGCAAAAGTAGGCTTTAAATGTTGATTAGAAATATTACCGCTCTCATACCGTTTCCTGCTAGCCCATACGGGCGTAACGCAATAAAAATTCACTTCAATTGCTTTAACACCCGCGTTGCCCGCGATACAAACCCGGCCGAGCCATAGGGGAGTTGCGCTGTAAGTAGTGGAATTATTTCGTTTTTAAGTTCACTATTACGTTGGGCCAGATCAGCCAGTACCGTCATGGCAAAAACTTTTATGGCTACAGGTTCCTTACCACGTAAAAAGGCTAAGCAACAATCAACAACCCGACCCTGGTAGCGGGTTGGAATTTTAACGAACTGGAGTGTTCGTAATAGATTTCGTTTAAGCGCTTCGGATGTGTATGGATTCTCTAAAAATTTTATAACAACATTAAAATGTTTACCCAACAAGCCGGGGTGGCTTTCTACGCAATAGCTTAACGCCCAGGCAGCCCGTTGCGTAGCCCCATAAGGCCCGTGAATAAGAGCCCTCATTAACTCATCAAAACGTTGCTGACTTGTACCCACATACCTTACTATTTTATCCTTTTTAGCTCTGGAAAGAGGCTGGGCTAACATTTCTACTGGATTCATAGTCAATTGATTACTAAAAATTTTAATATAACTAATTGATTTACTGTGTTTTTACATAATTTACTTTAACTTTATATTTAATATTTAACTGATGGACTCTATGATGTTATTTTTTGCCATCGCAGCTACGGCACTTTTTCAACTTGGGTTGTGCTTTTTTTGTTTCTATATGAAGCAATCGCGCACCGTCTGATTATTGCCCTGCGAATTTTATTTTTCTAAACACCTGCGGTTATAACCTTCGCGGCTAACTGTCTTGTGCTACCTTTGCAGACTTTTAATTTTTTGTTGTGAATTATTTATCTGCAGAAGGAATTGCCAAGTCATTTAACGATCGATGGTTGTTTAAAGATATTACTTTAGGAATTGGCCAGGGCGAAAAACTTGCCCTGGTGGGTGAGAATGGTACGGGTAAATCTACTTTACTTAAACTCCTTACCGGCCAACTGCCTTCCGATGCGGGTGTTATAAGTATGCGCGAAGGAATCAAGCCTGGTTTCCTAACCCAACAACCCGTTGCCGATGAGCAGCTAACCGTAAAGGAAATTATCTTCGATAAGAATAATCGCGTGGCTGCGGCTGTAAATGAATATGAGTCGTGCCTTCACGATCCTAACGTATCGCCCGATCGTATGCAACATGCCCTTGAGCAGATGGAAGCGCTTAATGCCTGGGACTACGATGCTAAAGTGCAGACCATAACCGGCAAGCTGGGTATCACCAACCTCGATCAACCTTTTGGCGAGCTATCGGGCGGTCAGCGTAAGCGAATCTTTCTGGCCCAGATGCTATTGGCCGAACCCGATCTCATCATTATGGATGAGCCCACCAACCACTTAGACCTGGAAGCAATTGAATGGCTTGAGAGCTACCTGAGTGGCCAAAACATTACCCTCCTGATGGTAACCCACGACCGCTACTTTCTCGATAACGTTGCAAACGAGATTCTGGAACTTGACCGGGGTAAACTTTATAGGTATAAAGGCAATTACGCCTATTTTTTGGAGAAGAAATCTGAGCGGGAAGAGATGCTAAAGACGGAAGTTTCCAAGGCCCGAAACCTTTTAAAAAAGGAGTTGGAGTGGATGCGCAAGCAACCCAGGGCACGGGGCACAAAAGCCAAATACCGCATCGATGCCTTTTACGATTTACAGGAAAAAGCATCGGTAAACCTGAAGAAAGACAAGCTGGAACTGGATGTGCAGGAAGCACGGCAAGGAGGCAAAGTGATTGAACTTCATAAGGTGAGCAAAAGCTATGGCCATGCGGTAATGGTAGATACCTTCTCGTACGTTTTCAAAAAGAAAGATCGTATTGGCGTAGTGGGTAAAAACGGTGTGGGTAAATCTACTTTTTTAGATATGCTTACTGGTAAGACTAAACCTGATAGTGGTGAAATCATTCCGGGTGTAACAACAAAAATCGGATACTTTACACAAGAAGTAGAAGACCTGAATCCGGCACACCGGGTAATTGAAGAAGTAAAAGAGATAGCAGAGTTTATTACATTGGCAGATGGTTCGCAGGTTTCTGCTTCCAAGTTTTTAGATACATTTTTATTTCCTCCCGAAAAGCAATACAACTTTATTGAGAAGTTGAGTGGGGGAGAGAAGAAACGACTTCAGCTTTTAAAAGTACTGGTACGCAATCCGAACTTCCTGGTGCTGGATGAACCCACCAATGATTTTGATATCGATACACTAAATGTGCTGGAAGACTTTCTGGAAAAGTTTAACGGCTGCCTGGTGCTGGTTTCGCACGACCGGTATTTTATGGATCATCTGGTAGAGCAACTTTTCATCTTTGAAGGCGATGGAAAAATCAGACTGTTTAATGGTAATTATTCAGATTACCGGCTGTGGGCCGATGGGCAAACCAGCGAACCAGAATCAACTGAATCTATAGCTCCTGAGCCAAAGCCAAAGGTGACTAAAAAACGTCTTAATTTTAAAGAAAAGCAGGAATTTGAGCGTCTGGCAACTGAAATTCAGATATTAGAAAGTAAAAAAACAACCCTTACGGGCGAACTGAATAGCGGCATTACAGACCACGTTAAATTGCAGGAACTTGCCGCGCAGGTAAAACAGGCAGGCGAGGAGTTAGACATGAAAACACTGCGTTGGCTGGAGTTGTCGGAGTTTGAAGGTTGATGCACTTATCCCGTTGTGGTTGTTAAAGTTGCCAGTGAAGAAAAAGCAGGGTTCTTTCTAAACGCAGTGTCCCCTTTAGGTTTGTATTCACATTGAATTCATATCCATTCACTATAATCATCATATTTTCTTTTTTGCTTCTTTTTTCTTTTTGAAAAATGTGAATTTGTGGATAACAGTTAACACCGGCAGGGGCGAATTAACGGAGTCCCCAGGTTAGAGACCTATGCTTCGATTCAATTCCCTGCCGGCTTTCTGAACAAGCATCAAATAGAAATTCAGGCTCGCGGCCTATTATCAAGGGTTCGATAGTGTTCAGAAACGTTAACTGGAAAATTTATTGTTCAATCAAAATTAATCAGAAGATGGCAAATTATTATTTCGGGATCGATGTGTCGAAAAAAACATTGGATGTTGCCTTGCTCAAAGACGGGGTGCTGCTTTCCAGCCATGTAATCGATAATGACCCACACAGTATCGATGTTTTCTTTGCTCCTTACGCTAAACAGTTTCAACTGGCAACCGATCAAGCATGGATATGCATGGAACACACAGGCATCTACAACTATCCATTGCTAAAATCATTAGGGGAATCAAAGTTTCACATCTGTGTGGAGCCTGCCTTGCAGATTAAACAGTCGCAGGGCATGACTCGCGGCAAGAGCGATGCGGTGGATGCCGTGCGCATTGCACAATACGCTTACAAAAACAGGGACAGCCTTAAGGTATGGAAACCCCAACCCGTCAACCTACATCGCCTCAAGGCCCTACTCTCACAGCGAGATTTGTTGATAAAAACGAAACTCCAGTTGGAAGTCTCCACAAAAGAATGCAAAGGCTATTTAGATGCCCAGTTGGTTAAAGATCTGGTGTCTAACTCCAAAAATTCTTTAAAGGCAATCGACAAGAGCATATATAAGGTGGAGGAAAAAATTTATGCAGTCGTTAAATCCGATAAGAGCTTAAATACCTTGTTCCATAGAGCCACTTCGGTAACAGGCATAGGACCGATCACTGCATTCAACCTCATCGTGGCCACCGGTGCATTTGAACAAATCAAGAACCCTAAGAAGTTTGCTTGTCATGCAGGCGTGGCACCGTTCGAGCATAGATCGGGAACGGCCGTGCGCGGCCGAACCCGTGTCTCTAAAATGGCAGATATGGGGATGAAGCGGCTGCTGCACATGGCTGCGCTATCGGCCACACAATGCGAAGGGGAATTACGCAATTACTATCTGCGAAAAGTGGCTGACGGAAAAAACAAGATGGCCGTGCTAAATGCTGTGCGTAATAAGTTAATAACACGTGTGTTTGTGTGTATAAACCAAAACCGAGACTATCAAAAAAAATATGAAAGGGCACTTGTTTGATCCATAGAAATCGAAGCGGGAGACACTGCTGAGAAGGGAACATCACAGACCATTTGCAAGTTACTGGCAGGAGGTAAGCGCCAGGCGCGGGTTTACTATTAAAGTTTTTGAAGATTTTATTGAAGCAGAGCAATGGTTGCTGAGCCAGCATATTGAAGAAACCTGAGATTGCAATATTAGCTCAGGGTATGTGTTTACCCTAAAATCAGGTATCGCCCAAAGCGGATGGCGTGCCTGGTATTTCGTTTCCATTCACACGGTGTAACTGAGGTTTTACTTTCTGTTTATAATACTTTTCAGTAAAACTGTGCAGCGGTGCAATTGCCAATGCTACTGCTGTATTGCCGAGTAAAAGAAATACAGGCTTATCACCGCTCACCTCCTGCAAAGCCGGGTCAATGAGCACGATCAGAAACTCAAACAGGGTCATGAAACCGACAAACATAAGCATATCTACTACCCTTGGCGGGAATTGCTTCCTTAAAGAAATAACGAAAATAAACCCGGCAATCAAAGCAATGGCTATGACCATGAACTGCAAATTATCCTGGCGTCTTTTCGCAATGCGTAATTGCTCGTTTTTTCTTTCCAGTTCCGCTTGTTGAATCCTGAATTCATAGTCTGCAACCAGTTCGCGTGTGGCGTTTTTATCGGCATCGTTCTGTTGAAGGGCTTTTTCTTCAGCCCATTTTTTCTGATAGAATAAAGCCTGTTTAAAATCAGATTTCCGCTCATAGATTTCGACCAGCAACAGGATATTATTTGGGGTCCGCCTGGATTTTGATGATTCAATATCTTTTAATTCATCAAAGGCTTTCTCCAGCATCCCGGCCCCCAGGTAACTTTTACTGCGCACCGAGGTAACCCACCCCAAGGCAGCAACAGTAGTATTTTTTGATTCTGCAAATCCCCTGTCAGCGAGGTTACAATAAAAAAGGGCGGAGTCATACTGTTTCAGGTTTATAAATGCATCGGCCATGTTGATGTACGAAAAAGCAATGCCGTTTGCTTCGCCCTCCTTTAACCTGTACAGCAACGACTCTTTATACATAGCAAGTGCGCCTTCAAAGTTTCCGTTGCCCTGTTGTATATGCCCTAATGCGATCAAGGATAGGGCGATACCTCCGTAGTCTTCTATTTTTCTTTTGATCTCTAAAGACCGCGAATAATAATCCACTGCCTTTTCTGCTTCGTGCAGTGCATTATAAACGGTTCCAATGTCATGCAGTGAAATGCCAATGCCTGCAGAATCATTTATTTGCTGCCTGATTTCAAGTGCGCGCAAATAATGTTGCAGCCTCTCTGTGCTTGACTTAGACAAAAAACCAAATCCTTTCAGGGCATTTGCTTCGCCTTTGGCATAATTTGTTTCCACAGAAACCTTCAGCACAGCCTGCAGGTAATAAAGGGCGCTGTCCCTGTTGTTATACCAAAACGTTTTACTTTTGTTATACAGGCTGTCCGCAACGTTGTTTTGAGCTGTTACGGTATGAGCAACAAAACCTATAATAACTGAGATGATTATCAATTTTATCATATGTCAAAAATTTGAAACCGAAGACAAGTTAATTAAATGTCATGCAAACTATTCTGAATTTGTAGCCCCGAATCCGGATAAATTCGATTTTAAAAATCACTTTGTGTGAAAACCAGGATTATTGGCCGGCTACCAACAATAACATGGTATTTAACTGAAAGCGTTTTTTGCTAATTCCCTCTGCCGTTGTTGGTGTTTGTGCGAGGGTTTGAGCATACGCTCACCAACAACAATTTTGAAACTAACCTGTTATCAACTTTCATCTTGCAGGTTGGTGAATCAACCTACCTACCACGCAACACCAACCTGAGCGAGAAAGGCTGCGTTGCAGGCGATTGGGAATTGATTTTATAAAAGAGCAAGGACCTCCCGATGAAGTACAGGAAGATCATGCATAATAATTTTCCAGACGAGGTTATCATCTACCGCATCGTAAGAGTGAATAACCCTGTTGCGAAATGCAATGATTTCTTTTGCCCGGCTTAAGCCGATGTTTTTATCTTCTTTAAGTACCCGGTTAACAGCTTCCCCGATTATGCTGAGTTCTCGTTCTACAGCACGTTTTACCGTAAGCGATTCAGCATACCACTTAAAATCCCGCCTGCCCTGAAGGTGATAATAAATGCCGTCAATACACATGTGAATGTCTGTGAGTGATTTTTGATCGAATCACTCATAAAGCGGCACTTTTGTTTCGTTAAGTGATTTTATAAAGTATGGATTTTTAAGAGAGGCTTCCGTTATAAGATCAACCGGATGCTCAAAAAGCTGCTCTAATTGCTCCGCTAACTCAAAGTAATGTTGTCCGTACTCTACCGGGTCGAGCGAATCATCAAATGCGATAAGAATGTCAATATCGCTATCTGTGCCAAAGCTGCCTGTTACAGCCGAACCAAAAGCATAGGCGCGCTTTACCTTATGCTTTTTAAGCAATGGTATAACAACCGGTATTTTACTTTTAAGCGCTTCTACCATAGCCCAAATATACACTTTTGGCAGGGATAAAATCCCCTATTCTTCTGGCTCGTTCGGACACGCGTCAGGGCGTTGGTGTTGTACTTGAACATAGGTTTTTTTATTTACTTACAATGCAGTCAGAAAAAGGTTACAAGCAAGCTATTCGGGATTTGTAATCCCGAATCCAGTTGAAAAGGATTTTTAAAATCCCTTAATCTGTAGTTCGACATTTACAAATGTCGAACTACATGGTGGGCGTAAGCCCTGTAATAGCGCATGATTTTATGATGCGGGAATATACTGCCAAAGAAGAAGGCTACGTGTTTATGTATGTGAGCAATGAAAATGCTACCTTGGTAGATGTGTATTTTAGCCTGTCCCGCCCATGCGGGAATGATGTAGTAATGCCCCATACCAAGAGCAACGTAATTCAATACAACGAGTACTACCCGTTTGGTATGAACACGGCTAACTCGTGGACACAGGAAAATACAACTGGGAATAACTTTCTTTACAATGCCGGTAGCGAGTTGAATAAGACCACGAGTAATTACGAGATGTTTTTTAGAGAGTACGATCCTGCTTTGGGCAGAGTCATATATGACTTCCATAAACAATCGATAATAATTGGTTGGCTTATACTTTTTTCACTCATAAATTGTACTAATGACACTAGTAACCTCCAACTTGAATTGTTAAATCAGGAACTTCGTATTGGACACACTAAACCAAAATTTGGTAAGCCTTGTATAAATACCTGCGTAGATATTACTTTTAAACTGAACAATCCAACAAAAGAAAACTATATGCTTTATAACTTTCTGACTTCACCTCAATTAGCAACAGAGGAGGATAGTTTACATGATCGTAAGCTTATTTTTATTGCTGGGGTACATGTGTTCGTATACAATACTTTTAATCAGCAAATTCGCTCTGCAAGGTATATTTCTGATGATATAAATTACAAAGCAATGACTTCAGAATTTATGGAGTTAAAGCAAAAAGAATCAAGGGAGAAATATCGTACCGCAAAGCAGGTAATCCATGCTGGACAATCCTTTGAGTTTGTCCATAATATTAATTTTAAAGACTTCGATCTTGAACCAGGAAATTATCAGGTTAAGTTGATCTACTCCCAAAGTCCGAATGTTACCCATAAAGTAGATAGCAGTCTCATTAAAGAAGATGAAAAGACTCATAATGCCAAAGTTTATATTGGTCGTTTTTGGTCGAACAAAATTAAACTTGTAGTGGAGTAGAGGTAATAAGTTGTTTGATAATGTAGTAATGACACATACCAAACGCAACGTGATACAGTACAACGAATATTACCCGTTTGGTATGAACACCGCTAACTCGTGGACACGAGAAAATACAACTGGGAATAACTTTCTTTACAATGTCGGTAGCGAGTTGAACAAGACTACAAGTAATTACGAAATGTTTTTTAGAGAGTACGATCCTGCTTTAGGCAGAATGACGAGCGTGGACCCTATGGCCGGTAAGTACAGTAGCTTAACACCGTATAACTATGCATTTAACGACCCTGTTACCTACAACGATCCGCTTGGCGATGATGCGAGTGATAGGAATTACGGTAAGTTTTTATACTGCCTTCCCCGCAGTGTCTCCCGTTTCGGGGACGCTGCGCCTTTGTAAGCATTATTGTGTTCGATAAAAATTACTCTGCCGTTGTTGGTGTTTGTGCGAGGGTTTGAGCATACGCTCACCAACAACAATTTTGAAACTAACCTGTTATCAACTTTCATCTTGCAGGTTGGTGAATCAACACACATGCCTACCGCACAACACCAACCTGGGCGAGGGGAACCAACAAGAAGAAAGGTTAGTAAAAAGATGTTGCTCAAGGCGACCAACATCAATCAAGAAAAAAAATTCTTTAATCTGTCGTTCGCCATTACAAATACAATGTCGTTTAGTTTAAGGACAAATGTGTCACCCCTTCGGGGTTCTGCTTTGTGTCTCATGACATTTCTATAATCCTGTCATCCCTTCGGGATGATAAGATTGTAGAAGGCAATCCAATAGCTATCGAAAGCCCCGAAGGGGTGAGATATTAACTAAACGACATCGCATTACAAATGTCAAACAGCATAGGTTCTGAATACCGGTTGGTGGGCCGGTGGTAAAAAAAACACCGGAGCCGTGGTGAGGGAGTTATTGAAGCTAAACCAGAAACAACCAAAAAACACCTGAATTTAAAAAAAAAGCGAGAATTTTGCGATTTCAGGACGAGATTCAAGCGTTGTTTACCGCTTAAATCAAACCTTGTTATCAGATGCGGAATTAACGTTATTTTTGTGCTGTTAATTCCTGTATGAATCATACTCAGACCATAACGCTATATCAGCCCCTGTTGCACCAGATTGCCTACAACCTGTTGCGTTGTAAAGCAGATGCCGAAGATGTTGTGCAGGAAACTTTTGCGCGGTGGCTTACGATTGATCAAACTAAAATCGAAAATACAAAAGCATACCTGATGCGGGCGGTAACCAACAACTGCCTTAAACATCTTGAAACCATAAAGAAAACCCGCTTCATTAACTGGGACCAGGTAAGTGTTAAAGATTGGGTGGGTAAGTTTAAGGAGATTGACCTTTCGCATATTGATGTAGAAAAGGAGCTTTCCGCAGCGTTCAAGGTTATTCAAACCAAACTGGAGCCGCTTGAGCGTGCTGCCTATTTGCTGCGCGAAGTTTTCGATTTTGATTATCATGAAATTCAGGAAGTACTAAACAAAAAAGCCGAGCATTGCCGCCAGTTGTTTAGCCGTGCCAGTAAGAAATTAGAAGCCGAAAAGAGTAAAATTCATATTGGCTTACCCGATACTTCGCACCTTTTTGAAAGTTTTAAAAAAGCCTGCCATCTGGAAGATGCCCAAGAGTTTATCCAGCATTTAAAGGCCGATGTTACCCAGGCCCTTTCAGGTAAAAAATAATTTGTTCTTTTTTGTCACAAACCATGAATGGCCCGGTCTTACAAGGTAATAGGCCAAAACTGGCTCTATTCAAAACATTAATTACCAAACCGAACCTATTTCAATGAAAGAGATTCTGATTTTTTTTGTAGCACACTGGTACCTTTCGCTGTTCTTCCAGACATTTTTTCTGCACCGGTATGCCTCGCATAAAGCATTTACCATGAACAAGTTCACCGAGAAGGTGTTTTTTGTGCTTACCTGGGTTTTTCAAGGTTCAAACTATTTAAGCCCATTTGGTTATGGAACCATGCACCGCATGCACCATGCCTTTGCCGATACCGAAGATGATCCACATTCACCCATGTACGATGAAACCATCTGGAACATGATGTGGAAAACCAAAACCATTTATTCGGATATTGCCAGTGGGCGAATGGTTCCGGATAAACGCTTTACAGAAGGAGTGCCCCGTTGGGATGCATTCGATAAGATAGCCCGTTCATGGCCATCGCGTATTTTCTGGGGTGCTTTGTATATAGCGTTTTATGTAAAGTTTGCTACTGTTTGGTGGTTATGGCTGTTGTTGCCTTTGCAATTTTTAATGAGCCCCATACACGGTGCCATTATTAATTGGTTTGCACACAAGTATGGATATACCAATTTTGAAGTGCGCGATACATCCAAAAACTTTTTGCCTGTTGATGTTCTGATGATGGGAGAGAGCTACCATAACAACCATCATAAATTTGGTTCACGGGCAAATTTTGGCGGAATTCGTTGGCACGAAATCGATCCCACCTATTATATTATTCTGGCTTTAGATAAAATAGGAGTAATTCGTTTGGCAAAACAAAAAGAGGTAACACTGGAAGGGATGAAGCGTGCAGCTTAATTAACCTACTGTTATTCCGGATATTATCTGTATGTTTGCACCAACAATTATTAACAAATCATAATGAAAGAAGGAACAGTAAAATTCTTTAACGAAACCAAAGGATTCGGTTTTGTAAAAGAAACATCAACAGGACAAGAGTACTTTGTACACGTGTCAGGATTAGTGGATCAGATTCGTGAGAATGACGCGATCACTTTTGAACTGAAGGAAGGAAAAAAAGGTTTGAATGCAGTTAACGTTCGCGTAGCTAACTAATAACTATTTTTCAAATTGAAAAAGCCCTCCGATTTTATCGGGGGGTTTTTTATTTTGGCACAATTAGAGCAGGCGCTACTCCTTCAAATGTAATTTTAACAGGCTGAATCCTGCCTGCTGAATCAAATTCCATTTTATCAATACATACAATCCTGGCATTGCGATCGGTTTGATCAAGTGGCCTGCGATGATAGACAATATACCACTCGTCTGTGCCCGGCCTGTTAATTACCGAATGATGCCCTGCACCTGTAGCAATACTTGAGTCCTGCTGCAATATTTTAGCTTCGCGTTTAAACGGCCCTAACGGACTATCTGAAATTGCATAAGCCACACTGTAATCAGGGCCTGTCCAGCCACCTTCCGACCACATAAAATAATATTTGTTGTTGCGCTTAAACATAAAAGGCCCTTCTACATAACCTTCGGGTGTTATCTCTTTAAATACAGAACCATCGGGCTGCGGAACAATAGATTTGAAATCGGCACTAAGCAAAGCAATGTTGCAGTGACGCCACCCTCCGTAAATCAGGTAGTACGTGCCGTTATCATTAAACACAAACTGATCGATAGGTTGTGCACCATTGTAAAACTGACTTACCAAAGGCTTGCCGAGGTAATCAGTGTACGGCCCTTCGGGTTTATCCGATACCCCAATGCCGATGCCACCGTACTCATCATTGCTTTGAATATCGTTCGCACCGAAAAAAAGAAAGTAGTGATTTTCCTTTCGGATAATGGACGGAGCCCACAGGGCGCGCTTCGCCCACTTTACAGCAGTGGTATCAATTATCCGTTCGTGTTTGGTCCAGTTTACTAGGTTGGGCGATGAAAAGGCATCCATGTAAACCTGCTGTTCGTAGGGTGCAGAGTAGGTGGGATAAATCCAATACGTGTTATCAAACACGATCCCTTCCGGGTCGGCATACCAGCCTTCCAATACCGGGTTGCCGGATTTTTTAACGATTGTTTTTTTCTGCTGACAAGCGAAAACCCCCAATACCAGAAGGATCAATAAAAATCTATTCATGAAATAAATTTGAGAAGGTAAGTTAATTAAGACAAAACTTATTTTTTATTGGCGCAGAGATTTACTTGGGGGAATTTAGAATACACCTCTTATACCAAGATTAAAAGACTGCCACACGCCTGCATTTTTTCCTGCGAAAGAATCGTAATAGAAAAAGTTGAGTGTGTACATGCTTGTAATCTGATATTGCAAACCAGCACCTGCAATGTATGATTGAATTGTATTGTTCTCTGCTTTGTTTCTGCTTTGGCCAATCATAACAAATGGATAAAAGTGCTGGGAAAGCAAATACGTAGCGAAAACATTAACGGGTATAGTTAAATCGGCTTTACTGGTTTCGCTTTTAAACCTGACGAATATATCAGCTTGGCCAAAGAGAAAAAATTTTCTTCCCAGCAATTGATTGTACAACAGCTGCGTGTTAAACGCATACCGGTTATTACCCAAAAACACACTTTCCGATGACGTTGGATTTATCGGTATAAAAAATGTATGCTGCACTACAAAATTGGAAGTTTTGGCAAACGGAACATACCGAGTTCTCAGTCCTACTGAAGTAAATGCACGTTCATATTGTATAAGGTTCTCGCTGCTATTTCCCATCACTTTCAAAGGCGAACTTTCGGGGTCTGCATCCATCCGTCCGATGCGATACGATAAATCAAGCCCAACGTTAAGTCTTGATGCAGCAGAGACACCATGTGTAATTTGCAAGGTATTAAACAGATATGATGACCTCGCGGGTGGAACAAAATAGAATTTGTTGCCCGTAGAAGAAAAAATAGAGTTAGCCGTGATTACTGAACTATACACAATAGCTTCGGTATAAGTCCGGGGCATCATTACAGATGATACCGCAGGAGTAATGCGATCGCCCACCAGCAGCGAATCATACTTAGCATGTCTATTACTGGTTTGCCCGAACGTCATGGTAATTGAGCAAACACAAACTATTAGTAACAAAGCGTACCTCAGCATAAAACGTATATACACGGGTTAGTTTTTAATTGATACTAAGGGCAACTGAAATTCTCTACTTCCAGTATAAGTTGTTTCCCCGACTGTGTGGAAATCAAAACCAGGTGATTCAGGCAATAGACGCCAGCACCTGCGTTGTAATTAGTCGGTGTAGTCCACATACCGATGTAGTGCACACCCCGCATGGTGAACTCGATGTAATTATTGATTTTGTCATAAGTCCCATTAGGTTCATCCGGAAATCCATCACCTGATATAAAGGCAGAGAGTTTACCGTTCGATTCATCATTGAGTTGTACTTTTTCTGAAGGTGCTGAGGTGTTTGTCCATTGATTTGAAACCGGGGGAACATATCCGCCAGGAAGTCCGGCTACTGGAACGCCATTCACTAAAGTAAGCCCCGAAGGTGGTGTGGGTTGTGTATTCACCAAACTAAAGGGCTTAATGCCGCTATACCCGTTGGGCGTTTCCACTTTTACATTGTACGAACCAACTGTAAGCGAATTTGGAATAATGGCTGTAACAATTTTTGCTGTGCTGGTAAGTACATTGGCCGATGTAGTACCAAACCACACTTTAGTTGCCCCGGTTAAGTTTGAACCCGAAAGCATAATCAATGTTCCTTTTATGTTTGATGGCACGATCAGTTCAGTCAGAACAATCGGGCTGGTTACCGTAAGCGTTTTGATGTTGGATGTGCCCACGCTGTTGGCCACCGATACATTATAAGCACCTGTATTGATGGGTACATTCACTTTTATCTGTGTAGCTGTATTTGAAGAGGGTGTTACTTCGGTTGTATTAAAATACACTTTACTACCACCAAGATTTGTTCCGGTTATAGTGAGCTCGTTGCCAGCAGCAAGTGTGGTTTTATCAAAGGCATCAATGTAAGGATAGACACTGAACGTATTAACACTTGTGGCTGTGCCAACAGCATTGCCTACACTGATTTTACCGGTAATAGCAGCAGCCGTTACTTTAGCTGTAATTTTTATAGTTGAATTAACAGTGTAATTAGCACTTCCAAGTTCAACACCACCTATTTTTACAGAGGTGATATCCGAAAAAGCGGTGCCGTTGATTACCACATCACTATTGCGTTGGCCTTTATCGGGAGAGAAACTTGTAATGGCAGGGGGCACACTCACTGTAAAACTACTTGCACTTAGAGCCGTGCCTCCGGCTGCCTTTACCGATATTTTGCCCGAAGTTGTACCGGTGGGTACATTGGCCTTGATTTGTGTTTCCGACACTACTGTGTAATTCGCAGGAACAACCAGAGTTTCATTAAATTTCACTTCAGTAACGCCAATAAAGTTTGTTCCGTTGATAGTAACCTGAGTCCCAACCAATCCGCTCGCGGGCGTAAATGAGGTGATGGTGGGCGCCCCGATCACTGTAAAGTTAGTTGCACTGGTAGCTGACCCTGCTGCAGTGGTTACGGTTATTTTTCCGGTGGTGGCCGATGCCGGAACTTTTGCTGTAATTTTTCCTGCATTATCTAATGTTATGGTTAAGGCAGTTCCTGTTCCAAATTTCACAACAAGATTGGGCGCATCAAAATTACTTCCGTTGATGGTTACGTTTATACCAACCACTCCGCTTGCTGGGGTGAAACTGGTAATCTGAGGAATATCTTTCACCGTATAATTATCCGCACTCAGGGCTTCGCCTCCCGGTGTAACTACCTTCACTTTTCCGGTTGTAGCAGATGCCGGTACGGTAGCTTCAATTTCAATTAAACTCTTCACCGTAAATTGAGCGGAGCCGTTACCAAAGAAAACTCCGCTTACTTCGTCAAAGTTTGTTCCTTTAATGGTTACTACTTTTCCAACAGGACCAATAACGGGAGTTATAGAGGTTACCTCTGGTTTTCCAAAAACAATAAACGTTGATTTTTCAGAAGTACCCCCGCCTGTAGTAACGGTTACATCCAGTGCGCCTAATGCAAGTCCTGCAGGAACAACCACCTTTGCTTCCGCATCATTTTTAGAAACAAACGTTGTAACCTGCGTGCTCCCAAACGAAACGGCTGTTATTGATCCAAAATATTTTCCTTTTACTGTAATTTCCATCCCCGAAGAAGCCTTCGATGGTTCAATCGATGTTATTTCGGGCACATTTTCAAGAACAGTGAAAGCAACCTCATTCGAGGTTTGCTTATCGGTTTTAATTGATACTACCGTTGAGCCCGGTAATGAGCCCGCAGGCACTACTGTAAGTATTTCTGTATCGGTTTTCGTAACAATGTCAGAAGAAATACTTCCGAACATAACAGCCGTAGCCGATGTGAAATTTTTACCGCTTAATGCTACGGCATCACCAATAACTCCCTGCGTAGGGGTAACCGTTTCAATTTGAGGTTTGGGTTTCTCGGGTTCATCGCAGGTTGAAAAACCCATGAGTAAAAGGAAAATGAATATCCTTGAAAGTAAAGTTTTCATGGCATCACGTTATTTGTTATTTCTTTTTATTTCTATATCCGCCTAAGCCAATGTGTCTTTAGTTTATTTACGGTTACATTATTTCAATCCTGGCTAAGGTTGTACAGTATGCGGTTTGTTCTCCGTTCAAGTTCCAACAGTTGTTTGTCTAACCGGGGTATTTCTTCACTAATGTCTTTGGCGAGTTCGCGTTTAGCTTCGCCCGCCCGCTTGATACGCGCATTAACAATATCATTTATGGTAGAAAGTTTTTGGTTGAGCGTAAGAATGTTCACACTGTGTAAATCGCCCAGAGCATAGTCCATTACATTTTTAAACTCCAGTGTAAGTACATCACGGTGCCAGAAAACGCTAACATACTTTTCAAACGTAAGGCGCTCTTTATTTAGTTTTTCAAAGGCACGGTTATATTGTTCAAGAGCATCCGATAATTTAGCGAGCGCCTGCCGGCTTTCAGTAGCCTGTATGCCTAAAAACTGGAAGGCATCTTTCAGGTCTTTTGCTTCATTAATAAAATCGGTAAGCGTACTGGCAATAATGGGGTAGGCATCGTCTTTACTGGCAATAGCCAGATTGCGCGAGGCCACCGTAGTCGTACTATTTATTTCAATCACCCTGGTCTTAACCATGGCACGTACTTCAAACGAAAATTCACCATTCAGTTCGTTCAGGTCTTTGAGCACATCCCAGATAATAACCCGTTCCGAACCACCTGTAACCTGATTACCCACGCCATTCCCGCTTACGCTGAGGATTGATTTAAGAAAATTATCGTACGATGAGTACAACGCAACTTCAAACACCTGATTTTCTTTTGTATCTTCGATATCATAATGGACGATGATCTTGTCGCCTACGGCCTGAGGTATTACATTCGTGATCTGTTGACCTTTGCCCGTTAAGGCAATTGATGTAAAAAAACACAGGAAAAGGATACGGGCATACATAAGGTAAAGGGTAAATAAAATTAGTGAATTTGAGAGAAAAAAAGATTTGGGTAAGCTTTATATTCATGAAATCTCAGCTAATTTTTTCAGTTTGTTGTTTTCTATTCTTTTTCCTGTGGAAAGAAGCTACGTGCCAGCAAATCATTAAAGGGCAAAGCAAGCCCATTACGGTGAACATAACGCCTACGCTAAAAAAGGACACCGCAACCACCTCACTTACATTGAAAACAGATGTCCAGCTTTATAAAAACGAAAAGAAAACAGCATTAGTTATCGGAAACAGTTCGTATAAAACCGGCCCATTGAAAAATGCCGTGAATGATGCATTAGACATGGCAGCCACACTAAGCGAAAAAGGGTTCAAGGTTATCCTTAAACAAAACGCCTCGCGCACCGATATGCGTGATGCCATCCGGGAGTTTGCAGATGAAATAAATGGGGGTGGTGTGGGTTTGTTTTATTACTCCGGCCATGGCCTTCAGGTAGATGGTATCAATTATTTAGTGCCTATTGATGCCAATATTGAAATGAGAGCCGAAGTGGCTGAAGAGTGTATTAGCGCAGCAACTGTGTTGCGTGTAATGGAGTATTCGAATAACCGTATCAACATTATAATCCTCGATGCCTGTCGCAACAGCCCCTTCCGCAGTTTTTCACGCTCGGAAGAAAAAGGGATCACCAGGATGGATCCTCCGAAAGGGGCAAAGCAAGGTTCGATCATTGCCTTTGCCACCGCCCCGGGCGATGTTGCCTCCGATGGTGATGGCCGGAATGGCTTATACACATCCAAACTTTTAAAGTACATCGACACACCCGGGCTTACGTTGGAAGAAGTTTTTAAGCGTGTACGCACAGAAGTATCTTTACAATCTGATGGTCGGCAAATTCCGTGGGAAAACAATTCGCTTACCGGAGATTTTTTCTTCATTTATAATTGATTGCTTTCCTTCTCAGTAAAGCGTTTCACTTCGAACACTCCTCGTTGTTTTGACCACACGAAACTCGGTTCTCTGTATATTCAGATAAAGTCTGTCATCATTCCGGGTTCAATACGTTTTGGTTTTAGCGTTGTCGCATCCAACATACACCAAACGGTTCGGGCTTTAGCCAATGTTTTTCCTCCTGCATTGGTAATCTCTACAAACCGAACTGATTTTACACCGGCTGTTTCACCTACCCAGGTTTTAGCGTGTAAAATTTCGCCTGCAAAAGCAGGAGCGAGGTAATCAATTTCGTGACGGAGTACCACCCACAATACAGAAAGCTTTACCGCTTCAGAAGCTTTTGCAAGCCAATGGGCAGTGGCCGCCTCTTGTACGTACCGAAGATAAACTACGTTGTTTACATGCCCCATGGTATCTATATCAGATTCGGTTACTGCAATGCTATGGATGTAGTGTTTATCTTCTGTCATAACAGCCCTCAAAATACCACATTCCTGCTAAAGTTTCTGTTATTCGGTGGGTTGATTAACTTATTGTACCTTGCGCCATGTTTCATTTTTTAAACGCAATCCACACTTGACATTTCATGAGTTTGGTTTTCATTCCCGTTTGCTTGACGGATTGGATGCCATGGGCTTTTCGAAAGCCACCCCCATACAGGAACAGGCCATTCCGGTTATCCTGAATAAACAAGACTTGATTGCCTGTGCGCAAACCGGCACAGGTAAAACGGCTGCTTACGTGCTTCCTATTCTGAACAATATCGTAAGCAAAGAGAACTCAACTCTCAATACAGTAATTATTGCTCCTACCCGCGAGTTGGCGCAACAAATCGATCAGCAGATTGAAGGCTTCTCTTATTTTTTAGGAGTAAGTTCAATTGCCATTTATGGAGGTGGCGATGGCGCTACGTGGGATCAGCAAAAGCGTGCCATGGAGGGCGGGGTAGATATTATTATTGCAACCCCAGGTCGGCTAATTGCACAAATGGCAATGGGCACTATAAAGTTCGATAAGGTAGAGCATTTAGTACTGGACGAAGCAGACAGGATGCTGGATATGGGTTTTTATGAAGATATCATTCGTATTATTAAAGAGCTGCCTCAGAAACGCCAAACGCTTTTGTTCTCGGCAACCATGCCACCCAAAATAAGAGCGCTGGCCACGCGTATTTTAAATAGCCCGCAAGAAATTAACATTGCCATTTCAAAACCGGCTGAAGGCATTCTGCAACAGGCTTATGTGGTGTATAACGAACAAAAGGAAAAGCTGATTGATGCACTCTTAAAAGATAAGAGCTTTAACAGTGTAATCATTTTTGCTTCAACTAAAGAAAACGTAAAGAAATTAGATCGTAACCTGCACAAGTTGGGTATTCAATCCAAATCTATCCATAGCGATCTTGAACAGATTGAACGCGAGCATATTCTGCGTGAGTTTAAAAATAAACAACTCAATGTGTTGATTGGAACCGATGTACTCTCGCGCGGTATTGATGTGGAGGGGATTGACCTGGTTATTAATTACGATGTGCCACCCGATCCGGAGGATTATATACATCGTATTGGTCGCACCGCACGAGCCGCTACAACAGGCACAGCCATTACTTTTATTAATGATTTAGATCAACGTAAATTTTTCCGAATTGAAAGCATGATCGGAAAAGATATTCCTAAGATTACTTTACCGCCAGAACTTGGTGAAGGTCCTGTTTATTCACCAGAAACCCGAAAGAGCGAACCTCGTGGAAATAAAGGTGGTGGTAATAAAAAGAACTTTAGAAGAAAACCCTTCCGGGGAAAGAAGGGTGGGAAGCCGGCTTGATTAGTGATTTGTGATTGTAGTGATTTGTGATTATTGATTTCTGGATTTTTGAAATTCAACTCTGACATCGTATCAATATTATTTCGCAACTACCTTCTTTATCATATCGGAATAGTATTGCCCAAAGTAAGGTCCAACCCAATTCATGGTTGTTACTTCTTCGCGTAACAATGTTTCGTAATGCGCATCTTCAGTAATGTAGCCTGTGTAATTTCCATTAAAGCTGGTAATGATAAGGTGCTTATTATATCGTCTGGCTTCAGCTTCCAGGTTATGCGTTACAAAAATTTCACCCGAGAAATCGCACGGTGTGCCCAATAACAAGACATTACCAACCTGTAAGTAGGTAAGCTCGCCCTGCAGGGGTTCAAGTGCCATCGAAAAAAACCAATTACGAAGTTTGTGGTTCTTATTCAACCGGAGTTGTGCATCTCCATATTCAATAGGAATGTGCATGGTTTTCAGTTCCGATGTAATCAGCTTTTCCTGCATGGATGGATGAAGAACTTTAGCGGCCAGAATTTTGCCAGCCTGATCGGCACCATCAAATTCAGGTTCGGTTATACCATCTAATCGATGACTACCCACCATACCAGCCATAAACATGGCAAAGTTATTTTTGCTGCTTTCAATGGATTGAATCAACGCGGCCGGATAATCGCCCGATAGGGCTGTACTTTTACTACTAATACTGGTTGCATGCGCACTAAATGTAACCAGAAAAGCATGCGTACTATCTGCGCGCGAAAGTTTTATCCCGCGTAACATGCCATCATACGGGCTACCTGATTTAAGTCGGTTAGCGGCATAGGGGCTTGCATCAGTTTGCCAATACCACGCTTGCGAGGGTTTAAACTGGGTTCTAACTTTTATAATTTCATTGGCAATAGCAGAAGCTGTGGACTTTAGCCACACTTCATGAAAGTCGCCAACAGCAAACTGAGCTCCCCATGCAGGATGCCATCCGCCCACACTGTTGTGAGTGTGTGTAGCACTGTAAAATATAAATGATGGTTTAGTAGTAGATCCTAACTGAATTTCAAGTTCTGCTTTTAACGCGGGTGGAAAAATGAGTAAGTCAGCACTTATCAGAATGGCTTCAGAATTTCCGTTGTCTATAACAATTACGCGTGCGTACAGTGAGTCATGCACACTTTCAAAAGTAGGCCGACTGCGATAGCCAGCCATGGGCATAGGGTAGGAGGGAGTAATGTTTACTTTACTCCATGCAGTTGAAAGAGGTTGTAAAGCAGGATATACGGCTGGTTTCTCTGTTGCCAGTTTCGACATCATGCGTGTATAGAAATCTTGTTTAGCTAAAGGGGTTCGATCAATCCGGCCAACGATGCTTACAAAAATACCGGCTATTATTATAATAAGTATGCCAAGCCTGGCTAACCATTTGCGCAGGCTGTTCTTCATTATTTTTCGATGATTGTAAACTCAGTTCTGCGATTAAGCTGACGATTGGTGCGGGTTTTATTGTCGGTAATAGGTTTATCGGGGCCGTAACCGGCAACTGTAATACGACTCTCTTCGATGCCGGCATTAACCAGATGTTTCTTTACTGCCATGGCCCGTCTGCTACTTAATCCTACATTGTAGGTATGAGATCCAATATTATCGGTGTGGCCGCTTATCTCTACTTTTATAGTTGACGAAGTTTTCATAATCTGCTCGAGGTAAAGAATATCTTCGAATGATTTGGGTACATCGCTATCATGAGCAAAGTAAACATTAAGCGTGCGTCTGTAATTAACGGCAATCTTATCCAGATAAATGGTATCAGTAAATGCGGTTGTCATGCCCGGGCCAAACAAGTAAGTAGAAGAATAAGGTATGTATTCCTGGCTTGATACTAAAAGTTTATACCGTTCCACACCATTGGTCTTATTTTTAACATTAGAAAAATACGTACCCGTTTTTGTTTCGGACAGATTTAGTTCTGTGCCTGCCGAAGTAAGTTTTACCTGAGCCTTAGATAAAGGTTTCTTTGTATCGCCTTCTGCTACATACACGGTTAAATCAACACTGGCGGGCGTAAGGGGTTTTTCAACGACAGACTCATTCTTTTTATCAGGTTGGGCCGGGCGACTGCCAAACAATGGCATCTGATCTTCCATTGCCAATACAGCATCTGCAAAATCGGGTTGTGTGTAGGCCGGTTCTTTCCATTTGCTGATATCAATTTTATAAATATCCTGCTCGCCAATTCCTTGCGGCCTTACCGAAGAGATATAGGCAAAATCTTCATCGCGGGTAAGCACAATATAAATGTCATTCTCGACCGAGTTGATCGGGTACCCCATATTGATTGGTTTTTCCCACAAATCTTTTTCAGCATTAAAAACACTACGGTAGATATCCAGATCGCCCATGCCTGCATGACCATTGGAGCTAAAGTATAAATTCCGCCCGCTTGCCGAAACATATACGCCATCTTCATCCATATCTGTATTAACCGTACTCCCCAGGTTGCGCGGAGTTCCCCAACGGCCTCTTGCATCTTTTGTACTTACGTAGATATCAGTACCCCCGTAGCCCCCGGGGCGGTTACTGGTAAAAAAAAGTTGGTTTCCATCGGCCGTAATGGTTGCTGAGTTTTCAATGTACTCGGTATTGATTTCCAGTATTTCTTCCGGGTTAGTCCATGTACCATCCGGTTTTAGAAACGCTATCAGAATATCGCCTCCATTGCTATCGTGGTATAACAACATTTCTTTTCCGTCAGGCGAAAGGTTAATGCTTGCATTGTGATAGCTGTTGTTTAATGGTCCCGACAGGTTGCGGGCCGGAATCCACTCACCATCTACTTTCTTGGTAAAGAAAATCTCTTCATAATATTCGTTATCAGATGCCAATCGGTTATTTAAGTTTTCTTCAGGTCTTCGGGTGGTAAAAACCATAAAATTTTCATCTGCATTAATTGTGGGTGCATAGTCGGGCCATTCAGAATTAATGCTATTGCTTAAATGTGAAATTGTAACGTCAACGGGTTGCGCTATCATAATTTTAGCATTATGACACTCAAAAATCTTTCGGTTTACTTCATTTATTTTCTTTGATTTCTCATAGTCTAATGAGCGCGCCAATAAGCGGTTGTATCGGTCGTATAACACAATAGCACTATCAAATTTTTCTGAATAGTGATAGGCCTGGCCCAGGTAGTACAGTATATCTACGTCTATTTTAGGATCAAGTTGATATGCCGTTCTGAAATACTGGAGTGAAAGTTCTTTGCGTACGGTAAGCATGATAGACCGGCCTGTCATAAACTGAGCCTTGGCACTTTTCGGATTGGCCTGTACTGCCAGCATGAAAAGTTCGGTGGCTACTTTGCGATGCTCGTAGTCAAAGATTTCCATTCCTTGCGCGTAGTATTGCTCTGAAAGGGCGATAGAATCTTGCTGACTAAAAAGGGGGATAGAAAGGATAGAAAGGATTGCGATACTGAATAGACGCCTATACACGTTAGCCATATTCGGTTTAAGGTTGAGGTTTTGACCTTAAAGGTATTGATTTTTTGGCTTTTACAGAGGCTGGAAGAGGGTAATATAATTTTCAGGCACTATGGCGGTATTGTTCTTCCCAAACAGTCATCTTCTTAACCAGAGCTTGTTCCTGTACCGTAAGTTTAGATGAGTCCCGGTTTTCTGAAGGCACGGAGAAATGAAACTGTAAACGATACTTAAAAATAAGTTTGCTTCCGATCTCGTTTTTGAAATCACGTAAAGGCAGGGTGTTATCAACCCAATACAGCAAAAGATCATTTTCAGAATCGGCAGAGCCAGGCAAATAAAAGCGGCTGGTGATGGCCAGTTTATGTAAAACTGCCTCTTTAAAACCGGGGCGCCCGTTAATATATAATGTTGTCCATGTCATAAATACAAATCCTGTTAACTATCCCAAAAAATATTATATGGTTGGGTTTAGGAAAATCAGAACTATTAATGGCTACCGAAGAAGATTAAAAAATAAAATTCAGAATGGTAGTTTCTCGTTTGTTCAGGATACGCCTTACAATACGATTTAATGCACAAATGGTTACATAAATAAGGAAATAGGAACAATCCCGATTTTGGTTTTTTTATCCCAAAACCGGAATGAATTAGTCCTAAAAAACCTTTAAAATCTTTTAAAAAGGGTGTTTTACAGGGTGGCATGATTATGCATTATATGCATAATCATGAAAAAGAAACTAGTAATAGGCGTGTTCGAAAGCGACTCTATTAACCGATTTATTTACGACCGTATGCTTAGGTTGCAGCCTTACGAGGTAGATGCACACATTTTCGAAAACCATGAAGAAGGAAGAACACAGGTACAGGAGATTAATCCGGATATCCTGTTTATTGATTTACACATACATGAACACCAGGGTGGTATTGAATGGGTAAAAACTTTGAAGCATACGCTGCCGCATACAAAATTTGTTGCTATGACCGCGCTGCTCCAGAAGAACGACAATGCTTTGGCTATTGACGCTGGCTTTGAAAAGTGCATCCAAAAGCCATTACCCCTTCACGAGTTGGAACAGTTACTGAAGGAATCTATGAACTAGTTACTATATGTTGGTTTTTAATCTAACCCGCCAGAGCAACTCTGGTGGGTTTATTTTTTGTAGGGTGAACCGGAAAACCTCTCTGCTAATATTTAATTTTCATTCCGGATGATTTTTTGTGATCTTACACCCAAGGAAAACCAAACGAAAACCCAATGGCAACCACACTTGATAAACTGTTGAACATTGAGTATCCAATTCTGGTTGCGCCCATGTTTTTGATTTCGAACACCAAAATGATAAAAGCCGCGCTGGACAATGGTATTACGGCTGCGTTTCCGGCATTAAACTATCGTACCGATAAGGAACTGCGCGATGCAATTAATGAAATAAAAGCTTATACCAGCAAACCTTTTGGTGTAAACCTGATTGTAAACAAATCGAACTTTAAGTATAAAGACCAGCTTAAAACATTGGTTGAGTTGAAAGTTGATTTTATCATCACGTCATTGGGCAGCCCACAGGAAGTAATTGAACAATGTAAACCTGCAGGCATAAAAGTATTTTGCGATGTGGTTGATCTGGACTATGCCAAAAAAGTGGAAGCCCTTGGCGCAGATGCTCTGATTGCTGTAAACAATCAGGCAGGCGGGCATGCCGGAAAAATTTCGCCTAAAGAATTAATTACATTGCTTACAACCCATTGCAAAATTCCGGTTATATCGGCCGGAGGCATTGCCTTTGCAAAAGATGTGAAAGAAGTAATAAGTTGGGGTGCAGCCGGAGTATCCGTTGGTACTATTTTTATGGCCAGCCATGAAGCTGGTATTTCGCAAGACTATAAACAGGCATTGATTGACTATGGAGCAAAAGATATTGTTATGTCTTCTAAACTCTCAGGCTCTCCCTTAACCGTTATTAACACACCGTATGTTCAGCAATTAGGTACTGAAGCTACCTGGTTTGAACGGCTGCTGAACAAAAACAAACGCCTGAAAAAATATGTAAAACTTCTGATTGCCTGGAAGGGAATGAAAAAGATAGAGAAAGCTGCCTTTGGTGCTACTTATAAAACTGTGTGGTGCGCGGGCCCGGCTATTGAGCATGTGCATGATATAAGACCGATGGGTGAAATTGTAAAGCAGGTAACGAGCGGGTTAGAGTTAAGAGTTAAAAGTTGAAAGTTGAAAGTTGTTGGTTAAAAGTTGAAAGTTGTAAGCAGGACTTTGAATTAAATACAGCGTGAACGAGAAAAGACATTGGGAGAAACTGGCACCGGATTATAACGCGGAAATTTTTGATGTATACGCGAGCGATAAATTCAAAAAGCTTCCGCGCTACATCAGCAAACATGCTTCGCAAAATAAAACGGCTATTGATTTTGGCTGCGGCAATGGTAAATCTTTTCCGCTTCTTTCACCCGCCTTTAAAAGTGTGCTGGGGCTGGACATCTCCAAAAGTTTATTAAAGCAGGCCGCAGCGCGCGGTTATAAAAACGTAACGTTAAAAACGCATGATGTTACACACAAACTGAAAGTACCCAAAGCCGACTTTGCCTTTTGCTGCAACGTAGTAATGTTCCCCGACCTGAAGAAAAATGAAATTGCTTTTAAAAACATCGCCCGTGCAATTAAACCCGGTGGTACGGCTTTGTTTGTGTTACCTTCGTTAGACTCAGCGCTGTTTTCATCGTGGCAATTAATACAACTTTATGAAAGGGAAGGAGTGAAGGCTGCTGATATTCCTGCTCATGAATTTCATTACTTTAAAGGCAGCAAGCGCGATATGGTACAAGGCATAGTGTATATTGATACCGTGCCCACCAAGCATTACGCTGCCAGTGAGTTGGAAGTAATATTACCCCGTGCAGGTTTTAAAATCACTAAGCTTGAAAAAATAGAATACGACTGGAACACTGAAATTGCCGAGCCACCAAAAGGATTAGGTGCGCCTTATCCGTGGGATTGGTTGGTGGAGTGTGCGTTATAACCGAGATAACCTATTTTACAATGTGGACACGAGTCTCGCAGCTCAGGTTGTGAAGCGGGTTAAATTAATTTGAATTCTAAACAAGTGCACTAAATTTGGGATACAACGCCAAACCTTTAAATATAATGCGCATCCAAAGTTTCTTATTAATAATTTCTACTGCTATTTTATTTTCGGCAGTCCCAGTGCCTGAAAATGAAACTCAAAAAAAGAAAATTGTTACAGGAGCGGAGCAGTTAAATCAGTATTTGCCCTGGCTAAAAGGAAAGCGAGTGGCTCTGCTCGCCAATCCCACTACTATCATTGGTAAAACACACCTGGTGGATAGCCTGATAAGTCTTGGTGTAAATGTGGTAAAAGTGTTTGGCCCTGAACATGGATTTCGGGGCAATGCCAGCGCGGGTGCAAAAGTTGAGGACGAAACAGATGCAAAAACAGGAATTCCAATCATTTCATTGTATGGTAAAAAGAACAAACCATCAAAGGAAGATATGGCCGATGTTGATATTATGATTTACGACTTGCAGGATGTGGGCGTGCGGTTTTATACCAACATCAATGCCTTAGCGCGGTTAATGGAAGTTTGTCAGGAAAATGGAAAAACGTTGATTATCCTGGACAGACCCAATCCAAACGGATATCTTATAGACGGACCCATTCTTGATATGCAATTCAAATCAGGTATTGGTATGTTCCCCATCCCAATGGCACATGGTTTAACCGTAGCAGAATTTGCACAGATGGCAAATGGAGAAGGATGGCTTACAAACAAAGTTAAGTGCGATTTGAAAATTGTTAAAGTAGCCAACTACACGCACGACATGGCCTACACATTACCCGTAAGTCCATCGCCCAATCTGAATACACAACAAGCTGTGCTGCTTTATCCATCCACGTGTATGTTTGAAGGAACTTACCTCAACCTGGGGCGTGGTACATATTTTCCGTTTACTGTTTTGGGAAGTCCCGAGTTGAAAGGCATTTACGATTTTTCATTTACACCTGTAAGCATTAAAGGCATGGCCGAAACACCCCTGCACATGGATCAGGTCTGTTATGGAATTGACCTTCGGCAATATGATGTGAGTAAGCTTCGCGAAAGCGGGCAAATAAATTTTCAGTGGATTATGGAGCTTTATAAAGCCTATCCTTTTAAAGAAAAATTTTTCGATTCGAAATTGAGTAAAGAAATGGGAAGCATCGAAAAACTTATTGGAGTGGCATCGTTCAGACAACAACTGATGGATGGAAAATCGGAAGCAGAGATTCGCGCCAGTTGGGAGCCCGGGTTGAGTAATTATAAAACCATGCGAAAAAAATACTTGCTCTATAAGTAAGTTGTTGTGTCCTTATTGCTATTGGGATTACGGGTAATAGTTATATAATGGTATTGCGTAATGGTATAACATAGCTTTGGTATCCGGGGCCTACCCAATCTTCATAGAAAGTTTTTTAGCGAGGGCATTCAATGCCCAATCTCCTCATCCGTAACCGGCTGGGCAGCGACACGCTTTAGGCAGGCTTGGGAAGCGGGAGGGAAGTGCGGCTTGACAATGGGTGGCGGTGCAGGTTTGGGAACAATAGGAGCCATAGCTGTGAATTTATTCAGAAAGTATTTTATATAATTCGTGATTAAGATAGTAATGATGACCCTCTATGGTTTTCTTTTCCAATACCTGCATATCGCTTAACTTATTCAAGTAATCCCTTGCAGTGGTCTCTGAATATATTTTTGCTTCTTGTAAATGTTTTACTTTCGTAAACGGTTGTGTAAAGATCATTTCAACCAGATCTTCAGGTTTTCGGATTTTGCCTGCTTCCTTTTTTATATGTTCCAAGATAGCTTCCTTAGATGCAAAATCCGGTGTAATTGACCACCTGTATCCGGAGCAAATTGACCACCCCTAGTTGATGTCAAAATTGTGCTGCCAGTTTCAGTGTTTTAAAATTAGTTATTCTTCGTTTTCTTCTTTTGTTTTT